>Ga0181532_10000076_pt1 | contig 94739 bp, 79 predicted proteins | sample PEATcosm2014_Bin_33_FD_119768 | JGI IMG/M metagenome (GOLD analysis project Ga0181532, IMG submission 119768) | Peatland microbial communities from MTU Mesocosm Facility, Houghton, MI, USA - PEATcosm2014_Bin11_30_metaG | ecosystem: Environmental > Terrestrial > Soil > Wetlands > Peat | place...
AAGATTCGACTATACGGAATCGACTCGAACTACTAGTGCGGCGGTGAGGGAAGCATTCTCGCCGCGGATACGCTGGGCCAGGGCGCCAGCGCCCTCCTCGGTGGACTCCAGCCCTACCAGCACGCGCCAGGGGGCCGGCCCGCCCGCCCGCTCGACCAGGCGGGCCGTGCCGTATTTCGCCTCCATGTCGCGGCGCAAACGTTCGGCATTAGTGCGGTCCCGGAAGGCGCCGACCTGCACGGCGAAGCGCGCCGGGCCTGCTTCCACGACCACCTTTGAGACCGGAGCGGCCGGCTGGCTAAGGATCTCCAGGCGCACGCGGGCTATTCCAGGACCGATCATTTCGATGGCGCGCGCGGCCGCGTGCGACAGGTCGATGATCCGGCCGTCGATGAACGGCCCACGGTCGTTGATCCGCACGTCCACGGACTTCTCGTTGTCCAGATCGTGAACCCGCACCCAGACGCCGAACGGCAGCGTGCGGTGCGCCGCGGTCATCTGTTCCATATCGTAGATCTCGCCGCTGGCGGAGGCGCGCCCATGGTAAGGATGGCCGTACCAGCTCGCGAGACCGACTTCGCCGTTCTCGACTGGGGTAGGGGTTGAAGGTGCTGTGGGGGCCGCGCTAGGCGAAACCTGCGCGGAGGGCGGCGGAGGCGGAGGCGGGGCCTGTACGATCCTGTGCCGATGGCAGCCGGATAGCAGGACCACCGCTGCCATAACGATCAGCAAGCCCTGGCGCATCTTCTGTGATGGTAACTTGGCGTTGCGCACCTGCGCAAATCCGGCTAGGCGAGCAGGGCTTCGCCTGCGCCGGCAGCGGTGCCCGACCCCAGGGGGTACCCCCCCTTTGGCCCGCAACAACGAGAGTGCGAGTAGACGACCAAAGTCCCCATGAGAAACTGATGGACAGTAATACACGCGCTAAGATTCCTATTGACGGATATGCTCAACCGAAGAGGATTTTTCATGGCTGGCGCGGCGCTCTGGCAGGCGGCTGCGCGCGCCCAGGACTGGCCAGCAGGCGCTTCGCCTCGATACACCCTGTCGATGAACAGGAACTGGCTCTATGGCGGGCGCGCGGTTCCGGGCTGCGCCGCCGCGGATTTTGACGACAGCAAGTTCCAGCGCGTCACTATCCCGCACTCGAACCAAATCTTTCCCTGGCATAGTTTCGACGAAAAGGATTTCCAGTTTGTCTCGATCTATCGCCGGCATTTCAAGCTGCCGCGTGCGCTCGAAGGCCGCCGCGTGTTCGTGGATTTTGCCGGCGTCATGACTGCCGCGACTGTCACTATCAACGGCCACGCGCTCGGCGAATATCGTGGCGGCTACACACCCTTCTCCTTCGAACTGACGCCCCATCTGAAATGGGACGCGCCCAACGTGCTGGCCGTCCAGGTGGATTCCACCGAGCGGCCCGATATCCCGCCCTTCGGCGAGAATATCGACTACCTGACCTTCGGCGGCATCTACCGCGAAGTCTCGCTGCGCATCGTGCCGCAGGCTCTCTACATCGATAACGTGCGCGCCAAGGCGATGGATGTTCTGAGCGACGACCGGCGACTAGAAGTGAGCTGCCTGGTCAACGGCAGCATCGACGGCCAGGTCACCGTGCATGCGCAATTACGCGACGGTGCGCGGCTGCTATCCCAGGGCACAGGCCCCGCCGGCTCGCAGGTCACCTTGACGAACCTTGGACCCATCGAGCTTTGGGATCTCGATCGTCCCAAGCTTTACACCGTGGCCGTTCGCCTGCTCCAAGGCGGCCGCGCCGTCGATGAATATTCCACGCGCATCGGCTTTCGCGAGGCACGGTTCACTCCGCAGGGATTCATGCTGAACGGCAAGCACCTCAAGCTCCGCGGGCTCAACCGGCATCAGACGTTTCCGTACGTCGGCGGAGCGATGCCCGCGCGCGTACAGCGCCGCGACGCCCTCATCCTCAAGCACGATCTGAAGATCAACATCGTGCGTACATCGCACTATCCGCAGTCGCCGCATTTCCTGGATGCCTGTGATGAAGCCGGCCTGCTGGTCTTCGAGGAGATTCCCGGCTGGCAGCACATCGGCGACCGGGCGTGGCAGGATCTGGCGGTGCGCAATGTCGAGGCAATGATTCGCCGGGACTGGAACCATCCGTCGATCGTGTTGTGGGGCGTGCGCATCAACGAATCCGAGGACAACCACGATTTCTACACGCGCACCAACGCGCTGGCCCACGAGCTCGATGGTTCCCGGCAGACGGGCGGCGTGCGCTACCTTTACAACACCGAACTGCTCGAAGACGTGATGACCATGAATGATTTCGGATTTCCTCTGCGGCCGCCGAACCACCCGCTTTACCTCAACACCGAATTCAACGGCCACATGTTTCCCACCAAGCAGAACGATAACGTCGACCGCGTGATGCAGCACGCGCTGCGGCACGCCCGCGTACACAACCAACTGGCTTCCGACGATCGCTATGCCGGCGGCATCGGCTGGTGCGCTTTCGACTACAACACGCACGCTAATTTCGGCTCAGGCGACAAAATCTGCTATCACGGAGTGGCGGATATTTTCAGGATTGCGAAGCCGGCCGGCCAGTTTTACCGATCGCAATGCGACCCCGCTGAAGAGATCGTGCTAGAGCCATGCTTCAACTGGTCGCAGGGCGATCAATCCGAAGGCGGCGGCATACGCCATGCGGTGATCGTTTCCAATTGCGATCAGCTTAAGATTTATCTCAAGGGTGCGCTTCTGAAGGAAGTCGACCCGGACCGGGCGACGTATGGGCATCTGCCGCATCCGCCCTTTGTGGCGGACGTGAAGAGCGATCGCCTGGAAGACTGGGGCGACCTGCGCATCGATGGCTACATCGGCGGCCGGAAGGCGATTTCGAAGACGCTGCCCGGCAACGATTACGACCGGCAGTTGCATGTGGAGCCGGACGATTTGGAACTCGTGGGCGATGGCATCGACGCTACGCGCGTGGTGCTGCGCGTGACTAATGAGCACGGTGGCGCGCGGCCGTTCGCTACGGGCGCGATTGCGTTGCGGCTGGAAGGGCCGGGTGAGATTATCGGCGAGAACCCGTTCTCGCTCGCCGGCGGGGTGGGCGCCGTTTGGATCCGCAGCAAGGAGGCGGCGGGCGTGATAAGGCTGCATGCGCGGCATCAATATTTGGGAGAGAAAACGGTCGAGATTCGGGTTACGCGGGCCGAGGCGGAAGAGTTATGAGCCGCGGAGGAACACCGAGGAACGGGGGTTCTTCGAGTCGCTGACGGAGCGCGTGCTTGGCGCCGGATTTCTGGAGAAACTCTACGAGTTTGCTCGGGGGACTCGGTCTCCGTGGCACCCGGGTTGCCTGCTCAACAATTTAGTTCCCTGCACCGGCCGTCTCGCGACCCTTGCAACTGATATTTACTAAACATCAAATCCGATTCCCGCGCCGATTCGTATACTCGCCAGAGGTGCGTCATGCAACGAGGTTCATTTCTGGGACGTGCGGCCTTGGCCATGAGGCTCAACCGCTGGAAACTTAAGGGATGGAATATCTGCGGCATCGCCTTGGTTTCATTTGCCGCTGGATCGCTGATTACTGCCCGCCTGGCGCGTATGGACCAGGTGAGGGCCGATAGCAATCGCGTCTTCGAGCTGCGCGTTTATCATGCTGTGCCGGGCAAAGTGCCCGCGTTGGAGTCGCGGTTTCGCGACACGGCTTCGAAGCTGCTCGCCAAGCACGATCTGCAGGCGGTGGGTTACTGGGTCCCCGAGGGTGCTCCCGCCTGGAACGACACATTCGTCTATATCCTGGCTCATCCCAGCCGGGAGGAGGCGAAAAAGAACTGGGACGCGATGCACGCCGACCCGGGGTTTCAGGAGATGTTGAAGTCCGAGCAGACCGACAAGCTGGTGGAAAAAGTGGACGCGATATACATGCATCCGACGGATTTTTCGCCGATGAAATAGTGCGAGATGCTGCCGTCGGCTTCAGCCCACGGTTGAAATTGGGGGAGCTGAAGCTAGCCCGGCGGAAGTTGTCGATGTCCGCACCGCGTTCCGTAGCTCAACTCTGCAGAGGGCCAATCTGGAAGGTGTTGAAAGGGTGGGACTAAAGTCCCGCTACCAGCGAACTGAAGCTCGGCGGTTGGCAGGCGAAAGCGCCTGCCCCACCCGCAAGCTCGCGCCGCTCAGCGCCGCGTGGGGACGTTATAGAGGAACGTGAATTGCAGCCGGATCACGCTGCCCGCGTATTCGGTGGGGAGCGGCGGAAGGGGATTGGAGGCGCTGATGCCGGCCACGGCGGCGCGGTCCAGAGCTTCGGCGCCGGAAGGCATCACGATCACCATCTTCGGGATGCTGCCGTCCTTGCTGATGGCGAACTGGATTTGCACCTTCCCTCGGGCCCCCAGCTTGGCGCTTTCCGGATAAACCGCGAACCAATTGCGCCGTACATTGGCCAGGACCTGCATCAGGTACGGCTTGAAGTCAACGCCCATGGGATCGCTAAGCAACTGCAATGCGCTGCCGGGGCGGCCCGGTGAGGGCGCCATCCGGATTCCGGGACCGGGGCCGAAGCTGGCATCGGGCGAATCGTCGCCCACTGTTAGGCCGCCCTCCGAACCGCCGTGCGCGAGGCTCCTGATGGCGCCTTGAACGGACGTGTCCGGAACCGCAATTCTGCCCTTGCCGCCCGAAGGCGGCGGAGCGGTGGGAGTCTCGAAAGCAAGCTTGGGCTTCTCTTCGGGCTGGATCTGTGGGGGCGCCGCTGTGGCGACCTGCGGGCCGGGCGGCAACGCGCGGGGTGGTTGCGGCTCGTGGGTCCCGGCGTCGATGCGGGGCGGCTCCGGCAGAGGAGGGGGAGTGGGAGGCGGCGCCTGCGCCGGCGTGTCCCGTGGCGCCGGATGCCGCGTGGGCGCTGGTGAAGGCGGAATATGAATGCGCGGACGCGGCTCCAGGGCCTGAGCCGTCATTTCCTTGCTGATCTTGCCCTTAGTAGGCGCCTTTTGCGTCAATTCGGTAAGCGGCTCGATCAGCGGAGTGACGTGACGTTCGGGGCGGGGCGGGGAGACCAAGCTGCGAGGCATAAGGATCAGCGCCACGATCGCCAGGATGTGCAGGGCGATCGACAGAAGGCGCGCCTCGCTGCTGCGTGCGCGATCCTGCCCCCAGCCGGCCAACAGAAGATGCAGTTCCGGCTCGTCTTCCACAGACGACTGGACTAGCTGCCCGGGGTGCAAACCGCTCCCTAATGGTCGCGGCTCTGTAATGTCGGTAAGAGGCATTTTGGGGCGTCTGCCACGGCCTGCTAGGGTTCCCATCCTCCCGCCAAAGACTTAGAGACGATTTCCGCGTGTTCCTTAATTTTATCAACAATCGCCAAGGCGACCTGCAGTGTTAGACGCGCCGCGGACCCCGAGGTTTTCGGTGGATTTCGGGTCTCCACGCTGTCCAGGAAGGCGTCGAGCTGCAATTGCAGGGGCTCGGCTTTGGTCACCGGCACCGGCTCAAAAGAGATTTGGCGGTTTTCGCCCACCGAAAGTAACAGTAGATCCTGCCGCGCGTAATCGAGCGAAACGTATTGCCCGGGCTGGAACAGACGCAACTTACGCACGCGGTCGGTGGAAACGCGGCTGGCGGTGAGATTAGCCACGGCGCCGTTAGGAAACTCCATGCGCACGCTGGCGATATCCACCTTGGGGGAAAGGATCGAGATGCCGGCGGCGCGGATCTCCTTTGGTTCGGCGCGCGTCAAGCTCAGAACGATATCGATATCGTGGATCATCAGGTCCAGGATGACGTCCACGTCCAGGCTGCGCGGGCTGAACACGCTCAGCCGGTGGATCTCGAAGAACAGCGGCAAGCTGACGCGGCTTTCCATCGCGACGACGGCCGGATTGAAGCGCTCCAGGTGCCCGACCTGCAGCACGCGCCCGTGGCGGCCGGCGGCGGCGATCAGGCGATCCGCGGAGTCCAGGTCCGGCGCGATGGGCTTTTCAACCAGCACATCGATGCCGTGCTCCAGCAGCCAGCAACCGATTTGGGCGTGCGCTGAGGTAGGCGCCGCGACAATGGCTGCGTCCACCTTGCCGTCCAATTCGCGGAAATCCGCGATGGCGGCGCGGGCCGGGTCGATATCGACTATGGCGGTCAGCTCCGCGCGCGCGGATTGCTCGACCACGCGGCAATGATTTCGCCCAAACTGCCCGGCCCCGACGACGGCGATCCTGATTTTGTTCGCGTTCATGCGCTCATTCATCGGCGGCATAGCCGGCAATCGCGATGCCCGCCGCATCCGCTTGCGCCAGCATCTCCTGGCGATCCAACAGCAGCGTGCGCGCGGCATCCACCGCCATGATGGACGTGCCGGTCTCGCGCATCACGGCGATGGTGGCCAGCCCGGCTACCGGCACATCGAAGAGTAAATGCCTCCGCCGGTTGGAGACTTTCACCAGCGTCAGGGGACGCCCATTCACCAGGCCGGCGGCGCGTCGCAGCATGGCATCGGTGCCTTCCATGGCTTCGAGCGCCACGCAGGCCTTCTCGCAAACCGCCACGCTCTGTCCCACGTCGAAGCCGGCCAAGGCGGTGGCTACACGGCGGCCGTAGGCGATGTCCGCCTCTTCGCGCGCGTCGGGTTGGCGGCGGGTCATGGCGCCACGATCCGCCAGCAGCGGTTTTAGCAGCGCGGTGGAATCGCGAAGTTGGATGCCTTCGTCGGCGAGCATCTTTGCGACTCCGCCGATCAGCGCATCCGTGTTCCTGGCAGGCAGCGAAGTTAGCAATTTGAGCAGACGCCAATCCGGCAGGATGGAGGAGAAGATCTTCGCGTGCTTCACTTGCCCGGCCATGACCACTTCCCGGATACCCTCCTGCTTGAGAATCTCGATCAGGCGCCCCAGTTGACCTAGCGAAATCCAGTAACATCCGGCGGCCAGCGGCTCGACTTCTGGGGAAGCTTCCTCCTGAATCGCCAACACCACGACCTCGTGGCCCAGGCGGCGGGCGTTCTCAAGGGCCAGGATGGGGAAGCGGCCGTTGCCGGCGATGAGTCCGTACTTCATGCGTGGCGCAGGCACGGTTGGCAAGCGAAAGCGCCTGCCCCACAACTGGCTTGAGGCAGGTTTGCGGCGGCAGGAGTCTCGGCACGGCGGGCGCGAGTGCCTGCGCCACTTCGGCACGGTTGGCAGGCGAAAGCGCCTGCCCCACAACTGGCTTGAGCCAAGTTTGCGGCGGCAGGAGTGCCTGCGCGACGCCTCATTTGACGACTCCGCGCTGGGATTCGTGGATGAACTCCAGCAATTCATCCACTTCGCCGCATGCTGGAATCTCCGCACGAATACGTTCCACGGCCTGCGAAGTATTCAGACCGGCGTGCGTCAGCAGGCGTAGCGCGGTTTGCAGCTTCTCGACGGTGTCGCGCGCGAAGCCGCGGCGCTCGAGGCCGGTTTTGTTCGCGCCGAAGACTTTGATGCCGCGTTCGCTGACAGTATTCGAGAACGGCAGCACATCCTGCGTCACCACGCTGTAGCCGCCAATGATGGAGTGCCGGCCGACCCGGCAAAACTGATGCACGCCGGTGGAGGCGCCGATCACAGCCCAGTCGCCGACCCGCACATGCCCGCCCAGAGTGACGGCGTTGGCCAGCACCACGCGATCGCCCACGCGCACGTCATGCGCCACGTGCACGTAGGCCATCAGCAGGTTATCGTCGCCGATGCTGGTGACCTTGCCGCCGCCTTCAGTGCCGCGATGGATGGTGACAAACTCCCGGATCTTGTTGCGATTTCCGATGCGCGTCTCGGCCCGCTCGCCGCGGTACTTCAGATCCTGCGAGGCCACCCCCACGGTGCTGTACGGGAAGAAGATATTATCCTGGCCGATGCCGAGCGGCCCTTCCATGTAAACATGCGCCATGAGCCGCGTCCCAGCGCCGATCTCGACTTCGCTGCCTATGATGCAATAAGGTCCGATTTCGGCGGTTTCGGCGATGCGTGCCCGCGGGTCGACGATAGCGCTGGGGTGAACCGGCATCGATCAGGAAAGCGCTTCCGCTTCTTCCTTGTCGGCCAGCTTGCACATGACCTCGGCTTCGGCCACGACGAGGCCATCCACCGTGGCGCGGCCGGCCATCTTGGCCACGGTGGCCTTGCGCTTGATGACGGTCATCTCCAGGCGCAGTGTGTCGCCGGGGACCACGGGGCGACGGAACTTGGCGCTGTCAATCGAAACCAGCAGCACCAGCTTGCGATGGCGGTCCTCGATTTGCTTGAGCACCAGCACGCCCGCGGTTTGTGCCAGCGCCTCCACAATGAGCACGCCGGGCATCACCGGGAAGTCCGGAAAATGGCCCTGGAAGAACGGCTCGTTGTGCGTGACGCATTTGATGCCCACAATCCGCTCGGCTTCCAGCTCGATAATCCGATCGACCAGCAGCATCGGATAGCGGTGCGGAAGGATGTCGCGGATTTCGTTGATATCCAAAGTGGGCATGGAAGCCGCTATTATCGCACGAAGCGCTATCATAACAGCCGTGGACCCCATATTCGCGCAGGCGCAATACCGGCAGCCGCATATTGTGGCGCTGATCCGGCAGTTGGTGGAGTGCGAATCGCCGAGCGACAACCCGGCGGCGGTGAATCGCTTCGTGCAACTGCTGGCCGACGTGGCGCCCTCTTTCGCCAAAATCAAGATGTTTCCCGGTGGGCGCTTCGGGCAGCACGCCGTGTTCGAGTTCGATCTGCCCGGCAAGAAGAAGCGGGGCCAGATTCTGGCGCTGGGTCATTCGGATACGGTCTGGCCGCTGGGCACTCTCAGGTCGATGCCATTCCGCCAGAAGGACGGCCGCCTGTGGGGGCCGGGCGTATTGGACATGAAGGCCGGCATTGCCCTTTTTCTATGCGCCTTGAAGATCCTGCAGGATCTGGATGTGCCGGTGGCGCGCCGAGTCGTCATGCAGATCAATTCCGATGAAGAGGTGGGCAGCGAATCGTCACGGCCACTGACGGAGAAGAATGCCAGGCGCAGCCAAGCCGTGCTGGTGCTGGAGCCGGCCACGGGACTGGAGGGCAAGCTCAAGACCGCGCGTAAGGGCATAGGCGATTACACTGTCAGGGTGCGCGGCAAGGCTACGCATTCCGGCCTGGATTTCGCGGGTGGGGCCAGCGCCATTCTGGAACTGGCGCGCCAGATCGAGCGGATCGCCGGATTCACCGACCTGCGGCGCGGCATCACTGTGAACCCGGGCGTGATCTCGGGCGGGACGCGCTCCAACGTGGTGGCGGCGGAAGCCACAGCCCATATGGACATGCGCGTTTTGCGGCTGAAGGATGCGGCGGCCATCGATGGCAAGTTTCGAGGCCTGCGGCCGGTGGACAAGCGCTGCACCATCGAGGTGCAAGGCGGCTTGAACCGTCCGCCGCTGGAGCGCTCGCCGGCCATCGTTCAGCTTTTCCGCACGGCGCAGAAACTGGCGCGCGAGGTGGGGGTGGAGTTGGACGAATCGCTGAGCGGCGGCGGGTCGGACGGAAACTTCACAGCGGCGCTCGGCATTCCGACACTGGACGGGGTCGGCGCCGTGGGCGAGGGCGCGCATGCGCTCAACGAGAGCATCCTGGTGGATCGGATTGCCGACCGTACGGCGCTGCTGGCCAAGCTGGTAGCGGCATTATAGCGGGCGCCGGCTTGACGCGGACCGCAGGTGACAGACCACTCCCTGACGGTCGTGGCTCTGATGGGGTCCGCGCGTCAAGATACGCGACCGTAATTCCGAACGTGCTTCAGGCGGTGGCCGGGTGAAGGCCCGCGGGTGGGGCTACCGACCAATCCTGCCCCCGTCGGGCTTTGATGGCCGCGAAATCCAGAGCGGCCAAGGCTTTCTGGTTCTCCGGGAGTGCGAGTTCCCAGAGCGGGAAGAAATCCGGACCGACATCCAATCCTTCCTGATACCCGCGCGGGCCGAAAACGATCTCATGGCAGGCATCGAAGCCGAGCCTGCAGAGGTCCTCCGCCAACTGCACGGGATCCTCGATTAGGAACATACACGCGGCACCTCCCATAACTACGAGTAGACACCGGCGTTGCCAAAAATCCAAATCGACTGGGACGAATTGGACGGTGGTCCGCGGCGGACTACCGGCTCCAAGCGGCGAATGTCAGGTGAGCTTCCAATAAGTCTGATAGGTTTCATCGCCGATCGAACCGAACGGGCGGAGCCGCACGTCTCCCGATTCCAGGTGCGCCATCCAATCGCCGCCGGCGCCCTTTTCGATCTTCGCGGCAAGCAACTGGCGGCGCGAAACCTTGGGTTGAGCCGCAGTCAAAGCGAACAGCACCTGCGGGCCTCGCAACAACGCGACCTGATCGACATTTTGAGGATCGACCGGCTCATACTGTAGGGGCTGCTCGATTTCGAACTCGATCCGGTCACCGCCCTTCCATCTCCCGCGCACCGGAAAGAACGACCCTTTCTGGAGTTCCGAGCGCGTGCGGCTGCCGTTCACCGAAACCGTTGTACCCTCCCCGGCCCAGGCGGGGATGCGCAGGTAGATTGTGAAATCGGTGGGCGAGGGAACCGTCAGAGTAAGAGTGACGGCGCTGCCGGCCGGATAGTCAGTCTCCTGCAATATGGAACAGTGAGTGGAACCTTGCATCCAGGTCAAACGGGATGGCACATACAGATTAACGTAAATACCGTCTTGGCCACGGAGGTACGCGCTGATTCCATAGTCGGCCGTCACCTGCGGAAATGTTCCGGAACAGCAGGGCCACTTATCGTCCAGGTCCCAGCGATAGCGCGCATCGGGAATGATGCGCGTATAGGACTTTTGAGCGGAGTAATGATAGTCGGAATAGTAGAACGTGGAGCCGTCTTCCAGAATCGGCTTGATCCCCAAGAGCGCGTTGTATAGGACGCGCTCCATGCTGTCACCGTAACGGGAGTCGCGAGTCACCGAGAGCAGATATCGCATCACCTTGAAGTGCGCGTAGCCTCCGCAGGCTGTTTCGAAGTGCCGGTGAGTGCTCGCGAGGCTTTCACCCAAGGCCCCTTTGCCGGGCTGAACGAAGGCTTCATTAGGCCCCCAGCCCCCAGTGGCATAGCTTTGATCTTTCAAGATCATGTCAACCGCGTTCTTTACGGCGCGGAGATACTTTGGATCGCCCAGCTTCAGGTATCCCTGCATGCCGGAGCTCAGAGCATTCACGTGGCTATAGGCGTGCAGGCCCGGAAGCACGTTCTGCCCTTCGGCAAGCGGGTCGAAGAAGCCGCGGTCCAGCAGGTAACGTTTGCCTAAGTCGTAATACTTGCGGTCGCCGGTCCGTTCGTAGGCAAGGAACAGATTCTCGGCCAATGTATAGGTTTCATCCCACGTGTAAGTCTCGTCTTTGTGAGGGCGCTGCTGCATCTCCTCGGGCGTCAAGGCACGGTCGGCCATGTGCGGAAGCGCGGCGCGGGTAGTCTCGGCCAGAACGTCGAGCGCCGTGGAATCGCCGGCGTACGAATGCGCATCGATCAACCCGCAGACCAGCTTGTCATAGGTATAACCTGGATACCGCAGATCGGCGAAGAACTTGCCTGATGGATCGAGCGTCTGGGCGTACCCGCGCACAAGGCGCTTTACTTTGGCGCGTGTGGCGTCGGAATTGGTGGCGCCGGCGAACCGGGCCAGGGCGGAGACGTACTGTCCGAAGCTGGCGCCCGGGCAAAAATCGTCGTACCAGCCGCCCATTTCGGGTCCGGGCGCAGGCAGGCCGACGCGCTGGCGATAGATCTTCAACATCCGGTCGTCATCCAGCCGCAGGAAGAAATCGTGATTTCGGTCGAACTGACGCCGCAGCGGCCCTTCGCGGAGCTCGACCTGCGAGTAATTGAAGACGGAAAGAGGAGCTGCGACTTTGCGGTGGTTCTCCGCCGGAGAAACTAGAAGCGCGGCCGGGAAAACTCCGGCAAGTTGTAGCAGTTCTCTTCGGGTGATCATGCGACCCTCACATTTCTTTTGCCACCGACTCGGCCGCCAGCACGTCGTGATTGGCGTTGAGAAGGACGTGCTTAGGCTTCCTGGGCAGGCGCAGCTTGATTTCGTTCGAAGTCTGGTTTCCGAGCAGCGTAACCGACCCCGCACGCGCTATGTGACCGTCGAAGTCGAAGTAGACCGGCACCGCCATAACGAATCTCGGCGACACTCCGCTTTGCGTGACTTTTGCCGCAAACATGTATTTGCCGTCCTGCTCCGGCGTGAGCGAGTATTCCATACGATAGCTGGGAATCTCCGTGCCGTAAACCCACTCGCGGAAAAACCAGTCCATCTTGCCGTTCTTCTCGAGATCAAGGGACGGCTTCATATGCTTCTCGACGATGGATTTGAACGACTCCGTAGAAGCGCACTTATGCAGATAGGCGGCGACGAAGTCGTGCATCATGTCGATGAAGTCTTTGTCTCCCGTTTGCCGGTCGAACATAAGGTAGCGCAGCATATGCAGCGCGAAACCGCCCTTTGGATAGATGATACGCCGATAGGCGGAGCCCGTCTTGAAGGTATCCAGACGCAGGCCCATCCAGATCGGCCCCGCATCGTTCGCGCGGTTTCCAAAGCTATTTTTCGCCAGAATCATTTCCCTGGCGCGGTCCCAATATTTCAGGTATTTGTCCGGACTGCGCTCCGTCTGTTGCAGGAACAAGCCGGCGGAAAAATCGGCGAAACCCTCCGACAACCATACATCGTGATAAGATGCCCAACCCACCATGTGGCCCCACCACTGATGCGCCACTTCATGCGGCTCGACCTCCTGAATGAATTCCGCGAATTTGAACGCGCTTCCGCCCATCAGCATCCAGCGTTGTGTACTGTCCAGAAAGGCGCTCACCGGCAGATAGACCAGCGTGGGCCACGATTGGCCGAAAGCGAACTCCGGTTGCTGCGTGATGGCGATCCGCCCGTAGGGCGCGTTTCCGAACCAGGTCTGATAGCAGCGAATGGCGTTTTCCGCATCCACCATCGCGCTCTCAGCCATGGCACTGGGACTCAGGTTCTGATTGAACTGGCGCAGACTATCCGGCACGTCGCTGGTGGCGTAGGCCTCGATCTGATAATTCGATTGACTATCCGTTACAGACTTCTTCTTGAAGAGGCCATAATTGAAGCCCGCCACCGCGAACGGCACGTCGGATACCCAGTGCGAGGCTGCAAAGTCCGCTTCGCGCCACTCCTTGACGAGGTTGCCGACGCCGACCAGCGTGTACTGTTTAGGCACCTTGAAGGTAAGGTCATAAGTGGCACGGTCCATGAATGCGTTCAGGCTTGGATACCAGCTTGTACGCGCCTGCACTGAGAAGTTACCGGAGCCTTCCTTGCGGACAACTTTGTCGCCCTCGTATTCGATTTCGATATCGTAACTCTGCCCCTCGGCCAACGCCTCTGGCATGATGACGTAAAATGACCCATCTACCTTACGGCTTTCCTGAATGAATGGGACCTCGCGGTCTTTATAAGTAACTCGCAGGACGCGCAGCGAAGGCAGCAGCCCAAAACTGACGACCCGCACGCCCGCCAACAACGCTTTGAACCGGAGCGCGCAGGTGGCGGAGAGGTGGTCGTTCTTGCCGATGACGGTCTCAATGCGATAGTGCTCGGCCTGCACGGTGTGGCGATTCTCCGTGGAACTCGCCGTTCCCGATTTCCATTCCTCCGCGAAATGGGTCAGATACCAGATGCCCTCCTGCCCGCCGCCCGGATCGACATCGATGAGCGCCACTTCTTCAGGGGAGGGCAAGTAGGGCATGGCGCCCCGGCGGTTGATGAGAAAGCGAAGATCCGCATGTTTGTTGCCGTGGATAAAGGCGCTGAAAGACCCCGCCTCATTCGGGTTGTAAAGCTCGGCCAGGATCTCGGCCTCCTGGTTTTTGACATACTGATCCTGCAGATAGTATTCCAATTGGCTGCGCGGCGTGTCCGTGCGGTAGCGTGTGCGGCTCCGAAACTCGTGCCACGCGTTGGCTGCCGCGGAAGCCTGGTCGGTGGCCTGGGCCTGCCGCTTGATCTCCTCGAAAGTGTCGTCGGTGAACCAGAGCACCACCGAACGGAACGGCTCGTCCACGATCTCGTCGCCGGAGATCAGGCGGAGGTAGTGACGTTCGGGCGACGTGGCGGCCGTCAGGTGAAAAGTCCCTTCGCCGGTGAACACGCCCGCGACCACCCGCCCCAGCACGAGAGGTACGAAGCTAAAGCTCCCCGAGGTGAAAGCGAATAGTGCGTTATCGCGTTTGAGGACCAGATTGTGGACAACGTACGAGGCCCCCGGCATGGCGATGCGCAGCGCGAGGTAATTCGGATCTGAATTCGCGAGCGCGGACTGCTTGCCGGCGACTTCTATCACCGTTTGCCGAGTGATAATCTTCAGGGCGATCGAAAGAGCGACCGCCGCATCGCCGACGTCGACGCTTTCCGAAGCATCCTCGAAGCCGGCGTGCCGGACCATGATGCCGTACTTCCCCCGCGCGACGTCGGTAAAGGCGAAGTGGCCCTGTGAGTCTGTTTGCGCGGTCTCGACCTGCGACGTGGCGACGCTTCGCAAGGTGACGGCCGCGCCGGGAATGGCCGCGCCGCTGGGGTCCTTCACGTTTCCTTCGACCGTAGCGGCGGCCAGCAACCCCGGGACCAAGAGGAATGCGACCAGTTGTGAGGTCACACCCTAGGATAGCGCGCCATGTTTGCTGGGGCGCTTCTGGTTGACGCACGCGGACGAGCGCGGGGCGACCCTCGCGGCGCATGGATACGGCGATCGCCGGTGCATGGCGGCAAGCCGGGAACTGCCTGCGGACGCGAGGTCGTATGAAAGAGTCATGGGGTTCCGGCCACCACAGGCGGACGTCCGGCCACGGGTGCGTTGCACCCTTACCGGCGAGAGGCTAAACTGAAGGTATCGCGACAGTCAAAGCAATCCCCGGTCGTCTAATGGTAGGACAGCGGCCTTTGGAGCCGTGAATCGTGGTTCGAATCCATGCCGGGGAGCCATACATTTGGCTGCGAACTTAAAGGCCAGTTTTGTTGACGGCATCGGACTGCCTTGAAAGCGCCCCGCTACCCCTAATATTCCGGACATGTTGCGGTCTCCAACTGAGGGGCCGCGTGCACGGCCGAGCCACCGGTGAACATCCCGCCGCGGTCGATTCGGCGCGGGATTCTCCGTTTTCTCCAGTTGACAGGTCCTGCTTGCTGACAGGCGGGGTAAGGGCGGTGTGCCGGCCGCGTGCTTGAGTCAGCCGGTACGCTCACTGTTTCCGACCGCCAGCCAGGAGTGCCTCAGTTTCGACACTGCGCCGTCTATAGACCGTAGTGCCTCGCACGCCGCCCTAGCTCTCCTCCTTCGCAGCCGGACTGCGCGCGAAGCGGATTTTCTAACGATATTGAACGATAAGACAATGGGCGCCGGTAGCCGTCGCGATGACGAAGATTTTCTGTTATAGTCCGATCTGGGCTTCCAGATAATATCTCAGACGATTCGGAGAACAAAGATGATCACTCTTGGAACATGGTCGCAACCAACTCTGCAAGCTTTGGGAACGATGCTGTTGTTTAGTACGGCAGGGACCGCACAGATTCCGGGCCTTTGCAATACGGGCCAGACCCTCAAAAATATTGACGGATGTACAGGTGTCCTGGTGCCTCCCAATTCCGCCGGCGGCGGTACTCACCGTGACGGCAACTGGACGATGGCTTACCCTTACCCCGTTACGCTTTCAGAATCTCAAGATCCGTGCTCGTTGCGATATGTTCACAGTTGGGTAGACACGCCCAACGCCGCCTGGTTGCCGAATAGCGCGAGCACCGCATCGGAATGGATTACGCCGTACGATGGAGAGGACGACCGGCCGACAGGATATTATGTCTACGCGACTACGTTTCCGATCCCAGACTCGCCCGCGCCCACGAGTTTCACGATTAATGGCCAGCTCGTTTCCGACAATCCAACGGTTGCCATTTACTTTCAGACTCCAGCGGCTGGCGGCAGTTGCCAGCTAGTCTCCGGCCAAGCCTTTCCGGTCAATTCCGCGGGCGTCGGGAACAGTGACTTCCAGCAATGGTGGCCCTTTAGCTTCACCAACTCGCAGCCATTGGCTGTGGCGAGCCCAGCCGTCTTATTTTTTGTCGTACGAAATCCATATGATAGCTTCCCAAACGGCGCCTCTCCTTCGGGTTTGAGGGTCGAGTTTTTCTCAACTTCTGCGTTCCACTAGCCTATCCTAGCTAGGAGCGTGTTGAAAGACGTACGCAGCGCGCTCCCTGACGGTCGCGGCCCCGCGGATTGCTGGAAACAGGCCCGCGCCGATCCAGCGGCTCCTAGCGTTTTTCCCTGCGGGCAACTTCTAATCGGCGTACCCGCCTCAACTTCACACGGCAGGGCTGGCTCCGCCCGGCCCTGATCCAGTTCCGAGTCCGCATTACTGTGCCCGGGGCCCACTCGTGCACTCTGGCTAGAGAACGGATTAACATGGCGAAGGCCGCCGCGCGGCCAGGCGACCGGTGCTTTCGATGGCAATGCCGCCCGCTACTGCGCGCGGCCCGCTGGCGCCGGGAACTCATCACGCGACACAGCGGGCTGGGACACTCCGCCCGGCATAATAGCTGCCGCCAGCAGCACAATGCCGGCGAAGAGCAACGTGTCGGCGACATAGTTGATGCCCTCCAGCAGCGCAGGCTGGGCCGCGGTGAGGAAGATGGGTAAATAAAGGAACAAGACCAGCAGAGTGACCAGTGAGCCGAGAAACGTGGCAGCGAAGCGAGCGCGTTTACGGTCCACCAGCATGGTCGCCCCGGAGATTAATAGGGCGGCCCCCGTCAGGTATCCCCAAAAAGCGCGGATTGGGACCCAGTCCGGTGTCACCTTTGCGAGGGGAACGGCGGGCGCGAATTCCGGATGCAGGAAGTGTTCGACCGCGAAGAAAAGGAGGGGTACGGAAACCAAGACTCCCGCCACGATCCGTATGGGCTTCATGAGAGTGGCGGCCAGCGCGAACGCGCCACCGGCGAAGGAGAGGTCTCTGAGGGCGACAGCCCAGACGATCCTGTTATTCGGGTTGGCGGCGACGTTCGGGATGTGAATCATCAGGACGAAGCAAATGAACATAATTCCGAGGAGCATCGCGCATAAGCGGGCGTAGGTCATCCGCAACGCGATGCTGACGCCCGCGGAGATAAGCGCGATGCCGACAAAATAGGTCCAGAACATATGCGCCGGCATCCACGGTGGAACGATCTGGGAGATCGATCGGGAATTTGTGAGATGCTCAGCTCCGAATACCGCGAGCGGCGCTGAAAAGAAGATAGGTCCAAACACGATCACCTTCTCCAGCCCTTCGGCTACCGAGAAGGACTTTCTAGCGGCAAACAGGCCGCTCGCCAGAGTCATGAGGCCTGCGAACCATGGCCAAAAGATCAAGCGCGATAACACAGGCACACCTCGATTCGGATCTACTGAATAAGACTATTGTACGAGGAAACGGGCGATGTGTTCGCACTTGGCTCGTTTCGTCGAATCCACGCGCCGGCATCGTGCGTGAACCTGTCCGTCTCGGTCAATCCCAGCCTGGGTTAGGAGTACACTGTCTCCTTGGGGAAACCCATAAAAGGAAATCCCGATTATGATTCGAAGACGTTTTCACTGCATCTCCCTTTGCCTTGCGCTGGGGTGGGGCGCAGGGGGCAGTTCAGTGATCCGCGGCCAGTCGAAGCCCTCTTTCGAGGCTGGGGCAGCCAAGCGAATCATCACTCCCGACCCTTTGTTGCCGATTAGCGGCGGAATGGGCATTCCTTCTGCCGCAAAATCCAAGCAGGGTGAGTTGACCGCGCGCGCCATGGTGTTCCGGGCCGGCAACGAAATGATAGCCGTTGTGAGTGTCGATCTGCTCGGCTTCCCTTCGGTGTTAGGAGATCGGGCCCGCGCGCTGGCGCCGCGCCTCGCGCCCGAAAGTATTCTCATCGGTGCGACACACACCCACAGTGCCCCGGACTGCTATGCCTATCCTGACGGTAAGGGAGGACACACCGGATCGCTGGAGTACATGAAGTTTGTGACCGAACAGATCGCTGCCGCGATCAACGAAGCGCTGGACCGGATGCAGCCGGCCGAGCTGCGGGTGGCCTCGGGCGAAGCCAAGGGCAAGATCGCTTACAACTACTACGCACCCGACCTCTACGACCGGCGTGCCAGCGTGCTGCAGGTAAGAGGTCTGGACGGAAAGCCCATCGGGACTTTGGTGAACTACGCAATTCACCCGGAGGTGATGGGCAGCGAGCAAGGCATTCTCAGCCCCGATCTGGTGGGGCCCCTGTACGATCGCATCGAAAAGGGCGCGGGAGGGATCGCCCTGTTCATGAATGGAGCGCAAGGCGGCATGGTTACGGCCGACAACCGCAACCTGGAACAGCCGCCCAGGGACCCTCTGCGAGCCTATTGGAACGACAGCCGGACGTGGGCCGAATGCGAACGGATCGGCGGACTGCTGGCCGCGGAATCGTTGCGCCTCATCGATCCTGCCGCCTGGCAGAAGAACCCAGCGCTGCACAACGATTCGATGGAAGTGCGCTTCCCGGTGGAGTCGCCTGAGATGTGGCAGGTAGTCGAAGGCTCGCCGCTCAAGTATCCTCATGGCCCCGGCCGAACGATTGGCACGCGCGTGAATCTGGTCAATCTCGGCAACGCACAGATCCTGACGATCCCCGGCGAGGCCTTGCCTAATATCGGCTTTTACCTGAAGCGCCACATGCGCGGCGAACACAATTTCCTCTTTGGGCTCACTAACGATGCCTTTGGCTACATGATGACGAAGGTCGACTTCAACAGCTTCCCTGCCTACAAATACATCTCGCGGGTATCTCTGGGCGAGATGACCGGCGAAATCTACATTCAGCATGCCCTCGACCTGATCGATAGGGGGATGAAATAGGTGGCGCGTGAGACCCGCAGGCTTCAAATCCAGAAGGCGACCGGAAGCTTCCAATCGATCCGGTCAGATGTGGTGTTACGTGCGGGTGATTCCGGCACTGTCCCGTTGGACCGCGGATCTGAACTGGAGGGGGCCGCGGCTGGCGCCGGGATGACGCGGTTTGTACCAGGGCCAGCGTGGCTCTTGGCGAGCGGCGGGCCGCCGAGCACAGGGTGGGGGCCAGGATCGAGGACCTGATGGCGCCGTCTTCATCCGACTGGGCAGCCGCGGCCGTGGCATAGGAAAGGTGGCGTGGCGGCGCCGATCGCGAATTTTGAGCCGGCCCACCGCACGAGCCGGTTAAGCGCCTCTCGGGCTAGATCTGATGCCTGTTACACTGGGCACCCCACGGAACGAATCTCACCATGAATCGAACGAAGGACAAAACGGTGGCCGCCAAGGCATCGGGGCCCGGCCGCATGTCTTTGAGCAGTGTGCGCATGATCGACCTCAGCGTGGCAATCGAGCATGACGCACCGGGCGAACTGATGCCGCCGAAAATCGAGTATTTGGATCATGCAGCGGGCGGCAGGGCAGCGGCTGCGGTGTTCGGATGCCGGCCCGAGGACCTTGTATATTCCAACGGCCAGGGCTGGGCCGTAGAGACCCTGACCACCAACAGTCATACCGGCACGCATATCGATGCACCCTATCATTACGGTGCAACCTCCGCCGGGCAGCCTGCCAAGCGGATCGACGAGGTGCCGCTGGAGTGGTGCTTCGGCCCCGGCGTGTTGATCGACATGCGCCACAAGCGCGACGGCGATCCGATCTCGGTCGAGGACCTGCGCGCTGCCCTTCGGAAGATCCGCTACCGGCTGAACCCGGGTGATATCGTGTTGATACATACCGGGGCTGCGAAGCGCTGGGGAACGAAGGAGTATCTTCTCCAGCCGGGCTTGGGCCGCGAGGGTACTCTGTGGCTGGCCGAGCACGGGGTCCACGTAATCGGCATAGATGCCTGGACGCTGGACCGCCCGTTCGCCGCCATGGCCGCCGATTTCAAACGAACGGGCGATGGGCGTTTGCTGTGGCCCGCCCATTTCGCCGGCCTGACACGGGAATACTGCCAGATCGAAAAGCTGACCAACCTCGACCAGATTCCGAAACCTTTCGGCTTCTACGTTTCGTGCCTGCCGGTGAAGATCAAAGGCGCCAGCGCGGGCTGGTGCCGTGCCGTGGCTATGGTTCCAGGTTTGACTCGCCGCAGCCCGGCGCGGCCAGGAAGCTAACCTTCGGCCATTCGCGGGAGGCTGTTGGCGCAAATCCGCTATAATAGGAAGCGTCACCCGGAGAAGAATTGTGTCCCTGCGCTCCTTATTTCGGCTTTTCACTCATATTCAGATGATGCCCGTCCTCGAGAGCGGAGAGGAAACCCTCGTCGGCGGGCAGGCTGTCATGGAGGGCGTCATGATGCGCGCCCCGCACAGCTATTGCGTGGCAGTGCGCAAGCCCAGCGGCGAGATCGTCACCGAGGAGCAACCGCTAGCCCGAATGTCCGAACTGCACCGCATCTTCAAATACCCTATTCTCCGCGGCATCGGCACCCTCTATCAGGCGATGGCCCTGGGTCTCAAGGCCCTGAAATTCTCGGCCAATACCTTGCTCGACACCGATTCCCAGAAAGCCGAGACCAAGGAACTCTCCAATTGGGCCCTCAGTCTGAACCTGATCTTCTCCTTGGCATTTTTCATCTTCCTCTACAAGTTCGTGCCGCTGTACACCGTCACCGCACTAGGAAAGTGGTATCCGTCGCTCCAGGGCCGCATCGCTTTCAACGTCGCCGATGGCTTGCTCCGCATCGCCATCTTCCTGGCTTTCCTGTTCGCGATATCGCGGCTGAAGGACATACGCCGCGTCTTCGAGTATCACGGCGCCGAGCACAAAGTCGTCTTTAACTTCGAATCCGGCAAGCCGGTCACCGTCGAGAACGCCCAATCGTTCACCACTTTCCATCCCCGTTGCGGGACTAGTTTCCTGCTGGTGGTGATGGTCGTTTCGATGGTGGTTTACACCTTCATTCCGTTCTCCGGGTTTGGCATGAAACTGCTGAGCCGCGTGCTCCTGCTGCCGTTCATCGCGGGCATCAGCTACGAGATGATCCGCTTCGCCGCCAAGCGCCGCGGTTCGTTCCTGGCCACTCTGACCGCACCGGGCCTGTGGCTCCAGCGCATCACCACCAAGCCGCCTTCCGACGATCAGGCTGCTGTCGCCATACGCGCGCTGGAAGGCGCCATGGACCTCGAGAAGTCCCAGGGCGGCGAGTTGGTAATCGCTTAACCTCCATGCAACCCAGTCCCAAACTCGATCAGATGGAGGTGCGCTTCGACGAACTGACGCGCCAGATGACGGACCCCGCGGTGATCGCCGACGCCGGCGAGTATCGCAAGGTCGCCAAGGCCCGCAGCGAACTCGAAGAAATCGTCTCCAAATATCGTGAACTGAAAAAGGCGGCGGGCGAGCTCGATCAGGCACGCGGCATGCTGCAGGAGCAAGATGCCGAACTGCGCCAGATGGCCAGCGAGGAAGTCGCCCGGCTGGAGCCAGAAGCAGCCCGCATCGAGCATGAGTTGAAATTGCTGCTGCTGCCCAAAGATCCCAACGACGAGAAGAACGTGGTGCTGGAAATCCGCGCCGGCACCGGCGGCGACGAGGCCACGCTGTTCGCCGCGGAAGTCTTCCGGATGTACTCGCGATACGCGGAGACGCAGCGCTGGCGCGTCGAAGTCACTTCCACCAGCGAATCCTCGGTCGGCGGCTTGAAGGAAGTCATCGCGCTAGTCAGCGGCGAGCGGGTCTATAGCAAGCTGAAATACGAGAGCGGCGTGCATCGCGTGCAGCGCGTCCCGGTCACCGAACAGCAAGGCCGCGTGCATACTTCGGCCATCACCGTAGCAGTTTTGCCGGAAGCCGACGAGGTGGAAGTCAAGCTCGATCCGAAAGATATCCGCATCGATACGTTCTGCTCGTCCGGACCCGGTGGCCAGTCCGTCAACACCACATACTCGGCCGTGCGCATCACGCACTTGCCGACCGGGCTGATAGTCTCCTGCCAGGACGAGAAATCGCAAATCAAGAACCGCGCCAAAGCCGAACGCGTGCTGCGCTCGCGGCTTTACGAACTGGAGCTGGAGAAGCAGCAGGCGCAGCTCGGCGCCGAGCGGCGCAGCATGGTGGGAACCGGCGACCGCAGCGAAAAGATCCGCACCTACAACTTCCCGCAGAACCGCGTCACCGATCACCGCATCGGTCTTACGCTCCATCAATTGGACCTGGTGGTGGACGGCAAGCTGGACCCCATCTTTGACGCCCTCACGACTTACTACCAGCAGCAGGGCGAAGCGGGAGGCGTGGCCGCCTGAGCGCATGACCGTTCAGGGGAACGCACCTATCGCAGGCGAAACCGCCTGCGCCACCAAAACAAATCCTGCGGCTGCTATGGTGGGGCAGGCGCTTCCGCCTGCCAGCCAAGTCAGTGACGCTATATGACCGCGCATACCGCTCTCGTCCAGGGGACCACGCTCCTGGAAGACGCGGCGATTCCGGTTGCGCGGCTCACCGCCGAAGTGCTGCTCGCGCACGCTTTGCGCCGCGAACGCGCCTGGCTCTTCGGGCATCCCGAGCACGAACTCTGCGAGCTGGAACGGCTGCACTACGGCCGTTATCTGCATGAGCGGCTCCAGGGCAAGCCTACGCAGTACATCACTGGCCGCCAGGAATTCTACGGCCGCGAGTTCCGGGTTACGCTGGACGTGCTGATCCCGCGCCCGGAAACCGAACACGTGGTCGAGACCGCCTTACGGCTCGCGCGTGGCGCCACACGGATCCTGGACGTAGGATGCGGCTCCGGCATTCTGGCCGTCACATTGCGCCTGGAAACGGGCGCCAGCGTGTGGGCCACCGACATCTCGTTGGCGGCGGTCCGCGTCGCCGCCGGGAACGCGCAGCGTCTGGGCGCGCCGGTCTCCTTTGTGGCCTGCGACCTGGCATCGGCCTTTGCCGAGGCCTCGATGGACCTGATCGTCTGCAACCCTCCGTACGTTCCGCTGGGCGATGAAGCCGGTCTGCAGCGCGAAATCCGCGAATGGGAGCCGCGCCAAGCGCTTTTCGCTGGGCCCACCGGCCTGGAAATCTACGAGCGGCTGGCGAGCGACGCCGAGCGTGTCCTGGCTCCCGGAGGCTGGCTCGTGATGGAGATCGGCTATAACAGCAGGAACCGCGTCGCGGCGTTGTTCGCCAGCCGCTGGCGGGAACTGGAAACGGTCCCGGACCTCGCCGGCATCCCCCGTGTGGTGGCGGCGCGTCGGGATTAGCGCTAGCGGCCGTGGCGAAGTCGCCGTGAGTCGCGGTTGGCAGGCGGAAGCGCCTGCCCCACCACGGCAAACCAACAGCTTGAGACGTTCGGTGGGAGGCGTTTAGCCCGCGGGGACTTCTGCCACGGGCTGCGAGCCTTTGAAACGTTTGGCATCGTAGAATCACTATCCGGGTAGATCTGGGGATGACTCAGTGAACCCTCGGTTCGCAGTATTCGCCGCATTCCTTATGGGCGCCGTTGCCTACCAGACGGGTCCGCCCGCCGGCGCCCGCAAGACCAAGGCAGGCGCGCAAACCCAGCCCACGCATAGCACCGCGGGAGCGTACGGCGAGAACCAACCGGCAGTGCAGGATGAGCCGCTCGCAGCCATCTGCGAGTTCGTGGCGCCGCAGCCGGTCGCCCGCAGTGAAGCTCAGGCAAATGCGAACTGCCTTCCTGCAAGCCACCCCATCGACTTTCTGATCGCTACCGTCCCAGATCCGCAGAACTCGCATTATCCGTTTATGTTCGACGCTTTTGTGGAAAGCATCCGGCTGGCTTTACAGGATAGCGGATATATGCTCGATCGTTTCCGGCTGCCCTGGGAGGCCAATAGCGGCCCGCTGGACACGGATTGGCAGAAGCGTATCGAACACCGGACCTGGCAGGCGAAGGAGCAGGCGAATCCGGGCATCTTGTTGTTTCGCGGCGAGCCGCATGAAAAAAGAGAGAGCCTCTTGGGCGTCCTGCTGATCGGCGAGGATCCAATCCGAGGCATCAATAAGGAACAGTTCGGCAAGGCGCTCTCCCTGATCGCGAAGTTCAGGCGCCCGGACGACCCCAAAACGGTAAGTGTATTGGGGCCGGCCTTCTCGGGATCGATCCCCTCGCTGGCGATTGCTATGCGAAACGGCGAAGATGCGGAGGTCAAGTATCGGGTGATTACGGGCTCAGCCACGGCAAAAGACAATGCGGCTGCGTTGAGTGGCTATATGGGCGACCGGGCCACTTACGAAAGTGCAATTGTGAACGATGATGTGGCTACTCGCAGCTTCTTTGAATATCTGGAGAACCTGCCCCACCCGGTTGGGCTGAAAAAGATCGCCATCCTAGCCGAGTCGGGCAGTGAATTCAGCATTCAGTTTGTGAAGCACACCCCAACAGGGGTGTCCACGCTTGAGTCGCCGCTTATCCTGGAATACCCGATGGAGATTTCTCGGCTGCGGAACGCTTATGCGAACGATCCCGAACTCAGCGCCTTGTCCTCCGCCAACGCCAGCAAAGCGCCGCCCCAGGGGTTGCAGATCAGCCTGAAGGATGCGGAAGGAACGAAAGACAGCATCCCCAGCTTTTCGCCGGAGTTGACACCGGTCTCCCAGGAGGCGGCGTTGCTGAACACGCTGGCGACTATCTCGCGCGAGAAGATCGAGTACGTGGGGATCGTTGCCAGCGACATCCTGGACGCGATTTTTCTGGGCCATCTCTTACAACAGCACTGCCCGGACGTCCGGCTCTTCGTCGGCGAATCCAATCTGATCTACGCGCACACCGACCAGAATTACTCGTTCGAGGGTATGCTGATGGTCACTAGGTACCCTCTCTTTACGGAAAATCAGTGGTGGACAAATTTGAGGGGGCGCCGCCAGCGCAGGCAATTTTCCAGCGGCGCCGCGGAGGGCGTCTACAATGCCGGTCTCCTGTTTCTCAACCCGCTGCTCCACCGCGACAATCCAACGCCATTGGTCGAGTACGCCACACCACAACCCGATGGGAAGTCCATAGTGCTGGAGCCGGCGTTATGGCTGACAGTGGTTGGCCGGGAGGGGATTTGGCCGGTCACGACCCTCCCAAGCCTCGAGGGGTCCAAGCACCCGCTCAGTCAGGATCCGCTTCAACGCCCTGCTCTGACAGAGTCCTCCCGCGGCTGGAAGCTACTCTTCTGGTTGATGACGCTATTCTGCGGCTTGTTCGCGGCGGGTGTGATCGTCTGCAACCTCGGGCCGGATCGCTCCAGGAAGATCAGGCAGGGCTGGCTTTCCGTGCTGTACGTAGGCACGGACAAACACTACCCCACGACCGTGCAAGTGTGTCTGAGCGCCGCCTTGGGTGTGCTGGCGATTGCCTACGGATTTATCGCGGCCGTCCAGATGAGTTTCTTTGGCCTGCACGGAGGATATTTCGCCCCCATAGCATTGGCTTGCGGATTGATTCCAGCGGTGCTGCTGGCGGCGGTTGCACAGTGCTGGCTTCCGGCGAAGGCGGCAGGGTCAGGATGGATCGCAGCCGCGGTTGCGGCTATGTCCTTGGCTGCCTCGGCTCTGTTCTCGGAGAGGATGTGCGTCCACCCGCTGCCGCTGCCCTTCGTATACCGCACTGTGCATGTCGGCAACGGCGTCGATCCGGTCGTCCCGGCGGTGCTGCTGGCGATCGCGCTGCTCTGGTATGTGTGGGTGCAACTGTATCGCATCCATCTGTGCCGGGCGAGGGCCGTGGATTTGCCTTCCTTCCCGGATGACGTTTACCTGTCGGCTGTCGCGCACGTGAAGGACGAAATGTTGAAGGCGCTCCCTGGCTGGTTGTTCGGAAAGTGGTCCTGGACGGTGGCAGCGGTGCTCGGTCTCGGCATATGGCTGCTGAAGCCGATGCGTTCCATCGAGACGTTTCCTTTCGAGTGGCCTTATGCCGCGGGTCTGTGCTTGCTTTTCGCGGGTTTGTGGCTGGGTTGCGTGCGTTTCTTCTATATCTGGTGGAATCTTCGGAAAATCCTGCGGATGATCGAGCGCCATCCCCTTCGGGAGGCATTCAAGCGGCTGCCGCCGGAGTTGTCGCCTACTACGGTTTGGCGGTGGCAGGGCAGCCGGACCTATCTTACGCTGGCCCACTCGATCGAACGCCTGCGAGGCCTCCCGGCGCTTGGGATGTCTCAGCGGTTAGCCGACGGGCGCGACTTCCAGACTCACTTTGGGGATCTGGAAAAGGATGTCCGGAAGCTGATCGCCGCCGACGCTCTGGGAACGGTGCTCGAGAAAGAACTCAAAACGGTGGGCAGCGAAGTGGTCGCGTTCTCGGATTACCTGCTCAAATATGTGCTGACCTCCTACTGGGAGACGGGAAACGCGGCGGACGTGCCGCAGGCCATGGCAACCGCCGCCGGCGTGTCGGGCGCGGCACAGATCAGCCCGCCGCCCGCAGTCTCCAAGAGCACAGCTTTGGCGGCCGAAGAATACGTAGCGCTACGCTTCGTGGCCCTGTTCCGCTATGTGACGCTGCACCTGAAGAACCTGCTGGAGTTTGGGGCAGGCGCCTTGATCCTGACCCTCGTATCTTTGAACTCCTATCCGTTCGAGCCCCGACATCTGATTGTCACTTCGATCTCAGTTTGTTTCTTCGCGGGGGCTGCGGCCTTTGCCGGAGCGTTGCTGCAGATGCATAAGAACCCGATCATGAGCTATTCGGGTGACGGGAAATTGCCGGCGCTCAACATGAACCTGCTGCACGTTCTGTCGTTCGGGGCCCTGCCGCTGATCACGGTATTGGGTTCCCAATTCCCGTCCATCGGCGGCTTTCTGTTCGCCTGGGTCAAGCCGGCGCTCGAAAACCTGCGATAGCGTTCCCGCCCGCTGAGCGCTATTTTGGCGGTGGGATGCCTATACATTGCATCCGACCGTCCCATATGTGGATGCTACTAGAGCCGTTACCCTCGGGCGGCTGAAGAGCGGCCAATGAGGGACAGCTCAAGACCGGCCAACGAAACTGAAGCAGGAGAAGCACTGTTATACCGTACCGAAGCCCTTTCGGCAATTCGTTCTCGCTTTTTTTGACGGAGGCACGTATACTGGCAGCACCTGGGCGGGGGCTATGGCTCCGCAGGGATGCGACTGGAGCGCCGACTGCGGCCGGAATGGCGGACCGGCGAAAGTCGCCCTCAATAACTACTGAAGCGATCTTGACCAAGGTCCTTGCACATGAAGCAATGGAACTTTCTGCAACCTTGCTTCGAGTCGCGAGATGCCGTGTTGTTGTGCCGTCGTGAGAGGATGTTGCTCCTCTTCGAGGATGAAAACGGGCCGTGTGCCGACAGGTTGAATAACGATCCGCAGCCTCAAGTTGAGAGTTTCTGGGTATACAGAGAGCGAGTTTGCTAGCCGAGCTTTGAACGGGCCGCGGCGCGTTTCTCTGCCTTCTTCCTCCCAGGAGTCTGAGATCTCGTTGAATACCTCTTCCTTGACTAAAGCCCAAAGGCCCCAGATGAACACCTCGCTCGCATCGAGGACCGGGATCTCCAGGCACCCTCGAATGAAAAACACGCTTCGTCGACGATGCACTGGTCTGAGGACATCAGGGCGCGGCCGCCGCCGCGATCGGATTCGGACATGTTCGCATACATGTCAGGAAAATCTGCGGCGAAACTCAGTGGAACTCCTTCGTGGGTTTGACCGCATGTACGGCAGACGAAACCAGGCTCGACCATTTACATGATCTTCTCAGAAAACACTCTGGCCGAGAAGAATGGACTCCGGGGAGCGCGAGGGCGGCGCTCTCGCTTGAAGAAAAGCCAAACGCAAACGCGACGGCTAGGTGTCACGGCCAGAGTGCCTGCGCCACCAAATGTGGTGTCATATATATAATGCGCTCGTATCGCTACATTCCCGCGCCGCCGCTATCGGAGTTCGTGGGTTTGTTCTGGATGTACGAGGGGTACCATCAGCCGCACAAAAAGGAGCGCCTGCTGCCGGACGGCTCGATGGAGTTGGTGATCAATCTCAACGAAGATCAGTCGCGCGTTTACGACCGCCATAACACCGAGAATTTCCAGACCCTAAGCGGATCGCTGGTGGCGGGCGTCCATTCGGAGTTTTTCGTCATCGATACGGCCGAGCAGAATGCCGTTGTGGGCGTGCACTTCAAACCGGGCGGCGCTTTCCCGTTCCTAGGTCTGCCCGCCAGTGAGCTGCACAACACGCTCGTGTCACTGGAGGACTTGTGGGGAGCGCAGGCGGGTGTACTGCGGGAACGGTTGCTTGAGGCTGGAACCCCGCAGGCCATGTTCCGCATTCTGGAAGACACATTGTTGGGGCGGGCGGCCCAGCGGCTGGACCGGCACCCCGCCGTGGCATTTGCACTGAAGGAGTTCGGGACGCTCTCCGCGCGCCTGCCGCAGACGCGCACAATCGCGGACGTGACCGGCCAGCTCGGCCTCAGCGCTAAGCGGTTCATACAGGTCTTCAGCGACGAAGTGGGGCTCACGCCCAAGCTGTTTTGCCGCGTGCGGCGCTTTCAAAAAGTCGTGTACCTGATCGCCAGGGGGCAGCCGGTGGAGTGGGCGCAGGTGGCTGTAGACTGCGGCTACTTCGACCAGGCGCATTTCATACGCGACTTCCGCGCCTTTTCCGGTATCAATCCGACCACCTACCTGGCGCAACGTACGGAACATCTCAATCACGTTCCCATCCTCGACTGATGTGGGTTGGCAGCCGGAAACGCCTGCCCCACCGGCAATTTTTTACAATACGGATCGCGCCGCCTTCCGGCAAAATGAAGGCAGATCTCAACAGGAGGGATTATGACCAACAACGTGAAGCCAATACCGGAGGGCCGGGAGGGCGCCACTCCGTATCTATCCATCAAAGGCGCGGCCGCCGCCATTGACTTTTACAAAAAGGCGTTTGGCGCCACCGAAACTATGCGGATGGCCGGCCCCGACGGCAGGATCGGGCACGCCGAGATCATGATCGGCAAGGCCCACATCGAACTGGCGGACGAGCACCCGGAAATAGGCTTTCTCAGTCCGCAGACGCTGGGCGGCTCGCCGGTGACCATCCATATTTACGTTGAAGATGTAGATGCACTGGCAGTCCGGGCCGAGGCCGCCGGCGCGAAGGTGCTGCGGCCGGTGGCGGATCAGTTCTACGGCGACCGTGGCGGCCAATTCGGAGATCCGTTTGGACACGTCTGGTACTTCGCGACGCGCAAGGAGGACGTGTCGCCAGAGGAAATGCAAAAGCGCGCGGCGGCGTACAAAGCGGGAGGCAACTCGTAAGCAAGCCGGGAAGCTGCCAGCGGCCGATACCGCCGAGTTTTGCACGAGGACCGCTGGCGCAACCGAATTGATGCGCGACGCCGGCGCAAGGCGTACCCTTGAAGGGCCAAGGCGAGCGAAGTTCGCCTGCGCCGGCAGGATCGCCTGCGCCACGCGGACTAACCGAATTGCACGTTTTGCCGTCCAAAGGGCATGATGGGTGGAATGCTGTCCGATATCCGCTACGCCATTCGCCTGCTGCTGAAGAATCCCGGATTCAGCCTGGTCGCGGTCGTTTCTCTGGCGCTGGGGATCGGCGCCAACACGGCGATCTTCACGCTGATGGACGCCGTCCTGCTGCGCAACCTGCCGGTGCGCGCACCGCAACAGCTCGTGCTGTTCGGCAGGGGCGAATGGTCGGGCATCTTCGATAGCCTGCCGAACAGGCCGACCCAGCTTTTCTCGCATCCCTTCTATAGGGAACTGCGCGAGAAGAACCAGGTCTTTTCGGATGTGCTCGCCCTACAGAGCTTCGGCACGCGGGCGCATGTGCAGTTTTCCGGCAGCGGCGGGCGGCCCGTGCCGGTCGAGACGCAACTGGTGAGCGGCAATTACTTTTCCACGCTCGGCGTGAATCCGGCGATGGGCCGAGTTCTCAACACGGATGACGATGCGGCGCCGGGCAGCCGCGCAGTGGCAGTCATCAGCTACGCTTGCTGGAAGCGTACGTTCGGTGCAGATCCGGCGATCCTGGCCCGCACCATGACGATGGGCGACACGATTTTCAGCATCGTAGGCGTGGCGCCGCCCGAGTTCTTCGGCACAACCGTGGGAGCGTATCCGGACGTTTGGATTCCGCTGAGCATGCAGGCCAAAGTCCCTCCGGGATTCAATATGCTGTCGGAGGGGCAGTCGCAGTTTCTGTACATCATCGGCCGGCTGAAGCCGGGCATCAGCGCGGGCCAGGCAAGCGCGAACGTGAACCTGCTCTTCCATCAGTTCTTCGAGAACCTGGCGGGCTCCGCGATTTCTGCGGACCGAAAGCGCGCGCTCGAACGTGCGCGCGTCGATCTGACACCGGCAAGCAAGGGAATATCGTCGCTGCGGCGGGAGTTTTCGCTCTCGCTCCAGGTGCTGATGGCGGCGGTCGGGCTGGTGCTGTTGATCGCCTGCGCGAACGTGGCCAACCTGCTGCTGGCGCGCGCGACTGCCCGGCAGAAGGAAGTCGCGCTGCGCCTGGCCATCGGCGCCGGCCGCGGGCGTTTGATCCGGCAATTTTTGACGGAGAGCTTGCTGCTGGCTGGATTGGGCGGAGCATGCGGCATCTTGCTCGCCCTGTGGGGCAGCCGTCTGCTGCTGAGGCTGGTCTCCGACGGTCCCCAACCGGCGCCTTTGCAAATCGCGCCGGATCTGCGGATGTTGGGCTTCACTCTGGCGGTGGCTGTGCTCACCGGCTTGCTCTTCGGCATGGTGCCGGCGCTGCGCATCACGCGGCTGGAATTAAATCCGGCGCTGCGAGAGGGCAAAGCTACCGGCAACGTACCGGCACGGGGCAGGTTCGGAAAAGGAATGGTCACGGGACAAGTGGCGCTCTCGCTGCTGCTGTTGATCGGCGCGGGCCTGTTCGTGCGCAGCCTGCGCAACCTGGAAAACATCGAAACCGGATTCGCGCGCGAGAGCGTGCTTCTGTTCAAAGTCGACACCGATTCCAGCGGCTACAAAGAGGATGCCGGTCTGGCGAGCCTGTACCAGAAGACCGAGCAGCGGTTGGAGGCGATTGCCGGCGTGCGCGCCGCCAGTTTCTCCATGTTCGCCTTCAATGAAGGCGAGTGGAGCACATCGATTTTGCTCCCGGGCGCCAGCCAGCTTTCAGAGCGCGATCGCGAAGTACACGGCAACGTGATTGGTCCGAAGCATTTCGAGGCCATGGGGCTGCCCGTGCTGACGGGCCGCGGATTCGGCCCGCAGGATACCGCCAGCGCACCGAAGGTCGCGGTGGTCAATGAGGCCTGGGTACGGCGCTTCTCTCCGGGAGAATACCCGCTGGGCAAACACTTCCGGCTGGAGGGTGAAGAGCACCGCGCGGATGTGGAAGTCATAGGCGTGGTGAAGGATTCCAAGTACGAGAACGTGCGCGAGAAGACGCCACCCATGATTTACCTCCCTTTCACCCAGCGGATTCAATACCTGGACGACCTTGAGGTGCGGGTGACGGGCAACCCGGCGACGGTAATTCCGCGGATCCGGCAGGCGCTCGCCGAAGTGGAGCGCAACCTTCCCATCACCGATGTCGCCACAATGGGCGAAGTGGTGGACCGCTCGCTGGCCCGCGAGCGGCTGATCGCCAAGCTTTCCGGCTTCTTTAGCCTGTTAGCGCTGGCGTTGGAGTGCGTGGGACTCTACGGGACCATGTCATACGCGGTGGCCCGCCGGACGAACGAAATCGGCATACGCATGGCGCTGGGCGCGCAGCGCACGAACGTCCTTTGGGTCGTGCTGCGCGAATCGTTGCTTCTCGTGGCGATCGGCGTGGGCTGCGGGATTCCCATCGCGCTATGGGCGCAGCGTTTCCTGGTGAGCCTGCTGTTCGGGTTAAAACCGGCCGATCCGTCCACGATCGTGTCCGCCACGGCGCTGCTGGCGCTGGTGGTGTTGCTGGCGGCGTACCTGCCGGCGCGGCGAGCCTCCCGCGTGGATCCGCTGGTCGCGCTGCGCTACGAATAAGGGTTGACAGACGAAAGCGTCTGTCCCACTTGGCCTGCCAACCGTGTGCGGTTCGCGAACCTGCTATTCGAACTGAAACCGGTCGATCCGTCCACGATCGTGTCCGTCGCCGGCGCGTCGGGCCAGTTGACGGACGAAAGCGTCTGTCCCACCTTCGCCTGCCAACCGATTTTTCACAGTTCCTGGAAAAGAGCCTGCCGCGGGCCTGCGCCGCGACTACAATAAGGAGCGGTGCCATCATGACCCTCACTCGCCGGGACTTCCTGGCAGCTTCCGCCCTGGTCCCATTGGCCGCCGCCGGGGCCGCCCCCGTCGAAGACTTCATACAGGCGAAAGCGCAACCGTTCGACCTGCGCAGTGTCCGCCTGCTGGAAGGTCCGCTGCTCGATTGCATGCAGCGCAATCGCGAGTTCTTGCGCGGTCTGGAATCCGACCGGTTACTGCACACGTTCCGTCTGACCGCGGGCCTGGCGTCAACGGCTGAACCACTGGGCGGCTGGGAGAAGCCCGACGTGGAATTGCGCGGCCATTTCACCGGTCACTTTCTTTCGGCCTGCGCGCTGATGTCCACCGGCGCCGGCGACGAAATGCTGCGCGATAAAGCCAACCTGATCGTCGCGGAACTCGCGAAGTGCCAGAAGGCCAATGGCAGCGGCTATCTGAGCGCATTTCCGCCGGAGCTTTTCGATCGCCTGAAAGCCGGCCGCAAGGTTTGGGCGCCCTGGTACACGCTGCACAAGATCATGGCCGGCCTTCTCGACCTATACGTCTTGACGGGCAACCAGCAGGCGCTCGACGTGCTGCGCGGCATGGCCGGATGGACCAAGCACTGGACCGATTCGCTCAGCGACGAACACATGGCGCGCGTGCTGCAAACGGAGTTCGGCGGCACCAACGAAGTGCTCTACAACCTCTACGCCGTCACGGGCGTGAAGGTGTACGCGGAGACTGCGCACCGCTTCGACCACGAGCGCATCTTCGCGCCGCTGGCCGAAGGACGCGACGAATTGAAGGGACTGCACGTGAACACGCAGATCCCCAAGATTATCGGTGCGGCTCGCCGTTACGAACTGACAGGCGAGGTGCGTTGTCGGCGCATCGCGGAGTTCTTTTGGACGCAAGTCACTCAGCACCGGGCCTATGCGACCGGCGGCACCAGCAACGACGAACACTGGCGGTCGGACCCGGACAAACTGGCCGCGGAACTTAGCTCCACGACGCAGGAGTGCTGCTGCACTTACAACCTGCTGAAGCTGACGCGCCATCTGTTCACTTGGACGCCCGAGGCGCGTTATTTCGACTACTACGAACGCGCGTTTTTCAACGGCATTCTCGGCACTATGAATCCGGCCAACGGCCTGACGATGTACTATGTGCCGTTGGAATCCGGATATTGGAAGGTGTTCGCCAGCCCGCGGGGCTCGTTCTGGTGCTGCACGGGGACCGGCGTGGAGTCCTTTTCCAAGCTTGCGGACAGCATCTACTTTCACGATGCCAACGGCGTGTATGTAAACCTGTTCGTGCCATCGGAATTGGACTGGGCGGAGAAACGGTTCCGCCTGCGGCAGGACGCGGCATTCCCAGAACGCGGAGAAACGCGCCTGCGGATTCTATCGGACAAACCCGTGCGGTTGGCGCTGCGTATCCGCGAGCCTTATTGGACCGAGGGCAAGATGGCTGTCGCGGTGAATGGACGTCCGGCTGGCGGGGCGCGCGCGAGCGGCTACTTCACAGTCACGCGCGATTGGAAAAACGGCGACGAGGTTCGCGTCAGCCTGCCGATGAGCCTGCGCGCCGATCCCATGCCGGGCGACAATTCGCTGCAGGCCTTCCGGTACGGCCCGCTGGTGCTGGCGGGAGAACTGGGCAACGAAGGGCTGACCAAGGAGATGATGCAAGGGGGCGACAACCCGCCGGATCAGGGCCGTCCCGCGCCTGCGCCGGAATTTCTAGCTACCTCGAGCGATCCAGGATCGTGGATCGGGCCGGTCGCAGGGCAGCCGTTGACGTTCACGACAAAAGGGCAGAGCCGCGATATCCGGATGACGCCGTTGAACCGCGTGTTCGATCAGCGATATGGTGTGTACTGGCGGGTGAAGACGAAGCCGGCGTAGGTGGCCCCGCCGTGCCTACTTCACTTTCTTCGCCTTCTGATCCATTCCACCCTGGTGAAGAATCAGACCGTCCTTCTGGAATGTGATTTGGGCATCCACCGCTTTGAGGAAGAATTCCGATTCCGACTCCGCGAATATCTCAAGGCGCGGCTGTCCGGTCGCCTGCACGAACAACCGCGATCCCTCCCGCGTGACCGTGATCTTGAAAGCCGGCGTCATCTCGTATTCACCCACGTATCGTTCCAGCACGGCCGCATCCACCGGCACCTCTTTTTGCTCGCGGACGGTGCGGACCGGATAGCGGCTCTCCAGGATGTGCAGGCCCAGGTCGTCGTTGTCCATGTACGTGTTGCATAGCACCACCACGCCTTCCTTCTTCGCCGGGTTGAATCCCACGAACGAGCGGTAGCCATACGTGCCGCCGTTGTGCCACCAGATCCGCGCGTCGTACCTGGTGTGAACATGCCACGCCATGCCGATCTCCAGATTCTGCACGCCTGTCTCCTTCGTGACGGAGCGCATGCGGCGCATGGCGGACTTGAGCGGAGTCTCAGTCAGTTCCAGGTTCGCCGCGACGAACTTCAGCATATCGTTCACCGTGGAGCGCACCGCGCCGCAGCCGGCCAGCACCGCGAAATCCCAATTCTTGACGGGCTTGAGCGAGGCGTCGTATCCCGGCGCGAGACGCTTCTTCTGCGCCTCGGACAGCGTGATCGAAGTGCTACTCATTCCCAACGGTTCGAATATCCGCCGCCGCAGCAACTCCTCGTAGCTCATACCCGCCTTCAGGGCCAGCGCATGCCCCAACAGACCGACGGCCAGGTTGGAATATTCATACTTCTCGCCGGGATCTCGCGTCAGCGTATAGTGCGAAAGAAAGTCGTACAGTTTCGCGGCATCGTAGTCGGCGTACGGATTGGCCGGATCGGCGGGCTCTATGTTATTCGGCAGGCGCGGCAGCCCGGACACCTGCGTCGAGAGGTCCATCAGCGTGATCTGGCGGCCGTTGCGGCTGGGCACCTTCACCGTGGCGGGCAGAAACTTCGAGACCGGATCGTCCGGCTTCACTTCGCCCTTCTCGATCATGTCGGCGAGGATCAGCGACGTGAAGACCTTGGTGACCGAGCCGATCTCGTATACCGTGTCGCCGTCCGGTGGTTGCGTCCCGTCGAGCGACACTTTGCCGCTGGCTATTACCTGGCGTCCTTTTTCGTCGATGACGCCGGTAATAATGCCCACGGCCTTGCGGCTCTCGATGCGGTTGGCCATGATCGAGCGGATTTCGGCGATATCCGCCGCGCGCAAACTAATCGTGGACACCACGGCGATCCAGATCCATCGGGATTTCATCTGCTCACGCTATCACCTATTTCGGGCGAGCGACGCTCGCCTGGAGTTTCTACATTTGCTGGCCCGAGGGCGGCAGTTCGGTGCGTGCGGTGGGGCAGGCGCTTTCGCCTGCCAACCGCGACCTGAAGCTCGCCGCAGCACGCAAGAAGCGTGAGCCACGTCAAGACGCGGCCACCAAGGTCGTCTGCAATTCCGGTATCTCGATCTCGATGCGGGTGCCACGTCCGGGCTGGCTGTCGATGTGCATCTTGTGGTCGTTGCCGAACAGCACCTTCAGCCGCTCGCTGACATTGCTTACTCCAATGCCTTGCTCCAGCAGCGTGGCCAGTTTGGATTCGGGTATGCCGACGCCATCATCCTCCACGCTCAACAGCAGCCGCGAATCCATCCGCCGGCTGCGCAGCCGGATCGTTCCGCCTTCCACCTTGCTGCTCAAGCCGTGCTTGACGCAATTCTCGATCAGTGGCTGCAGCAGCATACTCGGCACGAGCATATCCAATGTTTCAGCGTCCACTTCTTTTTCGAAGCGAAGCTTGTCGCCGAAGCGCACGACTTCGATCGACAGGTAGTCGTCTATGAAACTGATCTCCTCCCGCAGCGCGCTGAAGTTCTCATGTTTCCGCAGCAGCCGCCGCAGGATGTTCGAGAGCTTCAGCACCATCACCCTCGCCTGATTCGGGTCCGTGCGAATCAGCGACGAAACCGAATTCAGCGTATTGAAGAGAAAGTGAGGATTGATCTGGCTGGTCAGCGCTTCCAGCCGGGCTTGAATCAAGTGCCGCTGCTGCTCTTCGAGCTTGCCTTCGTTGCGGGTGTTGTTCCAGATTTTGATCGGCAACGTAACTGAAAAGAGAGTGGTCACATAAACCGCGGCGTACATCAGCAAATTCGGCTGGTCCGGATGCAGGTAAAAGATCATCGGCCCACGCGTGGCCGTCCTGGCGCCGAACGCGTGACCCAGCGTCTGCCGCAGAAATTCGGCGAAGAGAATGACGATGAAGAAGGCGAAGTTGAAAGCCGTGCGGCGGTCGAAGCGGCGCTGCCTGAAAAATCGCCAGAGGTTCAGGTCGAAGAACGGGCTGAAGCGCCAGATATCCTCGGGATCGGCGGCGCAATCGCGCAGCAGGCCGCCCAAAACGCCCAGTCCCGCCAGCAGCGGCATGGTGAGATATTCGTGGTGGATCATGGCCGGAATCGAGATCAGAATGCCGGACGTAAGCCCCGTCACATAGCCGCCCAGCAGCCCCGCCAGCAGGCTGCCTTCCAGCCCCAGATCCACGGCCTGATAACTCCTGCTCACCACGCGCGTGGCCACGCTTGCTCCGAACACGCCCGAGAACCAGAGCGAGAGCTTCACGCGCTGGGCCATGGTACGGCTCTCGCGCATCAGCATGCGTTTGACGGTGCTCCAGCGCACCAGGATGCTGGCCAGCGAGGCCACCACGCCCAGTTTCACCAGCAGCGTGACCAGGTAAGAATCCGCCATGTACGCTCGCAGATCATTATAATAGAAGCATCAGAACGGCTGACAGAGCGAATGCACACGCCCCCCGCGCTGCGGCTGCATAAGGCCGCCGAAGCAGATTTTCCAACCCGATTTGGACGCTTCCGGATCTATGGATTCGAAGGCCGCTACCAGGACCGCCTGGAGGAGGCCGTGGTCCTGGAGATGGGGGAAGTCGCGCGCGGAGCGCTCGCGCCGCTCGTGCGTATTCACTCCCAGTGTCTGACCGGCGATGTCTTCCATAGCCTGCGCTGCGATTGCCGGGCGCAGCTTGAACTGGCGCTCCACATGATCGCGGATGAGGGCCGCGGCCTGCTGATTTACGAGCATCAAGAGGGGCGCGGCATCGGACTGCTCAACAAGCTGCGGGCCTACGAACTACAGGATCACGGCGCCGACACGGTGGAGGCCAACGAGCGCCTGGGCTTCGAGTCCGATCTGCGCAATTACGAGCTGCCCGGGGAGATTCTGCGGTACTTCGGACTCGAGAGCATACGGCTGCTGTCGAACAACCCCGACAAAGTGGCCGCCGTGGAAGCCGCCGGAATACGGGTGCAAGAGCGGGTACCCTGCATCGTGCCGGCGATGGTTTCGACGGAGTCGTATCTGCGAACGAAAAAAGAGAAGATGGGGCACTTGCTGGAAGGGTTTTAGGCAAGCATCGCCGGGTCCGGCCCACCTGTCGCGCCGTCCGCTCTGCCCACGCCTCCCCGGCCTTAGCGCCATGCGGTATAATCGGATGGTAAACTACTATAAGAGAAATGAGAGCGGCATCCGGGCGGCATCGGGATGGCGCGATTCGACGCGGGACCCCGTATCCAGCCGCCGGCCACTCCGTAGGAGGTCGACGAATGGACAAGATCTGGCTCGCTAGCTACGGCGCCGGCGTGCCTGCCGAGATCGACATGAACGAGTACGCGTCGCTCAACGACGTACTCGCGCAAAGCTGCCGCAAATTCGCGGATCGCCCTGCCTTCCAAAATCTGGGCGCGACCATCACGTATGCAGACCTCGACCGTCTGAGCCGCGACTTCGCTGCCTGGCTGCAAAGCCGGGGGTTGCAGAGGGGATCGCGCGTCGCGTTGATGATGCCCAATCTTCTCCAATACCCCATCGCGTTGTTTGGGGTCTTGCGCGCGGGACTGATTGTGGTCAACGTGAATCCTCTCTACACCCCGCGCGAGCTGGAGCATCAGCTCAAGGACTCCGGCGCGGAGGCCATTGTCATCCTGGAAAACTTTGCCCATGTCCTGGAAAAGGCGCTGGCGCATACGGCGGTCAAGCATGTGGTGACCACGCAGGTCGGCGACATGCTTCCAATCCCCCGGCGCTTTGTGGTGAACTTCGCTGTCAAACACGTGAAGAAGATGGTGCCGAAATGGAATATCGCGAACACCATCGACTTTCGGACGGCGCTCGATCGCGGCGCGCAGGCCCGGCTGGACGAACCGGACGCGAAACAGGGCGATATCGCGCTGCTGCAGTACACTGGCGGCACAACTGGAAATTCCAAAGCGGCGATGCTGACGCACGGCAACCTGATCGCCAATTTACAGCAGGCGTGCGCGTGGTGCGAGGGCTCCTTCACCGAAGGCCAGGAAGTAATGGTTTCCGCCCTGCCGCTCTACCATGTTTTCTGTTTGACGACCAACTGCATGCTGGGAATGAAGCTGGGCGCGGTGAATCTCCTCATCACGAACCCAAAGGACATGCCCGGATTCGTGAAGGAGTTGGAGCAATCGCACTTTACGGTGATGACCGGCGTCAACACCCTTTTCAACGGATTGCTGAACGCGCCGGGTTTCGCCAAGACCGATTTCAGCCACCTGAAATTTGTGCTCGGAGGCGGCGCCGCGGTCCACCGCGCGGTGGGCGAGCGCTGGGAGGCGGTGACGGGCCGCCCGCTGTTGCAGGGCTACGGATTGACGGAAGCCTCGCCGTTTGTTTCCTGCAATCCCTTGCACGCGGGGTACAACGAGACCATCGGCCTGCCTCTGCCCTCCACGGACGTCGCCATCCTGGACGACGCGGGAAGAGAACTGCCGCCGGGCAGCGAAGGCGAGATCTGCCTGCGGGGCCCGCAGGTGATGCTGGGCTATTGGCAACTGCCTGCGGAAACCGCGAACGCCTTCACTCCCGACGGTTGGCTGCGCACCGGCGACGTAGGCGTGATGGACGAACGCGGCTACATGCGCATCACGGACCGGAAGAAGGACATGATCCTGGTGTCCGGCTTTAACGTCTATCCGAATGAAATCGAAAACGTAATTGCGGGCGTGCCGGGCGTGGTCGAATGCGGAGTGATCGGCGTGCCGGACGATGTCAAGGGAGAAGTGGTCAAGGCGTTTGTAGTGTCGGAAGACCCGAACCTGTCGCGCGACGAGATCGTGGCCTACTGCCGCCAGAACCTGACCAGTTACAAAGTGCCCAAGCTGGTCGAGTTTCGCAGCGAACTGCCGAAGACGCCGGTCGGCAAGATCCTGCGCCGCGAGTTACGGGCGACGGCGATCGCGGCAGCAGCCGCATCGGTTGGCGGAACGGATGCCGGCGTTCCGGCTCACATGGCGCAGCTTTAGCAGCCAGCGGCATTGCTTTTGTGGCGCAGGCACTCCCGCCGGCGCAGGCGAGCTTTGCTTGCTTATCGCGCCAACCTATAATTCCTCGGGGAACCACTTACTAGTTTTGGAGATCCAGCTCCCGCAGCAGTTGCTGGAATCGCGGGTCCCCTCGGAGCGGCGCCCAGCGGGGATCGACCTTGAGGAAGGCCAGCGGCGCATCGTGCTGCTCGAAGCTCATCTCGAGCAGGGCGAGCGCCTCGTTCTTTTCGCCGAGCCCCACCTGGATCAAGGCTATCTGGTGCGGCGACACGTGCCGCGTTTTCGCCATACGGGCGAGCGCATCGATCAGCTTGCGCGCCTGGTCCGGCCTGCCGGAAGCCGTGTACACATGCCCCAGATCGGCCAGCACGCAAGCGCGCTTGTCGGCCTTTTCCAGCTTCTCGAGAATGGCGGCTGCCTCGGCATAACGGCCGAGCGCCTCGTATCCCTGGGCGAGAAGCAGCAGTCCGCGGAACAGGTGGGGGTCCAGCGCCAGAAGCTTCTGCGCCTGCTCCACCGCCTCCTGGTAACGGCCGCTGTAATAGTAGACCATGCCGAGGTCGGCGCCCACATGCAGAGAGAGCGGATCCAGGATCTGGGCCTGCCGGATTTCAGCCTCCGCTTCCGAGAACCGTCCCACCGCCAACAAATTCAAACCGTACCAGTGATGGCCGGTGGCGTTGCTGGGGTTCGCCTCCAGCGCCGCGCGGAAGGTTCGCTCCAGAGACGCAAAGCCGGGCTCGCTGATGGCTGCCCGCGTCAGGAGAGCATCTGGCAGGTTGGGCGCGATCGCCAGCGCATGCTCCACGGCCTGCCTGGCCAGCGGCACCATTTGCGAATATTCCTGTTCTTCGTTGGTGCCCAGCACTACGTAATCGTCGGCCAGGCCGGCATAGGCCAGCGCAAATTTCGGATCCTTTTGCAAAGCGGCTTCATAGAGCCGCATACTTTTCCGGACGTTCTCCGGCTTGCGGCTGTTGAATAGATACCGCGCTTGCAGATAAAGGTCGAGCGCTTCGGAACTGGTGGTCCAGCCCCGCGCGACGTGTCGCGCACCGGTGCGTGCGGGCCCCAATTGCAGCGCCTGCGCGATGGCCGTCGAGATCTCGTCTTGCAAGGCCGGCACATCGCCCGCGGCGCGGCTGAATTCGTTCGACCAGATCTGGCCGCCGCGATGCGTCTCGTACAGCCGGGCGGTCACGTGGATGCGATCCCCGGCAAAACGGACGCTGCCCTCCAGCACCATATCGACATGGAGTTTCTCGCCGATCCGCCGGACGTCGCCGCTACCTTTGAACTGCTGCGCCGAGCTCCGCGCGGCCACTTGCAGCTTCCCGGAGCGCCCCAGCTCATTGGTGATCTGTTCGGTAAGCCCATCGCTAAAGTAATCCTTGCCGGCCGCGCCGCTGGTATTCGCGAAGGGCAGGACGGCAATCGAGTTTCGCGAGTTGTCGGCGCGCTTGGTGAGCGGAACCAAGCCTGCCATGGTCGTAAAGGCGGCGAGCGAGACCGCAACCAGCCAGCGGAGCGGTGTCCGGCGCGCGATTGTCGCCGGCGTATCGGCAGATGCCGGCTCAGGCGCGGGTTCGAAGACCGGAACGTAGCTGCCCGGCGGCAATTGGAGGCGGATCGGATCTGTGCGCCCCTCCGATTCGTAATAGCCGCGGAGCTTGGCCCGCAGGCGGCTGGCTTCCACCCTGACAATGCAGTCCACTTTGGGATCGTAATCCGGCCGGCGGCCGTAAACCGCCAACGCGATTAGGTACTCCTTGATCTGCGCAGCTTCACCGGAGGCGGTTTTCTGGACCACAAAGCGCAGAAAATCGCTGAGGCGGCGGGTATTCGAGAAGTGCCGGCTGGCGAGGATTTTCTCCAGAACGGCAAGCGCTGTCTCCGTCGACACTGGTGCTTCGGCCGGCAGTCCCGTACGATCACCCATGTTCTTCAGGATAACGGCTGTGTGCAGTGTACGGATACATACAAAAGTTAATTGAGATGTAAAGCGGCCTTTGCAAAACTGGTCCGCTCCCTGACGGTCGCGGCTCCGTTCGCTGCGGTGTGCCTTATTCAGAGCCGCGAACGGCAGAGAGCGGTTCTTCATAGAGGCGCTCCCTGCAAGCACTGCGCTACTTTCGCAGCAGGGGTTGCATATAGCGCATCACCGTAGCCGCCACGATGCGATTGCCCTCACCCGTGGGGTGCAACCCGTCCTGCTGCATGTAGCGGTTGGTGCCGGCGACCCCTTCCAACAGAAATGGGATCAGCGCGACTTTGTGCTTCGCCGCGAGGTCCGTGTACACGTGCTGAAAACCGCTGATGTAATCGGCGCCGTAGTTGGGCGGCAAGGTCATGCCGGCCAGCAGCACTTCGGTCCCGGATGCCTTCAGCTCCAGGATGATCTGATCGAGATTTGACCGCGTGGTCGAAATCGGCAAGCCCCGCAAGCCATCGTTGCCCCCGAACTCCACGATGACCACCACCGGTTTGAGCACGGCCACCATGCTCAGGCGCGCCAGCGCGTCAGTTGTGGTTTCGCCGCTGATGCCCGCATTCGCCACGCGATAACGGTAGCCGCGGCGGTCCAGTTCCTGCTGCAGAAAATCCGGATAACTCTTGCCAGGGTCCGCGCCGAAACCGGCGGTAAGGCTGTCGCCAAAGGCGACGATCACGGGGCGCGAATCCGGCGCGGCGTCCGATGGAGCGCGCGGCGCGGTTTCTGCCGGGGTGCCCCGCGGCGGCTCGGAGGGCGGGCTCGGGCGGCTGCCGCACGCGCTCAAAAGCAGAAATCCCGCCAGCAGGCTGTTCAGACGCATCTGAATGCCATAATAAAACGTAGACCCCTCGGGCTTCTCATGATTCAGGCGCATGGCCTCACCAAAACGATCGACACGGGCACGCATCGCGTAGACATTCTGAAGGGCATCGACCTGGAAATCCCGCGTGGGCAGTTCGCGGCGGTGATGGGTCCATCCGGCAGCGGCAAGAGTACGCTGCTGGGCCTGCTGGCCGGCCTGGACACGCCTACTACCGGCACGATCTTCCTCGACGGCCAGGAAATCACCGGCCTCAAGGAGGACGAACTGGCGCTGGTGCGCGGGCGCAAGATCGGTTTCGTGTTTCAGTCGTATCATCTGATTCCGACGCTCACGGCGGAAGAGAACGTGCTCCTGCCGATGGAACTGGTGGGCAATGGCGGCGGTGGAGCGGAGCGGGCCCGCGAGTTGCTGGAGCGTGTGGGCCTGGGGGCCCGGCGCGATCATTATCCCGTGCAGCTTTCCGGCGGCGAGCAGCAGCGTGTGGCGCTGGCCCGTGCTTTCATGCTGCGGCCGCCCATCCTGCTGGCCGATGAGCCGACCGGAAACCTGGATTCCGAGAATGGGCGGCTGGTGCTGGAACTGCTGCTCTCGCTCAACCGCCAGGAGGGGACCACCCTGGTGCTGGTGACGCACGATCCGGAGCTTTCGGCGAATGCGGACCGGCGGATTCTGCTGCGCGACGGGCGGATTGTATGAGAGCCCTGGCGAGCAGGGCTCGCCTGCGCCACGGCGCCGATTGGCTGCGCCACGGCTGGATCCTATGAGGACTAATCCACCGGCCACAAGCCACTGGCCACCAGCCACCCTCAAGATCGCCTGGCGCGACGCGCGTTCGGCGCCTGCCAAGTTCCTGTTCGTGATCCTGGCGGTGGCCGTCGGGGTGGGCGCTCTCACCGGCGTGCGCTCGTTCAGCCGCGCGTTCCACGGCCTGCTGCTGAGCCAGGCGCGCACCTTAATGGCGGCGGACATCTCCGTGCGCGTGTTCGCCATGCCTACTCCCCAACAGACTGCGGCGATCCTGGATATCGACAAGCGGGGTGTGCGGCGGACGGAGATTACCGAAACGCTCACCATGGCTAACACGGCGGCGGTTCGGGAGCCGGTGCTGGTCTCGGTGAAAGCAGTGGACCCGGCCGTCTATCCGTTCTATGGCGAAGTGACGCTGAACCCGCCTGGCACTCTGCGCGCTGCGCTGGACAGCCGGTCGGCGGCGGTTTCCGACGACTTGCTCATGCGGCTGAAGGCGCGGGTGGGCGACAACGTGCGGCTCGGCGGCCAGGATTTCCGCATCGCCGCCGTGCTGGTTTCCGAGCCGGACCGCATCACCGGCAGCCTGAACGTGGGCCCGCGCGTGGTAATCAGCCGCGATGGCTTGGACCGCACCGGCCTCATCGGAATCGGCAGCCGCGCGGCGCAGCGCTACCTGTTTCGCCTGTCACCCGGCGGACCGGACGTGCAGCAGGTGCGAAATATTCTGAAGCGGGCGTTCCCCGAGGGCATGATCGCGGATTATCGCGAGACGCATCCGATCATCACGCGCGGCCTGGAGCGCTCCACGACGTTCCTCAGCCTCATCAGCCTGATCGCGCTGATTGTGGGGGCGCTGGGCGTGGCCACTGCAATGCACGCGCACCTGCAACAGAAGATGGATACCATCGCCATCCTGAAGTGTTTGGGCGCGCGGTCCGGACAGGTGCTCCGCATCTACCTGGCGCAGACGCTGGCGTTGGGCCTGGCGGGCGGACTGCTCGGCGTGGCATTCGGCACGCTGGTGCAACGCGCGTTTCCGGCGTTGATCAGCCGCTTCTTTCCGATCGAGCCGCGCATGGGATTAGATCTGGTGCCGGCCGCGCAGGGCCTGGCGATCGGCATCCTCACCACGCTGCTGTTCACGCTGCCGCCGCTCCTTGGCATTCGCGAGATACGCCCGGCGGTGATCTTCCGGCGCGAGATGAGCGAGGCGCGGCCGGATTGGCTGAAGCGCTGGAGCCGTTCGCGCGGGGCGCTGCTGACGGCGGCGGCCATCCTGGTGGGCATCGGGTTGATCGCCGCCTGGCTGGCCGGCACCACGCTACGCGACTCGCTGCGCATCGGAGCATATTTCGCCGGCGGGCTATTGGTGAGCCTGCTGGCGATCGCCGCAGTGGCCTGGTTCCTGCTGCGCGGTTTGCGGCTGCTGCTGCGCGGCACGGGGCGCGCGTTGCCGGTGGTGTTGCGCCAGGGCATCGCGAATCTCTATCGTCCGGGTAACCATGCACAGACCGTGCTGGTCACGCTGGGCACCGGCGTGATGTTCACGCTCACGGTTTACCTGGTGCAGCACTCCATGATCTCCGAGATGATGCAGAACGCGCCGCCCGGGATGCCGAACGTCTTCCTGCTGGATATTCCCGGCGGGCAGCGGCAGGCGCTGGCGGACCTGTTGCGGGGGCAGAAAGGCATCGAAGCGCCGCCCGAAGTCGTGGCTGCGGTGCAGGTGCGGCTGGTTTCGGTGAACGGCACGCCCGTCGAGAAGCTGGGCTTGCAGGAATGGGGCCGCCGGTTTCTGCGCTCGCGGTCGGTGACCACGTCGCCGGCACGCCCGCGCGCTACTGAGATATTGAGCGGCGCGTGGTGGGAAGAACATCCATCGGCGCCCGAGGTGTGCGCCTCCGAAGAAGCCGCCCGCATCCTGCACCTGAAAGCAGGGATGATGCTCGAATGGAGCGCCTGGGGCAAAACGCTGCGGACCAGGCTCGCCTGCATACAACGCACGGATTCGGTGCGCATGAACGCGCGCTTCGAATTCATCTTCAGCCCCGGCAGTCTGGACGGGTTCCCGGCGATATACTACGGCAGCCTACGAGTGAAGCCGCGCGACGTGGCGGCGGTGCAGCGCGCCGTGTACGAGAAGATGCCGACCATCACTGTTATCAACATGGCGGACGTGCTCGAAATCGTGCAGCAGGTGGTGGATCAGATCGCGCTGGTGGTGCGCTTCGTCTCGGCGTTTACCATCGTGGCGGGGGCCATCATTCTGGCGTCCAGCGTGGCGGGCACGCGCTTCCGCCGCATACGCGAGGTGGTCATCCTGAAGACGCTGGGCGCTACGCGCCGGCGCGTGGCCGGGATCTTCTCGATGGAGTTTCTGGTGCTGGGCGGGGCGGCGGGGCTGCTCGGCAGCGCGCTGGCCACGGGGTTCGCCGCGCTGGTGGTGAAGCGGTTGCTCAAGGCGGACTTTCACTTCGACCCGGCCGCGGACCTATCGGCCATTGCGCTGACCGCATTGGTGGCGAACGCGGCGGGTTGGCTGGCCAGCTATCGCATCCTGGGGCAAAAGCCCTTGGAAGTGCTGCGCGACGAGTGATGGACCCCACCGCTTTTGCCCTGTCTCTTCCTGAGCGCGTAGTGCGCTCGATGAGCGCCCTGAGTGCCGGCCTGTTGCGCGAGCTGGGCAATGTAGTGCTGCCCCGAGCTGTCCGTCGTACGCGGCTTTATCGCGAGTTGGTCGAGAACACGCTGCGCTTTCTGATCGAAAACGTGGGGCAGGTGGAAGGCGCCTATCCGCCGGATGGCAAGCTGGCGGATAGCTTCGCCGCGCGCCGGTTTGCCGGCAGCGGCATCGAGGTGCTCGGTCTGCTCACCTTCCGCGCTTCACCTGTATGGGTGCTGGCCGCCCTGGCCGATCTTTCGGGCACCGGCCGCCGCATGATCCGCGAGATCGCGCAGAGCCTGAAGGAAGAAGGGCTGCTGGAAAAAGGGTCCGAATACGAAACCGTCGACCAGGTGCTGGACGGTCTGGAAGGCGCCGCGGGCCGCCTGGCCCAAACCGCCAACACGCCGCCGCTGGATGTGGCCAGCCTGCGCCAGGAGTGGACGGAGTTGCGGCGCGAGGCCGCCAAGATCCCGACGCCGCGTTTGCCTTCCGCCGATGCGCTCCGGCGAAGTTGGGAGGAATTGAAAGCCACCGCCGCCGCGCAGGGACGCCCCGTTTTTCAGGTCTCGACGTTGATGGCGCTATCAGCGGTCAGCCGCATTCCGGAAAACCTGTGGTGGCTTTCGCGTTGCGCCTAAGGAGCCGCGCGGCGCACGGGGCAGATCATGGCGGAGGTGCTACTGGAACATTACCGCGTCACGATGGAAGAGATTCGCAGCACCGGCTACATGGCGTATTGGGTGCGTGAGTTCCGGCCGTATCTGAAAGCGGCCGCAGCGCAGTTCTCGCCGCGCCGCGTGACGTCGACGGAGCGCATGCTGGGAAAACAGTGACGCCGCACCAAGCACTGGGCGAATTAACACCGGCGCGGTTGCCGAAGTTCCATCAGGTGGAGTATAGTCGTTCTGACGGGTAAGCACACCCAAGGAGGGTTAAAATGCGGAAAGTGGTACTGAGCATCACGTTTCTATTAGCGCTGGCTATGACCGCCATGGCGGCCGAATTTAGCGGATACATCTCCGATTCGGGCTGCGCGGCGAAGCAAGGGGCCAAGGCTGCCAGCGACGGTCATGCGGGCTGCGCGAAGGGCTGCATCAAGAGAGGCGACAAGGCGGTCCTAGTCACCGCGGAAGGCAAAATCTATGCCATCGCGAATCAGGATAAAGTCGTAGACCACGCCGGCGAAAAGGTCACTCTGGAGGGCAAGGCGGACGGCGATAGCATCACGGTCAGCGAAGTGAAGTAATCCGGCGGCGGGAAAGGCGGCTACTGCAGCTTGCCTCTCCCGGCCACCTCCCACACTTCTTCCACCTTTCCGTTGCGGATTCCGTAAACGCGCTCGTGCAGATTCACCGCCACGCAAATGTGGTTGGGGATGATGCGCAGGCGTTCTCCGATCTCGAACTTCCGGCCACACTGCCGGACGTCAATGTAACCGTGCTCTTCGTTCATCTTGTGGAACACGGCTTCCGGCGCTTCCAGAACGTGACCGAAAGTCGACTCGGCGGAGCCAGCCAGACGGTCGGAGGAAAACGTTTTCGAGCCGCCATCCACGACGATCTGGCCGGGCCGGGCTGTGGAGACGACCGTCACCAGCAGCGTCGCGGCACAATCTTCGGGCGTGCAGCCGCCGCTTTGGACGGTGTTCCAATCGTTGTAGACGTAGGTCCCTGGGCGGATTTCGTTGAGGCCCGGCAATTCGTGTGAGTGGAAGAGTGAAGGTGTGGAGCCGCCGCTAACGATGGGCACGGCGATACCCGCGCGGCGGAAATCCGCCAGCATCGACTCGATCAGGCGACCGAGCGCGGCCATCGCCTCCTTGCCCGGCGGGCCGTTGTCCTTGATGTGGCCCGGATAGAACGCGATGCCCTCCAGGGATAGGCCTGGAAGCCGCTGGATGCCGCGCGCCAAGTCGAGCAACTCCGCGCCCGGCGAAACACCGACGCGCCCCAGGCCCACATCGGTTTCCGCAAGCACGCCGATATTCACGCCCGCGGCTTCGGCCGCCGCGGAAAGCTGCTGCGCGGCGCACAGGCTGTCGAGCGACACGGTGACGCGCGTCCGCCGGGCAACCGCCATCAACCGGTCGAGCTTGGCATGGCCGATCACGGGGAAGGCGACCAACAGGTCGCGAGGTCCGGCGTCCAGCATCACCTCCGCCTCACCCACTTTGGCCACGGTCAGGCCCGCCGCGCCCAACTCCAGTTGGCGGCGGCCGATGCGCGGCGATTTGTGCGTTTTGGTGTGCGGGCGCAACCGCAGCCCGTGGGCCTGCGTGTAATCCGCCACGCGCTGGAGGTTGCGCTCCATGGTGTCCAAATCCACCAGAAGCGCGGGCGTGTCGATTTCAGGGAGGTGCATCAGCGTTCTTCGTGGAAACGCATCACGATTTTGTCGCCGGTCATGTCGTAGCGCAGCTCGAGCTGCTTGACTTTCTGTTTCTCCATGGGGAAGTAGAGCAGCCCTGAAACAGGTTTATCGGTTTTCGTTTCGGGCAGCACCTTCTCTTTGAGCACCTTCAGCAGGGGGTTTTCCTTCTCGCTGGCGCCGGAATGCGCTTTGGCCTGTGCGCCCTCGGGATCGCCGCCGCTGCCCACGCCATCGCCACCCAACCTGCGCGGACGATCGCCCAAGCCGGGAATCCCCCCCACGATCGGACCGTTGTTGTCATGCAGCGGGGTCGCACCGGATCCGTCGGTTTGCCGGATCACCAGCGAGCCACGCCCGGCGATCTGGCTGGGCGCGAAGGGCATGCTCTTCTCGCCGTCCTTGTCGGTCTTCAGCACGAAATCGTCGCGGCTGATCTCCACCACTTTGCCGAAGCGCGGGGCGACTTCCACCGCGACCACGATATAGTGTCCCTCCAGATCCGAGCCCAGCAGTTCCTTCACGCCTTCCGGGTGAGCATACACTTTAGCGGTGATGACCACGGATTCGTTCTCGCCGCGGGTTTCAGCCGGTTTAGCAGGATCGTTCTTGCCGCCCGCCAGGGTCGCAGCCAGCACCATGGCGAGTCCGGCGATTCGGGCGCCCATACTACAGCCTCCGCTGCAATTATAGCGGGTTTGAAACGACGCATTGTCGCGGTTAGCCTTACTCGGAAACGCCTCGGCGGACGAAGGCTCGTCTAAAAGTGGGGAGTTCGCGCCGAGGCGTTTTCGACTAAGGCTAGCGACAATCCTGGAGTTGAGCGATTCCCGTTCCTTGACTGCGCAACCCGCGATGCTTCAACCCCAAGAAACGTCAAGTTTGGGAAGTACAGCGGGGCTGGTCAAGATGTATTCATGACGGTCAAGCTTCGTGCCGTCGAGGCACCGAGTCGCCGCTTGACGGGCGACGCGAAGCTTCTGGAAGCCCAATTTCTCCACGATGCGGCGGCTCGCGTCGTTGCCGTCGAAGTACCCGATAGTGATCGCTTTCGCGCCAAGGTGGCCGAACGCGTAACGAATTGCGGCGTTGGCAGCCTCCGTCGCCATGCCCTGTCCGGCGTATTTCCGCGCCGCCCAGTAACCGGTCTCATAGACGTCTGCCTCGTCGGCGAGATCCAATGCGGTTCGGACGACGAAATCTCCGTTGATCCTATGGAATCCGGCCAATGCGATACCTGCCTGGCTCTGGAAGTCCATCGTCCGTCGAATGGACTGTTCCAGCGCTTCCCGCGGTCGTTGGTTGTCGAACGCCCAAGCCATCCAAAGCTGCAAATCATTCCAGGCATCTTCCTTGGCGGCCTGGATAGCATCCAGATCGTCAAGAACTGGCGGACGCAAGACTAGACGCGGCGTCACGATGGGCATTAAGTGGCGCATAGAGCGGCTCGACTGCAATGGTAGCTGCCTGCGCTTAGGAATGGCCACCCGCGGGTGCTGACGGAGTTCGCAAAGTAGCCGAGCGTCGCGCGGCGTTTACAGAGCCCGCAGCCGGTGGATGCGCACGGCCGCGTCGATGTTCGCATTGGCTTGTTTACTGGGCTGATCTTGAAAATTCTAGCTTCTCGGGTTCAAGCGCCCATTCCAGCCGTTGCAAGGTCGCGAGCGTTTCGATAGCTCGCGTGAAAGGCTGGACTTCCTTTGGACATCACATCTTGACAATCAAGATGACGGCAGATTATTCTGAGACAGACGTTGTCGCCGGAGCATCTATGGACGAGCCGAATACAGACCTGATTCAGGGCACGCTGGATATGCTCATTCTCAAGGCGCTCAGCCTTGAACCCATGCACGGCTTCGGCATTGCTCGCCGGATCGAGCAGGTATCGCGCGGGGTCTTCAAAGTGAATCCCGGGTCGCTGCTCACCGCGTTCCAGCGGCTGGAGCGCGTGGGTTGGCTGGATTCCGAGTGGCGCCAAACGGATAAATCGCGCCGGGCGAAATTCTATTCGCTCACTCGATCGGGGCGGAAGCAGCTTGAGGTTGAGACCACGAACTGGAACCGCCGGGCGTCCGCGATCGCGCGCCTTCTGAAGGCCGAGGGATAAACATGTCCCTCTGGCGTCAGTTCACCCGCGGGTTGCGCGTGCTCGGAAACCGGAAAGCCGCGGATCAGGAAACCGCCGACGAGGTAAGCCACTACCTGGAAGAAGCCACGGCTGCCCTTATCGCCAGAGGACTCCCTCCCGATGAGGCCAGCCGGGCCGCACGCTTGGAACTGGGAGGCACCACGGCGGTTCGCGAACAAGTGCGCGGGTACGGGTGGGAGAACCGGGTAGACATCTTACTTGCCGATTTGCGCTACGCCGCGCGCAGCCTGGCCGGAAATCCGGGCTTCACAGGGGTCAGTGTGCTCACTCTGGCGCTGGGCATCGGCGCATCCACCGCAATCTTTTCCGTGGTGGACGCGGTTCTGTTGCGCGCGCTGCCTTATCCGAATCCGGGAAAAATCGTGCGCGTGTGGGAACAGGCTCCCGACGGGCACCGTATGAATCTGGCGGACCCCAATTTCGACGATTTTCGTACACGGAGCGACACATTCGCGGATCTGGCGATATATGCCGATTGGCTGTCATCTGTTTCCGGCGGCAGCGAGCCGGTGCGAGTCAACATCGCAGAAGTCTCCAGCGGCTTCTTTGAAGCCCTCGGCGTCGATCCGGTCCGCGGCCGCGGTTTTGCGGCCGAAGAGCAGCGCCTGCACGGCGCGCCGGCAGCCATCGTCAGCTACGGCTATTGGCAGCGATACCTCGGTGGCGCCACGGACCTCTCCAGATTTCACTTAAGGTTGGAGGCAGCAGTCTATCCCGTTATTGGAGTGATGCCGGAGGGATTCGATTTCCCGGCCGGCGTGGCCGCGTGGATTCCGCGCGAGTTCGATCCCATCCTCAGCCGCACCGCGCATAATTGGCGATGTCTCGGCCGCGTCCGCGATGGGGTTACGGTCGCCCAGGCGCGCGCGAATCTCAGCGCGATTGCCCGCCGCATCAGGAATCAGTACGGGAAGAAAGTCGATCTCAGCGACGCCGCGGTCGTGCCTCTCGCCGACACATTGGTCGGAGACGTGCGGACCGCTCTGCTGACTCTTTTGGCAGCCGTGGGCCTATTGCTGCTGGTCGCGTGCGCCAATGTGGCCGGCTTACTTTTGGCGCGTACGTCCGCCCGCCGCAAAGAACTGGCGGTGCGTGCGGCGTTGGGGGCGGGGCGGGGCCGTCTGATTCAGCAGTTCCTCGCAGAGTCCTTTTGGCTCTCCTTAGCTGGAGGTACACTGGGCATCTTGATCGCGGCCTGGGCGGTCAGGCTGCTGCCAGCAATTCTACCGGCGAATTTGCCGCGGCAGGAAGGCGTGGCCGTCAACACACCGGTTCTGCTGTTCGCTTTGGCGGCAATTGTAGCTGTGGCCGTTTCGCTGGGGCTCTTTGCCGCCTGGCGCGCCGCTACAGCGGATCTCCAGGAAGCCCTGATGGCCGGCTCCCGCAGTTACAGTGGCACGGGCGCCAGCCAGCGGCTTCGCGGCTTTCTGACGATAGGCGAAATTGCGACGACGCTGGTGATTTTGGCCGGAGCCGGTCTTCTCGGCCGCAGCTTCTTGCGGCTCATTTCCACGAGTCCTGGATTTAACCCGCAAAACCTGATCACCATGGAGTTTTCGCTTCCAGCTCCGCAATGGCATATGGAAGAGTCAACCACTGTGCGCCAGATTCATCTGGTGGACGATATATTGACCCGGCTTCGCGCCATTCCAGGCGCCGGGACGGTGGGCTTCGCGGGGGCGTTTCCCGTCGCCGCGGGCGACGATCTCGCTGACGGAACATTCCTGATACTCAATGGCCAAAGGCCGCCCGCCACTGGCGATGAGTTTGAACGCATGGCTCAAAATCCATCCCAAGCCGGACACGCCTCTTATTGCCTGGCCGGCGAGGCGTACTTCCGCACGATGGGCATTCCGCTTGTCCGCGGGCGGATGTTCGGTGAACAGGACGATCGCAATTCGCCGCATGTGGCGGTGATCAGCGAATCGTTGGCTCGCCAGCGGTGGCCCCAACAGGACCCCATCGGTCAAGTGATCGAGTTCGGCAATATGGACGGCAACTTGAAGCCGCTCACCATCGTTGGCATCGCCGGCGATGTTCGGGCGCGCGGCCTGGATTTTCCTCCGAGTCCCATCATTTACGTGGATTACCGCCAGCGCGGATTGAACGCCAATGCATCGCCGACGATCCTTATGCGCAGCGCCGGACCGGCGGGAGAGATCGTTACCGCCGCGCGCGGCATTTTCCACGATCTCGCTCCCGATGTTCCCGTCAAATTCTCCACCTTCGCGGATGAAATGGGTGGCTGGCTCGCGGACCGTCGTTTTCTCCTTCTTCTCGTGGGATTATTCGCGGCCGCGGCTTTGGGACTTGCGGCGGTCGGCATCTACGGAGTTGTGGCCTTTTCGGTCACGCGCCGCACGCAGGAGATCGGCATTCGCATGGCGCTCGGCGCGCAGCGCAGCGCCGTACTGCGTCTGATCGTGGGCGAAGGCGCGCGGCTCGCGGCGCTCGGCGTGGCCGTCGGCATTGCTGCATCCTTTGCCATCACGCGCCTTTTGTCGAGTCTCCTGTTCGGAGTTAGCGCCACGGACCCAATCACTTTCGCCGGCGTGGCTGTGCTTCTCTGTCTGGTCGCGCTGCTCGCGTCGTATATCCCCGCCCGCCGCGCCATGCGCCTCGATCCGAGTGCTGCGTTGCGTTACGAATAACCAACGGTTCTTTGAACCACCAACCGTAGCTGAGGCGAGATTTGGCCGGCCTTGAGATTTGGACGTGGGTAATTCTGACCGACTGCGGCACTGAACTTGCGGCGTGGCCCCCCCGCGCGCCGGGTCGACAGACGAAAGCGTCTGTCCCACCCCACCGCACGCGCTGGGTCGACAGACGAAAGCGTCTGTCCCACACCCGCACTGCTATAATCTCCTTTCAGCACTTTTCAGGAGTTCCTACCTCATGGACGACAAAGAACGCGCCCGCGCATTAGAACAAACTCTGGGCCAGATCGAAAAGCAGTTTGGCAAAGGCTCCATCCTGCGGCTGGGATCCAAGGACGCTATCGTTCCGGTAGCCGTGATTTCGACTGGATCGATCTCGCTCGATGCGGCGCTGGGCGTGGGCGGCTTCCCACGCGGCCGCGTATGCGAAATCTACGGTCCGGAGTCCTCCGGCAAGACCACCATCGCGCTGCAAGTCGTGGCGGAAGCGCAGAAGAAGGGCGGGATGGCCGCCTTTATCGACGTGGAGCACGCCCTCGATCCGGCCTATGCGCGGAAACTCGGGGTGGACGTGGACAACCTGCTGGTTTCGCAGCCGGATTACGGCGAGCAGGCGCTCGAAATCACCGGCGCGCTGATCGCCTCCGGTTCCATCGACGTGCTGGTGGTGGACTCGGTGGCCGCGCTGGTCCCCAAAGCCGAGTTGGATGGCGAAATGGGCGACAGCCACATGGGCTTGCAGGCGCGGCTCATGTCGCAAGCGCTGCGCAAGCTCACGGGCGTGGTCTCGAAATCCAAGACGTGCCTGATCTTCATCAACCAGATTCGCGAAAAGATCGGCGTCATGTTCGGCAACCCGGAAACCACCACCGGTGGCCGCGCCCTGAAGTTCTACGCGACCATTCGTGTGGATATACGGCGCATCGCCGCGATCAAGGACGGCGAGGCGGTGGTCGGCAACCGTACTAAGGTCAAGGTGGTCAAGAACAAGGTGGCATCGCCGTTCCGCGAGGCGGAATTCGACATTATTTACGGCGAGGGCATATCGAAAGAAGGCGACCTGATCGATCTGGGAGTGGCGCACAACGTCATCGAGAAGAGCGGCTCATGGTTCAGCTATAAGGGCGACCGCATCGGGCAAGGCCGCGAAAACGCCCGCCAGTTCTTGAAGGACAACGCCGATATCCGCCAGACCATCGACATGGAACTGCGTCGGCAACTGGGCTTGCTGAAACCCGAGGCGGACGCGAAGGCTGTCCCGGTTCCGGAGCCGGCCAGGACTGAAGCACCGCGCACCGGCGCGGCAGCCACCGCACGGCGTTGATGGACTCGGAGGCTTGGGGTTGGCTTGATCCGCGCGAAAGCGAACCGGTAAGCACTGCCATGAACGCGAGGGCGTCCTCTCGACAACGTTCTTGTTCCTGGCTGTGAACGCGCCAGCCGACGCCTTAGCAGATTGAGGCCGCCTCTGAGCGGAAAGACGCGCCGCCGAGCACTCCCTCAGCGACCAAGCATCACATGGAGAAGAAAGCGGGAATTTGCCCCGTGTCGCCCTAAACAAAAAGCCACCGGATTGTGCTACAACGGCCAAGAGCCTGATGAATGAACTTTTCTTGCATGAATGAACGCGTACCCGCTTGAGAGCGACCTCCAGCAGCGTCGAAGCGGAATCCGGGCCGAATTTGAAGTTGTAAATGGCTGATATCAATCTCACGCAGGACGAAGCGGACAAGCTGATGGCAATGGAAAAACGCGCCACTGACGAGAAGGAGTGGCTATTTCCGGCCCCAGGCGGCCGGGTTGCAATTCCCTTGACTTCACTCGACAAGCGCGAAAGCTTCATGCTCGATGTGACCCGCGCCCAAATCAAACTCACGAAAGCCACCTTCCAGAACCGAGCGAGGGTAGTGATTATTCTCATGCGGTTGGACCTGGATGGTCCGCCACACCGGAACCCTGACGACGAGGAGATCCCCTGCCCGCACCTGCACATCTACCGCGAAGGCTACGGCGACAAGTGGGCAATCCCGGCCCCCGTTTCCAGATACACCGATACGCTGGACCTGTTTTCAACGTGCGAAGCGTTTATGCAGCACTGCAACATCATCGGCCCGCCCAAGATTCGGAAAGGGCTGTTCTCATGACGACCGTGCAGGAGATCGAGAAACTTCTGAACGATTACCGCGCGTGGCTGAAAGACAAAACGTCGTTGCGCGAAGTTAATGACTCTTGGATTGAAATCACCACGCCCTACCTTGACCGGCACAACGATGCTCTACAAATCTACGCGCGCGCGGAAAACAGCGGCTACGTTCTGACCGACGATAGCTATACCATTCACGACCTCGAAGCGTCCGGCTGCAATCTCCACACGGAAAAGCGCCAAGACCTTTTGACGATGACGCTCAATGGCTTCGGCGTCCGGAGGAATAACGAAGCCCTTGAGGTTCACGCATCGCCCGAAAACTTTCCGGCGCGGAAACACAATCTCATTCAGGCTATTCTCGCGGTGAATGACCTGTTTTATCTTGCACAGCCGGTTGTTGAGAGTCTGTTCTTTGAAGATGTGATTGCATGGCTCGATGCCAGCGATATTCGCTACACGCCAAGGGTGAAGTTCCCCGGCATCAGCGGGTTCGACCATCTATTCGATTTTGTTATTCCAAAGTCCGCCGGCAGGCAGCCAGAGCGCATCCTACAGGCGATCAATCGCCCGACGCGCGAGACCGCGGAGGCGTTCATCTACAAATGGAGCGACACGCGCGAGGTCCGGCCCGCTGAATCGAAGGCTTACGCCGTTCTTAATGACTTCGACCAGCCGGTCTCAGGGGGTGTGCTTGACGCATTCCGAAATTATCAAATACACGCCGTGCCATGGAGCCACCGCGCCGAGGTCGTGACAGAACTTGCCGCCTGAGCGAGCGTGGGCGGACGCGTCGACCGCCGTTGCCGCTAATTTTCGTTAAGCGCTGACGGCGCGGTGGGCCTTCTCAGGTGTGCCGGTGTGGCGGGGTGCCTAACGCTCAACGCCTTGCTCACACTCCTGGCACACGGTGGACGTCGGCGCGGCGCGGAGCGCCAGACTTGCGCGTACCCCTCACAGGCGGGACAACCTACCCCACGCTACAATGGATGTATCCATGCAAGGTACGCGCTGGCTCATCCTCCTGGGAATTATCGTGATCCTCGGGGGCGTTGCCATGACCTTCCGGCTCCAGAACCGGGAATTGCGCGAACAGGCCCCACCCAAGCCGCAGCCCCTGGCGCCGACCCTCAATTCCGCGGCGCAAGAGTGGGTTTGGGTCCAGACCGATGCCCAAGGCCGCACCGTGTGCCGGATTACGGCCAAGGACGCGCGCCAAGTCAAGGACTCCAATGTCATCGACCTGGAGCAAGTCGAGTTGCGCCTTCCTTCCAAGCACGGAGACAATTTCGACCTGGTGCACAGCGCCCACGCCAAATACAATCAGTCCGAGAAGCGGCTCTACTCCGATGGCGAAGTCGATATTACGCTTGCCGTGCCAAATGAGGGACAGCCGAAGCACACCCTGGTTTCGATTCACTCTTCCGGCGTGACCTTCGATAGCACCACGGGTAAGGCAGTCACCGACCGCCCCACCACTTTCATTTTCGAAAACGGGGAGGGTCAGGCCGTCGGCACGTCCTACGACCCTAACACCCACGAGCTGCACATGAACAGCCAGGCGGAGCTGAATTGGCATCCTCCTGGGCCGAACGCCAAGCCCATGAAGATCGAAGCCGGGCAGGTGATCTATCGGGAGGATGCCGAGACTATCTGGCTATCTCCGTGGGCCCGAATGACCCGCGCGAACACGGTCGTGGAGGGCGCCGATACGGTAATCACTCTCAAGGACCGCGCCATCCATCATATCGATGCCCAGAAAGCCCACGGCGTCGATGCTTATCCCAGCCGGAAGCTGCAGTATGGCGCCGATCAGCTTGCTGTGGAATATGGCGACGACGGCGAAGTCGAGAGGATCGTCGGCCAGACCAACGCGCATCTGGCTTCCGAATCGGAAGGCTCGCGCGTGACGGCGACTGGCGACCGCGTGGACCTGGAGTTCGCGGACTCCAATGGCCAGAGCGTTCTTACCAAGGCATTGGTCAATGGCAACGGGCACCTCGAAAACGAACCGCTGGCAGTGCCCGGGAAAGATCCCGCCGAAACGCGCATTCTCCGCAGCCAGGTCATTGTGGTCGCAATGCGGCCGGGCGGGCGCGAAATCGACAATCTGGAAACGCAGGCGCCCAGCACCCTGGAATTCCTGCCCAACCACGCCGGGCAGCGCCATCGCAAGTTCTTCGGCGACCGCATGTGGATCGCCTACGGCGCGAATAACCGCGTGCAGTCGTTCAAGAGTTTGAACTGCCGCACCGAGAGCGACCCCACCCCCGAGGAGCGCGCGAAAAAAGGGCCCCAGACGTTTACCGTCAGCAAGAATGTCACCGCGGCTTTCGATCCCAAAACCAGCCAGTTGACCCGCATGGAACAGTGGGAAGACTTCACTTACGACGCTGGCGAGCGCCACGCCCGCGCCGACCGGGGTATCCTGGAGCAAGTTGAAAATCGCATCACGCTGGATAAACACGCCCGCATGTGGGACAGCCACGAAGCCACTACCGCCGATCACATTCTGCTCGACGAAAAAACCGGTAACTTCAGCGCCGAGGGCCACGTCAACTCCAGTCGTCTGCCGGATCAGGACAAGAAGAAGAGCGACTCCCCGATGCTCAACGGAGACGAGCCTTTGCAAGCCGTCTCCCGCGCCATGACTTCCGCCAATCACAACCGCCTGGTCAAATACGATGGGGACGTGGTGCTCTGGCAGAGCGCCAACCGCATCCAGGCGGACCACGTCGAGATCGACCGCGAGAAGCGCATCCTCATCGCCGACGGCCATGTCGTCACCCAATCCCGCGAGGACAAGAAGGACGCCGATCCGCCAACGTCCGCCGCCGCGCCGGGGTCGTTTGCCGCCGCTTCAGAAGGCGGTTCCTCAAAGCCGCCCGCGCCGAAAGCCGCTGCGTCCGAAAGCGCTTCCCAAAAGCCTGCCGAGCCCGCACCTACCATTTTCACGCTGGTCAAAGCTCCGCACCTGGTTTATACCGATACGGATCGCCTGGCGCATTACTCGGGTGGCGTCTTCCTGAACCGTGCGGGCTTGCAGGTGAAGGCCATCGATCTGCGCTCGTGGCTGAACGAGGAGGGCGCCGACAATCGCCTGCAGAAGGCCTTCGCCGACGGCGCCGTCGAGGTCGTGCAAGTCGGGCCGATCCGAACCAGAACCGGCACCAGCGAGCATGCTGAGTACTACACCGATGAGGACAAGATCATCCTGCGCGGCGGCGACCCCCAGATGCACGACAGCATCCGCGGCAGTACGCGAGGCGCGGAGTTGACCTACTATTCCGACGACGACCGGTTTCTCGTCAATGGCTCGCCGGCCCATCCTGTTGCCAGCCGCATCCTCAAGAAACATAAATGAGCAAACTGGAAACCAGGGAAATTTCGAAATCCTATCGCGGCCGCAAAGTGGTGGATGACGTCACCGTCTGCGTAGATCAGGGCGAAGTAGTGGGGTTGCTGGGTCCCAACGGCGCCGGCAAGACTACGTCCTTTTACATGATCGTCGGTCTGATCAGCCCCGATTCCGGCTGCATCCTGGTGGATGACGAAGACATCACGGCGCTGCCGATGTACAAGCGCGCGCGCCGAGGCATCAGCTACCTGCCGCAGGAAGCTTCCGTGTTCCGCAAGCTGACTGTAGAAGACAACCTCATGGCCATCCTGGAGACCTTGCCCCTTCGCAACCGCGAGCGCCGCGAAAACATGGAGCGCCTGATCGAGCAGCTTGGCCTGGAGAAGGTACGTCGCAGCCAGGGCTACATGCTCTCCGGCGGCGAGCGCCGGCGTGTGGAGATCGCGCGCTCGCTGGTCATCAGCCCCAGCTTCCTCCTGTTGGATGAGCCTTTCTCCGGAATCGACCCCATTCAAGTGCTGGAACTGCAGCGCATCATCTTCGACCTGAAGCGCGCCGGCATCGGCATTCTGGTCACGGACCACAACGTACGCGAGACGCTGATGGTGACCGACCGGGCTTACATTATCGATAACGGCAGGATCTTCCGGGCCGGCAGTCCCGAGGCGCTCGCCCGCGACCAGGAAGTGAAGCGCGTGTACCTGGGCGAATCGTTCAGTCTGCAGATCTAGACTAGGAACTTGTTGAAAAACGTTTGATTAGTCTGGAAACGCAGGCGGAACCGCCTGCGCCACCACGGCAGATCAGCAACTTGCAGGCTAGGTGGGGCAGGCGGTTCCGCCTGCCAGGTATTTTTTTCAACAAGTTCCTAGGCTAGTGCACCGTGGCGGCACGCTTCCGCGTGCCACGTGTTCGCCGGAACGGCGAGCTGAAGCTTGCGCCACGACCGCTTGCGAAATGTAGAAACTCGATGCGGCGAACTTTAGTTCGCCGGGTCCGCCCTCAATGCGATCTGTTCCTTGGCGATCTCCTGTTCAGCACGGCCAGCAACTGCCTGGCGGCGGCCGGAGGCGGAACGGCATGGTGGAGCACGATGTCCCTGGCGGGCAGTTTCCTTCCGTAGAGCTTCTCGTTGGCCTCGTTGTCCGGGCGAAGAGTAGACCCTTCGAGCGAGACGCCGGCGAACAATCCGCGGGCCCGCGAATAGCTCAGGATTTCCGCCCTCATGGTGAGGTCGGTTGCCGCAGCGGCATCCCGGCCCTTGGGTCCGGCGGCAGCGGATGCGTCGCCGCCCAATTTCACTTTGCTGGCGAGTATGCCCTCCGCGCCGCGCGGATTCATCACCAACAGGACGAAGTCCGTCGCCTGGCCTCCTAACTGTACTCCAAAACTCCCACCTTCGAGTGCAATCATGGAAGGCGCGCTCCAGGGGCCGGTGAAGTTCTCTCCGCCCCGGCAAGTCATGACGCCGCGGCCATAACTGGCGCCGATGCCGACCGCGAATTTCAGGACCGACGGCAGCACGATCACGCACTCGGCCTTATCGAGAAGATCCTGCGGAATATTGTCTGGGATATGCAGAATTTCGCGCATGACTAGCCCTGCGTTGGCGACCCGCTCTCTCTCCTTCTTCTGCGCGTAAGCAGGCAGAGATGACAGTGCGAGGGCAACTCCCAGGGCCAAGATCGCTTTCATGTGACTCCTCCAATATCGAGAATAGCTCACGCGCCTTCGGCGGCAAGAGGACCTGGGGATCGATGGGCGCCCCGCGCGCGCGGTTCCCTCAGTTCAAGCGACGGGGCCGCTTGCGCCGCGCGGGAACCCGGCATGGTTGCGCACCTGCCGGGCTTGCCACAGATGGCGCCGCTCGTGGGCCGCGATCCACGCGAAGGTCACATAAAGGTTGAACCGGACGGGCCCCAGCCCGGGCGCCTTTACTTTGATGCGCTCGAGGTCCAAGCCGTTGGCTTGTTCGAGCAGGAGCGCCAGTTGCTCCTGAACGTGCCGGAACGTGGGCAAGACCGCTGTGATGGGCTGGCCATAGGCCGGCGTGAACGAGCGCGGAGCCTTGAACTTACGCTTGGGCGGCGGTTCCGTGTTGGCAAGGATCCACTTTGCGAGAGCGCCATATACGAAGGGACCCTGCCCCGTGCGGCTGCGCGCGCCGGGATCCTCGAGAGTTTTTTCGAGCAGGCGGACGTAGCGGTCGCCCACGATATTCAGGTGCAGCAAGCACTCCGCCATAGACCACCGCCGCGGGTCCGGGCGCCAGTTGAACTGAGACTCCTTCAGCCCGTCGACCAGTTCGGAGGCTTCGGCTTTGGCGGCCACAAACTGGCTCCGCAGATCGGCGAGCTGGGGAGTTAGCGGGCTGCCCGGGACATTGGCGGCGGAAGACATATCCAGATACCTTTATAGCGAAACGGCGGGACGGTTGTCAGGGAGGGGTGCTGCGACACAATCTGCCTGGTTGAGGCGGAGCACGCCGCGCGAAGACATACGGAACAATGAGTAAACTAGGGGCGCAGCGTGGCGTCGACAAAGTTGTACTCGCTATCGAGTTGGACTGCGGCGGTTTGTCCGTTTGTGCCCATAACCAGGATCTGCCAGAGGCCGTTCTTTCGGGAGATCCGTGGTGGCGCAGGTGGCAAGGAACCGGCCGGCGGCCGGCGGAAAAACTCTTCCGGAAGGTGCTTGCTGAGGTCGATGTGGTAGTAGCCCTTGTCGAAGCCTCTCCAAAGCAGATCCGCCACGTGAGACTGGAGATCGCTCCAATTAGAGGAGCGTATGCCGGACTCCCTCACCTTGAGAGATGGCAGCGCTATCGAAAAAACGACGATGCTATCTCGCGTTACGTAAATAGCCGGGTTGAACGTCTCTGCGGAATCAAGCCGCGTCCACCACGACGAATGGCTGGACGGGTCGAAGATCAGAACGACTCTCGTCACTATCGATTGTCCGACACAGTCAAATGGATGGCGGACGTGCGCTTCGCGCAGATCCAGCTTTACGGGCTCTCCGTCGCGCTGAGCGGCAACGGTCTCCGATCGGACCAACTCGATGCTAGGAGGCGGCACTTCCGGCGAAAGCTTGGTGGATACCGCTTCATAGTTGTCCTGAAGCGAGACGACGGCGGAATGGCCGTTCACGCCCGAGAGCGTCAGTTGCCACAATTCGCCGGTTTTCGCGACGCTGGTTAGTCGCATTGGGCCCATCTCGGCGTGCATGCATTGATGGAAGAAATCACGGGGGATTCCGCTCATGTCCAGGGCATGAAACGGCGGGCCGCGCCAGGCGTCAATGTTCCCGTGCATCGCCTCCAAGACCGATAGCACATGGGATTGCGCAGCCTGGAAACCGGGATAACGTTCAGTGGATTCCTGGGCATATCCGGTCGAAAAAACGACCATCCGGTCTTTTGCGATGTAGACGGACATGTTGAGAAACTGCCGCGCGTCAGTTTCGACGTACGAATCCGGTTGTGTCCGATGAAGCTCGAAGGCGTTCCACCAGAAGAGTTGGCTGTCCGGATCATACAGCATGTGCAGGCTGAGACGGTGCGTTAGTCCGTCGGGGAAAGCAATCCTCGCCATTCCGTAGTGCAACTCAATCGTGGTCTGCCCGTTGCTCCTTATGGCCGGCGCACGCAGCAAGCTTTCGGCGCCTGGTACGAACTGCACGCGCGGGAAACGAGGCTGCAGTGGCGAGCACGTTTCAGTGCTGGAGAGATTGTAGTTATCGTCAAGTGCGACGGGCGTGGATTCGCCCATTGGCCCGTCAACCACCATGCGCCAGCACCCCCCGCTGCGGGTGAGGTCGCGAAGGCGTGTGGGGGGTGGATCGGCTACATGTCCGGTCAGGCCCTTCGGTAGCCGCTCCGAGAGGGCGACCCAGGAATCGTCTTCCGACCAGAGAGGCTGTCCTTCATGGGATTGCAGGTAGTCCGAAAAGATGGCGAGCACCCTCGCCTGGCCCACTGCCATGGTGGCGTCGCGCGTTTTCGACCTCCGGATGAGCAGGCTGAGACGGCCGTAGGAGAAGGCGACCATCGCGTCTCCGTCGAACCCGATCACCGTGTTTGCGGCCAGATCTCCGGGCATCGCCTGCGCGCCGAACCAACCGCGCAACCTGCTTGCCAGTGAGACAAATTGCCCGGTGGCCGGTTCCCGGAACAGGACGAGCTCATAAACGGCGATCGCGTCCGAACGGTCGATGGTACGGACTTGCAGAGTGCGCGACTCGATGTTGACGCGGCGTCCGTCCCGCAGCGCTGAAACGAGGCGGTCCGCAATGGAGCCCGGGACGATGTCGATCTGGTATCTTTGGGCCAGCACGCTGCCTGATATTGCCAGCATCGCGGCGGCGAGACGGCCGGGAATAGCAGGTGTCGTCACAGATCAATTTTAGCGCCGGGGCTCGCGGCGGCCTTTAATTACGCTCCGCGGGCCTTCAACACGGCCCGCACTCCGTCCAGGCACAGCACCGCGGCGTGCTTGGATTCGGGGCTCAGGCCGCCTACCGCATTCTCGATGTCCGACGGCTGTAGCGCGGCCATTTCGCGCGGTGTCTTGCCGCTTAGCCACTCGGTCAGCGCGGAGCCGGCTGCGATGGACGCCGTGCACCCGCGCGTCTTGTAGCGCGCTTCCTCCGCGCGGCCATCTCGAAACCGCACGGATAACCGCAGAATGTCCCCGCACACAGGATTCGACACTTCCACCGTCACGGCCGGCGGCGGCAGTTCGCCCACGTTCCGCGGATTCTGGAAGTGATCGAGCAGACGAGCGGAATACATTTATGCTCCATCCTTGCTGCGAGATGTGTTGCAATGATCCTGATGCGGCAGTATTTCCCGCTCCTCAAGGAACGCGTACGCGCGCGCGAGTTCAATTCGCTCTTCCTGTTTGTCACGTCGCGCTGCAATTCGCTCTGCCGCACCTGCTTCTACTTTGACAAGCTTAACAGCACCGACGACCTGACGACGCCGCAGATCGAGCGCATCTCCGCCAGCGCGCCGCCCTTCCGCAAGCTGTGGCTCTCCGGCGGGGAGCCCTTTCTGCGCGAGGATCTGGCCGAAATTGTAGCGATGTTTGTGCGGCGCAACGGCGTCCGCAACGTCAATCTGCCGACCAACGGGCTGCTGCCCGATAAGATCTTCCGGACGATGGACCGCATGCTGGGGCTTTGTCCGGAGGTGTCCATCGACCTGAACTTCTCGCTCGACGGGCTGGCCAACACGCACGATGCGATCCGGGGCGTGCCGCATAATTTCGTGCGCACGCGGGCCACCATGGAGGAGGCCGAGCGGCGCTATGTCGGCGTGCGTCGGCTGCGGCGCAACGTGCTCACCGTGATCACGCGGGAGAACTACAACGAGATCGTGTCGCTGGGCCTTGAGCTCATGGAGCAGAGCCATATCGACGGGCAATATTTCGAAGTTGTGCGCGGCGCCGCGCCGGATCCTACGCTGAAGCAGCTCACCAGGGAGGGCGTAGCCGCTCTGCACCGCCGCCTGATGCCGTTCCATCGCCGTTATGCCGGCAAGCTCTTCGCGCAGCTTCCGCCGGGCGTGCGGCATTTCGCGAAGATGTACTATCTGGGCAACCTGCGATTCCACTTCGATCTGCACGAGCAGTGCCTGGAGTCGCCGAAGAAATGGCCGATGCCTTGCACGGCGGGCGAGACCTCGATCGTCATCGATCACAACGGCAGGTTCCGCGCCTGCGAGATGCGCGGCGTGGTAGGCAACCTGGAGGACTTCGATTTCGACGTGGGGCGGGCCTTGGCGTCCGAAGCCATGCGCGCGGAAGTGCGCGATATCCCGCGGGCGAACTGCTGGTGCACGCATAGCTGCTTCATCCAGGACAGCTCCAAGTTCCAGCCCCGCGTGCAGCTCTTCCATATTCCATGGGCTTGGTTTCGCCAGCGAATCGACCGGCTGCCGGAGCTGCCGGTCTCCGAGCTGGAGCGGTTCAAGGCGCTGGAGTTGGCCTGACTTGACCACGGTAGTAGCGGCTGTCATACGGCGCGGCGGGCGTATCCTGATTTGCCGCCGGAAGCAAGACCAGCCGCATCCGCGGAAATGGGAGTTTCCGGGCGGCAAGGTGGAGGCCGGAGAAAGCCCGCAGGCGGCGCTCGCCCGCGAGCTGCGGGAAGAGCTGGACATTGGCGCGTCGATTGGGGACGAGGTGGAACGCTACGAGTTCCGCTATCCCGGCAAGGATGCAATCCTGCTGATCTTCTATGCGGCGACCGATTTCTCGGGCGAGCCGCGTAATTGCGTTTTCGAGGAGATCCGCTGGGCGGAAGCAAAGCTCCTGCCCGATTTCGATTTTCTGGAGGGGGACGTCGATTTCGTGAAACGGCTGGCTGCCGCGGTTTGATCTACGTCTTCGGCAGCCGCACGTCCACGTTGCGCTCATGATTCAACCGCTCGGTCAACGCGCGGTCGACCAGAGCCAGGGACACCTGGTTGTGCACGTTGCCCGCGGTGAAATAGTGCAGAGTGTCGCCTTCCACGTAGTACGCCACCGCCGAGTAGATGGTGTGGTCCTGCATAGCGATCAGGTAATACGAAGTTTCGCTGGGCGCAGTCTCAGGGGAGTTCGAGGGCGCCTGGTAGAAATGCAGGTTGCCGGTATCCGGGCCCTGACCTTCATCCGGCTGCTGGGCTGTACCGAAATACTGGTTGATCACGACAGGCGGCTGCGGCGGCGGATAGACCACCGTGGTATTCGGCGGCTGCTGAGCCGACTGGTCGGAACCGTATCCGTACCCGTATCCCCCGACAAAGACGGGATAGGCGTAAACACCGGAGCCAAAACCCCGACCGTACCCTCTCGATGCGCCCGAGGAGTGGACACCGCCGGCGCCCCGGTTGCTGGCGAAAGCCGCATTGGTAAAGCTGCCAGGGGTAGCCGGCGTACAACGTTCCCCCACGGGTTCCCGCCGATGGGTGCACGCGCTAAGCCCGGGAAAATGATATTGCCGAACTGGGCCGAAGCGGGCCCAATGGCCAACAACAAGAAAAAGACAGCCCCGCAAATTCTCATGGCGTCCTCTACATCAGCTTAACACCGACCAACAAAGGTTGACGCACAGAGACGCGCATTTGTTACCGTCGTCATCCTGGACCGGCCCGACCGATCCTCTACTTCGGCGGAGCAGCGGGCTTGGCGGCCGCGGGAGGTGGGGTAGGGGTCTTGGGAGCCGGCGAGCTGGAGCTCGTCGCCGCCGGCGAATTCTTGTCGTACAGAGCGATGATGTCCTGCGTGATATCGATGCCGCTGGTGGCGTACAACACCGGAGACTGCGCGGAGCTGACGTCCAGGATCATGGCGTAGCCGTTGTCCTTGGCATACTTATCGATCACGGCCATCATGCGCTGCCCTAACTCTTGCATGATCCTCCCCTGCTCCTGCTCCAATTCCGCGTTGTCGTCCTCGGTGTCGCGCTTGATGGATTTGTCGGTCTGATCGATCTCGCGCATGAGCTTCTCCTTGGCTTCCTCGCTCATGGTGTTGCTGCCCTTGCGAAGCTGGTCCTGCAGTTGCGCGACCAAGCTCTGTTTCTTCTCCAGGTCGGCCTTCTTGGGGGCGAATTTGGCCGTCAGGTCCGCCGCGGCCTTCTGCCCGTCCTTGGTGCTGATGATGGCGTTCTGGATGTGGATGATACCGACCTTGGTCTGGGCCGGGGCGCCGGATTGGGCGTGGGCGAGCATGGCTGCTCCCAGGACCAGAGCGGGAAATACGACATAGTTCTTTGTCAAGCTGAAACTCCTTGGATTTGTTTCGATACTACCATATTGCCACCGGTTGTCGCGGCTTCAGAAGGTGCGGCCGACCGTGAACCGGAACATCGAGCGCTGTTCGAAGAACGGGAGGGCCGAGCCGAATGTCGCGATGGCATTCGAGTATGTCGCGTAATTCGGGAAAATCGAACGGTCCGCCACGATGGGTGGCTGCAGGTATTCTCGCACAGTGAGCGGATTGTAGGCCCAGTAGACGCGGAAAGGCGCCTGGACCACCGGCAGGAGCACTTGCAGCTCTATGCCGGTGGACATGCGCGGCTTTTCCGTACCCGGGGCGAGCACCGCTCTATTTGCAAACCCGGCACTGGGATATTCGGTATTCAGATAGTCGATGCGCTGGGGCGCCATGTTGAGTTCGCTAGGCCGCAAGATCCGGTTGACGCCGGCATCCGTGAAAAGCGCCAGGATGACGGGGCCGAAGATCGGGATGCGGTACTCAAAATTGCCGACCGCGTGCGCGTCGCCGCCGGGGAAGACGAGCTGGTAGATCGGCAGCGCCATGGTGATGGGCGTGGACACGCCGTTGATGAGCTGCATGCGCTGCGAACCATCGTTATTCAGGACGTTGGTGGTGGCTTCGCTGGGCACGAAGGCGATGGGGCTGATGCCCCAGATCTGGAATCCGCGAATATCCTGCTCGCCGCCGATGTAGGTGCGCGAGAAGGGGGGAATCTCTTTGCCGCCGTAACCGGTTATCATCGAGCCCAGGGCATGAAACGCCAGGATGTGCTTCTTGTTCCAGGGCGCCTGCTTGAAGTACTTGCCTTCGATGACGGGCTGGATGGTATTGACGTTGCCGCCCAGGACGCTGCCCGCGAAGGCAGTGGAGATGAACAGGCTCTTGCCGCCCGTGGGGGTGATGGGATGGTTCACGGTGTTGTAGGTGAACGACGGCACGATGCGGCTGGTGCGGATGCCCTGCAGGGCATTGGGCCCGGCGATTCCACTGAAATTGATGTAGTCGAAATAGGCCTGTGCGGCGGTGGTTTCGACCTTGATGTCGGAGATGTCATATCCGTAGGTGATTCCGACACGGGAGAAACCGCGCCGCAGCGGATAACTCGCCGATACCGAGAAACCATGTCCGGTTTGAATGTAGTTAAGCAGGTTCTGAGACCCTAGCGAGTTGAAGAGCGGGATCAGGTTCTCGCCGGCCAGGATCGAGGCTTCGCGGCCTTGGTTGAAATCGAACCGGGTCAGGTGGACTTCGAAGCCGACTTGCAGCGGCCTGTCCAGAAAATAGGGCTCTGTGAAACCGGCCGAGACGCTGCTCATGCGCGTGCCGAGCGACCCATTGAGCGATAGCGTCTCGCCTAATCCCAGAAAATTATTGGTGGAATAGTTCAATCCCACGAAGCTGCCGGCGATTCCCGAAACGCCGCCATTGAGGCCGATCGAGTTCTTACCACGCTCTCTCACTTTGAGCGTGATGTCCACGGTGTTGTTCTGCGTATTGCGCTTAATATCGCCCGCTTCTTCCGCCTTCAACTGTTCGAAGTAGCCGAGTTGATTGAGGCGCAGGATGCTCAGCTCCCAAAGGCGGTTATTGAAGATGTCGCCTTCATCCAGCAGGATCTCGCGGCGGATGACCTTGTCGCGCGTGGTGACGTTGCCCGAGAAATCGATGCGGCGCACGAAGAACTGCTTGCCTTCGTCGGCGGTCAGCGTGAGGTCGACTTTGTCGGTATTGGGGATGATATCGAACGTCGGTTCCGGAACGAAATCGATGTAGCCGAACTCGCCGTAGAGCTTGCGCATGTTTTCCAGGCCCTTGCGCAGCTTGCCGGTGGAAAAGACATCGCCCTCGGTCATGCCGAAGAGCGGGCGCATCAGGGTTTCCGGGGTGCGGAACAGTTTAATGCCGACGAAGTTGATTTTGTTCAGGTGGTAGAGGCGGCCTTCTTCGACCGGGATGGTGATATCCATGGCCTTGCCGGGCCGGTGCTCCAGGATCAACGGAAGCCGGAAGCCGGACCCGCCGGTATCCACCATCTGGGTTTTCTGATCGAGAACCTTGGCGGTGAAGTAGCCCTTTTCCTGGTATGCCACGCGGATGCGGTCCTTATCCTCTTCGAGCTTGGAGGAGTCATAAGTCCTGGCGAAGAGATTTTCAAAGAGGATGGAGTAGGGAATGCCATAGGGATGCAGGTTCTTCATGGCGCGAACCACTTCGCGCTGGCTGAGCGCCTGATTTCCCGTGATGGTGATCTTGCCCACCTTGACCTTGGGGCCTTCCTTGGCGTTGAAGACGATTTCGAGCGATGCCGGTGGGATCTGGTGTACGTCGGCTTCGACGGTGGCGAACTGCCGGCCGCGCTCGGCCAGGTATTCCTCGAGCACCACTTTGGCCCGCTGGACCTTATTCGGATCGTACTGCGACTCCACGGAAAGCCCTACCTTGCGCTCCTTGAAGCGATCCAGGATCTCGGAGACGGTGAGCGATTTGAATCCTTCGTACTTGATGGAGCGCACTACGCGGCGCTCGGTGATCACGAACCGCACGATTAAGCCGCCGTTGGGGCCGGGCTCGGTTTCCAGGCGGATATCGTCGAAGCGGCCGCTGTTCCACAGCGACATGAAGTCGCGGTGCAGGTCGTCTTCGTTGAAGATATCGCCCTTCTTGGTGCTGATGAGAGAGCGCAGAGTATCCTGGGGGACGCGGCGCGCGCCGCGGAACTCGATGCCCTCAATCACCTGCCCGGCAGGCTGCGCTTTGGGGGCTTCGGGCTTGGGAGCCTCCAAGGTGGGCGGCTGGGCGGGTTTGGGCTGCTCCGGCTGAGCTTCCGGCACGGTCTCGAAGGGATTCTGCGGCGGCTTCTTTTGTTGTGCGGGAGCGGGTTGCTGCGGCGCTGGCGCGGGTGGCTGCGGCGCGGCCGGCGGCGTCTGGGCCCACGCCGTGGAGACGATAGCTGCGCAGAGGCAAAAGACAGCACTCAACAGGCAGGCGCGCCTGTAATGAATCATGAAAACATACCTTTCCACTCTGCGCTGTTACGGAGACGTAGATTTCCGGGAAACAGTTTCACTCGGGCTATGCCAGGTCGCAGATTGAGATAAACATACATTCTAGCCAATGTAGCGGGCTTGAACAACGAGGCGGTGGTGGCACAGGTGTGACGGGGGGGCCACACCGGCGAGCGAAGCTCGCCAACATCGACAAAAAGCGTCGATGTTACGAGCGGGCGAGCGGGCGAGGGGGCGACACCGCGACGCGGCGACACGGCGAGGCCGCGACAAGGCGACCTCAGCCTTCTCCGCCTTCTGCGCGTCGCCCGCCGCCGCGCGGCAGGATCATCGATACCTGCCGTCGGTACTGTGCGTACTCTTCGCCGTGGGACCGCAGCAGATCGCGCTCCTCCAGTTTCATGCCGGCGAAAATATATGCGGTCATGACGATCGAAAACAGCAGATGGCCGGTTGTCATCCGCGGCGCCGGCAAGAACGCCAGCAGCAAGCCCAAGTAAAGGGGATGGCGCACCAGTTTGTAGAGCCATGGCGTCCGAAAGCTCACCGCCGTGTACGGTTTCCCCAAGAAGTGCAGCCAGACTTGCCGCAGCCCGAATAGATCCACGTGGCTGATGAGCATGGTCGACACCGCCACGATCCCCCAGCCTAGCCAGGACAGCCCTTGAAGCAGCAAAGCCGCCGCCGGATTGTCGAATTTCCAGACGATGCCGGTCATCGGCCGCCACTGCCAGTACAGCAGCAGCAACGACAGGCTCGCCAGCAGCACAAATGTGCTCCGCTCGATGTGCTTGGGGATGAATTGCGTCCACCGGGCCTTGAAGCTGAGCCGCGCCATACCGCTATGCTGGACTGCGAACAACCCCAGCAGAAGCGCGTCGATCAGCAACGCGGATCCCGCCGGCCCCGCCGCGCCACCATCGATCGACTTAGGCACAATCAGGTTGCCCACGAATCCGATAAGGTAGAGAATCGTTCCGATAAACACCCCATAACAGAACACGCCATAGACCAGCGCAAGCATTCTTTGCATCGATGAGAGTTACTGTATTACAAAGCAGCCATCCGGGTTGCAACACGCGAGGCGAGCGCGCGTTCCGGGTCGTCAGCGGCTCGCTGGTTATGCCGCTTCCGCGGATTGACGATGGCCGCGCGATGCCCGTGAATCAGCCGTGGGCAGAGGCATCCGCGATCGGCGTGACAGAGTCGTCTAGCAGCCGTGGCAGAAGTCACTGTGAGTCGCGGTTGGCAGGCGAAAGCGCTGCCCGAGTGTGCCCGGCATGGGCGAACCAGCAGCTCGAGACCTTTGATGGAGAAGCATTCAACCTGCCGGGGGATCTACCACGGGCTGCTGGCCGCTGCGCTGAAACCGCAGCTACTGGAACAGCAGCGGCGCGAAAGCGGCGAGATTGCGCCGCCAGACCATCCAGGTGTGCTGGCCGGGCGTTTCGATGTCGGTGTGGTGGACGCCCTTGCCATCCAGCCATGCGCGGAACTTGCGGTTGGGCTCGATGAGCCGGTCGTCGGTACCGCAGGCGATCCACAGCAGGCGCAGTTGCGAGTTGGCCTTCGCATCGAGCGCGGGAAAGCTGGCGTTGAAGTCATCACCAAGGCCACCCGAGCTGAAAGCGCCGATCCAGGCGAAGTGGTCGAGCGCGTTCAAACCGGTATAGAGGGACTCGGCGCCGCCCATCGACAGGCCTGCGATGGCGCGCGCGTTGCGGTCCGGCGCGGCGCGGTAGTTCTTCTCGACTTGTGGGATCACTTCGGTGAAAAGCGCCTCGCGGAACTTATCCATGTTGCGTTGGCGGAGTGCTGGGTCGCGCAGAGGCGGACTCGTATTCGTGACGATCTCCGGCGCGCCATAGCCCAGCGTCATCACGATCAGCATGGGCTTGGCCTTGGCTTGCGCAATCAGGTTGTCGAGGATTACGTGCGCACGCCCGACCGCCGTCCAGGCGCTGGCGTCGTCGCTGAAGCCGTGAAGAAGGTACAACACGGGGTACGGCTTGGCGGCGTGCGCATCGTAGCCCGGAGGCGTGTACACGTAGTAATCGCGATGGTCGCCGACCACGCCGGATTTGTAGAAGTGATGGTGCAGCGTGCCGCGCGGCACGTCGTCGACCTCCCATGCGAGCGATGGCGGGCCCGGCACATGCACCTCGCTCGCGCTGGAAAGCAGGTTCGGGATTTTGACCGGATTGGAGGGGTCGACCAGATTGACGCCATCGGCCACGAAGGAATATCCGTAGAAATCCGGTTCGAGCGGATCGGTGCTAACGCTCCATACACCATCTTCGCCGCGCTGCATGGCCACGCGTTGGGCTCCTGCGCGGGCCAGGAAGACCTCCTTGACATTCGGAGCGCGGAAGCGGAAGGTGACGCTACGGTCGGCGTGCACCTCCGGCGAGACCACGGGTTTGGGCGGCTGAGCCAAGGCGGGTAGGGCGGCCGCGAGGCAAACGAGAAGGCTGCGAGTCATGACAATAGCAATTCTATGCGAAATTCAGATCCGGTTGGCGCCGGTGCGGTAAACTCAAAGTAACTCGGACGTGCTGTATGAGAGACCTTGCCGTCACCGCCCTGTTCGCCGCCGCGTCGCCGTTGCTCTGGGGAGACAACGTCACCTACACCGATGTAGCGCCCATCCTGTATCGGCATTGCGCGACCTGCCACCACGCGAACGATATCGCGCCCATGTCGCTGCTGACGTATAAGGAGACCCGGCCGTGGGCCGCCGCCATTCGCGAAGCGGTATTGACCAGGCAGATGCCGCCGTGGAAAGCCGACCCGAGCTACGGAAAGTGGTCCAACGACTGGAGCCTGAGCGCGAGCGAGATCGCCACGATCAAAGCCTGGGTCGATCAGGGCGCCCCGGAGGGCGATCCCAAACAGTTGCCGGCCGCCCCGGTCTTCTCGACGGATTGGAAGATCGGCAAGCCGGATGCGATCGTTTCGATTCCACCGCACACGCTGACCGCGGACGGCCCGGACGAATACGAATACTTCACCGTGCCCACGAATTTCACGGAAGATAAGTGGGTGGTGGCGGCCGAGCTGCGCCCGGGCAACCGCCGGATCGTCCACCATGCGCATGTCTCCGTTACGCAGCCCGAGCACGCCAAGGCCGCCGGTGACAAGAAGGCCGCGCCGGCCGACCCGCAGGAAGCCTATTCGGACTGGCTGCTGGTGCACGAGGGGAAGCTGCGTTGGATGCGCTACGAAGCTCCGGTGATCGACGACGGCTGCATCGTGGACGACAATTCCTATTTTCCGGGGAGAAAGCCGCGCGACGACGTCTTCGGAGGCGCACCCTGGGGCTTGGTTGCGTCGTACCTTCCAGGAAGAGGGCCGGACGTGTATCCCGAAGGAACCGCACGCCAGATTCCAGCCGGTGCCAATCTCACCTTCCAGATCCACTATTCCAAGGCGACCAAGAAACCGGAGACCGATGTCACCAGTGTCGGCCTGATTTTTGCGAAGACGCCGCCCAGAATAGTCGCCAGGCGGGTGGACCTGTCAAACTACTTCTTCCGGATTCCGGCCGGCGATTCCAACGTGGAAGTCTCCGAATGCCACACCTTCCATCAGGATATGTATCTGACCAGCCTGACGCCGCACATGCATCTGCGCGGAAAGGATGCGCGGTTTGAAGTGACTTATCCGGATGGCCGCAAAGAAACGCTGTTGTTTGTTCCGCACTACAATTTCAACTGGCAGATCACTTACCGTATGAGCGAGCCGAAGTTCATCCCGAAGGGAACGCGCCTCGCGATCGTCTCGCATTTCGACAATTCGCCGAATAATCCCTTGAATCCTGACCCGTCGAAAGTAGTGCGCTGGGGTGAGGCCAGCGAGATGGAAATGATGGACGGCTGGATCGAGTACGTGGATACGCCGCCGCAGGTCAGCGGTTCAGGCGCTCAGTTATCGTCACGGGCTGGGTCAGGCGGAAACTGATCTTGGTTTCCGACGGCAGTGTGGCAGCCTTGGCCCGGGTGGCCGCGACTCCGCCGGCTCCGGCAACGCCGCCGGCTCCCGCTCCGATTGCAGCGCCCTTGCCGCCCCCGGCTATAGCTCCGATGATCGCTCCGACGGCGGCAGCCCCACCTACGATGCCTACGTCCTGGCCCGTGGAGCCGGCGGCTTGCTTCCGGAAGGTTGCGGTCTGTATGGCGACATGCTGGCCGTCGGAAAGATTCAGCTTGGTCAGCTCGACGCCGAGGGCCGCCTGGCCTTTGACGTGACTGGCTTTTTGGACTTCCACGATTTTGCCTTCGACATGCGCGCCGCGCTCGGCGATGACGAATCCATCAGCGGCCAGAGGGGCATCGAGGGTGGCGGTGAACGTGTCGCCGGTCTGGTTATGCTCGCTCGACAGACTCTCGCCGATACGTACCGTTAGCAGCAGGCCAACTTTCAAGGTGACCGAAGGGGCGGGCGGCGGCGCGGGCGCTTCCACTTGGTCCGGGGCAGGCGCGGGAGCGGGAGCCGTTTCGACTGGGGCGGCGGGAGCCGGTGGCTCCTGGGCCGGCGGCGGAGAGGGTGGAGCGGGCGCGGGAACGACTGCTGGCGCGGGTTCTGGCGGCGCCGGAGGCCGACTCTGCGCCACGGTGATCACCGCCGGCTTCACGGACCGGGCGGGACTCGATGGACGCATCGGTTGTGAATGATGGGTCATCGCACGCACCGGCTCCTCCGCAGGCTGTTCCGGCTCCGGTGCGGCTTTCTCGGGCGACGGCGAGGGTTCTTCCGCGGCGGGCGTTGGCGGCGCAACGGGCGCAGTCGCGGCGGGCGGCGCGGCGGGCGCGGGGTCTACGCTGGCGGCTGTGACCGGAGCGGGTTGCGGCCGCTGCGTGAATCGCATAACCATGGCCCCCGCCAAGGCTCCGACCAGTACGAGAAGTCCGATTTGCAGTGGTTTCATCTGATTCGCTACACCTATGGAGTCGGACGAACCGGCTCGCAGTTCCGTTTCCAGTGTAACTCCAGGTAAAATGAAGACTCCAGGCCATGCTTCGCTTCCCAGCACAATTCGAGATCGGACCGGTGCGCGTGGCGCCCGCCACGGTGCTCGCGCCCATGGCCGGTGTGACGGATACTGTGTTCCGCCGCTTCATACGCAACCTGGGCGGATGCGGGCTGCTGATGACCGAATTCACCAGCTCGCATGGCGTCCGCGCGTCGCTCGGGGCGCGCAAGCCCACGCGCACGCTTAAGTACCTGGCGTTCGAGCCGGTCGAGCATCCCATCACGGCACAGTTATTCGGCGCAGATCCGGAGGTGATGGCGGACGCGGCCCGGGTGTGCGAGGATCTGGGCTTCGATATCGTGGACATCAACTTCGGCTGCCCGGTGAACAAGGTGGTGAAATGCAATGGCGGATCGGGCTTGCTGCGCGACCTGCCGCTGGTGGAACGGATTCTGCGGCAGGTGCAGGCGGCTATCACCATACCGTTGACCTTGAAGTTTCGCGCCGGTTGGAGCGATCGGGAACTCGTGACGGTCCAGATGGCGCGCCTGGCAGAAGGCTGCGGAGTGCGGGCACTCGCGCTACACCCGCGCACGCGCGAACAGGGTTACAGCGGCAAAGCCGATTGGTCGCGCATTGCCGAGGTGAAGGCCGCGGTGCGCATCCCGGTGATCGGGAACGGCGACATCAATTCGCCAGAAGACGCCGTTCGCATGGTTGCCGAAACGAATTGCGACGCGGTCATGATCGGCCGCGCGGCTTCGTCCAATCCGTGGATCTTCCGGCAGATCGCGCAGTATCTCGCCACCGGCAGCTACGACCAGCCTGGACACCAGGATCGCTACCAGATGATGCGTACTTACTACGCCATGCTGATCGAGCGGCAGGAGCGGGATAGCGTGGGAAAGATGAAGCAATTCGCCACGTACTTCACGCACGGCGTGGCGCACGGGGCCAAGTTGCGCGCAGAGATCTATCACGCCGCCGAGGGTTCGCGCATCCTGGAACTGGTGGATGAGTTCTTCAACCGCGAGGTAGCCGCCGCATAAGTCCGGTGAAGCAGGTCAAGATCATCACCGACGGCTCCTGCCTGGGAAATCCGGGGCGCGGGGGTTGGGCTTGCATCCTGCGCTACAACGAGCACAAGCGCGAACTCTACGGATACTCGCCGCATACCACCAACAACCGCATGGAATTGACGGCCGCCATCGAAGGTCTGAAAGCGCTGAAGGAACCGTGCGAGGTGGAAGTGATCACGGATTCCGAGTACGTGAAGAACGGCATCACCGCATGGGTGCCCAACTGGAAGCGGCGCAACTGGATGACTAGCCAGAAGAAACCGGTGGTCAACCAGGACCTCTGGGAAGAGCTGGATGAGCTTGCGGGCAAGCACCAAACCAAGTGGTCATGGACCAAGGGGCACGCGTCGCACGCGGACAACAACCGCTGCGATGAGCTGGCCCAGATGGCCGCGCGAGAGCAGCGGAAGGGCGCGCGCTGATACAATCCGAAGATGCCCAACGAAATCTACGCTCTATTCGATACGACGGAAGGGAAGTTCAAAGTCAAGCTGTTTGCCGATAAGGCGCCCAAGACGGTCGAGAACTTTGTCAGCCTGGCTGACGGCACGAAGACCGGCAAGCCTTTTTATGACGGCACGGTTTTTCACCGCGTCATTCCGAATTTCATGATTCAGGGCGGCGACCCCGAAGGCACCGGGCGAGGCGGTCCGGGGTACAAGTTCGCCGACGAGTTCCATCCCACGCTGAAGCACACCAAGGCCGGCTTCCTCTCGATGGCCAACGCCGGTCCGAATACCAATGGCAGCCAGTTCTTCGTCACAGTAGCGGCAACTCCCTGGCTCGACAACAAGCACAGCATCTTCGGCGAAGTGACGGAAGGCTACGACGTGGTGAAGAAGATCTCCGAAGTGCCGCGGGCCAGTCAGGATCGGCCGGTCAAAGAGGTGAAACTGAATTCGGTGAAGATCGAGAGGACGTGATGAAGCGACTGCTGCTGTTGCTGGCCTTCGGCGCCACGGCGTTTGCGCAGGAAGGCTTCGAGCCGCTTTTCAACGGCAAGAACCTGGATGGATGGGATGGCGATCCGCGCATGTGGAGCGTGCGCGACGGCATGATCGTGGGCCACACCGAAGGCGTCACGATGACCGACAATTCGTTCCTGATCAGCAAGCAGTCGTACCACAACTTCATCCTAAGAGTGGAGATGAAGCTGCGCAACCACAACAGCGGCATTCAGTTTCGCAGCGAGGCGCTGCCTAACTGGGTGGTGCGCGGATACCAGGCCGACGCCGCGCAGGACAATTATTGGGGGAATATCTACGACGAGAAAGGCCGCGGCACGCTGGTGGACGGCTGGAAGGGCAAGGGCGAGAAAGCCGTGAAGCTCACCGACTGGAACGACTACGAAATACTCTGCGACGGTGATCACATCAAGCTGACGCTGAACGGGCTGGTAACCGCCGACGTGCACGATTCGGCGCGCCTGGAAGGCATCATCGCTTTCCAGTTACATCGCGGTCCGCCGATGGAAGTGTACTTCCGCAACGTGCGGATCAAGATTCTGAAATAGGACGCCGGACGACGTTGAGACTGGCGATCTTCGGCGGCACTTTCGATCCCATACACAATGCCCATCTGGCAGTGGCGCGCGCGGCTGCCGCGAACTTCCAACTCGACCGCGTGTGGTTTGTCCCCGCGGAGAGGCCTCCGCACAAGGCGGGCGTGACGCACGCGGCGTACGAGGACCGCTACCGCATGGTGGAGCTGGCCTGTGCAGGCGAGCCCAAATTCGAGGCGTCGCGGCTGGAGCAGGGATCCGGCGGCAGTTACTCGATCGACACCATTGAGAAGGTGCGGGCGCGCCTGGCGTCCGGCGACGAGTTGTTCTTCCTAATCGGGGCCGACGCCTTCGCGGAGATCGAGAGCTGGCGGCGATGGCGCGACGTAGTGCATGAGGTGGAGTTCCTGGTGGTCAGCCGGCCGGGCCATCGTTACGCCGTTCCGCAGGGGGCCCACGTACATCGCCTGGAAACGCTGGACCTGCCGGTTTCCTCTTCGGAAATCCGACGCAGGCTGGCGGCTGGTGACGACCGCGTGGAGGTGCCGGCCGCGGTGCTGGAGTACATTCGCGCGCGCGGATTATATCGCGGCGATTGAGGCGCGCGTTATTTCAGGATTTCGTCCAGCCCATCGGCAAGTTGGTCGAGGTAAAGCAAAGACGGCGATTCGAGCAGGCCGTGGATCGCCGCGTCCCAACCTCGGGGAAGCTTCCGGCAGAGGCGGCGGGCATGTTCGACGGAGCGCTTTTCGCCGGGGTTTGGCACGGCGTTCACGGCGAAGAGGATGTCCCAATAGCTGGCCAGAAACGCGGCCACCCGGTGGTTGACACTGACCAGATCGCCGCGCCGCAGTGCCGCTTCGATCTGGCGGCGATAGGACGAGATGTTGCTCCGTAAGATTGGATAGTTCTTGGCGACGATGGCGCGCTGCAGTTCTTCCGGATATGGCTGGCGGGCCGTGTGCTGCAAGCCCGCGTACCAGCCGCTGGGATCGTAGAGCGCGCGGGAGTGCAGCACGTTCCACCAGAAGCAGGTGGAGTATCCGACCGACGCCTCGTGGCGCACCAGCACGCGCGCGAGTTGCTCTTCAATCCAGGCCGGGCTGCGATACATGAGATCGATCCCGCGGCTGGAGGTGCGCTCGATCCACTCATCACCCGTCTCCCAGAAACGGTTGTCGATCTCCGTGCGGTCCGCGAAATCGCCGGCTATCGCGCGGCGCGCCTCGATGGGGATCTCAGCATCGGTGTAAATGTAGAGGTCGATGTCCGAGAGATTGTCGGCAACGCCTGCACCTTCCGATCCGGCCAGGGCGATGGCTCTCACCTGCGGGAAGTTCGCAAAGCGCGCGGAGACCGATTCGGCAAGTGGGCTGGCGGTCATCGCAAGCAGACGCCGTGCAGAAAACTCTCGACCATCTGGTCTACAACCTCCGCGCGGTTCCTCTGTTCGATGCGATTGCCGAACAGCAGGCGCACCAATCCGTGATACGTCAGCATGCCTGTGAATCCGCGGGCGGCGGTCTGCGGGTCCATCGGCCGGAAAGCGCCGGCGTCGATGCGCCGCTGGATGTAGCCGGCGACCACGGTGAAGAATCCCTGGATCTGGCGCTCGAAGAACCGGTCGGCCAGCTCGTGGCGTTCCAGGGCGCTGAACAGAAGCAGGCGCATGAAGTCGGGATCCTCTTCGTAGCGCTCCAGGAGCAGGTTGCCTAGAAAGCGGAAAAAGGCGCGATCGTCGCCGGACTCTTGAAGCGACAGAAGCTCGGCGCCCTGCTGCTGGCCCTGCTTAGATTTGGTTTCGATGATGGCGCTATAGAGGTCGTTCTTGGTTTCGAAGTGCTGATAGAGAACGGGCTCAGTGACGCCCAAGGCAGAGGCCAACTCGCGTGTAGTAGCGCCGCGAAAGCCTTTTTCCGCAAAAAGGTGGATGGCAGCGTCCACGATGGCGGCGCGGCGATCCTGGCTTTTCATGCGCGTTGACATGGCTGGCGGCCAATCCAGGCGATGGCTAAGCGGAGTATAACAGACCAGGATGCGTCAGGTAGCGCACCCGCCGACTCGTGCCGGTCAAACGCGGGTTGCGCTTGTCCGAATGACGCGGAGCTGGGGTTCTCCCGCGGGCACTTCCATGCGGAACGTCCGCGCGCCACGCGAGCCCATCTGTTATTGCACCAGCCGTACGGAAGGGTGCCGGCCTTTTCCGGCCCGGAATAGCCGGAGGTCAGCGGTTAGGACAGGACAGTCGTGCTCCAGGGCGAGCGCAAGGTAAATGCAATCCCACAAGGACAACTGGTGCTGCAGAGACAGGGCGAGTGCCCGGGAGAGTCGTGGGCGCGTGTCGACCAACCGGGGCGCGCACCTGGTAATCAAGGAGAAGGCCTCCTGAGCTTGCGCCGCTGAGATCTGCTTTCGCCGGTTACGCTTCGCCACCAGACTGGCGAACTCCGCCAGGAGGATATCGGGAGCTATCAGCAGCACCTCTCCCGCCAGATAGCGATCGAACAAATCCAGGGCCGGCTCGCGGCCGGGTTCGGGAAACACCCATTTTGCCGCCACGCTACAGTCCAGAACGAATGTGTCCGGCATCCGCTATCGCTCGCGGTCTTCGCGAATCAGCGGCACACTGTCGCCGAGTGGCGGCAGGGAGGCTGCAAACCGGTCCAACTCCTTGCGCAGATTGCTCAATTGCCGCCGCCGCTCCGCCTCTCCCGCCTCATTTGCCAGTGCCTGGATAATCTCGGCGTTGAGACTCCGCCTCTGCCTTTTCGCTTCTCGCTTCATCACCCGATAGATCGAATCCGGAACATTCTTGACAGTGATGTTCATGGAACCATTTTGGAACCATTTACTCCCCCGCTGCAACCGCCTCAGCTACGGCTGCGCTTACTGCCGAAAACCGATGGCGGAGACGACCACGCCGAGTTCGCGGTGATCGCCCGGCACGGAGAAGGTGCGGTCTACGGTCAGAGTCACGGTCGCGGTGGGACCGGCGGGTGTTTGCGGCGGCGATTTCAGAATGTAGTTGCCGGGTCCGGAATAGGTCTGGGCGGCGATCTCGCGGCCATCCAGCAGGAGGCGGATGCGGCGCGCGGGCGCCGGGTCGGGAATGGTGAAGACGACCACGACCGGCGTGGGCTGGGGCGGGCTCTTTAGCAGCACCACGGCGGCGCCAGACATCCAGCGCCATGCGCCGTTTTCCAGCGCATAGAGGCCGCTGACAATCTGGGCTGCCGCCTCGGGTGCATTCATGGGCAGGTCAACGAGCGCGGGCAGGCGCTCCAGCACCATACCGGCTTGCACCACGTCGATGGGCGCGGTCGAGATGTCGAACGGGAGGATCCCCTTGGTGGCGGTGGAATAGCCGGAGCGGGCCTCGAGGCCGATGAGCTGCAGCGGCGGCCATGCGCGAATAGCTTGCTCCGCGATGGGCGCGACAGGCGCCGTGATTTCGATCGGGTACGCCAGGCGGCTCGAAACCACTATGTCGCCCGCGCGGAGGACCTGGCCGCGTTCGAGCGGAAGGCCGCCATCAGACTCGAAGTAGTAGCGCAGCCCCCATTCGCCATCGATGTAGACGCGGTGGCCGGCGGTGCGAGGGCGCATCTGTGCGGCAAAGCGCCGGTAGCCATCCCAGTGTTGGTAATTCACGGCGGCGAGCGCCAGGCTGAGCGCCATTTGGGCGGCGAATCCGATCGCCAGCCATTTGGTCCGCAGGCGGGAGACCAGCAAGGCCACCGGCGCGGCCATGGGCAGCAGATAGCGGGCCGATCCGGCGAAGAAGATGATCACCGCGCCGCCGAAGAACAGCGCGATCCAGGCGGCGAGGAATACGGTCTCGCGGTCACGCCGTTTCCACGAAAGCAGGATGGCGCCGGGCAGCGGCGCGGGGAACACCAGAAAGCAGGCGTGCACGGTGAGCGCGGCGGCGCTGCGCAGTTTATTGGCGAGCGCTTGCAGTCCATAACTGCTCATATATCCGGCGGCAACCGAGACGGGGAGCGCGCCCGAAGTCCAGCGCTCGAACAATTCCCACGCCAGGATCACCGCGGGCGGAACGAGCGTACAGAGCCACGCCCGGCGATCTCCGCGCCGGTAGAGCCAGACGTAGACTGCCAGTATCGGCGTCAGGAACACGGCTTGAAACGCGCTCAGGGCCGCCAATGCCATGGCGATCGCGGCTGGACGCCATCTTCCCGCGACAAAGCACGCTATCGAGGCCATCCAGAAGGCCAGGAACGGCAGGTCGGACTCCAGCGAATTGCCGTTGATCACGAACGCCGGAACGGCCAGAAAGAGCAGTGTAGCCCACAGCGGATGCGGCGAATAGCGCTTGGCCAGCGACCACATGGCCATGGCCGCTATTCCTGAAAAAAGGATGTACGTGGCATGAAAGGGAACTTCGCGAATATCGCCGGTGATGGCTAGCAGCAACGCCAGGAACCACGCGTTCAAGGGCGGATGTGGGAAGCCTCGCAGATCCACGCGATCGCCGAGAAACACGTACTGGACATCGTTGGGATGCAGGGGATCGATCTGGGCGTGTTCCGCGGCGGCGAGGTAGTAAACGTCGTCACCCTGGATCGCTTGATTGAGAAAGGGGAGTCGGATGAGGAGGACTAGGGCTAGGATCAGTACGAGGGACCAGGGACCGCTCCCTGACGGTCGCGGCTCTGTTAAGTTGCTTGCCATCGGTTGGAATGCTGGGTTGACAGGTGAAAGCGCCTGTCCCACCAGGGACCGCTCCCTGACGATCGCGGCTCTGTTAGGTTGGGGTTGGTTCCCATTTCAGGATCGGCTTGCGGGCGGCCTTGACCTCATCGACGCGGCTGGTGCGCGTGTTGTGAGGCGCGGTCTTCACCGTTTCGGGCTCGGTTTCAATCTCTTTAGCGATCGAAATCATGGCGTCGATGAAGAGGTCCAACTCGCGCTTGCCTTCGGTTTCGGTAGGCTCGATCATCATGGCGCCGCGCACGATCAACGGGAAGCTGACGGTGTACGGATGGAATCCATAATCGATCAGTCGCTTGGCAATATCTCCCGTGCGCACGCCTAGGCGCGCCTGGCGTTCGTCGCTGAAGACTACTTCGTGCATGTTTGGCAGCGCGTAGGGCAAGTCGAAGTAAGGCTCCAGCTTTTTGCGGATGTAATTGGCGTTGAGCACGGCATCCACGGTGGCTGCGCGCAGTCCGTTGCCGCCGTGCGCCAGGATATAGGCCAGCGCTCGCACCAGCACGCCGAAGTTTCCATAGAAGGCTTTCACTTTGCCGATGGAGAGGGGGCGGTCATAGTCGAAGGTGAGGCGGTCGCCTACGCGTTTGAGGCGGGGTACGGGAAGGAACGGCTCCAGGTGTTTCTTCACGGCCACGGGTCCGCCGCCCGGACCACCGCCGCCGTGCGGCGTGGAAAACGTCTTGTGCAGGTTCAGATGCATGACGTCCACGCCGAAATCGCCTGGGCGGGCGAGGCCCACCAGCGCATTCATGTTGGCGCCATCCATATAGAGCAATGCGCCCTTGCGGTGCATCACCTCGGCTGCCTCAATGATGCGGGACTCGAACACTCCCAGCGTGTTGGGGTTGGTGATCATGAGCCCGGCGACATCCTCGTCGACGGATTTCTCGAGAGCGGCTAGGTCGAGGAGGCCTGTCTCGTCGGAGCGTATGTTCTCGACCACATAGCCGGCGATGGCGGCGGTGGCGGGATTGGTACCGTGCGCGGAATCCGGAACCAGGATCTTGCGGCGCGGGTTGCCGCGCTGTTCGAGCAGCGCGCGTATGAGCAGGATGCCGGTCAGTTCGCCCTGCGCGCCGGCGGCCGGCTGCAGCGTGATGGCATCCATGCCGGTGATTTCGAGGAGCGCGGATTCCAGTTGCGCCATGATTTCCATGGCTCCCTGGGAGAGCGCTTCCGGCTGATAGGGATGCGCCCAGGCCAGGCCCTCGGTGCGGGCGACCAGTTCGTTGACGCGCGGATTGTACTTCATGGTGCAGGAGCCCAGCGGATACATGCCGTGGTCGATGGCGTAGTTCCAGGTGGAGAGGCGGGTGAAGTGGCGGATGGCTTCTACTTCGCTTACTTCGGGGAAGCCGGGGATTTCCTGGCGGACGTTTTGGGGGCCTAGGGCGGCGTGCGGATCGATGGCTGGGACGTCCAGGGTGGGGAGCTGGTACGCTTTTTTGCCGGGGGAACTGCGTTCGAAGAGGAGGACTTCGTTTGGGGAGATGTGGGAGCGGACTTTTTTAATGGGCATCAGGGGCGCTCCTTAGTTTGCGCCGGCAGGAGTCGTGGCGCACACTCTCTTAAATACGGTCTCGTATGTTGGGAAGACCAGTCCCTGACGGTCGTGGCTCCGATCAGAGCCGCGCGCGTCAGCAAGCGGCGTTCGAATACGCAACTGTAATTCCGAAAGCGTGTACTAAGCGACATTGGGCAGGAGTCAGACATTAGAAAATGGCAGCCAGCGTATCCATATGTTCGCGCTTCGACATTTCGGTGGCGCATAGCAGCATTGTCTCGGAGAGTTCCGGGTAGAAACGGCCTAGCGGCAGTCCTCCGATTATTTTTTGGTCGAGGAGCGCGGCATTTACCGCATCCGGCTGACTGGTCGATACTACGAACTCGTTGAAGAACGGGCCGGAGAATCGCGGCTTCAGCTTGCTTGCCAGGTAGTGGGCCTTGGCCAGGTTTTGCTCGGCCAGTTCGCGCAGGCCCTGCTTGCCGTAGACGCTCATGAACACGGTGGCCATCAGGGCGATGAGCGCCTGGTTGGTGCAGATATTGGAAGTGGCCTTCTCGCGGCGGATGTGTTGCTCGCGGGTGGCCAGCGTCAGGCAGAAGGCGCGATTGCCGTGCGTATCGGTGGTCTCGCCAACCAGGCGGCCGGGCAACTGGCGCGCGAATTTGTCGCGCGTGGCGATGATGCCGGCGTAGGGGCCGCCGTAACTCGGAGAGATGGCGAACGATTGCAGTTCGCCGGCGACAATATCGGCCGCGGGCGGTTCCAGGATGCCAAGCGAGACAGCCTCGGTGAATCCCATCAGGAGCATCGCTCCGCGCCGGTGCGCAATCGACGCGGCGCGATTTACCTCTTCTACGACGCCGAAGAAATTGGGCGATTGCAGGATCACGGCGGCGGTCAGATCGTTGAGCTTGCGTTCGAGATCGTCGAGATCGGCGGCGCCGGTGGTGGGATCGTATTCGAATTCCGTAATCGGCATGCCCTGGTTCCGGGCGTAGGTCTGCAGGACCTCTTGATATTCCGGGTGCACGCTGCGCGCCACTAGCAGGCCACCCTTGCCGGTCAGGCGGGCGGCCATAAGGGCGGCCTCGGCCAGCGCGGTGGAGCCATCGTACATGGAGGCGTTGGCCACGTCCATGCCGGTGAGCTGGCAGATCATGGTCTGAAATTCGAAGATAGTGGTGAGGGTGCCCTGCGAGATCTCCGCCTGATAGGGCGTGTACGACGTGAGGAACTCGCCGCGCGAGACCACGGTATCGACCAGCACCGGCCGGTAATGCGCATAGACGCCGCCGCCCAGAAAGCTGGCATAGCCGTTGGCGTTGCGGTCGCCGTGCCGCCGGAAGTAGTCGACGATTTCGTATTCGGAGACGCCGGCTGGAAGATTCAACGGCCGCTGCAGGCGGACGGCCTCGGGAAGATGGGCGAACAGATCTTCGGGGCTCTCGACGCCGCAGGCCTCCAGCATTTCGCGGCGCTCGGAATCAGACTTCGGAAGATAGCGCAAAGAATTACTTTTCCGCTCCTATATATGTTTGATAGTCGGCCGCGGAAAGTAGATTCGCGATCTCTTCGGGATGGCTCAAGCGCATCTTGACCAGCCAGGCCTCGCCGTGGGGATCGGCATTCAATTTTTCGGGCGCGTCGGCCAGCGACTGGTTGATCTCGACGATTTCGCCCGAGACCGGCGAATAGATGTCCGATACGGCTTTCACCGACTCGACCGAGCCGATGGATTTGCCCTGATCCACCTGCTGGCCGGGTTTCAGGGTATCTCTGCCATACTTGAAGTCCACGTAGACGATGTCGCCAAGCTCGTGCTGGGCGTGATCGGTGATGCCGATGGTGCCCGTATCGCCTTCCACGTGCACCCACTCGTGTTCCTTGGTGTAGCGGTAGTTTTCGGGATACATTATTTGGCTCGCTTGTAGAATGGCGTTTCCACGGTGACCGCGGCCACCGGCTGGCTGCGAACGACGACCTCGATGGCGCGGCCCACGGTGGCCTGCGCCAGAGGCAAATAACAAAGACCGATGTTCTTGTTCAGGGTGGGCGAGGGCGATCCGCTGGTGACCCAACCGGCGGGCGCGCCATCCACCAGCACTTCGTAACCATCGCGGCCGATGCCGCGGCCGCACATTTCGAATCCGATCAGCTTGCGATGCAGGCCTTGCTCCTTTTGCTTGTCCAGGGCGGCGCGCCCCAGAAAATCGCCTTTGTCGAGCTTCACGATCCAGCCGAGGTCGGCTTCCCAGGGCGTGATGGAAGCGTGGATCTCGTGGCCGTAGAGGGCCATCTTGGCTTCCAGGCGCAGAGTGTTGCGGGCGCCCAGGCCGCAGGGACGGATGCCGAATTCTTTGCCGGCTCCCAGAATTTCATGCCACAGCCGCGCGCCCTCCGCGGGATCGATGTAGATTTCGAAGCCATCCTCGCCGGTGTAGCCCGTGCGCGCGATGCGGGCGGGCGTGCCCGAGACGGCACCGTCGACGAACCAGTAGTAGCGGATGGGGGCTAAGTCGACGGTGGTCAGTTTTTGCAGCGTGGCGCGCGCGTTGGGACCCTGGATGGCAAGCTGCGCGTAGTTGTCGCTCACCAGGCCGACTTCCGCGTCGAAGCGGTTCTGCGCGCGGATGTGGTCGAAATCCTTTTCCTGATTGGACGCGTTGACGCAGAGGAAGTAGTGGTCGCCGGCAACCTTGTGGACCAGCACGTCGTCGACGAATCCGCCATGCTCGTAGAGCAGGCCGGCGTATTGAATCTGGCCGGTTTTGAGGCGGGCGGCGGCATTGGTGGTGACGAAATCGGTGAGTTGCAGCGCCTCCGGACCGGCGATGTCGATCTCGCCCATGTGGCTCACGTCGAACACACCCACGCTCTTGCGGACGGCCTGGTGTTCCTCGACGAGCGAAGCGTATTGGACGGGCATGTCCCAGCCGCCGAAATCCACCATTTTGGCGCTCATCGCGCGATGGACGGCATTGAGGCAAGTGGCTTTGAGGGGAGCGGCGGCGAGCATCAAACTGGTACTGTAGCACGGGGGCGGGGACGGGGTTGTGGGTGCTGGGTTCTGGGTATTGGGTGCTGGGTGATGGGTCGGCGGCTCTTGGGTTGCGGGGGCGGGTGCTGGATGCCGGCGGGATTGGGTTCGCTCCGTCATTTTTTGGGGCGGGAGACGAGACGGGTTGCGGGTGCTGGATGCTGGATTTTGTGAGATTTAGGGGCTCTGTGCTCGGGGCTGGGGACTGGGGAATTGGGTTCGCTCCGTCGTTTTTTGAGGTGGGAGGCGGAGGGGGCGCCGGGCCGGGACCGGGACCGGGCTTGGGCTTGGCGATGCGGGCTCCCTGCTCCTTGTGTAACTCGTGGAGGGCGCTCTCAAACTCGCGCCGCTGATGGCCCTGGTAGCGGGCCAGTTTGGAGAAGTCGTTGTTACAGTTGGAATCGTAGTGGTAGACCCAGGGGAGGGGGTCGGTTTCGCAGAGAGCCTGGATTTTCTCGGACGGGGTGGTGAGCTGCAGGCGCAGCCGAACCAGGCCGGCTTCCATGGCGTTGAAGCGGCGGCGGCGCCACATGGCGCTGGCGAGACAGTCGACCAGATCCTCTTCGAGGGGACCGACGGGCTGAAAGTGGTCGTGGTAGCGATCGACGAATAGGGAGAAGCCTTCGGGGTCTTCGCTGGGGAACGTGTGTTTCTCGGCGGCCATGCCGTGGACGAGGCCGTTCCGGCTGGATTTGTCTTTGCCTGCTTCGGTGCGGGGTCCGGTAGACTTTTGGGCATTGCGCCGGTTGGCGTCGATTTGGGCTTGTGTAGCCATGGCGATGTTGGCGGGCGTGTGTGCCCGACCTCCTAATCCGATTGCAGCAGGCGGGCCGAGCGGACTTCAGGCAGGTTTTTTGGGGATGATTGAAACGAAAGGGAAGATAGGTTTTGGTTGAGTGTGACTCACGGCTGTACCAGGATCTGGATTTCCGATGCCGCCTGAGGCATGTGATAAATGCGCTCGGTGGCCTTGACAAAATCCGCGGGTGTCGCACGGGCCGTATCAACGAACGTCTGTGGGTTGAGATCGGTGAGCGGGAACCAGGAACTCTGAATCTGTACGATTACGCGGTGCCCTCGCCGAAAGGTGTGGTCGATGTCCGGCATCTGGAAATTGATGGCGGCGATCTTGCGCGGAGTCATCGCCTCCGGTTGAGACAGGGAGTTGCGGAATTTGGCGCGCATCGGCTCCCCGCGGACGAGCTGCTGGTATCCCGGGGAACTGCCTTGCTCCGGATACATGTCGATCAGCTTCACATCGAAATCAGAATCCGTACCGCTCGTTGACACCTGGAGGCGCGGCGATATTGGACCCGCGATCGTGAGATCCTGCTGCAAAGGTTCGCCGACGTAAGTGAGAACATCGGGCCGCGCGGCAGCGAAGCGCTGATCTGCATACATGAATTCGCCGGCAAGGTTTGTGGGAGGGTGTTCGACGTATGGCACGGGCGACTTCGGGTCACTCAGATACTCGTCATAGGGTTGCTCGCCGGCAGCCGGAGGGTCGAAGCTCAGCTTCCGATTGGCGCGAAGGTAGAGCGACCTCTTGACGGCATTTGCCGGCGGCCAAGCATTCTCCCTTATCCAACGGTTGGTGCCGGTTTGGAAAACGACGGCTCTGGGGAGTTCCGCCGGCGGAGCGTCCTTGAGATAGTGCTCGAAGAAAGGAAATACAATCTGGGCCCGGAGGTACACCGCCGTCGGGGTTTGAAAGTCCATCGGCCCGAGGGCCTTTCCTTGGGTGCGTACCCATTCGCCATGGGTCCACGGGCCCATCACCAGGGTGGTCTGAATGGTTGGGTTCTGCCGGCTAATCGCTTCAAAGCTCCGAAAGGTTCCCGCCTGGTCTTCGGCATCGAACCAGCCGCCGACCAGGAGTACCGGGCAGTGAATGTTTCTCAAGTATTGGGAGTTATCCCGAGCGAGCCAATAGTCGCCGTATGTGTCGTGCTCGACGTTTTGATCGAAGAGAGCGTTGTGGATGAGAGCCTTAAGGAGGGATAAAGCGGGTCCGTGCCGCAGGAAGAAAGCGTAGCCATCCGCGGTCCCGTAATCGAACGCGCGGCCCAGATTAGAAGGCGGCATATCGGGACCGTTTGGACGAAGCCAGAAGTAATTGGAGTAGAGCAGGAATTGCCCGGCGAGCATAAATGCGCCGTTGTGGTAGGCGTCATCTCCGCGGAAGAGGTCTGTCATGGGCGCCTCAGGCGAGGCTGCCTTGATCGCCGGGTGTGAGTCGACGATGGAAGAAGCGGCATAGAAGCCCGGATATGAGATGCCCCAGATACCTACCTTTCCGTTATTCCCCGGGATGTTTCGCAGAAGCCAATCGATGGAATCATGGGCATCGGTGCTCTCGTCTGTCTGACCCGGGGCGGCGTCTTCGATATGCGGCCGCATGTCGACGAAACTGCCCTCAGACTGGAAGCGTCCGCGTACATCCTGGAAAACGAAAATGTAACCGGAGCTGTCGAAGGACTCGGATGGGCCAAGCTGCCTGCGAAAATTACGCTCTCCGTACGGAGTAACGCCGAATGGCGTTCTCATAACGAGGAAGGGGTACGGCCGGGTGGTGTCTTTCGGAATGTACACCTGCGTGAAAAGCTTCACGCCATCTCGCATCAGTATGCGGAACTCTTGCTTCGTATAGTGGGCCTCGGTGTCGAAATGGCTCCGACGGTTGGCCCAGTACCATGCTAGACCGCCAAGAGCGATTAGAAAGAACGCTATTAGAAGAAGAGGTCCGCGGAATGCTCTCATAGAACTCTAAGAACTTGTTGAAGAAATGTCTGGCAGGCGAAACCGCCTGCCCCACCTAGCCTGCAAGTTGCTGATCTGCCGTGGTGGCGCAGGCGGTTCCACCTGCGTTTGCAGATGCCGACTTATTCGTCCAAGGAACTCGTTGAAAAACGTAGGGTAGCATCCGCTCCCTGACGGTCGCGGCGCTGCAACTTGCTGCAATCAGGCTCGCGCCGATTCTGAGCAGAAGCGTCATCCGTCCTGGGAAGTCAGAGCGTTGCGCGCCCCTAATCCTGTTCACCTAGAGTTTGGGCGTACGTTTTGCCGTAAGGGTAGAAGAGTTCCTTGCGGCCTTGCTGCCACGCGGCTCTTAGTTCGGGCGTGGTGATGTCCCAGTCCGGCCGGCATTTCCTGGTAACGGCACGCAGGTCCTGGCGGAGATCTTCCAGAGTTGGACGGCCGAGGAACCAATAGCCGTTGTAGATCTTATAAACGATCAGACCGGGTTCGAGAACAATCACATGGGGGATCATGGGATTGTGTAGAGGATCCGTGTATTCGGCGATGTCCAGGTCTTTTTGGACGGTACGGCCGGCGTCGGAGAGGAACGGCCAGTGGGCGCCGACGCCGGTGCGATATTCATTCGTTTCGGTGATATTGTCGGTGCTAATGGTGACAAGCCGGCAATAGGCCACCTCGAGCTCCCGATAAAGTTGAACGAGCCCTTCAGCCTGGCAGCGGTCCTTGGGGCAGAAACCTCCGCGGCTGAGGACCAGAACCATGGGATGTTGTCCTTGCAAGTCAGAGAGCTTCCGGCGCTTGGCGGTGTGGTCGGAAAGCTCATAGTCGGGGAAAACCGCTCCCGGAACAATGTCAGATCGCATAGAATCCACCTTTTGCTGTAGCTGAGCGTGATGAATCGACAGTCTCGGACCAATGTAGCAGTTTCATCCGCAGCCGTGTCCAATGCTAAATGACGGTGGTTGAGAAGTACAGACGGGCGACCATGGCCGAGTCGAGGTAAACTCGGACGCGTGCGATCAAATCGCCGCGGAAACTCACGATCCGGCAGTAGCGATTGTCAAAACGCATGCCGTTGCTGGCCGTTGCTAGAGAACGAAGCTCCACTGCCGCCTCATCGCCCTGTACAAGCAGGTGCTCCACATGGAGCTGCGCTCCTTGCGGAAGGACCTTGCCCAGCTTGGCGAATGTGCCCTCTCTGAAGGCCTGGTTGCTAAGTTCACCACAGACCACTCCCTGACGGTCGTGGCTCCGATCGGAGCCGGTAGAGTGCCCATGACTGCCCAGTCGACGTCGTCGCCGTCTCCTGTCTCAAGGCCCGCGAAAATTGCGCTAACCTGGCCGGATGTAATAGCCATCTGGAAACTTCGAGCGAACGGCCGGCCAATGTCACATCGTCAGAACGACGCGGAACTGGGCGCTACCACTCATCATGCGTGCGTACCCCTCGGCCGCTCTTTCGAGCGGATATGTTTCGATCATGGGGCGTACACCGGTCAATTCGGCGAATCGCAGTGTGTCTTCGGAATCGGCTGGTGTTCCCGCGGCCCAGCCTTGAATCGTGCGACTGCCAATAATGAGCTGTGCGGGAGTGACCTCAATGGGATCGAAGGTCGCGCCGATCACCATGAGCCTGCCGTTCGGCCCCAAACCGTCGATCAGCTCGGACATCGCTTTGGAGTTCGGGGCCGTCGCCAGAATCACTTGTGCCCCACCCAGTTTTTGCAATGCCTCGGCCGGCTTGGTCGCTTTGCTATCGATGTAGACGCTCGCTCCGAGCTTCTTCGCGAGAGAGGCATTTTCGGAGCCGCGCCCAATAGCCGCGACTTTGTAACCAAACTTGTTCCCGAATTGAATTCCGAGATGACCCAGACCGCCAATACCCTGCACAGCAACAAGGTCACCGGGCATGGCGCCGCTGTGGCGCAGCGCGTTGAAGGTGGTAATTCCGGCGCAGAGGAGCGGCGCCGCTTCGGCCGCGCCCAGGCTTTCCGGTATGGCTACCAGCGCCTCGACCGGAGCCAGCATGTATTGCTGGTATCCGCCGTCATAGCTGAGGCCCGGAATTTTCAGGTTCCGGCAATTTTTGAAATCCCCGCGTCTGCACGAGGGACACGTGCCGTCCTGGCCGCCGTGCCAGCCGACACCGACTCGCTCGCCCGGCTTCCACTCGGAAACACCCGCACCGAGCTCATCGACGATGCCCGCGACTTCGTGGCCTGGAACACGGGGATACTGAATCCCGGGCCACGCGCCTTCTTTCGTGAACGCGTCACTGTGGCAAACACCGCAAGCCTCCACCTTGATGCGCACCTGCCCCACACCCGGCTTAGGAATCTCGCGCTCAACGATCTCGAAATCCGCTCCGGCTTTAGGAATCTGCGCCGATTTCATTGGCGCTACGGCGACTTTTGCGGCTGGCATCATGCCTCCTGTGAATTTTGATGTGCACTGATCCCAAGGGTGTTTGGTTCTCCAACATTTTCTCTCGGCAACGGGTGCGGCGCAAACGCGGAATGTAAATTACAGGACGTTCAGGGTGGAGGTTTCCACTGCCGATGGATTAAAGGCGGCGGGTCAGGTGGGGGGCGGGTGGGCCGAATTGTACTGGATGACACGGGCTGAACGATGTCCGCGCCTATGCGCGGCGGCTAGGCTAATCACGGCGCTGGAGTAGCGGGTGTCGAACGACGCGGGGTGCATGTCCGGCGGTATGCTCAAGGCATATGCCGAGAGATGCTGGCGATCTTTTGAAGGAGGCGCTCGATCTTCCGACCGCAGCCAGGGCCGCACTGGCTGACTCCCTTCTGGCGAGCCTGGACGCCGAGGTGGATGAGAATGCAGAGGAGATGTGGCGAGCCGAGATCTGCCGGCGACTTAAGGAAATCGACTGCGGGGCTGTTACGCCGATTCCCTGGTATGATGTCCAGCGCAGTTTGCGGGCGCGTCTGCGGCGGTGATCCGTAAGCCTGTCGTTCTCCATCCGGACGCGCTTGCCGAGGCGGATCGAGCAGATCTCCTTGGCGCCAATGTTGCTCAAGAGATTCCCGTACTTGGTTGTCTTCCGCGAAACAGTCACTCAACTGCAAGGCGGGGTACTGGCGCGGCGGGATTTGATTCGTAAGAACGCCGGCGAACTTCAGTTCGGCGGTTGGCAGGCGAAAGCGCCTGCCCCACCACACACACCGAACTGGCGCCCTCAGGCCGGCAAATGTAGAAACTTCAGTTGGCAGGCGAAAGCGCCTGCCCCACCTGGGGCCAGCAAATGTAGAAACTCCACGGCGAGCTGAAGCTTGCGCCACTACTGGCTGTGGGCGTCTTCCAGATAGGTATAGCCGTGCAGCCCCTCTTCGTAGAATTTCAGCAGGCGGCCGGATTCCTCGTAGCCTAGGCGGCCTTCGCGCAGGGCCACCTCTATATCGCGGCGCAGGCGGCTTACCAGGGCGTCGGATGAGAACTGCACATAGTTGAGCACCTCGCGCACGGTGTCGCCCTTGATGACTGAGTCAAGGATGGTCTCGCCGGTTTCGCTGAGGCGCACGTGCACGGTGTTGGTATCGCCGAAGAGGTTGTGGAGGTCGCCCAGGATCTCCTGGTAAGCGCCCACCAGGAACGCTCCCAGATAGTAATCGCCGCCGTCAAAAGGGTGCAGTGCGAGGGTGCGCTTCACATCGCGGCGGTCGATGAACTGGTCCACCTTGCCATCGGAGTCGCAGGTGATGTCACCCAGGCAGGCGTGGCGCGTGGGCTCTTCTTCGAGGCGGTGGATCGGCATGATGGGGAACAACTGCTTGATGGCCCAGCTATCCGGCATGCTCTGGAACAGGGAGAAGTTGCAGAAATAAGTGTCCGAGAGCATGGCCTCCAGTCCTTCGAGCTCCTCGGGGAAGTAGTCGAGGTCCGCGGCCAGGCGCTGGATCCGGCGGCTGATAGCCCAATACAGGTTCTCGCACTGGCAGCGCTGCTCGAGCGAGAGATAGCCGAGGCTGAACAGGTTCAGGGCCTGATCGAGCGCCTGCTGCGCGTCGTGGTAGCTCTCCAGCAGGTTCTTGGTGGTCAGGGAGCGATTGGTTTCCTGCAGGTCGATGAGCGGCTGTTCGGCGTCGGCCGCAACTTCCGCCGGCGCGTCTGACTCGCCCATGCCCGATACGCCAAGCACATTGAAGACCAGCACGCTGTGATAGGCGGCGATGGCGCGTCCGCTCTCGGTAATGATGGTGGGATGCGGCACCCCGACTTCGTCGCAGACGCTCTGGATGTGATAGACGACGTCGTTGGCGTACTCTTGCAGCGTGTAATTGACGCTGGATTCGAAGTCGGTTTGCGAGCCGTCGTAGTCGATGCCGAGGCCTCCGCCGACGTCCAGAATGCGCAGGCCGGCGCCGGCGCGCGCCAGGTCCACGTAGACGCGGACGGCCTCGTTCACCGCGGCTTTGATCTGGCGGATGTTGGTAATCTGGCTGCCCAGGTGGAAATGGAGCAGGTTGAGGCAGTCGGCCATGCCGAGGTCTTTCAGCTCCTGCAGCGCCCGCACGCCCTCGCTGGCGGAGAGGCCGAACTTGGAACGATACCCGCCCGAAGAGCGCCAACGGCCGGAGCCGCGGGTGGCCAGCTTGATGCGCAGGCCGATGTTGGGCCGGACGCCGACACGCTCGGAATACCTCAGAATCAGGTGCAGCTCGGTGTACTTCTCGACGACGGGGATGATCTGGCGGCCCATTTTTTGGGCGAGCATGGCCATCTCGATGTATTCGTCGTCTTTGAAGCCGTTGCAGATGATGGGCGTTTCGTTGCCGGCCATGGCCATGACGGCCATCAACTCGGGCTTGGAGCCGGCCTCCAGGCCGAACTTCAGCGGGCCGCCGAACTCGAGCACCTCTTCCACAACCTGGCGCTGCTGGTTGACCTTGATCGGGTAAACGCAGCAGTATTCGCCCTGGTAGCGATGTTCCGCGATGGCGGTCTGAAAGGCTCCGTGCAACTCGCTAAGACGGTGCTGGAGGATGCCGGCGAAGCGTATGAGGATGGGCAGGGAGATGCCGCGCAATACCAGCGTATCCACCAGTTGTTTGAGGTCGATGGAGCGCTGCGGATCCTTTTCGGGATGCACCCGCAGGTGGCCGTTGGCGTCATCCACCGAAAAATAGCCCTTGCCCCAACTGGCTACGTCGTACAAGTCACTGGCGTGCCGCGGGGTCCAACGTTCTGTCGGCTCCATGACGAGGGAGCCTTTCCTGACCGTTCTCTCCAACTCTTCCCCTCCAAGATTTCAGTGTCCTAATAATCGGCGAGAAGGGCAAGGGGAAAATGCGACACGGCGACACGGCGACGCGGCGACACGGGGAGAGCGGAGCGGGCGAGCGGGGGAGCGGGCGACGCGGCGACACGGCGACACGGGGGGAGCGGAGCGGGCGAGCGGGCGAGCGGGGGAGCGGGCGACACGGGGACGCGGAGACACGGGGACACGGCGACGCGGGGACGGGGAGACGCGGCGACGGGGAGACGCGGCGATGCGGGAGACGTGCGGAGACACCGGGACACGGAGGCGGGGGGACGCTGAGACACGGAGAAACTACCATCCGGCGAGTGGCAGCCTGTGGCCAGAGCGAATGTTACAGCGCGGTGACAGTGTCCCACGGGTTTCCGCGTCCACGCGCGTCCGCTGTCTCCGTGCCTCCGTGTCTCCGCGTCTCCGTCTCCTACGGCTTCCACTTGATGTTGCAGCCCGCGCTGGGTCTTTGCTGCGGATTGACCGGCTGGTCCGAGAGTACTGCATCGATCGCCGCGCGCAGGTCGCTGCCCGTGACCGGGACTCCATTGCTGGGACGGCTGCCATCCAAACGTCCTCGATAGACCAGCCGGCGGCTCTCGTCGAAGAGGAAGAAATCGGGCGTGCAGGCAGCC
>Ga0181532_10000077_pt1 | contig 93991 bp, 86 predicted proteins | sample PEATcosm2014_Bin_33_FD_119768 | JGI IMG/M metagenome (GOLD analysis project Ga0181532, IMG submission 119768) | Peatland microbial communities from MTU Mesocosm Facility, Houghton, MI, USA - PEATcosm2014_Bin11_30_metaG | ecosystem: Environmental > Terrestrial > Soil > Wetlands > Peat | place...
ACCAGATCGAGCGGGATCTGTCCGCTGGAAAAAAAATCGTTCCGGCCAAACAAGAGCCGAATCCCCACCTTTTCCGTCGCGCTGAGCGACTTCGTATAGTTGGCGTTGAAATTGTCGCGGCGATAGCGGAGCGGGTTTTGAAACGGGCCATCGGTGTATGAGCCTCCATAGGCCAGGTAAGAATCGACGTTCTCCACATCGGGACTGTAAGCCAGGAACGCGCGGCCCGTATCGAATTCGCCGCCCTCCAGTCGCACGGTGAATTGATCCGGCAACGATTCCCGCTGGCGGATGTTCACCACGCCCAGGCCGCTGAAATCGCCGTACTCGGCGCTGAACGGGCCGTTGATAATCTCGACGTCCTGAATCAGCTCCGGGCTGAGGGCCTTCAACGAACCCAGGTAGCCCTGTCCATGTCCCTGCGTAGCCTGATTCTGCTGCACGTCGTCCACCAGCACCTCCAACCCTCCGTTCACGCCGCCGTGGTCGAGATTGAACCCGAAACGGCGAATCTCCAGGGACTTCCCGCCGCCTTCGTGCTGACCCGCATCGATTCCCGCATTCAGTTGCTGCATCACCTGGTCGTCCCGGGTGAACAGGGTCCGGTCGAAAACCTCGGCATTCCGCAGGTCCACTCCCGGTTCGACGGCCTTGCCGCTGATCGTGACGCTCTGCTGCTGCCCCGCGATTCCAGGAAGGGTTACGTCCACTCGCTCCACACCGTGGGCCGGGACCACGACATCCTGACTGCCCGCCTCGAAGCCCGCAGCTTCCACGGTCAAGCGATAGGGGCCGGGAGAAACGGACACGATGCGGAACTGGCCCTGGTCGTCGGAAGTAGCGGTGGCGGTTGAGGCGCCGGCCTGAAGCCGGACCGTGGCCCCCGCCACCGACCTGCCTTGGGGATCCAGTATGCGGCCCGCGATGCCGGCGTCGGCGCCGAAGGACGCCGCGGCGAGAACGAGTCCGAGGCAGATCAGCCGTGGTAGCACGAATCACTAAATCGTAACACGACCGCCGGTCCCCATCCAACGTCAATGGGGAGTGCGCATCTCGGTTACAATTCGAGTCTATGGCCCGCGTCCCCGGCTCCCACTTCCTGCGCAACCTGGTGGAGCGCCGCAACCTCCTGTTCCAGCTCGTCCGCCGCGACTTCACCCAGCGCTATGTGGGCTCGTCGGCCGGATGGCTGTGGGGGGTCGTCCACCCGCTGGTGTTGCTGGGGAGCTGGACCTTCGTGTTCCAGTACTGCCTCAAAGTGAAGCTCGGTCCGGACGAAATCACGCAGAACTATCCGCTCTTCCTGTTCGCGGGCTTTCTTCCCTGGCTGCTGTTCCAGGAGACGCTTCAGCGCTCCGCGACCTCGCTGATCGAACACCAGAACCTGATCACCAAAACGGTCTTCCCCGCCGAGGTGATTCCCGTCTCGATATTCCTCTCTTCCCTGATGAGCCACCTGATCGCCCTGGGGCTCGCGCTGGCGGCCATTGGCGTCTGGGAAAGGCACTTCAGTCCGATGGCTTTCTTCCTGCCCGTGTACATGCTGCTGCTGGGGCTGTTCGCGGTGGGCGTCGCCTGGATCGTATCGAGCCTGAACGTGTACCTGCGCGACACCGCGCAGGTCCTGTCGGTGGTGCTGACTGTCTGGTTCTGGGCCACGCCGATCTTCATCGCCGAGAGCCACTATCCCCGCCCCGCGCGCATCCTGCTGCGGCTGAACCCGCTGGCCTTGCTGGTGCGCGCCTACCGCGAGAGGCTGCTGACGTCGCGCTGGCCGAACCTCGGCGAAATTGGCGTGCTGGCGGCCTGGAGCGTCGCGGTCTTCATCGCCGGCGGGCTGTTCTTCCGCCACCTCAAGCGCGGCTTTGCGGACGTGCTGTAACGCCGGCCTGTCCCCGGGCGCGCAAAACTGCCCGCCCCACGTGGCGCAGGCGCTTCCGCCTGCGTCGGGCCCGTCCCACTGTAAACTGAATACAGTGTCCGAAAAGAAGCTGACGGCGCACGTCAAAGCCGCGGGTTGAGCGTCCAAATTGAGTCCAAAGGTTTTGGACCAGGTGCTCGGCCGCATCCCGCGCGCGCCGAATCAAAACGTGCTGGTTGGGTTTGAAACGTCGGACGACGCCGGCGTTTACAGACTGACGCCGGAGTGTGCCCTGGTCCAGACCGTGGACTTCTTCACGCCCATCGTCGACGACCCAGCCACTTTCGGCGCCATCGCGGCCGCCAATTCGCTCAGCGACATCTACGCCATGGGTGGCGCGCCCATTTCGGCGCTGTCAATCGTCGCCTATCCCGCCCAGGGCGATATCGAGGACCTGGTCGCGATCCTGACCGGCGGCGCGGAGAAGATGAGCGAAGCGGGTTGCGCCGTCATCGGGGGCCACAGCGTCGCCGACGACGAAATGAAGTTCGGCTATGCGGTGACGGGCACGGTCGATCCGCGGCGCGTGACCCGCAACTCCGGCGCGATCCCGGGCGACTCGCTGGTCCTGACCAAGCGCATCGGCACGGGCGTGATCTCGACCGCCCTCAAGCGCGGCTTCGCCGAAGCGGGCCCCCTGGAGGAGTCCATCCATTCGATGCTCGAGCTGAACCGTGCGGCCGCGGAAGCGATGCTCGCCGCCGGGACGCACGGCTGCACGGACGTGACCGGTTTCGGCCTCATCGGCCACGCGCGCGAAATGGCGCTGGCCAGCGGCGTCACCCTGGAAATCGACGCGGCGTGCGTCGAATTCCTGCCCGGCGCCCTCGACTACGCCCGCCGCGGAGCGCTCCCCGGCGGCCTCAAGAACAACCGCGAGTTCGCCTCCTGCGCCGTCGAGTTTACGCGCGAGTTACCGCCGGAGATCGAAAGCCTGCTCTACGACCCGCAGACCTCCGGCGGCCTGCTGATCGCGCTTCCGGAAGCGGGTGCCCGGGAGCTCCAAGCGAAGCTGCCCGGCGCCCGCACCATCGGCCGCGTCCTTGAACGCGGCGTCAAGCCCATTCGCATCTTATGAACCCTCTCATCGTCGCACTCGATTTCGATTCTCCCCAAAAGGCACGCGAGCTGGTTGACCGGCTCGGCCCTCAAGTCGCCATTTACAAGGTCGGCCTGGAGCTCTACGCCGCCGCCGGGATGGACTTCGTCCGCGAGCTGACCGCCGCGGGCAAGGACGTCTTCCTCGACCTGAAGCTCTACGATATCGGCGAGACCGTGAAGCGCGCGGTGGCCCGAATCGCCGCCAGCGGTGTGCGCTTCTCCACCGTGCACGGGAGCGGCGCGGTCATGCGCGCTGCGGCCGAGGGACGCGGCTCTTCGAGCCTCAAGCTGCTGGCCGTGACCGTGCTCACCAGCTTCGATCGGGAGGACCTGGCCGACCTTGGCTATCCCTGCGCGGTGTCCGAACTCGTGGCCCTGCGCGTGCGGAGGGCCATGGAAGCGCGGCTCGACGGCATCGTCTGCTCGGCGCTCGAAGCCGCGCTGGTCCGCCAGACCGCCGGCCCCGGCGCCATCCTGGTCACGCCGGGCGTCCGCTCCGCCGGCGCGGGGAAGGGCGATCAGAAGCGCGTGGCGACTCCCGCCGAGGCGCTCCGCGACGGCGCCAACTACCTCGTGATCGGTCGCCAGGTCACCCGCAGCCCCGACCCCGCCGCCGAAGTGCGGCGCATTCTCGAAGAGATCGGGCGTTAGTAGGCGCGGCAGCCACTGCTTGCTTTGTTCCGGTGATGGCGTACGTGTGTGCAGGACCGACAGAGACGATCGTTCTGCCACCTATCAGCGTGTGATACTCTGGCGGAATGACGAAGGCCAAGAAGAGCGCGGCGAAGAAGGTGGTGAAGAAGGCTGCAAAGAAAGCAGCCATCAAGAAGGGTGGCACCTCAGGTACTGGCCCAAGACGCAAGTAGAGCGTCCCGTACTAGACTGCCCGCTGGAGGGTTCGATGCAGCTCGTTGACGCGAGGTCGGCTTATGAAACACTCTCCGGCAAGGCTAGCGACATTGTGCGCCAGCTCAGCCTCGCCGGCATCGCGCTGATCTGGCTCTTTCGCGTGGGCCCAGATAAAACTCCTGTAATCGATCAAGGTTTGTCACGGGCTGCCCTGTTCATCTTTCTGGCCTTGTTCTTCGACTTCCTTCAATATCTCGTCGGCACGCTCATCTGGTTCCTCTACTTTAGGTACAAGGAAACCCACGGAACCTCGGAGGAAGATGAATTCCTGGCTCCCGGGAGACTCACATGGCCAACCTGGACACTTTTCCATCTGAAGTCAGCGATGATGCTCGTTGCTTACGCGGCTTACATCATCCCATTCCTTGCCAGGAAATTCGTTGCATGATTCTCGCCCTGGCGGGCGAGCCGATTGTACGACCGAGGCCGGCTAGAGAGCTGCCCCGCTTGCTCTATCTCTGATCAACTGAACTACGCCTTTCTGGGCAGCGACATACCCCGAATCTTCTTGGGGCCGTATTTGGCAAAGGTTCTGTCGAGCTTCTTGTTCGTCTCCTTCGACGTCTCTAGCATCAGGTCTCTGACTGTTCCCTGAGCGCTTTTCGGACGAAGAACATTCAGCGTATGTTCATTTCCGACGGTCGGAGATATGGCTCCCAGCTTCATTGCCTCGAACACATGATAGAGAGTCGTTCCCACTTGCATGCGCGAATCCTGCCTGCGCTGGTACAGAGCGCCCTCCGCAATAAGACTGCCGGTTCCGACTGCCACAAAATTATTGCACAGTTCCACTCCCGCGTCAGACGCCTTGTAGACGAATGCCGTTCCATCCTCTCCAAAGAGGCATATGATGATTTCTGCCTCAAGTTCGAGCTTTTCTAATTCGGCAAAGATTCTAACGGCGACTGTAGGTGGAATCTGGTTCTTGCCGACTGCCTCCAGAAACTGCTTGAAGGACAGTTTTGTCTTGTCATGGGTATATTCGTCGGCTCTCTTGCGCCGGTAAATGGCAAGGGGACGCTTCATGATATCAGCGAGGTTTTCAGCTTTCACGGCGACCACCGGGGTCTGCTGAGACATCCGCACGAAGTGCTGAGCGTACGTATTCTTCAGCTCAACAGCTCGCGATATGCACCCAGCGATCATGACTGGAATGTCGTCGGTGATCCAGTAGAGCTTGTCCTCGTTTTCCGCGGCGAATTCCTCCGACCCCGCCTTCCAATCGGTAGCGATGACGATCCGGTCATGGTTCCGCTCTTGGCAGACGGCTGCGATACAAAGTGTCATGTGGCTCCTCCATGGAGAGTCTCCTCAACGTATCGCCTATACTTGCGCTGTGCAACAGTTGACAACGACGCGGTCTCCCTATGTCACGGTCCCGCGCGATCACCTCCCCGGCATTCAGACCGTCAGGTTCGGATGGCTGGCGAGGATCTGCTGACTCCAGCCGGCGGCTTTCCTGCCCCCTACTTCCCCTCCCCCTCATGCCGCACGATCAGCAGCGGCACGTCCACCGCGTGCCGCACCGCGTTGATGGTCTGCCCGAAGACGATATCCTGAATGCCCTTGTGGCCGTGCGCGCCCATGATCAACAGGTCCGGCTTGAGCCAGCGCGCGAAGCGGATGATCTCCGTCTTGGGGTCCTGCGAGTGCGCCACCGACACGTCCACCTCGATCCCCTGCCCGCGCAGCCCCGCCAGGATTTCGTCCAGGTATTTCGCGCCGACCTCCACCTCCGCGGTTGACGAGAGCGGCCCGTAAATCTGGCTCGTCACGCCTTCCTCCACGTGCAGCAGGTGCAGCTTCGATCCGTAGGCGCGCGCCATCGCCGCTGCGTGGGCGATAGCGGCACGGTCGCGCTCGCTGTGGTCGAGCGGAACCAGAATCGTCCGGTAGCCCAGCGGGTGGACCTCGGCCGCGGCCGGCTCGGGAACCTCGACCGCCGCACGGCCTTTGCGCTGCAGCCACAGCGGCAGCCACGGCTGCAACGTGACCCACGCTAGCAGCAGCAGCAGCAGGATCAGCACCGGCTCAACCGTCATCATCACCACGTCGCGGTACGGCCCCGCCGACGCCAGCCAGTCGGAAAGCGTCAGCCAGACCAGCCGTATGTTCAGCCCCAGGATCACCGCCGCCACGACCCACGAAAGCGCCTGCAGCCAGCGCCGGTTGGCGAACGCTCCCATGCGCTTCCGGTCGCTGGTGAAGTGAATCAGCGGAATCACCGCGAAAGGAAGCTGCATGGACAGAATCACCTGGCTCAGGATCAGAAGGCGCAGGCTCGATTGCTCGCCCGCGATCCAAATGGTGAGCGCCGCCGGAGTAATCGCCAGCGCGCGCGTCGTCAGGCGGCGCAGCCAGGGCCGCATGCGGATGGTCAGGAAGCCTTCCATCACGATCTGGCCCGCCATCGTCCCGGTCATGGTGGAGGACTGGCCCGAGCACAGCAGCGCGATCGCGAACACCACGCTCGCCACGCTCGTTCCCAGCAGCGGCGTCAGCAACTGGTAAGCCTGCTGGATCTCGGTCACCACGATGTGCCGCTCGAAGAAGACCGCGCCCGCCACCACCAGGATGGCGATGTTGACCAGCATGGCGCCGTTCAGCGCCACCACCGAGTCGATCAGGTTGAAGCGGCAGGCCGTGCGCTTCTGCGCGTCTCCCCCGCCGATGCGCCGCGTCTGCACCAGCGCCGAGTGCAGGTACAGATTGTGCGGCATCACGGTCGCCCCCAGGATGCCGATCACGATGTAGAGGTTCTGGTTAGTCGGGTGCGGGATCAGGCCGCTGGCCATCTGCGAAAAGGCCGGCTTCGCCATCAGGATCTCGATCCCAAAGCACACCGCCATGACCACGATCAGGCTGAGCACGAAGCCTTCGATCATCCGTATGCCGAAGCGGGAGAGCCACAGCAGCACCAGGATGTCGAGCGCGGTGAGCAGCACGCCGATCAGCAGCGGAATGTGGAACAGCAGGTTCAAGCCGATCGCCGCGCCCAGCACCTCGGCCAGGTCGCAGGCCGCGATCGCGATCTCGCACAGCACCCACAGTGACAGGTTGACCAGGCGCGGGTACGACTCGCGGCAGGCCTGCGCCAGGTCCCGCTGGCTGGCGATGCCGAGCCGCGACGCCAGGGTCTGCAGCAGGATCGCCATGAGGTTGGACATGACGAGGACCCACAGCAGTTGGTAGCCGAACCGCGCGCCGCCTTCTAGGTCGGTGGCCCAGTTGCCCGGGTCCATGTAGCCCACCGAAACCAGGTAGGCGGGGCCGGCGAAGGCGAACATCCGCCGCCAGATCGAGGTCTGCCCGATGTCGACGCTCCCGTGCACCTCCGGCAGCGAGTTCGAGCGGACGTTCGCCATGGTCGTTAACCCGATATTCTCCCACGCTGCGGCTCCGACGTGGCGCTGGGACAAGCTCGGTACATCCTGGCCGCTGATGAACGCAGATCAACGCGGATAGAGGCGTTTGTCTTCAATCTGCGTTCATCTGCGGCTATAATGCTTTGGCCTTGGGCCGTCAGCGCCCCGCCGCTCGCCTCAGGAACGTCCCGCTCTCCAGCTCTTCAAACGCCTCCCGCAGCTCTGCCTGCGTGTTCATCACGATCGGGCCGTACCACGCCACCGGCTCTCGGATCGGTTTCCCCGAGACCAGCAGGAAGCGGATCCCGTCTTCGCCGGCGTGCAGCGTGACCTCGTCGCCGCGGTCGAAAAGAATGAGCGAGCGGTTCTCCGCCTCGGCGGGAGGCGTGGTGTCCGCCCACCCCACCGCTTCGGTCGGCACCGCCAGCGGACCCGACGCATTGCAGAACTTCCCGCTCCCCGCGAAAACGTAAGCGAAGGCGTGGCGTGTCGTCTCGATAGGGAGAGTCTTCTGTTTGCCCGCGGGAACCGACACGTCGAGATAGATCGGCTCGGCGGCGACGCCGTCCACCGGGCCGTTCCTGCCCCAGAAGTTCCCGCAGATGATCCGCACCTCGGTTCCGTCGTCGTCCGTGATCACGGGAATGTCGGGCGCCTTCACTTCCTGGTAGCGTGGCGCCGTCATCTTCAGCGACGCCGGAAGGTTCGCCCACAACTGAAAGCCGTGCATCCGGCCCACTTGGTCGCCCTTCGGCATTTCCTGGTGGATGATCCCGCTCCCCGCCGTCATCCACTGGACGTCGCCCGCGGCGATGGCGCCCTGATTGCCCAGACTATCCCCGTGCTCCACGCTTCCGGCCAGGACGTAGGTGACGGTCTCGATGCCGCGATGTGGATGCCAGGGGAACCCGGCCAGGTAGTCCTCCGGAACGTCGTTGCGAAAATCGTCCAGCAGCAGGAACGGATCGAACTCGGAAGTGTTGCCGAACCCGAACGCGCGGCGCAGGTGCACCCCCGCGCCCTCGAGAGTCGGCTTGGCTTTGATGACGCGCTTAACCGGTCTGAGTGACATGTTTGCCCTCCCCTATCCCGAGTCTAGCAGCCGTGGCCAGCCCTGGCCCGTTTCGGCCGTGGTGGTGGTTTTCAACCAGCGCACGACGCCTTCGGCCATTGTGAATCAGTAGCTTACCGTTTGGAGTCCGAAGTGCATAATTGGTGCCGAAGTCGCAGGAGGCGAACCATGGCACGGATGCTGACGCGGTTGCTGGTAACGGGAATCCTCCTCTCCGGTTGCGTGTGGGCGCAGGAAGAGGACGATAGCAACGACGCCGGCGAGGCGAGCCATGGCGTCGCCCGCGTCAGCCTCATGAACGGCGATGTCTCGGTGCAGCGCGGCGATTCCGGCGACACGGTGGCCGCCGTGGTGAACGCGCCTCTGGTGGCCGCCGATCATCTTCTCACCGGCCCGGCCGCTCGGGCGGAGATCCAGTTCGATGCGGGCAATTACCTGCGCCTCGGTACGGACACGGAGGTTCGCCTGGCCAGCCTCGAGAACAACCGCTTCCAGGTCCAGCTCGGCAAGGGCACCGTCACGCTGGCCGTGATTCGGGATTCGAGCGGGCAGGTTGAAGTCGATACGCCCAACATGGCTTTCCGCCCGACCCAGCGCGGAGCTTACCGGATCAGCGTGACCGACGACGGGCAATCGGAAGTCACCGTCCGGGCCGGCGCGGGCGAAACCTACACGCCGCACGGCACCCAGGCCGTCCAGGCCGGCCAAACCATGATGGTGCGCGGGCCGGTGTCGGATCCCGAGTTCCAGGTGGTGCAGGCGATTCCGATGGACGACTGGGACCGCTGGAACCAGAACCGGGATCGGAGCCTGATGAGCGCCCGTTCCCAACAGTACATGAGCCCCGACATTCCCGGCGGTTCCGACCTCGATGCCAACGGCCGCTGGGTGTACGCGCCTCCGTACGGCTGGGTTTGGAGCCCGAACGGAGTGGGTCCCGACTGGGCGCCTTATCGGGACGGCACCTGGACCTGGCTGGATTGGTACGGCTGGAGCTGGGTCGGCTATGAGCCCTGGGGATGGGCGCCGTATCACTATGGCCGTTGGTTCAATCGCCCCGGCTTCGGCTGGTGCTGGTACCCCGGGCCGCTCTACCACCACTACTACTGGCGCCCGGGGATGGTGGCGTTCTTCGGCTTCGGACCCGGCGTGGGCGTGGGCTTCGGCTTTGGTTCCATCGGGTGGGTCCCGCTCGGCCCGCACGAGGCTTTCCGTCCCTGGTACGGTCGCGGATGGTACGGCTTCCGGGGCGGCGCGACCTACGTCAACAACATGCACGCGACGAACCTGGTCAACTTCCGCAGCACTTACATGAACGCGCGCGTTGCCAACGGGATTTCGGGCGTGGGCGCGGGCGCCTTCGGCCAGGGCGGCCGGCCGGGTGCGCTTCGCCTCAACGGCCAGGAACGCATGTCGGAGATGCGCGGTCCGGTTCCGGTGGCGCCGACCTCTGCCAGCCTGCGCATGAGCAGCCGTCCGGCCCGCGTCCTGCCGGCCACCTCCGGCCACACGCAGTTCTATTCGCCGCGGCCTGCTGCTGCCACCCCGCGCGTTCCGTTCAGCGCCCAGCGGCAAGGGGCCGAGCGGTACGCCGGCGGCGCGGCTTCCCAGGGTTGGCGGCAGGTTCCGAGCCAGGGCGCCAACTGGCGCCAGTATGGGCAAGCGCCCAACACGGGAGCTGCGTCGAATGGGTACCGCCCGCAGTCCAGCCCAGACTGGCGCAGCTTCGGGCAGGCGCCGCGGACCGCAAGCCCGCAGTACACGCAGCCGGGCGGCTACCAGGGCAACGCGGCTCCCAGGTACGGCGCACCGCAGAACGGAGGGGTCCGGATCAATCCGCCCATCGTGCGCGAGCGGACGCAGGCGAGCGGTTCGTCAGGCCATAGCGGTGGCAGCGGAAGCGCGCACTCGAGCGCTCATAGCAGCGGAGGCAGTAGCGGCGGCCACTCGCATAGCAAGTAACCGATAGGCGATCAATTCCCTCAGCACCGGCCTGCCCCTGGCGGCGAATTTCGGGGGCAGGCCGCTTTTTTATCTGGTCGGAACCCCGCGCGTAGCGGAAGGCGTGGCAACCGGTCCTCCGGCCACGCCGAACCCGGGTGCGCGGCCAAGAGCGGTAATTACCGAGCCGAACTGGGTGTAGGTGGGCACCAACTTGGGGGATCCCCAACTGTTCTGGGCAAACGCCCGCAATGCGGCCCACGTGTTGTCGTCTATGGTGGTCTCGTCTTGGTTGGGGTTGTCGCACCAAATCTCAAATGCCGCACCGAGCAGGTGCGGGTCCTGAGCCGCGACGTACCACGCCCCGGGCCCGCCAAGTTCGAGGTTTGGAGACCAACTCTCGTACACGTTCTCGGCGTATGGGTACGCGCCAGCAGTGGAGTAATAAAGCGGCACATAGCTCGCATTGACAATGGAATATCCCAGGTCGATGGCTACCTGGGGACTTATAAGCGGAGCCCACATCTCCAACAGAATGTCTTTATTGAGGCCCTCGGCCGTGCCGGTCAAACTCAGATAGTCATACGGATCGTTCCAAGTCCGGTCGGACTTGCCGGCCGACGTCACTTTGTTGTCGACCCAGTTCTCGAAGTAAAGATACATATCGTACGCAGTAGCGCCGGAGCCGATATTATGTTGAGCGAAGGCTGCAAGCTGTGGGAACGTCGAGAAACTACTCGCGTTAAGATACTCGTCGCCGGCGCCATGCCAATAAGGCCCTGGAAAGAAGGCCAGATACTCGTCCAGTAAATCGCCGACCAGCGTGTACGTGCCCGGCAGGGTAATGTCCATCGAATCGTCGAGAGTCGTACCCGCGCCGTTGGCGAGCCGGAGTTCAGGATGAGCGGTCAGGATGGCCTGCGCGTGCGCGGGAAACTCTATCTTGGGGATTATCGTGATATGGTACTGGGCAGCGAGCTGAATCAGACTGGTCATTTGACTCTTGCTGTAGATGGGAGATGTGGTGCCGTTCAGCTCGGGATGGCTTGCGCTCTCGATTCGGAAACCTTGATTATCCGATAAGTGCAAATGGAGAATATTGATTTTCGTAAAGGCCAGGTCCCGTATGTGGTCCTCCAACCACAGTAGGGTGAAGAACTTCCTTCCAACATCGACCATGAGGGCGCGCTGCGGGTATTCGGGCCAGTCGCGGATCGTGCCGCAACCCATCGTCAGGCCCTGCGCCAAGAGCTGAAGCAAGGTGCGAGTCCCGTAGAAGACCCCGGCATCGGAGTTGGCGGTGATGGCTACGGTCCCCGCTATGTTCATGGAGTATCCCTCAGTCCCGAGGCCCATATCGGGTGATGCCAGGAGGCTGAGGCTGATATCGCCGGCACTTGGGGAGCCCACGACGGGTTGAACGGAGATGCCGGTAAGATAGTGCAAGTCCGCCGCGAGCACGCCGGCAGTTGTGGTCAGCTCAGTCGTATAGGAGGGATCGATTACGATGCGCGAAGCGGCGCCGAAGGTATAGGTGCCAGAGGAAACGGCCCATTGTTGAACGGAGGGAATCGTCACGAACGGGGCCAAGATTGCAACCGTAGCCGCTGCAGACGCAGTCGGGTCGGCTTGGCTAGTCGCGGTGACCGTGACGGTGCCGCCAGCCGGCAGGCTTGCAGGGCTCGTGTAAAGCCCCGCAGCCGTAATGGTGCCTACGATTGTGTTTCCCCCTGTTATCCCGCCCACATTCCACATGACAGACGTGTTTGAAGTTCCGGAGACGTTGGCCGAAAACTGCTGCGTCGCGTTGAGCTTCAGCACCGTGGACGGTGGAGTTATTGTTACGGAAATGGTGCTCGAGTGAATGGTGCCGGATTGGCTGCCGCCTCCGCAGCCGGCCAACAGCACAAGCGCACACGCTGTAAGATGCGCCGCACTACGTCCTGGCATTCTCATCCTACTCATGTAAGTTCTTCGGGTCCGGCGCCTTCCCGACCGTGAGCGTAACCGATCGCGAAACAGCTCCGCCGGGCCCCTCGCAGGTCAGCACGTAGCCATACGAACCGGGGGCCGGCGGCCGGACGGATTCCGTTCCGCTCGCAGGCCGCCGGCCTACCCAGTCGCCGGACGCCAGGCAGGAGACTGCGCCCTCCGCCGACCACTGGAGAGTGGCCGAACGGCCCCACAGGATCGCGGACGGAGTCACCGTGAACGTGGCGCCGGCAGCCAGCAACGCCGGCCGGTCCAGCGACGGGCTCACCCGCACGGTTCCGGTGCGGCCCACGGAGAGAGGCGATGGCGCAGTGCGGCTGTGATCGAGCAGCCAGTCGTAAATGCTCTGGTTGTAAATGTCGTAAGCTGGAAGCCCCTCACCCAAGCCCGTCAGGTTGATCGTCATGAACTCTTCCACAGTGCTGTGCCCGCCCGAGGGGAAGACCGTGAGCTTGGCAGGCTCGACCGGATTGCAGGCATTGATGGAGTCGACCGTATCGACCTGGTTCTGATAAGGGACGACCGTATCGTCGGCGGCCCCAAACGCCCATGCTGGCGTCTGCTTCAGCATGCAACCCACCGAGGTCCCATAGCCGCCCGACATCGGAACCACGGCCGCGAGCTGCTGAGGGTAGTTATTAACGTAGTCCCAGGTGTTACCCGACCCCTGGCTGTAGCCGGCCATGTAAATGCGAGAAGTATCGACCTTGTATGTGTTGATGGCGTAGTCGATGAAGAGTTTCATCTGGTACGCGGTCACGACGAAAGTCAGAGGGTCTACGCACTGCTGCGGGGAAAGCACAATGAAGGGACGCGAATCGTCCCAGAGGCCCTGGTTGATCAGCCCCGCCATGTCGCTCCCTAGCAACTCGGATAGTGGGCTCTGAACGCCTGTCCCGTCAGCGGTGAATCGCGCTCCTCCCCATCCGTGCCGGAAGACGATCAGGGGAAACGTTTGCGCGGGGTCGGCGCTGTAATTCACCGGTAAGTGCTCGTAGTAGGCCAGGTGGGCCGACGTGCTCCCAATGTCCCTGGCCATTTGCTCCGCGAAAGTGCCCGCATCGACGCGAACCAGCCGCACCACCTCGACGGCCGGCAGTTGGGCGCTGTCCGTCACGTTGTATCGGACAAGGTAGTCGCCCACGGTGTTCACATCGAGTGATGCGAGTCCCGTGACCACGATCTGGCTCGTAATGTTGCCGTCGTGCGGATCGCTGGCGGTCGCGCCGGCGTCGGCGTAAGCGGCGCCCAGGGGCTGGCTGATCACCCTGGGACCGGTCAGCGTAATGACCGGCTCGTTCGGGTTGGCGGCATCGACGGGCACGGTCGAGATACACGCCTCGTATTGGGGCAAGGGGGTGGGACTCGGAGGCGGCGAGTACGAACTCGACGAACCGGGGCAGCCCCACATGAGCAGAAGCATGCAGCCTGTTGCGACGGCCGCAACTCCGCGGCCAGCGTGTGTCACGAGAACCACCTCCCTGCCGCCGATCATCTCCTGGCCGGCGGGATGAGTTGCGCCAGGCGCGCATCTTTCCACAACCCGCCGAATTCTCTGTCCGAGTATACATTGGTCAGACCCTCGTAGCCTTGCTCCTTGGCCCGCCGCAGTGACGCGAGAGCGTGGTCGAAGTCCCCGCGGCCGGCGTACAACTTCGCCATCATGTAGGAGAACCTGCCGCGGTCTGCCGCGGTGGCCGGCCCGGCGATGGCCTGTTCCTCCAGGTTCGTGAAAGCGTTGGGATCGAGTTCGAGGGCGCGCGCATACTCCGCGCTGGCGCGGTCGAACTTGCCGACCGCGAACCAGCTTCCGCCGAGATTGTAATGGAACGCCGGCTCGCTTTCGTTTTCGGCCAGCGCCTTCTTGTACCACTTCACCGCCCTTTCGTACTTCTTCTGGAGGTGGCTCGTCACACCCAGGTTGTTCAAGGCGCTGGCGTCGTTCGGGCTCCGCTTGACGGCCTGTTCGAAAGCCGACTCGGCGGGCCGGGTAGAGGCGCAGCCGCAGGTACGCCTGGCCGATCTTGTTGAACAACACCGCCTGGCTGCCGCCCACGCTGAGCGCGTGGTTGTAGCACTTCATCGCTTCGTTGTATTGACCCTGGTCCCGCAGAGTGTCGCCTTTCGCCTCGAGATCGGCGGTTACCTGATTCGGCTGCGCCGCGGCAGGGCTCAGCCCCAGTACCAAGACCAACGTCGTCAGAATCGCCCGTATCATAATCGCCTCCTGCACGGACTCGTGTTCCGCTTCCAAGGCCAGAATGCGGCAAGGGCGTGCCGCCACCAAGGCTAAAGCAGCTACTTCGCCTGTTACACTGCTCGTTACAGCGCAACGCCTGTTGTTAAATGGTTCAGAGGAGGATCACGTGACCGACACGCCACAACCGTCCGCGCGCCGGGGGTTCCTGCGCCGCATCGGCGCCCTGGCCGCTGTTTCCGCAACCGCATCCGAGGCACAGGCGGCTGACGCCGGCGGCCCCACCGCGCCGCCGCTGCTGCCGTCCTATGCCCGCGCTCAGGACTATCGCTCGCTGAAGCAATCCACTTACGACCGCAGCGGCGGGAACGCCGATGCCCGCCCCATCCCCGCCGGCGCAACTCTCGAAGTGTTCAACGCGGCCGGCCCCGGCGCGATTTCGCACATCTGGTTCACCATCGCGGCCCAGAGCCCAGCGCACCTCAAAGAGCTGGTGCTGCGGATTTACTGGGACGGCAACGCCCGGCCCAGCGTCGAGGCGCCCGTGGGCGATTTCTTCGGGCTGAACCTCGGCGAGTACCAGATCTACGAATCGGCGTTCCTGGCCTGCTCTCCGGGCAAGTCGCTGAACTGTTACTTCGCGATGCCGTTCCGCAAGTCCGCGCTGGCAACCGTTACCAACGAGGGCCGCCGGCCTGTGGGCGCATTCTATTCCAACATCGACTACCAGTTACTCCCCGCCTGGCCCGAGGACGCCCTCTATTTCCACGCGCAGTACCGGCAGGCTTCGCCCTGCGTGCCCAGTCGCCGCGGCGACCACAACCTCGACGGCAAGGACAACTACGTATTCTGCGAGACCCGCGGGCGCGGCCACCTGATAGGCGTGACCCTGGGCGTGGTGCAGAACGCCGACGGCTGGTTTGGCGAAGGCGACGACATGATCTTCATCGACGACGAGAGCATGCCTGTCATCAACGGCACCGGCACGGAGGACTACTTCCTCGGGAGCTGGGATTTCGGCGGGCGCGACGGCGCGCAGCCCTTCGCCCACCGCTTCTATGGCGCGCCGCTCATCGCCCTACCGGAAAGAACCGGTGGCCGCTACTGCTGCTACCGCTGGCACGGGGACAACCCGGTGACCTTCACGAAATACTTGAAGCACACCATCGAGCACGGCACCGCCAACGATCGCGGCGACAACTTCTTCTCCGTCGGCTACTGGTATCAGACCGTGCCGGCCACAGACCTGGTCCCGCTACCGCCGGTGCAGGAGCGCATTCCGAAAGTGAAGCCGTAAGTCAGGCTCGCGTGGCTAACAGCCACAGCCAGCCGCCGCCAACGGCCAGAGCCGCCAGGACGTATTGCACCCAGCGCGAGTAGGCGCGCCGGGTCTTGCCGTCTTCGCCCGTCAGCGTGGACATCTCGACGTATGGCCGCAAGCCGCGCCGGAACCAACCGTCGATGGTCACCTTCTGGCCGATGTACGCCTCGGCCGCCGTGATCGCAAACAGGTAACGCGCGAAGGGAATGGACTGGCGGTAGAGAACGAAGAGAATCCCGCTGGAATCGCGCAGCACCAGGTCCGGGCTCCAAAACGCGCCCGGCACGCCGCGGCCGAGAATCTCGCCCTCCAGCCGAACCGCCCTCGGCCGCATCTCGGAGACTTCCACGTCCTCGATCAAGCGTCCGATCGTTGCCGGCTGGCATTCGCCGTGATAGCGGTACCAGGTGCGCAGCATCCAACTGGCGCTGGCCAGCATGAGCAGTGCTGGCTGCGTTCCGGCTGAGAGCTCGATGCCGTGGCTGGCCAGCCACCGCCGTAAAACGAAGGTCGAGACCAGCGCCGCGCCGCTCAGCCACGGCAGCGCCCACAGAATCACCTCCAGCGGGAAACTCCCCCACCGGACGCGCTGGTCGAGCGGCAGGGGATATTGCGGGGCCTGGTGCAACTCCGCCGCATCCTTGTTGAGGGCGCGCACGCGCAGCGCGGTGAGCGGATGCGTCGAGTTCAGCTCGTAGAGGCGCGCCCACGGATTCACCAGGTCCCAACGCATGACGGCAGCGGCTTCACTCGGGTTGGCGCCGCCCAGCGCGAGCGCCGCGCCCGACCGCACGTTGGAGATCCCCATCAGCGCCAGCGAGCCCACCAGGCTGTGGCTGCGCTGGAGCCGGCCCTTCTCTTTCTTCGACGCGCTTGCCATTGCCTCGCCGTACTCGCCTTCCGCCCGCACCATCCCGTAAGCGATCTTGATCAGCGCGGAGGAGAGCGCATCCGGCGCGTGCGTCACCTCGGCGGCGTAATGGTCCGCGAAGTACTCGCGGGTGCGATTCAGCAGGAGCACGATGAACCGGCTCACCAGATAGCAGATGTATGCCGAGTAGGCGACAGCGCGCGCCTTGTCGCTCCTCCGGGTGAAGACGTAAAGCTGATAGAGGATCAGCGGAGCCAGAGCGGCGATGGTCATCACCGCGAAGTCCCAGTGCTCCACATGGCCGATCTCGTGCGCCAGAACGGCATTGGACTCCTCGGGAGTCAGCACGTCCAGAAGACCCGTTGTGACCACGACGCGCGCGTCGGCGGGCACATGGCCGAAGGAGAACGCGTTCGGCGTGCCGCTCTCGATCACCCCGATCCGCGGGACCTTCAGGCCGCGCTGGGCACACAGTCGCTCGACGAACTCCCGATTCGCCGCCGGCAGCTCCCGATCCCAGCGGATGTGCATCAGCCAGCCGATGATCCAGGGCGCCACCAGGTATTGCAGGCCGATAAACAGCACCGCGAATGCCAGCGCCAGCCAGAGCGGCGCCCCGGCCTGGGACAGGTACGCGTCTCCAATCGCAAACACCAGACCGTAGAGCGCCAGAAGGATGAGTAAGGAACGGGTAACGAATTTCATTTTCGCCTCCGCGACTTCTGGAGGCTATGTTACCGCATCGCCGACCCGTGGCTCTTCCCGATCCATCGTGGCGTTCTGCGGCAATACTCGATGTAGCTCGGGCCGCCTTTGCGCCGCAGGTGCGGCTCTTCCACCAGGACGACGATCAGGTGGAAGAAGATGAACACGGCAACGCCATAAAGCAGCAGCAACGCCGAACCGAAGAACCACCCTTCCCCGAACACCACCGCTGCCACGCTTAGGTACATCGGGTTCCGCGAATAGCGGTAGAGGCCCTGCTGCACGATCGCTCGCGGCTCTTCTCCTAGCAGAAAACGCAGGGGGCGCGTGAACCAGATGGCCGGTGTTCCGCCGCCCTTGAGAACGAAGTCCGCCGCGCACAGCAGATATCCGGCGGCGCCCGCGACAATCGCCGCCAGGCCGGCCCAGCGCCACGGTCCGGCGTCGAACGCTCGCACCTCGTGGCCGGAGGCGAGCAGCATCCACGGGGCCCATCCCGCCACGAAGCCAGGCACGAGAATGGTGAAAATCAGTGCGCGGAGGTAGAGCATTCCAAGCGGATTTCTAGAGACGGCCTTCGGCCTTCCGCAAACGATCCGCTTTGCGAAATGGCGCCGCCTGCAAAGGGACGCCACCCGGCGGACCATGGTCACAGGTTCAGGATCCTCCCCAATTTGCACAGCGCCTGGATTGACAGCAGCCCGATACTGGCCACGCTTACGGAGTATGCTGCGGCCTTCCAGCCAGAAACGTACCCCTCTCTGAGGGCTAAGACAACCAGCAGTGATAGCGTCGGTAGGTTCAGCGCCACGCCCGTTGCAACACCCGGCATGTATCTGCGCATTACCACCGAGACTGCGACGTGCGGAATCAGCACATTGGCCAACACCGCGACCATATACCCAAAAGTCAAGTAGGTCCAGACCGTCGGTTTGCCCGATATGGCGCTCAGCCAGGTGACACCGAAAGCCAGGACAGTGAGGACCGCAACGGCAAAACGGAAGACACCCGGTGCAACGGGGGCATGCCAGCGACCAGCTCGTTTCGTCCAACCCGGAAACCATATGGCTTCTTCCGCGTTGTGCAGAGTAACCACAATCGGGAAAAGCCACAGCAAATTCCCGAAATTCATACCATCTCCTTTCCTCTGGAAAGTACTCTTCGAAAACTGCTGCCCTGCAAGGGGAGTCGTGTCATCACCCCAAGCCGGTGCGCAGCACCGCTACTCGTCTTCTTTAAGCGATCTCGAGCAGCCGGTTGAAGAAGCCGACCACGTATTTCCAGATCAGATAGTAGCCGGCGATGATGATCGCGAGGCCCACGGGGAAGGCCGCCAGCACGAAGTGCGGGATGTCAAAGGCCAGGGCCCGCAGGACGGCCAGGCCGATGGGCGCGACGATCAACGGCACCAGCGCGCCGAAGACGCCGATCGGGACTTGGCTCCGCCGCCGCACGGCGACGTAGAGCATGTTCCACAGGCCCCACAGATTCGGCACCAGCGCCATCGGGAACACCAGGGCGCGCTCGATCGGCAGAGGGAACTGAAGGCCGAGGCGCACGATGCAGAACATCGCCAGCGCCATCACCATGAAGGCGCTTGGCACGGTGATGCCGGCCATATAGGCCCGAAGATAAACGTGCTTGGACATAAAAGCCTCCTCCAAAGGACCGTTCTACAACTGGTACAGCACCGCCGGAATCGCCGCGGGGAACACACACAGGCACACCACCACTGCGGCGGCCAGCGCCCAATCCCACCACGGCACGCGCACCGGCGCTGCATCGAGCCGGGGCCTCATCCGCGGCCACAGGTCTCGCTTCAACTCCGCATCGGCCATCGGCCCGATGGCTCGCCGCACCAAATCCTGCACTCTCTCGTCAGATTCGCTCATGGTTCGACTCCCGCTCCGATCAGACTTCTTCGCAGTAGACGCGTGGCGCGGAACACGCGCGACTTGACGGCGCCAACCGAAATTCCTAGCGCCGCCCCGATTTCGGCATACGGCGTCTCCTCGATCATGGCCAGCGTGGCGGCGGCCCGCAGCTTCGCCGGCAGATTCTCGAACGCCGCGGCCACCTTCTCGCGCACGTCCGCGCTTACCGCGGCGTCGGGCGGCGACGAGCGCGCGCTGGCCGGCGGCGCCTCGTCCGAGAACTCCGTCTCCCTCCGCCGCGCGCTCAGGTGCCCGACCGCCAGGTTGGTGGCGATTCGCCGCGCCCAGGGACCGAACCCGCAGCGTGGATCGAATCGCGAGTGCGCCCTGTAGATGCGCCAGAAGGTCTCGACCGTCAGGTCCTCAGCGGCCGCGGGATCGCGCACGATCCGCACGATCCAGCCGTAGACCTCGCCCTGGTACTGGCGGAACAGCGCCTCGAAGGCGGCGGCGTCTCCGCTCGCGAACTGTTCCAGGACGTCCACGGCCGTTTCCGTCATCTTACGCCTGTCGCTAACCATTACCGCCAGTGGATGCCCGAGGTTTCATTTTCCGCGATAATCTTAGCAGCCAGGCAGTTTTTGTGGCGCACGCACTCATGCGTGCCGCGTCGAGGTTCATCTCGACGCCCGGGTGTCGGCACGATGCCGACACGGCAGGCTGAAGCCTGCGCCACGGTGCTGGGTTTGATGAGGAGCGCTATGCAGACTTTCAATAACCGCCCCGTGCCCGCCGATGGCGAGGCGATTCAGTTCCACCAGGACAAGTTCATCGTTCCCGACCGGCCCATCATCCCCTATATCGAGGGCGATGGCACCGGCCCCGACATCTGGCGCGCCTCGCGTCTGGTCTTCGATGCCGCCGTCGAGCGCGCCTATGGCGGCAAGCGCCAGGTGGTGTGGTACGAAGCGTTCGCCGGAGAGAAAGCGCACCAGGAGTTCGGCAACTGGCTGCCCGAGGACACGCTGGATGCGATCCGGGCGTTCCGGATCGCCGTCAAAGGGCCTCTGACCACGCCCGTGGGCGGCGGCATACGCAGCCTCAACGTGACGCTGCGGCAGTTGCTCGACCTCTACGTCTGCTGGCGGCCGGTGCGGTATTTCCCCGGCGTGCCCTCGCCCGTGAAGCACCCCGAGCGGCTGAACGTGGTCATCTTCCGGGAAAACACCGAAGACGTCTACGCCGGGATCGAGTGGCGCGAGGGGACGGCGGAGGCGCACAAGGTCATCCAGTTCCTCAACACCGAGATGGGCAGGAACGTGCCGGCGGATTCGGGCATCGGCATCAAGCCGATGAGCGCGACCGCGTCGAAACGGCTGGTGCGGCGCGCCATCCAGTACGCGATCGAGAACGGTCGCCGCAGCGTGACGCTGGTCCACAAGGGCAACATCATGAAGTTCACCGAGGGCGCGTTCCGCGACTGGGGCTACGAGGTGGCGCGCGAGGAGTTCCCCCAGACCACAGTGGCGGAGGCCGACCTGGCCTACCAGGCGCCAACGGACAGGATCGTCCTCAAGGACCGCATTGCCGACTCCATGTTCCAGCAGGTGCTGTTGCGGCCGGAGGATTACGAGGTGCTAGCGACGCCGAACCTGAACGGCGACTACCTCTCGGACGCCTGCGCGGCGCAGGTGGGCGGCCTCGGCATGGCGCCCGGCGCCAACATCGGCGACGGCTACGGCGTCTTCGAGGCCACGCACGGCACGGCCCCCAAGTACGCCGACCTGGACGTGATCAACCCCTCCAGCGTCATTCTTTCCGGCGCCATGATGTTCCAGTACATCGGCTGGAAAGAGGCCGCGAGCCTGATCGAGGCGGGCATCACGGAGACCATCCGCCAGAAGCGCGTGACCTACGATCTGCACCGCCAGATGGAAGGCGCGGTGAAGCTCAAGACCAGCGAATTCGCCAAGGCCATCGCCGGGAATATGGGGTAAGCGGCGCCAGGCTACAGCTTCCGCAGCCAGATGCTGCCCCCGCAGTTGCGGAGACAGAGAGGCATCCGCTCCTTCAGCGCGCCCGCGAACCGGCGGTTCACGAGGTGGTTGAAGTAGATGACTTGGTAGCGGTCGTTGTACTGCAGGAACGCGTGTAAAAGGTACGCTTCGTTCCACGACAACTGCACCTTCCCGATCGAGTCGGGCGGATATTCAAAGGGGTAGAAAACGTCGTGGAAATGGATCACCACCCCAGGCCGCAGCGCCGGCAAGATGCGGAAGAAGCAATCGTTCACGTCGCTGCCCATTTTGGTCACGTGGGACGAATCGACAAAGAAGATATCGTTGGCCTCCAGGCGCGCGAACGTCTCCAGCGGAACCTGCTGAACCGGCGTGGCGACAATGCATTCCCGGTAGCGGTCGTCAGGGTCGAGCAGCGACAGCAGCGTGCTGGGGAAAGGCTCGATGAAAGTGAAGTCCACGGAGCCCTCCAGGAAGCGATCACTCGTATCCATGGCGGCGCAGGAGGAATGCCCGCCGCCGACCTCGACCAGCCGCTTCGGGCGGAGGTCCAGCATCATGCAGAACAGCACCACGGCGTCGCCGTAGGAATACTTGGGGTTCTGATAGTAGTAGCGGACGCCGTCTTGTTTGGTCTCCGGAAACGGCACCTTGCCGTAATGCGCGCCGATGCGGAGAAGAGTCTGGAGCATCGCGCCTTCGTCCAGCGTGAGATCCTCTCCGCCTCCGAGCTCGCTGGTGTCAAACAGGCGGCAGACCCTGCCGGTCTGAGGGTCCGCCGGATCGACGAGCGGCGAATAGAAGTGCCCGGGTGGCACCCATGTGAGGTCATACGAGGGCCGCAACCGCGCCGATGCGCGGTCCAATAGGGAGATCAAGCGGGGCTTCAGCCAGGGTTTCATCCAGGATCTCAGCCGGGATAGTGTTGACATGGCCCGCAGTTCCAGAACCGCCTTGCGCTATTCTCGCACGCAGTGACAGGCTCTCACCCGATCCACACCGTCTTGACGTTGACGAACTCGCGGATGCCGTGGGCGCCGAGCTCGCGGCCGTAGCCCGAGCGCTTCACGCCGCCGAAGGGAAGGCGTGGGTCGGAGGCGACCATGCCGTTGACGAAGACCAGGCCGGCGTCGATCTCGTCGATGAAGCGGGCGCGCTCGGCCTCGTCATTTGTCCAGACGCTCGCTCCCAATCCGAACGGGGTGGCGTTCGCGAGGCGGATGGCGGCATCGATGTCGCGGACGCGGAAGAGGCTCGCCACCGGGCCGAACAGCTCTTCGCAAGCGGCGGGCGCGGTTGCGGAAACGTCCGCCAGCACGGTCGGGGCGTAATAGTTGCCGGGGCGCTCAAGCCGCCGGCCTCCGCCGACCGGCGCACCTGGTCGTCCAGCGCCTCCAGGATCTGGGGCGTGGCGAGCGGCCCGAGCTCCGTGCTTTCGTCCATCGGATCGCCGACTCGCAGCGCCTCCATGGCGGGCACGAAGCCGCGCTCGAACTCGTTGGCAACCGTCTCGGCGATGAGGAACCGCTTGGCGGCGATGCAGGATTGGCCGTTGTTGACCACGCGTGCGCGAACCGCGGTTCGAACCGCTGCCTGGAGGTCCGCGCTGGCCATCACGAGGAACGGGTCGCTGCCGCCCAGCTCCAGCACGGTCTTCTTGATGTGCCTGCCGGCCTGGGCGGCTACCTCGCGGCCCGCGGGCTCGCTGCCGGTGAGAGTGACGGCCTTCACACGGTCGTCGGCGATCAGGCGCGCGACCTCAGCCGAGCCGATCAGCAGTGTCTGAAAGGCGCCCTCCGGGAAGCCGGCCTCGCGGAAAACGTCCGCGATGGCGAGCGCGCACTGCGGCACGTTCGAAGCGTGCTTGAGAAGCCCGGTGTTGCCGGCCATCAGCGCGGGTGCGGCGAAGCGGAATACCTGCCAGAACGGGAAGTTCCACGGCATGACGGCGAGAATGGGACCGAGCGGCTGGTAGCGGACGTAGCTCAGCGACGCGCCGGTCTCCACGCTCTCGTCGGCCAGCAGCCGTTCTGCGCTGGCGGCGTAGGTGCGGCAGGCCGAGGCGCATTTGGCCGCTTCGTCGCGCGCGGATTGGATCGGTTTGCCCATCTCGGCGGTCATGATGCGGCCCAAGCGGTCCTTCCCTCGTTCCAGGATCTCGGCGGCGCCGAGCATCAAACGGGCGCGCTCGGCGAACGGCACGCGGCGCCACTCGTGGAACGCCGCGGCCGCCAGCGCGAGCTTGCGCTCAATCTCCGCCGGCCCATCGGCCTGGAATGTTCGCAGCACCTCACCGCTGGCCGGATTCACGCTTTGGATGGACATCTGTCCCGATTCTACGACGCAGCGGAACCGGCCTCCGGGCGGCGGGCAGGCCACGTTGTGGGGCGGACCCCCTGGTCCGCGCGGCTCCCCCTGGACCCACTTGCTTCCCGATGGATGAAGCTCATCGGTGGTGCGACCAGGCCGACCGGGGGGTCGGCCGCGGACCAGGGGGTCCGCCCCACGACAAAAGCCCCACGCACCCCGCCCTTTGCCTTTGGCCTGCAATATCTGGTAAGTTAACGTTTCGATCCGCCACGTTGCGGCTTGTCGGGGGTCTGGTCCGGGATGGCCGAGAACACCAGCGAGACCAAGGAAGTCGACACCTATCTCGATACGGCATTAGGGAGCGCCGATGAAGCGGAGCACCTGGTGCTTGGCGTGGCCCAGCAGATGGGATTCCACGAGGACGACCTGCACAAGATCGGCATGGCGGTCCGCGAGTCGATCGTGAACGCGGTGGTCCACGGTAACCGCTACAACCGGCGCAAGAGGGTTCACCTGGCCGTGTTGAACGGCCAAGACCACGTCACGATCCTGGTGGGCGACGAAGGCGAAGGGTTTGACCCGGCAAAGCTGCCCGATCCGCTGGCGGAGCCGAACCTGCTCCAGCAGTCCGGACGCGGGATCTTTTTGATTCGGGCATTCATGGACGAGTTTCAGATCCGGCGGTTGAGCCCGTCGGGTACCGAATTCAGGTTGGTGAAGTACATTCAAGGAGGATAGATTTGTGAGCGCTAAACTCAGCCCCCGCCAGGTGGGCGATGTTACTGTAATCGATGTTGCCGGCCGAATCACGCTGGGAGAAGGATCGAGCAATCTTCGCGAGGGCATCCGCGAGATGCTTGCCAAGGGCAATAAGAAGATCCTTCTCAACCTCGGAGAAGTGACTTACATCGACAGTTCCGGGATCGGCGAGCTGGTCTCCGGGTTTACGTCGGTGGCCAACGGCGGCGGCCAGTTGAAGCTCATCAACCTGACCAAGCGCGTGAAAGACCTGTTGCAGATCACCAAGCTGTACACGGTGTTTGAGGTCTTCGACGACGAGGCAGCCGCCATTCGCAGCTTCGCCTGAGCAGTGGGACTGGCCAGCGGCTGGTCGAGGGCAGGCGGAACCGCCTGCCCCGCACCCGTGTGCTAGAATCGGTGTTTCCCTGAGGTTTTCGTGGACAGAATCACCCGTAAGAAACTGAAGCAAGACGAGTTTGCTCAGGACGTCGGCCTTACCGTCGACTTCCTCAACGAGCATCGCCAGGAAGCCATCCGGTACGGCGTCGCCGGCCTGATCGCAATCGTCCTCATCGTAGGTCTGTTTTATTGGTTCCGGCATCGAGGCGCAGAACGGCAGGTGGCGCTCACCGCGGCGCTCCAGGTCTGGCAGACTCCGGTGGGGCCGCCGCAGGAAGGCCAGGATAAGTCGTTCCAGACCGATCAGGACAAGCAGAAGGCGGTACTGAAGGCGTTCGGCGACGTCGCGGCCAAGTATTCCGGCAGCAACGAGGCCGCCGTGGCTAACTACTATCTGGGCTCGGCGGCTGCCAACAGCGGCAAACTGGCGGCGGCCGAGCTGGCGTTCAAGGAAGTCATCGATTCCGGGAACGCCGACTATGCTTCGCTGGCGAAGCTGACGCTGGCAAGCGTGTATCAGGCGGAGCGCAGGCAGGCGGACGGCGAGAAGCTCCTCCAGTCTCTCATCGACAAGCCGACCGATTTCGTCTCGAAGGAGCAGGCGACCATCGCGCTGGCCCGCTATGTCGCGCCGAGCGATCCCGAGCGGGCGCGAAAGCTTCTGGAGCCTCTCAGGACCGCGCGCTCGTCGATCGGCCGCCTGGCGACCTCCGAGCTGAACTCGCTGCCCTCCCGGTAGCGGCGGCACGAACATGGCGGCGGGCGTTACGGCACTGCGCTTTCCGGTGGCCCGCTCGCGAGGCCGCCGCTATCCCGAGCCGGCCCATCCCTATCGCAACGATTTCCAGCGGGACCGCGACCGCATCGTGCACGCCCGCGCCTTCCGCCGGCTGGAAGACAAGACGCAGGTCTTCACCGCCGGCCTCTCCGACCATTTCCGCAACCGCCTGACCCACACCATCGAGGTGGCGCAGATCGCGCGCACCGTGGCCGCGGTCCTGGGGCTCGATCAGGACCTGACGGAAGCCCTGGCGTTGGCGCACGACATCGGGCATCCGCCCTTCGCCCACTCCGGCGAAGAGGAACTGGACCGCCAGATGCGCCGCTACGGCGAGCGGTTCGATCACAACCTCCACGCGCTACGCATCGTCGAGAGCTTCGAGCAGCGCTACGCGCGCTTCCCCGGCCTCAACCTGACCTTCGAGGTGCGGGAAGGCATGGTGAAGCACTCGCGCGATTTCGCGCCGGGCGAGATTCCGCAATTCGACGAGTATCTCACCGGGCTGCGGCCGCCGCTCGAGGCGCAGCTCATCGATCCCGCCGACGAGATCGCGTACAACACCGCCGACCTGGACGACGCCTTTTCCGCGCGCTTCTTCGGCCTGGAGGAGGCGGGCGCCAGCGTGCCCGCGTTCGGGGCGATCCTGGCCGAGATCGAGAACCAGTTCCCGGGAGCGCCCGAGCGCATCCGCTTCAACGAGGCGCTGCGCCGGCTGATCGACCTGCTGGTGACGGGCTTGATCGAGGGCACCCGGAAGGCAGCCGAAGAGGCCGGGCTGGCGGACGTGGATGGCGTGCGCAGCCACCCGGTTCGCGTGGCGCGTCTGGCAGAGCCCGCGGCGGAGACCAACGCCGCCCTGAAGCAGTTCCTGCGCCGGTCGGTCTACTTCTCGCCGCTGCTGGCCCAGGATCGCGACCGCTCGGCGGCCATGATCGCCGAACTGTTCGGCCGCTTCGTCCGGCATCCCGAGCGCCTTCCGGAATCCTACCGCCAGGGGACCGCCGGCGAGCCCATCCACCGCGTGGTCTGCGATTACATCGCGGGCATGACCGACGGGTTCTTCCGGCGGACGTATGAGCAGGAGATGGGATAGGGGGGCGGAACGGGGCCGTCGCACAGCGCGCGCTGGCTTGAGAGACAATGGAGACGTGACGCAAGCGATCACGCGAGATCCGGAGACGATGCACGGCGCCCCCGTTTTCCGAGGAACACGAGTACCCGTTCAGACGCTGTTCGACTATCTGGAGGGCGGTGAGACACTGGAGGACTTTCTGGAAGGACTCCCAACCGTCTCCCGTGCGCCTGCCTTGGAAACCCTGGAAGAAGCCAAGGAACTCCTACTGACGCGCGTCTGATGCGGCTGCTGATCGACGAGTGTATCGACGAACGTCTGCGGCTTCTGTTCCCCGGCCACGACTGCCAGACGGCTCGTTTCGCCAGTCTGGCGGGACTCACGAATGGGCGCCTTCTGGAGGCGGCGGAAGCGGCCGGCTTCGACGTTCTCATAACCGTCGACCGGCACATACCCGTCAACAGAACTTAGAGGGACGGAGCATCTCCGTGGTGATTCTCTACGGACCAACGAACCGGCTGCGCGACCTGGAACCACTGGTGCCGGCGGCGGTGTCCGCGCTCCGTTCGATGGGGCGCGGCGAGGTGGTGAGAATCGGGTAGGGTGCCGCGTCCCGCCAGGGAGCTTCACCCCGCCACTCTCCGGAACCACTCCAGGCTCTTCCGCGCCGCGATCTCCCAGCGGAACTGGCGCGCGCGCACGCGGCCGGCTCCGCCCAGGCGCTCGCGTAGCGCGGGCGACGTGAGCAGACGCTCCAGGCCGTCGCGAATCTCCGCGGTGCTTCGCGGGTCCACCAGCAGCGCCGCGTCGCCGGCGATCTCGGGCAGCGACGAGACGTTCGAGGTCAGCACCGCCGTGCCCGCCGCCATGGCCTGCGCCACTGGGAGGCCGAAGCCCTCGTACAACGATGGGTAGACCAGCACCGTCGCGCCCGCGGTGATCGCCGGCAGGTCCGCCTCGCCGACATAGCCCAGATAGTGCGTGCTGTGCACCTTGGCCACCGTGGCCGGGTCCGCCCACCCGATCGGCCCGGCCACCACCAGCTCGTACTGCTCCCGGGTGGTCGCGCTGAGCTGGTCCCAGGCCTCCAGCAGGCCGGGAATGTTCTTGCGCGGTTCCACCGTTCCCACCGAGAGCGCGTACGGCCGCTCGAGGCCGTACCGCGCCCGCACCGCGTGGACGTCCTCGGCCGTGACCTCGAAAAATGGCTCAGGAACGCCGGGATAGACGACTTCGATGCGCGCGGGGTCGAGGTTCAGAATCCGGATCGCGTCGCGCCGCGTGCTCTCGGAGTCCGCCAGGATACCGTCGGCGCGCTTGGCGATGTTGGCGTCGGCCCGGCGCGTCACGGTCACGTTGGCCTTCGAGTGCAGCTCCGGCATCAGCCAGCAGGTCATGTCGTGGATGGTCGTGGTGAGCTTCGCCCGGCGCGGCGGATTCCGCCAGTGAGTCGAAGTGTGGAAGACGTCCAGGCCCGGGAACGCCCACGGCAGCCGCGAGATGTTCAGACCCTGCAGCACGGCGAGGCCCGCCGCGGTGCGGAAGAATCCGGCCATCGACCGCTCGTGATCGAGCTTGCCGAACCGTCCGGGGACCGGAAACGTGAGGATCGCGTCCCGCTCGCCGGCCTCCCGACGGAGGCTGGCCAGCCAGTAGTAGATGTAGCTCTTCACGCCCGCGCTACGCAGCAGCAGCGGCGTGGCGTCAATTCCGATGCGCATGAGGGAGCCTGGCCGGCGGAAGGGCCTGATTCGTGTAGAGGGTCTTGCCGCCGCTCTCCGCGACGGCGTGCAGGTTGGAGCGGCCGACCAGTTTCTCCAGGCGCGTTGTCTGAGGGTTCTCGGCCGCCAGGTAGTAGCGCTCCGGCCGGGCCCACACTTGCGGAAAGTCTGCGTCCGTAAGGAAAACGGCGGGCGCGCCGGGGGCGTAGGATCCGTACTCCAGGTTGTTCACCCGCCCGTTGAGCAGCAGCGCGTCTCGGTTGGTGTAAAACACGATCGAAGAGAACGTGTAATACGAGTCGTCGAGAATCAATTTCCCCTGGGGCGCGTGGAGGAGCGCCTCGGCCAGCGGCCGCGAGGAGAGGTATGGATCGAAAACCACCAGCGCCAGCCGCGCCGCCTGGAAGAAGACCACCATCATCAGCGCCAGCGCCAGATAGGCCCGCTCTCCGCGCAGCCGCCAGGCGCCGGCCGCGCCAGCCAGGAACGCCACCGCCGCCAGCGCCAGCGGCGTGCGCAGGTAGGCGAAGGCCGACAGCGTGAGGTCGGCCATGTGCCCGAGCGAGAGCGTGTAGAGGTCCGGGTTCGCGGTCAGCGCCTGCGAGATGTCTCCCGGCGCCGGGAGATTGCGGACCGCGATCAGGATGGCGGCCGCCACCACGCCCGCCACGCCCGCGATGGCGCCCACGATCCGCGTTCCCGTCCGCAGCCGCTCCGGATACTCCGCCATCGCGCAGCCGATCAGGAGCGCGACGGCAGGGTAGATCGGCATCGAGTAGTATTCCTGGGTCGTCGAGAAGGTGAAGAACACCATGACCACGCCGATCCAGAGGAGGGCCATGAGGCGCGTCCGCCCCGCCCGGTCCACCGGCTTGTAGCCCAGGCGCGCCAGCGTGGGCAGGTACGCGCTCCAGGGGAAAAACCAAATCAAGTGGAACGCCCAGAAATAAAGCCGGGGAACGGTGTTGTAGTCCCTCGGGTAACGGGCGTTCAGAAAGCGCAGCAAGTGTTCGTTGATGAAATAGAACCAGAAGAAGCCGCGCCAGATTCCCGGCCCGCTATGCAGCGTGAAATTGAAATAAGGAGGATTGCGCAGCGTGGCCAGCACGTGCCAGGGCGCCGCGATCGCCAGAAAGATCAGAAAGCTCGTGAGCGGGTAGAGGCGCCGCCACGCGCGCAGGGAGAAGAGTTGCCGCGTCAGCAGCAGGTAGAAGAAGCCCGCCCCGAGTGGGAAAACGATTCCGATCAGGCCCTTGAGCAGCGCGCCCGCCGCCAGGCTCGCCGCCAGCAGGTAGGCCCACAACCTGGGCCGCGCCTCGTTCTCGTCGAGCGCGCGCAGGAAGCTCCAGAGCGCGACGGTGACCGCCAGGGTGAGCAGCACGTCGGGCATCACGGCGCGCGTGAACAGGAACAGTCCGACGCACGTGGCTGTCACCAGGCCGGCGTAAAAGCCCGCCTGGGGGGAAAAGGCCCAGCGCCCGAAGCGCACCACCACCCACGCCAGCAGGATCGCCGCCAGCGCCACCGGCAGCCGCGCCGTCCAGTCGTGGACGCCGAAGATCAGGTAGCAGACGGCCGTCAGCCAGCTCTTCAGCGGCGCTTTTTCGAGGTACGCCACGCCATCCAGGCGCAACGTGACCCAGTCGCCCGACTGGACCATGTTCCGCGCCATCTGCGCCTGCACGGCATCCACGTCGTCCATCAGCGAGGGAGGGCTGAGAATGCCGGTGAGGAAAATCGCGGAGGCAATCAGCAGGACAATCAGTTCGTAGCGCCGCATGCTCGAAACCAGAGGTTAACACGCACCGGCGCGAACCTGCCCGGCGCGCCCCTGGGCCTTATCACTTCACGCGGCGGTACACTTTCTTCCGGTCTCCCACCTTCACCACGAGGACGAGGAGCACTTCGTTCCGAATCTGATAGATGGCGCGGTAGTTCTTCCCCGGCCCCACGTAGATGCGGCAGAGCTTCTCCTTCGTCTCCAGCTTCTCCACCCCAGGAGGACGCGGATGGTCTTCCAGGCGGAGAATGTCCGGTTCACTTGCTTTCGGACATGAGGATCGAGCTTGCGGAGGTCCCTCTCGGCGGCGGGAGTGACCTCAATGCGGTAGGCCAGAACTCAGTCCCCCAAGTCCCGCATGAGGTCTCGGAGAGGAACGGTCCCCTTCTCTTCCGCCTCTTTCAGGGCGGCGCGGGCGTCTTCGAGGTCCAGGCGGTCCATTTCCTCCCGGGCCAGGCGCTCCAGGAGGCGAAGGTCGTCTATGGGAATGACGGCGGCCAGGTCCTTCCCCCGGCGGGAAACAATGGTCCGCTCTTTCCCGTAGGCGGCGCGGTTTACGACGTCGGGAAACTCCTCCCGCGCTTTCGAGACATTGAGGCGTGTCATGGCAATGTACCGTTCGTACAATTTGTACGAGTACACTACCAGTATCGGGCAGGAACAGCGGACTTTGCAAGGGGCTGACTCGCCGCCGGCGGCTCGCGCGAGCAGCCTGGAGTGTCCCCGGACTTCCCCTCAGGGCGCGGCGCGCCGCCGTGACAGGCCGGAGGCCTGTCCCACCGGATTTGCGCCCCTCGCCCGCAACTTGTTAAGATGGAGCTTCCTACCGTTACCTTAGGAGACTTCCGTCAATGGCGAGAGTATGCGATGTCTGTGGAAAAGGGCCCCGGTTCGGCCACCGCGTCAGCCACGCGCACAATGTGACCCAGCGGCGCTGGGACGTGAACCTGCAGACCGTGCGCGCCATCGTCAACGGCGCGGCCAAGCGCATTCGCGCCTGCACTTCCTGCCTGCGTAGCGGCAAGGTCCAAAAAGCCGCCTGATCGGGCCGCTCGTGGCTCGTTGCCCGTCGATCCAGGCGGGCTTTCCAGCTTCGCTTTCAGGATCGGTCCCCGTGCGCGAGCGGGAGCGCGGCGGTCCAGGGCGACGCTCGCCGACTCCGTTTACAATAGTCGGGATGCCACGCGCCTGGCGCTACGTCCTCTCCGCGCTCGCCGGAGCGCTCGCGGGCCTGGGCACGTTCACCTTCGTTTACGCCAAGGGCTATTCGTATTTCAGCAACCGGCCGGAGGCCTGCGCCAACTGCCACATTATGCGCGACCAGCTCGACTCGTGGCAGCGCGGCCCGCACCACGCCGCCGCGGTCTGTAACGACTGCCACACGCCCCACGCCCTGGCTCCCAAGTACTTCGTCAAGGCCCGCAACGGCTGGAACCATTCGCTCCATTTCACCCTGCAGGATTACCCCGATCCCATCCGCATCCACGAGTTCAACTCGGAAGTCCTCGAAGCCAACTGCCTGCGCTGCCACCAGGAGATGGCGAGCGAAATGGCCGGCCTCCATTGCGTAGCCTGCCATGCCGGAGCGGGCCACGGCCCCAGGAGAGAACGATGAAACCTTCGCGCTGGACTTATGTGCTATTGAGCGGCGCCGTCGCGGCCGCCACCTTCCTGGTGACCATGCTGCTCGTGAACATCCGCGAGCGGAAGCAGGAGGCGCGCGAGACGCACGTCCAGGTGGTCGCGCTGACGGAGAGCACGCTCGATCCCGCCGTCTGGGGCCGCGACTTCCCGCGGGAGTTCGATAGCTTCCAGCGCAACACCGAGATGCACGCCACCAAGTACGGCGGCAGCGTCCCGTTCTCCCACTTGGACCGCGACCCGCGCCTCAAGCGCATCTTCGCCGGCTACGCTTTCGAGCTCGAATACAACAAGGCCCGCGGCCACGCCTGGTCGCTCATCGACCAGGACAAGAGCCGGCGCACGCGGGAGCGGCCGCAGCCCGGTAGCTGTTTGCAGTGCCACAGCTCGATTCTGCCGGCCTACCGCCAGGCGGGCGCGGGCGACGTGATGAAGGGCTTCGAGATCGTCTCCGCCATGCCGTTTCAAGAAGCGCGCAAGCTGGTGGATCATCCCATCGGCTGCCTGGAATGCCACGACCCGGTGACCATGCAACTGCGCGTGACGCGTCCCGCCTTCCTGCGCGGCATCCAGGCGCTGAAGAAGAGCCAGGGCGTCGAGAATTACGACCCCAACACGATGGCCACCCGCCAGGAGATGCGCACTTACGTCTGCGCGCAGTGCCACGTGGAGTATTACTTCTCGGGCGAGCACAAGATCGTGACTTACCCCTGGGCGAACGGCCTGAAGGTGGAACAGATCGAGGCCTATTACGACCAGATCGGTTTCACGGACTGGAAGCACGGGGAAACCGGCGCCGCGGTGCTCAAAGCGCAGCATCCCGAGTTCGAAACTTACAGCCAGGGAGTGCACGCGCGCGCCGGCGTGGCCTGCGCCGATTGCCACATGCCGTTCCTCCGCCAGGGCGCGATGAAGGTGAGCGACCACCACGTGCGCAGCCCGCTCGAAGACCTCGACCGGGCCTGCCTGACGTGCCACCCGCTCCCGGCCGAGGAGATGAAGGCCCGCATCGAGAACATACAGGACCGCCACGCGGCGTTGCTCTCGCGCGCCGAAGACGCGCTCATCGCGCTCTTCGACCAGGTGAAGGCGGCGCGGGCGGCCGGGGCATCGGACCAGGCGCTCGAGGCGGCGCTAAAGCTACAGCGCCGGGCGCAATGGCGCGTGGATTTCGTCAACGCCGAGAACTCGATGGGGTTCCACGCTCCCCAGGAATCGGCGCGCATCCTTGCCGAGGCAATCGACTACGCCCGCCAGGGGCAGATCGCGGCGGCGGGGACCCGCTGAATCCTGCCGCGGCCGTCGCGGTGCGGGCTAGAATCAGATCCATGAAGACCGTTCTGATCGCGCTCACCTTGGCAACCTGCTCCTGGGCGGCGCAGCCCGCCCGCGTCCTGCGGACGGCCGAGTACAGGGCTCTGCAACGGAAGCTGTGCCGCGGCTGGAACACCTGGAGCACGAACAGCGTCATGGCCCATGTGCATCTGCCGGAGGGCTTCGCCATCACGCTGGGGCTGAAGTCGCTCGCCCGGCGGCTCTACAGCGACACCTTCTTTCAGGCCAACGAGACCGCGCACCGGCCCGAGAAAGTGCGCCTGGGACCGCATTCGAACGACGGGTCTTTCACCGAACTCACGGTGGAATGGATGGCGGACACCGACCGCGCCGACTCGAACAACGTCATCCTGGTCCAGAGCGCCACCGAGGGCGATGAGCAGTACATCCTGGCCACGGTTCAGAAGCGCGATCCGCTGCGGCCGCTGCACCTGATCGTCGAGACCGGCTTCTACTGGAATCGGCCCGGCGCGGTCCGGCGCGAAGGAAACGCGATCCGCGCCGAGGCCGCGAAGAGGGCCTTCGAGGTGCGCACGACCGCGCCGGATGCGGGCGACCCGTTCGCCACCACGAATGCGCCGTACCTCTCGGCGGTGCTGGATGGACAGGTGGCCGTGTACACGGGGCCGGAGAAGAAGCTGGAAGAAATCAAGGCGATCATTGAATCCCACCGCGCCCGGCACATGGCGTGGCTGGCGTCGCACGGCGAGCGTTCCGACGCGTTCACGGCCATGCAGACGGTGTTGGCCTGGAACCTGATCTACGATCCGGAGGGCGACCGCGCCATCACCCCGGTCAGCCGCTTGTGGGCTGCGAACTGGGGCGGCTCGGTGCTGTTCGAGTGGGACAACTACTTCGCGTCGTTCATGTACAGCCTGTACGACAAGGACCTGGCCTACGCCAACGCGGTCGAGAACACCAAGGGGATTACCGCGCGGGGGTTCGTTCCCAACTTCCAGTCCGCTTACCGGATTGAGAGCGAGGACCGCTCGGAGCCGCCGGTGGGCAGCTTGATGGCGATGGAGATCTACCGGCGGCACAAGGAGCGCTGGTTCCTGGAAGAGATTTACCCTGAGCTGCTGGCCTGGAACCGCTGGTGGCCGGCGGCGCGGGCGAACGGCGATCTGCTGAGCTTCGGCTCCGATCCCGTGCCGCAGATCTTCGACGGGGTGACGGACAACTGGCAGGGGGCGCTCTACGAATCCGGTCTGGACAATTCGCCCATGTACGACGGCGTTCCCTACAACAAGCGGACGCACCGGCTGGAGCTGGCCGACGTCGGGTTGGTGTCCCTTTACGTGGCGGATTGCGGAGCGCTGGCGGAAATGGCGGAGGTCTTGGAGAAGCCGGAGGACGCGCGGGAGTTGCGCGGGCGCCAGGCGAAATACGCCCGGGCGCTCGAGACGCTGTGGAGCGAGAAGAGCGGCATCTACCTGAACCGGCGCACCGACACCGGTGAGTTTTCGCAGAAGGTCTCGCCGACCAACTTCTACCCGCTGATCGCCGGCACGCCGACCCAGCGGCAGGCGGAGCGCATGGCGACGGAGCACTACTTCAATCCCGCCGAGTTTCACGGCGAATGGGTGGCGCCTTCGATTGCGCGCAATGTCCCCGGCTTCGAGGACCAGGCGTACTGGCGCGGCCGGATCTGGGGGCCGATGAACTTCCTGCTGTATCTCGGCTTCCGGAAGTACAACCTGGCCGCGGCGCGGACGGACCTGGCCGAGCGGTCGTACCGGCTGTTCATGAAGTCGTGGAAGAGCGAAGGCGCGATCTACGAGAATTACAACGCGATCACGGGCCGGGGGAACGACGTCCTCAGCAGCGACGGGTTCCACCACTGGGGCGCGCTGCTGGGGGTGCTTTCGCTGCTGGAGAGCGGAATGTGAAAAGGGCGGCGCGGGACCTGTGGCGCACGCTGAAGAGGGTGACGAAAAGCTCTCGAAGCACAATTCTGGCAACAGATGAACGCCGATAAACACAGATAAGGCATTTACTTTCAATCCGCGCTTATCGGCGTTTATCCGCAGCCAGCAATGTCTTGGTCTTTCTTGGCATTTTTCAGCACCGCGTGAAACGTGCGCCACGCGCCTACTGCCCGTAGGCCGCCAGTTCGGCGCAACTCGAAAAGGAACGGGCCGGTTTACCTACGATGCGGATGGCCACGGCGCGGACGGGTTGGTTGAGACGTAGCTCGAACGGCTCGCCATCGCGGATGGCGGGCACCCTGGCGGAGGTGAAGTCCGGGTAGCTGTCGAGCGTGCCCACGGCTTCCCAGGGGCCGTTCTTAGTCTTCTTGATCTGGATCCTGGGTTTGCCGGACGAGGTGTCGAACCAGCCGCCGTTCTCGAAGATCTTGCCATGCCGGTAGACGATGCGGGCGATATCGGCGGGCCGATCCATCTCGACGGCATACCAGTCCTCTTTGGCCGGCTTGCCCTCGAAGCTGGTGCGGTAGGTATCGGGCCGCTCGTCGCAGATGGAGCCGGCCACGCTGCCCGTCTTCGACCAAGACTCGGTTCCAAAAGCGGTGAGCGCCACCGGTCCGATCGGCACCCGACCCGGCTTCAGCAGCCACACCCGGTAGTTCTGTGCGTCGGCGAAAGGCACCAGGAGCAGCGGTTGGGGCTTGCCGGAGAAGGCGCCGTCGATCGAGTATGCCTGGTTGCCGGCCCAGGTCTTAGGAAGGCCGGCCGCGGCATCCTGAAGTTGGATCTGAGAGGCCTCCAGCGTCTTGAAGGAGGCTCGCTGGAGGTAGGGGAGCTGCGGATTGAGGGCTGCCTCGAGCGCGAGAACCTGCGGCCCGCGCGCCAGAGCGACGTAATCCGGGTAGCTGGCGCCGCCGGGGATCACTCGCACCGGCAGGTCCATTTGAATCTGGATCGCGTCGCCCGAATGCCAGAGGCGGTCGAGCTTGAGGAACTGGCCGGGCTCGCCCGGAGTCTCGGCGTCCTTCACCTTGGCCGTGAAGTGCGTGCACCAGTCCGGAACGCGAAGGAAGACCGGGAAACGCGCGGGGCGGGACGGGTGCAGGGTAAGGGCGATCTGGCCGTCACGCGGAAAGCGGGTTGCCGAGGCGAGGGTGACCTGGAAGTCCGGCCGCAGGGGGATGGTGACGTCGCCGGGCGCATAGAGCAGCACGGCCACGCCATCCTCGTGCGCGCCCCAAGCCATCTCGGGAATCATGGCGATGGCGCGCGGCTCGCTGGCGACGGCGCAGTTGAGGTTGGCGCTGGGCCGCTTGCGCCCTACCAGCGGGGTGAAGCGGCAGATGCTGCCGTTGTGCGGATCTTGCGAGCCCAAGAGCTGGTTGTAGACGGTGCGCTCGATCTCGCCGGCGTAGCGGAGCTCGCCGGTGAGGCGCAGAAGCTGCCAATTGAGGTCGAGCCAGGCCACGGTCGCGCAGCCTTCGCCGACGCTGGCCGCTTCCTCGCCGGGTAGGTCCTGGTCGTCCCGGAAATACTCGCCGGAGCTGACGGTTCCGGTGATGTAGAGGCGCTTGGAAACGATGTCCTTCCAGGCGGCCGTGGCGGCCTTCAGGTAGGGCTCATCGCCCGAGAGCCGGTAGAGCTCGAGCAGGCCGGAGAGGTTGTCGAGGATCTCGTCCGCACGAGCGTCGGCGACGTGGTAGACGCTGCCGGTGGTCTCGATCGACTTGAGGAGCTTGGGCCCCTGGGGCTCGGCATAGGCGCGGACGATGTAGCGCGCGAGGTCGAGGTAGTGCTGGGCGCCGGTGTAGCGGTAGAGGACGCAGATGGGTCCGAGCACATTGGTGGCGGAGAGGCCCATGTGGTCGCCGGCGGCGACGATATCGTGCTGGCCGGGGCCTTCGCCGTAAGTCTGGGCCAGCATGTCGCCAATCTTGCGCGCGGCTTCGAGCGCCTTGGCGTCGGCTGTGACCTGGTAATAGGCGAGCAGGCCGGCGAGCGTCCAGCGGAGATCCCCGATGCGCCAACCTTGCTGGATCTCGGAGGCCGCCAAGAAGGAGGCGACGCGGTCCATCATGCCCCTCAGGCGCGGGTCGCCGGTGTAGGCCCAGGTGCGGGCGGCGGCCTCCAGGAACTTGCCGGCGTTCTCGCCGCCGGCGGCTGGCGCGCCCGGCCGGGTGGGATAGGCGGAGAGCAGGAGGGTCTCGCTGACGTGGAGCAGGCGGCCCTCGAGGTTCACGCGCAAGCGCTGGCCGAGGAGGCCCTCGATCTTCTGCCGGTCCAGGGGGGCGGGCTCGAAGCGGTCTTTGATTTTGTCGGGAACGGCAGGTTTGGGAGCGTCGGCCAGACGGGGCCCGGGCGCCGCGAGGGCCGCTGCAGCGAGCAGGCACCCCAGCACCGCTACTCTTCGCACCAAGAACAAGCTTACCCCAGGTGGAGGGCTCGGAAAGCGGGGAAGATGCGGATTGGAGGGGTGATCCGGAGCGGGGAGCGGGCCGGCGGGTGTATAGTCGCAGGAATGACGCGCCTGGTTCTGTGGGGATTGATGATCGCGCTCCTGCCTCCGTTTGCCGAGCTGGCCAGGAACTACCCGAACGGCTCGGATGAACGGATCAAGGAACTGATTGGGGGCCGCGTCAACGCCGCGTGGATCGATCACACCTGCGCCATCCGGCTGAGCAGGGCTTTGAATTACTCTGGCGTTCCGGTGCCCGCGGACTTCGCCGGGATGAAGACGATCTCAGGCGGCGACGGGAAGCACTACGCCTACCAGGTTCGCGGCATGCGGCCCTGGCTGGAGGCGACGTTCGGGCCGCCGCAGATCCGCGCGGTGCGTCCGGTGGACCGCCGCCGGTTTCTGGGGAAGAAGGGCGTGATCGCGTTCGTCATTCCTTTCGTGAACGCGAGCGGCCACGTGGACCTGTGGGACGGCTCTCACTACACGTACGAGGAACTCGATCCGCAGGACTACTTCAAGCTGGCGAGCGAAGTGGTGCTGTGGGAGACGCGGCCTTAGCGCGTTCGGCGCGGATGTGAGCGTATTCGGCTTCGATGGCCTCGAATTCCTCGGCTGGCGTGAGAGGGCGCGGGGGAGCGGTGGATTCGCCAGGCTGCCAGCCGGGCTTGGGAAAGTCCGGGTCTTCGAGGACCGCCAAGGCCGCGCGCAGGCGGACCGAGGGCGGGGTATCGGGATTCGAGAGCAGGCCGCGGAGGGTCTGGAACGCGGAGGCGGAGAGATCGCGAAGCTCGTCGGCGAGGGCGGCCGAGAAATCGCGGCGGGCCCGCTCGACGGCGGTGCGGAACTCGCCCGAGGATCGCTTCCAGAGGTGGACGGTGGTGCGATGGACGCCGGCCTTGCGCGCGGCGGCGGTGACGGAGCTGCCCTCGGCGAGCGCGGCGACGACCTGGATCTGAACCGGCGTCAGGTTCGGATTCTCAATGGGCGTAGAATCCGATGAGTTTTGATGAGCGGGCGTTGACACTGGCGTGCGGGCCTCCTGATTGAGGGTAAGGCGGGGTGTCAAGGGTTTTGGCGGCTTGTCGGAGGCGTGGGCGAGCGGGTTCAAGGGGTTAGGGGTGGGGATTGGGTTGTGAATGGGAAAAGGGGCCGCGCGGCGCGGAGCTTGAGCCCCGCGCCGCAGATGAACACAGGGCGCTACTTACCGGTGCCCAATTTGCCGAGAGCGCCGAGAAGCGACCCGGTGTCGAAGCGGGCGCCCAGGAAGAACCTCAGGTCGTCCGGAGCGTCGAAGTAGCCGGGCCTTGACCAATGGCCGACGCTGACGTTGGCACTCATCCCCAGAAGAAGAGGCGTGTACGGAATCGCCAACACGCCCTGGGCGCTGACCCGGCACGGCCGGATGTTAAGGGTGCAGTCTGGACCTTGCTGCTGCCCGACTTGGACCGAGCAAATGCCGTTGGGGCCGTTCTTGAAGTAGCCGACGGACTCGAAATTGGCCCAGCGGCCAAACATCAAGTCGATGTAGCTGAGTTGATCGGGGCTCCTATTCTCGCGCGGCGACCCGTCCCAGTGCGGGTGCTCACGGTAGTTCCCGAACCGAAGTCCCGCGGCATAGAACTTGTAAAAACTGCTGGGATTGACGGAGGTCTGCGTCGCGCCGTTGGCGCTTGCGGAACCGGCCTCGTTCCAAGTGTAAAGGCCGGCCTCAAAGATCGGCGCCAAGTATCCGGAATAGGAGTGTCCCCGGAAATTCCAGTTGCCCAGAGTGATTGGGAAATACATCCCGGTTTCGAGCTCCGCCGCCTGGTGGTTCGAGAGGGAGGAGGAAACGGGATTTGGCGTCGGCGTTGGAGTGGCAGAGGGCGTAGTCGTAGACGAGCTGGTCTGGGCCGGCGTCGTCGCCGAGCCGGTCTGGGCGGTGGCGATCGAGGTCAAGCGGAGGTCGAAGAACGAGTTCCCGTGAAACCGGTTCTTGAGCGTGTTGAACCAGTTCGAGTCGACTGCCATGCCGAGAAAGGCGCTCGCGTTGCTCGAGCTGAAGCTGTTGGAGTTTGCGGCGAGGACGACACCGGCCGTGAAGTAGGTGCGGATGAGCCCCCAGTCTATCTGCGCGGGAGTGACGCTTGCAGTGACCGATTTGTCGGATGTGACCCCGCCCGCCTGTCCCGTGACCCGGATGGTCTCATCGGCGCCGACCGGACGGGTGAGGTTGGCGGAAAACTGGCCGGTGGTAGTGCCGGAGGCAGTGTCCACAGGCTGGGTCGTCTGCTCGACCACATCTCTCCCCTGCAAGACCTGAACCTTCACGTGGTCGAAGCCAGCCGCCTCGCCCTTGACGACCTGCGTGCTCTCGGGCACCTGCTGGATCGTAATCGCAGAAGGCGCCGGGATGACCTCGGCCACCACGCCCTGATCGGCAGCACCGTTGCTGCCCTCCCCGGTCACGCGGACCAATTGATAGGCCAAGAGGGGGGTCTTAAACGTCGCGGTGAACTTGCCTGTGTTTGGGTCGGGTGTGAACTCCGCCGCCGGAACCGTAACGTCGCCCGCGGCAGACAGCACCTCCACTTTCGCGCTCTTGAAGCCGAGGGCGGTCGGTGTGACGCTCGAAGATCCCACCTGCGGCTGCGAGACGGTTGGCGGGTTGGGTGTCTTCGCCGGGGCTGGCGGCGGACCTGGAGCCGGCGTTGGCGTCGGAGTCGGTGTCGGGGTTGGTGCGGGAGTGGGAGTCGGCGTTGGCGTCGGAGTCGGTGTTGGTATGGGAGTTGGATTCGGTGTTGGCGTCGGAGTCGGTATCGGCGGTGGTGCGGGATCTGCAGCCGGCGTTGGAGTCGGTGTCGGTGTTGGCGTCGATGGCGCGGCTGCTTCCACCTTGACCGGTGGGAAGGTGTGGCGGTTCGGCGCAACGCCAGTTACGAACTGGAGCGTGTCTCCGGGGGCAAGGGAGGGGGGATTTCCCTTGGCGTCAGCGAATACGACACGGCCTGCTGTCTTAGTGTCAGAGGCCCCCCCCAGTGGGCCTTGGCAGGGCCGTTCCCCGAGACGATATACAGTTCCAGCGTCGCAGGCGGCCCGGGGAAGGCCGCGGACACCTCGCCGGCAGCGACCACGATCCCGCTCGCGAAATCGGTGTCTGGCGGCAGGACCAACTTCGCCTCTGCGACCTCGGTTGGATCGTCTCCGGGGAGCTCGAGCCCTACCCGGTCGCCAGGATGGAGCGAGATGGCGAGGAGGGTGTAGGCGAGCTTCTTCCCGTCCGAGTCGTCGACCCTCACCAGGAATTTCGGAGCAGGGCAGTCCTTGTTGTCCTTCCCGGCTGGTATAACGCTCACCACGACCTTACTGGCGTCCTGAACGCAGTCGCGATAGTCATCGTAGCCGTCACAGACCAGTGTGGCCGTGAACCGATTTCCGGGAACAGGCGGGTCCAACTGGAGCGCGAATTGTTGACGACCACTCCGGGCCTTCGGATACGACGGGGAGCACAGAGCGACCAACGCGAGAATGCCGCTGAGCAGCATCTTTCCCATAAGCACACCCCTCCATTGGGGCTACGTTGGCGTAGCCCGGCTGTGGACAGACCTAGTCCGCAACGGCGAAGCGCCGCTGTTTTGGGCCTAAAGCCAGCCCTGAGGCCGGTTATTATGAAGCAGGAATACTCAAAGCGTACATTTACGGTCGCAAATTGTCAATACCTTTATCACTGATGTGCCGCTAACGCATCCACTACCGAGCGTTTAGAACATGGTATTCCGATGCATTCCATCGGATTGGGTGTGGCTATCGTTATAACCGCGGAGAATGCGGGACCGAGGTCCGCCTATGGCCTGCCCGCTACCTCCGGCATCTCGAGCAGGCCGGTGCGGCCGGTAGCGGCGCGCGCCTGGCGGGCCAGGGGCTGGAGCAGGCGGAGGGCGCGGATCACGGCCTGCTTATGCTTCCACGTGGACTTCGAACACACAGCGCTTGCCGCCGCGCAGAACGGATTCCTTCAGCTCGACACTCACCTTCTTCTGGAGCACGGTTTCCCAGGTGTGTTGCTGCCAGCCGAGCGAGCAGTTGCAGACCACCGGCGGAGTGTTCTGACGACGGCTGTTCAGCGGGCAGAAGCAGTCGGTGCGTTCCGGGGAGGTCACGGTGATGACGCCCTTAGCGCGATCCCAGGTCACCTCGTCGCCCGATTGGGTCTGCCTCAACAATTTACAGAAACCGTCGAAGTCGCCGCGATGCTGCGCGACGAGGTCCCACGAACTGGAGCAGTAGGCGCCCAGATCGTGCAGGATCTCGTTCAGGCTCTTCTCGTCCATTCGCCCGGACAGAATCCGCAGCAGGCCGGCGTAGCGCTCCTTGACGAATCGCAGGCGCCAGTCTTCCTGGTTGGGAGTCTCGGCGGCGGCCAGGCTGCCTGAGCAAGCGCATAGGCCGGCGGCAGCGCACGTCCTGAAGAACTCTTTTCGATCCATCGATCACCCCTCTGACGACTGTATCATTGAACTCTACGGCCCGAGGCATCGTATTGGCTCGGAGGAGGTCAAAGTGATCGATCGCAGAACCTTTCTCGCAGGGGGCGCTTGTTCCGCCACGGCTCTCGCGGCCCAGGCTCCCGGCCAGCCCGGCGCAGCGGCCGCGGCCACGACCGCATCGCCGTTCGCCGATCCGGACTTCGGCTTTACCGCGCAGGTCGCTTTGGGCAGTTCCTACTATCGCCAATGCGACCCCGGCAAACTGCTGGCGGTTCTCGCCCAGATAAAGCCGGGGGATTTCGAGTCCGCGTGGAAGGCATTTCACGACGCGGGCGCGGAAGCGCAGGCACTGGCCGAGCAGGCTCTGAGCAAGCGGCACGTGGTGAGCGCACGGGAGGCGTATCTCTGGGCGGCCGGCCATTTCAAAGCGGCGTTGCGCGTGCTGGACGGAACGAAAGATCCGGGACGGATGCTGCCCTGCTGGAAGGAGTATGCCGCCTGCTGGTCCGCCGCCGCAGGATTGTTCGACCCGCCGGCGGAGCGGCTCGAGATTCCGTACGGGGACGCCAAGCTGACGGGCTGGTTCTTGCGCGCCGATGGATCGCGCCGCCGGAGACCGCTCATCATCCTGAATAACGGCGCCGATGGGCTCGAGAGCAGCATGCACGCACTGGGCGGCGCGGGCGCGCTGGCGCGCGGATACAATTGCCTCATCTTCAACGGCCCGGGGCAAGGCGACTCGCTGTGGGAGCGAAAGCTGTACTTCCGGCCGGATTGGGAAAAAGCGATCGCGCCCGTGGTGGACACCATGCTGCGCCATCGCGAGATCGATCCCAAGCGCATCGCCCTGGTGGGCGTCAGCCAGGGCGGCCATTGGGCGCCGCGTGCGCTGGCTTTCGAACCCCGCATCGCCGCCGGAGTGGCCGATCCGGGGGTCTGGGACGTCTCGGAACCGTGGCTGGGCCACCTGCCGAAGATGGTTCGCGACATGCTGGACACCGGCAAGAAAGATGCCTTCGACCACTTGATGGCAGGTGCCGCGGCGGCGAATCCCCGAACCGCGGCGATGCTGCGGTTTCGCATGCGCCCTTACGGAATGACGTCCTATTACGATGTGTTCCGCGCGGTGCGGGAGTACAACCTCGCGGAAGTCGCGGGCCGCATCCGCTGCCCGATGCTCATCACGGACCCGGAAGGCGAGCAGTTCTTCCCGGGGCAGGCGCAGAAGCTCTACGATGCGTTGCGCTGCCCGAAGAAACTGGTCCGCTTCACGCGCGAGCAGGGCGCGGATCAGCACTGCGAAGTGGCCGCGCCAGGCCTGCGGGACTACACCATTTACAACTGGCTGGCGGAGACGCTGGGGTAGCCAGAGACCGAAGCGCTTGCGGCGGTCACCAAGCGTCGCCAGGAGTGGCGACGCGGCACGCAGGAGTGCGTGCGCCACTGCTTACCGTAGCGACTATGGCCTGCCCGCTACCTCCGGCATTTCGAGCACGCCGGTGTGGCCGGTGGCGGCGCGCGCCTCGCGGGCCAGGGGCTGGAGCAGGCGTAGGGCGCGGATCGCGGCCGACGCTTCGGCGCCTTGGTCGCTAGATTCCGGGGTCTCGCCCGAGAGGGCGTCCGCGAGGGTCTGGAGCGCCGTCTTCTTCCTCGGGAAGAGCTGCAGGCTCACGTCTTCTCCGGCGGGAATCTTCGCGGCCTTGCGGGCCAGGGCCAGGGCCTCGGGGAAACCGCCTAGCTCATCGACCAGGCCGAGGGCCTTGGCGTCCTCGCCGCTCCAGATGCGGCCTTTGGCGATCTGGAGGACCCGCTCTTTGGGGAGCCGGCGGCCGTCGGCGACCTTGCCGGTGAAGTCGGCGTAGACGCGGTCGAGCCAGGCCTGGAAGCGTGCCCACTCGGCCGGCGTGTAGTCCTCCGTGCCGGTCCAATAGGTGGCGTTGGCGCCGTCGTGCACTTCATCGAAGGTGATGCCCAACATCTTCCAGAAGCCGGTAGTCAGCATCTTCCCGCCGAGCACGCCGATGGAGCCGGTGATGGTGGCGGGCTGGGCCACGATCTTGTCGGCGGCCATGGCGACGAAGTAGCCGCCCGAGCCGGCGACATCGCCCATGGAGGCAATGACGGGTTTGCCGGCTTTGCGCGCCCGCACGGTCTCTTCCCAGATGGCGTCGGAGGCCACGTAGGAGCCACCGGGGCTGTCGATGCGGAACAGGATAGCCTTGACCTTGGGATCTTTCACCGCATCGCGGAAGGCGGCGGTGACGGTGTCGGAACCCATCGAGGCCGAGCCGAACAGGGGATCGAAGCCGCTCTTGCCGCGGCCGACCGCTCCCACGCCGTAAATCAGCGCGATGGTCTTTCCGCTCTTGTGCGGCCGTCCCGCGCGTTCCAGGTACTTATTGAGGTAGATCAGCTCGGCGCCGGCGCCGGCCATCCCCTTGACCTTGGCGTAGATGTCGTCCCGGTAAGCCAGGCCGTCGATGAGTTTGGCGTCCACGGCTTCCTGGCCCAGCAGCGGGCCGCGGTCCACGACCGCGCGGACTTGCTCGGGCGTGAGCTTGCGGCCCTCGGCGATGCCCTGGGCCAACTGCGAGGACCAGGACCGCAGCAGGGCTTCCATGGCCTCGCGGTGCGGCGGCGTGAACTTCTTCTCGGTGAACTGGTTCATCGCGTTCTTGTACTCGTAGCGATGATCCATGCGGGGAACGATGTTCAACTTGTCGAGCGTTCCGCGGAAGAACTCGCCTTCGAGGATGATGCCGGTGAGGCCAATGTCGCCGGAGGGCTGCATCCAGACCTGGTCGAAGGCGCTGGCCAGGTAATAGGAGCTGCCGCCGGGGCCGAATTCACCGAAGGATTCCGACCAGGCCACGGCGAATTTCTTGTGGGCGCGGAAATTGCGGACCGCTTCGCGGATTTCCTGCGCTTTCGCCAGGCCCATGGTAGAGCCGCCGAAGCGCGCGAACAGTCCCTTGACGCGGTCGTCGGTGGATGCGCGCTCGATGGCGTCCACGATGTCTCGCATGGACGGCTGGCCGGAAAGCATGGCCTTGGCGACGGGCTCATCCGGGATGTCTTCGAGCACGCCCGACTCCAGGTTCACTTCGAGCACGGCGCTAGCGGGCACGCGGCCCTTGACGGAACTGGCGGCGAGTGCGATTACGAGCAGAAGCAGAAAGAACAGGATCGCGATCGTGCCGATGACGGCTAGACAGCCCACGGTGAATTTGCGCATGAATGTCGGCCCTCCCGGGCGCTATCCGATATTATGACGGAAAGGCCGCCCTCCACATGACAGGCAGTGGTTGAGGGGTGCGTTTACTGCCGGACGGTGTCTTCCGGCTTCAGAACGGTGTGGCCTATGGCGAGCCTGCCATGTCGCCCTTGCCCAGCAGGTGGGACGGTGCGCCGCCGGTGCGTCGCCTCGCGAAGATTTCGACCGGCCTTGCTTCAGGGCTCGGAATGGCGGAGACTGTCTCTTTTGCGACTTATAGAGTTAAAGTCCGCTGTGGAGGCATATTCGATGAAGCGGTCCCGCTTGGCATTACCGGTCTGCTTGGCCGCCCTGTGCGTCGTGGCCGGTGTCGGTCCTGACCCGGTCGCACGGGCCCAGGTTCGCGCTGCAACTGTCGGTGCTCCGGCCTCGAATCCTCTTGTGGGTGTCTGGCTCGACCGCGGCAAAGGCGGCATGAGAAGCAACCTGGACGAGGTCAGACTGCTCGACCTCCGCGCGAACGGCGAGTTTCAGTGGACGGTCGAGGACACGCTCGGCAAGCCCAAGGACACGAGCGAAAAGGGTACGTACACGGTCTTCCTCGGCGACGGGAACGGCCTGCCGGGCGCGGTACTGGCGAAGCTCTCGGGAGCGGACGGGGATTATCGGGGTAAGGTCGAATTCCGAAATGGGAACACCTACTGGTTGGCGCTCTTCCGCGGGTCGGAGTCGAGCCAACCGAACTTTGCTAGCTCGTGGAAGAAGTGTCAACCGGATTCCACCTTCCTGACATACGCGCGCTCCGCCGACGGAGGCAAAACATGGCGTCTGTCGGAGGACAAGGCGGCCCTACGTACGACCGTCTGGTACACGGCGCCGTAACTTCTTTTAAGGCATGCGGCCGGCTGCCGGCGAAGCCGGCGCCGTTCGCACCTTGGGCGGACCCGCGTCACGGGCGCCTCAGCGTTCGGCATCTTCTCCGACCTCGTCCAGCCAACCCGGCCGCTGCCGTACTCGACCTTGCGCACGGAAGGCCGATTCCGCCTGCAAGTAGGGATATTGCCGTATGATGGGCGTATGTCTGAGCTGGTGTTTGAAGTCGTCCAGGAGGCGGACGGGGGCTACTGCGCCGAGTGCCTGACCGAGAACATTTTCACCGAGGGAGATACCTGGGACGGACTGCGCAAGAACGTGATTGAGGCGACCGCCGCGTTCTTCTTCGACCGTCCCCGGCCTGAGCGCATCCGCCTTCGCCTGGTCCGCGACGAAGTCTTGTCGGTGGCATGAAGATCCCTCGCGACGTTTCCGGCGCGCACCTCGCCGACGTCTTATGCCGGGGATGGCGGTACGCGCGAGCAAACCAGGTCGGCAGCCACATCGTGCTCGAGACTTCCGAACCGAGCCACCAGCGGATCGCGATTCCGGACCACCGCCCTCTTCGGCTCGGCACGCTGATCTCAATCCTGCGCGCAGTGGCCCGGCACAAGGGTGTGTCCCGCGACTCGATCATCGCGAGCATCTGAGTCGCAGTCGCTCGTCAGCGCTGGCCGTCTTCGCCCACCTCATCCAGCCAGTCCGGGCGCTTGAGCACCTCGCGGGGCTTGCTGCCGTCGGGCGGGCCGATGAGGCCGTCGCGCTGCATCATGTCGAGGATGCGGGCGGCGCGGCCGTAGCCCAGCCGCAGGCGGCGCTGCAGGGTTGACGTCGAAGCTTTTCCCATCTCCAGCACCACGCGCACGGCGTCGCGGTAGAGCGGGTCCTCTTCGCCGGAGAACTCGTCCGGCTGCGCGCCGTCCTGGTCTTCGGCTTCCTCCGGCGGGGCGATGAGGAACGACTGGTCGTAGTCCGGCGTGGCCTGCGCCCTCCAGAACTCCACCACGCGGTTGATCTCGGTCTCGGTGACGAGCGCGGCGTGCATGCGGGTCAGCCGCGAGGAGCCGGGCGGCAGGTGCAGCATGTCGCCCTTCCCCAGCAGGTGCTCGGCGCCCATCACGTCCAGCACGGTGCGCGAGTCCACGCGCGTGGCCACGCGGAAGCTGATACGGGCCGGGAAATTGGCCTTGATGAGACCGGTGATCACGTCCACGCTGGGCCGCTGGGTCGCCAGCACCAGGTGCATGCCGACGGCGCGCGCCATCTGCGCCAGGCGCGTCACGGACTGCTCGACGTTGTGGCCCTCCACCATCATCAGGTCCGCCAGCTCGTCAATGAGGATGAGGATGTATGGCAGCTCCTCAAGCTCCTCGGCGCTTTCGATGCTGTCTTCGAAGAGCGGAATGGGCTCGTTGCGCAACTGGCGCACCTTGCGGTTGAATTGCTCGATATTGCGCACGCCTTGCGAGGCCAGCAGGCGCAGGCGGCGCTCCATCTCGAGCACGGCGTTGCGCAGCGCGTTGGTGGCCTTCTTGGCGTCGGTGATGACGGGCGTCAGCAAGTGCGGGATGCCTTCGTAAAGCCCCAGCTCGAGGCGTTTGGGGTCCACCAGGATCATGCGCACGTCGTCCGGGGTGGCCTTGAAGAGCACGGACATGATGAGCGTATTGAGCATGACGCTCTTGCCGGAGCCGGTCGAGCCGGCGATCAGCAGGTGCGGCATGGCTTCGAGCGGCGACACCTTGATGCGCCCGCTAATGTCCTTGCCCAGCGGAATGGTGAGGCGCGACTGCGAGCTTAGGAACTCGTCCGACTCCAGGATTTGGCGCAGGGCGATCAGCTCGCGCCGCGCGTTGGGCACCTCGATACCCACGGTGGGTTTACCGGGGATGCGCTCGATGAGGATGGACTCGGCCTGCAGGCCCAGACACAGGTCCTCGCTCAGGGCCGTGATGCGGTTGTACTTGATGCCGGCTTCGGGTTTGAACTCGAAGGTGGTCACCACCGGGCCGGGGTTGATCTGCACCACCGAGCCCAAAACGTTGAACTCCTCGAACTTCGACTTGATGCGAGCGGCGATCTGCTTCAGCTCTTCTTCGTCGAACGAGTTGCGGCCGGGAATCTCGTTGAGCAGCTCGGTGGACGGCAACTCGAACTGCTTCTTCGCGGCGGCAGGCCGCTCGGCCGCCTGCGGCCGCTGCCGGACTGGTTCGTCCCGCAGCGGCTGGACGAAAACCGGGTCGCTTCTGAGGCCGGAACTGGGCGGCAGATCCTCGATGGTGCGGATGGGGATCTCGGCATCGGGTTCGAAGGGCGGCTCCTCCGCGTCCGCGACCTCGGGCTCCTCGTCTACCACGCTTCGCGCCGGGGGCGCTGCCGCCTTCTTCTTGGGCCGCGGACGCCACAGCCGGCGGACCGGCGCAAACACCCGCCCTGGAATGCCCAGGACGAAAGCCGCGTGCGAGAGCCGGAACTGTGTCGTCAGATACAACCCCACCAGCAGGCTGGCGCAAGTGACCAGGATGGCGCCGGTCAGATTGAACCCGGCGAGCAGGGCGTCGGCCAGCAGCAGGCCAACCATCCCGCCCGGCGAGACGGCGCCGCCGAACAGCGTCCAATGCGGGCCGAGCGAGAGCGCAGCCGCGCCGCCGAACACCAGCAGCGCCGCTCCCAGTCCCTTGGCGACGGGCGCTTCCACCGGCCGCCGCCGCACCCAGCTCCACGCGATCCAGACGACGATGGCCGGAATCGAGAAGGCCAGCAGGCCGAGGAGCTGGTAGATCACGTCGGCGGTGTATGCGCCGGACTTGCCGATCAGGTTCCTGGCGTGGAGCGCTCCCGCAGCGGTGTTCCAGGAAGGGTCTTCGGGGAAATACGAGACGAGGCTCAGCAGGAGCGCCAGCCCAACGAGCAGGCACAACAAACCTACTGCCTCGGCCAGGCGTGAGTACCGTGCCGCGGAGGTGCCGTTCATCCTACGCGCGTGCAAAAAAAGCCAGAGCGATTACTATTATGCCAAAAACGATCCGGTAGTACACGAAAAAGCGCAGGGTATGTGTTCGGAGGAAGCGCAGGAAGAAGGCGATGACGATCCAGCCCGTTACGGCCGAGACCGCCGCGCCTACGCCGAAGGCCAGCCGCATGTCGGGCGCCAGGCCGCCGCTCTTGTGCAGGTCGTGAAAAGCCTTCAGTGCCGCGCCGGCCAGCGCGGGGGTCGCGAGCAGGAACGAGAACCGAGCCGCCGCGTAGCGGTCGAGCCCACGGAACAGGCCGGTCGAGATCGTGATGCCGCTGCGGGAAACCCCGGGAATGATGGCCAGGGCCTGCGACAGGCCGATCGCGACCGAATCGCCGAGCGATACCTCGCCCAGCGTCTTCCGGAAGGCGCCGGTTCGCTCGGCCAGGTACATGACGATGCCCACAACGATCAGCATGGCGCCGATGACGTACGAGTTCCGCCAGGTGGTTTCCGCCTGCTCTTTGAAGATGTAGCCGAACACTCCTACCGGAATGGTGGCCAGCGCCAGGAGCCAGAGCAGGCCGCGGTTGTGGTGGATCTCGGCGTCGCCGTGGACGTTGATGCCGAAGCCGCCCGCCAGGATTTGCAGCCAGTCGCGGAAGAAGTAGGCGACCAGCGCCGCCAGCGTCCCCACGTGCAGCGCGATGTCGAAGTCCAGGCTGTTCAGCGCGGGGCTGTTCCAGCCGAGCAGGCGCGGGATGAGGGTCAGGTGGGCGGTGCTGCTGATGGGCAGAAACTCCGTCAGGCTCTGCACGATGGCGAGGACGATGACCTGGTAGATGGGCATGGGGCAATGCTCTTATCGTACCAGCCCATCGGGGAAGACCGGCGACGGGAGACGGGCCGCACACGGACCGGCTGTGCGGCGTGCTACGATACTCAGGGAATCCGGAACCGATGCCGATGCTTGACGCTTGGGGGGCAACCGATCCCGGTTTGGTGCGCCAGAATAACGAGGACAATTGGTGCATCGATCCGGAACTTCGTATCGCGATCGTGGCCGATGGCATGGGCGGCGCCTTGTGCGGCGAGGTCGCTTCCGCCATGACCGTCGAGGTCACCATGGACCGCCTGCGCCAGAGTCTTCTCGGCGTGATTCCCGATGAGGCCATCCAGGAAGCCATCACCGAGGCGAACCGTTGCGTGCTGGAGAAGGCGCGTGGCGACGAGGCCTGCTCGGGAATGGGATCGACCGTCGTGCTGGCGTTCTGGGAATTGCCGCGGCTCCTCATTGCCAACGTCGGCGACAGCCGCGCTTACCTATGGCGCGCCGGTGCGCTCACCCAGCTCTCCTACGATCAGACGCTGGTGAACGAAATGCGAATGCGTTTCGGCCTGTCCGCGGAAGAGGTCAACAGCTTTCCCCACAAGAACGTGCTGACCATGGCCGTGGGCACCACGCCCGAGCTGACCATCCGCACGCACGAGGAGCAACTCCAGCCGGGCGACGTGGTGCTGCTGTGCTCGGACGGGCTCACCGGCCCGGTTTCGGACGCCGCCATCGCCGCCACTCTCTCCACCGACACCCCGCTTCCGGACCTGGTCGCCCAGCTCATCAACCAGGCCAAGGCGCACGGCGCTCCGGACAATGTGACCCTGGTGCTCCTGCGCTACGACGACTGGCAGATCGGCTAGATCGGCCGCCATCGGAGTGCCAAATCGATCCGGGCGCCTGTGGTGCATGGTAGGCTCGGCACTATGGAGACAAGACTGTTGGGACGCAGCGGGCTGAGGGTCTCGGCGCTGGGGTTCGGGACCATGACGTTCGGGGGCGAGGGCTTCTTCGCCGGGGTCGGGAATACGCAGGTGGAGGAAGCGCGGAGGCTGATCGAGATCGTGATCGAAGCCGGCGTCAATCTGTTCGACACCGCCGACGTGTATTCGGTGGGCAAGAGCGAGTCGATTCTGGGGCAGGCGCTGGGGGCGCGGCGCAAGGACGTTTTGATCGCGACCAAGGTGTTCGGGCGGATGGGGCAGGGGCCAAACGACGTGGGATTGTCGCGGCCGCACATCCTCGAAGCGTGCGAGGCCAGCCTGCGGCGGCTGGGAACGGACTACATCGACCTCTACCAGGCGCATTGTTTCGACGCGCTGACGCCGCTTGAGGAGACCTTGCGCGCCTTCGACGATCTGGTGCGCGCGGGCAAGGTGCGCTACGTCGGCTGCTCGAACTACTCGGGCTGGCACCTGATGAAGGCCCTGGGCATCTCGGAGCGGCTGGGCAACGAGCGCTTCGCCTCCCAGCAGATCTATTACTCGCTAGCGGGGCGCGAGGCGGAGCGGGAGTTGATCCCGCTGGCGCTCGACCAGGGAGTGGGCGTGGTGGTCTGGAGCCCGCTGGCTTTCGGCTTCCTGAGCGGGAAATACCGGCGCGGCGAGGGCCGTCCGGAAGGCAGCCGACTGGCGCAGATGGACGTGGTGGAGCTGCGGGACGAGCAGAAAGTGTACTCCATCCTGGACGTGATCGAGGAGATTGCGCGGGCGCGCGGGGTTTCGGTCGCGCAAGTGGCGCTCAACTGGGTGATGCGAAGGCCGGCCGTGAGCTCGGTCCTGATCGGCGCCAAGAACGAAAGGCAGTTGCGCGACAATCTGGCGGCCGCCACCTGGGAGTTGTCCCCGGAAGAGATGAAGCGGCTGAACGAGGTGAGCGCGATCCCGTTCTCCTATCCTTATTGGCACCAGCGGCGGTTCGGGGCGGAGAGGAACCCGGCGCAGTGATCGTGAATGCCTCGGAGGCGGATGCGGGCAAGCGGCTGGACGTGTTCCTGCAGGAGCAGCTTCCGGAGTACAGCCGGTCGAGGTTGCAGGACTGGATCAAGGCGGGCCGTGTGCGCGTGAACGGGGCGGGCGAGCGCCCCTCGATCCGGCTGCGGGGCGGGGAGGCTGTGGAAGTGGAGCCGGCCGCGCTACCGCCGCTGAAGGCCTACGCCGAGGACCTGCCGCTCGAAATCCTCTATGAAGACGCGGAGGTGATTGCGGTGGACAAGCCGGCGGGCATGGTGGTGCATGCCGGGGCGGGCCGGCACTCCGGCACGCTGGTGAACGCGCTGTTGCACCATTTCGGCTCGCTGGCGAAGGGCGGGGGAGAGGAGCGGCCCGGCATCGTGCACCGCCTGGACCGCTTCACCAGCGGGGTGCTGCTGGTGGCCCGCACGGATGCCGCGCACCGGAGCCTGGCGGCGCAATTCGCCGGGCGCACGGTTGAAAAGGTCTACCTGGCGCTGGTACACGGCCGGGTCAAGGCCGACCAGGGGCGGATCGAGAAGCCGATCTCGCGCGACCCGGTCCGGCGCATCCGGATGACGGCAAGGCGGGGGGAGGGGCGGGCGGCGATCACCGAATACCGGGTTTTGGAGCGGTTTGCGGGGTTCACGTACCTAGAGGTGCGCATACGGACCGGGCGGACGCACCAGATTCGCGCCCATTTCGCCAGCATCGGCCATCCCGTGGCGGGGGACCGGTTGTACGGGGCGCCGGCGACGACGGCCGGGTTGGCGCCGCTCGAGCGCACTTTTCTGCACGCGCACCGGGTTCGGTTCGCCCATCCGGCCACGGGCGAGCCGGTCACGGTCGTCTCGCCGCTCGCGGCGGGGCTGGCGGCCTGGATGAAGAATCTGGAGCCGGAGGCCGAAAGAGGACGGAACTAGGAGCGGGGTTGGGGCGTCGAACTGTACGTTCCCGGTTTTCCTTATATAATTGATCGGAGAAAAGGTACGCTATGAGGCGCTTGGCTTTGCTGATGGTTGTCGTTGCCGGGCTGACGGCGCAGGGGCCTCCGGAGTTGTCCAAGCCGCCGGCCGATAGCGAAAACGCCCGCATCCAGGTGGAGGTCAACCGCGTCAACGTCCTGTGCACGGTGACCGACAAGAAGGGCCGGTTCATCACCGACTTGACCAAGGGCGACTTTGCGGTACTGGAGAACAAGCAGCCCCAGAGCATCATCGAGTTCTCGGCGGAAAGCGATCTGCCGCTGCGGCTGGCGATTCTGATCGACACCAGCAACAGTGTCCGGGACCGGTTCCGGTTCATCCAGGAAGCGGCCGTGGAGTTCGTGAACAGCGTGATGCGCCCGGGGCAGGATAAGGCCATGGTAGTAAGCTTCGACACTTCGGCCGAGCTGGTGTCCGACATGAGCGACGACCCGAACAAGCTGGCGGGGCTCATCCGCGACCTGCGGCCAGGCGGCGGCACGGCGCTGTTCGACGCGATTTACTTCGCGTCCCGCGAGAAACTGGTGGCCGAGCAGCCTCGCGACAAGTTCCGGCGGGCGATAGTGATTCTGAGCGACGGCGACGACAACCAGAGCCAGATGAGCCGGGACCAGGCGCTGGAGATGGCGCAGAAGGCCGATACCGTGATTTACACGATATCGACCAATATCACGCGGATAGAGACGGACGGGGACAAGGTGCTGAAGTACCTGTCCAGCGAGACGGGCGGGCAGGCGTTCTTCCCCTTCAAGGTGGAGGATCTTTCGCAATCGTTCGAGAACATCGCCAGCGAACTGCGGCACCAGTACAACATCTACTATCGTCCGGAGCGCATGAAGAGGGACGGGAGCTACCAGGCGATCACGTTGTTGGTGAGACTGCGGAAGGACCTGGTGGTGCGGGCGCGCAAGGGGTATTACGCGCCGAAGATGTAGGGGCGGATCGGCTCGCCCGCTGCTATAATCACGTTTTCACCCAGGAGGACCTATGGACGAGAAGGAACGTGCGCGCGCGCTCAGCCTGACGCTGGGCCAGATCGAAAAGCAGTTCGGCAAGGGCTCGATTCTGCGGCTCGGCACCAAGGAAGCCATCGTGCCGGTGTCGGCGATTCCGAGCGGCTCGATCTCGCTCGACGCCGCGCTGGGCGTGGGAGGGTTTCCGCGCGGGCGCATCATCGAGATCTTCGGGCCGGAGTCCTCGGGCAAGACCACGGTGGCGCTGCACGTGGTAGCGAGCGCGCAGAAGATGGGCGGCATGGCGGCCTTCATCGACGTGGAGCACGCGCTCGATCCGATCTATTCCAAGAACCTGGGCGTGGACGTGGACAACCTGCTGGTCTCGCAGCCGGACTACGCCGAGCAGGCGCTCGAGATCGCGAGCGCGCTGATCAGCTCGGGGTCGGTGGACGTGCTGGTGATCGATTCGGTGGCGGCGCTGGTTCCCAAGGCCGAACTGGATGGCGAGATGGGCGAAGCCTCCGTGGGCCTGCAGGCCAGGCTGATGTCCCAGGCGCTGCGGAAGCTCACCGGCATCGTCTCGAAATCCAACACCTGCCTGATTTTCATCAACCAGATCCGGGAGAAGATCGGGGTGATGTTCGGCAATCCGGAGACCACGTCGGGCGGACGGGCACTGAAATTCTACGCCACCATCCGGGCGGACATCCGGCGCATTGCGGCCATCAAAGAGGGCGATACGGCCACCGGGAACCGCACTCGGGTGAAGATCGTGAAGAACAAGGTGGCGGCGCCGTTCCGCGAGGCCGAGTTCGACATCATGTACGGCCAGGGCATCTCTCGCGAGGGCGACCTGATCGACCTGGGCGCGGCGCAGAACGTGGTGGAAAAGAGCGGCTCCTGGTACAGCTACAAGGGCGAGCGGATCGGGCAGGGGCGCGAGAACGCAAAGCAGTTCCTGAAGGACAACCCCGACATCGCGCAGAAGCTGGAAGCCGAGCTGCGCGTGGCGATGGGCCTGGTCCGGCCGGTGGCGCCGGGAGCCAACGGCGCGCCCGCGGTGGAGGCGCCGCCCACGCCCAAGCCCGCGCCGGCCGCGAGGCGGTAGGACAGTCCTCCGGCCTGTCGTTCGGCAGGCGGAACCGCCTGCCCCACGGTTCCGCGTGAGTACTTGCGGTATAAAGGACGCATGGCACAGGCTCGGTTCGCAGCCGCTTTCGCTCTGGCGCTCGGCGTTCTCGCGGCGCAGGATACCCAGGTCGTCACGCTGCCCGCGCCGCCGGGTGGTGCAGCAGCGGCGCAGCCCTCAAGCCACGCCGTTTCCGCGGCCCGGGCGGGCAGTCTGCTGTGGAAGGCCACCTCGGCCACCGCCACGGTGTACCTGGCCGGCTCGCTTCATTTCGGGGCCGAGGACATGTACCCCTTGCCCCAGGAGTTGGAGAACGCCTTCCAGGAGTCCTCGGTCCTGGTGGTTGAAGTCGACACCAGCTCCCTCAATCCGGCCACGGCGATGGGCCTGATATCGGCCTCCGGCACCTATCCGCCTGGAGACACGCTGTGGAATCACGTGAGCGAGCGCACGCGGTCGCTGCTGCCCGCCTTTGCGGCGCAACACGGCTTGCCTGCCGAGATGCTGGCGCGGTTTAAGCCCTGGGCGGTGGACCTGATTCTCTCGTCGCAGATGATGCAGGCGGCGGGGATGCGGCCCGACCTGGGGATCGACCTGCATTTCATGGGCGAAGCCGGCGGGAAGCGGGTCGAGGCCCTGGAAACCGCGGACGAGCAGGTACGAGCCCTGGCGGGCGCGCCGGAGCGTGAGCACGCGCTGGCTCTCGAAGAGACCGTTACGGATCCCGAACATGCCGAGCGGGCCCTCAGAACGATGAAGGCGGCGTGGCTGGCGGGAGACGCGGCGGCCCTCGAGGCGCTGGTCGCCGAGGAGTTCCGGAATGCACCGGAGACGCGCAAGCGGTTGCTCGAAGACCGCAACGTCAGCATGGCCGCGGCCATGGAACACTACCTGAAAGGCCACGAAACCTGCTTTGTGGTGGTGGGGACGGGACACCTGATCGGCAAAGGCGGCGTTGTCAGCCGGCTTATCGCCAAGGGTTTCGCGGTCAAGCGCGTTGCGCCCGCAAACTGACTTTCCCTGAGAAACCGGCCGCGCCCTGGCCACGACCTTCCCGAAGGGAGTTTCCGTGGACGAACGCGAACGCCAGCGTGCCATCGACAATTGTCTGAGCCAGCTCGAAAAGCAGTTCGGGCGGGGCTCGATCCTGCGGTTGGGCTCGCAGAACGTGGTTCCGGTGAGCGTGATCCCCAGCGGGTCGATCTCGCTCGATGCGGCGCTGGGGGTGGGCGGGTTTCCCCGCGGGCGCGTCGTCGAGGTCTTTGGCCCGGAATCCTCGGGCAAGACCACGCTGACCCTGCACGTGATTGCGGAGGCGCAGAAGGCGGGCGGAACGGCGGCGTTCATCGACGCCGAACATGCGCTGGACCCGGTGTATGCGCGCAAGCTGGGGGTGGACACGGACAACCTGCTGATCTCGCAGCCCGACTACGGCGAGCAGGCGCTCGAGATCGCGAGCGCGCTGGTCGCGTCGGCGGCGGTGGATGTGATCGTCATCGATTCGGTGGCGGCGCTGGTGCCCAAGGCGGAACTGGAAGGCGAGATGGGCGACAGCCACGTGGGCCTGCACGCGCGGCTGATGTCGCAGGCGCTGCGCAAACTGGCCGGCTCGGTTTCCCGCACCAATACCTGCCTGATCTTCATCAACCAGATCCGGGAGAAGATCGGCGTGATGTTTGGCAGTCCGGAGACGACCACCGGCGGGCGGGCGCTGAAATTCTACGCCACGGTGCGCGCCGATGTGCGGCGGACGGCGACCATCAAGGACGGCGATACGGTAACGGGAAGCCGGACCCGGGTCAAGGTGGTGAAGAACAAGGTGGCGGCGCCGTTCCGGGAGGCCGAATTCGACCTGATCCACGGCGAGGGGATTTCGCTCGAAGGGGACCTGATCGATTTCGGCGCCGCCCGAGCGGTCGTCGAGAAGAGTGGAAGCTGGTTGAGCTACCGCGGCGAGCGGATCGGGCAGGGGCGCGAGAACGCGCGGCAGTTTCTGAAGGAGCACATGGACGTGCGGGTGCGGATCGAGGCGGAGCTTAGGAGCCTGCTGGCCGCCCCCGCCAAGGCGCCCGTAGCCTGCGTCCCCGCGGAGCAGAAAAAGGCCGCCGCAGTGGCGGTCTGAGAGACCCTGGCCATCAGCTTTCCGCGATTAGCCCTCGGTGGGCGGGTGGGATCGCCGCTCGATCCGAGGCTGCCCGCCTCCAAACCATTTTCGGCCTTTAATGTTTTCAGCGTCTTGCGCTGTGCAAAACGGCGCCCAAGCCCTGTCTGCTAGCGCCCGGCGCCGGTTCGGGGAGCCCCGCGGAGGCCGTCTTACGGGCTCGCGAATGTAGCGCGTGCCTCGAAAGGCCCGAAAAATGGGCCTCCGGAGCACATTTTCTCTTTACTTCGCCCCCGCAATTCCGTATTATCAATTGAACTTGATCGTGTCCGGGTGTCCGGCGCGCGCGACGGCCTGGCATCCGGACATGCGAGGGCCGCGTTCCATGGGTGTAGAGTTCAATTCGGGAGGATCGGAATAGAAGTCTATGGCAGAAGTCAAACGCTTGACGCAAACGCAACTCATCAAGGAGCTGGCTGGTGCGGTCGAAGTTCCCAACAAGACCGCTCACCAGTTCTTGAACAGTTTCGCCGAGATCGCCGTTCATGAGACCAAGAAGAACGGCGTCTTCGTGATTCCCGGCCTCGGCCGCCTCGTTCGCGTAGAACGGAAGGCCCGTATGGGACGGAACCCCGCCACGGGCGAAGCGATCAAGATCCCGGCCAAGAAGGTCGTGAAGTTCCGGGTCGCCAAGGCCGTCCGGGACGCCATCGTCCCGCCCAAGAAAAAGTAGCGACCGCAGCAGTACCGGAGTTCGAACAATGAGCGCTCGCCGCGCTGTGGTGGGCGCTTTCTTTTTTGGCTCAGAGAATGAAGGCCCCCCGCGATCGCCTCGCGGGGTCTTGAACTGGCAGCCGGATTCGCTTCGCCCGAATCGCGGGTGGCGCTCAGGAAGCCGTCACGTCTGCTTCTTGTCTTCGGGCTTCTCGTCGTCGCCCTTTATGGCCGACTTGAAGTTGTGGATGCCCTCGCCGATGCCCTTCGCCAGCTCGGGAATCTTCCTGCCGCCGAACAGGAGGAAGGCGAGCACCAGGATGACGAGAAGATCCCCCGTCTTCATATGGCCTCCTTAGCTTGTGTACCCTCATTGTAGCCGAGTTATGGGCGGGCACCAGCGATCCAGGGAGTGCACGACATGTTTGTGGACGCCAAACGGGAGTCCGGCACCGAAGCGCGGGCGTAAGCAAGAGGGTATCTCCGGCTGGGTGGGAGTCCGCCCCCTTACGGTCGCGGTTCCGTGCTGCGGCGCGCGTCCACATCGATGTCGCGCACACCCTACGCAAGGGGCGGGGCGCCGGGTATGAGAGAATACTAATGAGTTCGCGATCCATCTCCGATCGCCTCAGACTCACAATTCTCATGATCTTGCGTCTGACTTCACTCGCCGCGTTGTATCTATGCGCCGGCTGGGCCCAGTCGGCGAGCGGGCCGATACCGTCCCCGGCGGGCGTCTCCGGCGGGCAGAGCCCGTTCCTGGGGGGCGTTCCGAACGGGCCAGCGACCGGAACGCCGCTGGCGTTGACCCTGGAAGACGCTATCGGCCGCGGCCTGCGGCAGAACCTGGGCTTGTTCCTGGGCGAGCAGGGGACGCGGTCGGCCCAGGCGGCGCGGATGAACGCGCGGAGCGGCCTGCTGCCGACCGTTTTCGCGAGCGTCTCGGACACCGAGGAGCAGATCAACCTGCAGTCGTTCGGCTTCCCGAGCTTTCCCGGCATCGCGCCGGTGATCGGGCCGTTCCACGTGTTCGACGCCCGGCTCTTTGTCTCCCAAGCGATGCTGAACCTAACCTCGCTGCACAAGGCGCGGGCAGGGGCGGAGGGTCTGCGGGCGGCGCAGCTTTCCTACCAGGATGCGCGCGATATGGTGGTGCTGGGCGTGGCCGGGCTGTACCTCCAGGCCACCGCGAGCCAGGCCCGGATCGAGTCGGCGCGGGCCCAGTTCAAGACGGCGCAGGCCTTGTACCAGAGGGCGGTCGATATGAAGCAGGCGGGGGTGGTGCCGGGCATCGACGTGCTGCGCGCGCAAGTGGAGATGCAGGCGCTCCAGCAACGCGTCATCTATTACGAAAACGAGTTCGAAAAGGAGAAGCTGGGGCTGGCCCGCGCCATCGGCCTCCCGGTGGGCCAGCCGTTCACGCTGGCCGACCAGGTCGGATACACGCCGCCGCCCGCGCTGGCGGTGGAACAGGCGCTGCAGCAGGCCCTCGAGAACCGCGCCGATTACCGCAGCGCGGCGGCCTTGGTCAGCGCGGCCGAATCGGCCAAACGTGCCGCGCTGGACGAACGGCTTCCCGGGCTTCAGTTCGACGGCAACTACGGGTCGACCGGGTTTCAGCCCTGGGATTCGCACGGAACGTTCGCTGCCGGGGTGACCCTCACCATTCCGGTGTTTCAAGCCGGGCGGACCCAGGCCGATATCCTGCAGGCCGATTCCACGCTCGAGCAGCGCAAGGCGGAGCTGGCGGACCTGCGCAACGGCGTCGAGGAGCAGATCCGGGTGTCGCTGCTGGACTTGAAAGCGTCGGGTGACCAGGTGGCGGTGGCCGAAAGCGCCGTCAAACTGGCCGCGGAACAGCTCAAGCAGGCGGAGGACCGCTTTACGGCCGGGGTGGCCGACAACATAGAGGTCGTGCAGGCGCAGCAGGCCGTGGCTACCGCCAACGAAGACGACATCTCCGCCTTGTTCGCCTACAACCTGGCGAAGGCTTCGTTGGCGCGGGCCCTGGGCAGCGCGGAGAAGACCTATCTGCAGTTTCTGAGAGGAGCTCACTGATGGCGGATGGCGCGCGGACCGAACAACAGGAAGCCGAGGGGCCGGTCCCCTCGCGGGTGGAGGTGCGGCGCTCGTACTTCCGCGAGCACCCCGGCGCCAAGTGGATGCTGCTGGCGGTGCTGGTGGTCCTGGCCGCGGGAACGTATTGGCTCTGGAGCTACTATTCGACGCGCGAATCCACGGATGACGCGCAAATCGACGGGCATATCGATCCGATCAGCGCGCGGGTGGGCGGAACGATCGTCGAAGTGAACGTGGACGATAACCAGGTGGTGAAGGCGGGCACGGTGCTGGTGCGGATCGATCCGAAGGATTACCAGGTCGCCCTCGACCGCACCCTCGCGGACGCTGCGGCGGCGAGAGCGACGGCCGCGGCGGCCCAGAGCGGCGTGCCCATCACGGAGACCACGACGGAGAGCCGCGTGGATACCGCCGACGCCGGGGTTCTGGCGGCCAGCGCGGGGGTCGAAGCGGCGCGGAAGGAAGTGGCCGCGGCGCAGGCGCAACTGGTTTCCGCGCAGGCGCGGCAGCGGGAATCCGAGGCGCGCAGCCAACTGGCCCAGCAGAACCTGGCGCGGATGAAGCAACTGGTGGCGCGCGACGAGATCTCGCAACAGCAATTCGACGTGACGGTGAGCGACGCCCAGGTGGCCTTGGCGGCGGTCGATTCGGCGCGGGCGGCCGTGGCGCAGGCCGAGCAGGGGGTTGCGGTGGCCCAGAGCCACGTGGCCCAGGCCCAAGCGGCGCTGGCGCAGGCGCAGGCCAGCGTTCAGGCGGCCCGCGTGCGGCCGCAACAGATCGCCACCAGCCGGGCCGAGGCCGGATCGGCCTCCGCCAAGCTCCAACTGAACCAGACCGCCGTCGAGCAGGCTCAGCTCAATATCGGGTACACGGTGGTGCGCGCGCCCGTGGATGGCATCGTGAGCCGGAAGTCGGTGGAGCTCGGGCAGGTGGTGCAGGCGGGCCAGCCGCTGCTGGCGTTGGTGGAGACGGAAGACATCTGGGTCACGGCGGACTACAAGGAGACGCAACTTCGTCTGATGCGCGTGGGCCAGCCGGCGATCGTCAAGGTGGATGCCTTTGGCGGGCGCGAGTATGACGGCCACGTGGACAGCATCGCGGCGGCGACGGGCGCACGGTTCAGCCTGCTGCCGCCCGAGAACGCGACCGGGAACTATGTGAAGGTTGTGCAGCGGCTGCCGGTGAAGATCGTTCTGGAGAAAGGGCAGGACCCGCAGCGGATGCTTCGGCCGGGGATGTCGGTCGAGGCGACCGTGATCACGAAGTAGGACAAGCTTCAGCTTGTCCAAAGGGGGCACGACGGGGGCGGTGGGCGGTATCCGTATCATCACCATCGGCGGCGAGTACGGCAGCGGGCGTGTGCAGATTGCCGGGGAAGCGGCCCGCGCGCTGGGCTGGAACCTGGTGGACAGCTCGCTGATCGAAGCCATCGCGCGCGCCGCGCACGTGGACTGCGAAACGGCGCGCCACTACGACGAGTGCATCGACTCCTGGTTTCACCGCCTGCGGAAGGCGCTCTGGCACGGCGGCTACGAAGGAGTGGCGACCACCACCGAGGCGGGCTTCGACGCCGACGCCATGGCAGCGCTGGCGCGCCGGGTGATCGAAGAGGCGGCCAACCAGGGTCATTGCCTGATCGTGGGGCGGGGCGGGCAGTGCATCCTGCAGGGCCGCCCGGACGCCTTCCACGTTTTCGTTTACGCTCCGCGGCGGGAACGCCTCGAGCGCGTCCGGCGCGAGCAGAGCCCCGTTGCGGATGCCGAAGCGCTGATGGACACCCGAGACCGCCGGCGCGAGGCTTACATCCGCCGTCACTTCGGGCAGGAATGGACCAATCCCCACCTGTACGACCTGATGCTCTGTTCGAGTATGGGGGAAACCGCCGCGGTGGCCTCCATCCTGGCCGCGGTGAGGCCTCCAGAGTCCTGAGCCATGGCGACCGAAGCGATCCAGGCCCCGCCGTCCACGCCCGTGATCAACCCCTGGCTGATCGCGGTGTCGGTCATGTTCGGAACCTTCATGGAGGTGCTGGACACGACGGTAGTGAACGTCTCGCTCCCGCACATCGCAGGCAGTCTGTCGGCCACGGTGGATGAGGCCACCTGGGCGCTGACCTCGTACCTGGTGGCCAACGCGATCGTGCTTCCCATGACGGGCTGGCTGGCGAACTACTTCGGCCGCAAGCGGTTCCTGCTGGCCGCGGTGATGGGCTTTACGACCGCCTCGGCGCTGTGCGGCCTCTCGACCAGCCTGCCCATGCTGATCTTCTTCCGGATCGTCCAAGGGGCGACCGGCGGCGCCCTGCAGCCGCTCTCGCAGGCGGTGATGCTGGAGGCGTTTCCGCCCCAGGACCGAGGCAAAGCCATGGGTTTCTGGGGGCTGGGGATCGTTGTCGCGCCGATGCTGGGGCCGGTGCTGGGAGGGTGGCTGACGGACAACTACTCGTGGCGCTGGATCTTCTACATCAACATACCGATCGGCGTGATCTGCATCATCATGACCAAGCTATTCATCTTCGATCCGCCCTACATTCGCCGGGGCACTTCGCGGGTGGACTACTGGGGCATCGGGATGCTGGCCGTGGGAATCGGCGCGCTGCAGGTGTTTCTTGACAAGGGCCAGGAAGACGACTGGTTCGGCTCCGGCTTCATCCGGACGCTGGCAGTGGTCGCCGCGGTGGGCCTCATCTCATTGGTGATATGGGAGTTGCGTTCTCCGCACCCGATTGTGAACCTGCGCGTGCTCAAGCTGCCCACATACGCTACGGGCGTCTTCATGATGACCGTGCTGGGCTTTGTGCTTTACGGGAGCCTGGTGCTGTTGCCGATCTTCCTGCAGACCCTGCTGGGCTATCCGGCCTTGCAGGCCGGGGTCGCGATGGCGCCGCGGGGGCTGGGGTCGTTTATCGCCATGCCCATCATTGGTGCGATCCTGGGCCGTTTCGACGCCCGGAAGATGCTGGGCTTGGGCATCGTGGGGGCCAGCCTCACGCTGATTCAACTGTCCTGGCTGGACCTGAACGCGGGCTATTGGGACATTTTCTGGCCGCAGTTCTTCCAAGGGGTCGCCATGGCGCTGTTGTTCGTCCCCCTGACGACCACGACCATGGACCCGATCCGGAAGGAGCAGATGGGCAATGCGACCAGTATTTTCAACCTGATGCGGAACATTGGGGGGAGCACGGGAATCGCCGCGGCCACCACCTTTCTGGAGCGGCGTACGCAGGCCCAGATCAACCTGCTGGGCGCGCACGTGACCCCCTACAGCGGCGCGGCGCGGCAGATGCTCCAAGGCGCACGCAGTACGCTGATGGCCTCAGGGGCCAACTCCGTAACGGCGACCCAGCAGGCCTACGGGATGGTGTTTGGCAGTGTCGAGCGGCAGGCGGCGATGCTGGCGTTTCTCGAGACATTCCGGCTGCTGGGGCTGGTTTTCCTGGTCCTGCTACCGTTCCTGTTGCTGATGCGGCGGCCGGCCCAGCGAGGGGGGCCTCCGCCGGCGCACTAAGGGTGGCAGGCGGGGGGGGGCGATCTTGAAGACTTTTTTATCCTGTTGCTCTTGCAGGTTGTGTTACTATAGCATTCTTCGTCACCCGTTCTCGGGGAAACCAACGAGAGGAAGCCAGGATGAGCAAGAAAGGCTCTTCGTTGTACGCGGAATACCGCATTGACCTGCCGGCCCTGCGCCAAGACAAGGGGATCTCGCTCAGGGACATCGCTGAAACCACCAAGATCAGTATCCGCTTTCTAAAGGCGATCGAAGAAGAAGACTTCGAACAGCTTCCTGGCGGCATTTACAACACCAACTACATCCGTCAGTACGCCCGAGAGATCGGCTGTGAGGAAGGGAAGCTGCTGGCGTACTACCGGTCCGTGATGGAAACGGCCTCCTGAACCGGCCTGCGATCCTAGGGGTTCCTACTAAACCCGCGCGGTGTCTCTGTCGATAAGGCAAGTGAAGGCGGAGGCAGCGTTCGATGAAGATCAATCAAAGCCCGCTCGATTCGTCGCGAGTGTCGCAGCTCGGCAAGGCGCCGGGAATCGGGTCCGGGGGAGCTGGAAACAGGGCCCAGACGCAGGCGGATCGCGACCGCGTCCAACTCTCCGGTTTGTCGGCTCTTTTGCTGGCTTCGGGAGAGGCCGGCGCGGCGGACCGGACGGCCCGCTTGCAGCAACTCTCCTCGGACGTGCGTGCGGGCCGATACCAAGTGGATCCCCAGGCACTGAGCAGCCGGCTGGTTGACGAGGCGATCCGGCAATGAGCCGTGGCGAGAGCGATCTCCGGCTGGCGCAAGCCGCGGCCGAGGGTGCGCGGCGGCTCTTGTTGTTCCCTTCCGTCGCCAACCTGGACCGCAGCCGGCCATATCTGGAGCAGGCGTGCGCCAGCCTCGAAAAGCTGCGGCGCTCCATGGACGAGCGGCCAGGGGCTCGGAAGCGGGAGTTGGTGGCCGGCCTCGGGGCGTTGCGCCTGACGGTGCGCCGGGTGGCGGCCTTGCTCGAGGGCGCGGCCCGCTTTCGGACCGGGTGGTTTGAGGCGCTCACGGCGGCGACCGCGGGCGGCTACACCCGGGAGGGTGGGCCGGCGGCGTCCGCAGTGCCGCGAGGCCTTTCCGTAGAGGGGTGAGGCGATTATGGGGGGATTGTTCGGCGCCCTGACGACCTCGGCGGGGGCCCTGAAGGTTTTCGACCAGGCCCTGGACACGGTCACCAACAACGTGGCCAATGCGGGAACCCCCGGGTATGCGTCGCAGAACTTCACGATTCAGGCGCAGCCCTTCGATCCGGCCGTGGGACTCCCCGGCGGAATCGCAGCGGGAGAAATTCAAAGCAGCCGCGACGAGTATCTCGAACAAGCCGTGCGGCAGGACCAGCAGAGCTTCGGGCAGGCGGACCAAACCGTCACGGAGCTCTCCAATGTCCAGCCCCTGTTCGATGTCACGGGCAACTCCGGCATTCCCGCCGCGCTGGATGCGTTCTTCCAGTCCTTCTCGGCTTTGAGCGTTTCGCCGAATGACGCCGTGGCGCGCAGTACGGTGCTGTCGAGCGCCGACAGCCTGGCGCAGCAGTTCAACGGCGCCGCGGCGGGCCTGAGCAACGCGTCCACCTCTCTGAATACCGAGATTTCGGGCACGGTCGCAACCATCAACGGCCTGACGCAGCAGATCAGCCAGCTCAATACCCAACTGAAGGACGACCCGGGGAGCCGGACGGATCCCGCCGTCGACGCCAACCTGCACAACGCGCTCGAAAGTCTCTCCGGATACGTCAATATCACCGCCCTGTGGCAGCCCGACGGCTCGGTCAACGTGCTCATGGACGGCCAAACTCCGCTGGTGATGGGGGACACCCAGTACGCCCTTCAAGCCGCGACCGCGAGCGGGGCCGCGGCGATCGAGGATTCTTCCGGCGACGACGTGACGGCGCAAGTAGCTGGCGGCCGGCTCGCCGCGCTGGTCGACATGCAGAATACAGTGCTGCCGGGGTTCTCCAACAGCCTGAACCAACTGGCGGCGGGGGTCGCCGACCAGGTCAACAACGCGCTGCTGAACGGAGTGGACCAGTCGGGCAACGCCGGCGCCCAGATGTTCCGCTACGACAACGCATCGGATGCGGCGTCCACGATGCAGGTGACCGGCATTACCACCGATGAAATCGCCGCGGCGCTGCCGAGCGCACCGGGCGGGAACGGGAACGCGCTGACCCTGGCCGCGCTGGACAACTCCCCGCAACTCGACGGCATGACCTTCACGGACTTCTACTCGAACCTGGCGTCGCAAGTGGGCCAATCGCTCGACTCCGCCAAGGAGGACCAGACCACCCAGCAGGACCTGCTCAACCAGGCCCAGACCACGCGGTCGAACACCGAGGGCGTGTCGCTCGACCAGGAGGCCACCCAGATGATCGAGTTTCAGCGCGCCTATCAGGCCACGGCGGACGTGGTCTCGACCGTGGACAACCTGACGGAAACGCTGATCAACATGATGACGGTGACGACGTGAGGAGACTGAATTATGATTGCAGGAATCAGCGCCTCGGACCAGGTTTTCCTGGCCGCGCTCGACCAGGCCGAGCAGCGCGCCTCGAGCGCCGAAAGCGAGATCAGCTCTGGCTACAAGCTGACCCAGCCGTCGGACGATCCGGATGAGATTGGCCCGTCCCTTGCCCTCCAAGCCCAATTGCAGCAAACGCTCCAGGTCCAGACCAACCTGGGCCAGTTCACGTCGGAAACGAACACCGCAGAGCAGGCCATCAGCGACGGGGTTCAGACCCTCCAGCAAATCACCACGCTGGGCACCCAGGGCGCGACGGAAACCGAGACCCCCGCTCAGCGGCAGGCGCTGGCGGCCCAGGTTGCCGGGTACCTCCAGGACCTGGTGGCGAGCGCCAACACGCAGGCGGGGGGCCGGTACCTGTTCAGCGGAGATTCGGACCAGGTACAACCGTACACCATCGACGCCAACGGAAATGTGAGCGGCTATCAGGGCTCGGCGTCCACGCGGCAGGCAATGGCCGCGGACGGCACCACGTTTTCGATTGCCCTCAGCGGGCAGGAGATTTTCGAGGCGCCGGGGGGCAGCGCGCTGCAGGCGGTCCAGGACCTCCAAGCCGCGCTCCAAAACGGGCCGGCTGTCGCCGTGGGCGACCCGCAGTACGATTCGCAGTACTCCGCGCAGACCGCGGCCATCACCAACGCGCTCAGCGAGCTGTCGCAGGCCAGCGGCCAAATGAACCAGCAACTCGCTTTCTACGGCACGGTGCAGGACCGGCTCTCCGACGCCACCAGCACGGCGGCAACGCTCCAAGCCAACCAGCAGGCGCAGTTGAGCGCGTACACGGATGCGGACATCCCGACCGAGGCGATCGACCTGACGCAGGCCAACACCCAGATCGACGCCGCCATGTCCGCCTTCGCCAAGCTTCCCACCACCACGCTGTTCAACTACCTGGCATAGCGGACGGACGGCAGGCCTGTCCTACGGGCGGGTCCTGGTATGATGGCCGTGCGGAGGCCCGAACGGATGCCCTACGTCCCTGAGAAGACTGAGATGCGGGAGTTTACCTTCCGCGCCGTGCTGATCGGCCTGGTGATGACCGTCGTCCTGGGGGCGGCGAACGCATATCTGGGCCTGCGGGCCGGGATGACGATCGCCGCCACCTACCCCGCGGCGGTCATCGGCATGGCGCTGCTGCGGCTGCGGAAAGGCTCGCTGCTCGAAGAGAACATCGCGCGAACGGTGGGCTCGATCGGCGAGTCGGTGGCGGCGGGCGCCATCTTCACCATTCCCGCCTTCGTCATCTCGGGAGCGTGGAACAAGTTCGACTCATGGGAAGCGTATTGGAAATCGACGGCGCTGATGCTGGTGGGCGGCGTCCTGGGAATCCTGTTCGTGACGCTGTTGCGGCGCGTGATGGTGGAAGACCCGGAACTGGTGTTTCCGGAATCGGTGGCCGCGTCGCAAATTCACATTGCGGGCCAGCAGGGAGCGCAGGCCGCGAGGGTTCTGTTTTACAACATGGGCTTCGGCGCGGCCATCTATCTCGTAGGCGCGTTCAACATCTTCTCGGCGAGCAACTCGTTCCTGTTCCGCATCGGCGACATGGGCCGAAGCGCGGTGAAGTTGGTGACCAAGGGGTACTCGCAGGAAGTGGGCGTGGGGGGCGCGACGCTGGCGACCGCGCCCGCGGTCAGCCCGGCCTACCTGGGTGTGGGCTACATCATCGGCCCGCGCCTGGCGGCGCTGAATTTCTCAGGCGGCGTGGTGGCGTGGGGTCTGCTGGTGCCGCTGCTGGCGTACTTTCTCGGCCCCGACCTGGTGAAGGCGAATCCGGGGGCGAACTGGGAACAGGTGACCGACGCCATCTGGAAGTCCATTGTCAAGCAAATCGCGGTGGGCGGCATGCTGGTGGGCTCGTGCTACACGCTCTTCCGCATGAGGAAGAGCCTGGCGAGCGGCATGCGCCGTGCGGTTTCGGATTTCCGGAAAGCGCGGTCGCAGAGCGCGGGGACCAGCCGCCTGGATCGCGACCTGAGTGTGCGGACGGTGTTCGGAGGACTCCTGGCGGCCGTCCTGTGCATGGTTCTGCTTTACACCTACTTTTCGGGGACGTTGCCGGGAGGCGTGGTTGCGGCGCTGGTGATGGCCGTGCTCGGGTTCTTCTTTGCGGCCGTTTCCGGGAACCTGGTCGGGCTGATCGGCTCGTCGAACAACCCCGTTTCCGGACTGACGCTGGCCACGCTGGTGGTCTCGGCCCTGTTGATGGTCGCGCTGGGCGTTTCGGGCGCGGGTGGCGTGGCGGCGGTGCTGGGCGTGGCGGCGGTGGTGTGCGTTTCTTCCGCCGTCGCGGGCGAGATGCTGCAGGATCTCAAGGTCGGGCACATCCTGGGCGGCACGCCGCGCAGCATGGAGATCGGGGACATCCTGGGAATCCTGGTAGCCAGCGCCGCGCTGTACTTCCCGCTGCTGGTGCTGCACAAAGGGTTCGGTGGTTTCGGCAGCGCCGCGATTCCCGCTCCACAGGCCGGCTTGATGGCCTCCCTGGCGCAGGGCATCGTGGGCGGCCACATGGCGTGGCCCCTGATTGGAGTGGGCGTGTTGATGGGGCTGGCGTTGATCATGCTGCAGGTCCGCAGTCCGATGCTGTTCGCCATCGGGATGTACCTTCCGCTGGAGACGACGTTTGCGATGTTCGTCGGCGGACTGCTCCGTTGGGGGACTGACAAACTGCGCGAACGCCGCGGCTTCAACGATGCGCAGAAGGCGCGCGTGGAGAACGCGGGCGTCCTGACGGCGTCGGGCCTGATCGCGGGCGAGGCGATGGCAGGCCTCGCCATCGCGGCTTACCGGTTCCGTTACGCCGCGGTGAAGAACTGGAAGATGCCGATGGTGTTTCGCGACGGCTCGCCGGTAGCGCTGGCTTTGGCCGGCCTGGCCCTGGTGGCGTTGGGATTCATCCTGGTCAAGACGCCGCTGGCGAACGCGGGCAGCCCGGACGAGCCGGCCCCGCCGACGGCGATCATGTAGCCGAAGTCGGCATCAGCCATAGGCCAGAGGCCATCAGCCAGAGGCCGACGAGCGACGGACGATGTGGACTATGGTTGTATTGTGAGAGTCAAGACATCGGTCACGCGGCCAGAGGAGCGGGCCGTCCTGTCCTGCCTGGCCCGGCTGGAAAGACAGGCGCGAGACCGCAAAGACATCGAAATCATCGGCCGCCACGCCGCGCGCCTGAATCGCGAAGCGATGGATACGCTGGGTTACCAGCAGTTCCATTGAAGCGGGCCAACGACAGTCTGGCGCGCAAGCCGGGCTCGCGAGACCCGGGAAACAAAGCGTCTTCGTCATCGTCTCCGGGCGGGCTGATGGCTGACGGCTGATAGCTGCTTTTCAGTCCGGCTCGCCGCTGACCCTCTCGAGGTTGGCCTCGAAATGCGCCCGGAGCGAGAGAAGGATGCGGTGCTGGTTCGCGAGCATCCGCTCCCAGTCCGGGAGATAGAGGCCGGGCTCGAACTCGAGGGCCAGCCAATCGAGGGGCCGGCGCACGCCGGAATCGCGCAACGCATAGTGAAGAAAAACCAGGCCACCGCAGCAGTGACTGCGCCCGAACAGCTCGCACTCGAAGCAGGCGCGGTTGGGCGCTTCGGCATCATAGACGCGTAACAGCGCGAGGCCGTCGTGCGTCTCATACCGCAGTGGCAGCGGGTCGGCTGGCGGATGGGGGCTTTCCGTGCCGCGGTTGGGCGGCCGGTTCAGCAGCAGGTCCCAGCATTCCGACTGACTCACGGGCAGGAGCTGCTGCACGATGCGCCTCTCGAATTCCGTTAAGGCGTCGTTGATCCGCTCGCGGCGGAGGAAATCGGAATCCTCGGACATATCCGGCAGGGGTAGCTTAACATAGAAGATTGCCGTCCGCTGTGGTCCACATGAACAAAGCTTCCCTCAATTGGCATCCGCTCTATATCGGCGTTGGGCTGACGACGCTCGCCACGCTGCTGCTGGAGCTGGCGCTGACGCGGATTTTCTCGGTCGTCTTCTACTACCATTTCGCCTTTCTTGCGATTTCGATCGCGCTATTCGGACTGGGCGTCGGCGGGGTCTTCTCGTACGTCGTGGCCGGGTGGGGGCGCCCGTTTTTCGCGAAGCTGGGCGCGATCGCGACCGTCAACGCGGCGCTGGCGCTGGTGGCTCTGGTGGTGGTGCTCGGTCTGCGCGGCGAGATGGGCTACGGAACGCTGGCGCTGGTCTACTTCACGAGCGCCCTGCCGTTCTTCGCCGCCGGAACGACCATCTCGCTGGTGATCGCCGAGACCATCGAGCGCGTCGACCGGGTGTACTTCGCCGACCTGGCCGGCGCGGCCGCGGGCTGCCTCATCCTGATCCCGCTTCTCGACACGCTGGGCGGCCCGAACACCGTCATCGCGGCGGCGCTGCTCTACGCCGTTTCCGCCTGGCTCTGGTTCGGTTTGGCCGAAGGCCGCAAAGGACGCGCGGGAGCCGCGGCGCTGGCGGGGGCGTTTGTCCTGCTGCTGGGCGTGAACGCCTTCGTTCCGCTCATCGACGTGAAATACGCCAAGGGCAAGGAACTGGCGGGGGAGCGTTTTGTCCGCTGGAACAGCTTTTCGCGCATCGCGCTCTCGCGGGAGAAAGACAGCGGGATGCCGAATATCGTCATCGACGCCGACGCGGCCACCGGCATTCCCAGTTTCGATTTGGCGTGGCTTTCGGAGAAGGAACGGAACGACCTGCTGTACCAGGGGCCCGGTCTGGTTTACGCCTTGCGGCCGGGCGCCAAGGCGTTGGTGATCGGCGCGGGCGGCGGATGGGACCTGGCGCGGGCTCTGGCTTCGGGCTGCCGCGACGTCACCGGCGTCGAAATCAACCCCATCATCGCCACCACGATTATGCGCGAGCGGTTCCCGGACCTCAGCCGGCGCCTCTACTTCCGCCCGGAGGTGCGCATTCGCGTCGAGGATGGCCGCAGCTTCGTGCGAAGAACCGAGGAGAAGTACGGCGTGATCCAGATGACGTTGGTGGACACGTGGGCTTCTACCGCGGCCGGTGCCTTCGCTCTCTCCGAGAACAACCTATACACCTCCGACGCGTTCTACGAGTACTTCAACCACCTCGACGCCGACGGGATTCTGGTGTTCACGCGCTGGGGGCTCGAGCCGCCGCGCGAATCCCTGCGGCTGCTCTCGCTGGCGCGCGTGGCGCTCGCCCGGCTGGGCCAGACCGACCTGGCGCGGCACGTCATGGTGGTGCGCGAAGGAGGCGCGTCGGAACTGGCGAAATGGGGCGCCACCGATACCGTTCTCATCGGCCGCAGCGCCTTTCAGGACGCTGACCTGGCGCGGCTCCGGGCCGCGCAGCCGCACGGCCATTTCCGTTTTCTATACATTCCGGACGAGACGATTCCGAACGCGTTCAATGGTCTGGTGCGCGGCCAGGACCCGTCCGCGTTCGAACGGCAGTACCGCTACGACGTCTCCGCCGTGGACGACAACCGGCCGTTCTTCTTCTATACGGTTCAGCCGCGCGACGTTTGGAACTTCCTGAAGCACGCTTCGCGGTTGAGCGCCGATTACCAGGTCAACCGCGCCGTCCCGCTGCTGTTCGGGCTGCTCATTGTGAGCGCGCTCGCCACTGGAATCATGCTCGGGCTGCCGCGGCTGCTGCTCGGGAGCCGCCTGCCCTCGGACAAGAGAGTGCTGCGGTTCCTGTGGTACTTCATTTTTCTCGGCGCGGGATACATTCTGATCCAGGTGGCGCTGGTGCAGAAGTTCGTGCTCTTCCTCGGCCATCCGACGTACGCCCTCACGGTGATCATTTTCTCGATGCTGATCTCGAGTGGGCTAGGCAGCTACTTCAGCCGGCGCATCGCGGCCGATTCGGACGCGCGGCTGGGACGGGTGCTGGCGCTGGTGGCGCTGCTGGTGGCGGTTCTCGCGGTTTCGGTTTCGCCGCTGCTCGGGGCGGGGGTCGGCCTGCCGCTGCCGCTGAAGTTCCTGATCAGCGTGCTGCTGATCGCGCCGCCCGGATTTCTGATGGGCGTGCCGTTCCCGACCGGGTTGCGCCGCCTCGAGGAGATGCACAAGCCGTCGGTGCGCTGGGCGTGGTCGCTGAACGCGGCGGCGAGCGTGCTGGGCTCGGTGGCCGCGATCGTACTCGCAATATACCTGGGTTTGCGCGAGACGCTGCTTATGGGCGGCGCGATGTATCTGTGCGCGCTGGCCACGCTCGCGCTCAGCGGGCGCAGGGGCGCGCAGCAGATGACGCGGGAGGTGGCGACGCCGCAGGTGGCCGCGGCGGATTGAGGCAGCGGGGCTTGGTGGTAAGCTGTCAGGAATGCCGCTGGTCTTGTTCCTCTTGTTGGCCGGCGTCGGCTTTGCCCAGACCGGCCAGGATGCTCTCCCCCTGCTGCGCGAAGTCGCCGAAGCTTCCCGAAATCTGAGAACGTATCGCGCCGAGGGGCACATTGCGCAAGACGTCGACATCGGGATTGGAGGAGGCAAGGAGGATCTGGCCTTCCGCGTGGCCACACGATTTCCTCAACGGATGCGGATCGAAGTCAGCGGCGGCCCGGAGTGGGTGACTGGCCTGCCTTATACAGTAGTCTGCGATGGCCGAAGCGGGTGGGTCTACTACGACAAAGGCAAGGTATTCCGGAAGGTCGACGCGGAGGACTGGACGAGGGGATACTGCACGCCAGGTACGCTAACGAGCTTTGAACACGTTGCGGATGACGTGCGCTCGGCGGTGATCGCTGGAGACGGCCACGAACGATTCGAGGGCCGTGCGCAGCCATGCGTCGTGGTGGAGGCGCAGTATCGAGTGATCAAGGATGTCATGATTCCTCCGGGGATGGTCGCCCAGGTGGGGCGGGTCAGCCGCCGGATGTGCATCGATCCTGCTCGAAAACTGATTCTCTCGGACCGTCTGGAGGCGGACCTGGACGCGGGGCCGGTTCCCTACCACGTTCTTGAAACCGTCACCTATGAACGGATCGAGCGAAATCCGGACCTGCCCGAGGCGCTGTTCGAGTTCCAACCACCGGAAGGAGCCAAGTTATTCGAACTTCCTAAGCTGACGCAGCGTGGATGTCGGAGCGGACCGTACCATAGGTGACATCAAGGTTCACCAATCGCTGGGATATGGTCTCGATGAGAAGGCCGAGGAGTGCGTGCGAAAGTGGCGCTTCAACTCGGCTACAAATGACGGGCAGCCCGTGAAGGGAACCGCATGGATCGAGATGAACTTCTACCTTCAGGACAAGCGGCCGGACCGGCCGTCGCCCGGCCCGGTTTCCAGGCCCACGCCGCCCCCCAGGCTACCTTCGGTCGAGATGACGTTCCCAACCGATCTGGATGATTTCCTCTATCTCGTGGCCGTCAACTTCAGCGCTCCGGCACTCTGCCAGAGGATCCACCCCATGTCGATGGGCGGAGGCGCCGGCTTCTCGCCGCGGGGTTATCAGACTCAGACCCAGCAATCGAAGTGCTACTTCAGCCTAGCCACCGAGCTTCACGACGCGAAACTGTGCGATCAGGTGAAGCCCGTCAGGACCGACGCGCTCGATGGCAGTAAGATGGACAAGACCTACTGCCTCGCTCAAATCCTCCAGGGCTACCATACTGGCGCCGTTCCCGATCCTCACCGCATGGGGCCTTTCGTCGGCTTCATGCGGAAGTTGGGGTATGACGACCAGCAGATAGCGGAATTCAGCTACAAACGAAGTCTGTACAACAACCCGACACACGCGGCCTACGACAAACTGCGCGCGGACCGAGGGTTCCTGAATCGCGTGCATGCGGGCCGCAGCTATGCGGAGCCGATTTCAAAAGCCAAGGTTCGGCCCGCGCACGCCGTCGAATACCTCTACGAGATGGTAGCCGTTGACAACAAGGATCCGGACCTGTGCGGGAAAGTCTCTCCCAACGCGACGTTTGTGGACCTGTTCAAGCGAACGGCCCTGCTCCGAGCGGAGTGCTATCGGGACCTCGCGTTCAACGAGCGCAAGGCGTCGCTCTGCGATCAACTGCCCAGGTCGGGCGAGTTAGCGCACGCGGCCCACGAGTCCCGCGAAGGCTGCCACGAGACCGCGGCGGTGTACAGCCGGCCCGACTTCAACGCCGGCGTGCATTACGGACCATCCTTCTTCCCGCACCCGACGTACTTTGAGCAGGCTCTTCAGCAGATCGGCTACAGCGAGGCCTTCACCGGCAGCCTTGTGCGCAAGCCCACACCGGACGACTATTGGGAGTTCCTCGAGACCATGGCCCTGCGCGGCAGCGCGCAGGATCGGGCCGAGTTCGTGCGACGTGTCATGAGTCTGGAATAGCCAGAGGGCCGCTTAAAGCGGCGAGAGGCTTGCAGCCTCCGCTCCCTGGCGGTCGCGGCTGGGTTCACTTCTTGTGATAGTTCGGGAAGGCCGGCCGCTTGCCCACCGTCGGCGGGTTCTTCTCCAGCTCCGCGACCGCGATTTCGACAGCGCGCTCCAACTGCGGATCGTGCCCCGCGCGCCAGGCCTGCGGGTCGAACTCGACTTCGACGTCCGGGGCCACGCCGTGGTTCTCCACGTCCCAGTTGCCCTCGGTGTTGTAGAAGGCCAGGTTCGGCGCGGTGACCGTGCCGCCGTCGATCAGCTCCGGGAAATCGAAGATCCCGACCAGGCCGCCCCAGGTGCGCTTGCCCACCAGCTTGCCGATTTTGGCCTTGCGGAACATCCACGGCATCAAGTCGCCGCCCGAGCCGGCGAATTCATTGACGATCATCACCTTCGGCCCGAAGATCGACCCGGTGGGCGTCGTGAAGGGCTCGCCGTCGCGCGTCATGAAGTAGTTCATGAGCGGGCGGCGCATGTAGTCGATGATGTAATCGGCCGCGGCGCCGCCGCGGTTGAAGCGCTCGTCGATCACCGCGCCCGCCTTGTCCTCCTGGGCGAAGTAGTAGCGGTTGAAAGACGTGTAGCCGGGATAGGACGTGTCCGGCAGGTAGACATAGGCCAGCCGGCCGCCGCTCAGCTTCTCGACCTTGCGCCGGTTCTCCTCGATCCAAGCCAGGTTGCGCAATCCGGACTCGCTCTCGACGGGCACCACGGTGACCTCGCGCGATTTCGTCCCGCCCGGATCCGGCCCCACCTTCAGCACCGCCGACTTGCCCGCGGTCTCCTCGAAGAAACTGTAGACTTCGTCCGAAGCCCGCAGCTCGCGGCCGTTCACCGCCAGGAGATACTCGCCCGCCACCACGTTGACACCCGGCTGGGTCAGCGGCGCGCGGAGCTGCGGATTCCAGTTCTCGCCGTCGTAGACTTTGGCGAAACGGTAGTGGCCGTTCTCGATCTTGTAATCGGCGCCGAGCAGGCCGCCGGGGACGCGCTTGACTTCGGGCTGGGCGCCGCCGCGCACGTAGAGGTGGCCGACGCTCAACTCGCCGAGCATCTCCATGAAGAGATAGTTGAGCTCGGGACGGCTGCCGAGCCGTTCCAGATAGGGCTCGTATCTCGCTTTGTAAGTGGCGAGGTCCACGCCGTGCAGCCCCGGATCGTAGAAGAAATCGCGCTCGATCCGCCAGACCTCGTTGTACATCTGCTTCCACTCGGCGCGCGGGTCCACGCGGACCTCCATCTCGTCGACTTTCAACCGGCCGTCGCCGGTCTTGGGCGGCGCATCCGACTTGGCGATGAACCACTCGTCGCCCTTGCGGTAGAGCACCTTCTCGCCATCGAACGACACGTAGAAGGCGCGGACGCCGTCCAGGAACTTCTCCGTCTTCCGCGTCTTCAGCTCGAACTTCTGGACCGTCTCCTCGGGCGGCTGCGGGCCCGTGACCACGGGCGGGTCTTCGAGCAGGTACAGCATGCCGGTCTTGCCGGCATAAAGGCCGCCGTAGTTGCGCGCCGGAATCGGCATGGCGAGGATGCGCTGGCCGATGCTCTCGAAATCGATGCGGATGGGCGCGGGCTCCTTCTTGTCTTTGTCCTTGTCCTTCGCGTCGGGCTTGCTCTCGGGTTTCTCCTCGTCGCTTTCGGGCGCGAGCGGCGACGCCAGGTCCTTCCGCAGCACGGCCACGTACACGCTGCGCGTCACCGGGCGGTTCATGCCGGACATATCGAGCCAGCCGGTGGTGGGGCCGGCGTCCGTGCTGGCGGTGAAGTAGAGGCGCTCGCCGTTGCGGTCGAAGACGGCATAGCGGGCGTCGCTCATGCCGTCGGTGATCTGGGCGCTCTTGCCAGTCTCGACCGAGTAGGCGAACACGGCGCGCATGTGGTTCTTGAGGATCTTGGTGTAGGCGATCCAGCGGCTGTCGGGCGCCCAGGCCGGGTCCAGGCCGCCGCCCGGCATTTTGTAGGTGTCGGCGTCCACCTTGACTGGCTCGCGCTTTTCGAGATCGATGTACCAGAGGCGCTCGCCCTGGTCGAGGAACGCGATCTTCTTGCTGTCCGGGGACCAGGCGGGGGAGTTGTAGAACGAGGGCGGCAGCTTGATCTTAGTGACCTCGCCCAGGCCGCTCTGATCGCGTATGTGCAGCGCGTACTCGCCCGATTCGTCCGAGAAGTAGGCGATGCGCAGGCCATCCGGCGACCAGGCGGGATAGCGCTCCGCCACGCCCGGCGTGTTGGTCAGGTTGCGGGCGTCGCCCTTCTCGGCGGGGACGGTGAGGATCTCGCCTCGCGCGCCGAACACCGCCCGCGCGCCGGAGGGGGAAAGGCTGGCGCTTTCGATATAGCGGGCCACTTTTTCGAAGGCCGGCCGCGTCTGGGGCAGGTCCGCGGCGAGGGTGACTTCGACCGCGCGCTCGCGGCCGGATTTCAGATCGTACAGATGCAGCGAGCCGAATTGCTCGTAGACGATCGCATCCGGGCCGGCCGAGGCCGACTTGATGTCGAGCCCGCTCGCCGCGAGCGCCGGAACAACCTTCTTCGATTTGAGGTCGTAGTAGAAAAGCGTGACCGGCCCGTCGCGGTCGGAGAGGAAGTAGATGCGGTCCTTCACCCACATGGGGGCGAAGTCGTTCGAGTTCTCGCGCGGCACTTTTTCGATGCGGGAGTCGGCGAGGTCGGCGATCCAGATGGGGCTGGTGCGCCCGCCGCGATACCGCTTCCAGGCGTCGAATGCGTGCGGCAGGGGCACGTAGGCGATGCGCTTGCCGTCCGGCGAGTACGCGCCTTCTTCGGCCATCGGCAAGGGCAGCTCTTCGGGCAGGCCGCCGCCTTCGACCGCGACGGTGAAGAGGCGGGAGAAGCGGGAGTAACTCGCACGAGTGGAGCGGAACAGGATGCGCTTGCCGTCGGGGGTCCAGCCGATGGCCGTGTCCGGATCGGGATGGGTTGTCAGGCGGCGCGGTTCGCCGCCCGCCGCGGGCACCACGTAGACATCGCGGTTGCCGTCATACTCGCCCGTGAAGGCGATGAGGGCGCCGTCGGGCGAGAACTGCGGATCGGTCGCGGTCCCGACGCCGGCCGTCAGCCGGCGCGCCTCGCCGCCGTCGCGGCCGACGACCCACAAGCCGCCGCCATAGGAGAACGCGATCCGGGACTGGCTGACCGCCGGCTTCTGGAGCAGAAGCGGCTGTGCGAGCGCGCAGCCAGCGGCCACAAACACAGCGGCGGTGAGAATGGGTAGGCGCATGCGTCCAGAATAGCGCCGGCGGGCGCCTGTCGCTCAGCGACCGTTGCGAAGGGGAATGGCGGTTGAGTACTTCACTTGCTTCATGCTGATGCTGGACTTCACATTGCCAACGCCGGGTATCTTCGCCAGCGAGTTCACGCAGAACTCGCGGAAGTCCTCCAGGTCGTGAGCGACCACGCGCAGTATGTAGTCCCAATCGCCGGCCACCAGGTAGCACTCCAGGACCTGCGGATACTTCAAAACCTCGCGTTCGAACCGGGCGACCGATGCCGTGGTCTGATGATCGAGGCGGACTTCAACAATCGCCTGCAATCGGCGGCCAACCGCAGCCGGGTCCAACAGCGCGACGTACCTTTGAACAACCCCGTTGCTCTCCAGGAGTCTCCTTCTGCGCAGGCAGGGGGATGGCGACAGGCCGGCCTGATCGGCGAGATCCTGGTTCGAGATCCGCCCGTCGCCTTGCAAGAGGTCCAGAATGCGGTAATCCGTCTCGTCTAAGGGCACGCTGGCAATATACAACATCTATGCGGCTCCAGGGTGGCAGAATCTGCCAAGACTACCACACTTGCGATGTCACTTCGCAATCGGCTGCTTCAGCCGACCCGTTAGACTGCCCTTATGGTTCATGAAAGCAGTGCATCGTCAGACATGCCGGCCGGGGAGTTTGGTCTAGTTGGCCGGCGCGTGGTCGAATGGATCGCAAACTATCTGGAAGACCCCAGGCGATATCCCGTGGCCGCCCTTTGCGAGCCGGGCGAGCTGCGGCGCGCTGTACCCGTGGCAGGCCCGCTGACAGGCGAATCGATGGAATCGATCCTGCGGGACTTCGAAGAAACGGTTCTTCCCAGGATGACCCATTGGAACCATCCTCGCTTCCACGCCTGGTTTTCGATCACGTCGTCAGGACCGGGAATCCTGGGGGAACTGCTCACAGCAGCGCTGGACGCGAATGCGATGTTGTGGAAGAGCTGTCCCGCAGCCACTGAGCTCGAACAAATAGCCACCGCATGGGTGCTTGACTGGCTGCAACTGCCGGCCAACTGGTTCGGCATGATCGTCGATTCCGCTTCCACTGCCGTACTGCAGGCGATTGTGGCCGCCCGGCAGCGGGCGGAACCGGAAAGCCGCGCGGCCGGCCCTTCGGGCCGCCTGGTTGCCTACGTCTCCGAACACACGCACTCTTCCGTCGAGAAGGCAGCGATTGCGGCCGGGGTCGGGCAAGCCAATGTCCGGCAAATCGCTGTAGACTCTGGATTCAGGATGAGGCCGGACGTGCTGCAACGGGCGATTCAGTCCGATGCAACCAGGGGGTTGAAGCCCTTCTTTGGCGTTGCCACCGTCGGCACCACCTCGACCACGGCGGTGGATCCAGTCGCCGAAATTGCCGCGATCTGCCGGGCGAACGGCCTGTGGCTGCATGTTGACGGCGCCTACGGAGGGTCCTTTGGTCTGGTGCCCGAGTGCAGGCATTTTCTGGCCGGGGCCGAGCAAGCAGACTCCTTTGTGGTCAACGCTCACAAGATGATGATGGTGCCGCTGGACTGCTCCTTGTTCTACACGCAGCACCCGGAGGTACTGAGGAGCGCCTTTTCGCTCGGCGCGGAGTACCTGACGACGGATGTCGCCAACGTGGTGGACTACACGGACTATGGCCTCGCACTGGGACGGAGGTTCCGCGCACTGAAGCTGTGGTTTGTCATGCGCTATTTCGGCCGCGACGGACTGGTTGCCATCCTCCGCGAGAAGCTCAAACTCGCCGCCTGGCTGGGCGAGCGAATCGCCTCCGACCCGCGATTCGAACTACTGGCGCCCGTCTCCATGAGTCTGGTCTGTTTCCGGCTGCGTGATGGCGACGCCGCCAGCATGGACTTGATGCGGCGCATCAACAGCTCCGGCCGGTTCTTCGTCTCCCACACAAAGCTCGGCGGCCGCTTTGCCATTCGGATCGCGATTGGGAACATCCGAACGCGGCAACGCGACGTGGAGGAGCTGTGGGCCATGATCGCTGAGCGTTGAACGGTCCGTTCGTCGAGCCCTGACGGAGCGCTTCAGTGCCGGAAGTGCCGCACGCCGGTGAACACCATCGCCAGGCCCAGGCGGTTGGCGGCGGCGATCACTTCTTCGTCGCGTATGGAGCCGCCGGGCTGGATGACGGCCGTCGCGCCGTGCTTGGCCACTTCTTCGAGGCCGTCGGCGAAGGGGAAGTAGGCGTCCGAGCCGACCACCGTGCCGGCGAGCGGCAGGGCGGCCTTCATGGCGGCAATTTTGGCCGAATCCACGCGGCTCATCTGGCCCGCGCCCACCGCCACGGTCTGGCCGTCGCGCGCATAGACGATGGCGTTCGACTTGACGTGCTTGGTCACCTTCCAGACGAAGAGCAGCGCCCGCCATTCCTCTTCGGTCGGCGCGCGCTGGGTCTTGACGGCGCACTGGGCGCGGTCGAGAACGTGAAGGTCCGCCGTCTGGGCCAGGTATCCGCCGCCGATCGACTTGACCACCAGCTCGCCGCGTACAGGGTTGGTCACCTGGAGCAGCCGGAGGTTTTTCTTGGTGGTCAGGAAGGCGAGCGCTTCGGGCGTATAGTCCGGCGCGGCGATGCACTCCATGAACGTCTTGCCGGCTTCGCGCGCGGTTTCCTCGTCGAGCGGGCGGTTGAAGGCCAGCACGCCGCCGTACGCCGAGACCGGGTCGCACTCGAGCGCCTTGCGGTAGGCCTCCGCGAGGCTCGCCTGCTCGGCGCAGCCGCAGGGGTTGGTGTGTTTGATGATCGCGGCGGCGGGCGCGTCGAACTCGGTCGCCAGGTTCCAGGCGGCGTCGAGATCCACCAGGTTGTTGTAGGAAAGCTCCTTGCCGTGGAGCTGCACGGCGCCGGCGATGCCGTGGCTGCGGTCCGAATAGAGCGCGGCCTGCTGGTGCGGGTTCTCGCCGTAGCGGAGCGGAAGCGCGCGGGGGGCGCGAATGTCGAGCGTGGGCGGCAGCGCGGCGGGCGGCTGGTCCACGAACCGGCTGTCCTCGACCTCGATCCGCGCCAGGCGGGCCGAGATGGCGCGGTCGTAAGCGGCCGTGAGCTCGAAGGCTGTCCTGGCCAGCCGCCAGTGGGTGGCGAGCGAGAGCGAGCCGTCGCGCGCTTTCATTTCCGCGAGGATGGCGGGGTAGTCGGAGGGCGACGTCACCACCGCCACGTCCTGGTAGTTCTTGGCCGAAGCGCGAATCAGGGTGGGGCCGCCGATGTCGATGTTTTCGATCAGCTCGCCGACGGGCGCGCCTTCCCGGCCCGCAACCTTCTCGAACGCGTAGAGGTTGACCACCACCATGTCGATGGTGGCGATGCCGTGGGCGGCGAGCGCCTGCATGTGCTCGGCGTTGGCGCGGATGGCCAGCACGCCGCCGGCGATGTGGGGATGGATCGTCTTGACGCGCCCGTCGAGCATCTCGGGAAAGCCGGTGACCTCGGAGATATCGCGAACGGCGAGTCCGGCCTCCCGCAGCAGGCGGGCGGTTCCGCCGGTGGAGACGATCCCGACGCCGAAGGCGGCCAGGCCGCGCGCGAATTCGGCGACGCCAGTCTTATCCGTGACGCTGATGAGGACGCGTTCGATTTTGGGCATGGACCTAATATTGTGCCACGGGCGAGCGGCGGCTGAAGGCGTCTCACGCCGCTTTCTGGCCCAGCTCGGGAAGCAGCACCGTGGTCGCGCCGCTGCGGTTGTCGATGAGGCGATAGCGCACGCCGATGCGGCGGCGCAGGCCTGCGTTCGCCACGATGCGGGCGTAGACCATCGAGTTGCAGGCGCTGACCGGGCGCCACTCCTCACTCTCGGCTCTTTGCCGTTGGACCGAATACCGCGACCCCGTGCCGGTGTTCATTTGCCACCTCCGTTCCTCCCCACTTAGTTGGAGGCGGGAGCCGGGTGTGCCGTTACCGGCGCTTGTAAAGGGAGCGTAAAGATTGGTCAGCGCCCGGCCGCTATCGCGCCGCCTCGAGCAGGGGCGCGTAATAGCCGGGGCGGGCGAAGGCGCGCAGATGGCGCTCGCGGGCCTGGCTGGCGAGCCGCAGCTCAACCCGGTGGTACTTGCCGTCGGCCCTCAGCGGCTCCGGCGAGTAGCCGAGCACGTACTGCTGGCGGATGTCGATCTTCTTCATGATGCCGGGCAGGTCCTTGGGGGACCAGGCTTCGAAGTACCTGCCACCGGTGGCTGCGGCGAGCTCGCCGAGGATGCCGACGCCCGTCGCGCCACGAATCCCTACTCCGATCGAGTACACCGTGACGTCCATTTCGCGCAGCGCATCGAGCAGTTCGCGCTCCGTGTAGCGGCTGTTGTTGTCCTCTCCATCGGAGATGACCAACATGGCTTTTCTGGTATGGCGCCCTCTCCGCACGTGGCCGGCGGCCATGTACACGGAATCCAAGAGGGCGGTCTGCCCGCCGCCTCTGACTCCACCGAGACAGTGGAGCACGTCTTCGGGATCGGACACGAAAGGCAAGCTGAGTTGGGGATGGCTCCGCACGGTCACCAGGGAAAACTCGTCCGCCGGATTGGCCGTATTCAGAAACTCCCGCAACGCCTGGCCGGCCATGGGGATCGAGTCCGCCATGCTGCCGCTGGCGTCGAAGACAATCGCGGCCGAAAGGGGAGCGTCTTCGGCGGAGAGGCTGACGATCTCCTGCGGAACCCCGCCCTCGAACAGCCGGAAGTCGTTCTTGCGGAGGCCGGGAACGAAACGATCGGAGCGGTCGACCACCGTCGCGCTGATTAGGACCAGACTCGAATCGACGCGCAGGACTCTCGGACCGGGGGCGCTCTCGGACGCGCCCACGACCGTCGCCAAGAATCCCAGAAGGAGGATTCTGCCTATTTGCCCCTCGTTTCCAGCCTCCGCTACCTCAGAAGGCCGGGCGCGCACAACAGCGCCGCATACTGCATTGGATGGTCGTACTTGGGGCTAGGATTCTCGACTTCTGCGTAGGTCGAGGATAAGCGGGAGACGGCGCGGACGAGAATACCGGATGGCCAGGGCGTTTACCGTAGGCCGTCTTTTGACACTTGAGTGAGTTTGTAGACAGCTTCGTCGACGAAAGCCTGCTCGCGGCCGCGAATGATGAAGGTTGCGCGCTGCAACCGGATGGTTCCGGTCTTATCGACGATCCAGTCCTGGCCGAGCCTCGGGTGAGGAAGCAGCTTGTCCACATACGATTTGCCGATCAGGACGGGGAATGTATAGCCCTTCTCTTTCATGAACGCCGACAGCTTTTGCCGGTCGTCATCCATGCTCAGCGCTACGATCTGGATATCCCTGCGGTCCTTGATCGTGTCATAGAGCGCCTGAATTGCCGGCAGGTGCAGCCAGCAGGGTCCGCACCACGATGCCCACAGGTAGACAATTGTGGACTTGCCTTCGAAGTCTCCACGGGTCCATGTTCTTGAATCCAGACTGGGCACGTTCATCTCTGGCAGTTTGTAGTCGAGGGCGATCCAGGGCAGAAAGGAGGTTCCGGCGTGTCCTGCCGGCACGCCGGCGGGAAGCGGAGGAACCCTGGAGAATATCGCCCAGCCCGCGTCCGTGCCTCCCGTTTTGTTCCAGAGCGAGCGGGTCTCCTTTTCGTAGCCCGCGTACTCCCTGCGGTAGTACGGGTTCGCGATTACATGCTGAAAGAATGCGAGTGCATCGATGTTTCTTCCCTCGGCCTGCGCCAGTTGCGCGGAAAGAATGAAGTAGTGCGACTCAAAGTCCGGAAAGGCCTCCAGCGGATCCTGGTCGTAATTGCGCTTGAAGTCGCCATCCAGCCAGGTGCGTATCCGCCCGATCGTCGCGAGGGCGGGGTCAAACTCCTGCAACTGGATCTGTGCGGATGCAAGCGTGCACAGCGGACCGAACAATATCGAGCTGGCGTTCGCTTCGTCGATCAGATCGGCGAGTGACGGCGCCGACGGCCTGTTGGGCCGGGGTTGCGCCTCGTGCCACTCGATTTCAGAGGCGATCAGCTTCTCCGCGTCTTTCAAGTTGATATGAAGCGTGACCCAGTCGTAGGCGGCGAGATCCGCAAATGTGTGCGGAGGACTCAGCCGAACTAAGGTCTCGTCGACCTGCTTCCACAATTCCGGGGAGCGGTTCTGCGTGCCCAAGAGCGAATCCCTGCGAGCGTCCCAGGCAGTCCTGCTCTCAGGCCACTTGACAGTCCACTCCGCCGAGACTTCGAAAAGCGACTGCGCACGCGCTTTGTGGTCGGACGCGCGATGTTCCAGCCCCCAGGCGCTGTACGCGTCGGCAGCCGGATCTGGCTGAGCGTGCAGTAGTATCGGCAAGGCCGACAGTATCAACAGGAGTCTCATGCCACCCTCCATTCTTTGACGCCGCCCAGGCCCGGAACGTGTATGGCCGATGAGGAGCCCCGCTAGTCTTTTTCCAGTATTGCCGTCCACCGCGCGTTGCACGTATCCTGGGCTCAGACCAGGGGCGTCCGGATCATGAGCGACAAACCCAAGATGGAACCTATGTTTCTGCCCGGCGTGGAGGGGGATCCCAAGCCCGGGCCGTGGAACGACAACATTCGCGCCATGCAGGCGGCGGGCCGGGAGTATCCGCAGATCTGGCACATGTTCGCCTACCTCCCGGCAGCCACCGACCACCTGGCCCGCTTCACGCAGGAGATCATGCGCGGGCCTACGGCGCTGCCCGCGGGAATGCGCGAGCTGATCGCGGCTTACACGTCCTATCGAAACGACTGCCCGTTTTGACTGAAGTCGCACGCCGCAGTTGCGGCGGAACTGCTGGGCAGCGAGGAGCTGGTCTGGGGCGTGCTCCGCGACCTGGAGGGTTCGGGCCTGGATGAAAAGCACAAGGCGCTGTTCCGGTTCGTGGACAAGGTGAATCGCGATTCTCCGCGCATCACGCCGGCGGACATGCAGCCACTCTACGAGGTCGGATGGGACGACGAGGCGATCTACTTCGCCATCACCGTCTGCGCGCTCTTCAACTTCTATAACCGCTGGATCGACGCCAGCGGCGTTCACGCCCTCTCGGACGAAGCCCACCGCGAGGGAGAGAGGCGGACCGCCCAACATGGCTATTCCAGAAGCTAGCCCGCGCCTCGCAAGCACTCCCGCGAAGGCCCCGCCCCGCGTCAACCCCGGCTGGCTGGTGGTGATGGCGGCCTACTTCGGCGCCATGGTCAGCTTCGGCTCGCTGCTGGTATTCACGTTCGGCATCTTCCTCAAGCCGCTCGGCAGCGCTTTCGGCTGGAGCCGCGAGTCGATTTCCGCGGCCTTCGGATTCGCGGCCATCTCGGTTGCCGTCTGCTCCCCGTTCCTGGGCCACTTGCTGGACCGGTTCGGCCCGCGCCGCGTGATCCTGCCCTGCATGGCGGTGTTCGGCTTGGCCTTCGCCTCTCTCGGCTTCGTGACCCCCAGCCTCATCCACCTCTACGCGGTCTTCGTGGTGCTGGGAATCGTAGGGAACGGGACCACGCAGATGGGATACTCGCGCGCGGTCTCGACCTGGTTCGACGCGCGGCGGGGCCTGGCGTTGGCGCTGGTGATGGCCGGAGTGGGAACCGGGGCGATGGTGCTGCCGCCCGCGGCGCAGTGGCTCATTCTCGCCCACGGATGGCGCACGGCGTACTTCGTGCTGGGAGCGGCGGTTCTGGTATTTGGGATTCCTCTGACCGCGCTCTTCGTGAAAGAGCGCCCGCAGGGACTGCATGCCATTTCATCACTGGACGGGCGCACGGTCGCGCAGGCGCTTCGGTCGCGCGTGTTTTGGATCCTCGCCGCGACCCTGGTGCTCGGCTCGCTGAGCGTGAACGGCGCCATCACGCACCTTTCGCCGCTGCTCACGGACCGCGCTGTGTCCGCCACCACGGCCGCCCTGGCGGCGTCGGTCCTCGGGCTGGCGAGTTTCTGCGGGAGGCTGGCCACGGGCTTCCTGCTCGATCGCTTCTTCGGCCCGCGCGTGGGGTCCTGCATGCTGGCAGCGACCGCGGCCGGAATCCTGCTACTGGCGCTGGCGCGGTCGGCGGGGGCCGGCGTCGGCGCGGCCGCGCTGATCGGATTGGGACTGGGCGCCGAGGCCGATGTCACGCCCTATCTGCTGACCCGCTATTTCGGCCTGCGCTCGTTCTCGACGCTCTACGGGTTCACCTGGACGGCCTACGCGTTCGCGGGCGCCATCGGTCCGGTGCTGATGGGCAGGGCCTTCGACGCGACCGGATCGTACGCGGCGCTGCTAGTGGTCCTATCGGGGGGAACGCTAGTGGCGGCTGGGCTCATGGCGCTGCTGCCGCGGTACCCGGCGGGGAAGGCGTGACGGGTTTAGTGGGATAACGTGATCGGTGGCGACTACAAACAAAGCCGATCTTTCCCGGATCACGGTTGTGCCGGGTCATCGCTCGGGCCATGCCTGCATTCGTGGACTTCGGGTAACTGTGTGGGACGTACTGGACATGCTCGCGTCCGGCATGACCGAGGATGATGTCCCGCGCGACTACCCGTACCTCGAGAAAGCCGACTTCCCCGCGGTCTACGCCTACTCTTCGCAGGCTGGGCGGGAGCGAATGTCGGTTGAAGCTACACCGCATCTTCACTGGCGATGTCGGCCAGGAGAGCACGAGCCCTTTCATGCTGAGGATCGAGAAGTAAGGCGCGACCGAGATAGTGCTTCGCTAGGTCGAGTTGACCGCGCTTCTTGCATAGTCGTCCGAAGTTCGTCTATGTCACCGTATCGTCAGGGTCCAAACGGAGCGCTTGCTCGAAGAACGACTGGGCTGCATCGAAGTCCTTAAGTACAAACTCGTGGATGTTCCCTAGCGAGAAAAGGGGCGAGGTCCATTTCGGCTCAAGCTCGCGCGCGGCCTGGAACTCCGCCACTGCCGATTGGACGTCGCTGCCCCACAGGTAGGTCCCAAGGTAAATGTGGGTCCAAGCGTCGCCGGGCTCAAGTTCGATGGCCTTTCTCAAGTGGCCTTCGGTCTCTTCATCATGAGTCCCGCGCTTGCTCAGCGCCCATCCCAGCTCCCTGTGGGCGACGGCGTAGTTAGGGTCGAGTTCCAAGGCCCTCCTGAATAGTGCTTGCGCCTCGGAAGGGCGATCCTCCCGGAGGAGGACGCCGAGATTGTAGTACGCCTCCTCGTAGTTGGCGTCGAGACGAATTGCGCGACGATAGGCCTCTTCCGCTTCCAAGGTCTTCCCGAGATTACGCAACGCAACTCCCAGCAAGCTAAAGCTGGATGCACTCTCTTCTACGGTGCACGACCTTTCGAGATAGCCTTCGGCAGCCTCGAAGTCCCCACGGCCAATGGCGAGGAGCCCCAATCCATTTAAGGCCGGTGTTGAACGACCGTCGATCTTCAGCGCGCTCGTGAACGCGCTCTCCGCCTCATCCTTGAGCCCCGGCTTCTTTGAACAGCCCGCCAGACGTAAGAATACGTTTCGGGTTGGATTGGAAATGGCGAGTTCGCGCCAGACGGCTAGCGCGCTGTCTTCCTGGCCGTCCTCCTCGAGGCGAACTGCTTCGTCGAAACGCTCTTGCGACATCTTCACCATTGTGGATCAAGTCTGCCGGACCTGGAGGTCCGGCGCAGTCCTGGAGGACTGCCCCACTCCAAGCGCGCGCTGGCCGGCTTCCAGCACCTTCAGGATCTCCTCCGTGTCGTAGACGCAGCCGCCCCAGGTTCCTCCGCTCACATTCTGGAGGGCGGCCCAGAGGCGGGTGTCCGCGGGCAGCGCCGGATCGGGGGCGAGGCCGGGGGCGGGCGGACGGTCGCGAAGCACCTGGTCGGGGTTGTCCACTCCCACCAGATTCACAGAGCCTTCGAGACGAACGCGATCGATCACGATCTCGATGAGGTCGCCGTCCAGGACCTTGCCCAGCGGCCCGCCCGCCAGCGCCTCGGGCGAAAAGTGCCCGATGCACGCGCCCGTCGAAACGCCGCTGAAGCGCGCGTCAGTGATCACGGCCACGTGCTTTCCGAAGTCGAGGTGCTTCAGCGCCGAGGTCACCTGGTAGATTTCCTCCATTCCCGCGCCCGCCGGGCCGCGGCCGGCCAGCACCAGGACGTCGCCCGCCCGCACGGTCCCGTTCTTGATCGCTTCCATGGCCGCCGGCTCGTTGGTGAAGACGCGGGCCGGACCCCGCTTGCGGTAGACGCCATCGGCGTCCACTACCGAAGGGTCGATTGAGGTGCTCTTGATCACCGCGCCTTCGGGCGCCAGGTTGCCCTTGGGAAAGGTGACGGTGGAAGTCAGGCCGCGCCGGGCGGCCGTGGCGGGGTCCATGATGACGTCATCCGGGTCGATCCCTTCGCGCTCCTTCAGCAGGCGACGCAACCGCGCGCGGCGTTCCGAGCCCTCCCACCAGTCGAGCGTCTCACCGAGCGTCAGGCCAGAGACCGTGAGCGCGTCGAGCGAGAGCAGCCCCAGGCGACGCAGGTGGAGCATGACCTCCGGCACGCCGCCCGCCAGGAACACCATAACGGTGGGGAAGTTCCGCGGCCCGTTGGGCAGTGCGTCCACCAGGCGCGGGACCGTGCGATTCACCGCCGCCCAGTCGTCCACTGTGGGCCGGCGGAGACCGGCGGCGTGCGCGATCGCCGGCACGTGCAGGATCAGGTTCGTCGAGCCGCCGAAGGCCGCGTGCGTCACCAGCGCGTTGTGCACCGAAGCATCGGTGAGAAGCTGGCGCATGGCGAGGCCGCGCCGCTCGAGTTCCAGAACGGCGCGCGCCGAACGGCGGGCCATGTCCAGCCAGATGGGGTGTCCCGAAGGCGCCAGCGCCGAGTGCGGCAGCGACATCCCCAGGGCCTCACCGACCACCTGGGAGGTCGCGGCGGTGCCCAGAAAGTGGCAGCCTCCGCCCCGCGACGCGCAGGTGCGGCAGCCCGCCTCGGCGGCCCCCTCGATCGTGATCGCGCCGTGCGCGAACCGCGCGCCGATGGTCTGAACCTTGGCGGTGTCCTCCCCTTCCTCGGGCACCAGCGTCACGCCTCCGGGGACCAGCACGCTCGGCAAGCCGCCCGAACCCGCCAGCGCCATCATCATGGCCGGCAGTCCCTTGTCGCAGGTGGCGAATCCGATCACGCCGCGCCGCGTCGGCAGCGACCGGATCAGCCGCCGGAAGATGATCGCCGCGTCATTGCGGTAGGGCAGGCTGTCGAACATTCCGGTGGTGCCTTGCGTGCGTCCGTCGCAGGGGTCGGTGCAGTAGCCGGCGAACGGCACCGCGCCCAGCCCCTTCAGTTCCTCGGCCGCGGCTTGCATCAGCAGTCCGACTTCCCAGTGGCCGGTGTGGTAGCCCAGCGCAACCGGCGTGCCCTCGGCGTCGCGGATCCCTCCGTGCGTGCTCAGCAGGAGGATCTCCTTCCCGCGCAGGTCCTCTGGCTTCCAGCCCATTCCGACATTCTGGGACCAGGCGAACAGATCGCCCGAAGGGCGTTCGCGCAGCATCGCGGGCGTGAACGGCAGCGAGCCCTGGGGACCCGGCGCCTTGGCGTGTATGTCGTAAATCGATCCGTCGCCCGAATCGAGAATGCGTTCCGGAGAGTCGGCCATGACATCAGGCTAGCAGCCGTCGGCCGCCCTCAGAAACCGCCGCTTGACGCCGATAAGAAAAGTGGGGCGATTTGTGTCAACTGCACCGGCGGTACTGCTCTGCGGCGCTATGCTCGGTCTGGGCGGCTGGTCCGCCGCGGGCGGCGCGGCCAAGCCCGGCTTGGTCTCCGTGAGGGCGCTCGCCGTTGGTGCCCGCCTTGCTCCCGGCACTCCGGTGTGCGTCCGGGGAACCGTCACGTACTTTGACGCCATGATCGGTTTCCTGTATCTGCAGGACGGGCCCGCCGGGATCCGCGTGGATATCCGCGGAGCCGGGCTGACGCTGTCTTACGGCCAGCGGGCGGAAATCTGCGCCCTGGCGGGCCCCAAGGAGCAGTCGTTCTCGCTGGTGCAGCCCAGGGCCAGCGTTTTGAGCGCGCCTGGGATGCCCCAGCCCGCCCCGGCCAGAGCGGCGGACCTGGCCACGAACCGCCTCGATGGCGTGTGGGTGGAACTGCGGGGCGTGGTCCGCGCGGCGTTTATCGAGCGCACGGGCCGTCTGGGCCTCGATATCGATGTCGGAGGCTCGCGTCTGCGGGCCCACGTCCAGGAGTTCGAAGCCGTGCCCTATCGCGATCTGGTCGGTTCCGAGGTGCGGCTCCGCGGGGTGCTCACGAACAGCCCGGATCTCGACGGCCGGCGGGTCAACATCCAGACCTGGACGCCCGCCTTCCGGTTCTTCGACATCGAGATCCCGGCGCCCAAGATCGAGACCCTGCCCACCATGTCCATCGACCAGCTAAGGCGCGCGGCAGCGGGCCGGGCATGGCGGCGCCGCGTCGTCCTGCGCGGAGAAACCTCGGCTTTGGGGGACGGGCCCGGGCTTCGCTTGACCGATGGCAGCGGCCAGGCGGAAGTCCTCACCGCGCCCGCGGAGCCCGTCTACATCGGAGCCGACGCGGAAGTGGCTGGCTTCCCCTTCGTCCGCTCGGGCGTTCTGGTGATCGAGGACGCGATCGTCCGGCAGTGTGCGCGGTCGCACGGGCGGCGGCTTCGCGTGCTGACCACGGCCGCCGAGGTCCACGACTTGCCGCCCGAGGAGGCGGGAGTGGGACTTCCGGTCAGGCTGCGCGGCACCGTCACCTATTACGACCCCTACTGGCGGACTCTGTTCGTGCAGGACCGCACCACCGGCGTCTACATCGATCTGCGCGGCAGACCGGCCCCGCACCTCAGGTCGGGCGATGCGGTGCAGGTCGACGGCGCCAGCGCAGCCGGGGACTTCGCCCCGGTGGTGCGCGCTGCCAGCATTACCGTGCTGGGACCGGGAACCATGCCGGCGCCAGACACGCCCGGCATCGACGGCTTGCTGGAAGGGCGTTACGACAGCCGGTGGGTAGAGGCAACCGGAGTTGTGCAGGCCGTCTCGCGGGAGGGTTCGCATGGAGTGCTGGAAATGGTTGAGGGCACGCACCGGTTCCGGGTTCACGTCCTCGGGCCGCCCTCCGCGCTGTCGGACTTGGTGGATGCGCGGGTCCGGGTGCGAGGCGTCTGCAACACGCTGTTCAATCAGAAGCGCCAGATCTTCGGCATCGAGCTGACCTCGCCCGGCCGAGAATATGTGATTCCGGTCGAGCCAGGGATCAAGGATCCCTTCGCTCTTCCGGTACGGAGCCTGGGCGCGCTCATGCAGTACTCGCCGGAGATGGGCGGGCATCGCGTGCACATCCGGGGCGTGGTCACTCTGCGGCAGATGAGCGGATTGATCTACGTCGAGGATGCGACCGGGGCGGTCCAGGTGCGGCTGGTTGCGCCGCAGCCAGTCGAGCCGGGCGACGTGGTGGACGCCGTCGGCTTTTCCACTGGCGGCCAACTCGCGACCTCGCTCGACCGTGCCGAGGTGCGGTTGGCGCCCTCCCATGCCCGTCTCCAGCCCACCCACTTGACGGCTGCGGAAGCCATGGAGGGCCAATACGATTCGCGCCTGGTCGAGATCGACGCCCTGGTGATGGACCACCTGACCACCTCCACCGAGCAGGCCCTCGTTCTGCAGGCCGGGAACACGAACTTCCACGCCTATCTCGATCAGGCGCTGGGACACCTCTCGTGGCCCAGAAACGGCGCCCGGGTGCGAGTCGCGGGCGTCTGCTCCGTCCAGGTTGACGAGGAGGCGGCAAGGGCCGTGCCCAAGGCATTTCGGTTGTACATGCGATCCGCGGCAGACATGACAGTCCTGCGCGACGCTCCCTGGTGGACCACGCGGACCGGATCCCAGGTGATCGCGGTCATGGCCCTTTCCTCCCTGCTCACTTCGGCGTGGGTCTTTGTCCTCCGCCGCCGTGTGCGCAGGCAAACGGTTGTCATCGGAAAGAAGCTCCAGGAAGAGGAGGCGCTCAAAGAGCGTGCGCAGGCGGTCAGCCGTGCGAAAAGCGAGTTTGTCGCCAACATGAGCCACGAGATCCGCACCCCCATGAACGGGATTCTCGGGATGCTGAACCTGGCTTTGAGGACCGACTCGGCGGCGGACCAGCGCGCCTGCCTCGACGACGCGCTGACCTCGGCGCACTCGCTCATGGATCTGCTGAACGACGTCCTCGACCTGTCGCGCGTCGAGGCCGGGCGCATGGACCTGGAGGAAGTGCCCTTTTCCCTGCCACGGATCCTCCAGGAGGCGGCCAGAAACATCGCGCCCAAGGCGGCGGAGAAGAAGCTGGCGGTAACGGTGCACTGTCACCCCGGCGTCCCGGAATGGGTGCGCGGAGACCCGACGCGCCTGCGGCAGGTTCTCGTCAACCTATTGGGAAACGCCGTGAAGTTCACCGCGCAGGGCGAGATCTCATTGAGCGCGGCGCCGCTGGATTCGGGCGTGGAGTTCTCGGTCCGCGACACCGGGATTGGAATCGCGCCGGAGAAGCTCGGCCTGATTTTCGAGCCGTTCCGGCAGGCTGACGGCTCGACCACTCGCCGCTATGGAGGCAGCGGGCTGGGTCTGGCCATTTGCGCCCAGCTGGTCCGGATGATGGGCGGGCGGATCTGGCTCGAAAGCGAACCCGGCCGGGGCAGCGTATTCCATTTCACGGTTCGGTTTGCGGCGGCCAAGGCAGGCGACGCCTCGCACAGCGCGAACGCCGTAGCCGAGTCCGAGCCTCTTCCCATCTCCGCTTTGCGAATCCTGCTGGTCGAGGACAACCGCATCAACCAGAAGATCGCTACCCGCTTGCTCGAGGGCCAGGGGCATCGGGTCACCACGGCCGAGAACGGCAGGGACGGAGTGCAGCGCTTCCGCGAGGGCGGTTTCGAACTGATCCTTATGGATGTGCAGATGCCCGAAATGGACGGATGGGAGGCCACCCGTGCCATCCGCGATCTCGAGGCCGGCTCGGGGCGGCGCATCCCGATCATTGCCATGACCGCTCACGCCATGAAAGGCGATCGCGAGAAGTGCATCGAGGCCGGCATGGACGGCTACGTCTCCAAGCCTGTTGTCGTCGAGGAACTACGCCAGGCGATCCTGGACGTGACGGGCCGCTTGGCCTAGCCCTCGAAGTGAGGCGTCGAAGCACTGCTCCCCCACCCCGAAGAGTGAGGAATCGGCCGAGGTGCGCATCGAGACCTATTCCGGATGCCGCGCTGGCACGGCCGTCACCCTCTACGCGATCGAGGGCGGACGCCATTTCTGGCCCGGCACGCGGCTGAGCGGCAACCAGGTCCCCGCGACCCGACTCATGTGGTCCTTCTTCGCCCGGCATCCCAAGCCGTAAGGCCGGGGCGGCGTTTCCCCTGCTTTACGGCGCGAAATACCCGTTGATGTCCAGCACCACCTGCGTGGGGTTGGTGACGAAGATGCTGATCGCCGCGTTCGTTCCCGCCGGAACGATCGCCGCGTTCGCCACCACCGCCCCGTCCCCCGAGTTCAGAGTGGAAACGAGCGGTTGTGGCGATCCCGCCGGCCAGGCCGTGAGGTAACCGAGCGGCCCGTCGGGAACCACCGTCACGTTCACCGAATACGCCGCCGCCGTCGCGGGCACGTTGCAGCCGCTGGCCGGGACCGCGAACGAGCGCGTGGAATCCGCCTCCATCTCCGGGCCGCCGAACGGGCCGTTGGGATTCCGCGTATCCGCGACCCGGCACGGCGTCACCGGATAGAACGACAGCGCCCCCGCGTGTCCGGCCGGGCCGAAGTAACCGTTGATGTCCAGGATCACGTCGGTCGGGTTGGTGACGAACACGGAAATCGCTTCGTTGGCGCCGGCTGGAACGATAGCGGCATTGGCGACTACCTTGCCAGTCCAGGAGTTCAGGGTGGAGACGAGCGGGCGAGAAGATCCCGCCGGCCAGGTAGTCAGATAGCCGAGATAACCCGCGTCCGGGACCGCCGTCACGTTGAGCGAGTAGGCGCTCGCGGTAGCCGGAATCTGGCAGGGACTGGCCGGAACGGCGAAATCCCTGCTCTGGCCGCCGGCGATGGAAGGCCCGCCAAACTGGCCGGTTAGGTTTCGGGTATCGGCGACCCGGCACGGCGTAGCTGTGTAGAACGACGACGAGCTCGCGCTGCCCGTGGAATCGAAGTAGCCGTCGATATCGAGGACTACGTCGGTCTGGTTGGTGACGAACACGCTCACTGACCCGCTGGAACCGGCCGGAACGATGGCCGCGTTGGCCACCACGCTGCCGCCCTCCGAATTCAGGGTGGATACGAAGGGCTGAGGCTGGCCGGTAGGCCACAAGGTCAGGTAGCCTAACGGACCGTCAGGCACCACCGTTACGTTCAACGAATACGCCTGGGCGGTGGCCGGGATGTTGCATCCGCTTTGCGGAATCGCAAACGAGCGCACCGAGTCGCCCGCTAGCGTGGGACCGCCGAAGGGTCCGGCGGGATTCCGCGTGTCCACCACGCGGCAGGGGGCCACCGGAACGAACCGCGAGCCGCTCGGCGGGGGTGTTGGCGTTGGGATTGGTGTTGGTGTGGGCGTCGGTGTCGGTGTGGGCGTTGGCCTTGGAGTCGGTGTCGGTGTTGGGGTCGGCGTTGGGGTCGGGGTTGGTGTCGGGGTTGGTGTCGGCGTCGGCGTGGGAGTCGGGGTTGGTGTCGGGGTTGGTGTCGGGTTGGGGGTTGGCGTTGGTGTCGGCGT
>Ga0181532_10000078_pt1 | contig 93925 bp, 83 predicted proteins | sample PEATcosm2014_Bin_33_FD_119768 | JGI IMG/M metagenome (GOLD analysis project Ga0181532, IMG submission 119768) | Peatland microbial communities from MTU Mesocosm Facility, Houghton, MI, USA - PEATcosm2014_Bin11_30_metaG | ecosystem: Environmental > Terrestrial > Soil > Wetlands > Peat | place...
ATACGGGCGATGCCATCGCCCACCGAGATCACCGATCCGGTTTCGGAGACGTCGATCGCTCCCTCGTAGTTTTCAATCTCCTGGCGGAGAAGGGTCGTAATTTCGTCTGCTCGAATCTGAGCCATTCAAACCTCTAACTTGGAACCACAGATGAACACAGATGGACACGGATAAAGGCAAGAGGCAAAACCAAAGCAGCCGCTGTTCACTTTGTTCTTGTCTGTGTGTATCTCTGTTCGCCTGTGATCCCTGAAATCATCGGCGTTCATCGGCGTGAATCGGCGGTTGCTCCTGCTTTTATCCGTGTGCATCTGTGTCCATCTGTGGTTCCCGATTGTGTTATTCCGCTTCCAGGCGCTTGCCGAGGGCCTGGAGCTGGCCGCGCACGGAGCCGTCGTAAACGGTAGAACCGATGCGCGCCACGAGTCCGCCGAGCAGGCCGCGATCCACCGCGAACCGCAGGCGCACTTTTTTTCCGGTGAGCCGCTCCAACTCGTGCGACACGGCGTCGCGCTGCCGCTGATCCAGATCCCGGGCCGAGCTGACTTCGGCGCGCGTGAAGCCCAGGCGCTCATCCAGCAGCAGATCAAAGGCGTCGAGCACCTCGGTCAGCGTGGCGATGCGGCGATGATCGGTCAGCACAAAAAGAAAATTGCGCGCGATGCGCGAAACGCCCAGTTTCTCGCCGATGCGCCCGACCACGGCGCGCTTGCGTACAGGCGGGACCGATGGCGAAGTCAGAGCGTTGCGCAATTCCGCTGAACTCTGAAACACCGCCTCAAAGCTCCGCAATTCACTCTGCAACTGGTGCGGGTCCACGCCCGCCTTGGGATCAGTGGCCACATCCACCAGGGCGGAGGCATATCGGGAGGCTAGGGCGGAGTGCGTCATATTCTATGGATGCCCCAAGTGGGCCACAAAGCTGGTGACGAGCCGGTCTTCGGTTTCCGGGGACATGCGCGTAGCGATCTTCTGCTCGGCCAGGCCCAGCGCCAGCTCGGCGGAGTACCGCCGCAGCTCGAGCCGCGCCGCCTTGCCGGCGGAGGCGATCTCCGCCGTCAGGTGATGCTGGATCTTGGCCATTTCGGCGGCGCCTTCGTGCCGCACGCGATGCGCTTCCGCCGCGCCTTCCTGCCTTGCGTCGCGGCGCAGCGCTTCAATTTCGGCCTCGAGGCTGGCCAAGCGGCGTTCCACCTCCGCAACCTTGGCGTCGGCCTCCGCGCGGGCCTCGTCAGCTTCGATCATGCCCTTGCGGATTTCGAGCGAGCGTTTGAGGAAGTAGGGGCCGGCATTCTTCTTGACAATGTAGCCGAGGCCGACAACCAGCAGCACGAAGTTCGCCCATCCCCAAAAAACTTCGTCGACGCCGTGCTCGGTGCCACCCCGCGATCCGTCGGCGACTTTTTTCGCCTCGCTCTCCGATGCCTGCTGCGCGTAAGCCGGCGATTTCACGAACAAGAACAGAACCACCACCACAAAAGCCAGCCGCTTCATGCCATCGCACCCCTGTCGAGGATGGCCTCGGCGATCTCCGTGGCGAGGGCATCGCTCTGTGCGGCAAGGTCGATCTTGGCCTGCGCGATTTCGGCGGCCAGTTGCGTTTTGGCTTCGCGCACGGCGGATTCAGCCTGCTCGCGCGCCGCGCGTACCTGGGCGGCCTGCTCCTCTTGCAGGCGGCGATGCAACTGCTCCTGCGACTGGTAGATCTCGGCGCGCGCCGCACGCATGGCGGCTTCGTACTCGGCGGTCTTGGCGGCGGCCTTTTCGAGGCTCTCCGCGGCGCGTTGGCGGGCGCCCTCGGTGGCTTCGTAGCGGGCGTGCAGCACCTTTTCGAGCGGCTTGAAAAACATGCGTTTCAGATAGAAGTGCAGGAAGACGACCAGCAGAAAAGTAGGGATCGCCCGCAGAAGAATCCCACTCAAGGCGTGCAAAGTTGCTTCCATTTTGGATTAGCTGGCGAGATCGGAAAGATGCGCTATTAAGCCAGATAGGTTAACACTCGGGAGGCGGTCGCGTCAATAGGGCGAGGCGCGGGTGGGAGGGTCAAGTGGCGTGCTTTCAATGTGGACAATGAGCATTCAGGCCTGTATATCCGAATGATGGTGTGTGACCCGTCGTGCAGGCCGGGGAAGTGCGGATTTGAGGTGGTAGGCACGGGCAGATTCGAACTGCCGACCTGTCGCTTAGGAGGCGACCGCTCTATCCATCTGAGCTACGTGCCCGCGATCCTTATTATTATATCGTTGCCGTGCCATAGCGCTTCAGGCCCTTACGGCCGATGTCGGTGCGGTAGTGCATCCCGTCGAAGTGGATCAGGTGCGCGGCCGCGTAGGCGTTGTCTATCGCGGCTGCCAGGTCCGGGCCGGAAGCGGTGACGCCGAGGACGCGGCCGCCCGCGGTTTCTAGTCCAGCGGGGCCCTGCCGAGTGCCGGCGTGGAAGACCGTCGCGCCAGCGGCTTCTGAGGCTTCGATTCCGTGGATCGGCCAGCCGGCGGTGAAGGCGCCGGGGTAGCCGCCGGAGGCCAACACGACACAGACCGAGGGACCAGGCTTCCAGACCAGAGGGGCGGCGGGGAGTTCGCCACGCGCAGCCGCCAGAAGGAATGGGGCAAGGTCGCTCCCGAGGCGGTGCATGATGGGCTGAGTCTCAGGATCGCCCAGGCGGACATTGAACTCCAGCACTTTAGGTCCCGCGCTGGTCATCATCAGTCCGGCGTAGAGAAAGCCGGTGAAGCCAGTGGCTTCGACGGTTGGGCGGATGATGCGGTCCAGGATCTCACGGCTCTGCTCCTCGGTGAGGATGCGGGAATCGCAGTATGCGCCCATGCCGCCGGTATTGGGGCCGGTGTCGCCATCGAATGCCGCTTTGTGGTCCTGCGTAGGTTCCAGGGGGACCACGTTACGGCCATCGCTCAGCACGATGTAGCTGACTTCTTCGCCGGTCAGGAACTCCTCGATCACAAACGGCGGCTTCAGCGATGCCAGCGCGGCTGCTGCCGTGGTGCGATCTTCGGCCACCACTACGCCTTTTCCTGCAGCCAAACCGTCGGCTTTGATCACTACGGGGTAGGTGAAGCGATCGAGCGCGCGGAGCGCGCCGGCGGCATCCGGCGCGATGGCGAAGGCGGCGGTGGGGATGTTGCTTTGCATAAGGAAGTTCTTTGCAAATACTTTGCTGCCTTCGAGCCGCGCTGCCGCGGCCGTGGGACCGAAGATCAGGCGGCCGCGACTGCGAAACGCATCGACGACTCCGGCGACGAGCGGCGCCTCGGGTCCCACGACCGTCAGATCTGCACCCAAGGATTCGGCAACTGCCAAGAAGGCGCCCGGTGATCCATCATCCGCGGGCACGCATGTTCCGGCGCGTGCGATTCCCGGGTTGCCAGGCGTTGCGAAGACTCGCTCGACTTCCGGGCTCTGTGCCAGGCGCCACGCCAGCGCGTGCTCGCGGCCGCCACCGCCGATAATCAAGACCCTCATAGCCGATACAATGATATCAATGCACGAGAAGTACGACGTGGTGGTGATCGGGGCTGGGCATGCGGGATGCGAGGCGGCGCGGGCTTGTGCCCGCATGGGGCTGAAGACCGCCATGGTCACCATGAACCTCGATCTGATCGCGCAAATGTCGTGCAATCCGGCCATAGGGGGCATTGCCAAGGGCCATCTGGTGCGCGAGATCGATGCGCTCGGGGGCGTGATGGGGGAGGTGACCGATGCTGTAGGGATTCAGTTCCGGCTCCTCAACACCAGCCGCGGGCCGGCAGTGTGGTCGCCGCGGGCGCAATGCGATAAGAAGATGTACCGGATGCGCATGCGCGAAGTGCTGGAGCGCGAACCGAACCTGCGCATCAAGCAGGCAGAGGTCGCGGCGCTCGAGATCGCCGACGGCCCCGAGCGCCGGGCGACGGGGGTGAAGCTGCGTGACGGGCGAACGATCATGGCCGGCGCGATCATCATCACCACGGGGACATTTCTGAACGGTCTGGCGCACGTCGGTGAGATGCAATATAGCTGCGGCCGCAACGGCGAGGCGCCTTCGCAGCTACTTGGGGAGCAGTTGCGGACGTTGGGATTGAAATGGACGCGGCTGAAGACGGGAACGCCGCCACGGCTGGATGGAAGGACTATTGACTGGAGCCGCTTCGAACCACAGGCGGGCGATCCGGAGCCGACGCCATTCTCATTTCTGACCGAGAAGATCGACCGTCCCCAAGTGCAGTGCCACATCGCTTATACGACCGCCGAGACGCATCGGATCCTGCGGGATGCTATTCCGCGCTCGCCGTTGTACAGCGGGCAGATCGAGGGAGTGGGGCCACGCTACTGCCCGTCGATCGAAGATAAGGTCGTCAAGTTCCCGGATAAGCTGCGGCACCAGATCTTTTTGGAGCCGGAAGGTTTGGACACCAACGAAGTGTACGTCAACGGCATGTCTACCAGCATGCCCATTGACGTGCAGGCGGCGATGGTAGGGTCGGTACCCGGGTTGGAGCAGGCCGAGATGATCCGTCCGGGTTACGCGATTGAGTATGACGCGATTGACCCGCGGGAGCTGAGCCACACGCTGGAAGTGAAATCCATACGGGGATTGTACCTGGCCGGGCAAATCAACGGTACTTCTGGTTATGAGGAGGCCGGCTGCCAGGGCTTGGTTGCCGGGATCAACGCGGCGTGCTCGCTGTTGGATGGGCCAGCCGTCGTGATCGGAAGAACCGAGGGGTACACAGGCATCCTGATCGACGATCTGATCACAAAGGGCGCCGACGAGCCGTACCGCATGTTCACCTCACGGGCGGAGTTTCGGCTGCATCTGCGCATCGACAACGCGGATGAGCGGCTTACACCTGTGGGCCGGCGCGTGGGGCTGGTTACGGATGAGCGCTGGGAGGTGTTCTGGCGTAAGCAGCGCCAAAAGGACCGCTTGTCTGAAGCGCTGCGGCAGCATAAGTACGGGCAGTGGCTCAAGCGCCCCGAGGCCTCGATTGGCGAGATCTCCGCTTGGGTGCGGGAGGTGCTAGGCGAGGAACCTGTAAGGGGTTTACTCGCTACCATCGAAACGGAGATCAAATACAACGGATACATCTTGCAGCAGGAGCGGCAGATTGAGCGGTTGAAGGATGCTGAGCGTCGGCCCATTCCGATGTCGTTCGGCTTTGGTGACATCCCGGGGCTGTCGCGCGAAATTCGCGAGAAACTGGAGCGGGTGCGGCCGGAGACGCTGGGTCAAGCGGCTCGGATTCCAGGCGTCACACCGGCAGCAATCGCGATTTTGGATGTTTACCTGAGTTTGGGCCGTGTTTGCTGAACTGTTGCGGGAGAAGTTGTCCGGAATCTGCGAGTTATCCACCGAACAGATCGGGCAGTTGGAGCAACACTACGAGTTGCTCGGCCGCTGGAACAAGGTGCTGAATCTGACCTCGGTTCGCACACTTGAGGAGGCGGTGGAACGGCATTATTGCGAGTCGGTATTCGCAGCCTGCCACCTTCCGGAAGTTGCGGCGTCTATCGCTGATGTCGGTTCTGGCGCCGGCTTTCCGGGGATCCCGATTTCCATTGTGCGGCCGCAATGTTCGGTCGCGTTGATTGAGTCTCACCAACGGAAGGCGGTGTTTCTCCGGGAGGCCGCGCGCGAGCTCGCGAATGTTCGGGTCATTGCGAAACGCGCAGAGGAAATCAGGGAGCGATTCGACTGGGTGGTCTCGCGGGCGGTGAAGTATTCAGACGTAGGCGGGGTACTACAGGAGTTGGGCCGAAATGCCGAACTACTGACTGGAGAAGTGCGCCGATCAGACCTCTCCGGCTTCGAGTGGCAGGAGCCGATCCCATTGCCGTGGGGCGAGCGCCGGTATTTGTGGATTGGGCAGGCTTGTTTCACGTGAAATGGGCGGCTTTGCGGGTCCACGTTTCACGTGAAACACGGAACGCAGATCTACGTCTCCCCGCGCCACTCAAAGCCAGCGATATCCCGCGCAAACAAGACACCTGAACCTATTCCACGTGGAACAACCGCGCGAATTCGCGTCACAATCGTGCTAGCATGGCCGCTTGGGAAAGATCCTCGCAGTAGCCAATCAGAAGGGCGGAGTGGGAAAGACAACCACTGCCATCAACGTCGCCGCCGCCTTGGCCGCAAACGACTTGCGCGTCCTGGTTATCGATTCCGATCCTCAGGGCAACGCCACGACAGGCCTAGGTGGCGCGAAGGACCCGGCTCGACCCAGCCTTTATCACGTCTTGTTGGGCGGAGCAGAAGTAACAGACGCTGTTGTGAATACCGGATTCGAAGGGCTGGAATTGGTCCCTGGCGACAAGAATCTTGTAGGCGCGAATCTGGAGTTGGTGGACGCACCGCGCCGCGAGTTCCGCCTACAAGAAAAAGTGAGTCCGGTGCGCGCGCACTACGACTTCATCTTGATCGACTGCCCGCCGGCACTCGACCTGCTAACCCTGAACGCCCTGATCGCGGCAGATTCCGTCCTGGTGCCCATCCAGTGCGAATTCTTTGCTCTGGAGGGCATCTCGGAGCTCATGGATACAATTCAGAGAATTCGTGAGTCATTCGGGCACGCCTTAGAAATTGAGGGCATCCTGCTCACCATGTTCGATGACCGAACGAACCTGACTCGCCAGGTGGCTGCAGACTTGAGGGACTTCTTCCGCGATCAAGTCTTCGAGACCGTCATTCCGCGAAGCATTCGCCTAGCCGAGGCGCCCAGCTACGGCAAGACCATCCTGGCCTATGATGTCCGCTCGCGCGGCGCCGAAAGTTACATCCGGCTGGCCAAGGAGATCCTGGATCATGAACAAAAACGTGGAAAATCCGCGCAGGGCGCTCGGTAAGGGCCTGAGCGCTCTCCTTCCCACCCGGCCGACGCCGCAACCTCCCGGCGAAGTCCTCCATTCCGGGGAAGAGGTCGCGCAACTTCCCATCGACTCGATCCAGCCAAACCCCCTGCAGCCCAGGCGACTCTTCCAGCAGGAACGCATGGAGGAGTTGGCCCAATCGATACGTGCGAACGGCATCATTCAACCCTTGGTCGTCCGGCGGCACGCCGAACATTATCAACTGGTGGCGGGTGAGCGACGCTGGCGCGCTGCCAAGATGGCTGGAGTGGCGGTGGTGCCTGCGGTTATACAGGAAATCGCCGATGATCGGTTGCTAGAGATCACGCTCATCGAAAACATCCAGCGCGAAGACCTGAATCCAATCGAGACAGCTCAAGCCTTCGACCGCCTCTGTCGCGAGCTGCAGTTGAATCATGAAGAGATTGGCCGCCGGACGGGCAAAGACCGGTCCACAATTGCAAATCTAATCCGCCTCCTTCAGCTTCCACCGGATCTTCAGCAACTGATTGCCGAACGGAGACTCTCAGCCGGGCATGCACGCTGTCTCCTGGCCTTACCAACGGCCGAGCTACAACGCGAGGTCGCCGAGAAATCGGTGGCGCAGGGCTGGTCGGTGCGCCAAGTCGAACGCCTGACCCAGCGGATCATGGAAGACCGCAAACCGAAGGCGGTCGATGAGGTCCAACCCGATCCGAACGTCAAAGCGGCCATCCAGGAATTGGAAAGGGTCCTCGGAACGAAGGTGCGGATCGTCGAGAAGGCCCGCCAAAAGGGACGCATAGAAATCGAGTACTACTCCCCCGAAGATCTGGATCGAATTTATTCCACTATCGTGGGTAGCGGACAGTAAACTACTTCAGCATCTGGAGAATAGCAGCCAGTTCGGTGCGGATTCGAGCCAAAGGATCGGGAGTGAATAGATCTCCCTGCTGCCGATCCGCAACCGTGGATTTCGGCTCCTTGGATTCGTTGTGGAGCGACTGCCGGGCGCCCTCGATGGTATACCGCTTGTCATAAAGCAGGTGCTTGATCTTGAGCAGAAGCTCGACGTCCTTGCGCCGATAGAGGCGGTGTCCAGTGCCGGACTTCTTGGGCGCAAGTGTTGGGAACTCACCTTCCCAGTAGCGCAGGACGTACGATTCGACACCCAGCAAACCGGCCACCTCACCGATTCGAAAGTACAGCTTGTCCGGTATCTCGGGTGTTTCCTTGGGTACCGCCGGTTCTGTCATCAGCCTCTCGTCATCCTACCCTACTGCGCTTGGATTTGTCACGATTGCGGCCCCTTGGTACGTGGTATGCGACACCGACGGAGCACGTGGCCCGTTTTCTTTTTTTTGGGCGGTTTTCTGAGTGTTGAATTACACTCAGACGAAGGAGAAACGTATTTTGCCCGATTCCCTGCCCGCTTTAGAATTTCAACGCTCCCGGATCCTGCGTCGGCTCTCCACCCTCGGCGACTTGCGCCCGGGCTCCATCTGCGCCGTTCCGCGCCGCTGCGGCAAGCCCACTTGCCACTGCGCCAAGCCCGGTGACGCCGGCCACGATCCGCAACTGCGCCTCACACGCAGAGTGCATGGCAAAACCATAGCCGAGTCATTTCCTTCGCCCGCCGCTTTCCGCAAAGCCCAGGCCGAGGTACGCGAGTACCAACGCTTTCAGCGTTTGTGTGGACAATTCGTGGAGATCAGTGAAAAGATCTGTCGTCTGCGTCCGCGCGAAGAGCAATTCCAGAGTTGGAGCGCCGAAGAAAAAGAACGGCTGCTGGGATCCATAAAGAAGGCGCGCGTGAAATAGACACGCGAGCCCGTGGGCTGCGAGGGGCGGCGCAAGACCGGCGAGCCGGACATCGAAGCCGTCGAGTTACCTGCGCACGGAACTGGAGCGGCGGGACTGCGCGAAATGCTCCCGTCACCGTATGGCGGCCACCCAATGGCGCGTTGGCAGGTCGCTCTCGAACAGTTGCCTCTTTAGCGCGACTGCGCCGATGAGCCGCTGCCTCCGACCGTCACTGCCAGGGGATTTACCAGGTGATGCTCAGCGTAATACCCAGGCCGGACGCGCTCCACGATCTGCGCCACGGGACGCTCCAACACGCGGAAATACGGCTGCGGATTCAGGCCAATCCAGAAGGCCCACGCCAGCAACGGCGCGAAAACGGCCACCTCGCGCAGCGAAAGGTCGCGCAGTTTCAGATTCTTCTCGGAGGTTTCACCCAGCATCGTCCGCTGAAATAGCCACAGCAAATACGCCGCGCCCAGCGCGATGCCCACTACGCCCCAGAATGCCCAATTGAGCGACATCTGGTAAGCGCCTTGCAAAATCGTGATCTCGCCGATGAAGCCGTTAAGCGGCGGCATCCCCATGGAGCTAAGCGCGGCAATCAGGAAAACGATAGTGAATACCGGCATCACCCGCATCAGGCCACCGTACTCGGCGATCTCGCGCGTGTGGCGCCGCTCGTAGACCACTCCAACAATCAGAAAAAGCATCCCGGTGGAGATGCCGTGGTTGATCTGCTGGATGATGGATCCGGCGATGCCCGCCGGGTTCAGCGCGAAAATTCCCAGTGTGCAGAATCCCAGGTGGCTGACCGAGGAGTAGGCGATTAGCTTTTTCCAGTCCTTCTGCATCAGGCACACCGCCGCGCCGTAGACGATGCCGATGATCGAAAGCACCGCCATGATGTTCACGATCGTGGGATTCTTGGCCGCGTCAGGCAGCAGCGGAAGAGAGAAGCGCAGGAATCCGTATGTCCCCATTTTCAGCAGGACGCTGGCCAAGATCACGGAGCCAGCCGTGGGGGCCTCCGTGTGAGCGTCGGGCAGCCAGGTGTGGAACGGGAACATGGGGACCTTCACGGCGAAGCCCACGAAGAACGCCCAGAAGACCCACCACTGCATGCCGGGCGAAAGGCTGGTGCGCAGCAGGTCGAAGATGTCGAACGAATAGGCTTGGAATTGGGTGTAGTGCTGATAATAGAGCGTCAGGATGCCGAGCAGCATGAGCACCGAGCCGATCAAGGTGTAGATGATGAACTTGATGGCCGCGTAGGCGCGCCGCTCGCCGCCCCAGATGGCAATGATGAAATACATGGGCACCAGCACGGTTTCCCAGAACACGAAGAAGAGCAGGAAATCGAGCGACATGAACACGCCGAGCATTGCGGTTTGCAGCAGCAAGAAAAAGGCGTAGTATTCCTTGAGCCGGTCCTGGATGGCGTTCCAACTGCACAGAATGGCGAGGAAGCCCAGCACGGTGGTGAGCATTACCAGCAACAGGCCGAAACCGTCGATGCCGAGGTGATAGGATGCGCCGATGCTGGGAATCCAGGGCGCCTGCTCGACGAACTGGAAGTCCTTGCCGCGGTCGAATTGGAAAACCAAGGGTAGCGAGACCAGGAATCCCACAAACGATGCGGCATTGGCCCAAAGCTTGATGAGGCGCGGGTTGGATGCGGGCAGGAAGAACAGAACCACGAGGCCGGCCAGGGGCGTGAAAAGGACGATCGATAGAATGTGGTCCATAGCGCGGATTGGAGAGTTTATATTATCACCTGTGGATGGCGGGGAAAGGTGCACGTGGCGCACGCAGTCTTGCCTCTCCAGGCCCTCTCGCCGCCAGTCCCTGGCCCCAACGGCGCGACATTCCGGCTCTGTTACGCTAAAGGATCGATGAAAATCTCCATGCGCGAAGTAGTTGAAGCGGCGGGATTCCGGTCGTGATTCTTCTGAAGGACGTCGCTAAAAGCTTTGACGGGAAGCGCAAGGTCACCGCTCTCGAGGGAATCGACCTGCATGTCGCGCGCGGGGAAATGCTCTCTCTGGTGGGGCCTTCCGGTTCGGGCAAGTCCACGCTGCTAAACTTGATCGGTGGCCTGGATCGCCCCAGCGCCGGCGAGATCCGGATCGACGGGCGGGCCCTGGCGAGCCTCTCCGACGATGACTTGACGCGCTTGCGCCGGGATAAGATCGGGTTCATCTTCCAGTTCTTCAACCTGCTGCCGAGTCTGAATTGCCTGGAAAATGTGGCGCTGCCGCTGCATTTGAAAGGCATGCCGAAAAAGAAGACCGCGGAGCGCGCGCGCGAGCTGCTCGATCTGGTGCAGCTCGGCCACCGCCTGGATCATCTGCCCGACGAGCTTTCCGGCGGCGAGCGGCAGCGCGTGGCGATCGCGCGGGCGCTGGCGTTCTATCCGCCGATCCTGCTCGCCGATGAGCCTACCGGAAATCTGGACAGCCACACCGGCGCGGAGATCCTGAATCTGATTCGCGATCTGCACGGACGCCTAGGCGCCACGGTTTTGATTGTGACGCACGACTCTGGAGTCGCCCAGAGCTGTCCGCGCATGGTGACTTTGCGCGACGGGCGCATCGAGGGGGATGTGCGGCGGTGATCCTGCTGCGGCTGATCAGTTGGCCTTACGCCCGGAAGCACCTGGTGCGCTGGCTGCTCACTATCGGCGGCATTGTGCTGGGCGTGGCGCTGCTCGTGGCCATGTACACGGCCAACCAGAGCGTGGTCGAGGCCTTCAACCAGACCGTGGACCGCATCGCCGGTAAGACGCAGCTTCAAGTTTCCGCCGGCGACAGCGGTTTTCCGGAAGAGGTATTGGAGCGCGTCGAGAGCGCCCCGGAGGTGCGCGCGGCAGCGCCGGTCATCGAGCAGGTGGTCGATAGCGGCATCAAAGGCCAGGGCAAACTGCTGATTCTGGCTGTGGATATGACCGGCGATCGCAGCCTGCGCGACTACAATCTGGAAGGCGGCGACGAAGACATCATCGACGATCCACTGGTGTTTCTGGCGCAGCCGGATTCGCTGATCCTGACGCGCGAATTCGCCTCGCGCAACGGTCTCTCGAGCGGCAGCAAACTGCCCATGCAGACGATGGAGGGTCCCAAGCAATTCACCGTGCGCGGCATTCTGCGCTCCGGCGGGATGACTTCGGCGTTTGGCGGCAACCTGGCGATCATGGATATATATGCCGCGCAGAAAGTTTTTGGGATGGGACGGCGCTTCGACCGGATCGATATCGGCCTGAAAGAGGGCGTCACGCTGGAACAGGCGCAAGCCTCGCTGCGCAAAGTGGTGGGTCCGGGGTTCGAAGTGGAGCAGCCCTCCAGCCGCGGCCAGCATTTCGAATCGCTGATGGGTGTCTACACCACGACCATGAACGTGGCGAGCCTGTTCGCGCTGTTCATTGGCATGTTCATCATCTATAATTCGTTCGCTATCGCGGTGACGCAGCGGCGCGCTGAAATCGGCATTTTGCGCGCGCTGGGGGCCACCCGCGGCCAGATCCGTGCGCTGTTTCTGGGCGAGAGCGCCATAGCAGGACTGGCCGGTTCGGCGGTGGGGATCGTGTTCGGTTTGCTGATGGCGCGCACCATGGCGGCCAACGCGAACAGCATGATGGACAGCGTCTTTGGACTCTCGTCGAATGCGGACCGCGTGCTGGTGCAGCCCTGGCTGCTGGTGACGGCTGCCGTGGTGGGCGTGTCGACCAGCATGATCGCGGCGTTTCTGCCGGCGCGCAACGCGGCCCGCGTGGACCCGGTCAAGGCGCTGCAGAAGGGGCGCTACCAGGTGCTCTCCGCCGGCGAGAACCGCAGGAGGCGCGCGGCCGCTTTAGGGGCGATTGCGATAGCCGCGGGCTGCCTTCTATTCGGCAAATCCAATGTGGCGTTTTACTCCGGATATTCGCTGGCGATGCTGGCGATGCTACTGCTCACGCCCGCCCTTTCCCTGTACCTTTCCCGCTTGTTGCGCGGACCGCTGAAATTGCTGCGGCCGGTAGAAGGCGCGCTGGCCGCGGACAGCCTGATACAATCGCCGCGGCGCACGTCCGCCACCGTGGCGGCGCTGATGCTGTCGCTGGCGCTGGTGGTCGGCCTGGGCGGCCTCGCGCGGGCCAGCTATACGGAGATACGGGGATGGCTGGATAGCACCTTCAATCCCGATCTTTTCGTGTCGACTTCGGAAACCGTGTCGGCGCGAACCTTTCACTTTCCCGACAACATGCTGGATGGCCTCCGCCGGATTCCGGGCGTCGCCGAGGTGCAGCCGGTGCGCATCGCGCGCGTCAGTCTTCGTGGAAGCCCGATCATGCTGGTCGCCATAGATCCGGCGAGCATTGCCCGGCGCACACGGGGACAGCGGGTGACGGCCGGCGATTTCGACGAAATGTACCGCGCCGCGGAGGAGCAGAAAGGCTTGATCATTTCCGACAACTTGGCCGAGTTGCAGAAGCTGAAGATGGGCGACGTGCTGGAGATTCCAGCGCCGGCGGGCGTGCTGCGGCTGCCGGTCGCCGGCATTCTGCAGGATTACTCGAACCAGTTGGGCACGATTTTCGTCGACCGGGCCGTCTATCGGCGGCTGTGGAAGGACGACTCGGTGGACATCTTTCGCATCTACCTTGCACACGGCGCCGTGGCCGCCGATGTCAAAACCCGGATTCTGGAGCGCTTCACGCAGGAACGCCGCCTGTTCGTGCTCTTCAACAAGGAGCTCCGCGACTGGGTAATGAAGATCACCGACCAATGGTTCGGCATGACGTACGTACAGCTCTTTGTGGCGGTGCTGGTGGCGATTTTGGGCATCGTCAATACGCTGACGGTTTCGATTGCGGACCGCCGTCGGGAGCTGGGCGTGCTGCGCGCGGTTGGCGGATTGCGCAACCAGATCCGCCATACCATCTGGATGGAAGCCGTGGCCATCGGCGTAATCGGGCTTATATTGGGCGTTGCCGCCGGCGCGGTGAACCTGTTTTATAACGTCGATCTGTCGCGGCGCAGCTTCGCCGGGATAAGGCTGGACTACATGTTTCCCTATGGCATTGTTCTGCTGCTGGTGCCCGTGATTCTAGGCGCGGCGTTCGCCTCGGCCTTGTTTCCGGCGGAGAGCGCGGTGCGCAGCTCGCTGGTGGAGGCGCTGGAATATGAATAGCGGGTGGGACCGGCCCTTGGCCTGTATGGGCGCCGGCAAGAGTGCCGGCGCGGCAGGCATAGGTGCCTGCGCCACGGCTTGTTTTTTGTTGCTGGGGGGGCCGGTTGCGGCGCAGGATGCCCGGCAAATCGTCGAAGAATCCCAACGGCGCGGGCGCGCCGACTCGCAGCACTACGAAGGCGTCCTCGAAGTAATCGGCGCCCACAACAAGGTCTCTAAAAAGAGCTGGCAATCGGACCGCTTGGGCTCCTATGGCAACAGCAAAGCGATCATCCGCTTCACCGCGCCGGCCGAGGTAAAGGGTGTCGCGCTGCTGGTGCTGAATCATCCGGATCGCTCGTCGGATCAGTGGATGTGGACACCGGCCATCGGGCGGGACCGGCGCATCGCGCAGCAGGACCGCTCCACGCGATTCTTCGGCACCGATTTCAGCTTCGAAGACCTGGAGGAGCGAGACGTCGGTCAGTTCGATTTCCGCATGCTGGGCGAGGAGGCGCTCGACGGCGCTGCGTGCTGGAAAATCGAATCGAAACCCAGGCAGACCAAGAGCTCGCAGTACACTTCGTCGCGCGTCTGGATCCGCAAGGACAATTATGTCCCCGTGCAGTACGAAAACTACGTGAAGGACACGCTGGTGCGGCGCTTGCAAGAGAAGGAGATCGAGAAGATTCAAGGGATATGGACGGCGCGCCTGCTGGAGATGGCGGACTTGCGCCGCGACAGCCGCACCATTTTGAAGCTGGAAAACGTGCACTACAACGTGCCCATGAAGGACGACGATTTCACGGTGCAGGCGTTACGGCGGCAGCCGTGACGCAGAGCGTGCTGGGTGTTGGGTTCTGGGTGCTGGGGCTTAACGCCTCGGCGTGGGGCAGGCGCTTTCGCTGGCCAACCAACCTAACGGCCATCGCTAGCCAAGCGCCGTGTCGCCGCGTCGCCGTGTCGCCGTGTCATAACATCGACGCCTTTCGTCGATCTTGGCGAGCTTCGCTCGCCCTCCTGGCGCTTACTGCTGCCGCATGGGGGCAAACCTTCACGCAACGCGGCTTCCTGGAAACCGACTTTATCGGCTACCCGCAAACCGCGCCGGGCGACAGCGGACAGGCCATCGGCGAAGCGCTATTCCGGTACGAGGCATTCTACAAGCTGTCCTCCGACTGGCAGTTCGCGGGCGGCTTCGACGCGCGCGCGGACACGCACGGCCAGGTGGATCGGGACTGGGAACTTTCGTGGGACGATCGCGAGCGCAGGCGCCCTTCCTTCGCGGTGCGGCAGCTCAACGCGACCTATTCCAAGAACAAGCTGACCGTGGAATTGGGGAAGCAGTTCATCCGCTGGGGCAAGGCCGACCTGCTCAATCCGACTGACCGCTTCGCGCCCCGCGACTTTCTCACCGTCGTCGATGCCGATTTCCTGGCCATCACGGCGGCGCGGCTCACTTATGGCGGGCAATCGAACACCATCGAGCTGGTCTGGTGCCCGCTGTTCACGCCCAGCCGCGTGCCGCTGCTCAACCAGCGCTGGAGCATCGTGCCGGAGGGTGTTTCGCTAGTCGAGCAAGCGCCGGTGTTTCCGGGTGGGTCGCAGTTCGGCGCGCGCTGGAACCACATCGGCGGCGTCGCGGAGTATTCTCTCTCGTTCTACGACGGGCACAATAATCTACCGCTGTTCAACTTGCAGTTGCAGCCGCAGGCGCCGCTGACCGTGGATATTCAGGAGTTCTATCCCCAGATGCGCATGTATGGCGGAGACGCGGCGGTTCCGCTGAAAGGCGTCACGGTGAAGGTTGAGGCGGCCTACTTCACATCCACGACAAAGACGGAAGACGAGTACGCCTTGTTCGTGGCACAGGTGGAGAAGCAGGCCGGCGAATGGTTCTTCATCGGCGGCTACGCCGGCGAGGCCGTCACCGAGCACCGATCCATTTTGGAATTTGCGCCGGACCGCGGGTTGACCCGCGCGTTTCTGGGACACGCGGGCTACACCATCGACACGAATCGCAGCGTGTCTCTGGAAACCGTCATCCGCCAGAACGGCCGCGGCGAGTGGGCCACGCTCGCGTACTCGCAGGCGTTCGGGCAGCACTGGCGGGCGACCGCGGGATACACGCTGATCCGCGGCGATGCGTCGGATTTTCTGGGGCAGTACCGCCGCAATTCGCACGCGCTGGTGGCGCTGCGGTATAGCTTTTGAGTATGTGGCGCAGCCTTCAGCTTGCTGCGGCGAGCTTCAGCTCGCCGTTTTGCAGCGAACTAAAGTTCGCTATTGGCAGGCGGAAGCGCCAGGCGGAAGCGCCTGCCCCACCTCTTGTACACTTCGTACACTCGTGCCACCAAGGCACTATTTGGAAAGATGTAGAAACGCCGTAGCGGCGGGCTTCAACGCGCCGTTTGGCAGGAAACCGCAAACCACAAGTACGTCTGCCACCTGAGGCCAAACGGCGAACTGAAGCTCGCCGCAGCAAGCTGAAGCTTGCGCCACGACACTACGATCTGTGTTGCGCAACGCTCAATACGTTGCCGTCGGGATCTTTGAACCACGCCACACGGGCGCCGGCATGCGCGGGGCTGACCTCGGGGCCGCTCGGCGAAGTCCAAATGGGTAGGTCGTCCGGGCCCTTGTTCATCCACGGATAGCGTTCGAATTCGACGCCGGCGCTCGTAAGATCCTTCACCGCGGCTTCGACATCCGCGACCTCCCAGCCCAGCACCGTGAATTGCGGTGGCGTCCAATCGGCCACGGGGGTGAGGCGCAGGGTCGTCCCGTGGGCGTCGAAGATCATTGCGAAGCGGTCCTCGCCCAGTAGCGTCAGACCCAATGTGTCGCGATAGAATTTGCGCGCGAGGTCGCGGTCGCGCACGGCGGCGAACGCAACGATCTTGGCCGAACCCAGTCCCGATGAAGTGCTCATGAGGATAGTCTCCCTTACACGCCGCGGAGTCGTAAAGCCCGCAATGCGCCATAATATATCTCTCATGCGACAAGGCTTCATCACCGACTACGACCCCCGGCCGGGCGTCTCCATTTCCACGCTGGCATATGAATATCCGCCCGGATTCCAGGTGCCGGAACACGCCCACGGCGCGGACCAAGTGATCTATGCCACGCGCGGCGTCATGGAGGTGAGCGTGGGCCAGAGCTTTTGGCTGATCCCTCCGCAATTTGCCATCTGGATTCCGGCGCGCACGATGCACCGCATTCGCATGCCCGGCGCCGTCTCGATGCGCACGCTTTACTTGCGGCGGGGGGTTGCTCCGCGGTTGCCGCCAGCGTGCACCGTGCTGCACGTCACTCCATTGCTGCGCGAGTTGATCGTCGAGGCGGTCCGCGCCGGGCAGCTCCGGAATAGAAACCGGTTGCACTGCGCGCTGCGGGACTTGCTGGTCTCTCAACTCGAAAAGGCCTCTCCGATTCCCACATTCCTGAAGCTGCCCCAGGATTGCCGCGCGCTCGGCGTGGCCCAGGCGCTGATCGCGAACCAGGCGAACGCTCCCTCGTTGCGCGCGCTGTGTGCCGGCGTGGGCGCCAGTGTCCGGACTATAGAGAGGGTGTTCCGAAGGGAGGTCGGCGCCGACTTCGAAACGTGGCGCAGGCAGGCTCGCTTGATGAAGGCGGTGGAACTGCTGGTGGGGGGCAGTTCCGTCAAGGAGGCCGCTTTCGAGATCGGGTACCGCCAGCCCAGTGCCTTTGTGGAGATGTTTCGGCGGACATTCGGAACCACACCTAAGGTCTGGGCGCGGCGTTTTCCCGAGCATAACTGAGCGGCAGGACGCGATACTTCACCAGCGTCCACAACGCTTCAAAACCGTCGCGGGCGCGAATCTTCTTGCCCTCCGCGATGCCCCGCGCGTTGTAGCTGACGGGGACCTCCCGGATGCGGTAACCGAGGCGCCGCGCCTTGGCGGTCACTTCCGGGCAGAACTCAAAACGGCGGCAGACCAGGTGGATCTGGCGGAGAACCGGTGTGCGGAATGCCTTGTAGGCCGTGGCCTCGTCGGTAAGCCGCGCGGCGTACAGCAGATTGGCCACCGCGGTCAGGATGCGATTGGCGATGCGATTCCGCGCCGCCATCGCCACCGGTTTGCCCAGGAATCTGGAACCGTAGACGATATCCGCCTGGCCTCTCACGATGGGTTCCAGAATGCGCGCGTAGTCGTTCGGATCGTATTCCAGGTCGCCATCCTGAATCAGCACGATGTCGCCCGACGCCAGCCCGATGCCGGTGCGGATCGCGGCGCCTTTGCCGGAATGACCGATGGCTCGATGCACGGCAATCGTGCCGGACTGCGCGTATTGCGCGAGCATCTGCGCGGTTCCGTCCGTCGATCCATCGTCAATTACGATGATCTCTTTGGAGCAGCCCGCGGGCAAAGGCGCCTGGCACACACGCTCGAGGACCTGGCTAAACGTGCGGAATTCGTTGTAGACCGGGATGAGGATCGAGACCTTCATGGTTTGCGCAGCACCGCGAAAAGCGACTGGCCGAAGGGCGGCCGTGCCAGCGATTCCAGGCGCGACATCCACGGGACCACGCACCGGTCGAAGATTTCGATCTGTCCTGGCGATTGCGCCTCTCGCCGGAATACGTGGGCGTTCAGCCACCAGGCGAAGAACCCGATCGCGTTTATGTAATGGAGCTTTCGGATGTCCAGGCCGGCTGTTTCGGCCAGCTCGGTTAGCGATCGGCGGCTGTAGCGCCGGTGGTGGCCGAGGTTCCTGTCGATGGGTCCGTAGAGAGCCTGAAATGCCGGGACGAGCAGCACGATCATTCCACCGGGTACGAGCAGCGATGCCATCGCTCGCAGCGCGCGACGATCGTCCTCGACGTGCTCCAACACGTTCAGGCAGACGCAGGAGTCCGGGCGGAAGCGCGCCAGGTCCACGAACGCGTCGCTCGACGGATCGCAGACGAAGGCGTGCAGGTTCGGCTGATTCGGATAGCGTTCCCGCAGTAGCGCGATGCAGGCAGGCTCGACATCCAGGGCGATGACAGCTTCGCGGTCGAGCAGCATCCCGGTGAAGTTGCCGAGGCCGCAGCCCACCTCGACAACGCGCTGCCCCAACTCCGGTGCGACGAGGCGGCTCTGCCAGCCGAAATAGTTGGCGGCGCGCGCCATACGCTCCTGATCTGTTATCGTGTAAGTCGACGCCGGCATGTGTCTCTGGCTTTCCCAGCCGTTTCTGCCTCTCCCCGATCCGATTGGCTTTGGCGCCAGCGACTACTTCGAACTCGCGCTGGCTTTTCAGCTCCTCGTTCTTGCGCTGGCGTGGCGCCCATGGCTGGAGCCCTACGTCCGGCGGCTTGCGAAAAAAACCGGCTGGTCGATGCTGCTCCTCGCGGTCCTGCCGGTCGCGCTGCGGCTGTCGTTGCTGCCTCACCATCCGGTCCCGTCGCCGGATATATATGACGAGTTCAGTCACCTCTTGGTTGCCGATACTCTGCGGCATTTCCGCTTGGCGAATCCAGCGCATCCGCTGCCGCAGTTCTTCGAAACGTTTTTTGTTTTGCAGCAGCCGACTTACAGCTCGATCTATCCGATCGGGCAAGGCTTGGCCCTGGCGGTCGGGTGGACGATACTTGGCCTTCCGTGGGCCGGAGTGATCCTGACGGTGGCGGCGCTCTGCGCGCTGTGCTACTGGATGCTGCGGGGCTGGACTACGCCCGGATGGGCCCTTGTAGGAGGACTGCTCGCGGTAATCGAATTCGGCCCCCTCAACCAGTGGATGAATAATTATTGGGGAGGCGCACTTCCCGCGGCTGGGGGGTGCCTGGTATTTGGCGCGTTGCCTAGGATACGGCAAAGCGGGCGCCTCCGCGATGCCGTGCTGCTCGGCCTCGGCCTGTCGATAAACTTACTCACTCGCCCGTATGAGTCCATTTTTCTGCTTCTCGGCGTCGTGCTCTACTTCTTGCCCGCGCTGCGTAAGAGCGGTGCGTTGAGAGCGCTAGTGCGGCCGGCTGCGGTTGTGGTTGTGACGGTGCTTCCGGCGATCGGCATAACGTTGCTCCAGAATAAAGCAGTCACGGGAAACTGGACGACGCTTCCCTATAGCCTGAGCCAGTATCAGTACGGTGTGCCCGCGGTGCTCACGTTTCAAGCTAATCCTGTGCCGCATCATGAACTAACGCGGGAACAAGAGCTTGACTACAAAATGCAGCTCTCGTTCCGTGGGGATCGCGCGGAGACGATCGGCAGTTATCTGCTGCGCCTGGAATACCGTGTGCGATTTTACCGCTTCTTCTTTCTGGCGCCGCTCTACCTGGCGCTACCGGCCTTTCTGTGGGCTATGCGAGAGTACCGGTTCGTCTGGGTGGTTCTTTGTCTCATAATCCTCGGTCTTGGTATTAACTTCTTTCCGGCATTCCAGTTTCATTACCTGGCCGCGGTGACTTGCCTGTTTGTTCTAGTAAGTGTGACTGGGCTTCAGCGACTTAGCCGGATAACCATCGGTGAGTATCAAGCAGGCCAGCAGGCCGCCCGGATCATTGTTTTCCTATGCATCCTGCAGTTTACGTTCTGGTACGGCCTGCATTTATTTGAGAATGACGAATGGTCGCTGGCCCTGAGGCAATACGAGACTTGGGAAACGGTCCATCAACGGAATCCCGAGCGGCGCACTATCATTAACAATCAGCTTGCGCAGGCGCCCGGAAGGCAGTTGGTCTTTGTGCGGTACTGGCCGCGCCACATCTTCCAGGACGAATGGGTTTACAACGCTGCGGATATCGACCGGTCGCGGGTGGTCTGGGCTCACGACCTCGGTCCGGCCGAGAATGAGAAGCTGCGCCGTTATTATCCCGATCGGACCGTGTGGCTGCTGGAGCCGGATGCGCGTCCGCCCAGGCTGAGCCCTTATGCGACGGTGGACGCGCCGCGCTAGGTTAGCCAAGAACTTGTTGAAAAACGTTTCATTAGTCTGCAAACGCAGGCGGAACCGCCTGCCAGGTATTTTTTCAACAAGTTCCAAAAGTTCGCTGTTGGCAGGCGAAAGCGCCTGCCCCACCTTCTTGTACAACCGTGCCACCAAGGCAAAGGTAGAAACTTCTGTGTAAATATCTGCGTGCGTCAGACAATTTGCTCGCGTTCACTGTCCCAGCGCACGGCCCGCCCCAGGCGATAAGAGGTGATCGCCATGCGGCAGGCGATGGCCGAGCTGAACCCGAGTTCAAAGGGACAGTTCGGCTGCTTGCGGCTGCGCACGCAGTCGAAGAAGTTGTTCATGTGCAGTTGAGTGAGTTGTTCATCTGGGATACCGGTACCGCCTTTGACAGCCCCGCTCGCGGATCCCTTCTTTTCCTGCGGCTCGAAGCTGACCTGCTCATCTTCGTAACGCAAAATCGTGCCTTTGGTTCCCAACACCAAGTCGGTGTTCTCTCCGTAGTACCGGTTCCCGAACATGGAGTTCCAAGAGAAAAGCAGCTTCCCATGGTCCATAGCGACGTCGTAAGTATCGGGGACTTCCATATCCGGCGAGAGATAGTTGCCGCCGGCCATGGTCACCGTGCGCGGAACATCCAGTTCCAGCATCTTATGCCAGAAGATCACTTGGTGGACCATGTTCTCGAACACGTTTCCGCCGGAGTAGTCCCAGAAGAAGCGCCAGTTGACGAAGCGCCTGGGATCGAAGTCCCGATGCGGTACTTCGCCTTCGAATGCCGTCCACGCCACATGCTGCAAATCGCAGTCCTGCGGAATCTGGCGTTTCCACCCGCCATAGGGCGCGTTCCGATAGTGATGCGTGTGGAGAGCTGTGACTTTTCCCATGCGATCGGCGTTGTAGAGCTCGTTGACTTGGGCGACCGCGGGCCCGCTAGTAGCCTGCGATCCGACCTGGACGATGCGGTTCGAGCCGGAGTAGGCCTTCTTCATACGGCGGGCATGGTCCACGTTGAACGCCATGGTTTTCTCCACGTAGATATCCTTGCCGGCTTCGATCGCAGGGACAAAGATGAGGGCATGTTGATGATGCGGAGCGGCAATCAGAACCGCGTCGATGGACTTGTCGTCGAGCAGGCGGCGATAGTCCTGGTGCGTCGCGGCGTTAGGCACGAGACGCTTGGCTTCCTCCAACCGGCGCGTGTAGAGATCGGAAACTGCCACGGCCTCGACATTGGGACAACTGAGCGCGGCGCGTAGAATCTCCGTGCCGCGGGCGCCGGCTCCGATGAGTCCGAAGCGGACGCGATTATTCGCCTGGGCAGCGGCGGAAGCGGCGCTGGCAGCGGCCACGAATTGAGCGACGAACTGGCGGCGGGTGCTCACATTTTCCTCCCTTCCTCACCATAGCAGGACGCGGCGGGCGCGCCAACGTGGGGCAGCAATCGCGGCTGCCGCGGCCTTCAGGCCGCGATGGCTGGGCCAAGATTGCCGACACAATGCTATCCCGCTGGGCTACGTGGTGGGAACGTCGTACAGGCTGAGCATCTGCCAGGCGCGGTAGTGTTCCGGACCCTCCAGATTCAGGACCTGGGTGCCGGTGATGGCGCCGGAAGTGGGATAGATCTCGATCGAGAAGGCGGCGACGTGGCTACTTGACACAAGCACAAGCGCGGGCAAAAAGAAGTAGTCGCCATCGGAAAGCAATTGGGCGCTTCCCATCGCCTGGGAATAGACTCCCAAATCCACGCTCAGAACGGGCGTGACCTGCATAGTCTGTTCATCGACGGTAAGAGCCATGCCCCGGCTGTTGCCGCTGCCCAAGCCGAGCGGCGGCGGAGAGACTCGGGTGTTGCCGTTATCGAAGATGGTCAGGGGCCCCTGGCCTGCATTCTCCATGCCGGCGTCGTGCTGATGCGAGAACCAGGGCCAGGGATCGCTGTCCACGTTTTTGAACTTGAAGCTGCCATCGACGCCCATGCGCCAGACTATGTCTCTGGAGCCGGCGCCGTCGTTATAGTCGATCTTGACGACCCAATCCTGGTTTCGCATCGAGAATACGATATCGTGATCCTGAGGCCAGTAATACAGGCTGTTGCCGTGCAGCCAATCGTGCGCCTGGGGGGCGATGCCAGGGCCCAGGAGGAAGATCGGCGGGCAACCCGGCTGGCTGGCGACGCATGTTTCTCCGAGCACCGCCGGCCGGTCGAGGAACAATTGATTTCCGCCGCTGGCGTGCTGGAAGGCATCGAAATACCAGGCCACCTGCCAATTGTCGTCCAGGACGACGATCATATCGCCGACTATGTCAACCGGAAGGCCGCTGGTGTCGCCCTGGGTCCCGGCCGGAAAGATCTTTTCGATATCGGCCAGGACGGCCGTGTACCCGTCGGGCAGCGTCTGGATGGCGTCATGGTGAAAACCGCCCAGGCAGGCCGAGCCGACCGCCGGCGGGCTGGGGAAAACGTTGCACGGACCACCGTTGGCCGCGCCTAATGCAAGCAATTGCTGTTGAATCGCGCCAGTGTTGGTCTCGCGCACGACATTGCCGGCCAAATCGATCCGCCGCAGGAGCTGCTCCTTGGTCGCCGCCGGATTCCAGGCCGGGTCATCCTCGATCGAGAGGAATCCACCATTCGGCAAGGGGCGCGTCAGAACATTGATGTGAGTTGTGTCGTTAGGATAGTAATACCAGACGATTCTGCCGACTAAGTCTGTCGCCACGTCAGGGTAAGTAGTTCCTTCGCCAAACTGCAGGAGGTTGTGGAGAATTATGGAGTCACTTGTGTCGGTTTGCGGCCCGATCTGAATGGTTGGATCGAACTCAGGGAAACTGATATCCGTAGGCAGAGCGCCCGTGGTGAAAGTAATAACCGGCCCGTTGACCAACTGGCCGCCGGTAGCCGTTTGAGCCGACAGCTCGTAGGTAGAATTGGGGTACATGCCGGCAATTTCAAAAGTCATGGTGTAAGGAGGGTGGCAGCTTACCATAGTCGTGGCGCTCGCGGGCGTTTTCTTATCGGCGATTTGAAAGACGACCCGCATACTGCTTCCCGAGGCGCAGGAAGGCGCGCTGAATAATGCGACCAGGGGGTTTGCGGTCGCGACTACCACCGGCGCATTGCCGGTTACCAGTGGATTTACCTGGTACTGAACGGTCTGCGAGACTGTTTCGCCAGTTGCGAAGTCCTTGACGACCGCCTGGATCCGGTAAGTGCCTTCAACCGATGTAGGAACCCAAACGAAAGGAAGGGAAGTCCAGACACCCGCGGCTAGCGTACCTACGTTGAAGTCACTTGCGAGAGCCAGGGATGCATCAGGGTGCGCGACATTGAACTGGAAAGTCAGGGGGCCGGGACTGGTGTCCGTCGCACTTACGATCCAGACGATCGACGAGCCGATCGACTGGGGGGGAACAAGCGACGGCGCCATGGAGACAATTTGAACGGTGGCGAACGCGGGGACACAGAGGGCCACAAACAGACCGATCGGCAGGAATCGACGATGCACTCTAACACCCCCTGTGAAGCTACAAACACTAGGGCATTCGAGAAGACTCGGACGCCCGCGGCGAATGTCGCGGATTCGTGCACAACCGCACGTTAAGTGATGCGGACGTTCCATTGGGCGGTGGAAGTGTTACTGGCGGTACAGGCGCGAGATCTTTCTTAAGCTTTAGCCCGCCAACGCCGGCTTGAGGCTAATGAAGGAGGCAGCACTATGGGAGCTTGCCGTACTCCGCCTTGGCTTCTTTGAGGATGGAAATATCAGGGTCGGCATCTCTCCAGAGCGCGAAGAAATCCTGGTACGCGATGCGCGCTTTGGCGTGATCGCCCGCGAGCGCATACGCCCGGCCAAGGCCGAGGTGCGCCAGCGCGCCGGTCACGAAATTTACAACCAGCCCGGGGTGATCCAGAATCTTCTGAAACTCACCGGCGGCCGCGACGCCCTGGTGCGCAGCCAGATACGCCTCGCCCCGCAGGTAAACAGGACAGAGAGGGTTGCTGGTGCCGAGTGGGACAGCGCCCAGTTCGTAAGGCGCGGACACCGCCAGCGCCTCAATTGCTCTGGTCGCGTTCCTGTCTTGGATCCTGCTGCCGAGGGCACTGCTTGCCCGGATCATAGGCAAGTACTCGGCCTGCGCGAACGTGTCTTCCGGGAAACGCTTGGCCAGATCGCCGGCCATTCGGCTGGCTTCGCTCGAATCGCCTGCCAGCGCCAGCACCATGGCTGAAACCGCCTCCACGTCTCTACTATTGGAGAGTGCCAGGCCGTTCTGCGCCTGCCGCTTTGCCAGGCCCAGGTTGCCTGCCATCGCCTCGCGTAGCGCAGCTACAGCCAGATAGCCGGCCGCGGTTTCTTGTTCGTCAACCCGCTCGGCAGACTCGGCCGCGCGCCTCGTGAACTCCCGCGCCCTGGCAAACTTGCCGGCATACGCAGCGGTGTTCGACTCGAGGTCCAGAACAATGTCTTCGTACCCAGGCTTGCCCATGAGCGCCGCAGCTTCCCTCTCCATCGCCGCCGCATCACGTTGCAAGAAGGCAATCTGGTAAAGGCAAGCGCCAGCCATTGGAGCGCGGAGAGTGCGTGCTTCTCCGGCCGTAGTCCGGGCTTCATCCAGACGGTTCAGGTCTAGGTAAAGAATGGCGAGACGCACGTAAGCAGCCCCACTTCCAGGCCTTAACTTCAGGGATTGCTGGGCCGCTGCGAGCGCTTTTTGGTACTCACCCAAGTTAGCGTAGACCACCGCAAAGCTGGCCGGTGGGGAACTGTCTCGCGGGTACGCCTGCGCCCATAGTCCTAACTCTTTACGGGCCGCCTCCTGATTGCCGGCGACATTCTTCTCGTAGGCCGAGGTGATGGCGAATTTCTCGCGCTCGCTCAGCCGCTCGCGCAGTTCGTAGGCGCTGCGGGTGCTCTCAGCCGCCCGCGCGTATTGACCTGTGTTCTTGTAGCAAGTCCCCAAGGCCACATGCGCCATGGCGAAATTCGGGTCCAGGCTTATGGCCTGCCGGAAATGCTGAATTGCGGCGGCGTCACCACCCGTACTCTGTAACTGAACGCCGAGACTGTAGGCTTGCAGCGCTACGAGCGAACCAGTAGTGACGTCACTGGGCGGCGCATCGTATTTCTGTACTGAGGCCAGCGATTCTCCGAGTTTCCGGCGTATCTTCGCGGCCGCTTTTCCCAGCGCCTTCAGCACCTGCGACACGCCGTCGGCCGTCACTTGCTCCTCAGCCAGCAAGTCTCCGGTGCGGCAGTTCACCGCCCGCAACCCCAGCACGTACCGGCTGCCCTGGCTGGAGATCGATCCTTCGATGGTCGCCGCGCTGGCCGTGCGCTGGCAGACCTCGCGAGCCAGTTTCTGGGTCAGCCGGGCGTCCTTACGCTGGGTCATGAGGGCGAGCGTCCGTGCGACGTCTTTGTCGGAAAGAAGGTCCAGAAATGGAGATTGCTCCAGTTGCGCGGAGAGACCCTGCCGCAGAGTTCCGTCGAAGACCGGATCGCCGGTGGTATTCGTGAAATCCGCCAGCACGATGGTGTCGCGCTCCGTGAGCTGGCGGGATTGGCGCCAGTGCAGAACCAGCCAGGTTACGCCGGCAGCCAGAGCGAGCAAGACCACCGCAGCCAGCGCGGCTACCGCAGCCCGCGGGATGCGCCGCGGCAGCCGGCGGGGCTTGGATTCCGGCGCGCGCGCGACGTTCTTCAGATCCGCCAGCATCTCGGCGGCGGAGGAATAGCGCCGGACGCGTTCCTTTTCGAGCGCCTTGTCGATGATGCGATCGAGCTGCGGAGGAATCCCGGGATTCACCTGCAGCGGTGTCAACGGCGTCTTCTGCAAGACCGCGACGAGGATGTCCGGCATCGTGGCGCCGGGAAAGGCACGCTGCCCGGTGGCCATTTCGTAGAGCACGGAGCCGAAGCTGAACAGGTCCGTGCGCGCATCCAACTCCTCCGCGCGAGCCTGTTCCGGAGACATATACGAGACGGTGCCCATCGCCATGCCCGGCTTGGTGAGCTCTCCCGGATCGGCCTCCAGAGGGCGTGTATCCGCTCCGGCGTTGGCTACGCCGCTTGGTGCCACCGGGGCGACCTTCGCCAGCCCGAAATCCAGGATCTTGGCGTGGCCCCGCGCGGTTACGAAAATGTTGGGCGGCTTGATGTCGCGGTGAATGATGCCGGCGGAGTGCGCGGCGTCAAGCGCCTCCGCGATTTCGATGGCAAGGCTTAACAGCCGCCCGGTTTCCATGGGCTGGCCGCCGATCAGATGCTTCAACGTCTGGCCGTCCAGGTACTCCATGGCGATGAACGCCTCGTCCTGGGCCTCGCCGACGTCGTAGATCGTGCAGATATTGGGATGGTTTAGGGCAGAGGCGGCCTGCGCTTCACGCTGGAAGCGAGCCAAAGCCTGCGCGTCGTGAGCCAAATCCTCCGGAAGGAACTTCAGCGCGACGAAACGGTGCAGCCGCGTGTCCTCGGCCTTGTAGACCACACCCATACCGCCGCCGCCTAGCTTCTCCAGTATCCGGTAATGGGAAACCGTCTTACCCAGCATGGATGTCCGCAGGTTCTATTTTACAGGCAGTCGAACGCGCCCGCTGGATGCCCGCCATGTCACAATAGTTGAAAATGATCGAACAGCTTCGCCCGGGTGTTTCAGCCCAAAACGCCCGGGTTTGTCTCTTTGATTTCGATGGCACCATCTCTGTGATCCGCTCCGGCTGGATGGAGGTGATGGTCCCCATGATGGTGGAGATCCTATTGGATCTGAGGACCGGGGAATCGGAAGCCGAGTTGCGCGCGGTGGTCGAGGAGTTCGTCTGGCGGCTCACCGGCAAGCAGACCATGTACCAGATGGTCGCCTTCGCCGAGGAGATCGCCAAGCGCGGCGGCACGCCGCTCGATGCGCTCGAATACAAGAAGATGTATCTCGAGCTGCTACACGCGCGGATCCGCCACCGCCTGGAAGAACTGCGGCGCGGGGAGGCTTCGCCGGAAAAGTACCTGGTGCCGGGGGCGCGCGCGCTGGTGGAGGCGCTGAAGGAGCGCGGCCTGCGCCTGTACCTGGCCAGCGGCACGGACCAGCAGTACATGCGCGAAGAGGCTGAATTGCTGGACATGGCGCGCTACTTCGATGGCCGCGTGTATGGCGCACTGGACGATTACAAGAGCTTCTCGAAGAAGATTCTGATCCAGCGGCTGATCGCGGATTCGGAGTTCCATGGAACGGAATTTCTGGGCTTCGGCGATGGCTACGTTGAAATCGAGAATATCAAGGAGGTCGGCGGCGTGGCCGTAGGCGTGGCTACAGCCGAGCCGGAGTGCCGCACGGTCGACGAGTGGAAGCGCGGACGGCTGGCGGGCGTGGGCGCGGATTTCATCGTCGCCAACTTCCTCGAGCGCGACGAGTTGCTGCACGCGCTGTTTCCGCGACAAGTGGAACCACAGATGAACACAGATGGACACGGATAAGAACGCGAACCGGCCCGTAACACCCGCCCGGGCAGGCCTTCGGCCTGCAAAGGTCTTTGTCCGTTTTTATCCGTGTTCATCTGTGTTCATTTGTGGTTCCAAGCTTTATGAGTAAGTATTCGATGTTCGATCGGTCGCGGTTGCGCATCAAGCCGCTGGCCGAGCGCGTCAACGATCTGGATGCCGGGCGCTGGCTCGCGCTAGAGGAGATTGCGGAGCCGTATGCGCATCCGCAGTTGGCGGAAGTCGCGGAGCGCATCGTGCGTGCCCGCGACGGTGGCGCTGCGCGCATCCTCATGATGGGTGCGCATGTCCTTCGCGCGGGCGTGAGCCGGCAGATCATCGACCTGGCGCAGCGCGACTTTATCGACCATATCGCCATGAATGGCGCGGGCGTCATCCACGATTACGAACTGGCGCGCATCGGCGCCACCACCGAAAGCGTGGCGCGCTACATCGCCTCCGGCGAGTTCGGGTTGTGGCGCGAGACCGGCGAGTTGAACGACTGGGTGCGGGAAGCGGCGGAGAGCGGCCTGGGACTGGGTGAGAATGCCGGCCGGCACATCGCGGAGAGCGGCTACCCATACAAAGAGCTAAGCGTGCTGGCGGCGGCCTACCGTTGCTCCGTGCCGGTCACCGTTCACGTGGGTATCGGTTATGACATTCTGCATGAGCATCCCAACTGCGACGGCGCGGCTTTCGGCGCAGCGAGCTACCGGGATTTTCTGATCTTCGCGCGTACGGTCGAGCGGCTCGAAGGCGGCGTACTGCTGAGCTTCGGGTCCGCCATCATGGCGCCGGAAGTTTACCTGAAGGCGCTGGCTATGGCTCGCAACGTGGCACACCAGGAAGGGCGCGCGATCCGGGATTTCGCCACCGCCGTCTTCGACCTGGTGCCGATTCGCGGCGACATCCATCGCGAGTTGCCTAAAACCGATCCGGGTTACTATTTCCGGCCGCACAAGACCATGCTGGTGCGCACGGTGGCCGAGGGCGGCGCCAGCTTCTATTTCTGCGGCGATCATCGCGCGACCCTGCCCGCCTTGCGCCGCGCCATTCTCCAATGCGCATGACTCCGGCGGAAATCCTGGCGGCTTTTCGGAAGCTCTCCGCGCTGGTGGTCGGCGATATCTGCCTGGACCGCTGGTGCACCTACGATCCTTCGGCGGCGGAGCCTTCGCGCGAGACCGGCATCCCGCGCACCGCCGTGGTGCGCACCGAAGTCACGCCGGGCGCCGGCGGCACGGTGGCGAACAATCTCGCCGCGCTCGGCGTGGGCCAGGTGGCGGTGCTCGGCGCCATCGGGCAGGATGGCTTCGGCGCCGAACTCTCGCAAACGCTCGGCGCGCGCGGCATATCGTCGGAGCTGTGCGTGTATACTCCCGCCATACAGACTTTCACCTACACCAAGGTGATCAACGGGCGCACCGGCGTCGAAGACCAACCGCGTCTGGATTTCATCAACACCGCGCCGCTGGCGCGCGAGGTGGAACGCCAGATCCTCGACAATTTGCAGATGGCGGTGGAGTCGTTTGACGTGATCATGATCTCCGACCAGGCGGAGACCAGCCAGGGCGGCGTCGTCACGCCCGCGGTCCGCGAGCTGCTGGCCGAGCTGGCGCCGCAGTATCCCGAGCGCATCTTCTTCGCCGATTCCCGCGCGCGCATTCAGCTTTTCCGCAACGTCGTCGTCAAGCCCAATCAGCAGGAGGCCGAGAGCGCCTGCCGGGAATTGTTTGGGCGCGTGGACTTCGCCGCCTTGCTGCGCCACGTGCAATCCAGGCTGATGTTCGTCACGCACGGAGCCGATGGCGTGCTCGTGGCCGGCGAGGCTGGTGAAACGTGGGTGCGCTCCAGGCCCGTGCCGAAGCCGGTGGATATCTGCGGCGCGGGGGATAGCTTCGCTGCGGGCACGGCGTTGGCGCTGCGTGCCGGGGCAGAAGCCGCAGACGCCGCGCGCTTCGGCAACCTGGTGGCTTCCATTACCATCATGAAGAAAGGAACCGGTACGGCCTCTCCGGAAGAAGTCCTGGCAGCTTATGCCGCGAACGCTGGCAATTGATATCGGCGGCACCAAGTTTTCCATCGCGGTCTTCGACGGAGAGCGTATGGAGCGCCGCGAATCCCACCGGACGGATGCGGCGGGCGGCCGCGACTGGATGCTGGAACAGATTTCGTCGATCGCCCGCGCGTGGCAGCGCGACATGCCGTTCGACCGTTGCGGCATCGGCTTCGGCGGGCCGGTCATCTTCAAAGAACAGCGCGTGGCGCTCTCCACGCACGTCGGCGGATGGCGCGATTTCCGGCTGACGGAATGGGCCGAAGGCCTGCTCGGTGTGCCGGCCCTCATGGATAACGATGCCAATGTGGGCGCGCTGGGCGAGGCCCGTTTCGGCGCTGGGCGCGGCTGCTCGCCGCTGTTTTACATGACGCTTTCCACGGGCATCGGCGGCGGCATCTACGAAGACGGCCGTATCTGGCGCGGCGCGGACTCCTACGGCGGCGAGATCGGACATTTGACCATACGGCCGGATGGCCCGGAATGCCTGTGCGGCGCCTATGGCTGTTTCGAGCGCATGTGCGGCGGGCTCTGGCTGGCGCGCGATTACGGCAAGACCGCGCAGGAACTGATGGAGGACTCCGCCTTCGTCGGCCGCTACGTGGTGGATCTCGCGCTTGGTTTGAAGGCCTGCATCATGTTGTTGAACCCGGCGCGCATCGTGATCGGCGGCGGGATCAGCAAAGCCGGCGACTGTCTGTTCGTGCCGCTGCGCGCGGAGTTGCGGCGGCGGATTACCGACTGGTCCGGCGCGCGCATCGACGTAGTCCCGGCCGCGCTGGGCGACGATAGCGTGCTGTTTGGCGCGCTGGCGCTGGCCGAGGGTCTCTCTCCAGAGAACCAATTTGGAAGTTGTTGAAAAGGCGGGACTGAAGTCCCGCTGCAAGCTAAAGCTCGCGCCACGTCCCGACGGAAGGTTTTCTGATGTTGGTGACGAACCGCAGGGCCGTTCGCGCTGAAGCGCTTCAACGTATGAACGGCAGGTAGGCCGGCACGCTCCGTTTGTAGTCTTCGAATTCTTTTCCGAATCGCTCGCGCAGCAAGCCTTCCTCGGCGCTGATGCGTATCTCGGTACCGGCGATAAACAGCGCGACCGCCAATAACAGTAGCGGCCACCACGCCAAAAGGAGGCCGGTCGCCAGCATCAGCATGAACATCGATAGGTAGACCGGATGCCGCACCACGCCGTAGGGTCCTGTGCGGATGAGCTCGTGGTCCGGGTAAAGGCCCGCCAGGATGCGGAGTTGTTTTCCCAGGTGCTGGACGCACAGCCAGGCAAGCGTCACCGCCAGCGGCCCGAGAATCATGGAGGCGGCGATGCGCGCAAAAGACGGCTCGGGCGAGTGCGGTATCCAGACCCAGGCAACTAACATGCCCGCCGTTTGCAGGAGGAGGCCCCACGTGCCGCGCGGCGCCATCACGTTCGATTCGCGCTTCGGACCCCAGAAGCGATGGCGCAGAAACGGATAGAACCAGACGGCCCACATCGCCAATAGTTCGATGAGCGCGAATTTGAACACCAGGCCTCCGCTCGATCAATATAGCAGGGGTGCCGGGCGGGCGCGGCGCTTGCTGCCCAAAAAGTGCGATTCGGACTTCGAGGTGTAATGCCTCCGCAGATCCAAGGGGTCGGGGTTACACCGGCCAGGTGGGCGCAAAATAGACGGCACAAATGCCGGTGGCGACATAGCCGGATTTGTCGGCACTGGGCAGCACCGAAGAGGTCCTGCGTCGTAGCTTCGACACATCGTAACTTGGACCGGAACCACTCGCAGTAACAAGTGCTAACATAAAGCCAGAAATGAAAGACTCCCGCCCGACGAACGGCAATGTTTACGCAGTTCCTTTGGAGCCGAAAACCCCACAGCACTGGGCAGCCCTGGGGGGTCGCTGGTCCTTTGATTCTGGTATTTTCGAGTATCAGGGGCCTCTTGAGGGTCAGCGGCAGTCGTACGGTCTGGCGTTGTGCGAGCTGCAGCTTCAGGACGGTCGTGTATGGGCGAACATCGTTTTCGAGGATCTTGCCGGGGCGTCCGCTGGGATTGTGCTTGGCTTCCAGTCCGAAGCGGGAAGCTACCTGAACCCTCAGCTCGGGGGATGGGGATCTGCGTACGCGATGAGTGAGTTTGTCCCTGGAGAAGGCTGGAGGCAAATCAGGTTGGCAGGATCAATCCACAACCTGCAAGCCGGCAGAGCCTATGAGTTGCAAATACGGCAGGCGGGCCAGAGAATCGTAATGCTAGTGGACGGAGTCCAGATTTTTGAAGAGGTCTTGGCGAAACCCCTGGCGGGGAATCAGGTTGGGCTTTACGCCTGGGGTCCGCACAAGGTCAAGTTTGAAAAACTTCAGATATTGAGCGAGCGTCCACGAGCATTCGTGGCGATGCCATTTGAGGAGCCCTTCAACACTATGTACCGCGAGGTCATTCTTCCTGAAGGAGAACGGCTTGGCCTCGACGTTATTCGCGTTGACGAACTGGCTGGCCCCGGGATTATTTTTGAAGACATCAAGCGGGAGATCTCTGAGTCCAAGGTGGTGATCGCCGAAATCACGGCTCCCAACCAGAATGTCTTCTATGAACTGGGCTACGCCCATGCTCTTAACAAGCCCACCATTCTCTTGGCACGCCGTGGCCGCGAACTACCGTTTGACATTCGCAGCTACCGCGTGATCTTCTACGACGACACAATCGGCGGTAAGCCCGAGGTGGAGCGCAATTTGATCAAGCACCTCCGGTCCGTGCTCCAGGAGAGTTAGGAATTGTTGCAGGACCATCTAAACCGTGGCTTGGGCCGCGCCCACAGGCAGCCAGATCGTCTCCCTTCTGACGCGCCCGGTCTGGCCCAAAATTTCCCATTTCGCCAGCCCAAGACCCCCTCAAGGCCTCCTTTTGTTTAGACCATAGCAAACGGGCGAATTGCTCGATCCTGCATTTAAGCCAGATAATATACCCTCCCACGTTCAAACCCCAATCCTACAGAACCGCAGTAACAATCATCGTCGCGTCGTCCTGGAAATTGCCGCCGCTGTATTCCGCGATGGCCGCCATCACGCGCTGCTGCGTAGCTTCCGCCGGCAACTCGCGGTGTGTCTGCAAGAGTTGCATCAGCCGCTCCTCACCGAACTCCGCGCCGTCCGCATTTTCGATTTCGGTGATGCCGTCGGTGAACAGCACCAGGCGGTCACCCGGCGCCAGGTCTACGTACTCTTCCTGATAGGACCAGTCCGGGAAAACACCCAACACCACGCCGCCATGATTCATGCGCACACACTCGCCGTTCTGCCGCACCAGGATCGGCTGGCAGTGGCCGGCATTGGTATAGCTGAACCGCCGGCGCTCGCCGTCCAGCACGCCGTAGAAGAACGTGATGAACTTGCCGCTGCCCAGATTGCCGGTAATGATGCGGTTGATGCGACCGCAAAGCTCGCCGGTGGGGAGCATCTCGCCGGCCAGCGCATGCACCGCCGCCTGCACGTTGGACATGATCAGCGCCGCGGGTACGCCCTTGCCGATCACATCGGCCACGCATAGAGCCAGGTGGTTGGAATCCAGCCGCAGCACGTCGAGATAATCGCCGCTCACCGCGCCGGCCGGACGCCAAGCCGCCGAGATGCCGTATCCCGGAAACAGCGGGATCTCGCGCGGCAACAGCCCACGCTGCGTGGCGCTGGCTTCCTCGATCTCGCCCGCGTGCCGGGCCGCGCCGCTCCGCCGTGCGCTGCGCGCGTCGATCTGGTTGCGCAAAGTCGCCAGCAGTTTGGTATTGTCCCAAGGCTTCTCGACGAAATCGGCCGCGCCGCGCCGCATGGCCTCGACGGCCAGGCGTATGCTGCCCCAAGCCGTCATCACCACCACGGGCATGGTGCGATCGAGTTTCTGCACGCGCGCCAGCAGATCCAAGCCCTCCTGTCCCGAGGTGGTGTCCAGGGCGTAGTTCAGGTCCATCAGCAGGACATCGTACTCGCGGCTTTGCAGGCGTTCCAGCACCGCCTTGGGAGAGTTCACCATTTCGATCTCATAGCCTTCGCGCTTCAACAGCAGGTGCAGAGCCTCGAGAACATCGGGCTGATCGTCCGCGATCAACGTACGCGGCGCGCTGGATTCAGGCCGGATCATATGGGTCTCATCAGGTGTGACGGTACCACTGTAGAACAGTTAGGTTGCCACTCGCTTGGCATTGGGCTAAACCGTTCAGTCTCAACGCCGACCGAGCATCCGGCAGGCGCCGGCCGTGACCGCCCTTGAACAATGCGTCCCAAAATCAAACACTGCGCGGCGGCGCACGCTTCAGGGGGCTGCGGCGAACTTCAGTTCGCCGGCTAGCGTGGACGTCATAGATGGCGGGCTGGCGGGCTCCCGTTAGCCAGGCGCGGCCCTGATTTCCAGGATCTGGCCGGCATGGCGCCGCGGATGCACCGCGATCAACAGCAGAGCCTCGTGGCAGTTGAGGGTACCCATCAACGGGTGTGTCATCGGCTTGGATCGCAGATCTCGTCGCAGGTCTCGACGAACCGGACGGTTTGCTCGCGCGTGGTCAAGAAGCCGGCCAGCGCGTCTGCCAGCGTCGGGAAGCGTCCTGCGGGTCTGGCCACTTCCGGCGACATCAGGCGTTTGTTACGGTCGGCGCCTCGGGCCAGGATGGCGGCTTCCCGCCTTTGGCTCACGAGGGGTACACCGGAACGCTCCGCACGCGTAATCTGCGTGAGGAGGAAATCCTCGGCGACAGCTATATGTTCCACGCATTCGATCGCGGACCACCGGCCGGTCCCAGGTCTGGTGGCCGCCAGGCTTTCGGGAAGCCCGCGAGAAGGCATCCCGGCCGGTAGCGAGTTCCTTCAGGATGCCAGCCCTCTCCTGCGTCTCCATATCGGGTGGGGATGATTCGAGAAGGCCAGAGTGGATATGTCACAAAGGGGAAGGCGCTCCGGTTCCCCGGATTAGAGGCCCTCATAAAGGGCAAGCCCTGACGCCCCAGGTTTTTCCATCCGCCAATCCCTGGTACTTGGGCCCGTGCTCCACCACTCTGGCGATTTCAGGTATCACACGGCAGGCGAGCAACGCTCGCCGTGGCTGGTGGTTAGTGGCTGGTGGTTGTGTCGGCTGCGGCATGTTGCGCGCAACCGTGCAACGAGGCACGCCGCGAAAGCAGATCTTTGCCGCGAAGCCGCTATCATGCCGCTATCATGAAGGATGCCCAGCGCGATCGTTATAGGCGGCGGATTGGCGGGGCTCTCCGCGGCGGCGGCGCTCGGCGGCGCGGGGTATCGCGTGGAGGTGTTCGAATCGCGCCCGTTCCTGGGCGGCCGCGCGACATCCTTCCCGCTTTCGCCTGCCGGCGACGCTTCCGAGCTGATCGACAACTGCCAGCACATCTTGCTGCGCTGCTGCGTGAACCTGCTGGATTTCTATGCGCGGCTCGGCGTCCAGGACTCCATTCGCTTCTATCGCGAGTTCTACTTCATCGAGCCGGGCGGCCGTGTGTCCACGCTGCGGCGCGGCGCGCTGCCTGCCCCGCTGCATTTCACCGAATCGTTTATGAAGATGCGCTTCCTGGGTACCGCCGACAAGATCGCCATCGCGCGCGGGCTGTTGGCGCTGCGGCGCGAGCGCACCCGCCGCAAGGATCTCGACAGCATCACCATGCTCGACTGGCTGCTCCAGAAGCGGCAGACTCCCCGCGCGATCGAGCGCTTCTGGGGCCAGGTTCTGGTCAGCGCCGTCAACGAGGACGTAGACCGCATGGCCGCGCGCCACGGGTTTCAGGTCTTCTGGCTGGGCTTCCTGGCGCGCGCGGACGCCTACGAGATGGGCGTGCCCGCCATCCCGCTGAGCGAGCTCTACCGCGCGGAGCTCTGGCGCGGTGTCGGCGATATCTCGCTGCGGCTGCGCTGCCCCGTGGAGCGCATCGACCCGGAAGGCATCACCGCAGGCGGCCAGCGCCACACGGCCGATTACTATATCTGTGCGCTGCCCTTCGAGCGCCTGGCGGGGCTCGGCCTGCCCGCGCCCGCCTTCGAGCACTCCCCGATCACCGGCATACACCTGTGGTTCGATCGCGCCGTCACCGATCTGCCGCACGCCACCTTGCTCGACCGCACCATCCAATGGATGTTCAACAAGTCGGCGGGCCGCTGCCTGCAGCTCGTGGTCAGCGCGTCGCGCGATCTGGCGTCCATGAGCCGGGCGGATATTATCGCGCTGGCGGTCGGCGAACTGGGCGAATTCTTCCCCATCGCGCGCCAGGCACAGCTCGAGAAGGCGCACGTGATCAAGGAATTGCGCGCCACGTTTTCAGCCGCGCCGGGCACCGAAGCGCTGCGCCCCGCGCCGCAGACCAGCCGCCCGGACCTTTTCCTGGCCGGCGATTGGACGCGCTCGGGCTGGCCGGCCACCATGGAAGGCGCCGTGCGCAGCGGATATCTCGCCGCCGAAGCCGTGACCGCCGCGAGCGGCCGCCCCGCCCGCTTCCTGCTGCCGGATATCGCCTGACTCCGCATGCCATAATCGAAAGATGCGTACCCGTTTGGCGCTTCTGCCTGCCTTGCTGTTCTGCGCGCTGGCGGCGTGGGCCGGCCCGCCGATGACGAAGCTCACGGTTCAGGTCACGACGCGCGGCGGCAAGCCCATCGACCGCGCGGACGTCATCGTCAGATTCGTAAAGGGCCGGTCCGCATTCAAGATCAAGAAGCTCCGCACGACCTGGGAGATGCGCACCAATCAGGAAGGCCTTGCTAAGGTGCCCGCGATCCCGCAGGGCAGTATTCTCGTCCAGGTGATCTCGACGGGTTATCAGACCTTCGCCCAGACTTACGATGTGGACGAAGAAGAGAAGAGCATCGAGATCAAGCTGAACCCGCCGCAGGAGCAATACTCGGCGCATTAGCAGGGCAGGCGTTTCGCCCGCCAACCGAGTGCCGACGCAAACTACCACCCTTTTCGCCGATAAGAAAAGCGGAGGCACATCGTGTCCAGCGCAATCAATCCCTTGAGCTATCTGGATTCTGCCGCTTACCAGAGTATGGCCCCGGCGTCTTCCAACAGCAGTACGGCTAGCACCACGGCGCAGACCAACGGCGTCAGCGCCACGTCCGAGTTGCAGGCCATGGAGCAACAGGGCAATTTCCAAGCCTACATGAACGATTCCCTGGCCGCGGCGCTGTTGCAGCCAGCCACACAGACAGATACCACCAGCGGCCTCAGTTCCGCGACATTGATCCAAAACATGGTGCAGCAGGTGCTGGGGGCCTACCAGGCCTCGATCACGCCGCCCAGTTCGAATACCAGCACCATAACCGCATCGGGTTGAAGCCTGCTGGCGTCAGTCGCGCACGCCCACGGGAGCCGGGGCTTGCCGCTTCGAATCCGCCAGCACCTCACGCGCGGCGGCTGCCACGGTCTCGGGCAGGAATCCGAACTTTTTCTGCAGTTCCTTTAAGGGCGCTGAAGCGCCGAAGGTGTGCATGCCGATCGTGCGCCCATTTAGACCCACGTAGCGGTCCCATCCCAGCACGGAGCCCTGCTCAACCGAAACGCGCGCGGTTACCTGCGGCGGGATGACGGTCTCGCGATACTCCCGCGGTTGCTTGTCGAACAGCTCCCAACTCGGCATGCTCACCACGCGCGCCCGTATGCCTTCGGTCTTAAGCTGCTCGTACGCCTGGACGCACAACGCCACTTCGCTGCCGGTCGAAAGCAGCAGAACCTCGGGGTTCGCGTCGGGCGCTTCTGCCAGAATGTAGGCGCCGTTCTGAACGCCCGAGGCCGCCGCGTATTTGGAGCGGTCCAGCGTGGGCAGCGCCTGCCGCGTCAGGATCAGAGCGATCGGCTGATGGCGCTGCTTCGCGATCACTTTCCAGCACTCCACGACTTCATTGGCATCCGCCGGACGCAGCGTGACCAAGCCGGGAACCGCGCGCAGCGAGGCAAGCTGCTCGATCGGCTGATGCGTAGGGCCATCCTCGCCCACGCCGATGGAGTCGTGCGTGAAGATGAAGACCACCGGCAGCTCCATGATGGCGCTCAGCCGTATGGCCGGCTTCATGTAGTCGCTGAAGATCAGGAAGGTGGAGCCGTAAGCCCGAATTTTGGACAGCGACAAGCCGTTGACGATGGCTCCCATGGCGTGTTCGCGTATGCCGAAATGCAGGTTGCGGCCAGCGCGATCGTCGAATTCGAAATCGCCGGCGCGCTCGAAGGTGAGGCGGGTCTTGGTGGAGGGGAACAGGTCCGCCGCGCCGCCGATCAGCCAAGGAATGTTCCAGGCGATTTTGTTGAGCACCCTGCCGGAGGAATCGCGCGTAGCCAGCCCTTTGGGGTCGGCGGGGAAGACGGGCAGGTCGTTGTCCCAGCCTTCCGGAAGCTGCCGGTGCTGCATGCGGTAGAGCTGGTCCGCCAGGTCCGGATATTCAGTCTTGTATTCCTCGAAGCGGGCCATCCACGCATTCCGCAGCTCGCCGCCGCGCTCGCCCATGCACGCGCGGAAGTGCTCGCGCACGCCATCCGGGATGAGAAACTTGGCGTCCTCGGGCCATCCGTAGGCGCGCTTGGCCAGCCGCACCTCTTCCTCGCCCAAAGGCTCGCCGTGCGCGCCGCTGGTGTCCTGTTTGTGGGGCGCGCCGTAGGCGATGTGGCTGTCCACGATAATCAGAGTGGGCCGGTCGTTGGTATCCTGGAACACCTGGAGCGCGCGGTCCATCATCTCCAGATCGTTGGCGTTGCTGACGCGCGCGACGTTCCAGCCATAGCCTATGAACCGCGTCGCGACGTCCTCGCTGAAGGCCAAGGCGGTATGGCCTTCGATGGTGATCTTGTTGTTGTCGTAGATCCAGCAGAGATTGGAAAGCCGGTGGTGGGCCGCCAGCGACGCCGCCTCGCTGGAGATGCCTTCCATCATGTCGCCGTCGCCGCAGATCACGTACACGTCGTAATCGAACATCTCGAAGCCGGGCCGGTTGAACTGCTTCGCCATCCACCAGCGCGCCATGGCCATACCCACACTGTCGGCGCAGCCCTGGCCCAACGGCCCAGTCGTGGTTTCGACACCCGACGTCCAGCGGTATTCCGGGTGGCCGGGGCAGCGGCTGTCGAGCTGGCGGAAGCGCTTGATATCCTCCAGCTTCACCGAAAGCTCGCCCAGCGCTTCGTATTGCGGGTTGACGGCCTTCACGCCGCAGAGGTGCAGCAGGGAGTAGAGCAGCATGGAGGCGTGGCCGTTGGAGAGCACGAAGCGGTCCCGGTTGGGCCATATGGGGTCCTCGGGATCGAAACGCAGGTAGTGCTGCCACAACCAGTAGGCCACCGGCGCCAGCGCCATGGGCGCTCCCGGATGGCCGGAATTGGCCTGTTGCACCGCGTCGATCGACAGGGTGCGGATGGTATTGATGGAAAGCTGGTCGAGTTGTTCGTTGGTCATGAGGGCTCCTCCCGCAGAAACACGAACCAAATCGCTATGATACTATCGCACGGAACAGGCGGCGGACGGTGAATCGCCGGAGCCGGCGCCGCATTGCGCCACTCAGCACGACGCGGCCGCTATAGACGCATCGAACAATTGCACCAACACGCGGGTGGCAGGAAGCCGGTCGAGGGGTCGTGCCAGAGGTCCGGAGCATACCGATCTCGCTGGATGGCGCGCCCCTAATCTAGCGAACTTGTTGAAGAACGTTTGATTAGTCTGCAAACGCAGGCGGAACCGCCTGCGCCACCACGGCAGATCAGCAACTTGCAGGCTAGGTGGGGCAGGCGGTTCCGCCTGCCAGGTATTTTTTCAACAAGTTCCTAGCGATGCCGCACCGCGCCCTTCGTCATTCCTCGGCGTTGCGGCGCCGGGAGCCACTACGGAGTCGGTTATGGTCCGTACGGAGACGATGAGCTCCTCCGCTCGCCTGACCTGATTCAGCACCTCCATGGAGAGCCGTTCCTCTTCGATGCGCGAGTAAATTGCGTCGGAGGGCGCCGGGTATCGCGCAGTGGCCATCCTTTCGAGCCGGTAAAGCACCGATCCCAATGCATCACCGGCTTCGCCCAGACCGCCGGCGAGGTGGCGCAACGCCCGAGCTTTCAAAAGCCCCTCCCGGACGCCGCTTCGCTCGATGCCTATGCCGATGGCGATGCTGAGACTCGTCACCAGTCCAACAGCAAAAAGGCCGAGCTGCGCCTCTCCTAGAAAGTTGGTCAGGCTTCGAGGTATAGCCCCCATCTCCATGAGGATCACTAGAGCCAGCACCAACACTGCGGCAATCAGCTCCACCACAATTACTTGAACGCCGGTATCAAGTGTGTAATGCCTGGGGTCGTGCTGAACCCGGATTTTCAGCTTCATCATTTGTCGGATAGACACGCCGCAGAAGATGATGGTCGCAAACGACCATTCCTTCAAGAGCGGAAACTCCCTGAAATCCCGGCCAAGCAAACCCGTCAAAAGCGCCATCACACCTAATGGAATGACCGCAAAGACGACGTCTCCAAAAAACCACGTAGCCAGGACTTTAAACGCTGGGCCTTCGCCCTCTTTCAGTAGCCAGCTCTTGAGGTCCATCTGTGCGTTTCTCCCTCCGTCGAGTCGTACCCGCGAGCCGCCCAATGAGGCGCCAATATTTTGAGAGTAAATTATTTCCAACAGCGCCGCCACATGCATCGCGCCTCCCCTCAGGTCTCGGTCGAAGTCCGGCACCACGGGCATCATACTGAGCCCGTCCGGTTGGGCGATCTTCCCTGAAAAGGGGGTTCGTTTTTCAGCCCAGGAGATTGTTATGCGTAAGATCAAACGAAGCTAGCGGCGTGCAGCGGAATCCGATTGACCAATCAAGGTTGGCGTCCCCAGGGGGATTCGAACCCCCGTTACCGCCGTGAAAGGGCGATGTCCTAGGCCGGGCTAGACGATGGGGACCTGATGGCTAAATCGAAGACAAATCTACTGTAGCACGCCCGGCCGACCCGCCGAAATGTTGGGGCCAGTTCATCTCATCCCAGCTCATCCTCCTTGCATGTTTAACATTTTCGGCCTGTCCGGTACGATAAAGGCAAGGATCCGAACCAGCTCACTGAGGGAACCCGTCATGGCCATTCAACTGACCCCCGAACAGGAACAGAGAATCCAGGCGGTCGTCAAGGCCGGAGCGTATCCTTCCGCCGAGGAGGCTCTTAACGCCGCCCTGGCTGTTGTCGAGACCGCCACCGCTCCCGGCTTCGAAGGAACGCAAGACGAGTTAGAGACTCTTCTTCTGGAGGGCCTCAATTCCGGAACGCCCCTCGAAGCCGATGACGCTTTCTGGAATCGTCTGAGAGCGGAAACCGACCGCATGGCCGCGGAGCACAATAACCCCACAGCCCGGCGTTGCCCCTAACGCTTTGCGAATCGGCGGTCCAGCAGGAACGCAGGCAAGCGCAGGGCGAACTCCAGAAACAGTGTTTCATATCGCTCGTAGGGCATGTTCAGCATACCCGCCAGGTCGCTCGGTGTACCAATCGGTTCCTGCTTCCGCTTGGTTACGACGCTTCTTTTCTTCTGCGCGCTGAAGCAAAAGTACGGCTTACCGAGCGCGATGGTGGCGCCCAGTTCGATGAAGACGTTCGGCCGTGTCTCCGTTTCGCGATCGTCAAAAAATTGCAAAAGTCGGCAGCGCGCATCGATTGCAGGATCGAATCGAAAATCTGCCCGTTCGGCATGTCGGAATCTGAGTATGCCAGCAGGATACCGTAGGGCCGCACGACCCTCTGGAGATTGTGCCTCAGGTTGTTAGTCACGGATGCCACATACTTGTGACCCACGAAGGCCGTGAGCCTTGGCGGCACCTGAGCCGTTTGTCAACAGGCAGGATGGAATCGCGGGCCTTGCCGGCTATCGAGAGAAAACGGGTAATTGAGAATTCGTAGCCGGCCAGGCGTGGCCTTGTAGCCTGCCCTCGGTGTGCTTTAAGAATGGTCCGCGAAGCCGCGCTCGAACCGAGGATCGACCATGCGCCGGGCTTCCCTCGGAGACATCAGGTTGTACTGGTCCAAAAAGTTAGCCGCGTTCCGTAACTGTGGCAGGATAGCGGTCAGGGACGCGGCCATTTACCCGGCGTCCGCTATTCGCACCAAGTCTCGCGCTTCGTCTTCAGCGTATCCTTCGGCCATCAGCCTGCCGAGCAGATACTCTTTCCAGTCAATCCGCTTGGAACCCGGCCGTCGGACCGCGCCCCGAATGGATGCGCCTGACGCAGTGGCTTTCCGGAGATTTCCCGTTGCGGGAATGCGCTTGCCTCGTCCGTTTTTCTTTTGTTCGTGACCGGAAGGAACACTGCGGCGTGCCATTGCGGATACCACCCTCACAGAAAGTATAGCAAGACCCATTTTGCTCCCAGCTACCCCGCCGAAATATGCTACCTTCTCCCCCATGAAACCCCGACTCCTGCTCGCTTCCGCCGCTACCCTGACCCTCGTGCTGGCCGGGTGGCTCTTCGCGCAACCCGCCGCCGATCCGCTGGTCGAAGGCCTCCGCCTGGTTGAAGTGGCCTCCGTCGCCGACGCGTCCGAACAGCTTTACGGCCAGCGCATCTACATGTCGCACGACATGCGGCCCATCTTCACCACCAAGTTCGCCGGTCCGGCTGTCACCGTGCTGCTCAAGAAAGAGGAGCACCACGAAGGCGCCGCCGCCTCGCAGGGCATGCTGGACGCCATCGACGCCGCGCCCCCCGGCTCGGTCTACGTCATCGTGCTCGAAGACGGCCTCGATATCGCGGGCATCGGCGGCCTCATGTCCACCGCCATGAAGTACCGCGGCCTGGCCGGCGCCATCGTGGACGCCTCCGTGCGCGACCTGCCGCAGATCAAGCGCCTGCAGTTTCCGGTGTTCAGCCGCGGCATCGTGCCCTCCACGTCCATCAATCATTACCGGTTCGCCGGCGCCAATATTCCGGTCACCTGCGCGGGCGCGCGCGTGAATCCTAACGACATCGTCGTGGCCGACGAAGACGGCGTCGCGGTAGTGCCGCGCGCGCACGCTGCCGAAATCCTGAAGAAGGCGCAGGAGCTCGACAACACGGAACACAGCATGGTGCCCTTCATCGAAAAGTTCCGCTCCATACGGGAAGCCGTCGCCAAATTCGGCCGCATCTGAGCGTGATTCAGCCGCGGGCGCAGATCAGATGGCCGAGGGCGCCGGATACCCGCAATCCATCCTGGCGGTCCTTGAAGTAGCGCGCGTTGATGGCGTCCGCGTCGAGATCTTCGACGTGACCGAAGCCCATGTCTCCGAGCTGCCTTACAAGCTCGGCGGGTTCGAAGAACCCCTGGAACGGCTCCCCCGCGGCTGCCACCCGGCTCGCCAGAAAATCGAATCCCGCGTGGCTGCGCTGATCGAGCGAAGAGCGCGGAACCGCGAAATCGAACGCGACGCCGTTCTGCGGCGACAGCGAAACAATCGACTTCAGGGTCGCCAGCACGGTTTCCGAAGGGAGGTAAGGAGTCACGCCCAGCCACGAGAAGAATGCCGCTTCCCGCAATTCGAACCCTGCACCGCGCAGTCCGTCGACGAATGTCTGCTTTTGGAAATCGACGGGCACAAACGTGAGAGACTCGGGGAGAGCGATGGCCGCGGCTTCCAGGCGGTGGCGCTTCCAAGCCTGGGTCGCCGGGTGATCCACCTCGAAGACGCGCAAATCGGGGAACGGATTGCGATAAGCGAAAGTATCGAGACCGGCGCCCAAAATCACATACTGGCGGGTGCCCCATGCGACGGCGCGAGCCAGCTCATCTTCCGCGAAACGGCTGCGCACCGCCATGAACGCGCGAAAGCGCGAGGCACGATTCTCAGATTCCTCCGGAGTTGAGAGCTTCGCGGCTTGTTCCGTGCCGATGATGGCCAGTGCCAGAGGATCTTCGAAAACTCGGGGACTATCCAGAAGCTGGTGTGCGGCCCGCCGCACGGCGACCCGCAGAGCGGTGGTGCTTGGGCGGTCTTCTCGCATGCTCCGTGGCGCGAGCGCAATGGCGAGCACAACTCGCCTTAGGGGCCGTATACGCCTGGCCCGTCCTACCTAATTCCGCGGCGTGGTGTCCTTGGGAGTGGACAAATATCCCACGATCTCTTCCTTCTTGATCTCGTTCACCACCAGTTCATACGGTTGCCGCGCCTTGGCCACGTAGAACTGCACCGGCTCGTTGGCGTTCTTGTCCTTCTTCTCATACCGCTTGTCGTCGGCCATCACGTCTACCGAGTACTTGTTGCGCTTGGGATCGACCTTCTTGAGCTGCAAAGTGATGTCGCCGACGCGCTGCGGCTGCTTGGTCCTGCCCAAGTGGAACTCGAAGTAGTTGCGTTCGCCGAGCCTCTTCAACGCCGCCAGTTCCTTGCCGTTGGTGGCGATGTAGCCGCTCTGCACGCCCAGGTCTCCAGTCACCTTGGTCAGGTTGCCGATGGTTTTCTCCAGTTCAGCCTTGGTGCTTCCCAGGTCCGCCTTTACGTTGGTGACGTCGCCGCTCACTTCGCCGATCTTGGCGTTGGCGGTGGTGGCCTGCTGCTTGACGTCCGTTATCTCGGATTGCACCTGTTGGTGCAGTTGGGCCTGTTCGTCGGCCAGTTTCTTCGTCAATAGCTCGGCACGGGCCATGGCTTCCTGCTTTGCCTGGCCGGCCGCCTGGTTGGCTTGCCGGCGGGCGACTTCCAGTTGCTCCTTCAAGCTCTCCACGCTGCGGCGTTGCGATGCCGTGGTCACCGAACTGGCTTCTTTCAGGTTGGTGACCTCAGCCAGCAACCGGTCGTTTGCCTGCTGCAAGCTGGTGTGCGTGCTCTCCAGGCGATACCACAAGGCAATGTTGGAAGCCACCAGGGCTACCAGCGCGCCGGCCACCAAGGCGGCCTTCGTCCCCGAGCCACTCGGCGGGGGTGTATACGTTGGCATTGTGCTCACAGATCTAACTCCTTGAGGGGATTCAACCTATTATAGACTCGAACGAAGCTGCGGACGTTTCAGGGTTCCAGCCGAAAACTCTCGCCCGGCGACGGTACGGCAACATCCACACCGTATTGCGACCGGATCACGCCGGCCAGAGCCTGCGACTGCGCCGGCTCGCCGTGTACCAGGAAAACCTTCTTAAGCTGCCCACCCAGGGGCTTCATCCATTCGATCAACTCGCCCTGATCGGCGTGGCCGCTCAATTCGTCCAGGCTGGAAATCTCTGCCCGCACCGTCACCGCCTCGCCGAACACGCGCACCTCCCGCATCTTTTCCACCAGCTTCCGCCCCAGCGTATCCTGCGCCTGAAAGCCGGTGATCAGCACGGTATTGCGCGGATCCTCCAGATTGTTTCGCAGATGGTGCAGAATGCGGCCCTGCTCGCACATCCCGGAGGCCGAAATCACCACGAACGGCCCGTGCAGGTCGTTCAGCTTCTTCGATTCGCTGGCCTCCCGTATATACTGCAAGCGGCTGAACCCGAACGGGTCCTCGCCTTCAACGGCGCGTCTCGGCGTTGAAGCACTCCACATGCTTGCGGAAGATCTCGGTCACGTTGACCGCCAGCGGGCTATCCACGAAAATCGGGATGCTCGGGATGTGGCCTTCGTTGGCCAATTGATGCAGCAGCAGGACCAATTGCTGCGTCCGGCCCACCGCGAAGGCCGGCACGATGATGCGGCCTCCGCGCGCGCATGTGCGGTTCACCACGTCCTGCAGCTTCCCGATCACATGTGTAGCGCTCTTGTGAAACTTGCCCCCATAGGTGCTTTCCAGGATCAGATACTGCACCGGAGGCAGCGCATCCGGCGGGCGCGTGATGGGCAGGTTCGGCCGGCCCAGGTCGCCCGAATACGCCAGGCGCACCCGCTCGCCATTGTCGTGGTAATGCAGGATCAGCGCCGACGATCCCAAGATGTGCCCGGCATCGTAGCACTCATAGCTCAGATGGTCCGTCAGGTTCTTGGGAGTGTAATAGCCGACCGGCTGGAACAGCGGCAGCGTGCGCTCCGCATCGGCCATGGTGAACAGCGGCTCGACCGGCTCCGCCCCGTTCGGACCCCCTTCGCGCCGGCGCTGCGCGGCGCGTTTGTTGACGAACTCGGCGTCCTTCTCCTGGATATGCGCGGTGTCGCGCAGCATGGCGTCGCACAAATCGATGGTCGCCGGGGTCGTGTAGATCGGTCCCTGAAACCCGTTCTTCACCAGCGTGGGAAGGTTGCCGCTATGGTCGATGTGCGCGTGCGACAGAAGCACCGCGTCAATGGAAGCGGCCTTGACCGGCAGATTGCGATTCTTCCGCTCGGCATCCTTGCGGCGCCCCTGCGCGAGGCCGCAGTCGAGCAGATACTGCCGTCCGTCCACTTCAAGATGATGCATGGAGCCGGTGACGGCCCCCGCCGCGCCCCAGAATGTCAGCTTCATTTCGAGACTTCGGCGCCCAGCCGGCTGGGCGCCATGTCGCGTGATCTGTCCACATCAGGCATCTTGGACGGTTCCGCAAGACATGATAGCGCGGTTCGCAGTGTCGGCGAAGCTGGCGTGGCTTGCGGCGTGCTTGCGGTATGCTAACTTTCAAGTATGCTTCCGATCCAGCAGGCAGTGTCGAAGGCCGTCGAGTTCGCCGAAAATACGCTGCGACCGCCCTCGCTAGGCCTAACAAACCCGTGGACTACCGGCATCCGGCTCGAAGAGGTCGAACTAGGGAAGATCGGCCCGAACGACGTTTGGCTAATAACACTGAGCTTGCCGGACCGAACAGGTCTGGGGTCCTTGGGCCGCCGAGAGTACAAGGTGTTCACGGTGCGAGGCGACAGCGGCGAAGTGGTTTCAATGAAGATTCGCGAGTTGGCTAATGCCCAATGACCGATGTGCTTCAGCTCATCGACAAGCACCGCGGGAGTGGGCTCGTCGTCGATACGAACCTCCTATTGCTGTTCCTGATTGGCCGAACGAACAAGAATAGGATCTTGAGTTTCAAGCGAACGCAGGCGTATGTACCGGAAGACTTTGATCTGCTGGACCGCTTTATGGCCCAGTTCAAGATCCTTATCACGACGCCTCACGTTCTCACCGAAGTGAGCAATTTGGGGAAACTCCAGGGTCAGGAACAGGAGGCTTTTCGCTCCCAGTTTACCCTCATGATCGAAGAGTCTCGCGAGCATTACGATGAGAGCCGGCTGGTGGTGAAGCAAGACTGTTTTGGCAGCCTGGGACTCACCGACGCCGCCATCACTTCGCTGGCAAGCCGGGGCCTCCTCTTCTTGACGGACGACCTGCAGCTCTACTTAACCCTCGTCAAGCATGGCGCGGACGCCATCAACTTCAACCATCTCAGGCCGCTGAACTGGCAGTTCTGATGTAGGACCGCCGTCTTGGAGGTCATTTCGAGACTTCGGCGCCCAGCCGGCTGGCCAACGGGTGCAACTGCCCTGAATATTTGTTGCCCGGCTTCTGCCGGTAAGGCACCGCCGACGGCGACGATAGCTGTTCGAAGGTGAACGAGCAGATGCGCATCCCGGGGTAGAGCGCCACAGCCATGCGGCTCAGATTGCTCAACTCCAGGGTGGCCTTGCCGGTCCAGCCGGGATCGAACAGCCCCGCCGTGCCATGCACGATAATGCCGATACGGCCGAGGCTGGAACGGCCCTCCAGCCGGCCCAGCACATCGGAATCCAGCTCCAGCGATTCCAGCGTGACGGCCAGCACGAAATCGCGCGGCTGTAGCACGAACGGCTCATCCGGCGGCACTTCGATAGTGCGCATGATGTGCTGCAGGCTGGTGCGGTCGCGCAGATCGATATAAGGATGACGGCTGTATTCGAAGACGTTGAACTCGCTGCCCAGCCGGAAATCCACCGAGCAACTGCCGAGCTGCTCGGGGGGCAGCTCAGGCGCGATCTTGATCTTCCCCATTGCGATGTAGCGTTGGATATCTACATCAGACAGAACCATTGGAGGCCTCCGGATAGGCCATCGTAACGCAGTTCGGGAGGGGCGAATTGGGGCGGCTTGTGGGATTCGAACCCACGACATTCGGAACCACAATCCGACGCTCTACCACCTGAGCTAAAGCCGCCGTAAGGTCATCTCCAGTTTACCAAAACGCCCGCGCCGGGGCCGGACGATGTAACAACGCCGGACGGCGTGCGTTTCGCGAGCGGCGTCCGCCGCCTTCGCCTCAACCTCCGAATGACGAAGAATTTCGTTGACAATGACGAAGACCTTCGTCATAATGGCCGAGATGGCATCCAAACCGCGACGCCCGACGGAGGCCGAACTGGCTATCCTTCGCGTGCTATGGGAGGGCCTCGCCCGCTCTGTGCGCGAGATCCAGGGCGTGCTCAATGAAATCCGGCCGACCGGATACACCACGGTCCTGAAGACGCTACAGATCATGACCGACAAGGGACTGGTCGAGCGCGACGAGCGCTGCCGGCCGCAGATTTACCGCGCGCGTTACTCCCAGACGCAGACCCAGCGGCAGTTGGTGCGCGACCTGCTCCACCGCGCGTTTGGCGGCTCGGTGAAGGCGCTAGTGCTGCAGGCGCTGGCCACCCGGAAGTCGTCCCCGGAGGAGTTGGAGGCCATCGAGAAGCTCTTGGATCGATTCGAGGGAGGAAAGAAATGAGCGCGATGGAACAGGCTCTCAGCGCGGCGCTCCTGCACTTGGTGTGGCAGGGCCTGCTGGTAGCGTTTGGACTCTGGATGGCTCTGTTCGTGCTGCGCAAGCGTTCGGCCAACACCCGCTATCTGACCAGTTGCGCGGCGCTGGCGCTGCTGGCAGCGCTGCCCGTTATCACCGCGTGTCTCACGTACGCCGGGCCTCTCGCGGGGGCCGCGCCCGCCTCGATGATCCGCAGTATTCCGCGAATCGTCAGCGCCGCAACGGCCAGCTCCGGACCCCCGCCATCGGCTTGGCTTCGATCGCTCGAACGCTGGGCGCTGCCTGCGTGGGCCTTGGGCGTGCTCCTCTTTTCGTTGCGCCTGGTGTGGGCCGCGAAGCAAGTGTCCGCACTGCGGCGGGGAGCGCAACCGCCCGCAGCGCCGGCGCTGGCCCTCATCGCCGGCTTGGCGGTGCGCATGCGATTGGCGCGCCCCGTGCGCGTTCTGATTTCGGCGATCCCCGACAGCCCCAGTGTAGTCGGCTGGCTTCGCCCGGTCGTGCTGCTGTCGGCGGCCACGATCCTGGGACTCACGCCGCAACAATTGGAGGCAGTGCTTGCGCACGAGCTCGCGCACATATGGCGCTACGACCACTTGGTGAACATGCTGCAAATCCTGGTGGAGACGCTGCTCTTCTACCACCCCGCGGTTTGGTGGACCTCGGCGCAGATCCGCCGTGAACGCGAAATGTGTTGCGACGATCTCGCCGTCGCTACCTGCGGCGACGCGCTCTGTTACGCGCGCGCCCTCACCAAGCTGGAAAGGTTGCGGGTGATGCGGCCGCGGCTGGCGCTGGGCGGCACGGACGGTCCCTTGTTCTACCGCATCCGCAGGCTTATCGGCGACAAAGGCCATGAATATGGACCCTCCAAGCTGCCCGGGATCCTGGCGCTTTCGCTCGGTCTGGCCTGCCTGGCGCTGAACATGCAATGGGCGCGCGGCCAGCAGCAGGAAGCCCGCGCACCCGAGCCGGCGGCAGTGGAGAGCGCGGCGTTGGATGACCCAGGCATCCGCGTCGATCTGGGTGGCGCCGCTGTGATCCATCGGGCTCCTGTGGAATATCCGGATGCGGCGCTTAAGGCCGGTGTTCAGGGAACCGTGGTCGTCGAGGTGACGCTGGATGCCAGCGGCATGGTGAGCGACGCGCACGTGGTGAGCGGTCCCGCGGACTTGCGCAGAGCGGCGCTCGAATCGGTCCTGCAGTGGCATTTCACACGCGATGCCGCGGGCCACACGCGCCAGGTCAGTATCGCGTTCCAGGCACCGCCAAGTAGTGCCGCGGAAAGCTCCGTCGAGCCGGCCAGCCGCGAACAGAAGCAGCGATTCGAACGGGCGCTGGAGGCGCAGGTGCGAGCCGCCAAGCTGGCGCGGGAAGAGCAGGCCGAGGCGCTGGAGAGAAAGCTGCAGCTTCTGCAAAACCAGCAAACCCTGCGGGAGCGAACCGATCCCGCCCAAGCGGAGGCAGTGGGGTCCGAAATCGCCGCGATGTCGGCAGCGGACGCAGCGCTGGCCGGTAAGTTGCGGCTTCTGCAAAAGCAGCTAGCTGAGCGGGCACACACCGATCCCGCCCAAGCGGAGGCTGTGCAGTCGGCAATCGCCGCGCTGGCGAAGCGGTTGGCAGAGGCGGACGCCACGCTGGCGCAAGCGCAGGCCCCCTTGCGTGCAGGTCAAAGCGAGTTTCTGGCGGGTGAGTTGCGGCTTCTGCAAAAGCAGCTAGCCGAGCGGGCACAGACCGATCCCGCCCAAGCCGAAGCCCTGAGAGATCAAATCTCGGCGGTCGAGAAGCGCTTGTTGGACGCGCAAACGGCGCTGGAAAGCGCGCGGGCTGCCGCGCGTTTGGCGCAGTCCGGAGTGCTGGAGAAAGAACTCCGGCTTCTGCAAAAGCAGCAAGCCGAGCGATCGCCGACGGACGCTGTCCAAGCCGAAGCCATGCGCTCCCAAATCGTGGCCTTGAAAAAGAGCCTGGCAGGTGCGCAGAGCGTCCTGGAGCGCACCGGTGAGGGCAATGCGCTCTCCGGTTTCATGGCTGGCCGCAAGCTGAAGAGCATCGCCATTCTGGGCGTGACCGAACAGTTGCGCTGCGAGCTACTGTCGCAGTTGCCAGTACACGAGGGCGACACCCTGTCCGAGGACTCTCTCGTGCGGATTGAAGCCGCTGTCAAGCAGTTCGATCGGCACCTCGACCTCAGCCTATACGCGGGCGCAGACGGCGAGGTGCAACTTCGCATCGCCGCCCCGAACTCCGGCGCTGGGGAATTCCGCAAATAGCAAGGGCGCGGCGGTTCATTACCGCCGCCCTCCCTGCTTCCAGGATGGGGATGCGCGCCGGCCCGCCGCATAGCTATGCATTAGGGGCGCCATACTGAGTGCGATTGAAAACATTGAAAGGCAATCGCATGCGTTCTGCATCGGAGACATCCCTCGCTAATGCGAAATCCACGTCCGAAATACCTGAAAGGCGTTGCGCCCAGATCGCCAAAGGTCCCGGAAGCCGGCGTGGAAGACGCGGCCGGGTTTACCCATTCGTTTGGAGCGATCCCGCTGTCTTATCCTCAACGCAACGTCGCCAGTATGCCGCACCGAGCACCGCTCATTGCTTCGCTTCGTTCCGCCGCGACACCGATGGCCGCCGGGATCAAGCCGGCGCTCGCGGCGGCTGCTACGCCGTCCATCTAGAACGTGAATCGCGCGGAAAATTGGAACACGCGGGGAAGGCCATTTGGGCTAATTTCCTGGAGGGCTCCGAAATTGCCCGCGCCGGAGTTCGGCACCAGATAGCAGGTCTGGTTCAACGTCATCCCGTCGCCGCAGTTGGTTCCGATCGGGTTATATTGCAACTGGTTGATCCCGTCGCCGTTCTGCACGTAATAGTTGGCATGGTTGAACAGATTGAATGCTTGCACTTGAAAAGTTAATTCCTTGCCCTCCCGGATCGAAAAACTGCGCGCCAGCGAAACGTCGACCCTCTCCAGCCACGGGCCGTAGAAAGAATTCAGGCCGATTCCAGGCGTGGGGCCGCCGCCATTGATGCCCGCCGCGGTGTTCGCAGTGTCCTGGTTGTAGGCGGTATCGTTCAGGTTGTCGTTGCCAGTAACGGCGCAATTGCTAAACGAAAGGTTCGGACTTGTGCACGCGGGACTCAACAAGCCCGCATAGGGACGGCCGGAAGAGAACTCCATGACACTGCTCAGCCGCCAGTTCGAGAGTATCGCGCGGCCGGTATTCGAGTTAGTGAGTCTCTCCAGGCGCGGCCGGTACACGCTGGCAAAGCTGATGCGATGCCGCTGGTCTAATAGCGAAGGAGCGTGAGTATTGCTGAGGTCGAACTGATTGTTGAAGTCCATTCCATCCAGCATGATGCTCTTGGCAAACGTGTAAGAGAATTGCAAGAAGAGGTTTTGTGACATGCGGTGCTGCACTTGCACGAACAACGAGTTGTAATAGCTTTGCGCGGGGCTAATCAGCTCGTTGATCTCGCCGAAGTTGGGGTTGATGCGGCCTTCGGTCAGCAAACCATTGTCCATGTTCGGCAGGGTGATAGTCTGCCCATTGCAGGGCGCCGAGACTGTTCCTGGAGGACATACGATGTAAGTCGTCGTGCCCTGCAACGGATTTAGGTTCAAGTCGTAGGCGCTGCCGGAAAGCAGATGCAGCGCGTGACTAAACATGGTGCCGGCACTTACAGTGGTGTTCTCGGAAATCTCCCGCTCAATCTGCAAACTAGCTTGCAATTGGTACGGCACGCGAAACTGCGGAGAAACCAGAGAAATGTCCGGAGAAGCCTGGAACAGGGGGGAATTGCCCGGGACGACGCTGGGAAATGCGGGCACCTGTTGGTTCGGCGCCAGAGCCGGGTTGAAACTGGCGCTTATCGAAGACTGCTGCGACGACAGTCCGTTCGAGGCCACCGCATTCCGGTAATTCAGGCCATTCATGTTGTCATAGAACTGCCCGAATCCTCCGCGCACCACCGTCTTCGATCCGGGTTGCCACGCGAATCCGAAGCGCGGCGCCAGGCGTAGGAACTGGTTGGGATACTGTCCGGTGAGTGGGAATGCCGGGTTTTCCGCCGGCTGCGGGTAAACCTGGAAGTCCTCGCGCAATCCAATTTCGAGCGTCAAGTTCGGCAAAGCCCGGAACGAGTCCTGCGCGTAGAATCCGTAGTAAGGCACGGCAAACGAAAAGACCGGGTTTCCCGAAGCCTGGCTGAAGAGGGCGTATTCACCAAGCGCAAAACTCTCCAGATTCGAGAATTCATAACTGCCCAGGAACGAGCCGAACTGCACGTCGGCATTCGGGTCCGCACCGCCAAAATTAGTATCGACATCCCGGGCGCGGTAGGTATCGAAGCCGAATTGCAAAGTGTGCTTGCCGATCGCGTAATCGACCCGGTCGGAGAGGGACCACTGCCGTTCAAAGACTCTTCCCACGGAAAATGGGGCGTTGCCCAGAGTGAAGGATGCCGGGCTATCCAGGATCAACGTGGGGATGTTCGTAGCTTGGCCAGTGGGCGTGGCGATCTGGTTGTCGTCCGAGAAGCCCGCGTGGAATTCGTTCAGCAGCCGGGAGGAGAATGTGTGCGTCCATCCGAAGCTGGCTTGGAAGTCGCGGACATAATCGTTAGCCAGCGTTTGCGTCCCGTAAACAGCCACCGGGCTGACGGTGATGACTCCTCCAGGCGAGTCGAACCGGTTCGCATTGAAGCTGAGGAACATGCTGTCGCGTGCGGTAGCCTGGTAGTCCAGCCGGGGCGTAAACACCAGATCGTTTTTCTTTCTTGGTTGGACACCGAGATTGGTGTTCAGCGCGTTCAGCGCGTTCGACACTTGCTGGAGGTACGCCGGATTGGTTGCGTTGGGCACGCTATCGTTGCCCGGCACCGGGTAGGGTGCGTTCGGCGGAGGCAGCGGCGTTCCTTGCGGAATTCCGAAATTATCGGGCAAGTCCGCAGCCGCCGCCGACATTGCCGGGTTGATGACGGAAATCGGATCGTTCTCAAGCTGCTGCTCGTAATCCACGAAGAACCACAAACGGTTCCGCCAAATCGGCCCGCCTACGCCGGCGCCGAATTGCTGCAAAGCATCCTGCGGTTTGGGGAAGCCGCTGCCTACGGAGAGCGCGTCGTTGGCTCCAGTCGCGGAGTTCCGATTATAATAAAACGCACTGCCATGGAACGCGCTGCTCCCCGACCGGGTCACTGCGTTAATAAAGGACGATCCACCCCCATAGATTGCCGAGTAGGGGCTGACCGCGACTTGAAACTCCTCGATCGCGTTCTCGCCATAGAGGTATGGGATACGATAACGGCCTAGAATGTCGGCGAAGTAGTTGTTGGTCGCGTTGGTCCCGTCGACAGTGAAGACATTGGAGCCGTTTCCATTGGCATATCCCGAGTCCTCCCCACCTTGTTGTCCGGCAATACTCACGAGGCCGGTGTCGCCGTCGGGGCTGGTATTCGGGGTGAGCAGCGTAAAGTCGGTGTAGCGGCGCCCATTGAGCGGTAGTTCTTCGATAGACGGCCGCTCCATCACGTTGCTCTGGGAGGATTCCGCCGGCCGCAGCAGTGGCGCCGTCCCGGTCACCTTAACCGTGTCTTTGCTGGCGCCGACCTGCAGCTTGATGTCCTGCAACGTGGTGTTCCCTACCAGCACCCGTACCAAGACCTGAACATCGCGAAAATCTTTGAAGCTCGACGTGATGGAATAGGACCCCGGCGTGAGGACGGGAAACCGGTAAAGTCCGGCATGATTCGTTTCGGCAGACTGCTTCACGCCAGTATCGAGGTTCTGCACGACAATCGACACCCAGGGCACCACCGCGCCACTCTCGTCGGTGGCCCGTCCACTGAGGGCGCCCGTAAAGACTGCCGTCTGGGCGATCAGCGCTACGCTTCTCGCCAACAGGACCAACACGGCCAAAACATTGCATGCCGCCCGGCAATTGGACACGAGGAGCGTCCTTCCGCTTGCTCGAGCAAGGGATTTCCTTCTCATGCTGCCTCCAATTCATATTCGTCGGTTTGCGAAGGCGCTACAGCGGCAGCCGCGGCGTGCCGGTGGCGCCGGCCAGCATGTGCGTCCCTTGCGACGAGATTCGGGTTTACCGCTCCGCCCCGGCCGGAGGGCGACCGGTCGTCAGGACCGCTTCCGCAATCCGGCCGCCGTTGGGGTCCGTGGCGGGTCCCGCTCAACGACGGCCGGTCGAACTGCACCAATCCGGCGGCAGGCAGCCGCGCCATCGCCGGGAGAGAGGCAACGCGCGTGATGTCGGGTCGCATCAAGGCAAAATGTAGCGAACAGTTATTACACAGTGATGACGCCAGGATATCCGGCCGAAAAATCTGCGACAACGCCCCTCCCGGCCTATTGTGGCGGTTGAGCGCGGTTGAACCCGTCCAAACGCCCACAGAATGCAACTCGGCCGGCCGCTTGGAATCGTGCCTATCGCCGCGTGGTTGAATCAACGTCAACCCGGTGCGGAATGCATGATTCAGCACTTCGCCTCTCTTGGCCCGTTATGGCAGGCCGCCAGCCGGATGGCGCAAGAAAACCGCGTATACTCAAACAGATCCGGCTTTCGTACTATACAGGCCATTCTGCTACTCGGGTTTCGTAACCAATAATTCATCGTCATGTGTCTTGCGATTCACAGCCTATTCATACTTGAGTCGTACCATTCTAGCTGACACCGCTCGAATTGTAGGGGCACGGGAGCATTCAGTCGAACGATGTCGCACAGACCCCGGCGCAGTTCAGCGAGGTTTGGACGGGAGCGGAAACCTGGTTCAGATTTCCCTTACTGCTGGTACAGCCAACGGCATGCGCCAGTCTCTTTGAATTTGAAGAAGTTGAGGACACTGAGGACACTACATGAGAACACTGACGAGATTACTTCCCAGAGCTCAACGTGCTTGCTTGCCTGCTGGCAAGCCGGCGCTGAGCATGTTGCTGGCGCTCGCGGCGATCGCCGCAGTGCCGATCGCCAGCCGGGCGCAGGACGCCGCGAAGCCTGCGACTCCGGTGACGCCGATCCAGCACGTGATTGTGATCTTCGGTGAAAACCGCAGCTTCGATCACGTCTTCGGCACGTATCTTCCCAAGAACGGCCAAACCGTATGGAACCTCTTCTCGAAGGGGATCGTCAATGCCGACGGCACACCTGGCCCAAATTATGAGAAATCCTACCAGTATTCCGCGACGGACAGCACGTTGTACAGCATCCATCCGGGCGGCAAGCAACTCTACGCCAACGTTCCACCTCCCGGCACCACCTACGTTCAAACTACTGGCTGCGATCCGGAATATCCCCCTTCGAATTACTGTTACGGCCAACCCTTCGCGACCGTAGCGGTTGCGGAACAGGCCGAACCGGACCTGCCCCTCAGTTACTACCAGTTTCTGACTACGGGCGCGAGTGGCCTCGCGGAATACGCGGTGGACACCCGCGTCGCCAACTACAACAGCCTCGGGTCGGGCGTATACCAACTGACTGGCCCCACGCTGAGCTATGACGACTACACGGGCAGCCCGGTACATCGTTTCTATCAAATGTGGCAGCAGACGGACTGCGACGAGAAGGCTGCCTCCTCCACCAATCCGAGCGGTTGCCAGAGCGACCTGTTTCCATGGGTCGAGGTCACCATCGGCGCGGGTTCGAATGGCCAATCTCAGGCACAATATGTGGCCTCTAACTATTGCGGCACCTTTAACGAAATCTGCACCGGTGAGGGCGGGGACTCGGCGCAGTTCTACAACATGCAGACCGGCGACGTTCCCTACCTGAAATCCCTGGCCGACAAATACACTCTCCTGGACAACATGCACCAGAGCATAATGGGCGGCACGGGCCCCAACCATATCGCATTGGGCTACGCCGACGCAATCTGGTACAGCGACGGCAACGGAAATGCCGCAACGCCGGCTAACAACCAAATCGAAAATCCCAATCCGCAGCCCGGCACGAACAACTGGTACGCTCAGGACGGCTACAGCGGCGGCAGCTACACCGATTGCGCGGACATGGCGCAGCCTGGAGTTGCACCCATCGTGAACTACCTGAAGTCGCTGCCCAAGCCGATTAAGCCCAATTGCCAGACAGGCCACTTCTACCTGCTGAACAATTACAATCCCGGCTATAACGGCGATGGCACGTTAAATACATTCTCCCAGTACACCGTCCCGCCCACGTCTCAGCCGCACATCGGCGACGTGCTCGCGACGGCGGGCCTCAGCTACACTTTCTTCGGCGAGGGCTGGGACCTCTACTTGACGGATCTGGCAGGACAGAATCCGTTCGACGAGTACTGCAACATCTGCAATGTGTTCCAGTACGCGACCGACGTTATGACCAATCCGACCGAGAGAGCCGCCCACATCCAGGATACGAGTTCCTTTTTCGCGGACATCGCCACGAATTCGGTGCCGGCAGTTTCCATCATTCAGCCGAGCGGTTTTGTGGACGGCCATCCGGCTTCTTCCAAGATCGACTTGTGGGAAGGCTTCGTGGAGAACATTGTGAGCCAGGTGCAGTTGAACCAGGAGCTTTGGAAGAGCACCGCGATCTTCCTCATTTTCGACGAGGGCGGCGGGTACTACGATTCCGGCTACATCCAGCCGGTGGATTGGTTCGGCGATGGCACGCGCATGCCTGCTTTGATCGTCTCTCCCTATGCGGCCGGCGGAAACGTGTACCACGGCTACGCCGACCATGTCTCCATCGACAAGTTCATCGAGAGGAATTGGAACTTGCCGACGATTTCTTCCCTGGAAGGCAGCACGCGTACCCGGGACAATCTCCCAAATCCAACTACGGCGACAAACAATCCTTACGTGCCGACCAACAGCCCGGCGATCGACGATCTGTTCGGTGCGTTCCACTTTCCCAAGCAGTAAGTTCACGGTGACGAAGTCGGAATGAAGGCTGGGGCAAAGACCGGCGCGGCGCGGGTAAGTGCCGGCCGCTCTTGTCCCAGTTGATACACTGAGGTTGAAATTGAGTATGATGCCACGCAGATGGGTTTGCCCGATTCTCTTTTCGCTGATCGCCGCGGCCACCTGGTTCGCGGGCGGCGCACACGCCAATCGAATTGACCGCGGTCCCGTGGTAAAGACCGCCAAGGCCGGTGGTAAATGGCGAATCGCCTGGGACGTTCGCTTGGGTACCGTCCGGGGGATTCTAACTCTTAAGCAGAGTGCCGCTCAACTGACAGGCACATTTGAGGAGTATGGAAAAACATACCCGCTTACCGGAAGCATTCAAGGTCAGGACATTACCTTTGAAGTCCCGTTTTCAGGCCCCCGTCCCTACACGATCGAGTTCAAAGGTGCCATTGATGGCCCTAAGATGGCCGGCACATCCGGCCTGAAGGGTGGCGGGCACGTCTTTTTGGGGCATGCGGGAGAAGTCGATGAGCCCCAGCGGCCCTGGACGGCGACACGCGGGCTGAAGCACCAGAATAATGCCCCGGGCAAGCCCCCCGATGACGACGACGACGATGATCGCCGGCGACCCACTATTGGCTTGCCTACCCCGGGCAGGCAGGTATCCGAATTGAGGTAACGTCTGCGCTGAGGCCGAGAGTAAGTATGTAGCGATCGGCACGAAATGGCCGGCGGCTACATCGCGGCCATCGGCGACCTGTGCGACTTGTCTTATTTTTCCGACGCACTAACCCGACGCATTACCTGCGGGCGCCGCACCACGCTAGTTACGTGGTCCGGCTTCTTTTGTCGAGCCGCGTTCAATGACTAGCCGTTGCGGGCGGTAGCTGCGCAACCACGCTTCCCTTGGCGTCGAGCAACTGCAGCACCGGCGTTCCATCCGCATTGACGCGGAGCCGGATTCGCTCGTGGCCTTCCGGGTCCATGAGCTTCAGTCCAACGGAGCGGTCTCTGTCGCGGCCGAAATAGGCACGTTGCGCGTCCGCCGGATGCGATTTGCGGAATTCCTTGAGGGCCGCTTCCTGCTCCGCCGGCGGAAGGTTCTGGATGCGCTGGGAGGCTTCGAACGCTTCCATGATTGGATAGTCTCCGCGATCCCAGATGCCCACGCCCGACCTGCGACTTCCGTCGTTCTCTACCGCATCGACCGTGAACACCTGGTCTTGCTGATACTGGTCGAAACTGAGATGCCCGAAGCTTTCCACCTTGCCGTCCTGGCCTTTCATCCCTCCGAAGATCAGGCCTCCATCTTCCGTTCCCTCGTCATCAAAGAAGATCATCCCAGCGGTCTTGCGATCGCCGCGCGGATATTCCTTGCCCTTGATGATCAGGCCCGGAGCGTCAGCCTTGCCGGACAGAACCATGCGAAGCGTCCCGTCCGGCTCGACGATGTTGATGCGCCGCACGTTGATCTCATCGAACTTCGTCTGTTTGGAGCGAAACGCGAAGCCGGACAGAAGCGTAACGGCAAACACCACCGTCAGCACGCCGGAGTAGATCGTAAGAAAGCGTTGGTTGTGCATAGGTAAATTCTACTGCCGCTACAGCGACTACGGCGGGCGGCGGGTTGCTCACACCCACAGATGGCACGATCACTTGGGCAACGGGCACCGGCGGCGCGGAAATCGCACCCGGAATAGATCGCGGTTAATGCCGGTCAGTAGTGGAGCCGGCAGGCGAGAACCCGGATCTGGTCTTCCTGCACTTGATAGACGAGTCGATGTGCTTGATCGATTCGTCTCGACTAACAACCGGACAACTCGGGCTTCAAGGGCTCGGGCTTGCCCTGACCGGAATACAGGTCACGCTGAATTTCACGAACCAGTTTCATGATTCGAAGCGCCCGACCCCGGTCTTTTCGATCCATCAGGCGAGATCCTCGAAGGCCGACGGGTCAAATTCTAAGCCTCTCAAGTACAGCATCGAGTGAGAGTCCCGCCTGGCGTTGTTTTCGCAGCCAGTAGACGTTGCTTCATCGCCTCGGACTTGAGCAGGTATGCGGTTTTCCCGCTCCGATTCGATCTCGCGCCAGAGTTCAATCGGAAAACAGCCACACTGGCTCCGACCATTCCGAACAAGACGCCATCGAGATCTATGATTCGAGCGTCTGGTTGCTCAGCCACCTTTGCGGGGACTAAACGAGAAAGTCAGAGATCTTCAGGGCGAAGTCCCGTGTCCTTCCCGATCTTTGAGAGTGCGGCTGGGCCGACTTCTTCGCTATCGTGAAAGCAGAATGTGAAGTTGGGCCACCCTGGCCGGCGCAATTTTCGATGGGAACCAACCTGCTTGTCAAGCGTCCAACCGAGGCGCAGCAGTGCCCCCTAGACTCTCTTGGCCTTAGTGCCCGGCAACTGCTCATGCCGCAAAGAGGACGCGCAGCGGTTCGGGGACCTCCTCGCCGCTCTCGATCATGTCAGCCAATACCTGAAGGGCTATCGACTTCACCTTTCGCACCGCCCCTTCCTCGCTGGCGCCGTAAGCCATCACACCCGGGAGGTCCGGTACGGAAGGCAGGATTCGGCCGTCCTCCTCCCGTTCCACTTCGACACGGATTGGCTGGATCTCAACCATGGTCATGTTCTATTGTACGGAAATGCGTGCCTACAGCCCTGCCCTCCTCCACAACTCATCCACCCGCCGCTTCACCTCCTCCGACATCCGGATCACCCCCGGCCACGGCCTAGTAAACCCCTCCTCCGGCCACTTCCGCGTAGCATCAACCCCCATCTTCGACCCATAATTCGCCAGCCGGCTGGAATGGTCCAGCGAATCGACCGGCCCCAGCACGAACTGTATGTCGCGCTCCGGGTCGATGTTATTCAGCGCCTTCCAAGTCACTTCGCGTACGTCCTGCACGTTGACGTCTTCATCCACCACCACGATGCATTTGCTAAACATCGCTTGCCCCAGGCCCCAGATGGCGTGCATCACTTTGCGCGCGTGCCCCGGATACGATTTCCGGATCGCCACCAGGATCAGATTGTGAAAAATCCCTTCGGCCGGCATGCAGATGTCGCGCACCTCCGGCAGTTGCAGCCGCATCAGCGGCAGGAAGATCCGCTCGATAGCTTTGCCCATGTAGAAATCCTCCATGGGCGGCGGTCCCACAATCGTCGTGGCGTAAATCGGATCCTTGCGCTGCGTGATGCAGTTGACGTGAAACACCGGATATTCGTCGGCCAGCGAATAGAAGCCGGTGTGGTCGCCGAACGGCCCTTCCGTGCGCAACTCGCCCAGCTCCACGTATCCTTCAAGCACGATCTCAGCCTGCGCGGGCACTTCCAGGTCGCAGGTCTGGCACTTCACCATCTCCACCGGACTGCCGCGCAGAAAGCCGGCCAGCAGCATCTCGTCCAGATCCGGCGGCAGCGGCAGGATGGCCGAAAACATGGTGGCCGGATCCGCCCCAATGGCCACGGCCACATCCATGCGCGGCTTGCCGAAGTGCTGCATGCGGCGGTAGTGCTCGGCGCCCTGCTTGTGCGTCTGCCAGTGCATGCCTGCCGTGCGCTGGTCGTACACCTGCATGCGGTACATGCCGCAATTGCGCTTGCCGGTATCGGGATTGCGCGAGAAAACCAGCGGCAGCGTGATGAACCGGCCGGCATCTTCCGGCCAGCATTGCAGCACCGGATAATCCAGCAGCGAAAACCCGTCGCTGCGAATCACATCCTGGCACGGCCCCTTCGACACGATCTTGGGAAAGAACGATCCCATCTCCGCCAGCTTTGGCAGCATCTTGAGCTTGCCGATCAGCCCCTCCGGCATGCGCATTTCCAGGTACTCGGCGATGCGCCCGGCCACCGCTTCGACCGATTCCACTTCGAGCGCGATCTCCATCTTGCGCATGCCGGCATAGCTGTTGATCAGCACCGGAATCGCGTAGCCTTTCGGCTTCTCGAACAGCAGCGCCGGGCCCCCGCCTTTTACGGCGCGGTCGGCGAACTCGGCGATCTCCAGGATGGGGTCCACTTCGAACGGAACGCGCTTGAGCTCGTGGTTCTTCTCCAGCGCGCTGATGAACTCACGCAGATCGGCATAGGCCATAACGGGGGTGTCTCACTTTCTACTATGATTGAAGTTCACAAACAAATCATCAAGGAGAAAGCATGTTTAATCGAGTGGCCGTCGTCACGGGCGCCAGCCGGGGGATCGGCCGGGAGATCGCCTTGACGCTGTGCCGCGCCGGTTTCGATATCGTGGTGGCCTCGCCCGAGATCGAAAAAAACGAAGAAGTCGCCGAGAAAATCCGGGCTTGCAGCGGCCAGGCTCTGACCGTGAATCTGGACCTGCTATCGTACGATTCCATCCGGGAGAGCTTCGCCAAGGCGTTGCAGCAGTTTGGGCGCATCGACGTGCTGGTCAACAATGCCGGCGTCACGCGCGACGGCCTGGCGGTGCGCATGAAGCGCGAGGATTGGGACCGCGTGCTGCAAATCAATCTGCACGGCGCGTTCTTCGCCATACAGCAGGTGCTGCCGGCCATGATGAAACAGCGCTATGGCCGCATCATTAATATCGCTTCGGTGGTGGGCGAAAGCGGCAATGCCGGCCAGGCGAACTACGTCACCTCCAAGGCGGGCCTGATCGGCCTGACCAAGGCGCTGGCGCAGGAGATGGCGCCCCGCGAGATTACGGTCAACGCGGTGGCCCCCGGCTTTATCGACACCGATATGACCGCGGTGCTCACTGGCGAGTTGAAGGAGAAGCTGCTCGCGCAGGTGCCTTTGCGGCGGCTGGGCAGGCCAGAGGAGATCGCCGCCGCCGTGCGGTTCCTGGCCAGCGACGAGGCGGGATATATTACGGGGCACGTGCTCAACGTCAACGGCGGGATGTATATGTAGTGTGGTATGCGCGCGGCTCCGAAGCGTTTGGATCAGAGCCGCGACCGTCAGGGAGCGGTTGAGTTAGACGCGCCGCGCCCGCTACGGCACAACCCGGAACACCGTCCCGCAGCCGATCCCGCCAAAGCCCAACTGGCAGCCCGAATTGCCGCCGATCTGCGTAGTGCCGAAAAGCACGCCATGCGGGCCCAGCGTCATGGGTCCTTCCGGATTCCAACCGTCCGTGCCACCCGCAAAGCTGTGCAGAACCGTTTGGGGCCACGGGCCGCTGCCGCTCGTAGGCGGCGTCAGCTTGTAGACGGTTCCGTCGCCAAACTGGCCGCCCGCAGCGGTGGTCCCGTAAACATTGCCCGACCCATCCACAACCACGCCGCCAGTCGGGGCATAGCCATTGGGCGGAATATCCGAGAAGGTGCCGATTATCGTAACGGCGCCTTCATAGAACCTGTAGGTCTCGACCAGGGTGCTCCCGTATACAGCGCCTGTTTTGTCGATGACCACTCCCGAGTTGGGGTTCTCATCTCCGTTGTTGAACCGGTAGGCCACGCTTTCAGTCCAAGCGCCAGTCGGCGTCGACGGCGGTGTGAGATAGAAGATGGTGCCAAAGCAGCTTCCCCCTTCGAAGAGCTGGCAGTATCCGCCATAGAAGGTGGCGCCCCAAAGGTTGCCCTGGGAGTCGAAGGTCACGCCCAGCGGGCCAGTCCCGTCCCCGAGCCTTTCCCCGGGAGCCACCCCTTTGAAGATATAGAGAGTGCGTTCCGTCCACGAGCCGCCGCTGGTGCGCGGCGGAGCGATCTTGCAGACCGTGCCGTTCCCGTTCTTGGAGGGACCCACGCCATAGAAACTACCTGTAGCGTCGAAGGCTGTAATTCCGCATTCCGAATCGAGCGTGGAGAAGTCGTAGACTGGCGTCTTGGTCCATGAGCCGCCAGCCGTAGCCGGTGGCGTCAGCTCAAAAAGGTAGCCGCATCCGCCGGAGCAGGCGCCGCTGCCTCCCGTGCCGGCCGTGCCAAACAACTTGCCGTCGCGCAGCAGCAGTTCACTGGGAATAGCGCCGTCCGTGCCGCCTTGGAACTGCCAGATGATGTTTTCAGTCCATGCGCCGCCGGATTGCGCCGGCGGTGTCAGTTGATAGATCATGCCGCAGCCGGTGAAGACGCCGAACGTGCAGTTGCCACCGCCGCCATAGCCGGTCGTGCCATACACATTACCCGCGCCGTCCAGGACCAGCGGATAACTTTCCGGGTAATACCCGTCGGTCCCGGCTTGGAAAACGTGGAGGACGTTTTCGGTTTGGCCAGCAGCCATAGCGGCGCCGGCTAACATTAGAGCGGCAACCAAAGCTTGTCGCCGCCAGTTCCGGATAATTAACGATGTGAACTCGCCCATAACCATATCGGACCTCCGTTCGGGCGCCATTGCAAGGCCCAGGCAGTAAAATCCCTGGTCAACGGTACTGGGAGGTATGGCGAATCATACACAATGATACAATCGTCCCCCATGATCACCCGCCGCCACATCCTTTCGGCCCTGGCCGCCGCCCCTTTCGTCAGCCGCATCCCGCGCGCCGGCGCCACCTCTAACTTCGACCCGGATTTCGGCACGGCTACGGACGCCGCGCGCGCTATCCGCTCGGGCGCCATCTCCTCGCGCGAGCTGACCGCCCACGTCTTCGACCGCATACGCAAGTACAACGGCCGCATCAACGCCTTCGTCACGCTGGTCGAGGAGCAGGCCGCCACGCGCGCCCGCGCCGCCGACGAAGCTCTGGCGCAAGGCCATCCCTGGGGGCCGCTGCACGGCCTTCCGATCCTGATGAAGGACGACAAGAAGACCGCCGGCATACGCTCCACCTGCGGCGCCAAGATGTACGCCAACAACATCCCGAAGGAGAATGCCCCCGCGGTCGAGAAGATTCTGCATGCCGGGGCGATCATCGTCGGCAAAACCAACCTGCCCGAGTGGGCTTCCGACATGCAGAGCTACAACGACGTGGCGGGCACCACCAACAATCCCTGGAATCTGGAGCGTACACCGGGCGGGTCCACCGGCGGCGGCGCGGCGGCCCTCGCCTGCGGCATGGGATTCCTCGAACTGGGCAGCGACATCGGCGGATCTATCCGGACGCCTTCTCATTTCTGCGGCGTTTTCGGCCACAAGCCCACCATCGACGTGATCTCGAACGAAGGCTTCGTCGATCCGCCAGGCGGCAATCCGTCGCCGGACCGGCTGTCCGTCAACGGACCGCTGTCGCGCAGCCCGCAGGATCTGCTGCTTGCCATGCGGGTTGCTGGCGGACTCACCGGCGTCGAGCAGATCGCCTACTCCTGGAAGCTGCCGCCGGCGCGGGGCGCACGCCTGCGCGATTATCGCATCGGCTACGTCGTGGACGATCCCTTCTGCCCGGTTACGGCGGACGTCCGTCAGCTCCTGGAGAAGACCATCGACGCGCTCGGAAAGGCCGGCGCGCGCCTGGAGCAAGGCTGGCCCGCGGGCATCAAGATCGCCGACTGTTACGGCGCATATTTCACCATGCTCGGCGCGGCCGTGCTGCCTAACGATACGACGCCGCACCGCGCCTGGGGCGAGGCGGTCGGCGGCCAGTACGCGGCCCGCCACGTTTGGGGGCAATATTTCCGCGACCACGATGCTTTCCTGATGCCCGTGGACTTCGTCACCGCCTTCCCGCACGACCACAGCCCGAACCTGCTGGAGCGAAAGCTCGCCACCACGGCTGGCCCGCGCCCGTACCTCGACCTGCTGAAGTGGATCTTTCACGCCACCCTCAACGGCCATCCCGCCACGGTCTGCCCCGTGGGGCGCACGCCGGAAGGCCTGCCCTGCGGGATTCAGATCATGGGGCCGTATCTGGAAGACGCCACCTCGATCGACATCGCCGGGCGCATCGCCGAACTCACCGGTGGCTTCGTCCCGCCGCCGCTTGCGGCTTGACGATGGCCGCGCCATAAGCCGGCGTAGCACACCGCGGAGCCAAAGGCGTTCTTCACCGGAGGGTGCCGAACCCAAGGAAGCCCGCTGCTGCGAGGATTGCCAGGGGCTACAAAATCTGAAGTGGGCGGCGATTCGAAATCACGCTTTGCCAATTGATGCGATTCCAGGCACGCATCGCGAATCGGGCCTGTCGTCACAAAGATTTATCGTCAACAGATGAGCCGCGCCGCTCCGTGCAATGTGTTACGCCAGCGCCGCCAGTATTTGTTTGCTGAACTGCACCGCTCCCTGGACGTTCGGATGTCCCGCCGACGCGCGGTAGCAGAGCTCCCGATCGAGAACTTGTGGATCGGGATGAGCGTTATCGCAGAGCGGATGCCGCGCGGCGGCGACCGGATCCTGCGGGCTCAGGTCGTCATCCAGGCTCACACCCCAGAGCAGGGATGTGTTCGGAACGAACACGGAATTGTCGTCCGTGAATCCCGATGGGACGAACGTGATTCTGCGGTCGCCCGCGTCTGCGATGGCCTGCGTAAGCTGCTGCGTGGAATCTTTGAAAAATGACGCGCACCGATCGAGGACGGGATTGATAAAGTCGAGATCCTGGTCGAGAAATGCAGGCACCGCGATTCCAAAAAGGCTGAGCAACTTCGTCACGCCGACCGGATCGCTCCTTGCGCTCAGGATCGAATAGTAGCCCGTGACCAGAATCTTGCAAGTTGGCTTTGTGAATTTCGCGATAACTTTCTTGAGCAACACCAACATTCCGTCGTGACAGGCATGTACGACCCTGGCATCCAGCGACGGAATCAGCGCGAGCGCATTGAGGATCGACGCCACGCCGACATCGTTGATCCCACCGTCCATAAGCACCAGGTCGACGGAATCGGGGGAATTGGCATAGCCGTCGCATTGCTCGATGATGGAAAGGCGCGAAGCCGGCACCTCCCCCACTTGCGGAGTTCCGCTGCTGCCGGTTGCGCCGATGACGGCGCCTGAATGAGCCAGGGATTCGAGCGTGACCCCGCCCGGATACTTGGGCACAAGCGCCTGTTGCACCAGCGTCACGAACTTCTCGTTTGGGAGCAGACCTTGGCCCCAGATAATCGAATCGCCCATTGCCACAATTCTGAAGTTATTTGCCACCGTTCCTCCTCATTTCGCAGCAATTATACGCTTAGTTGTCATGACGCCGCACGTTGAGACGTGTGGTTCATACGTGAACCTTGAACGGCGGTCGTGCTTCGGCGGTGGTGCGGTTGCCCGGCGACTAGCTTCCGAAGCACGCCGTGTTCGCGCCATCTCGCGGGCGAAGATCTGCGCTATCGGTGTCGAGCCTGTCTGGCGGGTTCTCGAAATGGAGACCGCTGCCGGTGTCCGGCTCGCCGAGGTTGGGCCAGCGTGCCGCCCACGCGGTTTCCACGAGGGATACCCAAGGATCATTTTCCTCCCGCTCGCCTGCTGCATGCAGGAGAAAAGCGGGTGACAAAGAGTAAGCGATCTTGTAAAATAGGATATACAGGTAAGTTACTCTACTGTAAAGCGTCCACTACTGGCTGCGTTTTCGCAAGGCCGGCCGGAATTGACGAAGGCCCGCGCGCCCAGTCGAGCCATGTTTAATGCCTAAGTCGATCGTCATCGAGCCGGAAACCGTTCTAGCCACAGGCACGATCCATCTATCGGATATTCCGGTGAACGCCTACCAGCGATCCATGGAGGAAGAGCGCGCGGCATATTCTCCCGCGGATTTCCTGAACATCTGGCAGGACATGTGCGCCATTCGGGAATTCGAGTCGATTCTCAACGACATCAAGACCAAGGGCGCCTATAAAGGTGTAGCCTACAACCATGCCGGGCCGGCGCACCTGTCCATCGGGCAGGAGGCTGCCGCCGTGGGCATGGCCTTCGCGCTGACTCCCGACGACCACATTTTTGGGTCGCACCGCAGCCATGGCGAGATTCTAGCCAAGGGATTCTCAGCCATCCGGCAGTTGAGCGAGGCACAACTGCTCGAAATCATGGAAACCTACATGGATGGCGCGGTGCTTCGTCCCGTCGCAAAGGGATACCGGGGAACCGTACGCGGACTTGCCACGCGCTTCCTGATTTACGGGGCGTACAGCGAGATTTTCGCGCGCGAAACTGGATTGAACCGCGGCATGGGCGGCTCCATGCACGCCTTCTTCGTCCCTTTTGGAATCTACCCGAATAATGCCATCGTAGGCGGCTCCGGATCCATCGCGCCGGGTGCGGCTCTCTACAAAAGGGTCAACCGCCAGCCGGGGATCGTGGTGTGCAACATCGGAGACGCCTCCTTCGGCTGCGGTCCCGTGTGGGAAGGCATCGCGTTCTCCGCCATGGACCAATACCGCCGGCTCTGGGACCCGTCGCTGGGCGGTGGCCTGCCGATTCTGTTCAACTGCATGAACAACTTCTATGGCATGGGCGGCCAGACCTGCGGCGAAACCATGGGAATCGGGTCCATAGCCCGTATCGGGGCGGGCGTGAATCCGGAGCAGATGCATGCCGAACGCGTAAACGGCTACGACCCGCTCCCGGTGATCGACGCGTTCCGCCGCAAGAAGCAGATTCTGCTTGAAGGCCGCGGCCCCGTCTTGCTCGATACCGTTACCTACCGCATCTGCGGCCACTCGCCTTCCGACGCTTCCAGCTACCGGTCGAGAGAAGAGATCGAAGCCTGGCAACAGGCCGATTCAATCCACGCTTTCCGGCAAAAGCTGATCTCGGGCGATGCGGTCGCGGAAGACGCCCTGGACTGCTCCAGGGTCTGCATCGAGCGTGACGTTTTCGAAATGTTCCGGCTGGCCGCCGATCTCGAAGCCAGCCCGCGCATCGCGGTGGGGTCTGAGCTGATCGGCTCGGTCATGTTCTCCAACCGGCGGGTGGAGCGGTTCGACGAGCGGCCGCCCGAATTGCTCCAGGATCTCGCGGAGAACCCCAGGGTGCGGCAGATTCGCGGCAGGATTCGCACGCCGGCGCAGGCGGGCAAGCCAGCCTCGCAGACCAAGGTCTACAACGTTCGGGACGCCATCTTCGAGGCGATGCTGCACCGGCTCGCCATCGATCCCACCATGATTATTTTCGGCGAAGAGAACCGCGATTGGGGTGGCGCTTTCGCGGTGTATCGCGGCCTGACCGAGGCGCTGCCCTACCACCGCCTGTTCAATGCCCCGATCTCGGAAGCCGCCATCGTCGGAGCCGCCATCGGATACGCGCTCGAAGGGGGCCGGGTAGTGGCGGAGTTAATGTATGCGGACTTCATGGGCCGCGCCGGCGACGAGATCTTCAACCAGCTTTCGAAATGGCAGGCTATGTCGGCCGGCCGCCTGGCGATGCCAGTGGTCCTGCGTATTTCCGTCGGCGCCAAATACGGCGCGCAGCACGCGCAGGATTGGACCGCGCTGGTTCACCACATTCCAGGGTTGAAGGTGGTCTATCCGGTGACCCCTTACGACGCCAAAGGGATGATGAATACCGCGCTGGCCGGTACCGATCCGGTGGTGTTCTTCGAAAGTCAGAAGAGCTATCACGTGGGTGAGATGTTCGCTGAACAGGGAGTTCCGGAGGGCTACTACGAAATCGCGCTCGGCGAGCCTTCCGTCAAGCGAGCAGGCCAGGATCTGACCATCGTGACCCTCGGACCTGCGCTATACACCGCCATTGCAGCGGCGGACGACCTGCAACTGCGCTTCGGTATATCCGCCGAAGTGATCGATTTGCGATCCGTCAGTCCGCTGAACTATGAGCCGCTCGTGAACTCCGTGCGCAAAACCAGCAAAGTGCTTTTGGTGTGCGACGCGGTCGAGCGCGGCTGCGTGATGCAGACTGTCTCTGCCACCCTGACCCAGCTCTGCTTCTACGACCTGGACGCGCCGCCCGTCGTAATCGGCTCGCGGAATTGGATTACGCCGGCCGCCGAGTTGGAAACTTTGTTCTTTCCGCAGCCCGGCTGGATCCTGGACGCCATTCATGAGCGGTTAATGCCCCTGAAAGGCTATCAGCCTGGCACAAACCAGACTCTCGCGGAGATGACCAGACGCGCCAGGCTCGGCATCTGACTAACTGTCATGAAACCACTGTGTCAACTCGGCGCTGGCTCCCTGAGGTGGCGTGGCGCAGGCAACCCTGTCAGCGCCGGGAGTTTCTACATTTGCTGGCCTAAGGGTGGCAGATCTGCGTGTGGTGGGGCAGGCGGTTTCGCCTGCCAACGGCGAACTTCGGTTCGCCGTTACCGTGGGCTAAAGCCCACGGCTGTGCTGACACTCCTGTCAGCGCAGGCGAGCGAAGCTCGCCCAAGGCGGACGTGAGCATGCAACCGTACGCAATCGGCATTGACGTAGGTGGAACCAAGATCGCCGCCGGCGTACTGGACCGTTCCATGAACGTGTTGTCGGTCCACGTCACCAAGGAGCATGCCGGTCAACTGCCGGCGCAAGTTGTCGACGCCGTCGAACGGGCTTACCGCGCAGTATTGCAACAGGCTGGGATCTCCGCCGATCAGGTGGCCGGCGTCGGCTTGAGCTTCGCCGGACACACCGATGGCCGCCGCGGCGTCGTCCTCACCAGTTCCAACATGCCGCAGTGGGACCAGGTGCCGCTGCGCGACATTGTCTCCAAACGCCTGAACCAGCATGTCCTGCTCGATAACGATACCAACTTTGGTGTTTTGGCCGAGCATCGCTACGGCGCGGGGCGCGGCGTCGCCGACATGGTATATGTCACTTTCAGCACCGGTGTCGGGATGGGCATCCTGGTTGGCGGCAAGCTCTACCAGGGTCACACGGGTACGGCCGGCGAGATAGGGCACACGGTAGTCGAAACCGGCGGCCGCCTGTGCAGTTGTGGCAAGCGCGGCTGCCTCATGGCGTATGCCTGCGGACTCGCGCTCCACAGTCGCGCTTGGGAACGCATCCAATCCGGCGAAGAGACCGCCCTGCGCGACTTGGCCTGGGACGACCCTCAGCTCATCAACGGCGAGTTGATTTGCGACGTTGCCAAATGCGGCGACCCGGTGGCTCAGGATCTCATCATCTCCACCGGCCGCTATCTCGGAATCTGCTTATCGACCATCGTTCAGGTGTTGAATCCGGAGCTGATCGTCATCGGCGGCGGATTGACCAACATTGGATCGATGCTGCTGGATCCTTGCCTGGAATCGCTTCGCCAGAATATTCACCCGGTGTTGTGGGGTGCGGGCCGTACCGTCCTTGGACGCTTCCAGGAGTACGTCAGCCTCATCGGGGGCGCCGCGGCGATCTTCTGTGAGATGGAAGCCGGCGAGCCCCAGCAGGTTCCCGACCGCGCCCCTATATCACTCGACTGGACTGCGCGCACCCGCGCCGCCAGCGCCCTTTCCGGCGTCGAGCGTAGCGCCTTCGAGCGCGTGGAAGGAACCGTATTCGACGTCCAGCGCTATTCGCTCGACGACGGACCCGGCCTGCGCACGGCTGTCTTTCTAAAGGGCTGCCCGATGCGCTGCACCTGGTGCTCGAATCCGGAATCCCAACGCGTCACCCCTGAGCTGCTGTTATTCGCCACCAGTTGCCTGGCCTGCGGCGCATGCATCGACACCTGTGCCAGCGAAGCCCGGGCTCTCGCCGACGATCGCATCGAGTGGGATCGCGAATTGTGCACGCGGTGCGGCGGGTGCGCGCGTATTTGCCCGGCGCAAGCGACCGTGTGGAGCGGCAGCCGCAGGACGGCTGGCGACGTGCTTCGAGAAGTGCTCCGCGACGCGGCGTTTTATGAGGGCGGCGGAGGACTGACGCTTACGGGCGGCGAGCCGCTGTTGCAGCCGGCCTTCGCCGAGGCGCTTCTTCGCCTGGCGAAAGCCGAGCACCTGGACACCGCCATCGAAACCACGGGCAACGCGCCCTGGGAAACACTCGAGTCGCTGCAGCCGTACGTCGACTCGTGGCTCTTCGATCTCAAGCACATGGACAGTCACACGCACCACAAGTGGACTGGCTTGGGAAACGAGCTGATCCTTTCCAACCTGCGGAGACTGGCCGCGCTCGGCGCGCCGATCCAGGTGCGCATGCCGCTGATCCCCGGCGTCAACCTCACCGACGATAACCTTCGCCGGACCGCCGAGTTCGTCGCCCAGCTCGGCGCCGCTGTTCAGTCGCTGGACCTTCTGCCCTATCACAAATTGTCCAAGGCGAAATACGAGGCCCTCGGCCGCGGCGCCAAATGGTGGGATGCCGACTCGATACCGGACGACCAGGTGGAATCGGCGGCAGACCTGCTGCGATCCTACAGCCTCACGGTACGAATCGCCGGCGGTCAGTCCGGCAAGGAGACTCCGTCATGTCAACGATGACTGCACCAATGACTGCAACAACGGCTCCGAGCGGCTGTACGAAGCGGGTCCAGCGCCTGCGCGACAGAGTCTTGGAGACCACGCCCTCGGTCTGCGCCGAGCGCGGTCTGCTCGTGACCGAAGCCTACGAAATGTATGCACCCGACCCGCCGGTATTGCGCCGCGCGAAGGCTCTAGCGCATGTTCTGGACCACATGACGGTGCGCATCGACGACGATGAATTAATCGTCGGCAACCAGGCCAGCGCCCCGCGCGCCGCTCCCCTGTTCCCCGAATACGCCGTCGACTTCCTGGTCGACGAAATCGACGACTTCCCTCACCGCCGCGCCGATGTCTACACCGTGTCCGATGAGGCCCGGCAGGCCATCCTCGGCAAGATCGGTCCCTACTGGCGCGGCAAAACGCTCTACGACCGGGCCAAAGCGATGCGGCCTTCCGAAGTAAACCAGGCCGAACAGATCGGCGCCATCGCTGGCCGTGGCAACATCTCTTCGGGCGACGGCCACATCATCATGAACATTCCGAAGGTGCTGCGGGAGGGTCTGGCCGGTATCGTCGAGGAGGTCCGGGCCGCCCGCGAGCAGGTCTCGCCTTACGATGCCGCGGAGTTCCACAAGCGGGCTTTTTTCGAAGGCGCCACCATCGCCTTGCAGGCGGCCATCCGGTTCGCCAATCGTTATGCCGCCGAAGCCGAGCGCCAGGCCGCCGGCGCCAGCGATGCCTTGCGCAAATCGGAGCTCTTGCAGATCGCCGAAGTCTGCCGCCGCGTGCCAGCCGCGCCTGCGCGCACGTTCCACGAAGCCGTGCAGTCCGCGTGGTTCGTTCATCTGGTCAGCCAGATCGAGAGCAATGGCCATTCGTTTTCCCTCGGCCGCTTCGATCAATATACGTATCCGTTCTATCGGGCCTCGCTCGAAACCGGCGCCGTCACATCGGAACAGGCGCAGGAGTTGCTCGAGTTGCTTTGGCTCAAGCTGTTTTCCATCATCAAAATCCGCCCCTGGAGCCACACCCGCTACGGCATCGGCTACCCCACCTATCAGAACGTGACGATCGGAGGCCAGACACCCACGGGCCAGGACGCCACCAACGATATCTCCTACATGGTTCTCGAAACCATCCGTGAAACCCGCCTTACGCAGCCTAACGTCTCGGCCCGCATTCACACCGGCACACCGGACCGTTTCCTGATGGAGTGCGCCCGAACTATCCGGACCGGCATGGGAATGCCCGCGATCAAGAACGACGAGATCATCGTCCCGGCCCTGCTCGAAAAGGGCGTTCGCTCCGAAGACGCGTACGACTACGCGATCGTGGGTTGCATCGAAGCCTCGGTGCCCGGCAAATGGGGCTATCGCAACACGGGCATGTCGTTCCTGAACTTGCTCAAGGTTCTGGAACTGACCTTGAACGACGGCGCAGACCCCGCCACCGGCATCCAACTTCTGCGTGGACGCGGCGATCTCGCTGCCTTCGATTCCATCGAGGCTCTCTACGACGCATACGGCGACCAGCTACGCTTCTATGCCCGCCTCAGCATCGAGATGGATACCGTCGCCGACCTGTGTCTGGAAGAGATGGTGCCCGATGCGTTCTGCTCGGCGCTGGTGGACGATTGCGTCGCGCGCGGCAAAACCATCAAGGAAGGCGGCGCGGTTTATGACATTATCAGCGGCTTGCAATCCGGTGCCGCCAATGTGGCGGATTGTTTCATGGCGCTTAAGACGCAAGTATTCGACGAGAAGTCGCTGACGCCGAGCGAGGTGCGCGAATCGCTGGCCGCCGACTTCCGGAATCCCGGCGGCGAAGTGGTGCGCCAGCGTTTGCTGCATGCCCCCAAGTACGGCAATGACATCGCCGGGGTGGACGCGTTCGCGGCCCGCGTCCTGAGCGACTATCTGGCTGAAGCCAGCCGTTATCGCCACACGCGTGCGAGCCGGGGCCCCATCGGCGGCGGGTACGCGGGATCCACGTCAAATATTTCGGCCAATGTGCCGCTGGGAGCCAGCGTGGGCGCGACGCCGGATGGCCGCCGTGCCGGAGAACCGATCAACGAAGGTGTGTCGCCGGTACACGGCTGCGATACCGGCGGGCCCACCAAAGTACTGTGTTCCGCCGCCCGCCTGCCCACTATCAAGAGCCTCGCTCAGTTATTGAACCTGCGTCTGTCGCCGGGAACTCTGGAATCCGAGGAGGGACTTCGCCGCCTGGTGGCGTTGTTGAAAGGCTTTCGAAACCTGAAGCTCTGGCACGTCCAGTTCAACACAGTGAGTACCCAAGCCCTGTTGGACGCCCAGCAGCATCCTGAGAAGTACCGCGACCTAGTGGTGCGTGTCGCCGGCTATAGTGCGCTGTTTGTGGCTCTCGACAAAGCTACCCAAGACGACATCATCCGCCGTACCTCCCACGATCTGAGCCGAGGTGGACGGTACGGCGCCTGTTAAAAACAGGGAGAGAACGGAGATCGCCGCCTGATTACATTGCCGCGGCGAGAAGGTCAGGCCAGCCTGTCCGAGACTGGACCTGGGCAGTCACTTCGCCCGGCGGCCAACGGCTGCATCGTGAATCAGACGAGCGCACGAAAAAAGGCGTTGCTCCCCTCGCTCTCGCAAACGCTTGCCAACATTGGCGGAAGCAATCCGGGCGCCAATCGCGAAGCGACACCCTCCAGGAACAATCCACGTCCACGGGCGGTGTCCTCAACCGCGTAACGGACGCCGATTGCCAGCACCTAGGCTAGGCCGGTGTTGTTGGCAGCGTCTCGCTTTGTGGAAAGTGGGGCACGGCAAAGCATGCATCTCGAATGACGATTCTTGCACGTTACGGCATCCCTATCTAACGCGCACACGTACTATACGTCCGCGAGCGTGACCTGACTCTCTCGGCGCCTCCAGGCGGGCGTCGCCGACCGAGCGCGCCCGCTGTTTGCCCTGGCCCTACGCGCGAGGGCTTGGCGTGTCCGAGTGCCGAGAAGATCGGAGTCATCGAGTGATCCGCTTTGGCTGGCGAATTGCTCTAACCCATGTATGCTCGGAATCGCGAAGCGCCGCTTTTTCACTGCTCCATTCTTGTTGACGTTCCTGCCAACTGCCATATTTTGTCAGTCCTTGGAGCCGAATCCAGAGGCGACCCGTATCTTTGGCATTATTCCGAACTATCGGACGTTTCCAAGTCTGACGAATTATAAGCCCCTCACCGCAAAAGAGAAGTTCCAGCTCGCTAACCTCGACGTTTCCGATCGGGGAACTTTTGTTCTTGCGGCTGCATTCGCGGGCGAGGGCATGCTGGAGAAATCGAGTCCGTCATTCGGGCACGGCATAGAGGGATATTCGCGATACCTCGGAACTTCCTACTGCGATCTCGCAGTGGGGGATTATATGACTGAGGCGATCTTCCCGGCGTTGCTTCACCAGGATCCGCGCTACTTCCGGCGCGGCGCAGGTAGCGGATTGTCGCGGCTCGGATACGCGATGGGTCAAATCTTCTGGACCCATACGGACTCGGGTGGCGCCCAGTTTAACTTCTCCGAAATTGCCGGCAACGCTACGGCCGTGGCGCTTTCGAATGCTTATTATCCGGACGGCCGGACCGCCGGCGACAATCTGTCAAGGCTCGGTGTTCAAATCGGCGCCGACATGGCGGGGAATATCCTGAAAGAATTCTGGCCGGACCTGAGGCGGAAATTCTCCCACAAAGCGCCAAGCATGGAAGTGATGCGGTAGTGGGCAATCGAGGACTGTGGTCCATCGCGCCCGGCTAAGACATGATACTACCCTCGGACGGCAAACCCGCGCATGGCAAAGGTGACGAGTAACTGCACTCGACGCCAGCCCCTGGGCTTCGATCAGTTCCACAGGCGGCTGCAATAAGCCTCCGGCCAGCGGAATTGATCCCCGGAACAGTTGCCGCGAGATTCTCGAAAGGCTACCACAGCGATTCGGTCGGCGGAAGTCTTCGATAATGGTAGTTTGTCCGTCCCATTCATCAAACCGCCGCGCAGCGCCTGGGCACAATGGATCGGCCCGGAAACGCTGATCTCGCAGGTTCGCGGCACGGCGCCATTTCTTGAGCCGCGGCTGCCCGCCACCGAACCCGGCCGCCTCATCGAGCTTGGCCACTCGCCCGACGGCTTCCTGCGCATCCTCGCCAGTTGGGAGAATATCCTGCGCCCCAACCTCAGCCCCGAGGAGCAGTTGCAGGACTACTTCGCCTTCTGCCTGGCGTGTCACCATGCTACCGTCGCCACGTTTGTGCCCACAGATGTCGATACCAAGATTCGCGGCATCGTCTGGCGCGAATCGCGCGACCCCGAGGTACTGCGGCCCATGCTGCGCCTGGCCCTCGCCTCGCGCGCCTGGACTGAAGACGGCATCTCCATCCGGGCCATCCGCGGCGTTAGCGGCCACCACGGCGAACAGTGGAGCGTCATCGCGGCCGGCCTGGGCCACCTGCTCGAACTAGGCGATACGGTTTCCGCCGCGGAAGCGCAGGACGCCATCGAAGCCGAAATCGATCGCGAGCAGGCGGTCTTCGACGAGGTCGCCGCTGAACGGGGCGCCGAACTCGACCTGTTGCGCCTCTCTATGACCCTCGCGCACAATCGCGGCGATCTGACTCAAGGCATGGGTTTCTGGAGGCGCACTCCGCTCACCGCGCCGGTCATGGACCATCTCTCCGCGCGCGGCCGCTTCTCACTCGCCGTTCGCGTATATCAGCACACCGGGCTCTCGGCCGAAGGCCACCGGCACTATCCCCTGCGAGCGGTGAAGGCGCTGCGCCGCTCGCCGGCCACGCTGCTGCCACTATGCCCGTTTCTGGACGAGTGGGGCGGCCTAGTGGCGCAGCTCGACGAGAGCCACGATGTGCTGGCGGCCTTGGTGGGCGGTTGCCAGAAAGTACAAGGGCAGCAAGGTTACTACCGCGCGATCGCCGGCATGCGCGCCGCCTCCTCGAGCGCCTTCGAACGCGCGGCCGCGCGCATGCCTAACGCCGCCCAGCGGCTGCTCCGCGACGCGGAGATGCGCAAGCTCATCGACGTGCCCCGCGTTTCCTTTGAATCCATGATGCGCAAGCGCGCCCGCAACGCCTTGGCGATGTTCAGCGTGAAGAGCTGACACCCACGCGCCATCGGATACACTCGACAAATGCTCCTCTGCACCGTTCGCGGCTGCCACCTGGCACTGGTGCGCGAGGAGCGGCGCCTGCTCTGCCCGCGTGGACATTCGTTCGACGTCGCGCGCAGCGGATACATCAACCTGCTGCAACCGCAGGACCGTCGATCGAAACAGCCGGGCGACACCCCGGCTGCCATCGAAGCGCGGCGGCGATTGCACGATCGCGGCGTGACCGAGCCGCTGCTCCACGCGATCGCGGGGATGATGGCTGCATCGCCAAGCGACAGCGTCCTCGATATCGGCTGCGGTGAAGGTTTCTACCTCGGCGCCCTCGCCCGGCAGACTGGCTTCCACGCGCATGGCGTCGATATCTCGATTCCGGCCGTGGACGCGGCGGCGCGGCGCTACCCCGGATGCGAGTGGATCGTGGCCAATGCCGATCGCTTCGTGCCCTACGCCATCCGCTCGTTCTCATTCGTCCTCTCGATCACGGCGCGGTTGAACGCGAGCGAATTCCGGCGTGTCCTGCGCGACGGCGGCCACCTGCTGGTAGCCCTTCCCGCGCGTGAGGATCTCATCGAGCTGCGTGGCGCGGGCCGGGACCGCGTGTCCCGAACCATCGAGACATTCAGTGATGGCTTCACGCTCGTCGATCGGAGCCGCGTCACCACCGCGGCCGATCTCGACGCGGCCGCCGTTCACGACGTCCTGCACTCGATTTATCGGCCCATGCGATCGCAGCCGGCCGAAGCCATGCGAGTGACGTTCAGTCTGGATCTGCTGCTGTTTCAGGTGGGGCAGGCGCTTTCGCCTGTCAACTATCTTTAACCGCAGGTGGGCAGGTGGGGCAAGGCCCAACGGGAAACCGCTCCCAGCCAAGCGAAACTCCGGAAGCTCTCAGGCTGGCGCAGTGCATGCAGCAGCGATCACCCGGACGGTCGAACGCCCGCCGAAAAAGGCTCGACCCGTTTCCGAGAAGGCAGCTTGTGTTTACCCCAAGCCCTATGGTATGGTCGATCTCTCTGGGAAATTTAACATGGCATACGTAATAGCAGAACCCTGCATCGGAACCAAAGACACGGCCTGCGTGGACGCCTGCCCGGTGGATTGCATCCACCCCAAGAAGGATGAGCCGGCCTACGCTGAGGCGGAATTGTTGTACATCGACCCCGTCGAATGTATCGATTGTGGCGCGTGCGTGCCGGTTTGCCCCGTTTCGGCGATCTTCGCGCTCGACGATCTGCCGGAGAAGTGGTCGGAGTTCACCGCCAAGAACGCCGCATACTACGGCCGGTAGGTGGCGCTGGTCGTGTCGGTCTCCCAGACCTGCACTTGTCCCACTTTTACGGGAGTCCTCTGCCCCAGCCCCCCGCTGATCTCGTCGTAAAAGTATTTGGCCATATTTTCGGCCGAGGGATTCAGCACGTCGAACGGCGCCAGATCGTTCAGGAACTGGTGATCCAGCCGGTCCACCACCTGCATGATCAGCTTCTTGACCTGCACGAAATCGACCAGCAACCCGATTTCGTCCAGCTCCGGACCGTTCAGCGTCACTTGTACGCGGTAATTATGGCCATGCACGTTCTCGCACTTGCCGCGATAATTGCGCAGCGAGTGGCCGGCCGCAAACGTCTCTTCGACGGAAACTTCAAACATTGAAAAAATTCTCCACGTCGGTGATTTTGGTGGTGAATCCGTAGTCCGGCAGGCTGTCGAAAAACACCTGGCCGTAGCGCTGCTTGGTCACCCGGTTGTCCAGCAGCACCAGCACCCCGCGGTCCGACCGGCTGCGGATCAGCCTACCGAACCCTTGCTTCAGCGCGATGGCCGCCTGCGGTACCTGGTAATCGTAGAATGGATTGCCGCCCTCGTTGCGGACCTTCTGGACGCGCGCATCCACTATAGGATCGCTCGGCACCGCGAACGGCAGCCGGTCGATGATCACGCAGCTCAACTGATCGCCCGGCACATCCACGCCCTGCCAGAAAGACGACGTCGCGAACAACACGCAGTTGGGCGTCGTGCGGAATTCCTCCAGCAGCGCGCTGCGCGGCCCGGTGCCCTGCAACAGCGTCGGATAATCGATGGCCAGCGAGATGCGGTCGTGCATCAGCCGCATCTGCTGATAACTGGTGAACAGCACGAAGGCCCGCCCGCGGCTCAATTTCAGCAGCACGGTCACCTCGTCGGAAGCCTCTTTGCTGAAGGAGGGGTTGCGCGGATCGGGCAGATGTTGCGGCACGTAAAGCAGCGCCTGCTTCTGATATTGGAAGTGGCCGGGCACCACCAGCGTGCGCGCCTGTGCGACTCCCAGGCGCTTTCTGACGAAGTCGAAACCGCCCGCCACGGCCAGCGTGGCCGAGGTCAGGATCGCCGTATCCACCTTGTCGAAGAGCCGCTCGGCAAGCAGCGGCGCGACATCGATGGGCGTGGCCTGCAGGAAGACGCCGCGCCCCCGGCGTTCCACCCAATAGACGTAAGCCGGATCGTCGCTCTCCAGCACGAAGCGCACGGCCATCCCGAGTTCCACCGTGCGGCGCTGCAGCGGATTGACTTCCTCCGGCGGATTCTTCAGCAACTTCAAGTGCGAGCCGATCAGTTCGAGCGCGGAGAGCAGATGCTGGTAGGGCTCTTCATGCTGCTCCAGGAACGCGGCCCGGCCGGTGAATGCACCACGCCCGTCGGCGGCCGGCAACATAGAAAACAGGTAAGTGGCGATCTCTTCGAAGCGGTCCAGGATGCGATCCAACTCCGCCGAGCCGAACTGCTTGGCGCGCGCCACCGCCGAAACGTCCCGCCGCAATTCCTGGAACCGGTAATTGCTCACCTGCACGCCGAAATATTGGCCGGCCACGTCTTCGATTTCGTGCGCTTCGTCGAACACCACCGCGTGATATTCCGGCAGGATGCCGCCTTCGTAATCCTCGTCCTTGAGCGCCAAATCCGCGAAAAACAGATGATGATTGACGATGATGATGTCGCTTTCCTGCGCGCGCCGGTGCATCAGCGTGAGGAAGCAGCGTTCGAATTGCTTGCACTTCTGGCCGGTGCAGAGATCGCGCCGCGCGTCCACCTTGGCCCAGGCCGCGCTCGATTCCGGCAGCTTCTTGATTTCCGCGCGGTCGCCGATCTCCGTCGTCTGCTCCCATGCCTGGATCACCTGAAAATCGGCGACCTCCTCCAGTCCGCTCAACACGGCCTCCCGGTCGGCATCGTAGATCTTCTGGCGGCAGGCGTAATTGTTGCGGCCCTTCATGTAGCAGACGCGCAGGGGCCGCGGGAAGTGCTGCTGCAGAAACGGAACGTCCTTGAAGAAGAGCTGCTCCTGCAGGTTCTTGGTGCCGGTGGAAACCACGATGCGCTTCCCGGAGAGAATCGCCGGAACCAGGTAGGCGAGCGTTTTGCCGGTGCCCGTCCCCGCCTCCACGATCAGGTGCTTGCGATCCGCCAGCGCCGATTCCACGGCCTCCGCCATGGCCAATTGCCCCGGCCGATACTCATAATTCGGGTGCCATTTCGACAGCGTGCCGTGCCGCGAAAAGAACTGGTGCACGCTGGCTGGCGCTTTGACCTGGGTGGACATCGAGGGGACTATCACAATTGTAACGCGGCGAGTGCGGTATTCTCGGAGCAAAAGAGCGTTATGCCGCGCTCATTGGGACTCATCGTTGCCGTGTTGCTAGGCTGCCTCCATGCGCCCGCCCGGCAGAACCAAGCCCTGGCGGAGGATGTCTTCAAGAACATCCAGACGTTCAAGGGCAAGCCTGCCGCGCGCGTGATCCCCGCCATGGATGCGCTCACGGGCCTGCTGGGTGTCCAGTGCACCTACTGCCACGTGGCGCGCGAATCGATAAGGACGACAAGCCGCAGAAACAAACTGCGCGGAAAATGTTCGAGATGATCGGTTATCTCAACGACACGCATTTCGGCGGCGAGAACAAGATCTCCTGCTGGACCTGCCATCGCGGGCACGGCACGCCGCCCAAGTTGCCGCCTGACCCGCAGCGCCTGGAACAGGCCAAGATGATGATCGCGATTGCCCCGGCGGATGCAGCGAAACCTGCCGAGCAGGTCTTCCATAAAATTCAGGCGTTGACCGGCGTTCCCGCCAACCAGCTTACAGGGATCATGGCATATTTCAGCCAGGCTTTAGGCGTGGAATGCACGCACTGCCATGTGGCCGGACAGTGGGACCAGCATACGCCTGCGAAGCAGACGGCGCGGAAGATGCTCGCCATGGTGGATGCCACCGTCAAGAAGTTTTACGGCGGCTCTGGTCCACTGGGTTGTCCCGATTGTCATCAGGGCAACGTGAAGCCGCAGCTTCTACCGTGAGCCGGGCATTTGCGCCTCGGGCTAAGTACATGCGTTCGGAATTACAGTTGCGTATTTGAGCACCGCTTGCTGACGCGCGCGGCTCTGATCGGAGCCACGACCGTCAGGGAGTGGTCTTCCCAACATACGAAACCGTATTTAAGAAATCGTGTACTACGCAAACAGCCGCGCAAAATGCGACCCGGGCTTCACAATAGTCTGGTTTCGCTCCGGTCCCGTGGAGATGCAACCCACCTCCACGCCGCTCTGCTTCTCGAGGAACTCCAGGTAGCCGCGCGCCCGTGCCGGCAAATCGGCATACGAGGAAACTCCGAAAGTGGAGACCTGCCATCCCGGAAGGCACTCGTACACCGGTTCGAGCGACGCCATCTCCTTGATGGTCGCGGGCATGTCGCCCAATTCCTTTCCGCCGCAACGGTAGCCCACGCAAACGGGGATCTTCTCCATTTCGTCGAGCACGTCGATTTTGGTGACCACCAGGCTGTCGAAGCCGTTGATCATGGCGGCATACCGCATCAGGGGCACATCGAACCATCCGCAGCGCCGCGGCCGCCCAGTCACCGACCCGAATTCGCTTCCGCGGTTGCGGATCTGGTCGCCCCAGGAATCCAGCGCTTCGGTGGGAAACGGCCCGCCACCCACCCGCGTGATGTAGGCCTTCGACACCCCGATCACGCTGTGAATCCGTGTCGGCGGCACGCCCGTACCCGTGCAGGCGCCCCCCGCCGCGGCGCTCGAAGACGTGACGAACGGGTAGGTGCCATGATCGATATCCAGCATGGTGCCCTGCGCACCCTCGAACATGACGCTCCGGCCGGCGGCGATAGCGTCGTTCAGCAGCCGGGCGGTGTCACAAACCATCGGGCGAATCCGCGCCGCCAGCCTCTCGTACTCGGCGCGCACGCCTTTTTCGTCGAGCCCTTCGTCGAGGCCCAGCACCCGCGCAGCGGCCAGATGTTCCGCCACCAGCGTATCGAAGAGCGGCTCGAATATCTCGCGGTCCACCAGGTCGCCCATCCGAATGCCGCGCCGGCCGATCTTGTCTTCGTAGCAGGGACCGATGCCGCGCGAGGTGGTTCCGATCGACACACGCCCCGGCCGGGCTTCCGCCAACTTCTCCATCAAGCGATGTGTGGGCAGCAGAACCTGCGCGCGATTGCTGATGAACAAATGGCCGTCCACCGGCAAGCCTGCCGCTTCCAGCATTTCGATTTCGTTCAACAGCGCCGCCGGATCGACCACCAACCCGTTGCCGATCACCGACGTCTTGCCGGGACGCAGGATTCCGCTGGGAATCAGTTTCAGCACGAACTTCTGATCGCCGATCCGCACGGTGTGCCCGGCGTTATGCCCGCCCTGGTAGCGGACCACGATGTCGAAGCGCTCCGAGAAAAGGTCGACCACCTTCCCCTTGCCTTCGTCGCCCCATTGCGCGCCCAGGATGATTACGTTGCTCATGGCCAAACCCATTCATTCTACCGCATGTGATAATCTGGCCCTTTATGCAACTCTCAGAAGTCTACCTGAAGCTCGGGGAGGGCGGATTTGGACAACTGATTCGAAGCATCTCCATCGGCAAGCTCAAAACCTATCAGCTCTACGACGCGTTCAAGGCCAGCGCCCATTTGACCAAGCTCAACACCGAAATCCTGCACAAGCACATTCCCGGGTTCTGGGCGCGCCTGGGGGAGCACGACGAGCAGTTCGCCAAAGACCTGGCTCAAACCGTGCTAGTATCGCACCTGGACATGATCGCGGCCGTCCTCGACTTCCTGGGCGTCCCCCACGAAGGCGGCTTCTTCAATAAGGACGTGAACGCGAAGAGCTATTTGACAGAAGGTTGGGCGGAGCGGACGTTCGAGAGATTTCGGACCGTTTATCAGGCTCCGGTTTTGCTATTTTATATAAATCACCTGTCCTGGGAACTGACGGACCGGGCCGAGCCGTTTGTGCCGGCTTCGGCGGCCTGAAGCGCCGCTTGACGTTCGGTTGCCAGCGTGCACAGGAAACAGTACAATCAGGTGCACTGTGAGTTTGTTTGTGTGTTTTGTCGAAGCCGGGCCGGTGCGTCGAGGAACACAAGTGGGGAGCTTCGCAGAAAGTGGAAAGAGCAACTCCTTGCGGCACAACCAGATCGGAACCGCGCGCTGGCGGCGATCCGGGAATTGGGCCGGCAGGCAGTTGTGTGCGTCAGTGGGGCAGGTTCCGGCCTGTCTGCAAAATCGGGTGCGCGATATCGCCCAGTCTGGCACTGGGATGAGGGTGGTTGCATAATATATGAGTCACTGCGAATTTCATTACTCTTACCTTTTGCCCCAAAAACCGGGCATCCTTCCGTTCGACGAAACGATCACCAAGTCCTGCCGGCGCTGCGGGGCGATTTTTACGACCAAATCGCGCATCCGGAAGCGCTGCGACGCTTGCCAGGAGGTGGTGGCCTACGAAAAACAGCAGAAGGCTAACGCCCGCCTCAAGGCGCGGCGGGCGGCCAAACGGGCCATGTTGCACGGGTGATGCCGCGCGGGTGATTTGTCCCCCTAATGGCTTCCGCCCGGACGAGCTGGCCGTATTGCGCGGCCTGAAGACGCCCGAGAAGATCCAGTCCTTCCTCGATAGCCGCATCGGCTATAACAAGGAACCGCAAGGCCCCACGTGCCGATCCCCCCGCTTGGTGCTCCGCGACCGCCTGGCGCATTGCCTGGAAGGCGCGCTATTCGCCGCGGCCGCGCTCCGCGTACACGGCTTCCCGCCCCTGCTGCTCGACCTCGAAGCGGTGCGCGATGACGATCACGTGCTCGCCCTGTTCCGCCAGCGCGGCCATTGGGGCGCCATAGCCAAATCCAACTACTCCGGCCTGCGTTTCCGCGAGCCGGTTTACCGCACCCTGCGCGAGTTGGCCATGTCCTACTTCGAGCACTACTACAACCTCTCCGGCCAGAAGACCCTGCGTACCTATTCGCGTCCCGTGCAACTGCGCCGCTTCGACCGCCTGCACTGGATGACCGCCGAAAACGACGTCTGGGAGATCCCCGAATATCTAACCGGCATCCGTCACACGCCCCTATTGACCAACGAAATGACGCGCGGCTTGAACCACGTGGACGCGCGCCTGCAAGCGGCCGGCCGAGTGGGGCAGGCGCTTCCGCCTGCCAACCAACCTTGAAGTATCATCACAAAGTGAAGACTTCGCGCATACTTCTTTCATTGATCATCCTGATCGCCGCCCTGGTGGCGGCCTACCTGTTCTCTCCCCCCTTCCGCCTATTGGCGCTGGTGGCAGCCGGACACAGCCCCAATTGCCCCATGTCGCACGCCGTCCGATGCAATTCCAACGTGGTCGAAAAAACTCGCATCAAGGACCGCATCCTGGCCGCCAGCCACCTAGTGAAGGAAGAGAGCGGCCTCGAACTGTGGGACACGCCCAAAGGCCAATATTGGATTCCCAAGGGCAACCGCTACGTGCTGCCGTTCAACCTCGCGGAGATGGAACAGCACATCTACGGCATCGGAGAGCATTTTATTCACGCCGGCGACATCGTGCTGGATTGCGGCGCGAGTGACGGCGATTTCACCCGCCAGGCCCTGCAAGTCGGCGCGCAAACCGTGGTCGCCATCGAAATCTCGCCCTCCAGCGCGGAGTGCATCCGCCGCAACACAGCTTCGGAAATAGCCGCCGGGCGCGTGATCGTTTATCCGAAGGGCGTGTGGGACAAGGACGACACCATGACGCTGAACGTGGACGAAACCAACTTCGCCGCCAACAGCGTGGTGATGCACTCCGAGTCCTCCCATCCGAGCATTCAGGTCCCGTTGACCACTATCGACAAGCTGGTCGCCGAGCTGAAATTGCCGCGCGTGGATTTCATCAAGATGGATATCGAAGGCGCCGAAGTGCCCGCGCTGGCCGGCGCCCGCGAGACCATCGCCCGCTTCAAGCCGCGGCTCGCCATCGCCACGGAGCACAAGCCCGACGACGAGTACACCATCCCGGCGGCCGTGCGCAAGATTCGCCCCGATTATCAAATGGAGTGCGGCCCCTGCCTGGAGGCCATAGGTCACGTGCGGCCGGACGTGCTGTACTTCTATTGAACGCGGCTCCCGCACTTTACAATATTTCGCTTGAGATCCAGACAGAGTAGTCCTATACTGGAGCTTAAGGCAAGTCATGCGGACTGCGGCGGCATTCACGATGGTTCTGGTGCTCTTAGGAGCCGTCACGTTCTGCTCCTTGATCGCCTGCCCGCTGGCGGCGGCGGCAAATGACTCCTGCTGCCATAAGCCGCAATCCTCTTCCGGGCCGCCCTGTCATTCGAAGGCGGTTCAGGATTGCCCGTACCTGGTGCTCGAAAACGGCAAAACGACCCCTATCGTGACTTACGCGGTGGCGGCGCATATCCAGCCGGTTACTCCGGAATTCGCTCTTCAAGACAGTCACTCGATCGTCCGCGCGGAATTTCGCCTTACGGATTCCGCGGGACTCTTCCTACGCAACTGCGTTCTCCTGATCTAAATCAAAAGCTCTCCGCGCGCGGTCTGGCAATGCGGAATCGTGTTGCCAGTGTCACTGTTGGAATTAAGAAGTCACAAAAGGAGAACGAACATGAAGAAGATTACGATTAGTGTGCTTAGCGCGGTGGCTCTAGTGCTGCTGACGCTCGCGCCATTGACGGCGCTATCGACTGGCAACTGCTGCAATGGACAGCCTTGCTGCCACGGGCAGCCTTGCTGCCATAAGAAGTAAGGCAGACACTAGGGGCGGGCCGCGGGGCCTGCCCCTCTTGCGGGCCGTCTGCGAGATCACGGCATCGTCACTGCCTGCAGTACGGGCATTCACCGCAGCACATCGTATCGAGAATCTTGTTGAAGTAACTAGCAGACTTCGGATGCGCATCTTCGTAAGTGGCGAAGCCGAATGGAAATGCTATGTGCCGCCATCTCCGGCCATTTGGCCCAACACCACTCCAATCGGTTCCAGTTTCGTTCTTACGACAATACTACTTCTGCGCTGTCCACTTGATTGACGTGCTCAGAAGATCATGAGGCGATTCCCCACCGACCAACCCTCCAAACATGAACTTTAGCCACATTTTGTCCCGCTTCGGCCCGTATCGGACGAAGTATTCCACGTAGTCGATGTCCGCAACCTTCTGAACGGTGGCGAAGCGTGGCACGAAGAACCTCACAATCTCCGGGTTCGGGGCGATGTGACGTCCGCTTCTATGAGCGTCGGAACAGTTCTTGAGCTTGACTGGCGCATAGGACTTTACCTGTCCCAATGCCATGCCGGAGAACACGATAGTAGCGATCAGTGGTGCGGCGGCCGCCCAAAGTCTCGTGTCCATTTACCGCCATGTTAACCCTACTCGGGGCCATCACTGCAGGAGACTTTCTGCTGCGACGGCAGATGACACTGCCGCAAGCGCGGGCGACAATATCTTAATAAGGCAGGTTTTCGGGTTCCCAGCCCAAGATCGCGTCTTCCGCTGGTTTCGTAACGTGCCTACTTCAGGAAGCTAGATCCGATCATGCCGAGCACTTCCCTGGCATTGACGACCTCGGTGCCCTTCCAACGTTTGGGGTAGTGTCGTTTGTTGCCTGTAACCAGGAACTCGGCGCGTGCAGCTTCCGCACATTCCAGAAACCGGTTATCCGGCTCGTCAATCGAAGCTGAGATCGTATGGGTAGGATTGACCACTACGCTGGTAGATCGCAAACGCGAAAGAAAACGGGTAATTTCCTTAGGAATGAACTTCAGGCGCGGATACGAGAGCACTCGCTCGTATTCCTCAAAGATCGGTTCGGATATACAGAGCTGGACCTTTTTGTTCAACGCTAACGCGACGACAAGGGCCTCAAGCCCCTGGGAGTTGATGTTGGCAGATACCACGACATTGGTATCCAAAACCAGGCGGATCATTTGGAACGGAGTTCAGCCGATGTAGCCTTTCGCTCCTTACGCACTGCCGCCACAATCTTGTTGATCTGGCCGGGGCTGAGCTTGTTGGCGCCCGTTCGTTTGGCCGTGGCCTGCATGGCACGCAATTCCTGGGGTGCCGGAGCGAACGTGTCGATGTAGTCCCGCATGCTCATGATTACGACGCTCGGCTCCCCCCGGCGGCCAACCACGAAACGCTCGTTCCTCTGAGTGGCCCGCTTGATGATCTGCCCGAATTGAGTGCGGGCCGTTAAGGCCGAAACCATATTGGTCATAATCGTTTGCCGAATTGATTAATCAGTTCATTGTGATTATATCAAGCCGGCGTATGCCGTCGGGATCGTCCTACCCAATGAGATCGCCGTACAATTGAAGTTCGGGCCGGCACAGAATGCAAACCATCTTCCACGTAGACATGGACGCCTTCTTCGTCTCCGTCGAAGAACTGTTCGACCCCTCCCTAAAAGGCAAAGCCGTAGTCGTAGGCGGACGCCCCAACGAACGTGGCGTAGTCTCCGCCGCATCCTACGAAGCCCGCAAATTCGGTGTGCATTCCGCCATGCCGCTGCGCACCGCCGCGCGCCTGTGCCCCCACGCCATCTTCGTGGACGGCCACCCGCCCCGCTATCGCGAATGCTCCGACCACGTCCACGAAGTGCTGAACCACTTCTCGCCGCTGGTCGAAATGGCTTCGATCGACGAGGCCTACCTCGACATGACCGGCACCAAGCGCCTCCACGGCCCGCCCCTGCGCGCGGCCCACGCCCTGCACCAGGCCATGAAAGCCAAAACCCGCCTCAACTGCTCCATAGGCATCGCCACCTCACGCCTGGTGGCCAAGGTGGCCTCCGATCAAGCCAAGCCCAACGGCGTGCTCTGGATCGTTCCAGGCAGCGAAGCCGCCTTCCTCGCGCCTCTGGACGTGCGCAAGATCCCCGGCGTCGGCGCCGTCACCGAAAAGAACCTGCACGTGCTGGCCATACGCAAGGTCGGCGATCTGGCGCGCCTGGACGACTCCTTCCTCGAAAAGCGCTTCGGAAAATGGGGGCTGGCCTTGGCCGGAAAAGCCCGCGGCCACGATGCGGGCGGCTGGTTCGATACCGCGATAGGCGAGTCATCCGCCGCCAAGTCCGTCAGCCACGAACACACCTACAACGAAGATACCGCCGACCTCGCGGTGCTCGAATCCACGCTTGCGCGGCTTTCCGAAATGGTGGGCCGCCGCTTGCGCGAGTATGGGCTCCACGCGCGCACGCTGCAACTCAAGCTGCGCTATTCGGATTTCTCAACCATCACGCGTGCGCATTCCATCGAGCGCCCCACCCAGATCGACACGGAGATCTTCGACCAAATCCGCAACTTGTTCCACAAGAACTGGAAGCCCGGAGCGCGCGTGCGCCTGTTGGGCGTACACGCCTCCTCGTTTGAAGACGTGCACGATCAATTGGACCTGCTGGATGGCGGCAAACACGAGCGCTGGCAACAAGCGCTGGCCGCCGCCGATCGTCTCCGCGATAAGTATGGCGACGCGGCCGTCTCGCTCGCCGCCGGAATGAAAGGCGGTTTCCGGGAACGGGTTCAAGAGAATCCGGCGCGGAAAACGCGCGGGTGAGCGAAGAGCGTGCGCCACGCTACGGCGCTAGCTCCCTAGCAGTTCCTGGACCTTGGCGCCCAGCGCCTCCAGCTTGAACGGCTTCGGCAACAGCGCGTAACCCTTCTCCACGACATAATGCTGCACCACGTGCGTGTTGTCGTAGCCAGAGATGAATAGCACCTTCATCCCGGGCTGCATCGCCGTGAGTTTATCCGCCAGCATGGGCCCGCTCATTCCGGGCGCGACGACATCGGTAATCAACAGGTCGATCGGCCGGGTTTTCTCAAAAAGCGTGATGGCATGCTCGCCTGAGTCCGCTGTCAGGACCCTGTAGCCGTGATGCGTGACCATCGCGCCCACCAGCTTGCGAACCTCGGGTTCATCGTCCACCACCAGGATGGTTTTCTTGCCTTCCGTGGACGGCATCACAATTGAATTCTAATTAAGAAGCGCGGCCGCCGGCAATATCGGACATTTTGGTATTGTACTGCTGCGTACCACCGGTACACAGTAAACTGAGAGGTATCCAATGCCGGCGCGCATACACATCATCGGCGGAGGGCTGGCGGGTTCCGAGGCGGCCTGGCAGATCGCGGAAGCTGGTGTGGCTGCCGTGCTGTACGAAATGCGGCCGCTGCGGCCTACCGCGGCGCACCAGACCGACCGTCTCGCGGAATTGGTCTGCAGCAATTCGCTCAAGTCCGAGCAGGAAGGCTCGGCCCCGTGGCTCCTCAAACAGGAATTGCGCCGGCTGCGCTCGCTCGTCCTGCGGGCTGCCGCCAACGCTCGCGTTCCCGGAGGCCACGCCCTCACCGTCGACCGCGACGTTTTCTCCGCGGAAGTCACGCGCGCAATCGCCGCGCATCCCCGGATTGAAATCCGCCGCGAGGAAGTCTGCCAGGTCCCTTCCGACGGAATCACGATCGTCGCCAGCGGCCCCCTGACCAGCGACGCGCTGGCTGCCGAGATCGGCCGGTTGACGGGCTCCAACCGCCTGTTCTTCTATGACAGTATCAGCCCGATCGTGGAAGCGGATTCGGTCGATCGAACAATCGCCTTCTGGGCATCGCGCTATGACAAATCGCTCGATGGCACCGGCGACTACCTCAACTGCCCGTTCGACCGCCCGCGGTACGACGCGTTTGTCGACACGCTGCTGGCCGCCGAAAGCGTCTCCTCGCACATCCCGGACGAGGTGCCCTATTTCGAAGCCTGCCTGCCCATCGAAGAACTGGCCCGCCGCGGCCGAGATACCCTGCGCTTCGGGCCTATGAAGCCCATGGGGCTGATCGATCCGCACACCGGCCGCCGCCCTTGGGCCGCGGTGCAGCTCCGCCAGGAGAACCTGCGCGCCGATAGCTTCAATCTGGTGGGCTTTCAGAACCATCTGAAATTCGGCGAGCAGGCCCGCATCCTGCGCCTGATCCCGGGCCTCGAGAAAGCGGAATTCCTCCGCTTCGGCCAGATTCACCGCAATACCTACATCAACGCGCCGGCGCTGCTCACGCCCACGCTGCAGTTGCGCGCCCGGCCGGAAATCCTGTTTGCCGGCCAGATTTCAGGAGTCGAAGGTTACGTGGAAGCCATCGCCACGGGGCTGATGGCGGGACTGCACGCGGCGGACTTGGCCTCCGGCGTCGCGCCGCGCCCATTCCCCTGCGAAACCGCGCTCGGGTCGCTCTGCCATTACATATCTGGTGCCGATCCGCGGAACTATCAACCCGCCAACATCACGTTCGACCTGCTGCCGCCGCTCGATGAATCCACCCGTCAGCGGCTGCGCCACGATAAGCACGCCCGCCACGCGGAAGTGTGCCGCCGCGCGCTCGCAGCGTTGGATCAGCACCTGGGCATCGCCGCCCAAGAGGCCCCCGCGCATGTCTGAACTCGAAGTCGCGCGCTTCCTCAAGCACGCCCGCCACGCGGAAGTGTGCCGGCGCGCGATTACAGCGTTGGACCACACCTGGGCATCGCGGCCCACGAGGCCCCCGCGCATGTCTGAACTCGAAGTCGCGCGCTTCCTCAAGCACGCCCGCCACGGGGAAGTGTGCCGGCGCGCGATCGCCGCATTTGACCAGCACCTGGGCATCGCGGCCCAAGAGGCCCCCGCGCATGTCTGAACTCGAAATCGCGCGCTTCCTCAAGCACGCCCGCCACGCGGAACTGTGCTGGCGCGCGCTCACCGCATTGGACCAGCAACTGGGCGTCGCCGCCCAAGAGGCCCCCGCACATGTCTGAACTGGAACTCGAAATCGGGCGATTCCTCGAAGAGCTTGCCCGCAAGCAAGTCTCGCCGCATACGCTCCAAGCCTACGCCTCGGACCTCCGGCAGTTTCTGGAGTACTTCACACCGCCGGACGGCCAGCCGCCTCCGGTCGTCCAATTCCAGGTGCTGGAAATTCGCGAATGGCTGGCGGATCTTTACAGCCGCAAACTGAACGTATTGTCCATCCGGCGCAAGCTGGCTGCGGTGCGCGGCTTGTTCCGCTTCCTGTCGCGCGACGGAGGCATCCCGGTGAACCCTGCGCGGCTGGTGCGCACCCCCAAGGCCCCTAAGAGCCTGCCGGACGTGATGACCGCCGAGCAGGTCAACGGCCTCGTCGATGCGGTCGGCGCGGACCAGTTCGAGCGCCCGCACCCGTCCCGCGACCGGGCCCTCTTCGAGTTTCTCTACGGCTGCGGGATTCGCGTGAGCGAGCTGGTGGGGCTGAATCTGGAGGACATCGATCGCTCCGAACGGTGGATACGCGTGCGCGGCAAAGGGAAAAAGGAGCGGCAGGTGCCTTTCGCCTCCAAGGCCGCCGAAGCCCTCGATCGCTACCTCGCCGAGCGCCAGCCCGCGCCCCAGGAGCGCGCCGTGTTCCTGAACCACCGCGGGCGGCGCATCACTACCCGCGGAGTCAGCGGCATCGTCAAGCTCTACGGGATCCTGGTGAGCGGCGATTCCTCCATTCACCCGCACAGCTTCCGCCACGCCTACGCCACTCACCTGCTGGCCGACGGCGCAGACCTGCGCGCCATACAGGAGCTGCTCGGTCATGCGCGCCTTTCCACGACGCAGAAGTACACCCAGGTCTCCCTGACCGATCTGATGCAGGTCTATGACCGTGCCCACCCCAAAGCGTGACGGAGCGGGTTCGCCGTGGTGGGGTAGGCGCTTCCGCCTGCCAACCGCGACCCACAGCGACCCGTGCTACAGACGTCTTAGCGGAGATACGGAACGTAAGCCGCCACTCTCTTCTGGTAGTCTTCAAATTCCGCGCCAAACCGCCCGTGCAGAAGCTTCTCCTCGGCGCGAATACGAATCTCGTTTCCGGCAATGAAAAAGGCGATGGCGATCAGGAATCGCCACCAAGGCGTCATCAGCAGGCCGGTGGCGATCAGCATGCCGAACATCGAGGCATAGATAGGGTGTCGCACGATGCCGTACGGTCCACTGCGGATGAGTTGATGGTCTTCGTAGAGGCCCGCCTGTATCCGCCACTGCTTACCGAGGCGGGGCACCGCCCACCACACGAGGGCGGCCGAAAGCGCAGCCGCGATCATCGAAGCGATCATGCGACCGGACCCAGGATGGAGAGCGCCCGCATAGAACCAGACCAGGAAATAGCTCACCGTTTGGAGCCCAATCCCCCATCGCGCCGCCGGCGCCATGACCACGGATTCACGTTTCGGGCCGGCATTACGCTGGCGAACGAAGGGGTAGGCCCAGAGCAGCCAGGAGGCAATTAGGAAGATGATGGCGAAGACATACATGGCGGCGCCGATCGGTGGGATCAGTCGGAATCTGAGTATACCCTATCATGCCGATTCCCATGCTTTACAGACATGCGCGGGGAAGACGGAAGCGACGAACCGGCAAGGCGTTGCAGGAACCCGGCCACGGTAGCGCAAACCGCCGTCCACATCTCTAGAGGACGAAGCTGACATTCTCATCAGCATCAGAAGAGTGAGGGAAGAGGGGTGTCGTTAGCGGAAGTTCTCCGCAAGCGCTCATAGGTCAATGCGGCGCCCGTAGTCCTTCTGCCTTTCCAGTGGTGGAGGCGGCGGGAGTTGAACCCGCGTCCGAGAAAGCTCGCCATGAAGAGAACTACGTGCGTAGCCAGTTCAACAACTTCAGCCTCCGCCTCCGAACCGGCAAGATTAGCGGCCGCCTAGCCCGATTGATCTCGGCCTTATGCTCCGGACCGAAGCCATCAGCCTATCCCGCAAAATGACGCTCACTCACCGCCGCGCGGGCTCAACGGCTGGAGCGGCTACCTAGTTAGGCAGCGTATGCAAACTGCGAATTGGCAGTTCTGTTTTTCCGATCGTTTTACGGGAGCTCGGAACCCGGCACGCCTCCCCATCACGATACAATCCCGTCGAATCCGTTGCGCCCCCTTCCGGTGGAAAGATAAGCGCTCAATCCGGTGAGTCCGCGATTGGGCCTAACTTGATTTTAGCATGGCCGCCGACGGCCGCGGGCGTTAACTTTTTCGGCCGTCGCTCGTCTCTATTAAAAGGCTGCGGAAAAGAGGGTTGGCAGGCGGCAGCGCCCGCCCCACATCTCCAGGAACAAAGCGCCCACCGCCGCCGTCTCCATAAAGAGGCCCATTGAGCCACACGCGAAAGTTCCGTCCCAGCGCCTCCTTTTGGGAGGCCATCCGCATCGCACTCGGCTCCCTGCACAAGAACAAGCTGCGCAGCTTCCTCACGCTGCTCGGGATCATCCTGGCTACCACCACCCTGATCGCCGTCACCGCGCTCATCCACGGTATGAATCTGTACATCTCCGACAAGGTGTCGAACATGGGCGCGGACGGATTCCGCATCGTGCGCATGGCTTGGTTCGGCCCGTGGGATCCAAAGAAATTCTACGAGATGATGAAGAGGAATCCCGAGATCAAGCGCGACGAATACGAGTTCGTCAAGAGCCAGGCTCGGCTGGTGAAAGATGTCGGAATGATGGTGTCGAAGCGGGCGCGCGTCTCCTATAAAGGCAATTCCTTGGAGGATGTGGACGTCGAGGGCGTCACCGAGAATATTCCGGCCATCAACAATGTGCAGGTGGGA
>Ga0181532_10000080_pt1 | contig 92773 bp, 76 predicted proteins | sample PEATcosm2014_Bin_33_FD_119768 | JGI IMG/M metagenome (GOLD analysis project Ga0181532, IMG submission 119768) | Peatland microbial communities from MTU Mesocosm Facility, Houghton, MI, USA - PEATcosm2014_Bin11_30_metaG | ecosystem: Environmental > Terrestrial > Soil > Wetlands > Peat | place...
AATGAAACTGATGAAGGAATATGGGCGTTCACTGAGGCTTGATGAAGAAGCGGAAAAGAAACTCTTGGCCGGCGCTGCTGCCTGCAAGTGGCGGAAACGCAGCCTTCAGCTTTTCCGGGACATCATCATCTTGATGCGCGATACGGGCATGCGGAACCAAAGAGAGCTTTACCGGATGCGCATCGAGAACCTGGATTGGGAGAGCCGTGTGATCTTCGTGCCGGACAGCAAGACTGAAGAAGGAAGGAGACGCGTGCCGATGAGCAATCGCGTCTTTGACATTCTTAAACAGCGGTGCGAAGGAAGGCGCGCAGGGTGGGTTTTCCCATCGAAGCGCGCCAAGTCTGCTCACCTCACCACAATGGCGAAGAGGTTTCAGGAAGCCAGAGTCAAGGCTGGGCTGCCGGAAGATCTTGTTCTCTATTGTGGGCGGCATGATTACGGCACTCGGATTCTCAAGAGAACTGGAAACCTGGCTGCCGTCATGCGAACCATGGGCCACAAGGATGTGAAGACTGCAATGCAGTATCAGCATCCCGAGTTAGAGATCGTGCGCGCTGCGCTCGATCAGGACACAGCAGTAGAGAAACGAGCGTAGCCGGATTGAGTTACGGCACACTTTACGGCACACCTGGAAAAATCGGGTTTCAAATCACCGGTAAGTGATTGAAAAGATGGTGAGCGCGGTAGGAATCGAACCTACAACCTACTGATTAAGAGTCAGTTGCTCTGCCAATTGAGCTACGCGCCCACGGTGGGGAATTTGGCTGGTAGGACGAACGAAAATTATAGCATCCGCCTGCGCTTTTCGCAGGGCGAGAGGCCAGCGACGCTTGATCGTTCCGCATTCTCGTGCAACGCACACCGGGCGCGTCGCCATTCTACCAATACCAGCCTCGTTTTCCCGACGCTGCACCGGAACATCGCAGCACACGCCGGCTCTGGTTCAGTCGCCGCAGCGAGAATCGGGCCATGTCCCGCCGCTATCCGACGAATGTCCGGTCCCGCGTTACTCTAACCTGACAAGTCCGCGTCCGCTATGGGTTCACGTCTTCGGAGGTCTCCATCATGGTAAGAAAACTTTTCTGTCCTGTTGTTCTTTTTCTTTGCGCAGGCATACTGTTGGCGCAAAGCACTCCGCCGAACAACGACTCCAGCCTCGCCCACGCAGCCTGCTCACCGCGGAGGCGAACCTTGCTGGCAGCAGGCCGGCATTGAGAAGTCTGTGGCGGAACAGATTTTCTCCATGGGGCGCGATGCCCGTTCGCAGGTTGAGAGCATCTGCTCCAGTTCCTCGCTCACGCCGCAACAGAAGCGGCAACAGGTGCGGGAGATCCGCCAACAGGCCATGCAGAAACGGGAAGCCCTGGTCGCCGCCGATCAGCAGAAAGCCTTCAGGGCGTGCCAGCAGGCAAGAAGGGGAAATCGTCCGGGTGGACGCGACCCGCACGAAGGACTTGGTGGCGAGTGTGGCGAGATGCCGCGCAATGGATCGCGACCGAGCAATTCTCCCAATGGAACACCCAGCAACGGAACCAGCAGTCCTCCGCCGTCAAACCAGTCCTCGCCGCAGAATTGACGGACTGCCAAGGAGAATCTAGCGCGCAGGTATTCTCTAAGGTTTATCGCAGCAACTGCAGGCGCGCGCGTTTTAACTCACAAACTAGGAGCGCTGGCGAACCTCCGCCGCCAATCCCCTCGTGCTGGTCACGGGACGGCGAGGCGGCAGCTGGTCGGCTCCGATCGGCGGCCGATGTTCGACGGTGCCGATCACCGGCGCCTCATCCATGCCGTCGGCGTACGCCAGCGAAGCGAACCGCTGCTCGCTGCACATTCGATCGATCAGGCGTTGCTGCCGCCCGTTGAGCACGGCATGAGGAAGAATGGGAAAATTGCGAAACATCCAGAGCAGATATACGCGCTGGAGGAATGAAGGCATTACGTAGCGCGGACCAATGGGTGTCTGAACCTGCACCACACCTGCCGCGAGCTTGTCGATCAGCATACTTGGGCCCACCTGGAACCTGAAATTGGCCAGAGCAATTCTAGGGCGGCCATTATTGCACCATATCCAATGCAATGGGAAGTTTTTTTTCACAGATTTACGGAATTTTTAATCGGACAAGGACTGGCTCCCACCGGCAGTGTACTTTCGGGAAATTTTCGCTGCGGAGGCTTTCCTGAATCGGTCTGGGCTGAGATCAGACGGTGACTTCGGGGAGGATGTCCATGCGGCGGATCTGGGCCGCCACCCCGAATTCTGCGCCCTGTTCTTCGACCCGGACAATGGTGGCCTGGCAGCACACCCAGCATTTCTCGCCGGACGTGAGTTCGGGGGGAAGAATCAGGACCAGTTCGACGTCAGTCCCCTTCTCCATGCGGGACTTGGTATAGAGGAAGACGCCGTTGGCGCTGATATCGCGGGTCTGGGCGGTTTGATCCACGCCATGAGCGGTGCGTACGCGCATGGGAACGCGAGTGGCGATCCTGGTTCCAGAGCGGCGCTCGGTGTCAGCCTTCATCGGGGCGAAGTGCCCACCCACTGTACACCAAGGCTTGGAATTGGGCGAGGAGATCCGGGCTCCACTGGGAGCCCGGAATCCACAATGGGCTAACTGGTGGGTCGCCGGGCGCGGGCTGCGGGGACGACCAGGGCCTGCTCCATGGTGGGCACGTTGGTGCCACGGAGCTTCACTTCCACCTCGTGCAGTTTATCGGGCTGGTAGGTCTTGTAGTAAGCCTGCACCAACAACTCCAGGGTGAAGGGGTTGTCCTGATCCTCTTCCAGTTGCGCGATGGCGTCTTCGTACTTCTTCTGGTCCATGTTCTCCTGAGTCATGAGCAAAGCGCCGGCTGCGCCGTGATATGAACTCTGAATGACGCGGCTGCGGCTGCCATTGGCCAGAGCCTCGAGCTGATGCAGCGACTGGTCGGCCACCGACTGATTGCCCGCGCGGGCGGCACGCACAGCGCGGATGCGGAGGATGCGCGATATCTCTTCGTCGCGGTCCGAAGCGGAAATGGTGGAACGGTGGTTGAGGGACTGCTCGGCCAGCTTCAGATGCTTGAGGGCGACGTTGTCGTCCGTCTGATACTCCGCCATCTGGCGGAGCGCCTGCGCTTCCTGAAGATCCTGCTCCTTGGCATGAGCGGTTTCGGCGATTTCCTGAAGGCTCTTGTCGGCTTCGGCGAAGTTGCCGTCGCGAACATACGTCATTGCCTTCTGCATGCTGTAGGTGAGGCGGTCGGCTTCGTTGTGGGCGAAGCGGATGGCCTTGTCGTATTCAATGCGGGCCTGTTGCTGATTGCCCATGAGCGCGTAGGTGTCGCCAAGACCGAGTTGCGAAGTCACGAAGTCGGGATCAAGTTTGAGCGCGGCGCGATAGTGGGTGAGCGAGGCCTCGAAGTTCCCTGCCATGCGGAGTAGTTCTCCATAGGAATCCTGCGGATTGGGCTCCTTGGGAAGCAGGGCAACATAGCGATCCATGGCGGCGAGAGCCTTAGAGAATTTCCGGTTGCGGGCGTCGACATAGGCAAGATCGTTGAGCGCGGCGGGAAAATTCTTGTCGATGGCCAAGGCCTTCTCCATGATGCGCTGCGCCTGATCGTCACCATTCTCGAGCAACAGCCAGTTGCCCGCAAGATAGAGCAAGTGCTTGTCGCGGGGATACATCTCGAGCATGTCGTTCATGGCGGTGATGCCGCCAAGCGAGTCGCCTTCCTGAACTTTCGCAATCCACGCCACCATCAACTGCTCGCCAGGAGTCAGCGTGGGCATGAGCGCCTTGGCTTTGGCGCGAGCATCAACCACCTCCTGGGGATTGCTGCTGTTGAAAGCGATCCAAGCCCAGGCGAGGGCGAGGTTGGGATCTTCTTTGACGGCAGCGCGCCAGTCGTCGTTGCAGCGCTCGAGATAAAGATTCTCGTAGTCGGCAATGCCCTTTTCGTAGAGCTCTCGGGCTTTCGCGGACGAGGTCGTTACCGGCAGCGTGGAGGATTCACCCTTAATGTGGTGCGCATACAGAGGCGCAGCGAGACACAGACCGAGAACGAAAACAGCGTACGTTTTCATGGAACTGGAGCGGCGCATCGAGATCTCCGGAACAGAGCTTTGTGGGGAGGGGAACTACGAGAAGAGGGTAACATCGGCGTAATCGGGCGACGAGGTGACGAAAGGCGTAGGACCGCGTGCGACGATGGACGGGGCTTTCGGCCGACGGCTCAATCGGTCAGGAGCAAAAGATTGATAACAAACATCTTAGCTCCGGGCTGCTCGCGATCGGGCAGCCGCCGCCGCGAATCCATGATCTGCCAACTTACGACTGTGCGGGATGTCGCGAGGCTCCTGTGGATCTTCAAGGAGCGGGTCATCGGGAGAAAAGAAAAAGCCTCTGCCGAAGCAGGGGCTTAGGTTGCGACCCCGGTGGAACTAGAAAGTGAACTTGGCCGCGAGTTGGATGCCGCGCGGTCCGCCTCCACCCAGGAACGGATTGCCGATGCCCACGTCGCCGGTAGCGGTGATCTGGTAGTAACCAGTTCCGATCTCCCGAGTGGGAAAGGTCGGAGACAACGCTTGAAAGCCATTAATGCCCGGATCAGAGATGAAGGCCGGCAAGAATGGATTAGCGAAGTTGGGATGGTTCAGAATGTTGAAGAAGTCTGCCCGAACCTGCAGGGTCACGCGCTCGCTTAGGTTGGTGTTCTTGTACAGGCCGAAATCGAACTGCCGGAAGTTCGGCCCGCGGAACGCGTCGCGCGTTTCGTTGCCATAGTGCCGTGTACCTGGAACACAGTCGGAAGCGAAACCTGAAATCGCAGACACCGTACAGGGGATCGCGAAGGAACCGAGCGACATGAACTGGTAGGGATTGTGATTATTCTGCGTGACTGGCCCCACAACATCAGGCCGGTCATAGCAGTCACCGCCTCCGCTATAGTCGTCTTCGCAGTTGTAGTTGTACTGGAATGGTTGCCCGGTCTGGACGGTCAGGGTGCTATTGAATCCCCAGCCATTCTTCAGCTTTTGCATGCTCCCACTCATCTTCGGTATGTCGTAAGCGACGATCCAGGAAAGGCGCCGCGGCAAGTCGAAGTTTGAAGGACCGTATTCCAGTTGGGGATTGTTGCTGTCTTGTGGCTGGGCTGCGTTGGGTTCGAAGTCTTCACCGTCACTGGAGTTGTCCAGGGATTTCGACCACACGTAATTCAGGATCGACGTGAGACCGTGCCAGCTGGTGATACGAAAGCTGCCCTGGAAAGAGTTGTAGTTTGACTTCCCGGTGGAATTCTCCATCATCACGTAATACGAGCAGTAGATGTTACCGGTGCAGTACCCGCCAAACGGACGAGCTGCGCTGCCGAAATCCTGAAGGCCTTGGGTCAAGTCCACCTGGTTAATCGTCTGCGTGCTGGGCTGGTTGATGTCGAAAAAGCGCCACAGGCGATGCCCTTGCGAACCCACATACCCAAGTTGGATCATCATCTTGCTTCCGATTTGCTGCTGGATGTTGAGGTTGTAATTCTCCATATACGGAGTCTTGATATTGCGGTCGAAAGCGAAGGTGTCGCATTCGAGGCTGGCGCAGCTTGGCGCGGAGTAGACGGGAACTCCAGATGCGATCGTCCCGGTAGCGATGGCAGAAATAATTTGGTACTGGCTGGGGCCGACGGGGTTATAGGCTGGGCCTGGGTCAAAGTACGGCGGGTACGGCAAGTGGCCCATGACCATATCCTGCGAGAAGGCGTCGAAGAAAATGCCGTAGCCCGTTCGAATCACGGTCTTACCCTTGCCGGTTGCGTCCCAAGCAAGGCTGACGCGTGGAGCAAAATTCTTGTGATCGGGATTGTACAAACTGCTCAGCCCCGGCTGACCAACCTGCGTAAGAGTGAACGTGCCGGTGCCAGTGGCCGGAGACTCGCTGGTGATGTTGCTCAGCAGATTGTTCTTCTCGCCCACGATCCCGGAGTAGTCCCAGCGCAGGCCGTAGTTGAGGTTCAGCCGCGAGGTCAGGCGAAAGTTGTCCTGCATGTAAAACCCGAAATTGTTTTCGTACGTGTTGCGAGCTGAATCTCCGCTGTACTGGATGCTGCTGCCGGGGTGGGGATCGCCGGCAAGAAAATCGTCGAGCGGGGTCCCTCCCGTAGTGGCCCCAGTGAATTTCAGCCGTCCCCGGAACCAGTGGCCATCGATACCTTGATCGACAGTGGTGCGATGAAAATCGAAGCCGAACTTGAAGTCGTGCTTGTTGAGCTTCCACGAAAAGTTATCAAGAAATTGATTATTGCTGTCGACGCGGTGGCGAGGATCGCTGGAGCTCGCGCCAAGCTGAGCGAGGTTCCCCACGATCATGATTGGCAGCCCCGAATCGGAAGCGCCTGAACCGGAGCAAGCTGCCGTGGCGCTGGCCGCGCAGAGGCCAATCGAGCTGGGATGGAAACCCTGGTCTGCCGGGAAGAAGCCTTCTGCAAAACGATTCCATCCGTAGCGGATTTCGTTGACCTTGTTGCCGCCAAAAGTGTGCACATAGGACAAAGAAACGAGCTGAACCCGCGTGGGTGTGTAGGTATTGAAGCCGGGCAACTGTCCTCCGCTAGCGGTCAACGCGAGCGGAAATGACTGGATGCTGTCACCGAAAAAATAACGGCCCGTAAGCAGGTTATTTGGGTTGAAGCTGTGGTCGATTTTCGCGATGAGGCTGGTCAGATCGTTGTATGACGGTGAGACGACGGATGCCTGTCCGCTGGGTAGGTTGGGCGCCGGCCAAGGGTCGCGAGCCAGCAGGGCTTGGATGACCGGATTGGTTGAATCGGCTGGCGTCAGTTGGCCATTCGGCCCACTTCCGGTGGTTGGGACGTTAGCGACTGTGACCACGCCTACGGGTTCTCTCTGGCCCTCGTAGTCGAAGAAGAAGAACGTTTTGTCCTTCACGATGGGCCCGCCGATCGAAGCGCCGTATTGATTGTTGTGAAAGGGAGCTTTGGGCTGGCTGGCAATATTGAAGTAGTTGCGGGCATCGAGCGCATCATTGCGGAAATATTCGGCGGCGCTTCCGTGGAAAGCGTTGGTTCCGCTCTTGGTCACGATGTTCACGACGCCGCCTGCATTGCGACCGTACTCTGGCTGGAAGTTCGAGATCACGTGAACTTCGGCCACGGCATCCAACGGAAGAATGGTGGCTGGAGTTCCAAAGACGCCCGCCTCGTTGATCGCAGGGTCATTGCGGAAGCCGTCGTTCATGTCGGTTCCGTCGAGCAGGTAGTTGTTAGAGCGGCCGCGCGCACCGTTCATGGAGAACTCACCGAACGAACCGGGCGAATCAGAGATCTGGTCAGGCGAACCAGCAACACCGGGATTCAAGTAAATCAGCTTGGTGTAGTCCCGGCCGTTTACCGGGAGGTCCTTCACGGTCTCCTGGGTGATGACGCCGCCAAGATCGTTGGTGGTAGTTTCCACCTGGGGCAGCAGGTCTCCTTGAACTTCAACCTTGGTCGAGATTTCACCGGTCTTCATGGATGCGTCGACGCGGCGCTCGGTGGCCACGTCCACGGTCACGCCGGTGGTCACGGAGGTCTGGAAACCGGCCTGGGTCACGGTCACGGTATAGGTGCCGATGGGCAATTCGGGGAGCGAATAGCTGCCGTCAGCGCTGGTTTCGGTGGAGCGCTCTAATCCGGTGCCTGTGTTTTTCACGGTCACCCTCGCTCCGGCGATCACGGCGCCGGAGGGGTCGGTCACGGTACCGAAGATGGTACCGCGGAAAGTCTGCGCCGACAGGCTCACAGCGGCCAGAAGAACAAACACCAGGAGGATGCGCGCTCTCATGTGGTCTCCTTGAAGCGGATTCAGTTTGGGAGGAGGTGACGATGCTTCGCGGGAGGAGCCGATTTGTTTAGTCACTTGGGAAAAGCCTGCAATTCCTTGCATACCAAGAAGTTGCGCCGCTCCAACCCCGCAAGTCAGCCCAGAAACATTACCGAAAGCTGATCCCTACAGTCAACCATGTAGTTACGAATGAGAGCGATAGATTTTATGAATAGGCACGGGGGGAGAGGCAGTTCTCAGTTCTCAGACATCAGGACCTCGGACCGCAGACGGGTGAACTGGAGGGTTGGCTGAAAGCTGAGAGCTAACGGCTGACTTTAGAACGTGAAGGCTACGCCGCCCCGGACCGAGCGTGCGGCTTGGACTAGGTAGACGGTTTGGCCATCCTGGCCTAGGACCGGGACATAGCCCTGCGCCAGGAGGTTGCGAATGTCGATGATCGCGTCCATGTGGCCGCCCATGGCGGGAATCGGCTGGCGGAGGAAGACGTTCAGGAACGGCTCGCTCTGTCCGGGAGACGCGTTGAACATATCGACCGGCGTGAGGGCGGGGCCATTCACCCAGCGGTAGGAGGCGATCCAGCGGGTGTGGGTGCGCGGCGCGATTCCACTCAGCTTGGCGGCGAGGGCGTGACGGCGCTGCGTGGTGATCCAAGGCTGGGCGTCCTGCAAAGAGACGTCGGAGCGAAAAAGATCGAGAACGCCGCCGACAGCGTAATCGATGGTGGCCGTGAGATCATCCGAAAACTTGCGCTGCAGAACGATGCGCATGCCGTTCGTGTCGAAAGTCTTGCCGGTATAGCTGAAGGTGCCCGAATTGACGTCGGGTAAGAGGAATCCGCCAGCGGCCGTGGTCAGGCCTGTGCCGGTGAGGGCCGGATCGCCGACGCGGTCAGAAAAGACGGCGACCTGAAGATTATTCTTGCCGACGCGGTGCGACAGGCTGATCTCGTGGTGATGAGCGCTCTCCATTTTGGGAACGAAGCCGAGCAGGCTCACTCGCGGATTGGATTCGCTCAGGTCGGCCGGGGCGGAATCGAACCCCTTCTCGACGCGCAGATCGGGGCGCGAGGTGGAGTAGTCGTATTCCAGCACGGTGTCGGGCGAGAGATGAAGATCGGCGGCACCGTAGGGGCGGAAAGCGGACACGTGGCCGAGGAACTGGATGGTCTGCAATTCACTGCCGAACCTGAATTCGAGAACATCGCCGACGGCAAATTCATCATTCGCGGAGAGCGCGAGCGCCTGCAGAGCTGCGTTATGCAGGTTGGGATCGGAAGCAGCGAAACGGCGGACGGTGAGCGCCAAGGTGGGCTGAGAGCCATTCGGCAAGCGCCGCGAATAGCTGGAGCGCAGCACACCGGCGGGAACGCCGTCACCATAGCCCACGTCGCCGCTGAAAGCGAGATGTCCGTCGGAGAAGATGGAACTCTCGAGGGTAAAAGCAGTGCTCATGTCCGATCCGGTGCCATAGCCGCCAGCAGCGGAACCAGCGAGGAAGGACAGAGTCCCGGTCAACTCATGGCTCTGCTTCTCGGCAGGCAGGGTGGGATCGTCAAAGATGCGAAGAATTGGGCGGTTCGCGACCGAACGCAGCGTCCACTTCCAGTCATCATCATCGGGAACATTGCGGATGGGCCCGAGTTGCATGACGCCGAGCAATGTGCTCAAGGTGACGTTGACGTTGAGGCTGGCACCGGGGCGAAGACCGACTTTCTCGCGCAATGCCGGAAGAAACGATGGAGCCGTGACTTTAAGCGTGTAGAGACCGGGCAACAAGCCGGTGGCGGCGTAGTATCCGGCGCCGTCGGTGAATACGGTCAAGGTGCGATTGGCGGAGCCGAGAATCTGAACCACGGCACCCATCTGGGGAGTGCCCGACATATTGCGAACGTATCCCGAGATCGCTCCGGGGCGGTCTACGGCCCACACAGGAAGCGACAAGCTGAACACGATGGCCCAAGTTCCGAGCTTACGCAGTCTCACTCCATCCCACCCCTGGGGGGAAAATCGCGGGGAGTTACTCTACGGCAAACACCGCCGACGGATCAATCGTTTGTTTGGAGATGTTGTCGTTCACCTTGATTTCGATCTTATAGGTACCGGGTTGCAGGTTGGCCGCTACGATCGACTTCTGCAACGTCACCTGGTCGCCGATGTTGCCCATGGTGTCAGTGGTTTCAGTTTTCCGCACCACCTGCTTATTCGTTGCCAGGTTGGTGATGTTGTATTCAAAGGTGGCGGAAGGCTTGTGCGTCTTCTCGTCCACGCCGAGATTATAGACCTGCATCCAGAAATTCAGCTTCTGATCTTTGTCTTTCTTGAACAGAGCCGGCTTGCCGTCGGCCGGAGCGACGCGAGGCCGAATTTTCATGGTGCCGATCACGAACATGCCGGTGCCAATGGCCTTCGTGGGAACCGGTTCCATATCATCAGCCACAATCAAAGTTGAGGTGGCGAGTTTATCGTCGGAGAATTCGGGGACGACGATGCTGCGGCTCCAGACGCCTTTGCGGTCGCCGTTCACGTCTTTGACCGCGACGTTGAGCTTGTAGCGGCCGGCACGCAGGGGCAGAGCCTTCCAGTAGACGGAGGCATTCTCTGCGGTGCGGGGCAACAGTTCGGCGGGCACGTCGACCTGCACGGTGTCTTCAAAGGTCTGCACAATCTTGCCGGTCAAGGTGGACAGGCGCGCGAAGATGTTGACCGTGCCGCGCTGAATGCCGTCTTTGTTGACGAAGGTGATGTCGCGATTCTTCATCTGGATCGTGACCGGGACCAGGACGGTGTCGCTGGTGACTTTCACGAAGTCGGTGCGCACATCGAACGGCATCGGATTAAGGATGACCTTCGAACTGACAGCCTCTTCCAGATCGGTGAACTTGACCTTGGGAGCAGCCTGCAGCAGAGAGTATTGTTGCAGGCGATCGAACTCCTTGGTCTGCTGCATCGAACTCATGGGGCCTGCGCCCAGGCGTTCCAGACCACCACCGCTGAAGCGCTGCGCTTTATTTGCCATACCCATCTGCTCGTAGAGCGTCAGGCCGGCGTTCGGGGTCATGAGTAGGGCGTCTTTCTCGGACCGGTCAAGGGTCATGTGGAATTCGCCGCACATGCAGGTATCGACGAATTCGATGATCACTTCCTGGCCGATACCCTCGATGTAGCGATACCGCCAGTCTTCAAAAGGAAAGGTCGAAGTCTCGCCGCCGCCCTCTTCCATGGGGCGCTCGTAGGTTCCGCCCGAGGGATGAGAATCGATTTCATCGGGCTTGCCGAAAACGATGTAAATACGGCCGCGATCGGTTTTCCAGCCGGGCACTCCCGCCGCAAAATGCTCGTTGGCGTAGGCGATGCGCTGGTAGTGCTCTTCCTTATATTCGTTCTCTTCGGTGTCGGGGGTGGGGTCGCGGCGCTGCCAGAAGGCTTCAATGAAGTTGTCGCGTTCTTCGTCGTTCGAGAGCTGCTTAAAGGCGGCGCGCTCTTCGTCGGTAATGATGTAGACGACGTCCTCTTCGAGCCACTTCTTGTAGACCTTGCTCACTTCCTGCTTGAAGGCGCGCTCGTTCTTTTTCTTTTGTTTCTCATTGACCTCACGGGTAAGGGGATCGACGGCATCCGGAGCTGGCTTGGCTGCCGCAGCGCCGGCTGTGTCCGGGGCGGGCTTGCCGGTGGACTTCTGGTCTTGATTAGCTTGGCTCGGTTGGTCCTGGGCGACGGCGCCACAGACCAGCAGACCCAGCGCTACAAGCGAAATTCGGAGAATTGCTTGATACGAATCAACCCGCAACATGAGAGGGACTCCTGCCAGACTACCGTCTGCTCATTTTAGGCTTGTTCGTCATGCGAAAGCAAGGTTAAGTCGTGCCCCGAGAACTGACAAGAACGGATCTACAACTGTATCTTTAGAAGCGTGGGGTGTTCGGTCGAGTTGCCTGAGCCCCTCGCCAAATCGGCTACTGCCAGAACGGTATGGCAGGGCTATAATTGGGAGGTTCCGGGGCGGTAGCAGTCACTCCCTACTCGTAACGGGTCTCGGGCACTTCTTCTATTCCTGATCGGGAACTTTCTCGGAGCCAGGATCGTACCAGAGAATGTGTGTCCGTCACCCTAACCGCACAGTGGGGGCCATGTTGCGTAACCACAAGCTGGTGCAGGACTTGGCCTTCTGTGGGAGATAAATCACCCGGACAGTGACGGGAATTATGAAAGCTTGGAAAAAAGTTGCAATTGGCGCTGGGATTGCGATTCTGCTCGCAATCATCGTCGGGTTTACCGTTCATCAGAGCAGCAAGAACGTGGCGACGGTACAGACCGGAAAAGTGCAGCGGCAAGATCTGGCCACGGTGGTGAGCGCTTCGGGTGAGATTAAGCCCAAGACGTACGTCAACATTGGTGCCAACGCTTACGGAAAGATCACCCACCTGTATGTCAAGGAAGGGGATCAGGTAAAGAAGGGTCAATTGCTGGCGCAACTGGAAAACGTGCAGTCAGCGGCAGACGTGACCGCCAATCAGGCCTCTGTGCAGGCGGCGGAGACGGATGCGCTCGCCGCCGATGCGGCGCTCCGGACGTCGCAAGCCGACATGGTTCGGGCGCAAGCTGATTATGACCGCAACCGGCAGGACTGGGACCGCGCGCAAAATCTCTACAAAGATGGGCTGATCGCGAAATCGGATTTCGACAGCCGCAAGAACGCGTGGGCCACGGCCGACGCGGGACTGGTGCAGGCGCAAGCACGCGTAGCGCAGGCCAAGGCGCAACAGGATTCCGCCGCCAAGCACGTGTCGCAGGCTCGGGCAAATCTGACGCGGGTTAACGACGTGCTGCAAAAGACGACCTACAGCGCGCCTTACGAGGGCATCGTCACCAACCTGCCGGTACGGGAAGGCGAGTCGGTGGTGGTGGGAATCCAGAACGCCCTGGGCAGCATCCTGATGACGATTGCCGACATGTCGATCATCACGGCCGAAGTGAAGGTGGATGAAACCGACATAGTGAATGTGCATCTGGGACAGCCGGCAGAAATCACGATTGATGCGATTCCCAAGAAGATCTTCCATGGGAAGGTTTCAGAAATTGGAGACAACGCGATCGTGCGGTCCAGCGGGGTATCGACCTCGCAATCGACGACGGCCAGCGAAGAGGCCAAAGATTTCAAGGTAGTGGTGACCTTGGACGATCCGCCGAAGGACCTGCGTCCTGGGCTATCGACGACGGCAAAGATTACCACCGCGATGAGGAGCAACGCGCTGGCGCTTCCCATCCAGGCCCTGACGCTGCGGAGCAAGGATCAGATCGAGCAACAGAATAATCCGCCGGGATCGGTACACGCCGCGGCACCTGCGGCGGCGGAAGCTGCATCGAAGACAAAGAAAGGGGATGACGTGCAGGGGGTGTTCGTCATCCGCAACAAGAAAGCTCTATTTGTTCCGGTGACCACAGGAATCACGGGCACGACCGACATCGAAGTGCTCGACGGCTTGAAAGAAGGGGACGAGGTCATAACCGGGAGTTACAAGGTTTTGCGCACTCTGCGACCCGGGAGCAGCGTGAAGATCGACAACACGGTCCCGAAGAAAGAAGAAGAAGAGTCATAACCTTAGGCGGGATGGCACGTCCAAAGGGAAAGCCGGTCATAACTCGGAAGTCGGGTGTCTCGGAAATCAGGTCTCGGAAGTTGGATCTTTGGAAGTCAGGTCTTTCAAACACGGCGTCTCCGAAAACGGAGCCTGCAACTAGAACGTACTGAACCTATAAACGATCGGAGAGGTCAGTGGCACCGGACAGAGTGAGCGAAGCCCAGGAGAAAAAAATGGCAACCGCAGAAGTCATCAGCATGCCCGCCCCCGCGAACCTAGCACCGCCCGAATCGTGCATGATTGCCGCCGAGGATCTGTGGAAGACCTACGACATGGGATCGGAGCAGCAGGTGCATGCGTTGCGTGGGGTTAACTTGCGCATCCAGCACAACGAATATGTCGCCATCATGGGACCGTCGGGCTCGGGCAAGTCGACGCTGATGAACCTGATTGGGTGCCTCGACACACCTTCGCAGGGCAAGTACTGGCTGAACAGCCAACTGGTCAGCGAGCTGGACGACGACGAACTGGCGCGCATCCGCAACAAGGAAATCGGATTCGTCTTCCAGACCTTCAACCTGCTGGCCCGGGCCACGGCCTTGCACAATGTGGAACTGCCGTTGATTTACGCTGGAGTTCCCACCGAGGAACGGATGGAGCGGGCCAAGGCCTCGCTGGCTGCGGTGGGCATGGAATCCCGCATGAGCCACAAGCCCAATGAACTCTCCGGCGGTCAGAGACAGCGCGTCGCCATTGCACGCGCCCTAGTGAATAAACCCTCGATCATTCTGGCAGACGAACCCACGGGCAATCTGGACTCGCAGACCGGCGTTGAAATCATGGCGCTGTTCGACCGCCTGCACGGGGAGGGTAATACCATCATTCTGGTGACGCACGAAGGCGATATCGCGGAATATGCCCACCGGGTCATCCACATCAAGGATGGCGTCATCGCAAGCGACGAGAGCAAGGGACCGGGACAGCGCAGCTGAACTGAACGCTCTTAAGTTTCAAAACAAATCACGCCCAGCCTAACGGCTGGGCGTTTTTGCTGTGTAGCGCGGCGCTCGGCGGCCGGTTCCCCATCAAGCCTATGGCTTCTTGTCTGCGGGTGCGGATTCGTGCGCTAGGTGCTGATGGTTGAGGATTGCGTTGAATACCAGGGCGTAGGTGCCGATGGTCTCGCCGCGATAAACGGGATTGTTCCCGAACAGCAGAACGTTGCCCTGGCCCAGATGCGCGTTCACGACTACGGCATGCTCGGCAATCGACGAGCCCTTGTCGAGCAGGCCGTCGAGCAAGAGGCTCTTCCCATCGGAGAAGCGCAGGATGACATCGGGCCGGCTCTGAACCGGAATCACCAGCGGGTTGTTGCGCGTCTGTTCCTCATCTAAATGCGCTGGTTCCCATGGCTGCTGCTTGACCAGCGGCTCAGGCTCGGCGATCTTTCTGCCCTGGGGCTCGTCGCTGTCGTCGACAGTCCCGCGACCGGTTTCCCGCTTCCCGTAGGGATCCAAGGGGTCCGTCAAGGGATCCATCAAAACTCGGCCTCCCGTGCGGCCGAGAATGTTGCTGACGTTGAAGGCCATCCCGTTGGAACTGATCACGGGGACACCAGCTCCGTAGCCGAACGCCACTGGATTGTCGCTGGCGACGAAGATGGTGTTGAGCACAGTGCCGACGACCCGGGCGTCACCACGGGGAGCCACGCTGACCCCAGGGGCAAGACCTGTATCGATAGCAAACTGAGCGGTGTCTTCGCAGGTGATGAGGAGTCCGCCTTGCTCAACGAAGTTCTTCAGATGAGCCAGGCCTTCGTAACCCAGGCCCGGGCGTATGTCGGAGGTGCTGTCGATGGCGCCGAGGTTTGGGGTCAGCTCGGACTTCTGCCACGGCATCGGATTGTTCCACAGGGGAATGCCGTTGAGAATTTCGAGGGTGGAAGAACGGCCGACGGGGGCGAAGACGATGACATCATACTTTGCGCGGAGGTCTGGCTGGCTCGCGACGGTCTGCGTGCTGATGTAATCGAAGGGCACGCCCGCGGTATCGAAGGCATAGCGCCACCAGCCTTCCGTCTGGGTGCCAAGCCAGGTGTGCATGAAGGCTACGCGCGAAGCGATAACCGCATGGACCGGCACCGAAGGCGCTGCGCCGAGCCGCGATGCATCGAGCGATAGATCGTGCAGGACTCCGCCGACTCGTTCTTCGGGAGCGTTGGTGATGAGCAGCGAACCGGCAGCGAAATGCTTGCCCTCGGCATCGAAGGGCTTTTCAGCGACCTGTACGGTTGCGCCTTTGAGTTTGTAGACCAGAGGCAGCAACGAAACCTGGCCCGTATTGGCGACGGCAAGCACACTGCCGGAGCCGGTGACCTTGCCGGAAAGGCTCGCTGGATCCTCCAGGCGCGTCATCTTGGGCTTCAGGATGGAAGCATCGAGCACCCGGACAACTTTCAGATTGAAGAGGTGAGTGAAGGACCACCCGGTGTCGTCGTAGGGATGCTTCTGCGGGTCGCCGGCGGCCCAGAACTGCCGGTCGAGCAGCGCATCGGCAACGCGGGAGTAGGGCTGATCCATGCGGACGACGATGCTCCCGGCGGGGAAGGTTTCCTGCTTCGGCTTGTCTCCGCGCTTATCAGCGGGGACGGTGGCCGTGACTGCGTCGGACAGTTGTTCGACTTCGACGTGCTGGCGCTTCAATACTTTGAGTAACTCGACCTGGCGATTCGTGTCGGCAGGGTCGGCAGGGATCACATAGGCGGCCGGTCCTTCCAGCGAGGGCTTCTCGACCGCGCGCCTGCTCTTGAGGTAATAGTTCTCGAGGAAATGGTGGGTGTTCTGCGAAAAATAAGAAAGGGTGGAGAGCAGAGCGCTTTGTTCGTAGTTATTGTTATCGCGCTGCGACCAGTTCACCATCGGGAGCGGCGGATTCTGACGGTACCAGGTGCGCGAATAATCTTCCGGGCGGAGGATGCGCTTCTCGGTATCGGCGCCACCGTTGCCGAAGGTTTCATAGAGGCGGCTGATGCCGTTGTGCATGCCGGCCAGAAACATCAGGTAGCCGGGGCTCCAGGTGTCGAAGTCGCCGTGGGTGAAGACTCCGGGCATGCCGAAGCTCTTCATCTGGGCAACGTTGTTCCATCCCAGTTCTGCCCACTCGTCGGCGAGGGTGGGATCCACCCATGCATTGTAGGGTCCATCGCCAACAGTGTTGTCGTAGAGAAATGGAACCGACTCGTGCAGGTCGTGCAAAACCTGCGCATGCCAGGCGAGATATGTGTCGAGGACGTTCCGGGTCAGATCGAGGGTCATGGCCATGGCGTCGCGGTTGTTGTCGTGGGCGACATAGTGGCCCCAGTAAAGAAGGTGCGGCCAATCCTGGCCGGGATGAGCTTTGTGCCACCTGTAGATGTCGACCATGCGGTCGCGGCCGTCGACTTCGACCACGGGCGTGATCAGCACGATCATGTGGGAGCGGATGTACTTGATATAGGGTGCATCGTCGACCGCCAGACGATAGGCGAGTTCCATCAGTGCGGTGGGAGCGCCGGTCTCCGGCGAATGGATGGTGCCGGTGATGTAGTAAACGGGCCAGGACTGATCGACGAGCTGGCGGGCTTTGGCGTCATCGAGGTTTATGGTCCGAGGGTCCGCGAGCTGGGCCAGGCGCGTGTCATTCTCTTTCGCGCCCGCCAGGAGTTTGGGATCGGCGATGGCGGCGGCGATCATCTCTCGCCCTTCCTCGGAGTGGCCGATCGTGAAGACCTTCACCCGTGGACTGCTCGACTCCAGCAGGCGGAAGTACTTGTACACGTCTTCGGCATACGGAAGCATGTCGGGCGCGCCGGAGACGTCGCCGAGCACCTTGGCGGGTGTGGGGACGGTCTTCGAGGCCGGAAGATAGTCGACCAGCGGAGAGATGAAGGAAGGATCCGTGGTGTATTTGCGAATTTGATCCGTGTAGTGCTGATCGATGGGCTGGCCCGGGTCGCGGGCAAAACTTGAGTTCAGTTCCTGTGGAAACAGCGGTGCGGCGCTGGAGAATAAGGCGAAAGAGACGGCGAGCAAGCCCAGTTTGGAAGGGGTCATCTTTCCTCGTTTTCGATTCAGTTTCTTGGGGTCCAAGTGTCACACAAAACGGCTGCCGGGTGAAGAGCCAGCGTTGTCGGGTGCTAGCTCAATTTGAAACCCCTGCCACGAAGGCGCACGAAGGAAAGGCCCAGAACGGAAGCCCTTCGTGAGACTTTGTGCCCTTCCGGTTGTGGCGTTTCTTTTCCAGCATCCCGCTGGACCGCCACTCGGTTCGATTACAAGGTGCGTGGGGTATGCAGCTGGGGCTCGGCTTGCGCAGCAGGATCGGCCACCCGGACCCGGTCCCGGCCTTCCCTCTTGGCGCGGTAGAGTGCGGCATCGGCGGCCTCGATCAACTCTTTGGGAGACGTGCCTTGCTGCGCAAGTTCGGCCACGCCTACCGATACCGTGACCATTCCAAGCGGCTGGCCTTGATGCAGAACCGTCAACTCGCGCAATTTGGAGGCGGATGCGCTCGGCGCGGGCCTGGGCTAGTTTCAAGTTCGCCACGGGGAGGATGACGAGGAACGGCTCGCCACCGGAGCGGCACACAATGTCCTCGGCGCGAACGCTCTTCAGCAGGAGCGCAGCCGTCTCGCATAGCACGGTGTCGCCGGCGTCGGGGCCATAGGTATCGTTGAACTTCTTGAAGTGATCTAGATCGAGCATCAGGACGCCCAGGCCTTGCGCGGCGCGCACCGCCTGCCGCGTTTCCCGTTGCAGCATCTCTTCCCGATAACGGCGGTTGTAAAGCCCAATTAACGGATCCCGGATCGGCTGATTTCGAAGAGCTTCCCGCAGGCGAATGTTGGTCACCGACAGGCCCACTTGCTCTGCGAACCTGCTAACCATCAACACCGGCTGAGGAAGGTCGCCCGGTTCAATCATCTGGAAGTGAAACCGTGCGCCAGCGGAGATCGCCATCGCCGCGAACACTGATACTCCCACGGATTCGTAATTCCTAAGAAGAATCATCGAACTTGCTGTATTGCCCTCCCGAACCCAATCGCCCGCAGACCGGCGCAGAGCTTTCCTGGTTGCGCACTTGCTGAAGTAAACCTCGGCAGGGCTGGCTTTTCTCGTATTAGAAGTGGGTAAGAATGCTTTGAGAACGACAAGGAAAGCGAAAGACATTCGCGCTTGCACCAAATAAAAAGAGACGTAGCCCAGCTACGTCTCTACGGGAAGGGATGCGAATGTCTTACGGAGTGGTGCTGACCGGCTTCACCGCTGCCTGATCGGCGGGCGCTGCGGGGCCGGCGATGAAGAAATTATGGTCGTACATGTTGCGATAGATGCGTCCCGCAATTTCGGCGGCCTTGGGACCGAAGGTGGGCCGTCCGCCCTGCAGGAAGACGACGAGCACGACGCGTCCAACGCTCGTGTTGGCGTAAGAGGCGAACCAGCCGAAGCGGGTTCCGGCATGAGAGCATGTTCCCGTCTTGCCCAGAATTTCTTCTTCGTTGAAGTTGAGACGGAGGCTGCGGGCGGTGCCGTACTGCACTGCTCCCGCCATGCCGTCGGAAAGTTCCGGGATCACGGGAGCGATGTCAAGTTGACGCTTCACCCGCGGCTGAAAGCCCGCCACCCCTTCCGGAGTCGTGGGATGCTGCAGATAGTAGAGCGTTCCGCCGTTGGCAATCGCCGAGACCATCGCGCCCAGTTGCAGCGGGGTCATGGAGACGCCCTCGCCGAACGAGCACATCTTGCCAACACCGCCGAGCTGTGTGGGAATTGGTTCGTCGGGATAGGTGCCGAGTTGTTCGCCGGCAATATCGTACCCCGCAAGTTCGCCGAGTCCGTATTCGTGCGCGTAGTACGCGACTTTTTCAAAACCGAGCTTGCGTCCGAGCGCTTCGAAATAAGCGTTGTTGGAATGCGCGATCGCAGTGGTGAGATTCATGCGGCTGCGGCCGCCGAGAGCAACTTCGGTTTCTTTGGAAACCAAGCCTTCGCTCAGGGCGGCGAGAGCCACGGAAAGTTTGATGGTCGAGCAGGGCTGCGCGCCGCTGGACAGGGCCAGCTTCTGGTTCACCATGGCCAGCACGCGTCCGCTCGTCGGTTCGATCGCCACGACGGTGCCGTTCATGTTGCCCAGCGCGTCAACCGCAGCCTGGCGAACCACCGGATCTTCGCCGGTCGTGATGTCACCGGCAGTAAGGTCTTCGGCGAACGAGCTCATGCTGAAACGCTCGTGATAGCGATGGCGGCGGGTACTTACCGAAACCGGGGTGACGGTCGCGCTGCGGCTGTGCGCCAAGTGATGCAGGCGGCGCCGAGTGTGCTGGGTCTCACTGATCTTTTGCGATTTCGATTTGGCCGTGGAGTGCGTGCTGGTGTTGATATGCGCCGCCCAACTCACACCCGCGAAGGACAGGCAGGCCAGCAAGGACGCGAATCGACGAAAGAGGCTCGTTCCCTTGGACATCTTGTTAATTTCACTCCCCGGACGCTGATACTCACTTCGATGCACGCAGATACTTACTTCGATGCACGCAGGGTACCAGCGGGTGGTAACCCAGCCTGATCACTCAGCTGCGCTGATAGTACGGGACTTAGTGCAATTCTGGCAATGGAAAAGTTTAGATCGTCAGAAACATTAATTTCGATTTAAAGCTTTCTGGAATAAGGACATACGACGGGATTACCTCTGGTCAGACCCCTTCAGTAACGCGTTACTGATTACTGGAAAGGTACTTCCCCATGTGCAAGGCTTTTCCTACCGACTGGAGGCCTCGGCACGACTCGACAACGCCGGCACGCAAGATTTTTCGACACTACATCACTTCGTTGCGCTTGCGCAGGAACGCGGGGACGTCGAGATCATCTTGTTCGAAGTTGGTGACGACGGCGCTGCGCATGCTGTCGAGCGAAATCACTTCGGTGGCCATGCGATCGGAAACGTGCGCGAGGGGAGTCGGGGCAACGTCGTCGACGTAGGTGCGCTCGTCCGTCATGTTATTGTCGGACGCGGACGACTCCATCATGTGCTTCGGCGATTCGGGAATGAAATCGCGCGCTCCCTGATCTTCAGGAAACTCCATTGCGTCCTCATGCGCGGCCGCGAAGGACGTGCGAGTTTCCAGCGTGCGGTGACGGGCGGTCGGGGCCTCGCGGAAGCCGGTCGCGATGACGGTAATCTTCACCGAGTCTTTCATCTTCTCGTCCATGACGGCGCCGAAGATGATGTTGGCATCTTCGTGAGCGGCGCTCTGGATGATGGAACACGCCTGCTGGACTTCGGCCAGCTTGAGCGACGTCGAGCCGGTAATGTTGATGAGGATGCCGCGCGCGCCGTCGATGGCTCCGGCTTCGAGCAGCGGGGAGGCAATCGCTTTTTGTGCGGCTTCGATGGTGCGCTTGGCGCCGCTGGCCGAAGCCGTGCCCATGACGGCATATCCCATGCGCGCCATGATGGTCTTCACATCAGCAAAGTCGCGGTTGATGATGCCGGGGATCGTGATGATGTCGGAAATCCCCTGCACTCCTTGACGAAGAATGTCGTCGGCAATACGAAAGGATTCGAAGAACCCGGCGTCTTCTGCGACGGCGAGCAGCTTCTCGTTGGGGATGACGATGGTGGTGTCGACTGATTCCATCAGTTCGGAGATACCGCGCTCGGCCTGCTGCATGCGGCGTTTGCCTTCGAACGAGAAGGGCTTGGTCACCACCGCGACGGTGAGTGCGCCCATTTCACTGGCCAGCGACGCAATGATGGGAGCAGCTCCGGTGCCCGTGCCGCCGCCGAGTCCGGTGGTGACGAACACCATGTCGGCACCCTCGAGGGCTTCGATAATTTTGTCGGAGTCTTCGAGCGCGGCTTTGCGTCCGACTTCAGGATTCGCGCCCGCGCCCAGGCCATTCGTCAGTTTCACGCCGAGCTGCAGCTTCACGGGCGCGTGCGACATGCGCAGCGCCTGCAGGTCGGTGTTGGCAACGATGAATTCAATGCCCTCGACGCCAGCGTCGATCATGCGGTTCACCGCGTTGCCACCACCGCCGCCGACTCCGATGACCTTGATCTCAGCGTCGTTGCGGGCCTCTTCGTTGAAGCTGATGCGAATGCTCGAATCTTTTTTCATGGTGTCCACCTGGTTTGAAATGCAAAAACTATCAACCCCGAAGGGCACGAAGGTTCACGAAGAAAATCCCTTAAGACTTCCTTCCTGAAGCTTCGTATCCTTGGTGGTTTCATTAAGCTCCCTTGCCGACCAACAGCGCTTTCAATCTCGATCCCCAGCGATCTTCCTGCAAGCCGCGCGCGGTGCGGGCACGCTGGCCGTAGTTCACCATGCCCAGGACCGTCGCGAACTCGGGCTCGGATAAGGTTGACGGCATCTTGGCCAGCGGAGCAGGCCACGACAGCCGGACTGAGCGACGCAACACCGACTCCGCCACGTCGAAGATTCCGGGCAGGCGTGACGCTCCTCCGGTGAGCACGATGCCGGCGATGCAGACATCGAACATGCCGCTCTGGCGCAGGCTCTCGCGCATCATTTCGAACAGCTCGCGCGCCCGAGGCTCCAGAATCTCCGCCACGAGACGCTGCGGCATGAGCCGCGAGGGGCGGTCGCCGACGGACGGAACCTCGACTTCATTGCCCTCGGGAATCAGCGTGACGATCGCGTTGCCGTAAATCTTCTTGATCTTTTCCGCCTGGGAGAGCGGTGTGCACAGTCCCACCGAAAGATCGCTAGTGAAATGATCGCCACCGACTGGAATCACTCCGGTATAGGCGACAGCGCCTTGCCGAAAAACGATCAGCTCGGTGGAACCGGCGCCGATGTCGGCGAGGCATACCCCGAGTTCACGCTCGTCGTTACGCAGCACGGAGTCGGCTGCGGCCAAAGGTTCGAAGACCGTGTCGTCCACGTGGACTCCGGCGCGGTTCACGGCGGTGATCACGTTTTGCGTGGCGCTGGTTGCGGCGGTGACCATGTGGACGCGAACTTCCAGGCGGGCCGCCATCATGCCGAGTGGGTCGTGCACTCCCGCCTGATCGTCGAGAATGAATTCCTGCGGCAGCAGATGAAGAATCTCGCGATCGGCGGGCAGCGGGATGGCTCGGGCACGATCGACAGCCTGCTTGATCTCGTCGCGACCGATTTCCCGCGGACGCGTGCCCAGACTGATGCCGCCGTGACTGTTGACGCCGCGCACATGCGCTCCGCCGATACCCACGCTAGCGTGCTCGACCGGCGCGCCCGCAACGTCTTCGGCAGCTTCGACCGCTTTCTGGATCGCGGCCACTGCCTTGTCGAGTTCAACGATCACACCCTTGCGCGAGCCGCGCGATTCCGCCTCACCGTGTCCGCGATAGCGCAGGCCGGTATCGGTCAACTCCGCCATCAGCGCGCAGGTCTTGGCACTGCCCACGTCGATCGCCGTAAGAAAGTTTCCCTGCTGGTTCCCCATGGCTTATGAATTCCTCGACGTCATTGATAGTTCATTCAATAATTAATCTGAGCTCGCGTTGGCTTGCTGTTTTGCAATCGCTGCACTCGGTTTGGGAATCACGGCATGCCCTGTCGCGGACGGAGCCTGCGGCGCCGGATTCTTGCCTTCCGGTCTCTGCGACGCTCCATGCGTAGAGGCAGCCGTGGCTTTCGCAGTTGAGGCAGGACCCTTCGCTGCCACTTTTTTCGAGCTCGCCGCTTTGCCCGGCTTCAACTTCTTGACCTTGGCCTTCGGAGCCGGTTTCTTCGCAGACGCCGATTCAAGTTTCTTGTCGGTCAGCTCAAACGCCGGCTTGGGAAGAGTCCGATCGTGCGGATTCAGGCGCGTGATCAGCGCTGCCGGCTTCACGCCCGCGGCCGCCGCTGCTTTCGCCGCCGAGGCGGCCAACGCCGGCTGCTTGGGCCTGCTTTCCATATCCGGATTGACGATCACCTGGTTGTCGTAGCGCAGGTTCACCGACTCCAGCTTCTGGAATTGCTGACGCCATTCCCGCACGTGGCTCACGTAAGTCTTGTAGCGTTTCAGATAATCCGACGAACCGAGTTCGACCAACACGTCACCCGCTGGATCATTTACCCGGACCTTCAAGTTATCGAGGTCGGAGAGATCCACCTCGCTCAGATCCTGCGAGTAGCGAGCGCCACCGGAATCCAGTTCCTGCACCAGTTCGTTGTAGGCCTTCATGCGCGGAGCGCGAGTGGAGAGCGGCTCGCCGGGATTCATCCCAAGAATCACCGGGAAGGAATATTTGCGCTTTTGCGGAAGCTCCATCAGCGTGCCGCCGGCATCGATCAGGGAAATTCGCGGGCCCACGCGGGCGAATGCCACCGCAGTGCGCTCGTGAATTTCAACCTTCAGGCGGTTGGGCACAAAGCGCATCACGCTGGCCGATTCGACCCAAGGGATCTGTTCGATCTGCGCTTTCTGCTGGGCCAGCGGGATGAAAAAAATGTTGCGCCCGATGTCGGCGCCCATCACTTCCATGATTTGCGCCTTGGTCACGTTCTGCATGCCCGTGACTGCAATGTTGTCGCTGGAGTCGACGCGAAAGCGCCACGAGCGCTCGCCATATTCGTACAAACCGGCGGCGGCGATGACGGCGGCGCACAGAATGGCAGCCGCGACGGACGCCCATAGCAGGCGACTGGCAGTTTTCCTGGGAAGCGAACTGCGGCGGGCGGAGACACGCTTTTGCCCGCGCAGGAAGGGAGATTCCTCATCCACATCCAGATCCACCAGACGCGCGTCGTCGAGTTCCTGGCGCGCACCTTCTGCACGCGAATGCTCGGCGCTGGCCGGTGGATACAACTCTTCCTGCAAGATGGTGCCGCTGGATTTACGCGCCATCAATTCAGGTCAGTTGTCGTGAGGAATCGCTGAGCCTTTTCAATATAACTTCATTTCTCGAAATGAGATAGACAAAAAGTTAAACGATTTGCACAGGCAGGAACCGGATTGGATACGGAGGCTACGCCGGGATCAGCCATCTCCCCACCAGCATATCTACCGCACAGCAAAAGCGGGCGCGGCTTGTTTTCCGCGCCCTTCTTTGCCGGGGAGGCAAAGTCCAGTGAAGAAGAATCTTGCTTCCGGTTGGTTAGACCGGACCAGCCGATGCGGTGTCGATACGAATCTCCGGCATCGCCGGGATTTTGATCATGGGCGGCCGCGGCACGTTCACGCGAACCCGGGGACAAACGACCGGGGCCGGCATCGCCTTGACCAGCATCGGGGCAAGAACTGCGCTAGCCATCTTGAGGTGCGCCGTCTGGGCTACGATCCTGGCTTCCATCCGTGCCCGATTGGCCTCTAAGCGCGCCAATTGTGCCTCCGCGCGGGCCGACATAACATCAAAACGCTGAACATCGGTGTCGGAGCCCGCGCTCCGGGTCTGAACCCGCGCCCGCGGGGTGGCCAACCGGCAGGACGCAGTCTCGTTCTGCGCCTTGAACAACCGCGCCTCGGAGAGAAACTGGTCGGTTTGTCCGGAAGCCAGGGCCAACACTGCGGCCGAGCTGTGTTCGACGCGATCCGCAATCTGGTGTGCCCACTGCAGGCCGCCCTCGTGGTAGCTTGCGTTCAACCCGGCTGCCACTACCCCTGCGGCCAGCCATCCCAACCCTGGTGTCATTTTCATGGCCTTAACCCCTTATGCCTGATAGACGAAGGGCTGCAAAATCCGTTAGCAAGGGAAGATACGGAGCAGGGCGACAAAAGTTCCCCGGTCAGAATAGAATTCCAGGCTACGGGGGTGGAAAAGTTATGTTTTCCGTCGTTCTGCTCCTTGCTCTCCTGCCTCAAGGCGCGCAGAGTTCTACGCCGCAGGATGCGCTTGCCCAGCTGAATGAAGTCAGCCAGCGCTATGCCGACGCCAAGTCCTACCACATCGAAGCCGTCGAAGAGCGCACGTCGAGCAACGAACTGACCCGCCATTGGGACAAAACACTGCTCACCGCAATTGTCGCGGCGGATGGCCGTTATCGCTATGAGGGGCGATCGGGATTCGGATCCGCAATTCTGGTTTCCGACTCCACAACCGATTGGGACTACCACCCATACGATCACGTCTACACGCAACAGGCCGCGTCGCACAGCGATCCGCAAACGGGGAAAGCGCTCGGCACACAGGAAATGCAGGTTTATGGCGCCAAGCTCCTGGTGACTCGAATCTCTCATCAGGCAGACCGGCTGAAGTCCGCGACTTACCTGCCTGATGAAACGATCGTGGTGAACGGGACGAACATGGAGTGCTATGTCGTCCACTACTTCGTTGCACCCACTGAGCACAACCAACTCTCATCCGAATGGACTTTGTGGATCGACAAGACTCACAAGTTGTTGCGCAAGAGCCTCAGCACCCAGCACGAAGTTCTTTCGCTCGCGGGTAGTCATCTGCCCATGTTGCACGAAACCACAGTCACCTATGCGCTCGTGGAGTTGGAGCCGCAGGAGCCCGACCGTTCATTCACTTTCATTGCCCCGGCCGATGCGAAATTGGTGAGCGAATTTCCCGACAGCTTCGACAGGAATTCACCGCCCGTCGCGGCCGATCTGACCGGCAAGCCGGCGCCGGAACTGCAGCTCAAGTCTTCCGATGGCAAGCTCACTCCCCTCAGCAGCTTTCGCGGCAAGCCCGTGTTTATCGAATTCTGGGCGACGTGGTGCGGCCCGTGTGTCGAACTGATGCCGGAATTAGTCAAGCTGCACGCGGACACCGCCGAGAAAGGACTCGCCTGGCTAAGCATTGACAGCGACAAAGACGCAAGCGCCGTCGCCGCGTTTCTGTCGCGCGAGCATAGCTCTTGGCCTAACTATCACGACGAAGGCGATTCGTTCGGCAGGGCCTTCCACCGGGTTGGAATCCCGCTCGGCGTAGTGATTGATGCCGAGGGCAAGATCACTTTTTACAAATCGGGATACGGTATCGCCGACCTGCGCGCCGCGATCGCCAAACTAGGCCCTGAGTTCAGCTCGGTTGCGCCCGCTGCTGCAAACGCGGGTGGTGCGAATTCAAAGTAAAGGCGGGACAACGGCGCTTTCCCGCAGTCGCAAACCTCCTGCATGGGTTGTCAAAGTTCAGACTTGCAGATTGCGAAGGTAGGGCACGCTGGCTTTCATCATTTCCAGGTTCATTTCCACGAAGTAGTTCTTGATGCCGCCGGTTTTCGCCGCACTAAAGATTTTCTTCCAGTCCAGAGTGCCCTGCCCTACTGGCACCACGGTCTTGGTTTCCGCAGACCAGCCTTGCACGTGCATGGAAATGAAGCGGCCGGGATACTTCGTGAAGTATTCGGCGGCGTCAAAACCGCGGCTGATGGTCGACACCTGGAACTGAAACTTGACCAGCTTGGGGTCAAGGAGATCGAACAAGAGGTCATAGGTCCGCTTGCCGTCAACCGTCGAAAGCTCGAAGTTTTCGTTGTGAAGTCCCTGTTGGATGCCGGCCTTCGCGGCCTGCTCCCCGATTTTGTTGTATTCGTCGGCGGCTCGCTTTACATCGTCCATAGTTGGCTTCTCGGGACCGTCGAGGCTGGGCACGATCATTTGAGTGAGGCCGACATCTTTCGCCCAGGCAATCGCGGCCTCCTGATTCTTTCTCAGTTCGTCGATACCGAAGTGAGAACTCACACAACTGACGCCGGCATTGCCCAGAATTTTGCGGAGTTCGGCTCCCTTGTATTTGGCGAGACCTGCGAAGCCCTCATCGGCGTAGCCTACGGGCGAGCATAGTTCGATCGTCTGAAATCCGGCATCGGCAAGCTGCTGGATCGTGCCGGGAAAGTCCTGGGCGATCATTTTCCTCACCGGCCAAGTCTGACATCCAATCGGCATGCCGAGGGGATTGGCGCGAAGTTTCAGCGTACTAGCGGAGAGAAAGCCGGCCGCGGCGGTGTACGTTGCCGCACTTTTCACAAAGTCTCTTCTCGAAATCGCAGACATTGACGCCTCCTTACTGCGGCAGCACTCGCTACAGTTCCCACCCGCTGCGCCGTTCCGGTCGAACGTACTGCTGCGCGACATCCGAGTTCACGCTCAAGGTTGAACGATCCCAAGTAAGCTTTTGCCCCATGCGAGACGCGACGTTTCCCAGAAGCAGGGTCTCGGTAACGAGGCCTTCAAATTCGAAGTTTCCCCCGGGCTTCACTTTTCCACCCTTGCAGGCATCGAGCCACTCCCGTTCGTTGCCCGGCGACCTGGGCAGCGTCTTTGGTGGCGGTTTGTAGCTGTCCATTTTTGTTTGGGGAATCAGCTTGGGATTGCCACCATTGAAGCTGCAGAGAATCTTGCCGCGGTCTCCGATAAAGAGGAGCCCTTCGTCTTCTTCGCCGTCTCCTTTGAGCGGGCGGTTCTCTTCCAGTTCGTCCGGCCGCGCCGGCTTCAGGCCACCGTCATACCAGGTGAATTTCAGCGCTGGCATGTCGCCACGAGCTGGAAAGTTATAGCGGACGATCGACGCCAGCGGGTAAGTCTCGTCGTAGCGGTCACTGGAACTCGATTCCACACTCCCAGGGGCTTCCAGCTTCAGGACGCGAAAGAGCGTGTCGAAACTATAGGAACCCATGTCGCCCAGAGCGCCACAACCGAAGTCGGTCCACCCGCGCCATACGAAAGGCAGATACGCGTGGTGGAAAGGCCGTGGCGGCGCCGGGCCGAGCCAGAGATCCCAATCCAAGCCTTCCGGCACCGGTTCGGTTTCCTTGGGGCGTTCGATCCCTTGGGGCCAGAAAGGACGGCTCGACCAGTTCTGAACCTGACGCACGGGGCCGATGGCACCGTCCCAAATCCATTCGCACAGTAGACGCGTGGCTTCGGATGCCTGGTTGCCAACGGCGATCTGCGTCGCAACGCCGGTTTCCTTAGCGATTTCGGCGATGCGCCGCGCCTCGTAGATGGTGTGCGTCAGAGGCTTCTGACAAAACACATGTTTCCGCTTCTTCATCGCGGCGGCAGACACGGCCGCGTGCAGGTTGTCAGTGGTGCACACCACAACGGCATCGAGATCTTTTTGCTTTTCGAGCAACTCGCGGAAATCGTTGTAGGCCGCACAACCACGATACTGCCCGGAGCGCTGCTGCGTGCCGTAATAGCCGTCCACAATTTTCTGGCAAGGTTCGCGCCCGGCAACGCCGCTGGTGACGGCGAGGGAATGGGACAACTGAATGGGCTGGTCGGGGCTGAGCCAATCCCAACCGCCGTCGACGCCGAGCAGTTTGCGGACGGAATGGCAGAACTCATGGGTGTCCCACTGCGGATAATTCGCGCCCGATTTATTGCAGTCACAGACCGCGACGCCCTGCACGTCAGGCTCCCGCAGGAAGTGAAGCATCACGCGCAAACCCTGGGCTCCGACGCCGACGAAAGCGATATTGACCTTGTCACTGGGTGGCACATAACCGACGCCGCCTAACACCCGGCGCGGAACGATGGCAAAACCGATCGCCGCCGCAGCGGTTTGCCCCAGGAACTTGCGCCGCGAAACCGCGCGCGCCGAAATGCCGCGAGACTGAACCTGATTCTTCACAGTCCCTCCTAACGCAGCTCACCGATGCCGTCTGACTCCAGCATACGTCCGCATCTTACGCTCATCCACCACAGTCCTCACCAACCCGCTGCTTTATACGAAGAGTGTTCAGAAGCCCGTTTTGTGTTCTGCATGCGCAGACGCGCGCTCTTTTAGCTTGTCGAGAAGCATAGGCCCGAACTGCGAAACGCTGCCCGCGCCTAAGGTCAGGACCATGTCACCCTCGTGGGCAGCCGCCGCGGCGGAGTCTACGGCTTCGGCGACTGAGCTTATGTATTGAACACTCGTCCCTGCTTTCTCCTGGATCCGCCGCGCCAGGATTTCGGCCGTGATGCCTTCGATGGGCTTCTCGCTAGCCGCGTAGATGTCGAGCACGAACAGCGAATCGGCGTCCGCGAAAGCCGTGGTAAATTCTTCCATCAGGTCGCGAGTACGAGTGTAGCGGTGGGGCTGGAAGATGACGTGAATCTTGCGAAAGCTGCACTGCCGTGCCGCAGCCAGCGTGGCCTTGATCTCGGTAGGATGGTGGCCGTAGTCGTCGATGACGCTTACGCCTGCCGCGCGCCCGCGCAACTGGAACCGGCGGTCGACGCCGCGGAACTGATCGAGGGCTGAACGTATCGCTTCGACTGCAACATCGAGACCGATGCCTACGGCAATGGCGGCCGTCGCGTTCAATACGTTGTGCACGCCGGGCACGTGCAGCGTGAATTCGCCCAGATCATTTTTTCGATAGGCAATGCGGAAACGGCTGAGGGGGCGCGAATCACCGGGCAGAGTTTCCTGCCGGGCATCGAGCTTGATCAGGAAGTCGGAGCCGCGCTTGGTACCGTAAGTGACGGTGCGGCGCTGCACTTCGGGCAGCAGTCGCCGCAGCAGCGGATCGTCGTTACAGGCGACGATCATTCCGTAGAACGGCACGCGGTCCATGAACTCGAGAAATGTTTTCTTCACGTCGCGCATGTTGCGGTAACAATCCATGTGCTCACGGTCGATGTTGGTGACAACCGAGAGGATGGGCGACAGCTTGAGGAACGAGCGGTCGCTCTCATCGGCCTCCGCCACCAGATACTGTGACTTTCCCAGCCGGGCATTCGAGCCCATGGCATCGACGCGGCCGCCGACCACCACCGTTGGATCGAGTCCACCGGCGGCCAGCACCGCTGCCACCATCGAAGTGGTGGTGGTCTTGCCGTGCATGCCGGCGATGGCGATACCGTACTTCAGCCGCATCAACTCGGCCAGCATCTCCGCGCGCTGAATGACAGGAATGTGCAGCTTGTGCGCTTCGGTGACTTCGGGATTCTCGGTCGCGATGGCGGAACTGGTAACGACAACTTCGGCAGCGGTAATGTTTTCCGCTCGATGTCCTTCATATATGGCCGCGCCCAGGCCCGCCAGGCGCTGCGTCACGGAGGAACTCTTGAGGTCCGAGCCGGATACTTTATAACCGAGATTGAGCAGCACCTCGGCAATGCCGCTCATGCCGATGCCGCCGATCCCTACGAAATGAATGCGCTGAATTTTGGCAAACATATTAAGGTTAACTTCGTGGCCCCGGATTCACGCGGATTTTCACGGATAGAAACTGCAGCCTAGAAAATCAAGAAGCCCAAAGAAATATCCGTGAAAATCCGTGCTAATCCGTGGCTAGCTTTCTTCGATTCCTGCCACTCGCGCAACCATCGCTGCGATATCTCGTGCCGCATTCGGATGCGCCAACTCCCGGGCCGCGTGACTCATCTGCTGCAGTCGCCGCGAATCTTGGAGCAAGGCCGCGATCGTCTCAGCCAGCCAGACTCCTTCCAGCTTCGACTCCTCGACCACCACCGCAGCTCCGTGTCGCGCCAGGGCTTCGGCGTTGACGCGCTGATGATCGTCGGCCGCGCGCGGGAAGGGGACGAAGACTGCCGGTTTTCCCGCGGCCGCAATTTCCGCGACCGTGCTGGCACCTGAGCGGCACACCACCAAATCGGCGCGCGCAAATGCAGTCGGCATGTCTTCAATGAACTGGGAAACTTCCGCTGACTCGCCCAGCCCTCGGTAGGCCGCCAGCGCGTCATTATAGTCACGCTCCCCGGTTTGATGAATGATGTGAATGCCCGGCGCCTCGCGTTGCAGCACGGGCAAGCAGCGGATCATCGCTTCGTTGATGGCGTGCGCGCCCTGGCTTCCGCCGAACACCAGCAACGTCGGAGCGCCTCCGGGTTTAGGTGCGATCGCAAAGAACGCCTGCCTTACCGGCACGCCGGTGACTTCGGCATGGCGAAAATATTTTGCCGTTTCCTCGAACTGCACCGCCGCGCCTGAAACGAACTTCGCGACGACTCGGTTGGCAAATCCCGGCACCACATTTGGCTCAAAGGCCACAGTCGGAATGTGTTTGACCACGGCCGCGAGCATCGCCGGACCCGAGGCATATCCGCCCACGCCGATCACCACGTCCGGGGCAAACTGGTTCAGCATGCGGCCCGCATCCCAGACGGCACGCGGCAGATCGAACGCCGTCTTCAGCCGCGTGGTCAGGCTGACATTTTTCAGCGCGCCCACACGCACGAGTTGCAGGGGATATCCCGCCGCCGGGACCAGCCGGTTCTCGATGCCGCGGGCGGTGCCGATGAACAGCACCTCGGCGGCGTAACTTTTCTTGAGTTGATTGGCGATGGCCAGCGCCGGGATCACGTGACCGCCTGTCCCGCCGCCCGCCAAGATTGCCCGCATGCAGTGACTATAAACGATGGAACCATCACGAGATTGAGGCAATGATTCAATGACTCATTGCTGCAATGGCTTCATTCCGCCTGCTTGGTGATGTTCAGCAGCACGCCGACGCAGGCCAGCGTGACAAACAACGACGATCCTCCGTAAGACACGAGCGGCAGGGGAATTCCTTTCGTCGGCATCATGCCCAGCACGACGCTGATATTGATGAAGGCTTGCAGCACCACCATGCTGGTGATGCCGACCGCAAAGTAGCGGCCGAAGAGGTCTTCGGTGCGCCAGGAAGCGCGCAGGCCGCGCCACAGAAAGATGGCGAACAACGTGACGACGAATATGGCGCCGACCAAGCCCAATTCTTCCGCAGTGACTGCGAAAATGAAATCCGTGTGGGGCTCGGGCAGATAGAACAATTTCTGCTTGCCTTCCATCAGACCGGTGCCGGTCACGCCGCCCGTGCCCACAGCAATCAGCGACTGAATGATATGGAAACCGGTCTTCTGACTGTCGGCATAGGGATTCAGAAATGCCAGGATGCGGGCGCGCCGAAAACTGACCTGAAAAATCAGAAAATACAGAGGGCCCAGCGACGCGCCAAAAGCGTAGGCGAAATAGCGCAGGCGCATTCCGGCAACGTACAAGATGCAGGCTGCGATGCCGGCACAGGCAATGGCCGTGCCCAAGTCCGGCTGCATCACGATCAAGCCCAGACAGACCAGCACGGGCGCGGCTGCGGGCAGCAGCGTGTTGCGCACGTCATCGATGGTCTTGGCGCGGCTTTCCAGAAAATAGGCGAGAAACAGAATCAGAACGGGCTTGGCCAACTCCGAGGGCTGGAACGAGAAGCCGCCGGCATGAATCCAGCGATGCGTGTTGTGCGAGCGGTCGAGAAAGAAGACGGAGATCAGCAACAGCGTGGTGAATCCCATCAGAGAAAACACCAGCGCGGGATGCTGGTAGCGGCGGTAGTCCACGCGCATGGTGACGACCATGGCGGCGAGTCCGGCGACCGCCCAGATCAACTGCTTCGACAGGAACGCATACTCTGAACCGAAGCGCTCCCGGGCCATGACCGCCGACGCCGAGAACACCATCACGAGCCCGACAAACACTAGCAGCATGGTGACGGTAAACAGCCAGCGATCGACGCTCACGCGCTTTGCCATGGGAAATTCATTTCACCACGGCCGCACGGAACGGGGAGGAAGAATTGTCGATTGTTGATTTCTGAATGTTGACTGACTTGGTTCCCGGCGGCATTGTTTCCCGTGGAAACCTTGCTCGACGTTGTCATCCTGAGCGAAGCGAAGGACCTTTATGTACTCCCCGCAAGTTGCCTAGGTCCTTCGCGACAAAGGACGCCGCTCAGGATGACAAGGTAGGAAGCGGCGCGTTACCGCCCTACGGCGTCGCCAGCCAATCCCCGCACGATCTCTTTGAAAACCTTCCCCCGGTGCTCGTAGCTCTTGAACTGATCGAAGCTGGCGCAGGCGGGAGCCAGCAGCACGACGTCGCCGGACTGCGCTACGGCGTTCGCCTTGCGGATAGCGTTCTCCAGGGTCTCGGCGTGCACGACTTCGGGACCTTTCATTTGTGATTCGATCTTCGCCGCCGCCGCGCCGATCGTGTAGACGCACTTCACGCGCTGGCGAAGCAGGTCGTTGAGGACCGTATAGTCGCTGCCTTTGTCCTTGCCGCCGAGAATCAGATGGATGTTCGCGGGGAACGACTCGAGCGCTTTGATGGTCGCGTCCACGTTGGTGGCTTTGGAATCGTTGTAGTAGTCCACGCCGCGGATCGTTGCCACATATTCCAGCCGGTGCTCGACGGCCTTGAAGTCACACACGGCTTGGCGAATTTTCTCGGGCGCACATGCCATGAGTGCGCCGGCACAAACGGCGGCCAGTACGTTCTCGAGATTGTGTGCGCCTTTCAGCGGAATCTCAGAGACCTGCATGATCTGGCGCTGCTGCGACGCAGCGTTGCGGAACACGATGTTGCCCTCGCGCACCCACGCGCCGGGCTGCACTTCTTTCTGGCGACTGAACCAGAAGACTTGGGCGCGAGTTCGAGCGCCCATCGCCACGCACGTCGGGTCGTCGGCATTGAGCACGGCGAAATCGCTTCCCTGCTGGTTTTCGAAGATGCGGGCTTTCGCGTCCACGTAGATTTCAAAGGTGCGGTGACGGTCGAGGTGGTCGGGCGTGACATTCAACACGACCGCAACTTTCGGACGGAAGGTCTGAATCGTTTCCAGTTGAAAGCTAGAGATCTCGAGCACGATGACAGTTTCCGGCTTGGCACGCTCAGCCAGCGAAATCGCCGGCGTGCCGATGTTGCCACCGACCAGTGCGGGGAAACCCCCGGCCGTCATGATTTCGCCGGTAAGCGTAGTGGTCGTGGTTTTGCCGTTCGATCCGGTGATAGCCACGATCGGTCCGGGCAAGAACTGCGCTGCGAGTTCAATCTCACCGATCACGGCCTCGCCCAGGGCGCGCGCCTGTACTAGCGGTGGCGCATCGACCGGCACGCCGGGACTGACCACAATCAGGTCCTGTCCCCGAAAGGTGCGGTCGCCATGGCCTCCGGTCTCGACGGTGATGCCGTGATCGAGCAGCCCGGGAATTTCGTTGCGCAGTTCGTCCCCGCTCTTGGTGTCGGAGACAGTCACCCGCGCGCCGTGCGCCTTCATGAACAACGCCGAGGCTACGCCCGACTTACCCAGGCCTACGACCAGCACGCGTTTCCCGTTCAGTTCCATCTCCACCATTTCACCACAGAGTCACAGCACACACACAACTTCAGCTTCATTCGCCACGGATCAACACGGACTCACCCGGATCAAAGCAAAATATTCAAACCGAAAAAAACAAAAGAACTCTTAAAATCCGTGCAAATCCGTGGCCCCGCTCCTATCTTAGTTTCAGCGTCGTCAGCGCGAACAAGGCAAACACCAGGGACGCGATCCAGAAGCGCACGATGATTTTCGACTCCGACCAACCCAGCAGTTCGAAGTGATGGTGCAGCGGCGCCATTTTGAAGATGCGCTTCTTGCGCAGCTTGTAGGAGCCGACCTGCAGGATCACCGAGACCGCCTCGATCACGAACACTCCGCCAATGAACGGCAGCAGCAGTTCCTGCTTGATGATGACCGCGACCGTACCGATCGCGCCACCGAGAGCCAGCGATCCCACATCGCCCATGAACACTTCCGCGGGATGCGCGTTGTACCACAGAAAGCCGATCGACGATCCCACCATGGCACCGCAGAAGATGGTTAACTCGGCCACTTGCGGCATGCGCTGCAATTCCAGATAGGTCGCGAAGGTCGCGTGGCCACTCACATAGGTCAACACTGTGAGAGCGCCGGCCGCAATCACCGTGCAGCCAATGGCCAGCCCATCCAACCCGTCCGTGAGGTTCACCGCGTTGCTCGAGCCCACAATCATGAACACTACGAAAACGATAAAGGGCAAGAATGCGAGCGGCCATATATGGGCATATCGTTCCAGGCTGCCAATCACAAGATCCGGATGGAACTGCTTCAGGAACGGCACGATCAGCTTGGTGGAATACAGGTTGTAGGCCTGCATGGCGATCAGCATGGAGGCAATCACGATGCTGGTCGCGATCTGCAGCCCTAACTTGGCGCGCCCGGTCAGGCCAAGGTTGCGGCGGCGCGTCACCTTGGTGTAGTCGTCGGTGAATCCGATGGCCGCGAACGCACACGTGGAGAACACGGCGATCCACACGAAGCGGTTGCTCAGGTCCGCCCACAGCAGGGTGGGGACGACGATCGCGATCACAATGAGCAGTCCGCCCATGGTGGGCGTGCCAGCTTTTTTCTGATGAGCTTTGGGGCCCTCTTCGCGAATGTATTGTCCGATCTGAAATTGGCGGAGGCGGCCGATGACCAGCGGTCCCACGATCAGAGCGGTAAACAGAGCGGTCAGGCTGGCAAACGCAGTGCGAAAGGTGACGTAGCGAAAGATGCGGAACGGCGCAACCGAATGTTGCAACTTGACGAACAACAGCCAGTAGAGCAATCAGCCTCCGTCCTTCGCAGTAATCAAGCTTGCGTGCCGCGCCGCGCTTTCCAAGTCTCCAGCGCCTTTTCGAGTTTCACGCCGCGCGACGCTTTTAACAACACGACATCGCCGTCGCGGGTCTCGCGCGCCAGCCATTCGCCTGCTTCTTCGGGCGTGGCCACGAACTCGGCTTGCGTTCCCGCGTGCCGTGCGCCGGCGACCATCGCCTGCGCCAGTCCGCGCACGCCCACCAGGACATCAACCTGCTTACTCGCGATATGCTGACCAGCGGCGCGGTGCATGTCTTCGCCCGCCGGGCCGAGCTCCAGCATTTCTCCGGCGATCACGATGCGCCGTCCCGCCTTCATCGCCGCCAGAGCGTCGACCATGGCGTGCAGCGCCTTCGGATTGGAATTGTAGCAATCGTTGATGACTGTGATGTTACCCAGTTGGAGGACCTGCCCGCGTTTGTCGGGCGGCGCGAGAGTCGACAGCGCCGCCACGGCCTCCGAAGCCTTGAGTCCGCGAGCCATGCCCACGCTGACCGCCGCTAGAGCGTTCAGAATATTGTGTTCTCCGACTAGCGGCAGACGCGCGTGCTCGCGACCGCTTCCCCGGACCACGTCAAATTCCGAGCCCTCTGCGCCACGGGTCTGCACGTTCTCGGCCCGCACATCAGCCGTGGCCCGGGTGCCGTAGGTGATCACCTTGCCTTTGAAGTCGCGCCCGAATTGCGACACGTATTCATCGTCGGCATTGAGCACGGCGGTTCCGCTGGCGGGCAGCGACTCAATCAATTCGTACTTCGCGCGCGCGATTCCGGCAAGCGAATCGAAAAACTCCAGATGCACGGGAGCGACGTTGGTGACGACACCGATCTCGGGCTGGGCAATCTTGGCCAGCGCGCGAATCTCGCCCGCGTGCGACATGCCTATCTCGATGACCGCGACGTCGTGCTCCGGTTCCAGTTTCAGGAGCATCAGCGGCAGGCCGAAATGATTATTGAAATTGCCCTCGGACTTGAGCACGCGGAAGCGCGCGCTGAGAACATGCGCCACGGCTTCTTTGGTCGTCGTCTTGCCCGCCGACCCAGTGACGCCCACCAACGGCTTGCCCCAAACTTTGCGCACCGCGGTAGCCAGCGTCTGCAGCGCTGTCCGCGTGTCGGCGACGGCGAGCAGGCGAGCCTTATCAGGATAGCGGTGCAATTCGTTCTTTTGCACGACCGCCGCGGCCGCCCCTTTTTCGAGAGCCGCGTCGACGTAGTCGTGGCCGTCCAGGCGTTCCCCCTTCACGGCAAAGAAGAGTTCCCCACTTCGAATCGTGCGCGTGTCGATGGAATATCCTTGAGCGATTTGCTCGCGCGGAAAGTCGCCGGCCGCAGAAACAAACTCAGCGATTTTCGATAGCGTCAACTTCATGCCTGGTTCCCTGAGGCATGGTTCCCATCGGTCGCCGGTTGGCATTCGAATCCGGCGGCCCGCAAAGCCTCGCGAGCGACTTCGACATCGTCGAACGGATGCGATCCTTCGCGCGTGACCTGGACCTTCTCGTGGCCTTTGCCCGCAAGCAGCACGATATCTCCGGGATGCGCTTCGCCGATCGCCAGCACAATGGCTTTGCGGCGGTCGACTTCGACGGTGTACTTCACTACGGTCTTCTGCAATCCCACGAGGGCATCGTTGATGATCGCGCGCGGATCCTCGCGGCGCGGATTGTCAGACGTAAGCACCACAAAATCGCTGCCGCGCCCGGCGGCCTCGCCCATCAGCGGGCGCTTGGCGCGATCACGATCGCCGCCACAGCCGAACACGGTCAGAACTCGTGCAGTTCCTCCGCCACGCGACACGAACTCGCGGGCCAGCGCCGTGAGATTGCGCAAAGCATCGTCGGTGTGCGCGTAGTCGACAACCACGGTGAATGGCTGGCCGCAGTCGACGCGTTCAAACCTTCCCGGCACATGGGTGAGCGACTCGACGCCGCGGGCAATCGCCTGCGATCCGCAGCCACGCGCATCGCATGCGGCCGCCGCGGCCAGAATGTTGTACACATTCACCCGTCCGATCAGCGGAGAGAAAACAGGAATCTTGTCCTGCGGTGTGGCCATATCGAAGCGCGTGCCGCGCGAGTTGATGTCCACTCTCTCGGCATGGAAGTCACCGTGCTCCCAGCCATAGGTCAGAACGACGGCGCTGCGCTTACGGCTGAATCCGGCCAGCTTCGCGCCATATTCGTCGTCGAGGTTCGTGACCACCGCGCGGGGCGGATCGGTGCCACAACCTTCGAACAGCACTCGTTTGGCGGCGAAGTACTCGCCCATCGTCTTGTGATAGTCGAGGTGATCGCGCGTCAAATTTGTGAACACGGCGACGTCGAAGGGCACGCCGTACACTCGTTCCTGCGCCAGCGCGTGCGAGGAAACTTCCATGACTGCGTCGGTCGCGCCCCGGCCGAGCGCCTCGTTGAACAGGCGCGCCAGTTCCAGCGCCTCCGGAGTCGTATGCGGCGCGGGATAGATTTTGCCGGCCACGTGATACTCGATCGTCCCCATCAGGGCGCTCTTGCGCCCTGCAGCCGTAAGGATCGACTCGATCAGAAATGCCGTCGTACTTTTCCCGTTCGTCCCGGTAATTCCTGTGACCGCAATCCGCTCGGCAGGACGCTTGTAGAAATTCGCGCTCAGGCGTGCCAGAGCTCGCCGCCCGTGGGGCACGACGGCCCAGGCCACTCCTTCGCGGGGTTTCTCGTCTGGCGAGTCCGTGACGACCGCGACCGCGCCTGCCTGAATCGCCTGGTCGATGAAGCGGTTCCCATCGGACGCCTCCCCGTGCATGGCGACGAATACGCACCCTGGCTTGACCCGGCGCGAATCGTATTCCACAGCAGTCACGTTCGGGTCCCCGTTCTGAGCGAGAACCTCCGCGCCATCCAGCAGATGTTGGAAGGTCATTGCAGAGGATTATAGGCCACGAAGAAATCGTGGGGCGCAGACGACGTGCTGGATGCGGGTCTCTCCTGCGGCGACAGCGATTACCAAGGTCATTTCTCCTCTCCCGCCGCGGCGCGCTACATTCATTTCATGAGCACCGGGACCGGTTCTGCCAAATACCACTGTGCGCAGTGCGAACAGCCGGAAGACAGCTGCCAGTGCGAGAAGTACTGCTGCCTGTGCCAGTCCGTGATTGACATCCGCCTGTGCACCGACGGCCTCATGTATTGCGAGCCCTGCCGCCGGGCCTGCGACTACAAGACTGCGGAATAGAAAAGGCTGCCCGCCGAAGACTTGCAGGTAGGCGCGCCCGTTTGTTTCCGTCCGGTTTTTGTGCGACCACCCAGATCATTTCTGTTGTCATGGAGATACGGCGTTTCTGCCTGATTCCTGCAGAGCCACCACAGTTCACAAAATTTGGCAGCCTGAGGCCTTTTGAGGGACAATGTTATGTTTGACTTTTTGCACCTGTTTTCTGCCCCTGTTGAGGAGACCCCATGGCTACCACAGTGCACGTCAGCGACGTCGCCGAGTTGCTGAGCGAAGGCCGGACGCACTTCAATCTCTCTCCGGCGGTGCTGGTGGAGCACTCCATCCGGCGCAACGAAGCAAAGCTGGCGGCCAACGGGGCCATCGTGGGATACACGAATCGCACGGGCCGGTCTCCCAAAGACAAGTTCATCGTTAAGGATGAGACCACTGCCCACACCGTCGCCTGGGGCGAAGTAAATACGCCGTTCCAGCCGGAGAAGTTTGACGCGCTCTACGCCCGGGTCATGGAGCATTTGCGCGGCCGGGAGCTTTTTGTGCAGGATCTTTTCTGCGGCGCCGATCCCGCCTACCGTTTGCCGGTTCGCATCGTCAACGAATACGCCTGGCACAACCTGTTTGTGCACCAGTTATTCCTGCGGCCGACGGCGGAGGAGCTTAAGAGTCATCATCCGGAATTTACGGTCATCTCGGCCCCTGAGTTCAAAGCCGATCCCAAGCGTGACGGCGTCGCGTCGGAAGTTTTCATCCTGCTGAACTTCACCCGCCGCAGCGTGCTGATCGGCGGAACTTCCTACGCCGGCGAGATGAAGAAGTCGATCTTCAGCATCATGAATTTCCTGCTGCCGCCGCGCAACGTGTTTCCCATGCACTGCTCGGCCAACGTAGGGCATAACGGCGTGAGCGCGCTTTTCTTCGGGCTGTCGGGAACGGGCAAGACCACGCTGTCGGCCGACCCCTCGCGCGACCTGATCGGCGACGATGAGCACGGATGGAGCGCCGACGGCGTCTTCAACTTCGAAGGCGGATGCTATGCCAAGTGCATCAAGCTATCCAAGAAAAACGAACCGCAGATATGGAACGCACTGCGCTTCGGCTGCGTCCTCGAGAACGTGACCCTCGATGCCCACACCCACATTCCCGACTACAACGACGACAGCAAGACGGAGAACACTCGCGCCGCCTATCCCGTGGATTTCATCGACAACGCCTTGATCCCCGGAATCGGCGGGCATCCCAAGAACGTGGTCTTTCTCACGGCGGATGCCTTCGGCGTTCTGCCACCGATTTCGAAACTAACGCCGGAGCAGGCGATGTATCACTTCCTGTCGGGCTATACGGCCAAAGTTGCGGGAACCGAAGCCGGCGTAAAAGAACCTTCGGCAACGTTCTCGACGTGCTTTGGGTCCCCATTCCTTCCACTGCCTCCGAAGACCTATGCGGAAATGCTGGGCCGCCGTTTGCGCGAGCACAATGCGCAATGCTGGCTGGTGAACACGGGCTGGCAGGGCGGGCCGTACGGCGTGGGCAAGCGCATGGATATTCCTCACACCCGCGCCATGGTTGACGCCGCCGTCGAAGGCGAGTTGATCAAAGAAGAGTTTGAGATCGAGCCGACGTTTGGATTCAGCATTCCGAAACGGTGCCACGGCGTGCCGCCGCAGGTGCTCAATCCGCGGAATGCCTGGCCCGATAAAGCCGCCTACGACAAAGCCGCCGAAGATCTGCGCCACCGCTTCGCCAAGAACTTCGAGAACTTCGACGCTCCGCCCGAGGTCAAGGCAGCGGGGCCGAAAGCGCAGAGATAAAAGATAGTCGAGCTCATCTCGCGAACAGCCGGGCTTCACTCGGCCGGGAGGGCCGAGAGCCTGCCCTGAGCGAAGTCGACGGGCGCCCATCCCCACGTTGGCATCTTATGAGCGTTCTGTGGAGACAGCCGCCCTCGGCTCTCTGCCGTGCGTAGCCTGGCCCCCTATAAAGTCACCTCCATCTGCAGCGCTTCAATCATCCCGTTGAGGGCACTCTGGGCCGCGTCGCGCTTCTGCTGCATCTCAGCGATCTCGCGCCGTAGAGCCTGCACGCGATCTTCCTGCTCATTCAGTTCGCGGACGTAGCGTTCGACCAAGGCCTTCTCTTCGGCGCTGCCCTTCAGCGCCTTCATGTTCTCGCGCACCCGCTGTTGATCTTCGGAAATGCTCGACACCTGGGCGCGCCGGCCGGTAATCACCGCGTCGAGCACCACGATGTCGTTCTTTTGGAGAGCGATACGCCGCAACGCTTTTTCCACGTCCGCATTGATCATGTTCTGCTCGAGGAAGAACTTGATCTGGTTGTCGCTCACATTCGTCAGCTGGTAGCTGTTCAGGATCGGCCGGTATTCCTTGACCAGCAGGGTCGTCGTCTTCTTCGGCTCCACGGTGAGGCGGAAGCGGTGGAAGGAGGCGGAACTCTCGGCCGGCTTTTCGTCGTCCGTGAGTTTCCAGCCGGGGCGCGCCGGATGTTCAATCACCACTGTCCGCGTCGAGGTGTCGCGGTTGCGGATGGTGTAGGTATTCTCCTGACGCTCCTGCGTGGATTGCGTCATGGTGCCATGCGCGATGATGATTTTGGTGACGCGCTGATTGTCCGCCTTCTGCTTGGCATCCACCAGCACGCCCAGGTCGGCGGCATAAGACAGGAGCCGCTTCTCGCCCGGCTTGATCGCGTCCATCAAGCCCTCACCGGCGAACGCGTCACCCTCGAGCACGTTGAAGCTGCCACCGTCGAGCGTCAGGTCGCTGGTGTTGTCGACCCAGAGTGCGCGCAGGACGGAGCTTTCGGACGGATTCCACACCGACACTTTTTCGGCGTCGACGCGCGACTGCAGGATGGGCACTAGCGCCGACTGGTTCTTGCGGATGGTGACGCGGTCTTTCAGCTTGTACTCGAAGAGGTCTCCAAGTTCGCGGGTCTCGCCGACGGTCGTGCCTTGCTCGAGCGACTCGGCAATCATGGTGGAGTCGGGCCGAGGGGCCGCGGGTGGAGGTGCCCCATCCTTGCGAAGGACGCTAGCAGCGACGCCTCGTCCACTTCCGCTTGCGATCCCTCCGATGACTCCGCCCATTTGTCCACCAGCGACTCCCCCTGGAACACCGCCGACCACGCCCGCTGTAATCTGGGTGGGAGTCCGAAGCTCCCCATTTACGATGTCCGTCTGCGGCTCCATCGTCGCTTCATGCGTCTGCGGCGTGAGCATCGCGTTCTCCGGCAGAGCGACGACGGGCCGCCGGGTGTAATACGGCTGCGAGAGTTCCTGCACGAACGACTGCGGCGCTCCCGCGACCAGCGACAACTCGACATCGTTCCAGTCTTCGCCGACCGTGTTGTCGACGATGGCCCATCCCTGCAGGAGCGGCTTGCCCTCGTTCGGAATCACGATGCGGTACGTGCTCTTCCACACCGGCACTTCGCTGATGTAGCTGACCAGAAGATTGCGCTCGCCGTCTCCGGCCGTCGAGATCGTCATGCGACGGACATCCTGATCGCGCGTCGAGGCGACCAGCCCAAGGTATTTCCCGACTTCCTCGTTCACATCTCTTTCGGTGACGCGAACGCTGGTGGCAGGTGTCAGGTCAAAGAGGCGCACCTCGCCGCCGTCGCTCACGAGCGAGACCTGGGTTAAACCGATCCTGCTGCCGGACTTCTCGTCTTCGCCTCCGTCGCCCTTCGGCGCATCGTGCCCGGTGATCACTTCGCGCTCCTCAATGCTCAACAGGCGGCCGGACGCCGACAACGAACCGCTATGGATTTCCACGCGCGCACCGCGCAGCGCATCGAGAAACTGCGCCGTGGTCGGATTCTCCCCGACGGGCAGGCGCAGCGAGCCCAGCCGCTTCTCTAACGGCGCGGCCGAGTTGTAGCTGACGCCGGTGATGCGTCCTTTCCCCAGATCGAGCACCGTGAGGGACTTCAGCACGTCGTTCAGTTGCGCTGTGGTGAAATCAACGTTTACATCCTGGCTGCCCCGAATGTGCCCGGCGTGCTCGAAGTAGCCGACTCCATTTTTGTAGAGAATCACACGGGTCACGGGCAGTCGAGCGGCCGAGTCCGCCGGATGCGCCGATGGAGTAGATGGACTAGGAGACTGGCCAGATGACATCGCGACAAGCGCCAACCACAGCACTGCAGTTTTCGAAAAACGCATGGCTCCTCCGTCGGATCGGGTTCGGTCATGTCAAGAATGTGCAACGCGATGTATTTGCGGTCGGTACACACCTACCGACTTAGACACCGAGTGTGGACACCCGAGCGGAGGTATCTGGAGCGGTGGATGCAACTGCTGTCTTTTGAGATGGCTAGAGGATCCCGGCCGCAGGAAATGGCGCAGGGAAGCGGCGCGCTGGCGGGAAAGCCCGGCGCAGCACGGCCTTCTTGGTTAGAGCGCTAGGCCCTCTTGAGCAAGCGCGTAATCCAGATCAGGAAAACGGCACCGATGATCGCGACCACGATCGTGCCGATAAAACCTCCGGCTTGGATGCCGAACATGCCCATCAGCCAGCCGCCCACCACGGCGCCGATGATGCCGAGAACAATGTCCATGACCGCGCCATAACCGCCGCCTTTCATGATCTTGCCCGCGGCCCACCCGGCGATCAGTCCGACCACCACCCACCAAATCAGATTTGAGATCATTTCGAACCTTCTCTGCGGACGGGAGGAGATTATGACCGGGATGCCGGTCTGTCAAGCAGTCCCTTTGCCGCAGTCCCTTTGCCACCTTTGCCGCCGCGTGTGTTTAAATCAAGCTATGTTTGCCCGCAAGATTCGTGTGGAATATGAAGCCGACGGCCACAGACTTCCCTGCCCGCTGAAGTGGCTCGACAGCTTCTCCATGCGCAACTTCACCAATGCCAGCGTTTTCGATGACACTCTTCCGCGGGCGGACGGTCAAATGGAGATTGGGTCCGCCGTGCCTCTGGACCAGCTCAAGTATGCGATGGAGGATTGGTTCCGGCGGAAGGGATACCTGCCCAAGGAGTCGCATTTGGCACTGGCGGAGAACTGAAGACCGGATCACACTACCTCGCTGATCGCTCTTTCCCGAGAGGCGGATTTTGGTGCCCACGAAAGAGAGTTTTTGCTCCGGGGTGGGTTTTAGGAATTGGGGTAAATTTCGCAGGACACCGGCGGTACGATCGTCCTTTTGACGCGGTATCACACACCCGGCAACCCGCTGGCCGTAATCAGCCTCCTATTTTCAGCGACTTGGGCCGGGGTTCAATATGGCATCCGAGTTGCAATCACAGTCCAGGAGGTGCTTCATGAGCGGCAAAGTATTGCAGCTGTCCCCCCGAGCAAGCACCCGCGCCACCCGCAGGACCATCGCGGTTCGAGATTCGCGAAGCGCGCCGGCGGCCTGCGCGCTCGACATGGGATTCCTGGGGTGCTGGATTGAGTCCGAAGCTGACCACGACGAGAGCAGCGCACCCGACTGCATCAACTGGGGCGCGATCTCCGGTCTGGCACTTGCGATCGCAATCAGTGCGAGTTGCTGGGCGGGAGTTGTCTGGTTGGTTGAGCGAGCCTGGAGATAAGCCTATTTTTCATCGAGCACGAAAAAACAATCGGGGCCGCGACGCGAAACAGCGCCGGCCCCGTTTCCCTTTTGACGCCCCCTCTACTGGTCGTACTGCAGCAGCGACATCACTTCATAATCTTTGAGCTTGTCGCGCCCTTTTAAGAATTTCAGTTCCACCACAAATCCCAAGCCAGCAATCTCCGCGCCCAGCGAGGCTGCGAGTTTGGCGGTGGCTTCGGCGGTGCCTCCCGTAGCCAGCAGGTCGTCGACAATCAGGACACGCTGGCCTTTTTGAATGGCGTCCTTGTGAATCTCCAGCGAGTTGGTGCCGTACTCGAGCGCGTAATCGTATTTCACCGTTTCCGCCGGAAGCTTGCCCGGCTTGCGCACCGGGACGAATCCCGCGTGCAGACGGTAGGCCAGCGCCGGGGCAAAGATGAAGCCGCGCGCCTCCATACCCAGCACCAGATCGACTTTCTGCGCAATGTAGTGCTCCGCTAACTTGTCGATCAGCGTGGCGAATCCGGCCTTGTCCTTCAGCAGCGTGGTGATGTCGTAGAAGAGAATCCCTTTCTTCGGAAAATCCGGGACTTCGCGAATCAGGTGCTTCAGTTGATCGGCATTCAAGCTCGCAACAGACTGCATTTACCACGCTCCTTCAATGCGAAATGAACTCAGGCCGGCGACTGGGTTGGCTTCGGATACTTCGACCGCATCCACGCGAGCCGCGCGTGGACCTTCGCGCAGGCGGCCATGCAAGCCAGAGAGTTGGTCGCGCGTCCCCTGGGCAAGAACTTCCACGCTCCCGTCATGATTGTTGCGCACCCACCCCGCGATGCCGAGGATGTGCGCCTCGCGCTCGACAAACCAGCGGAAGCCGACTCCCTGCACGCGTCCGCTCACGAAGAACCGGCGGGCCTCAATAGGTTTTTCGGTTGGGGTCATGCGGTGCTCTAGGTTTCAGGGTTTCAATGCTGCAAGGTTTCATCGCTTCAGGGTGGGCCAATCAAATCAACCTCGAAAACTTGAAACCTGCAACCTGCAACTCTACGCCCTGGACAGGTACGCGCCTTCCGAAGTATCCACTTTAATCTTCTCGCCTTCGTTGATGAACGGAGGCACCTGCACGACGAGTCCGGTCTCGGTCTTGGCGGCCTTGGTGACGCTGGAAGCGGTGGCGCTCTTCAGTCCAGGTTCGGTCTCAACCACCGTCAGGATCACGGTCTGGGGCAACTCGATGCCGACCGCCTTGCCGTCGAAAAACTCCACTTTGATTTCGAGGTTGGGAATCAGGTAATCCACGGCATCGCCCAGGATTTCCTTGCTCAGGTGAGTCTGCTCGTAGTTCGCGGTGTCCATGAAGTAGTAGCTGTCGCCATCCGCGTAAAGGAACTGCATCTCGACTTCGTCCACATTGATCTTCTCGATCGGGTCGGGCGAGCGGAAGCGGTGCTCGAACATGGCGCCGGTGCGCAGGTTGCGCAGCTTGGCCTGGATGAAGGCGCGCAGGTTGCCGGGAGTGCGGTGTTCCACGCTGAAAACGGAATGCAGATCATTGTTGTGCTTAATGATCATGCCGGGACGAAGCTGGGTGGCAGGGATCGACATCGCTTGAACAAGTCTCCTTGTACGATTGCGGTTCTGAGCCGGCGGAAGACGGGCAGGCCACAAGTTCCGCCGCCACGAGGGCTAAAGCGTTATTTTACACTGAGCTGCGCCGGAAAAGAAACCTTCCCGAAGCCGATCTCATCGAACCGGGGCGGATTGCGCGCCTCCCGATTGGTTTCGCAGAATCGCTGGAGATAGGACTAGAATGACTAGGACTAGAATCAATTGAGGCTCGATTCCCCGCGCAGCTCTTGCAAATCAGCCCGAACTTCCCGGGCGGAAAAATTGAGGTCTTCATCATGCGAATCGGACGTTACGAATCTTCAGAAAGCAGCAACGTCGGCACGGCAATCACCTTCCTCCTGATCGGACTGGGCGCCGGCGCCCTGGCCGGGCTTCTGCTCGCGCCCAAGACTGGCAAGCAGATGCGCCGCGACCTGCAGCGCGGCTTGGAGGACGCCAAAGATACTCTGGGCGATTGGGCCGACCAGGCCAAGGACCACGTGCGCGAAGCCGGTGACCGCGTCCGCGAGGTGGCCAGCAAGGGCATCGATCTGGCCGATGACCTGCGCGAAAAAGTAGAGCCGCTGCGCCGCGCCATCAACCGGAGCTAGGAAAACGGCGTCGGACTTCACACCTCAGACCTCGGCACGACTGAATCGACTAGTGTCTGAAGGTTCTGAGGTCCGATGCCTTTGTTCGTCCTCCCTAGTACAAATGGAAATCCACCTGAACCGCAATCTTCGTCGCCACCGGCTGGCCGTTCAGCGTGGCCGGACGGAAGCGCCAGCGGTTCACCGCCTCGATCGCCTTCTCGTCTAATCCCATTCCCAGGCTCTGCCCCACGCGGATATCGTAAGGGTGCCCGTCCTTGCCAACCACCAGCAGCAACAGCACGATTCCCTGCGCCTTCGCCTTGCGGGCCTCGTCGGAAAAACTGGGCTCCGGATTGAAGATCACCTGCGGCACGGTTACACCCTGCTTGCCGGCCGGAAAAATTCCAGGCGGCCCATCGCCAACTCCGGGCCCGGTTCCCGGCCCGATGCCATCACAACATCCTGACCCCATACCTCCGCCACCGCCGGGCCCGTTCGAGGGAATAGAAAACTTGGAGAAGGGATCGCCGATCGGGCCGCCCTGCGGCAGCGGAACCTCCGGAGCCACCATTACTGTCGCCGGCTCCGCAAGCTTTGGCGGTTCCTTCGGCAGAACCACGGTCGGGGGCACAAGCTGAGGATCGAGCGAGGCCTTCGGCGGATTGCCGTGCGAGGCCGGAAGCCGATCATGGTTGCCGCCTCCGCCGCCGTTCTGCCCTGAGAAGATCAAAGGAAGCTGATTCAGGTTGGGGAGCTTATTGGCGAACTCGGGCGGGTGCTGGAGGACGCAACTAGTGAAGTAGATGAGCAGTCCCACAATGGCGGCTTGTCCGAGCATCGAGAATACAAAAGTCTGGCGCCGAGCGCGGTACAGCCCGTCGCCTTCCCCTGACAACATCGAAAAGATATTCGGACCCGGTCCCGGAGAGGCAGCCGTCATGGCGCGCTCCTGCCGACAAGTGGTTCGTCAGTAATCTCACCCAACCTGCCGTAAGACGCAGAAGCGAGCAAAAAGGATTTCCGTAAAGGATTTCCGTAGAGGAAGAGAAAGTGGCGCCGCCGTCTCGGCGCTACGCCGACGACCGAGCCACTCTATTTAAAGCACTCTATTCAAAGATGGCTGCGAAGAATCCTCCGACCCGCCGGAAGAACCCCCGGTGCTCGGGCCTATTCTGCGCCTTATTCTGCACTTCGGGCGGCGGGGACTGCACCACAGCATCGAGATGAACCTGCCGCGACGGCGAGCCGTCCAGGGGCAAGTCTCTGGTTGCCTGCGCGGGCGCCGGTAACGCCGCAGCGGCGCGGCTCTTCGGAGTAAATACCAACGGCGCGTCCACTTGCACGTGAACGTCGTTCGGCTGCGAAGCCGGCAGGGGCGCGGTTTCCGGTCCATTCGAGAGTCTTGTGACGGAGGCAGAGACGCCCGACGCCGAAGCGCCCAAAGACGCGTTTCCCGCAGGGGGCGCGGGAGTTTCACTCCCGCCAATGCGCACTTTCTCCGGCAATTCCGAGTCGGGCACGTTCGGCGCATAAGAAGCCTGCGCCCGCATAACCGGCGACGGCGGAGAGCATCCACACTCCAGCGGCACGTTGCTATCGACTTTATCGATCTGCCCAGAATGAAAGACCGCCTGCTCGGTCGGCTTAACCTGATAAATCCGGTCTCCCATCAACTCGGAGACAATGGCGGACGAACTATTGCCCTGCAGCGCGCGCACGCAAGTATTGCCGTGCGCGTCGGCGCTGATCGCAAAGTGGAATTCTCCCGGCCCCGCAAACAAGATGCGGAAGTCCGGGGTCAGCACGGTATCGGCGGAAGCGCGGAGAGAGTAGTGCGCCTCGATCGCGCCGGTGCTCAAGCCAAGCATCAGGTCGCGCTTGGTCTGTGAAGGTGTCACCGAAACCGTGGTCCCGGGGCATATGCGAACTTCCCCTCCGCCGGTCACCCGCAGGACCGCCGTTTCCGACCCTGCGGTCACCGCCGACCCCGATGCCATGCGGCTTCCCGCCATCACCAGGGCTCCCGAACCACTGGTTACCGGTACCACGGCCGGAGTCCTGCTCAGGGACAGACCCGGCACCGTCGGCGGTTCAAACGGCGATGACTTCTGGCCGGCGTTCCCATCCCCGGCCGGCTTCAGCCGCACCATTAAGCGATGTCCCGCGCCATCCCACGTATAGCCATAGGGTGCCAGCAAGTCGAGGACGATGCGCGTCACCGGAGGTTTCTGCTGGAATTGATCGACGCGAATCGCGAGAATATTTTCTTTTTGAACGGGAGTCCGCTTCTGCGTCAGTCCCAGACGCGAGTTGGGCAGATCGATCACCAGCCGCGGCGGAGAATCGAGCATCTGGATCTCGGGAATGACCGGGCTGCTGGAAAGAATTTCGACCGCGGGTGCGCCGTGCTCATGCACGATGCGAACGCTCGTCACCAGCGGCGGCGGTCCAAAGGTCTGGGCTGCAACCGCGGCAGCCAGCAACACGGCCACCATCGTGACGCACACAGACTTGAGCGCAGGTTGCGGCAAGGAATCCCTCACTGGAAGCTTGAAGGAAACATATCACCTGCAGTGGATGGGAGAGAAGGAAATCAAGGACTGACATCAGACCTCAGACATCCGCCAGCCCTCTGATCTCGGTTCAGATCTAAGATCTGAGGTCAGGGTTCAGGCTTCCGGCAGAAACTCGTATTCCTCAATGACAGCAGCTACGGCGAGTTTGCCGTCGTCTCGTCTATTCTCCACCCGCACCACGCGGCCTTTACACTGCACCCGGATGCTTTCGGTGAGGGTGATCTCGGGCGGCAGGGTCAACGTGAAGCCAATGGGCGATCCCTGGGCCACGACGGACTCCAGATAAAAACAGATCCCGCGCGCGCTGACGTCACGAATCTGGGCGGGGTGAGTGGCGTTCTCGTGGTCCACACTGACCGGTACGCGGAGCGGGAAGCGTCGTGCACCCCTCTTCTCCTGCTGGGACTCGGCCATGCATCCTCCAGGTGGCGGTGAAGTAGCGTCTAAACTAATCAACGATGAATGAGGATGCTCCGCACCCGAGCCAAGGTCAATACCACCCTTGGGTCAGGGAGTGGCCCTTTCAGGGGAGAGAACGCCAAATCGCTTCTCCGGTGTAAGCTGGTGTGAGGAGCGGCAGACCCTTGATTTTCGTACTCGACAACTACGATTCGTTCACCTACAACCTGGTGCAGTACATCGGCGAACTGGGCGCCGAAGTCGAGGTTCGCCGCAACGATCAGGTCACAGTCCGCCAGGTCGAGAAGATGCGGCCCGAGCGGATCGTGGTCTCTCCCGGGCCGTGCACGCCGCATGAAGCGGGCATCAGCATCGATCTGATCCGCCACTTCGCAGGGAAAGTTCCGGTGCTGGGAGTCTGCCTCGGACACCAGGCAATCGGCGAAGCCTTCGGCGGCCGCGTGGTTCGTGCGGCTCATCTCATGCACGGCAAGACTAGCGCCGTCATGCACGACAACAGAACCGTTTTTCAGGGCCTTCCCATGCCCATGACGGCGACGCGCTACCATTCGCTCATCGTCGCGGAAAAAGATTTGCCCGCCGAATTGGAAATCAGCGCCTGGACCACCGAGAAAGACGGCACCCGCACCATCATGGGCCTGCGCCATCGTAATCATCCCGTCGAAGGCGTGCAATTCCATCCCGAAAGCGTGCTGACGGACGCAGGTAAGAAGCTCGTGGCCAACTTCCTGGCGCTATAAAACCCGTTCGCTCCTCGTCTATACTGCTTCCGCCCGCAGTCGCTCGCGAGCAATCGATAGGAATGCTTCATGTCACGTTTCAAACGCCACGGACAATTCGTCCGACACCTCACTGCGCGGATGCTGACCGGAGCTCTGTTGATGGCGGTGCTCAGCGGTTCCAGCGTTGCGCAGTCGGCTCCCGGCCCCAACCGCGCCACCGACCGAGCTGCTGCAAAGCTGGCCAGTGACGCATCTCCATGGCCCGCAGGATCGTGGCGCTTCATCGTGGCTGGTGACTCGCGCAACTGCGGAGATGTCGTCATGCCCGCGATCGCCGCGCACAGCGTTCCGTTTGCTCCGAGTTTCTACTGGCACCTGGGCGATCTGCGTGCCATTTACAAAGTGGATGAAGATATGGCGTTCGAAGCCGCCACCCGCGGCCAGGTTCTGGCCTGCGACGTTTATGAGCGACGCGCCTGGAACGACTTCGTCGAAAACCAGATTGCCGCGTTTGGCAGCCTGCCGTTCTATGTAGGCATTGGCAACCACGAGGTGATTCCCCCAAAGACCGAAGACGCCTTTAAACGCCAGTTCGCCGATTGGCTGGACCAGCCCGCATTGCGCAGCCAGCGTTTGCTAGACAAGGAACCGGCGCAAGCCGAGGCCTACTACCACTGGATTCAGGGCGGCGTCGATTTCATCTCCCTGGATAACGCATCGAATGTATTCTCCGACGAGCAACTGGCTTGGCTGGTGCACCGTCTGGAGAGCGCAAAAAGCAATCCCACGGTAAAAAGCGTCGTCGTCGGCATGCACGAAGCGCTGCCCGACAGCGTCGCAAATTTCCACAGCATGGGCGACAATCCGGCCGCCCGCCCCAGCGGCGAAAAGGTCTACCAAGCTCTCGCCAGTTTCCGCGACCAGAGCCGCAAGCTGGTATACGTGCTCGCTACCCATTCGCATTTTTACATGGAAAACATCTTCGACACTCCCCAGCTCACGGAAAACGGCGTCAAGCCTCTTCCCGGCTGGATTATCGGAACTGCCGGAGCCGTGCGCTATCCGCTGCCAGAGGGAGCTCCGCCCACCGCGAAGACGGACGTCTACGGCTACCTGCTGGCCACTGTGTCCGCCGATGGCACAATCCGATTTTCGTTTGAGGAAGTGCGCGAGTCCGACGTTCCGCCGTATGTGCGCCAGCGCTATCCCACTACGGTGGTGCCGTGGTGCTTCGCCCACAACTCGCAAAACACGGAGCCGAATGCGGCGGACATCACGCCGCGTTGCGCGCCACCGAAGACGAGCACCACGCCGGCCCCTGCTCCGTCTCCTTAAGAGGTGGGCGCCGATCACTGGCCGCGCGCTTTTTCCACCGCCCGCAGCAGGGCCTGAGCCTTGTTCATCGACTCCTGAAACTCGCTGGCTGGATCCGAGTCTGCGACAATTCCTGCCCCCGCCTGCAGATAAGCCTTCTTGCCCTGCATGAGCAGCGTGCGAATGCCGATGCAGGAATCGAGATTCCCTGCGAAGTCCGCATAGAGCACCGATCCACCGTAAATGCCGCGGCGCGTCGGTTCCAATTCCTCGATGATCTGCATGGCCCGCACCTTGGGCGCCCCGCTGAGCGTTCCCGCCGGGAAACACGCGGCGAAGGCGTCGAGCGCATCGAGATCCTTGCGCAACGTGCCTTCCAATGCCGATACCAGATGCATCACGTGCGAATACCGCTCCACGTACATCAGATCCTTCACTTTGACCGATCCATAGTCGCTCACACGGCCCAGGTCGTTGCGGCCGAGGTCGACCAGCATGACGTGTTCCGCACGTTCCTTTTGGTCGGTGCGCATCTTCTGTTCCAGGCGCAGATCTTCGGCTTCGTCACGCCCGCGCGGATGCGTGCCTGCGATCGGCCGGTACTCCAGCTTGCGTCCCGTTACCCGCACCAGCATCTCGGGAGAAGAACCGAGAATGTGGGTATCGCCCGAGCGCAGAAAATAAAGATAGGGCGACGGATTCACCTGTCGCAGCGAGCGATACAAGTCAAAGGGGGCAACCTCAGGCGTGAAGTCGAGCCTCTGCGACAGCACGACCTGAAAGATGTCGCCGGCCGCAATGTATTCCTTGCAGCGCTCCACACCGCGCAGGAAGGTCTCTCGCCGTGTGACCGCATGCACCTTGAGTTTGCCCGCCTTCACCCTGGCGGATTTGCGCCAGAGAGCCGGGCTCAATCCCGTCGCCAGCTTCCTCTCCAACCCAGCAATGTCGCGCAGCCCGCGGTCATAGGCGCGACGCGGGCTCTCGCGAGCCACGTCCGCGGCAGCCACGATGTGAATCTGGTGGTGCAGGTGATCGAACGCGAGCAAACGGTCGAAGAACATTAACTCGGCATCGGGCAGCGTCAGATCATCCTGCGCGTGATCGCCAATCTTTTCCAACTGGCGAACCACGTCATAAGCGAAATACCCGACCGCGCCCGCGGTGAATGGGGGCAGACCGGGAACGCTGGCGGGCCGATGCTGCCGCAGCAATCGCTTTACCACGTGGAAAATGTTATCTTGCACCACTTCGCGCCGGCGTCCGCGCTCAATTTCGACTCTTCCCTGCCGGGCTTTGACCCGCATGTACGGCCGTGCGCCCAGAAACGTGTAGCGTCCGATCTGCTCGCCGCGCTCCACCGACTCCAGCAGGAACGCGTGCGGTTCCTTCTCCGCGATGGCGAGAAATGCGGAAACCGGCGTGAGCAAATCCGCGCTGACGGATTTCACCACCGGGACGAGCGTAGCCTCGCGGGCCAGACGAGAAAACTCTTTGAAGTCCGGTTGCAGCATCGTTTGCGATCCAAACCGCCGCTGCGGCGGGATTTTCATTATAGGCGACGTTCGCGAGACGGCAGAATCGTTGCTCAACCAGCGCATCCTGTGATGCAATCACTGCCATGAATCGCCGAAGGTTTATTGGCTTCGCAGCCGCCGCTTCCGCAGCGGTTCTCTCCCCTCCGTTCAGCTTTGCCGAGATCAACCCCAGTCCTTCCGTCCGGCTGACTCTTCGTCCCGACCGGATCGGGAACAAGATCGGCGACGACTTCACAGGCCTGAGCTACGAATCCGCGCAGCTCGGCAATCCCCATTTCTTCTCGGGAGCGAACACCGAGCTGGCGGGTTTTATACAACGGTTAGGCACCTCCGGCGTTCTGCGCATCGGCGGCAATACCAGCGAGTATTGCTACTGGACTCCGGATCCCGCAAAGCGGGCGAAGGTGCAGAACGACGTACGAAATCTGGAGAGCATGCGCACGGGAGACAAAGCGAATCCCGCTGCCTTCGGAATGGCCGTCGGTCCCGATACCGGGCACAAAGCTCCTGCGCCCGTGCATATCACGCCGGAAGCGATCCGCAATTTGCGGGAGTTCCTCGACGCCTGCGGATGGAAGCTGATTTACGGTCTGAACATGGGCACCGGCACCGCCGAAGATGCGGCCGATGAGGCCGCCCGCGTGAGGGACGCAGCCGGCTCGAAGCTGATTGCCTTCCAACTCTGCAACGAGCCCGATCTCTTCTTTCGCAATGGAATTCGCAAGTCCGATTACGATTTCAAACAATTCGCCGTCGAATGGCAGCATTTTTATCAGACCATCCGCGCCCGCCTTCCGAATGCGCCCTTTGCCGGACCAGACACCGCTTACAACAACGAGTGGCTCGTCCCTTTCGCCAAGCAATTCAAGCACGAGGCCGGGTTTCTTTCGCAGCACTATTATGCGGAGGGTCCACCGACCGATCCGTCGATGACGATTGAGCGCCTGCTTCACCCGAATCCCAAGCTGCAGGACGAGTTCGAAGGCATGCAGGCAACCATGCAGGAATCCGGCCTGCCCTTCCGGCTGGCAGAAACGAACTCCTGCTATCAGGGAGGCAAACCGGGTGTCAGCGACACTTTCGCCTCCGCGCTCTGGAGCGTTGACCTCATGTATCAGCTCGCGTCAGCGGGGGGCATGGGCATCAATTTTCACGGCGGAGGTTATGGCTGGTACACCCCGATTGCCGGAACCCAGGAAAACGGATTTCTGGCGCGGCCAATCTATTACGGCATGTTGCTGTTTGCCCAGGCCGGCCCAGGGCAGCTTGTAGAGAGCAAATTCGAACCGTTGGAACAGGCGCCTCTGCTGACGGCTTATGGTCTCCGCAGCAATGCTGGAGCAATCTAAGGTAGCGGCTTTCAACAAGAACCTGGACCGCGGCGTTCGCTTCACCATCGATTCCGGGCAACCTGCCAAGCGTGTAAGTGCGCTGCGTCTGCGGGCTCCGCGAGTCGACGACACCACGGACACGACCTTCGGCGGAGCGCCGGTAGGCGCAGGCGGCGCATGGTCGGCCGCGCGGGAAGAAGCATTGTCGATGGAGAACGGATCTGCGGTCCTCGACCTTCCTGCTGCGAGCGCGGCCTTAGTGACGTTCGAGAGTAAATGACAGCAGCCACCTTGTCGCAGTGCGTGATCGCCGCATCCCGTCAGTCCAACCTCAGCAATCCCAGCTTGCCGGTCCTCGGTCGTGCCGATTCGCCGCCGGACGCCTGAAACTTTAGTCACTTGTTGCGCCCTTCAGAAACGCTAGAATCGAGAATATCCCGAGTATTATGAGCATCTTGGGCCTCCGGCGAATTTGAGGGCAATTTTGACCTCAGACCACGAACTGAGAGGGACCAGCAATCAAATTGACGGGAAAGCATTTGCGGTCGAAGATTACGAACTAAGCAAGCATCACAGCTTATGCGAGTCAAGTTTTGGGGCGTGCGCGGTTCCACGCCCACTCCACAGGCCGAGAATCTACGCTACGGAGGCAACACCTCCTGCGTCGAAGTGCGTCTGGGAGACCAGATCTACATCTTCGACTGCGGCACCGGCTTCCGCGTGCTGGGACGCGAATTGAAACGCGAGTTCGCCGATCGCCCCTTCGCCGCGCACGTTTTCGTTTCGCATTTCCACTGGGACCACATCCAAGGCATGCCTTTCTTTCGCCCACTGTATGAAAGTCCCAGCAGTCAGCTCGTCTTCCACTCGTCCAGCCGCACGCGCAGCCTCGAACAGGTGATGGCCGAGCAGATGGCTTCGCCGTACTTTCCCGTCAACCTTGATCAGATGAAAGCGAAGCTCGACTTCTACAACATCGACAATGGATGCCTGCCCATGGCAGACGGCACCAAGATCAAGACCGCGTGGCTGAATCATCCGCAGGGATGCATGGGATTTCGCTTGGAAACAACGGAAGGCGTCCTGGTCTACGCCACCGACAACGAGCCCGGCGACACAAACTTCGACAAGGCCGTGCGCAAGCTGGCCGAAGGCGCCGACATCCTGATTTACGACGCGCAATATCTTCCCGAAGAGTACGAAGCCCGCCGCCGCGGCTGGGGGCACAGCCACTGGCGCGAAGCCGTCAACGTTGTCATGGAAAGCGGCGCCAAGGAATTGATCCTCTACCACCACGACCCCGACCACACCGACATCATCGTCGATAAAGTCGTCCGGGACGCCCGCAACTACTATCCCAAGGTCCGCGCCGCCGCCGAAGGCATGGAGATTCTGCTGTAGCCCTCGCTCAGACCACATCGTCGCGTAGGCTGCGAAACATCGAGCGCAAGACCGCTAGTGTCGGAAGCGGATGACGCCAGCCGAACTCTTTCTTTATCGCTTCGAGCCCTCGTGGAGTTCTGAATCTCTGAGCGCGCAAAACTGCCCGCTGGATGGCCCGCGAGCGCACACGGCGACGGGCCCATCCTTTGCCGCCTACGCTCTCGAAGTAGTTCGGTGCGGTACTTGGGCGCGAGCGCTTGCACTTTCTCGAGGAATGCGGCCTGCTCTTTTTCGCCTAGCTTCGGCGGGGGCGTCGTACGCGTAGCCACCGGCACTCCCACCGCGATGAAGAACTTCGCCTCCCCGCAGGAGAGCAGATACAGAGCATGCGGACCGGCCCAGTCGAAGCATTGTGAAACTGATGAGAAGAAGAAGAGTTCGGCAAGGACATAGGATCGGTGTTCTTAACGGAACAGCACCGGGTACCCATCATCGCACCCTATCGCACTCTTCGCACTCTCTCGTGGCTTGCTTCCCTGCCGCCCGCCCTCATATACTCTGAACGTTTGCCCGCTCCGTCCGGGAACCCTCCCGGCGCCGGCGCGGACCCGACCTGCATTCATTCCGGAGACCATTCTATGACGACGACGATGACGCCCCCGCACGTGGACAAAGAGAGCAACCCGTGGGAGTCCCAGCGGGCCCGCTTCGACCTGGCTGCGCAGAAGCTCAATCTTGACGAGGGCCTGTGGCGCGTCTTGCGTTATCCGAACCGTGAGCTCACGGTCTACATCCCCGTCCAGATGGATGACGGCCACCTCGAAGTCTTCACCGGCTTCCGCGTGCAGCATTCCATTGCGCGCGGTCCGGCCAAAGGCGGCATCCGTTACGCGCCCGACGTCACGCTCGATGAAGTTCGCGCGCTGGCCAGCTGGATGACCTGGAAGTGCGCTGTCGTCAACATTCCCTTCGGCGGAGCCAAGGGTGGCGTGATCTGCGATCCGCACAAAATGTCGATGGGCGAGGTCGAGCGCATGACGCGCCGCTACACTTCTGAACTGATCGAATTCATCGGCCCCGAAAAAGACGTTCCCGCCCCCGACGTCAACACCAACGAGCAAATCATGGCCTGGATGATGGACACGTACTCCATGCACATGCGCCAGACCGTCACGGCAGTCGTAACCGGAAAGCCTATCAACATTGGCGGTTCCCGCGGACGCCGCGAAGCCACCGGCCGCGGCGTAATGATCGTTTGCGATGAAGCTTGCCAGAAGCTGGGCCTCAGCCGCCAAAGCACCCGCGTCATCGTGCAGGGCTTTGGCAACGTCGGCTCCAATGCCGCTCTGCTCATGCATCAGGCCGGTTACAAGGTGATCGGCATCGCCGAAGTTGGCGGTGGTCTGCACAACAAGAACGGCATCGACTTGCAAGCTCTGGTGGACTTCCGCCAGAAAAATGGCACCGTCCACGGCTTCCCCGGCGCGGAAAAGGCGGAGACGGCCGATCTGCTGGTCGAGGAATGTGAAATTCTCATTCCCGCGGCCACCGAGAACGTCATCACCAGCCGCAATGCCGACCGCGTAAAGTGCCGCATCCTGGCTGAGGGAGCGAACGGTCCGACAACATCCGCTGCCGACGATATCCTCACCGACAAAGGCGTTTTCGTGATCCCCGACATTCTGGCCAACGCCGGCGGCGTCACCACTTCTTATTTCGAGTGGGTACAGGACCGCCAGGGCTATTTCTGGAAAGAGTCGGTGGTCAACGAACAACTCGACGCCATCATGAAGTCTTCCTTCGAAGACGTCGTCCGTTACGCCGAGACTCACCACGTCAACAACCGCATCGCGGCCTACATGCTGGCGATCGACCGTGTGGCTTACACCATCCGGCAGCGCGGCATTTACGCGTAAGAGTCCGCCCCAGGAGGATCGATGAAATTCATGGAAAGAAAGCTCACGGCACAGATTGCAGTCTTGATCTTCGCGCTTTCCCTGATCAGTGGCTACGCAGCCGGGCAGGGAGCCGAGCCAGGTTCAAAACCTGAAGCCATGGCCGCGCCGGCGCAGACGGCGAAACCAGCCGCCGCCGACAAACTCGACCTCAATACTGCGACCAAAGATCAGCTGAAGGCACTGCCCGGCATCGGCGACGCCTATTCGCAAAAGATCATTGACGGCCGGCCCTACCGCGCCAAGAACGAACTGGTGCAGAAGAAAATCATCCCGCAAGCCACTTACGACAAGATCCAGGACGTGATCATCGCCAAGCAGCCGAAGGCCGACAAGATGGCGCCCACTTCGAAGTAACTTTAATCACTCCGGAGCACACAGAGTGCAGGGAGGAAGCTCTCTGCACCTCCGTGTCCTCTGTGTCCTCCATGGTTGTTCCTCCGGTCTCCTCCGGTCTTGCTAGCATTGCGTTCCCTCTCCCCGTGGAGCATAATCAATCTGGATTCCGGCTGGCCCTCCGGAGCCACCCCAGTAGTGTGAACCTGCCCAACTCCATCACGCTCATCCGGATCTTCAGCATTCCTCTGCTGATGTGGATCCTTTCCAGCGGCCGCTTCAGCAGCGTGACCGGCGAAAAGGAGCTATTGGCCTCGGCGCTGTTCATCGCCGCTTCCATGACCGATGGGATTGACGGTTATCTCGCTCGCAAGCGCGGGCAAGTCACCACCATGGGGATTCTGCTCGACCCATTGGCCGACAAGCTTCTCATCGCGGCAGCATTCGTTACGCTCGTGCAATTCAACCCCGTCTTGGTTCCAGCGTGGATTGCCGTGATCGTAATTGGGCGCGAATTTCTGGTCAGCGGTCTGCGTTCCATTGCCGCCTCCGAGGGCTTCACCATCGAAGCCAGCGAACTCGGCAAGTTCAAGATGGTGGTGCAGATCGTCTCCGTCGTGGCCGTCATCCTCGACCACCGCTGGACAGAATGGCCAGTCTACGGCCATTACGTCTTCTCGATTTACTGGATCGCGCGTTTCGCGATCGGGTTCATGGTGTGTGTTTCACTGGTGTCGGCGATCGACTATTTTGTCGCCTTCTGGTCGAAGATTGACCAGCGCGTGGTGAAGCGCCGTCGCCGCGCGTTCATCCTCAGCCGGCGCAGAAAGCCCGTGCCGCCGCAGCAGGCGGACCGCGATGTCGCTGCCTCGACCTAGTCCGGTTGCCGTGGAGTCTAACGAGTCCTCCCACTGCGAGTCCTCGGGGGCTGAACTCTCACGGCTCGAATTCTCAAAAGACGAGCGCACTCTGCTGCTTCGCCTCGCCCACGACTCCATTCTCTCGGCGCTCGAACGGCGCGACATCCCGCTCGACCCGCCCACCAATCACCTCGCTCAACCTCGCGGGGCCTTCACGTCCCTTTACCTGAACGGCGAGTTGCGAGGATGTGTTGGCTACGTGCTTCCCATAAGCCCGGTGTATCGTGCCGTGGTCGACACCGCGCGCGCCGCCGCTTTCGAAGACACGCGCTTTTATCCCGTGACATTGCCCGAAGCACGCGATCTCGAAATTGAACTCAGCATCCTGTCGCCGCCGCAACCCATTTCCCCGGATGCCGTCGAAATCGGCCGCCACGGCCTGCTCGTCAGCATGGCCGGACATCGCGGCCTGCTTCTCCCCCAAGTGCCCACGGAGCATAACTGGGACCGCACAACTTTCCTCGAACAAACCTGCCGCAAAGCCGGCCTGCCCCTGGATGCATGGCAAAAAGGCGCGACGATCGAAGCCTTCACCGCGGAAATTTTCGGAGACAAGCACTCCGTCTAGAACTGATCTCGAAAATGGGTTGGGGAAGGGCACGGCTTCAGCCGTGCCGCCAAAATCCATGATGATTCGCAGGCTTTCAGCCTGATCGCTGATTGCTTGGCGAAAAATCGCGATTGCACTCATGGCTCGGCATCGTGAACCCACCGCCGTCCCGCGGATTGCGGGGCTCACGCGGAATGTTCGCGCTTCAATCACGCTAGAGCCTCTCCCCAAACAAAACCGGGGACGGTTTCCCGTCCCCGGCTTCCCACTGATTTACGAGTAAACTTCTACTGCACCTGATCCGCTTCCACGCCGTCTCCGGCATGCACGTCTTCCAAAGCGAACACGATCATGCCCGTCGCCGTGGTGTTGGTCACGCCGATGATCACGATCTCGCCCACGGCTCGCCGCGGCAAGTCCCGCACGTGAATCACAGGACCGTTCCCCTTGGTGAACATCGCAGGATCGACCGAAGGCGTCTTTTTCTGCGTGTCCTCGGCAATCGCAGCCTTGAATGAAAGGGAATCGACCGGGTCCTTCAGATCTGCCTCATACGACCGCACCGCGCGGAAGAAGTCGCCGATCTTCACGCCCTGGTTCGAGCCGATGTTCAGATAAACTTTCTGTCCGGTACCCAGTACAGAATCGAAGTCCTTCCCCATCACGATGCGGCCGGAGAGCTTGCTGCTGGAAGGCAGGAAGCGATCAAAGCGGATCGGGGTATGGAAGGTCACGGCCTGTTTTTCTGCAAACGGAATCGCCGTATCGCCGGGATTGATCCCGTCGCACGAGTATTCGACCTGGCCGATCGCGGTCTTGTTGCGCGTGTCAATGATCTTCACGCGTCCCACTTCTTCGTAAGGCTGGCCGGTTTCCTTCAGCAGTTTCGCTTGCCCGGGGTACATCTCATATTCGTTCATATCGCGGAGCGCGCGCACAATCTCGTACTCCGCTCCCGCGCTGTATCCCCTACCCTCGAGGTAGACCATGTCGCCACGGGTGAATTTCGTTGTCGTGGGCGTCTGCAGTCCACCCGCCACGAAGTTCGCGTCCGGCAGGATCTGTTTGCTGATAAATCCAGCACAATACAAGTCGGCGTAGGTGGGCGTCTGAACCCGCAGGGTGGGAAAGCTGGCTGAAGTCGGCGAAGTCCCCTGCGGCGCATCGGCGGAATTGCCGTCAGCACCGCTTTGCGCCCAAGCCGCCGTTGCAAGCAACAACACGAACAGTCCTGTTTTCTTCATGTTACCTCCGGGGAAGAACCCTGTTGGTCCCCGCCCTAGTTAAATGCCAGAAAAGAAAGGCTTCAGCCGGAAGGTAACAAGCAGGTAAGGGCGGGTCAAGGTTACGAGGGTGTTGGGCACCCTAGGGTAGAAGATTTTCGCTGGGACTATTAATCGGTTGTTGCATAAGTAATTAAGGCCCTGTAATAATTCGCCGTCATTCAGTATCTGCCCGAACCCGGCAGTAGGTGCCCCGGAGCCGGGCGTTTGAACACCGATTCTCTGAATTTGGAACGATGAATTCCGCTCCCTCTTACGCGCCCCGTCTTTTGCCCCTGCGATTGCCGCGAGTCTGCGTGGCCGTCATCGGCTCTGACCCCAACGAGATGGCCGAGAAGGCCGAACTCCTGGTTCGGGATAACCCCTTTCTGGAGTTCAGGTTGGACTACCTTTCCAAGCCCGGCCTGGCCATGCCCAGAATCAAGCGCTTCATCGAAACCCATCCTGGAACTGTGGTCATTGCCACCTGCCGCCGCGTCGCCAGTGGGGGAAAGTTCCGCGGTTCCATCGCCTCCCAGTTGGACCTGCTCGCTAAAGCCGCAGCCTCAGGATGCCAGCTGGTCGATGTCGAGTTGCAAACTGCCGGCAAGTGCAAGCCGGAACAACTCCAAAAGCTCCGCACTCGCGCTGCTCTGATCTTGTCCTTCCACGATTTCCGGGCGACCAAGAAGTTGGACGAAACTCTGGAAAAAATGCTCGCCTACCCGGCTGACTTCTACAAGATTGTCAGCACGGCCACCACACTCGCCGACAACGTCACTATGATCAAGTTTCTGGCCCGCGCGGGCGACCGGCACTCGCTGGTGGGCATGTGCATGGGCGAACAGGGAATCATCAGCCGCGTTCTGGGCGTGCGTGCCGGTAGCGTCTTCACTTTCGCCGCCGCCACTGCCGGGGAAGAGACCGCCCCCGGCCAGGTGACCGCGCAGGAATTGCGCAACGTGTATCGCATCGAGCGCGTGGATGTGGCCACCCGCGTCTACGGAGTCGTGGGCGATCCTATTGCGCATTCGCTGTCCCCCGCCATCATGAACGCGGCCTTCCGCCGCGAGAATGTCAATGCGGTCTACCTGGCCCTGCATGCCAAGACGCTGAAGGACTTGCTCACCTGCGTACGCGAAATCCCCATCCACGGCATCAGCGTGACCATGCCGTACAAGGAAGCGATCCTGCCGCATCTCGACAACACAGACTCCCACACCAGCAAGATCGGCGCCTGCAACACGGTGGTTCGCGCCCAGGATGGCAAACTCTATGGCTTCAATACGGACGCTTCCGGCATTGTCCGCCCGCTCGAACGCCGTCTGAACACGCTGGAAAGCGCCCGCATTCTGGTGATCGGCGCCGGAGGGGCAGCCCGCGCCGCCGTTTTTGGGCTCAAGGAAAGAGGAGCCGAAGTCTACATTCTGAACCGCACCGCCGCTCCCGCCAAGAAACTGGCTCATCAGGCGCGAGCCCGCATCGTCAAGCGCCCCGACCTGAAGAAACTGGCCTTCGACGTCATCATCAATGCCACCCCGGTGGGCATGGGCCATGCCCGCGAGACTCCGCTGCAGGAGCACGAGATCAACGCCCGCTATGTCTTTGATATGGTTTACGATCCGGCCGAGACCCGCTTCCTAAAACTGGCTAAAGAACGGGGCGCTCAGATCATCCCGGGGATCGAAATGTTCGCCCATCAAGCGGCCCGGCAGTTCGAAATCTGGACCGGCAAACCCGCTCCCTGGGACGAGATGCTGCGCGTGGTTCTTCTCGCCCTGCAAGAACGGACCAACCGCTCCGTGGCCGCCAAATAAGGGCTTTTCGATGCCTCTCACCAAGATTTAGTTGCTTTTTACTAGGTGCCCAAAGTAATATGCAGTTAGGAGCTGCGACTGTAAAGCACCTCCAGCTGTTTGACCCTGTACCGCCCGGTTCCTTACTTCCAACTCGCAGTACAAGCTTTGGCGAAAAACTCGACGTGAGAGGTGGCCCGGTCCGCCTCCATCCCGGTTCGGAGAGTTCAACATGGCGTGGTACGCGTACTGTCTTACCGAGCACCAAACCCTTCCCAATGGAACCCGCACTCGCCGCCCTTTTTTGTTGGAGGGCGTTCAAGGAGTGAACGGCGCTGCGGTTCTGAGCTATCCGAGTGGTGAATTCGCGGTGATTGTCAGCGAATATGACCACGCAGCAGGTGAACTGGACCACAAGTCCGCCATTGACCACGCTCGCGTGGTCAGCAACTGTTTCCGCAATTCCACCGTTCTCCCCTTCAAGTTCGGCACCATTTTCGACAGCGATGACGCACTCCGCCAAGCCGTCCGGGTCAACCGGCGCGCTTTTGGCCTGAGCGTAGCCAAGCTGCGCGGAAAGTCCGAAATGCACATTAAACTGGTCGTTCGCGATGGCTCCCTGCGCGAAGCCATGATCGACGTCCAGCTGCCCGACACCGTCGGCGGCGACTACCTGTCCAAGTTGAAGGTGAAAGCGTCCCGCGAGCGCGAGCGCCAGACCAAGGCGCGCGCCCTGTCGGTTCAGGTCCACAAGCTGTTCAACCCGTTGGAAGAAGAAGTCAGCTGCAAAAAAGTCGCACCCGAGGGCATGTTGATCGACATCGCCCACCTGATCGACTCCAAGAGCGTGGAAAAGTACCAGAATCGCTACACCACTGCCGCCAAGCAATTGAAGAACTGCGAAGTTGCGATCAGCGGTCCGTGGCCTCCCTACCACTTTCTGCCGGGGAAGCTGCGCACCGTCGCCGGCAACAGCTAGACCTCAAGAACTTTCCCTTCACCCAAGCCCATGGCTGCCAAAACCCGCCATGGGCTTGGTGTTTGTGCAGTCGGGTACCGGAGTGCATGGAATATGCATTGTTCTGCACTTCCCATTTTCCTCGGATTTCCCTCTCCTGCTTGCGCCCCACCTCCAGCCTCGAACTAAGTCCTTGCTCGTCATTTGTTTAAGTCGCAGCCTGACAGCGGTCACACGGGTTTCGCGATTTGGCGCGGCAAGTGCATCTGTCATGGACAATAAAGAGGCCGCAAACTCAAGCAACATGACCTTCACTCTCTTCGATTCTCCGCGTTACGACCCGAACCGTTCCGACTGGCGGAACGGAGTTTTGCATCGCCTTTCCTGACATTGCCCACCAAATTCGTAGCCTCTTGAAATGTGGCCCCAGCAATGGGGCCATTTTTTTGTCCGCGCTGAATCGGCGCGGCCCGCCAACAGGGGCGAGCCGAAATGAGTCCTATTTCACAAAAATCAGCCCATGCGGTATCGCGGATGGGAAAACATACGCGTAGAGCAGCACGATGACTCCGACAATGGAACACAGGGCCACCGAGTGCCACGCCACGAACCGGAAAATGATCCCTTCGTTGCCCACCTGCTCGGTGGCAGCCGTGGCAATCGTGATGGACTGCGCATCCACCATTTTGCCCATGACGCCTCCCGCGCTATTGGCCGCACACATGAGGATCGGGTTGATGCCGAGTTGCTGAGAGGTAATTCTCTGCAAACTGCCAAACAGCGCATTGGCGGACGTGTCGCTCCCGGTGAGCGCCACCCCCAGCCACCCCAGGAACGTGCCGAAAAACGGATACAGCCATCCCGTTCGCGTAAACGCCAGACCTAGCACCGCGTCCAGTCCCGAGTAGCGTGTCACGTAGCCCAACCCCAGCATGAATGAGATTGCAATCATCGCCAGCCGCATCCGCACCAGCGTTCTCCAGAAGATCTTCATCAATTGCAAGGGACTTTGGCCCAGCAACAATCCGGAGACAATCGCAGCCAAGAAACAGCCCGTCCCAGTCGCGGAGAGCCAGTTGAAGTCGTAGCGCGCGGCCTCGGGAGTCGGCTTCGTAACCACCGGCATGGCGCGAGAAATGGCATTGTGCAAGTAGGGCACGTCCCACCCCGGCGGACCGGGGCGGACTTTCCCATCCGCAAGCACAACGCGAAAAGCCGGCGTGGTCGCCTGGTTCAGCGCCAGCTTTATCTTTGGCAATCCCCACAGCAGCACAAACAGTGACAGGATCGCGAAGGGCATCCAGGCCTTCAAGACTTGTCCCGCAGTGTAAGTGCGCACTTGGACAAATCCATCGAACTTCTCCGCCGCCCATTCGCCGCCAAGCTGGTCGGTAATCTCCCCTGCCGGGGGAGGAAGCGCCGGCACCTTTGCGTCATAATCGAAGCGCCATATCTTCTTCGGCTTCCAGAATCGCAGGAAGATGAGGAGGGCGACAATCGACACCACGCCTCCCATGATGTCGACCAGATTGCTGTCCACGTAATTCGACCAGAAGAATTGCGTAAGCGCGAATGAACTGCCGACCACCAGGATCGCGGGGAAGACTTCAAAAGTCGCCCTCCAACTGACCATGGTTCGCACCAGCCAGAAGGGAACAATAATCGCGGTGAACGGAAGAATGCGCCCAATCATGGCGTTGAGATCGGACTCCGGCAACGCCGTCACCGCCGCCAGAGTGTGAACCGGCGTGCCAATGGCTCCCCAAGCCACCGGTGCGGTGTTCGCGATCAGATTCAACGCAGCCGCATGAAAGGGCTTGAAACCAAGCCCGATCATGAAGGCTCCCGCAATGGCTACCGGCGCACCGAATCCGGCAGCTCCTTCAATGAACGCGCCAAAACAAAAGGCAACCAGCAGGACTTGCAACCGGCGATCCGCGGTGATGCCGGCGACCGACTCCTTCATAATTTCGAATTGGCCGGTCTCGACGGAGATGTCGTAGAGATACACGGCCGCCAGAACGATCCAGGCAATCTTCAGTACCCCGAACGCAACGCCGTATGCAAAGCTGAGGGCGGCCAGCGCTGGCGGCATTTTGAAGAAGAGGATCGCCACCCCCACGGCCGTGAGCGCACCCGCGATGGCGCACCAGTGTGGCTTTACCTTAAGTCCCGCCAGCAGCCCAAGCAGAACCATGATCGGAAGAGCTGCAACCAGCGTGGACAGCCACCAATGCCCGAGTGGGTCGTAGATCTGGGTCCACTGCATGACAACCTCCTGGCGAACGGAGACTGCTGCGGAATCGTACGTCAGACCATCCTCTGTAATTCCGATGTCGGAAAGCCCTGGTGTCCGAGATCCCCGGAACAGGCGGATATCGTACCATTGAGCGAAACCATGGAGGAATGAGAAGTTGGCCTCGTCGCTATGTGCCTGGCGATCGGTCTTCGATGAGGTCCATCCGGACGGTCCCGCGGCAAAGCACGAGTCGGAATCACCCTGGGTATTCACTGCCCTAAAAGACGGGGAATCACTGTTTCGTTCTGACGCCGATGTCAGATACACTGACCAACGATCATGACCCAATCCCACTCTGGCTCCAAACTGATCGCGCCGAATTTTTGTCTCATCGCCCTACTGGCTTTTGCCAGCGCAGCCCAGGCCCAGACCTCGCAGCCCCAGAACGCGCCCGTCCCGTTCATGGCGCCGCCGCAAGAGTCCCAGGCGCAGCAGGAGAACTTCCCGCCTCAGTTGCTCGAAGAGCTCTCCGCGATCAAGGCCGCCGCGCTGTCCGACGACTACGCCTATCGCCAGGTCGCCCATCTGACCGAGAACATCGGCCCGCGCCTCAGCGGATCGCTGCAGGCTAAAGCCGCCGTCGATTACGTCGCTGCCGAGTTACGCCAACTCGGTTTGGACGTTCACCTCGAGGAAGTCAGAGTCCCGCACTGGGTTCGCGGCGCTGAAACCGCAGAACTGACCGAATATCCGGCCCAGGCCGCCGGCACCACGCAGAAGGTCGTTCTCAGCGCGCTCGGCGGAAGCACATCGACCCCCGCCGACGGCATCACGACCGACGTGGTCGTCGTCAACAATTTCGACGAACTGAAAGCCCTCGGCCACGACAAAGTCGCCGGCAAGATCGTCCTCTTCAATGAACCATTCGACAAACAAAAAGCTGCGGCTGGCATGGCCTTCCTGGCCTATGGCGAAGCCGTGCGCTACCGCGGAGCTGGCCCCAAGGCCGCGGCCGATCTGGGCGCAGTAGCCGCCTTAGTCCGCTCGGTCGGCAGCGCCGACTTCCGTCTGCCCCACACCGGCTTCAGCTTCCCCGCGGGAATTCCCGCCGGCGGCGTCACCGCCGAAGATGCCGATCTCATCGCTCATCTTTCCGCGCAGGGCAAGGTCCGCATGCATCTCACCCTCACTCCGCAGAAGCTTCCGGACGAAACCAGCTACAACGTGATCGCCGATCTGAAAGGCAGCGAACATCCTGAGCAGTTCGTCGTGGTCTCGGGACATCTCGATTCCTGGGACCTTGGCACGGGTGCCATCGATGACGGCGCCGGAGTCGTAGTCGCCATGGAAGCCGCCGAGATTCTGCAAAAGCTCCACCTGCATCCCAAGCGCACGCTGCGGGTGATTGCCTGGATGGACGAAGAGGGCGGCGGCGGCGGCAGCCACGCCTACAGCAAAGACTATTCCGCCGAGTTCATTCACACGGTGGCGGCGATCGAAAGCGATTCCGGTGCCGCGCATCCGCTGGGCTTCGACGTCAAGATGAATCCCCACGCCGCAGAACTCTTGCGCCCCGCGCTCGCAATCCTGCAAAGCTTCGGAGCCACCGCCCTGCAACCCAGCAGCTATCCGCCGGGAGCCGACATCGCCGCTATGTCCGAATCGGGCGTGCCCGCGCTCGGCATCCTGCAGGACGGCCGCACCTACTTCTACTACCATCACAGCGCTGCCGACACGTTGGACAAAATCGTGCCCAGCGACTTGCGCGAGAACGCAGCCGCCATGGCGGTCATGGGATACGCCCTGGCCAGCATGAAAAATCCACTCCCGCGGTAGAGTGATCTGTGTCACATCGTGGGTGACATTCCTAAACTAGAATCGGACCACGTCCGCGTCGACAGCCCTCTAGGACCTGTTGACGCATCTTAATTTGCGCGCTTATCATCTTCGTTTGGCCTCATGGCCAGGGACGCCTCCGGGAAGGGGCGTCCTACCAGTTTGATGTGACAATTTTTGGATAGCCCAGAGTTGAAGTGACCTATGGATAAGAAGAAGTTGGAAGCCTTCAAAAAACGTTTGGAGACGCGGCAGCAGGAATTGCGCCGCACCGTGAACCGTACCCAGGCCGACGGCCGCTCCGCCGACGAGGATACCGCCCAGGATATCGCCGACCGCGCCGCTAGTTCCTACACCAAGGAATTCCTGTTCAGCCAGAGCAACAACGACCGCCAGACTTTGCAGATGGTGGACAAGGCTCTGCTCCGCATCCGCGAAGGCAGCTTCGGCGAATGCATCCACTGCGGCAAAGAGATCAACGCCAAGCGCCTCGAAGCCGTCCCCTGGACCCGCCACTGCATCGAATGCCAGGAAAAGCTGGAGCAGGGATTGCTGGAAGAAGCTCCGCGCTAGCTCAGGTCTGAAGATTCCTCAGGTGTTAAGATTTCGAAGGGACGCCGCCGGAGAAATTGGCGGCGTTTTCGTTTTACGTGGGACCGTATTATAGGTGGGGACAGCCGCCCTCGGCTGCCCGCCGGGCGCAGTCCGGCGAGTGGGGAAGGGCACGACTTCAGGCGTGCCCTAATCTCGGAAAAAATGTTTGGGCTTCAGCCCCTGAGGCCCTCAAGCCACGGGTTTCAACTGAAACGGCAGCTTCCGCAGCCGCTGCCCCGACGCTGCGAAAATCGCGTTTCCCACCGCCGGCGCCACCGGCGGCAGCCCCGGCTCACCCATCCCGCCCGGATCTTCCCGATTGATCACCAGATGCACCTCGATCGGGGGAGCCTCGTGGATGCGGATCGGGTCATACCCGTCAAAGTTTCTCTGCTCGACCGCACCGTTCTTGATCGTGATCTCATTCTTCAGCGCGGCGCTCAATCCAAAAATGATCGCGCCCTCGGTCTGCGAGCGTACCGACTCCGGATTCACAATCTGCCCGCAATCCACCCCCGCCACGATGCGATCGATCTTGAACTCGCTGCCCTTCACCGTAACTTCCGCCACCTCGGCAAAGTAACTGCCAAACGAACAGAAAGCCGCGATCCCGCGTCCCCGGCCCTTCGGCAGGGGCTTGCCCCAGTCGGATTTTTCCGCCGCCAGTTCGAGCACTCTGCGCAGCCGTGCCGGATCCGGATCGTCATCGCGGTTCGCCTTCCAGTTCGCCGGCCTCGCCAGCAGCGACTTGCGGAACTGCATCGGGTCCTGCTCCGCCGCAGCCGCCAGTTCATCGATGAAACTCTCGACCGCAAATCCGTTAAACGAATTCTCCACCGACCGCCACCACGCCCGCGGTACCGCACTCGCCACCGGGTTGAACTCCAGCAGCACGTTCGGAATCGCGTACGGCATTTCCTTCGCCCCGCCCACTTCCTGGCTCTCGGGCGCAGCCTTCGGATCCCAATACCCGCGAATCGACGTCGATGCCAGGGTATGAAACCACGCCGTCGGACTTCCGTGTGGGCCGATCGTGCCTCGCATGCGATGGCATGTGGCGGGACGATAAAAATCGTGCGTCATGTCATCTTCCCGCGACCAGACCAATTGCACCGGCTTGCCCACGACCTTCGCGATCTGCGCCCCCTCCGCCGGAAAATCCGCCATGTAGCGCCGCCCAAAGCCTCCACCCATCAAGGTTGTGTGCACGATGACTGTGTCGGGTTTGAGTCCGAGCACCTGCGCCACCGTTCCCTGTACCCAGTCCGGAGACTGCGTCGGCGCCCACACTTCCGCAGCACTCCCCCGCGCGTGCACCGTGATGTTCATTGGTTCCATCGTCGCGTGTGCCAGATACGGCATCTCGTACACCGCCTCCACCCACTTCGCTCCCGGATATGGAAGAGCGGTTTCCACATCGCCATCCTTGCGTATCTGCTTGCCAGGCCTGTCCGCAGCCGCGTTCAACGCCTCACGCAGGGTATCGGTGGATTCCGAAACCGCTGCACCATGCTCCCACTTAATGTCGAGCGCTTCCCGCCCCTTCATCGCAGTCCAGGTGGAATCAGCGACCACAACGACTCCACCCGCCGTGAACTTATCCGCACCGAATGCAGGAATCTCAAACACGTCGCGCACTCCCGGAACTGCCTTCGCCTGGGCAGCATCGAAGTGCGCCACCTTGCCTCCGAACGTCGGACACCGCGCCACCACCGCGAACACCATCTCCGGCACGCGTACATCGATCCCAAACTGCGCGCTGCCATTCACTTTCGATGGCACATCCACCCGGGCCACCGGATGCCCGATCAATTCGAATTTCGATTCAGGCTTGAGTTTCACCTTCTCCTGATCCGGCAGCGGCAACTTCTCCGCCGCCGCCACCAGTTCTCCGTACCCAGCCTGGCGCGAAGATTTCGCGTGCAGCACCGTTCCCTTCTTCGCTTCACACTCGGACGCCGGGACATTCCACTTGGCCGCCGCAGCCGTGATCATCAACTCCCGTACGGCCGCTCCCGCGCGGCGCAGCGGCGTGAAATTCTCCATTGTGCTCCCGCTCCCGCCCGTGCCCAAATGCGCATAAAGATCCGGCCGCGTCTCCGCCTGCTGCACCCGCACCGCAGCAAAATCCGCCTCCGCCTCTTCCGCCAGAATCATCGCCAACCCGGTCTTGATTCCCTGCCCCATCTCCGACTTCGCCACGATCAGCGAAATCTGCCCGTCCGGCTTCACATGCACATACGCGACAAACGGATTCGGCGCCGCCCGCTTCGCTCCTGCATCCGCCTCCTGCGCCCGCACCAACACTCCCGAGAGCCGCACTCCAATCACCAGCGCTCCCGCTCCAACGACCGCTCCTCCCACCACGAATTGTCGGCGGCTGATGGCCATGGCTATGCTCCTTTGCTGGCGCGATGAATGGCGCTCCGGATCCGCTGATACATGCCGCACCGGCACAGATTCCCCGCCATGGCGGACTCGATCTGATCGTCGGTCGGATGCGGAGTCTTCGCCAGCAGCGCCGCCGCCGACATAATCTGTCCGCACTGGCAGTATCCGCACTGCGGCACTTGCTCCGTGATCCACGCCAGTTGCACGGGATGCGTGCTGTCCGCCGACAGCCCCTCGATCGTCGTGATCTTCTTCGTGCCGACCGACGACACCGCCGTCTGGCACGCGCGCACGGCCTCGCCATCCAGATGAACCGTGCACGCTCCGCACAGTCCCATCCCACAGCCATACTTCGTGCCCGTCAGATTGAGTTTGTCGCGCAGCACCCACAACAGAGGAGTGTCCGGAGCGATCTCCACCTCATGCGCACGGTTGTTGATCACCAACTGAATCGCAGCCATGGAAGAACTCCCCGATCAGAAGTTGCAACGTTAGACGAGGCTACCCCAACAATGTTTGCCCGCGCAAGAATTCTGCGCCGTGCCTAGAGACGTAGCTGGCTACGTCTCTCTCCCCCCATGAAGACCTGCCTCCATCGGGGCAAGAGACGTTGCCCGCAACCTCTCTCCGGAAAGCCGAAAGGGGCCCAGCCGATCACCCTATCTTTTAATTCCCCGACTTTTTGCCCTCTTCTTCCGCCGCCTCGGCTCCCGGCATCACATTCTTCAGCGGAGCTTTCCTCTGCTCCTCCAGTTCCGGATGCGGCAGCGGCTTCCGCGGCAGCATCTGATCCCGCATCGCCGTGTTGTACACAAAGATCGCCTCCACCACCGCCGCCTGCGCCAGATCATCGGCTAGCAGCCGCTCGTATGTATCCTGGTTCGAGTGGTGCGTGCGCGACGAGTAGTCGAGCATGTCCTGAATAAACTGGAATCCCGGGACGCCCACCGAGTCAAACGCTTCGTGATCGGTCCCGCCCGTGTTCCTCATCGTAATCGTGCTCACGCCCAAGTCCTGCAACGGGGCCATCCACTGCTGGAAGATCGAGCCTACCGAGGCATTCTCCTGCAGGTAGACGCCGCGGACTTTTCCCGTGCCGTTGTCCAGATTGAAATATCCAGAAATTTTCTGCTGCTCCGGTTTCAACTGAATCGGTCCCGCGGGCTTGCGCAGAAAATCCGGCAGCTTCACCTGATCCGGCGCAGTTGAGAGCGGCACAAATCCGAAATGCTGCTTCACGTAGCCGTACGATCCGAACTCTCCCTGCTCTTCCCCGGTCCACAAGCCTACGCGGATCGTCCGCCGCGGCTGCACATGCAACGCATTCAGAATCCGCATCACTTCCATCGCGACCACAGTGCCCGCTCCGTTGTCAGTCGCGCCCGTCGCGGACGCCCACGAATCCAAATGGCCGCCCAGCATCACCACTTCATCCTTCAGCTTCGGATCGGTCCCAGGAATCTCCGCAATCGTGTCAAACCCGTGCTCGTGGTCGCCCGTGAATTCCGTTTCCACATCCATCTCGACCGAGACCGGCACGTTCGCCTGCAGCAGCCGGTACACCCGCCCGTAACTCTCAATGGCCATCACCACAATTGGAAGCGGCTCGGCATGTTCGCGCTGGTAGGTGAACCAGCCCATCCCGCCACCGCCGTCGTCGAAGATCGTCCCACCCGATCCCCCATTGTTGCGCCCATCGCGGCTCGGCACCACGATCCCGGCCGCGTGCTCGGCGGCGAAAAACGCTCCCGCCTTCTCGCGGAATTCCAGCCGCTTGATGAACGTCGTGAAAAAATCTTCCTGCTGTCCCACATGCACCGGATACTCGGCCGTGGTCTTGAGATTGGCGTCGTCCCGGCGCTCGAACAGCGCCTTGTCGACCGGCTTCACGTCGCGCATCTCGCCAAAGAAAATAATCTTGCCCGCCAGCTTGCCCTTGTACTTCTCCAGATCCTTTTCGTCCTTGGCATCGATCCAAATGGCGCGCCCGTTGACGGGCCCATGGCTCGACGCCGACCAGGGCAGCGCCTGCGCGATGAACACCGCCGTGTCCGGCGCCGACATGCGTACCCACGTATTCAGTTGTCGCCAGCCCATGCCAAACTCGCCCCAATCCTCGAGATGCGCGTTGCTGCATCCCATCGCCGTGAGCTGGTCGCGCGTCCATTCGTTGGCGCGCTTCAGGTTCGGAGACCCCGTCAGCCGCGGCCCAATCCCGTCCATCAGCCCGGAGGCAAACTCCATCACGTGCGAGTGCGAAAGCCCTTCGTCGCGGATGTGCTGGTACATCGTGTAGTCCAGTGTCTCGGTCGCCGGCTGCGCCAATTCGTACGAAGGTTTGCTGGCTTCGTCGGCTTTCGCATCTTTGGATTTCTTCTCCGCGGCAGACAGCGAAATGCAGAGACACAATACGAGTGCAAAAGTCGAGAACAACATCCTGTGTGATCGCATTTCCTGTTTTCTCCCCTCAGAACGGAAAACGCAGAGTAGCAGAAAGACTCGACGTTATTCAAAGATGAACCCAGCACCACAAGCGGCTGCCCCACCTGTCGCGCCGTTCGCCAGGTGGGAATTCGTGCTGCTGGAATCAGGAGATTTTCCGTACGCCAAGCTCCGCCCTCCGCTCCTCGTTCACCAACACCGGGCCCCGCAGGCCTTCCGCATAAAACCGGGGACAGTTGATAAAGCCGGGGACAGACGGGGCGTTTTCCACCGCACTTCGAATCATGTCTTTTTCCACAACCCTGCACAGCCAGAATCGCAATTCCTGTGACGAACCACCTTGACCGAGAATACAGAAAGCACCCACCAGAAACGGGCGCGATGCGATGGGCAAGCAACCCATCCCCGACGCAGCCGCCCAATCTCATCTGGGAAGCATGGCACCGAACTCCTTATCCGGCAAGATTTTGCCTGTAAACCCTTTGCCCGCAATATTTTGCGCGCCCTCGGAGGTATCCCCCAACTCACTGAAGCAAAAGAATTTACCGATTCAGACAGAAAAAATAGTGGATCGATCCCTGCGCCGTGCTTGAGAGTCCCACTCCCATCTCCGTCCAGCGCGATGCACTCACGGTCGCGGCTGTGTCCCGTTCACGCTTTTTTGACGCCCACTTTCCCCCCTGTTAAACTGCTTGTTTGTCATAATCAACCAGCCCACCGTTATAACCAGAAGGGAAGTCCGTGCGCGCAGAAACCCGCCATCAACTGAAGCAGGATGCTTTCAGCCGTGTCACCATCGACGCCGCCGAGAAGACGGCTCATTGGACGGTCGAACACCGCTCGACCCTCATCATCTCTGCCGTCGCCGTAGTCGTCGTTCTGGCCGCCGTGATTGGCGGATGGTATTACCTCAGCGCGCAGGACGAAAAAGCCAGCTTCGATCTCTCCCAGGCAGTGCGCACCATGGACACGCCGCTGCGTCCCCTAGGCACGCCGGAACAGCCTGACTTCCCTAGCTTCACTTCCTCCAAAGAGCGCGCCCAGGCCGCACAGAAACAGTTTCAGGCAATCGTCGACAAGTATCCCCACACCCGCACCGCCGACATGGCCCACTATTTTCTGGGAGTCACTGCGGCCACCTTGTCCGACAACGCCGCCGCCGAGCGCAATTTCAAAGAAGTGGCGTCCCACGGAAATCGCGAAGTTGCGGCTGTCGCCAAGTCGGCGCTGGCTTCGCTCTACGGCCAGACCAACCGCGTGAAAGAGGCCGCCGCCCTTTATCAGGAACTGATCAGCAAGCCGGCCGCGTCCGTCAGCAAGGTCACGGCGCAGTTGGCATTGGCCGAACTCTATCAGAGTTCCAACCAGCCGCTCGATGCCAAGCGCATCTACGAGCAGATCAAGAAGGAAAATCCGGGCGCTGAAGCCGGACAGTTCGCCACCCAGAAATTATCCGAGCTGAAGTAAGCCCGAAGTTCCCCGCTTCGTTCCGTTCGTTGCTTTCTCCAGGCTTCCCCAGGCTACCGCCTGCCATTTCCCTTTTCGCTTGGGTTGAGTACCATGTTGTGCAGTTTCCAAACTCACAACTGGACAGCCATGGCCGACATCACACTCCGCGTCAACGGCAATGCACAGAAAGTCAGCGTCTCTCCGGAAACCCCGCTCCTGTGGGTTCTCCGCGACACCCTCGAACTCACCGGAACCAAATTCGGATGCGGCGCCGGATTATGCGGCGCCTGCACGGTCCACGTCGATGGCAACCCGATCCGTTCCTGCTCGACTCCGGTTTCGCAAGTCGCAGGCCAGAGCGTCCTGACCATTGAAGGCTTGGGAGCCAACGGCCTGCACGTATTGCAGCAGGCCTGGATCGCCGAGGAAGTTCCGCAATGCGGCTACTGCCAGACCGGACAGATCATGTCCGCCGCTGCGCTGCTGGCCAAAACGCCCAAGCCAACCGACGAACAGATCAGCGCGGCCATGAACGGCAATCTATGCCGCTGCGGAACCTATGAGCGCATCCGTAAAGCGGTGCATCGCGCCGCCGGGAATGGCGGCGCTCCGTGAGCCCACTTTCCCGCCGTGAATTCGTAACCGCCGGATTCGCCGCCGGCGCGGGCCTGGTGATCGGCTTCTACCTGCCGCACAAGTCCCCGTCGCAGCAAGAGTGCTTCTCGCCGAATGCGTATCTGCGCATCACGCCCGACAACAAAATCACCATCGTCGTCGCGCGCTCGGAGATGGGGCAAGGCGTGCGCACCGCTCTGCCCATGATCCTAGCCGAGGAACTGGAAGCCGACTGGAAGCAGATCGAAATCGAACAGGCGGGAGCCAGCACGCTGTTCGGCGACCAGACCACGGGTGGAAGCGCCAGCATCCGCACCACGTGGGATCCCATGCGCAAAGCCGGCGCCGCCGCACGCGAGATGCTGATGTCAGCGGCCGCGCTGACGTGGAACGTTCCACGATCGACCTGCACCGCCGAGAACAGCCACATCAAGCACGCCGCGACCAACCGCAGTCTAAGTTACGGAGAACTCGTCGGCAAAGCTGCCACGCTGCCGATTCCAACCGACGTTACTCTTAAGCAGACCAAGGACTACAAGATCGTCGGGCAGCGCCTGGCGCGCATCGACTCGCCCGCCAAAGTGAAGGGCGAAGCGGTATTTGGCATCGATTTCCGCGTGCCTGGAATGAAGTTCGCGGTGCTTTCGCGCTGTCCCACCATCGGCGGGAAGGTGTCGGCGTTCGATGACCAGGAGTCGAAGAAGATTTCCGGCGTGACTTACGTCGGCAGGATCGGCGACTCTGCCGTCGCAGTGGTCGCCGACAGCGTTTGGGGCGCGATGGAAGGTCGCCGCGTGCTCAACGTCACATGGGACGATGGCCCGAACCAGGATCTGAATACCGCTGCCGTCATGGCTGCGCTGAAGCAGGCCGCGGCAAAGAAGCCCGCAAACTTGTTTCTGGCTGGAGATCCCGCGAAAACTTCGGGAAGGAAAATCTCCGCCGAATACACCCTGCCTTTCATGGCGCATGCGCCCATGGAGCCGGGCAATTGCACGGCACACTATCAGGGCACGCACTGCGAACTGTGGGCGCCCACGCAGGTTCCGCAGGATTGCCGCGACTCGGTGGCGACCGCCATCGGACTCGACCCGGATCAAGTGAAAGTCAACGTCACTCTCATGGGCGGAGGCTTTGGCCGTCGCCTCGAACACGACTACGCCGTCGAAGCCGCGCTGGTGTCGCAGGCGATCAACGCTCCGGTGAAAGTGATTTGGACGCGCGAAGACGACATGCGGTTCTCGACCTATCGTCCAGCCAGCCTGCATCAACTCAGCGCCACGCTCGATGGATCCGGCATTCCCGTCGCGCTGACGCATCGCATCATTGCACCGTCGATCAGCGGACAAAAGGGACAGCCGACTCCGGGCGGAGTCGATCCCGATCTCCCCGATGAAGCCGGGCCGGGGTATGGCTTCCCCAACTACTCGATCGATTACGTGCTGGCCGAGACGCCGGTGCCGCTGGGCTGGATGCGCTCGGTCTATGCATTGCAGGCGGCGTTTGCGCTCGAGAGTTTCATCGACGAGCTCGCGGTCGCGGCCGGCAAAGACCCTCTGCAGTACCGGCTGAAGCTTTTGGCAAAGGATCAGGATCTGGCGTACTTCACAACGACCTGGAAAACGGCCCGCCTGCGCGGCGTGCTGCAACTTGCCGCCGAGAAATCAGGATGGGACAAGCCCGTTCCCGCAGGCCACTATCGCGGAGTGGCCTGCTTCGGCTGCTTCGCCTCGTACATGGCGGAAGTGGTCGAGATCACGATGGAGAATGATCAGCCGCGCGTGCATCGCGTCGTGGCCGTCGTCGACTGCGGGCAGGTCGTAAATCCGACCATTCTGGAGCAGCAGATTCAGGGCGGAATCGTCTACGGACTGGGCAACGCGTTGCGGGCGAAGATCACGATCGAGAAAGGCCGCGTAGTGCAAGGCAACTTTGACGACTACGCTCCGCTGCGGATGGATGAAACGCCAGTGGTCGAAGTCTATGCCGTCCCGAGTGCGGAGGTTCCCACTGGAATTGGCGAGCCCTCGGTGCCGCCGGTCGCTCCGGCGCTATGCAATGCAATCTACGCAGCGTCGCAGAAGCGGATTCGCGCCTTGCCGATTCTCAGCTGAGGGTCGCGTCCCCGCAAGTCGGCAACATAAAGCCACTGTCATCCGGAGCGCAGCGAAGGACCTGTGTAGGCGGCGTGCCAGTGCCTAGGTCCTTCGCTGCGCTCCGGATGACAGTCCGCCCTTAAACTCGACGATAAGAATTCGCATCCGAAGGAGTCGTCCATGATCCGCAAGGGCATCGCTGTCCTTCTATTTCTGGCTTCCCTGCCGTACGCGCTGGCTCAGACTGCACCGCAATCCTCGGTTCCTGCCGCGCGTCTGGCACACATTGGTCACGGCATTAATCTGAGCGGATGGTTCGCGCAGGTCTACGATCCCAAGGGATACACCAAGGAACACCTGCAGACTTGGGAAACGTCAGCCGACATTGCGCTGATCAAGTCGGTTGGCTTCGATCACGTACGGCTCAGCGTGAACCCGCAGCCCATCATGGATGCCGCCCGGCATCACGATGGCGGGGCGGAATATTTCGGCTATCTCGATGCTGCGGTCAAAATGATTCTGGACGCGGGTCTCGCGGTTGAGATCGACATGCATCCCGAGTCCGACTTCAAGGCTCGGCTCGCCAAGGAAGATGACTTCGTCGAGCGTTTTGCCGATTTCTGGAGCACCGTCGCGCGGCGCTATGCCTCGTGGGATCCAGACCGCGTGTTCTTCGAAATCCTGAACGAACCGGAGATGCGCGATGCCTACCGCTGGTACGGCGTGGAGGCGAAGCTGGCCGCAGCCATTCGGCACGCCGCGCCCGCGAATACCATCATCGCCGCCGGAGCGCGCTGGGACGACGATGACGACCTAGTTTTTCTGGAACCGCTGCCCGACACCAATGTCATCTACGTCTTCCATTTTTACGAGCCGCACATTTTCACGCATCAAGGGGCGACGTGGGGAGCGTATTACTGGCACTGGCTCAAGGGCCTGCACTATCCCTCATCGCCGGAGAATGCAGCGCAGGTCGCAACGCTGGTTCCCGAGGCGCGCGATCGCATGCAACTCATTCGCTACGGGCAAGATCACTGGGATGCGTCGCGAGTGGAAGCGGAGATCCATCAGGCTGCCGACTGGGCCAAGCAACGCGGCGTGCCGCTGATCTGCAATGAATTCGGCGTGTTCCGGGACTTCTCTGATCCGCAGGACCGCGCCGCGTGGATCAAAGATGTGCGGACTTCGCTCGAGCGCCACAACATCGGCTGGGCCATGTGGGACTACTCCGGCAACTTCGGCGTGGTCACGAAGCAAGACGGCAAAGCCACGCTGGATGAAACCACGGTGCGAGCGCTCGGCCTAAACCTGCCAGCGAGGCACTGAACTTCCAGGGAACATTTCTCGATGACTGGTGTCTAAGCAAGCATTACCGGGTTCTCTCTCCGCTCCATCGCCTGAAATCGTCGCGACGCGAGGTGTCCATGCTCGAAGCCGTGCACCTGACCAAGCGCTACGCGTCGTTGCCGGCGGTGCAGGATTTGTCGTTCTCGCTTCGATCGGGACAAGTGCTGGGCTGCCTCGGCCCAAATGGCTCGGGCAAGAGCACGACGGTCAAGATGCTCACCGGACTACTGCAGCCGACCCGCGGCGTGGTTCAGTTCGACGGTCACAATATTCAGGACAATTTAGCGGCCTACCGCAAACTCCTCGGTTATGTTCCGGAGGAGCCGCATCTTTATCCGTACTTGACCGGCTGGGAATATCTGGAGCTGATCGGGACACTGCGCGGCATGGCGAGTCACGATCTTGAGAAGAAGATCGATTCCCTGCTGGAACTGTTTTCCCTGCATCCCAGTCGGCACGCCAGCATCGGTTCCTACTCAAAGGGAATGCGGCAGCGGATACTGCTCATCGCCGCGATCATGGACGATCCCGAGATCTTCATTTTTGACGAACCGCTGTCCGGACTGGACGTGACTTCAGCGCTGATCTTCAAGAACCTGGTGCAGACACTCGGGGAGCAGGGCAAACTCATATTTTATTGTTCGCACGTGCTGGAGGTCGTCGAGAAAGTCTGCTCCGACGTGCTGATCCTGCGCAAAGGGATCGTGATTGCGCAAGACTCGGTGGCCAACATCGGCCAGATTCTGGGGCAATCTCTGGAGAATACATTTCTGCACTTGGTTGACGACGTCGACACGAGGACCGTGGCGCGCGACATCGTCACCGTCATGAAGACGAAGGCCGCATGATCACCGAGGCGCTCGACGCGATTTTCTGGAAGTTGGACGAGGTCGGCAAGCGTCCGTTCTGGCGGATGGTGCAACTCTTCGCCGCCCGCATTTTCCGCGGTGGCGGCGACTCCGACGCGGAGGGTCTCGATCTGGGCGTCGGCTTGGTGCTTACGTTGCTTGCTATGCCAGGAGGATTCGTATCGATCCTGTTGCTCAACAAGTATGGAACCTTCCTGCAATGGCTACGGGGTCAGACCAACGTGGATCCGCTGCTGGTTGCCCTTCCCGATGAGTACTTCTTCATTGTCCTGTCCATGACCGTGACCGGCGCTGCTGCCGTTTGGCGATGGGATGCCATCTTCCCAGACCGCCGCGACTACATGAATCTGGTCCCGCTTCCTATTTCCACGCGGACCATCTCTTTGGCAAATCTCGTCGCCGTGTTGTTTCTGGTGGGATTGGTCGCGGTCGACGTCAATGCGGCGTCGTGCATCCTGTTCCCTATGGTGGTCGGGGCGACGCAAAGCCAGTTCCTGTTCTTCGTAAAGTTTGCGGTAGTCCATGGCGTCGGCGTGGTGCTGGCGAGCGTATTCGCGTTCTTGGCCGTGTTCTCGGTGATCGGTCTGCTGATGGCGGTCCTGCCGCCGAGAGCATTTCGAAGATTCTCGGCTTCCATGCGCGGTGTCGTAGTGGTGTGCCTGGTCGCGCTCTTATGCACCAGTTTCGCAGTCCCACAGCTGTTGCGGCGGGTGCCCGCGCCTCGATGGATGGCTCTGATTCCTTCGTGCTGGTTTCTGGGTCTGTGCCAGTCTTTGCGGGGGCGCGCCGGTCCCATGCTCATGGAGTTATCCAGGCTGGCCCTCCCCGGGCTCGCGACCGTGGCGGTGGTTGCGTTTTGTGCCTATGTGATTGGCTACCAGCGCCACTTCGTGCGCATTGCAGAGACGGCCGACAGGTCGGCGACTGCTCTCAGTCCTTGCGGATGGCGCGTGGGCGTTCTGCTGGACCGCCTGGCGTTGCACACTCCATTCCAAAGAGCTGGCTTTCGGTTTGTGGGTAAGACGCTGCTCCGCAGCGAGGCCCATCGCCTCGTTCTGACTGCTGTTGGTGGACTCAGCTTGGTCTTGGCTTCGCAGGCTTTGCTGGATGCTTTTGAGGGCGCGCAATCGTTGCGTGCGGCTGCACTCTCGCCAGACGCGCTCTCCATTCCGTTCATTCTCAGCTTCCTGATCATTGTAGGCCTGCGCATCGTGTTCGAAATTCCGGCGGAGTTGCGCTCCAACTGGATCTTCCAGTTGATGGTTGATTCCGACCGGCCAGAGTCCGAGGTCCTGGCGAGAACAGTGATCCTGGTCCTGGTGCTGCCCTGGCTTCTGGTCATCTCACTTCCCGTCTACGCTTACCTGGAAGGCTGGGTGGTCGCGGGCCTTCATACGCTGCTGGTGGTGACCTGGGCGGTGTTGTTGACCAACCTCGTGCTGATTCGTTTTCGCAAGATTCCATTTACTTGCACGCTCCCGCTTTTCAAACAGCATTCCTTCGTAACGCTGCTGTCCTGCTGTTTCGGGTTTCTTCTCTATGCGGTTTCGACGCCGGAGTTCGAATCGTCGGACCTCGCGGACCCTTGGCGCATGCTCAGTTTCGCGCCCCTTGCGGTGATCGCGTGGTATGTCCCGCACTATCTCGCGAAGAGCGCTAACGAGATCGAGAGGCGACTCATTTTCGAGGAATCTCCGACCCAGACGATTGAGGCGCTGCGGCTGAGCGAGTAGGTTTCCACCGCTTGGACGGGGACCAATTCCAGCCCGTTCAGAATGCGCCCAGCCATTTCACGGGAAAACGTGCAGCCAGGGCGTTGGCCAGGCGCTCGTCGGCGGTAATCCAGTCCGTCTTCGATTGGACCGCCAAGGCTACGTACAGGCAGTCGTAAACCGATCGGTCGTACGCGAATGCAATTCTTAGAGCTTCTGGCAACAATATGAAAGACGACACGGTCGCGAAATCGCGAGCCTTCATGTCAGCCGCGACTGCTTCTGCCTCGTCCTGACGCCATCTGCGCTGCCCCGTACCTTTCCACAAAACATTGCCCACCTCGGCCCAGAAAACGTCGGGCACGATGAACTCGACTTCGCTGTCGACATAGCGCTTCAGCAAGCGCAGGGATTCGTCAGTCAACGGTTCGCGGGCCGACGGAATCGCCCACTTTAGGGCAACGCTGGCGTCCAGAACCAACGCGTTCAACGCTCACGGTCCTCGCGAATCATTTCCTCGGCCGAGGGGAAGGGGCCTGGGCTTAAAGGCGGTCGAGCCCGCAGTTCAGCCAATCGGTCGTAAAACTCCTGCCGACGTTTCAGTTCCGCCGCGGTGGGAATGTTCTGCTGCAACAGCGCGATCACCTCTGCCGCAATCGATTTGCGGTTGGCGCGGGCGCGCTTGCGGAGGGCCTTGTAGATTTCGTCCGGAACGTTTTCCACATAGAGGGTTGGCATATGGAACTCCTAGCAATAGTCTAGCATACCCCAAGGCGCTACAGGAGCTCCTTTTCTTGACACTCCGGCGTCCTCCCCTTTATCCTAAGTCTTGCTCCTTGCGGTACTTACGCCCCTTGGCGTGCTTCCGCGGAACTAAGGTTGGCAACATTGGCGCGGAGGTTTCGCAATGTTCCTGGACATCCATGAATTGGAACGCCGTCCTCTGGATTTTGCGGAGGTGTTTCAGCCTGAGGTCATCGACTTGGGAGGCGAAGCCCGGCAGCGCACGCCGCTGCAGGCGTCTGGGCACGCCGAGGTGGTCGAGGAGCATCACGGCAAGCATGAGGTCATCAAAGACATACGCCTGCGAGGACGTCTGTCGGCTGGCCTCGAATTGCAGTGCGCCCGTTGTCTGGAGCCCGTGCCACAGGACGTTGCGCGCGAGTTCGAATTGCTCTACCGGCCGCTCGGGGCAGACGCTGGCCGCGACGAGCTTTCGGTCACCGACGCGGAAGCCGAGATCGGCTACTATCAGGGCGACGGCCTTCTGCTCGAAGACGTGTTGCGCGAGCAGGTGCTGCTGGCGTTGCCGTTGAAAGTCACATGCCGCGAGGACTGCCGGGGCTTGTGCCGGCATTGCGGCAAGAATTTGAACGAAGAACAGTGTTCCTGCACGACGGCGATCGAAGATCCGCGCTGGACGGCGTTGCGGGAAATTCGCAGCAAGTTGGAACACTGAGAAGCTGTCAGCCACCAGCTCTCAGCTTTCAGCCACCAGCGCTCCGTGATCGATCGAGTGCGCTTTTGAGGGAACATAGATTTTTCGCACGATCGCAATCGGCGGTCAGCATTCAGATTCCCGCTGAAAGCTGACGGCTGAGAGCTGACAGCTTTTGAGACCGATTTCAGCGGCTGGCCCTTAGGCCCCGCGAGAAGGAATTCAATACCATGCCCAATCCAAAACGGCGACACTCCCAGAAGCGCACTTCAACCCGGCGTGCTCACGACGCGTTGAAAGCGCACAGCCTTTCCGAGTGCCCCAACTGTCACGAGAAGAAGATGCCGCACCACGCGTGCTCCAAGTGCGGTTACTATAAAGGACGCGAAGTCCTCGACGTCAAAGAAGCCAGCTAACCATAGACACCATGCCTAGCGTGATCGCGCTGGATGCGATGGGTTCCGACCGTGCTCCCAAGCCGGAGATTGAGGGCGCCATACTCGCGGCGCGCCAATACGGCCTGCGGGTGCTGCTGATCGGTCCGGAGAATGTGGTCAAGGCGGAACTGGATCGCCACGCGGCGGCCGCGCGCCTGCCCATTGCGGTCGTCCAAGCCAGCGAATTCATCACCATGGAAGACAAGGTGGAGGCAGTTCGCGCCAAGCGCGATTCCTCCATGCGGGTCGGCTTGCGCATGGTGCGCGAGGGACAGGCGGCAGGCTTCGTCACCGCCGGCAATACGGGCGCGGCTATGGCCACGGCGAAAGTCGTGCTGGGCGCTGTGGCTGGAGTCGATCGTCCTGCACTCGCCGCGGTTTTCCCAACCGCACCGGGGAATCCCGCGATGCTGCTGGACGTGGGCGCGAATGTCGACTGCACGCCGCAGAATCTCGAACAGTTTGCCGTGATGGGCGACATTTATTTTCGCGCCATGTTCGGGAAACGACCTGGAACGCCGGGTCCGCGTGTCGGCTTGCTCTCGATTGGTGAAGAAGAGACCAAGGGAAACGAACTCACTCGTGAATCCTTCCTTTTGCTGAAGCAGCTTCCGCTGAACTTTGTGGGCAACGTGGAAGGGCGCGACTTGTACAACGGAAAGGTCGACGTCATTGTGGCCGACGGATTCGTGGGCAACGTTGCGCTGAAAATTTCCGAGGGTGTGGCGAATCTGGTGCGCACGGCGTTGAAGGAGTCGCTCAAGGCAACCATCACGCGGCAGGTGGGAGCGTTGCTCTCGCGCAGCGCCTTCACCGATTTCAAGAAGCGGCTCGATCATACCGAGTACGGCGGTGCGCCGTTGCTGGGTGTGAAAGGCGCGTGCATCATCACGCATGGCTCATCGAACGCCAACGCGATCAAGAACGCGGTGCGCGTGGCGGCAGAGTTTTCCGAGCGCGGGATTAACGGATCGATCGAGCGCGGCCTGGCGGCGGTACGGCCGGTGCCCGCTGCAATTGGGTAATTGCGCAATTTGGTAATCGGGTAATTGAAAAACCCCCAAAGGCCTCTCTGGAAAATTACCCGATTACTCAATTCCCCAATTCCTCAATGACCTCATGACTGAACACACAATTGCATTGCTGTTCCCCGGCCAAGGCTCTCAGTCGGTCGGCATGGGCAAAGATCTGGCCGAGAGGTATGCGGTCGCCCGCCACGCCTTTGACGAGGCCGACGAGGCCCTCGGCTACAAGCTCTCGACGGTATGCTTCGAGGGGCCCGAAGACCAGCTCCGTCTGACCGAAATCACGCAGCCGGCGATTCTGACCGTGTCGATCGCGGCGCTGCGGGTATTGGAGACGCGCATCCCCAAGCCCAGTTCCGTTGCGGGGCACAGCCTTGGCGAATATTCCGCACACGTCGCTGCGGGGACGTTCAGCTTTGCCGAGGCCCTCCGCACCGTGCGCCATCGCGGCAAGTATATGCAGGAAGCCGTGCCCGTGGGCGTGGGTGCGATGGCAGCCATCCTCGGCATGGACGCTGCGAAAGTCAGCGCGGTCTGCCAGGACGCAGCGCAGGGCGAAGTCTGTGAGCCGGCCAACATCAATTCGCCGGAGCAGATCGTTATCTCCGGCAATACGGCTGCAGTCGAGCGCGCTGCCAAACTGGCGGACGAACGCGGCGCCAAGCGCGCCAAGCTGTTGCCCGTGAGCGCACCCTTCCATTGTTCACTGATGAAGCCGGCGCAAGATCGTCTGCAAAAGGACCTCGACGCCCTGAAGCTGCAGAAGCCCGTCTACCCCGTCGCCTGCAACGTAGACGCCGCCCTGGTGACGGACGATCTGCGCGCCCGCGATACGCTGGTCCGGCAGGTTACGGGATCGGTGAAGTGGGAGCAGTGCATGCGCCTGCTGATTGCGCAAGGCGTGCAAACATTCATCGAAGTGGGACCGGGGAAAGTTCTGTGCGGGCTGATGCGGCAGATTGACCGCTCCAAGGCCTGTGTGCATGTCAGCGATGATGCCACGCTGGCCAAAGCGCTGGAAGCGCTGGCGAAGACTCCCGTCTAAACGGCTTGATCAGCGGAAAATCAGTTCGCAGGGTGGGTAGCTGAGCGTCTTGTCGGACTTCTCCACCCAGACCTGCGCGTGTTGGGTACGGTCGTTCACGACCACGTCCACCACCACGCCGCTGCCGCCGCCCGGACACGTGCTCGCGCCGTAGACTTTCTGGGTCTTGATCAGTCCCCACTCCCCGCCCGGACCCCAGTCCCGATAAAACTCGTTGAATGGATACTTCGGATGCTGCTCTGGATGCTGCTGCCACTGCGGATCGTGCATCCAGATGCCGTAAGCCGTTTTGTAATCCTGGCGCTGCAGGGCATCGAAGAAGTGGCCGACGATGCGCTCTTGGGGCCAGTAGCGGAACCACCAGCCGAGGCAACCGACGATCAAGACGATCGCGATGGCCGCAATGATTCGCCGGTTGCGCCGCCGCGCTTTTCCCGGGTCGTACACTTGGGCGTCCAGAAGTGTCATACCTCTCTAGCATAACGGACACAGCGGCCAAGTCAAAAGTTCCCGCGAGAAGATTGGGAAATTGGGAAATTTGATCATTGAGTAAGTTTCGACAACGCAGCCGCGGGGTTTTCCATTTCACAATTCCCCAATTTTCCCATTACTCAATTCCTTACAGGGTCCGTTTGAACAGCGGAATCGCGATGCCCAGCGTGACGGCAGCGAAGAGGGAGAGGAATAGCATGTCTCCCCAAACCGCAGAGAGGGACGTTTCCTTGAGCAGCAGGCATTTGAAGCCGTCGACCGCATAGGTGAAGGGGTCGCACTTCGCGATGAAGCGCAGCCAGGGTGGAAACGCCTGGATGGGATAGACCGAGCCGCTGGGAAAGAATAGCAGGGTGTTGAGAATGCCGAACATGGCGCGCGGCACCAGAGGATCCTCGATGCGCACCATCAGCAAAAACATCATGGTGTTGAAGGCTAGCGAAGTCAGCACGATCATCAGCAGCAGCCCGATCATGGTCACGGGATTGAAAATCGTGCTGATCCCGGCCATGAGAGAGCCGATGATCACGATGATCACGCCGGTCATGACGGCCTTGATCGCACCGGCGAGATTCAGCCCCAGCACGAGTTCCAGTTTCGTGATCGGCGTAACCAGGTAGCCTTCATGCACCCCGCGTGCCTTGTCGTCGATGTAGAGCATGCCGCCGCCGATCATGACCGACACAAACATGGCCAGCGCGAGCGACCCCGGCAGCAGATATTTCATGTATTCGATGTAGGGGTAGAGTTCGACGATATCCAGCGCGGTTTGCTGCAGAATGCGGGGCGAGACCGTGGGCTGGTTGAGCGAGTTGGTGAGGTCAGTGAGTTCCGCCTCCACGGCCGAACTCATGAAATTGTCGCTGTTGTCGACCACCAGAGCGATGCGCGGATGGTTCTCCTCGTAGACGCGGCGCGAAAACTGCGGCGGGATAATGACCGCGCCTTCCAGTTTGCCGTTGCGCACGTCGTCCATGGCCTGCTTGTCGCTGTCGTAATAGAGGGGGACGAAGGTGCGAATGTTCGCGCGCACAGAGTCGAACGCCTCGCGGACCCGCAATGCCTGAGGGCCGCCGTCCTGGTCGACGATGGCCACGCGGGCATCGTGAATCTTTCCGCCGAAGGCGTTGCCTAGGATAATCAACTGCACCAGGGGAAAGATCATGGACGCCAGCATCAGCGCCGGCGAACGGAAGAACTTGCGCATTTCGCGCTCGACAATCGCCATCATTCGATTCACGGCTGTAACCCCGGCCGTTGCGGCATGACAAAGGCATAGGCCTTTTGCAGTTCGTCGCGCAGCTGTCTTCCCGTGTAATGCACGAAGACATCGTCGAGCGTGGTGTTCTGCACCGAGAGCGACTTCACTGCCACCCCGGACTTAACCGCCATCTCGACCAGTTCGGTGGTCGTACGCGAGCCGTTGCCGGTGAGCACGCGATACATGCCGGCGCCTTCGTGCTGCACCGAAGTGACATCATCGAGCGTGTGCAGCCGCTGTTCCCAGTCGGCGGGAGGATTCTCGAACTGCGCTTCGATTACGTTTGAGCCCGGCACGCTGGCTTTGAGGGCCATGGGATTGTCGAGCGCCACCAGCTTGCCGTGATCGACAATCGCGATGCGATCGCACAGGCGGTCGGCTTCATCCATGTAGTGCGTTGTGATCAGAATGGTCAGTTGCCGATGTTCCTTGATGTTGCCCAACATTTCCCAGACCGCGACACGGGATACGGGATCAAGGCCGGTGGTGGGCTCATCCAGGAAGAATATGCGGGGATGATGCACCAGGCCGCGCGCAATTTCGAGCCGCCGCCGCATGCCGCCAGAGAGCGTCTTGGTTGCGGCATCCCGCCACTTCGTCAGGTCGACTAACTCCAGAAGCTCTTGGATCGACTTCTTGCGCTCTTTCGCGGGGACGTCGTAGAGCTTGGCGTAAATATTCATGTTCTCCTCGACGGTCAAGTCGAGGTCGCTGGTCAAGGCCTGCGGAATCACACCAATCATGCGGCGCGCGGCGTTTGGTTCCTTGGCGACGTCCTGTCCGGCGATGCGCGCTTTGCCCGAGGTAATCGGGATCAGCGTGGTCATCATGCGGATGAGGGTCGACTTCCCGGCTCCGTTGGGGCCCAGCAGGCCGAAAATTTCGCCCTCGGTTACGCTGAAAGAAACATCGTCGACCGCGGTGAAGTCTCCATACTTCTTGACGATGTGGTCGACTTCGATGGCGGAGGGCGCCGTGGGATCGTAGACGGGCTTTTCCAGAGTGACGGGGGCACTGGCGGGCACCGCTGCCGCGTGGTTCGACTTTGAGTTCAAGTCGGCCATCAGCGTTGCTCCGTGGCGGCGGCACTCTGCGTACTGCTGGCCTTCAGTTGCCCAGGCGAGACCAGGACTTCGGCGGTCATGCCGGGCACGTAGGCTCCCTTGGGATTGTCCAGCCGGATTTTTAAAACGATGGTTTTGATGTCGCGCTTGCGGCGGCTCACGTCGCGCTGGGTGGCGAAATCTCCTTCCACGCCTTTGAAGAAGACTTTGCCGGTCGTGATCGTTCCCCCCGGCAAGCGCACGCGCAGCACATCGCCGTATCCGATGTGGTCGGCGTAGGTTTCTGGGATCGCGGCCCGCGCCCAGGTGTCGCTCAGATCGACGATGGTCACGATCGGTGCGCCGATGTTGACCACTTCTCCCTGACGCGCGGCGCGCACGGAAACGGTTCCACTCACCGGCGCGTACACATTGGTATAGCCGAGGCGCACCGCAGCCTGATTCTTCAGGGCAACCGCATTCTTGAGGTCAGCCTCGGTCGATGCCACGGTGCTTTGCGCGGCATTCGCCTGGTGAGTGCGTGCGATGGCGGAATTCAGGTCGGCTTCCGCGGCCTTGACCAGTTCCTGTTGCGCCTGCACCGTCGCTTGAGCGGCCTGCAAATTCGTCTCCGCCTGCACACGCTCCTGATCCGATGTGATGCCGGCCTTGGCCAGTTCGATGGCGCGACGACTGTCGCTCGCCGTGCGGTCCAATGCGGCCTTGGCCTGCAGGAGTTGTGCCTTGGCTGAGGACAGCTTCGCCTGCGCGTTGGCCACGTCGCTCGAAGTAGAGCCTGAGGTCGACTGTTCGGTGTCCTGCATCTCCGCGACTTTATGTTGCAAGCTGGTGATCGTCGCCGTGGACGCGGCTTCTTGCGCCGCTAACTCTGAGGGGTCGAGCAGCGCGATCAAATCTCCTACCTTGACTGGAGTGCCCTCATCGACCAGCAGCTTTTGGATGCGGCCTTCGACCTGCGCGCTCACGATCACCTGGTTGGCGTCGACGGTGCCAATCAGCACCAGATCCCGCGAATGGTCGGTGGAGAAAAAATAGTAGGTCGCGGCAATCGCGAAAATGATTCCGAGAAGAATGAAAAACTTGTTACGCGCGCTCATGGCGTGCTCCTTGCGTGGCATGGCGTTCGGGACGGAACAACGCGGCCGAAATGAAATCGAGCACCGCAGCCCGCCGCTCGGCGATGCGCTCCGGGGTCAGGGGATTGAAACCGACAATCTTCTGCATCATGGGGGCGCTGCTGAAATAGAAAACAATCATCGCGACCATCGAGGGCACGAAGTGCGCCGGGTTGACGGGACGAAACTCGCCGTCCGCGATGCCCTTGCGCATCAGCTCGCCGACGCGGGCGAAAATAGGCTGAATATAATTCTTGATCACCTTGTCGATGTGCTGCGACTGGCCTTCGCGCGCCCGCATCATCTCGCTCTGCATCAGACGCGGATAAAGCTGGTTGGAGGCGATGAAATCGAAATAAGCGCCGACGTAAGCCATCATCTTCTCGCGAGGAGGCAGGTCGCCGTCTAGCACCCGGAAAACAGAAGTCTTCAGACCGGAAAACGCATCATCGAGCACGGCGCCGTAGAGGGTTTCCTTGTCCTTGAAGTAGTAATAGAGCAGCGCCTTGTTGACCCGGGCCTCGCGGGCGATGGCGTCGGTGCGGGCACCGGCAATGCCGTGCTCGGCGAATTCCTGGGCTGCGGCCTGCAGGATGGCCGCACGGCTCTCCTCAGGCTGGCCGCGGGATCCCATGCGGTGCAGGACGTGACGGTGATGGAAAAGCCGAGCCATTAATTAACCAGTTAGTTAGATTATACACCTCGGCGCCGGATGCACAAGACCTTTTTGATTTGGCGGAAGCCGGAACCATGTTTGAAGGCGTCATCCCCAACTCGGCGCGGTGCAACCGGGTGCGGGATCTTGCGCGCGCTGTCTCGGCACGCACTGGCCGGCCGGCGCGCGCGATCCTGCTCTCCGCCTGCAAACCGGCTACGCTCAGGATGACGCCCCTAGAGGCTGTTCGTGTTCTAATACCCATTCGCTTTCCTTATGTTCATAAGGATCCTTTCTATGAAACGGCTTTCGATCTTGTTCGCAATTCTCTGCCCAATCTGCTTGTTCTCTATGTCCGTGAAGGCCCAGGCGCCGCAAAAGCCAGACCGCCAGGTCGCGATCACGATTGACGATCTTCCTGCCGGAATGGCCGACCGGCTGCCTGCGGCTCAAATCACGGCGCTGACAATGAAACTGCTCGGCACTCTGCGCGATCAGAAGATTCCTGTGGTCGGCTTCGTCAATGAGAAGAAGCTGTACAAGACGGGAGAGGTCGATGAGCGCATCAAGGTGCTCCAGATGTGGCTCGATTACGGGTTTGAACTGGGGAACCATACGTTCAGTCATGCGTCGCTGAACCAGGTTGGGCTGAAAGCTTGGGGAGACGACGTGATCCAGGGCGAGAGCGTCACTGGTTGGCTGCTCGCGCAACGCAAGATGAAGCTGCGGTATTTCCGTCATCCCTATCTCGACACCGGACGCGACCTGCTCACGCGACGCGATGCCGAAGCTTTTCTGGTGGCGCGGGGATACCGTATCGCTCCGATCACGCTCGACGGCTGGGACTGGATGTTCGCCGGACTCTACGAAGATGCCAAGAAGCGCACCGACACCGCGCTACAGCAGCAGATCGTAAAGGACTATCTCGCTTATCACGACGCGGTGTTCGCTTACTCGGAGCAACTTTCCGCCAAAGTTGTAGGCTACGAACCGAAACAGATTCTGTTGCTCCATGCCAGCAACCTGGAAGCCGACCACATCGGCGAGTTGATGGACGTGCTACGCCAGCGGGGATATCGCTTCATCACGCTGGAAGACGCGCTCCGGGATCAGGCCTATAGCCTGCCCGACACCTACGTCGGAGAAGAAGGCACGGGCTGGATTGATCACTGGGCGATCACGCAGGGCAAGATTCCCCAGGGGGCTCCGGGGTTTCCGCAGTGGGTGATTGAGCGGACGAAAGAGATGCATCTGTCGACGGGCACGGTGACGGAGCCGGCTCCGTAAAGACGGTTGCTGTCAGTCGGGTCGAAGGACAGCTTCCACGATCTGAAGCTCTTTGCGCGCGGCCTCGGCGCGAGGGCCGCTGGGCTCCTCTTTCAAGAAGAGCTCCAGTTCAGCGATCGCACTCGCGCCCTGCCTCTTTTGCTCGAATGCGCGCGCCGCCACGCGATGGACAAAGGCGTGCGACTTATCCAGCGCGTGCGCCTTGCGACTGGTCGCGATAGCTTCGTCGAAACGGTGGTCCATGAACTCCGCATAGCAGAGCAGCACCAGCGCCATGGGGTCAGTAGGATCGAAACTGGAAGCCTTGTCCAGTGCGGTTTCTGCGGCGGGAAAATTGCCGGCAGTAATATTCATTCTGCCCAGATTGACGTAGGCCAGGGCAAAGTGACCGTTCAGACTGATGGCTTTTTGCAGGGCCGCGAGTTCTCGCCGCGGGTCACCCATACGCGAATAAATCACGCCCAGGTTGTTGTACGCGACCGCGTACGAAGGATAAATCGAGATTGCTTTGTTCAGCTCGTGAATGGCCTGCGCCCATTCCTGCTTGCCGATCCACTCATTCGCTTTGTCGAACTCCTGGCGGGCGCGGTTGGGTATGCTGAGATCAGAGGCGGACACGAGGGAATTGCCGAAGATGCCATCATTGCGGTACAGATCCTTCGGCCGCTTCACCGGGACCTCAAACTCGTCGGGACCGCCAAACGTCACATTGATGTCGCCTGATTCGGCAGGCGTAACGCGGTCTCCCGACACGGTCAAGTGGTAATTACCTTCCGGCAGGTTGAAGAATTCAACTTCGCACTGATCGTTGGCAACGCCTTCGAACACGGGTCCACTGAGGCCCACCAGGCGAACATGCGTTGCGAGGTCACACGCTCCGTTCACGAAAACAACGTGCACTCGCACCCGGTGAATGATCGTGACGGCTGAGGGTTGTGCCGTGACGGAACCCACCAGCAGAAGGAAGACAACACACACGCGACTCTTCATAACATGCTCCTGAGCTGCTGTCAGGAACCTGATCGTTGCCTGTCACCGGAAAGCACGCAGGCTCGTGTGACAACTTGGGGAGTGAGACGCGAGTGCAGAGCATTCGGTAGCCACGCCTCGCAATGTGTGAGCGGATTTTTTCGATACTGAAACCTCACGCTCGCCGACAGGGAGTGTGAGCGCGAAGTGTTGCGATGTTGATTAAGCTTGCGGGAGAAACAGAACGCAGATGACAAAGGCCGCTGCGAGAGCGGCCTGGATCGTTATGTTCAGAACAGATCTTTGGCTAGGCGCAGACGAGAAGCCATCTCACAAATACCTCAATAGAATTACAGAGCAAGCAAGGTGGAGCATTCCCAGAAAGTTATCAGCGTATCGCTCATATCGGACAACTACTCTGCGGAAGTTTTGTCACCAGGCAAACAGCCTCTCCATTCTCCAACGTCGACGATACCGTCGCAAACGACGCAGATCTTGAGTTCTGTTTTTTCGGTTCTGCACGACAATCTGGACAAATGCGCATTCTACGCGGCTTTCTGGAAAGCAATGAATTCGGTCTTGGTGGCTGCCAAGCGCTGTGCCTTCAGCAGCA